>Ga0213831_1000020_pt1 | contig 500333 bp, 442 predicted proteins | sample SWATP12_FD_163421 | JGI IMG/M metagenome (GOLD analysis project Ga0213831, IMG submission 163421) | Coastal seawater microbial communities from Marineland, Florida, United States - SWA TP1 #2 | ecosystem: Environmental > Aquatic > Marine > Coastal | place: USA: Florida | collected 2016-08-06 | reverse complement strand
AGAAGAGGCACAAGGGCGCGAATACATCAAAGGGCCGAGGTAGCTCCTCATTATGAGCCCGCATATAAGCACGCAGTCTGACAAAATTAACGAAGGGTATTGTGCAATAGGAGGAGTCCATATAAGGCAATTTAACTTTTTACAAAATTCCTTCGTGTTTCAGTAACCACTCTTTTCTTTCAAGGCCACCCGCATAGCCTGTGAGTTTACCGTTTGCGCCAATAATCCGATGGCACGGTACAATAATGCTAATCGGGTTTTTACCATTTGCAGCGCCCACTGCACGCACCGCTTTTGGGTTATTAATGGCAAGTGCTATCTCTTGGTAACTTTTAGTTTGTCCAAATTCAACATCCATCAGCGCACGCCACACTTGCCTTTGAAAGTGGGTACCTTGGGTATCGAGTGGAACAGTAAAACGCCTACGCTCACCATTAAAGTACTCATTAAGCTCACTTATACATATTAAAATAGGTGTAAGGGTGTGCTCATCAACAGCCTCTGTTTGCATCGTAACCACTGGGTAGAAGCCAACGTAACTGACACCTTTTGCTGTACTTTGAATGGTAATATCGCCAATGGGGCTTGGCATTATAACTTGTTGCATACTCATAATTGTTGCCATAGTTGAAAAGTTAAATATGAACGAAATGGTGCACAGTGCTCACTGTTAAATTCGCTTATTCCAGCGAGGGCTTTTTTAACCCCTAAGTCGCCCGCTAGTAAAATGTCGGGGTGGCTTTGACCGCGTAGCTTGGCGTAATTAACTGTCCACGGACCAATGCCTTTGAGCTCAAGCCAATTATCAAGCTCTTGACTCTCTGGGTTTTGCTGACAATAAGCACTTAAACGCCGTAGTGCATCTTTGCGTGATTGTGGCATTTTAAAAAAGTCGAGTTCAGAATTGGCAACCCAATCAGGGCTTGGAAAATAGTGGTTAGTACTTTGCTGATTAAATTCATTCACAAGCTGAGTTACGAGATTGTGAGCCGCAGTAACACTCACTTGCTGACCAAGAACCGCACGTATGCCCGCTTCATAGTCTGACCAAATTCCCGGCAAACGCAACCCAACACAAAGCGGCATTGCGCCTTTAAGCTCTGCATCTAAATGCTGTTCAATAGTTTGCGTGTCGGCGTCTAAATCAAGCACACGACGAATGTTATGGATCACTTGCTGTAAATAACGGGTGTTATCTATATCAATCGCCACTTTAAAATGGTTTTTATGCTCAACAAAATGCGCAGTGAATTGCCCTTGGCAATATTTGTCTTTAAAAGTACGACCATAGCTCGTTGCACTCAGCCATTCTAGGCCACTAATTAAACGGCGCTGCAAAAAGTCATGCAGTGCTTGCCAGTTATAAGGCGGCCTAAATGCCAGTGTTAAGGTTAGCGTGGCGCTTGGTTTTTTATCTGACTTGCGTAACTTTGAAGGAGCGATATTTAACTGCTTCAAAAAAGCATCATTAAAACGACGAATACTATTAAAGCCAGAAGCAAATGCGATATCTGCCACCGACAAATCTGTTTCTTGTAATAACTGTTTAGCAAAATTACATTGGTTAAATAATCGATATTGGGTGATCGAGAGTCCAAAGTGTTGGTTAAACAAACGGCGTAAATAGCGGCTCGACACGCCGAGTCTGTCGGCTAAAACCTCACAATCGTAGGCCTCGCCTTTATCAATCAGTTGTTTGGCGCGTAATGCGGTGGTTTTAGTACCTAACCAAGCAGGGCTATTCGGTGCGCTATCTGGGCGACAGCGAATACAGGGTCGAAAACCATCCTGCGCAGCCAAGTGCGCGTATTGGTAGTATTCAACGTTCTTTTCTTGTGCTGTTGGTGCGGGGCAAATGGGTCTGCAATAAATGCCAGTACTTTTTACCGCCACAAAAAACACCCCATCAAAGCGTGGGTCGCGGCTTTGCCTCGCAGTTTGCCATTGTTGGCTAGTCATAATTTTTCTCGTTACACGCTAATACCGTTAGCTTAACTGAATATTATTTTTTGACTAGCCAGTTTCGGACCTTAACTAATTAAACAGCTATTTAATTGCAGCTAAATATCGGCGCTCAACTTCCGGCCAATTGATCACTTCGTAAAATGCCGCAATATATTCAGGGCGACGATTTTGATACTTCAAGTAATATGCATGCTCCCACACATCTAGCCCTAAAATAGGTATGTGATTTTGCATAAGTGGACTATCTTGATTGAGGCTACTTTCAACAATCAATTGGTTATTTTCATCAACACATAACCACGCCCAGCCACTGCCAAAGCGACTTACCGCTGCATTCGTAAATTGCTCTTTAAATGCGTCAAAGCTGCCAAATGTATCAACAATTGCTGTATTTAATTCACCACTTGGCTGACCACCGCCGTTTGGTGTCATTATTTGCCAAAATAATGAATGATTATGGTGACCACCCACATGCTCTTGTACTGCTTTTTGTAAAGACTCAGGCATTGATGAAATAGTGCGTAGTAATGTTTCAGCATCTTGCTCAGAGTAATGGCTGCCCTCGAGTGCAGCATTCGCTTTATTGATATAGGTTTGATGATGCAAGGTGTGATGTATTTCCATGGTTTTCGCATCAATGTGCGGTTCAAGTGCATCATAGTCATAAGCTAAATCGGGTAATGTAAAAGGCATACTGATTCCTTATCGTTAATGTAATAACTGCGTTTTATGGGGATGGTCAGCTAATAGCTGGTTGATTCGGTTAATGAGTGTCGGAAATGCCGATGCCATGCTCGCAAATTTAACCAGCTCATAATAGGTTTTGTGATGATGGTGCAGCACCAAGATGCGAACCTGCTGCTCTGGGTGATTTAACAGCGCGCTTAATCGTTGATGAGCATGGCAAAGCCAGGTGCAGGCTTTATCTGGTTTTTGCATGACTTTAAATGTGTCGGCAAGATTCAAAGTGGCAACAACAAATGCTGCAATACAATGCTCTAACGAGCGAGTTACCGAATGGTTGATTGGAAAATTAGAAAACTGTGCGAGTAGTGTTTCAGCGCAGCTGCTGGCAACCGTGTAATGATCACGCGCAGTAATAAGCTCGCCAGATTCAAATGCTAAGTTGCCTTGATAAATTGCACTTTGCCAAGGGGCAAGCGCGTCATCAATGGCGTTCGAGGTTAACGGTGTGTGGCGTGTTGTTTGAGTCATAAAAATCACCTGCACTTATACCAATCATTCTATGTGTATTTAAACTACACATAGAAAAGATCAAATGCAAATGATTTTTATTTATATTGTTATTTGTTAATTTTAAGCTATAACAACATTACTTATTGATGCGCAAAGTCGATAAGCTCTTGGCCTGTTAGGCGGTAAATAATCCATTCGTTTTGCGGTTTAGCACCAATGCTGTCGTAAAAATCAATGGCTGGTTTATTCCAATCAAGTACCACCCACTCAAAACGACCACAGTCTTTTTCGAGTGCTTGCTTAGCTAGATATTGCATAATTTGCTTACCAGCACCTTTACCACGGCTATCTGCACTGACGTAAAGATCTTCTAAATACAAACCATTTTTACCAAGCCAGGTTGAGTAATTATAAAAATACACAGCAAAACCAATTGGTGTGTCGCCCTCTAAACAAATAACACTGTGAGCTGTAGCACCTTCACTGAATAACGTTTTTAAAATAGCTTGCTCGTCTGTTTTAACTGCGTCAGGTTCTTTTTCGTAGATAGCAAGTTCGGTAATAAAATGTAGGATTGTTGCAGCATCACTTGCGACTGCCGGACGAATTGTAATTGCGTTACTCACTCTGTATTCCTTTTTTACATCATTATTGTAACGCCCAGTTTATAAGGGCTTTAGCATGGTGTAAACGCCCTTTACAGAAATACACGGCATTAAAAAGGGGCTACTAAAAGTTAGCCCCATATGCTTTATTTACTCATCGACTTATTTTATTCACTCATCGACTTATAAAGAACCGGAAGTACAAATAAAGTTAAAAAGGTAGCACTGACCAAGCCGCCAACAATAACCGTGGCAAGGGGCTTTTGTATTTCGGCGCCTATTCCTGTGCTAAGTAGCATTGGAATTAGCCCAAGCATTGAAGTAAGCGCAGTCATAAGTACCGGCCTAAGCCGTGAAACTGCGCCTTCAAATACTGCTTTATCTTTGCTATCTCCAGCATTAATCCTTTGATTAATGCTTTCGACCATCACCACACCATTCAATACCGCAACACCAAATAGCGTGATAAACCCTACTGAACTGGGTACAGATAAGTACTGTCCTGACAGATACAATGCAATCACTCCCCCAATCACAGCCAAAGGAACATTAACAAGAATCAGCACCACTTGCGATAGGTTACTAAAGGCAAAATACAGCAATAACGCAATGAGTAATAAGGCTACTGGCACTACTATCATCAGCCGCTGCTGTGCCCGTTGCTGGTTTTCGAACTGCCCACCAATGGCTACACTGTAACCACTTGGTAGCTGTATTTTATCGGCTATGGCAGCGCGTATATCGGCAACTACAGAGCCCATATCTCGCCCCTGCACATTCGCTTGAATAACCACCCGCCTTTGAACATCATCGCGCCGAACTTGTGGAGCGCCAGACTCTATTTGTACATCGGCTACATCCCCCACCCTAACAATGGCACCCGCTGGGGTTCGCAGTCGAAGATCAGCAATCACATTTGGGTTTTGCCGAAAGCTTTTTGCTATACGCACATAAATATCATAGCGCTCATTGGCATTAATGATTTGCCCTGCAGATTGCCCGCCAATACCGTGCTGAACTACATCCATCAAATCAGACACCGATAAACCAAAGCGCGATAATGCTAAACGGTTAGGTTTAACTATCAGCTGTGCTTCACCGCCTATTTGCTCCATAGCAACATCTTTAGCACCTGGTATTTGCTGAACTAACTGCTCAATTTGTTGGCCTTTTTCAGTTAAAACGCCCAGGTCACTACCAAATAATTTTATTGCCAATTGCGCTTTAACACCCGATAAAAGCTCATCTACTCGGGTTGCTATGGGCTGTGAAAAGTTAAACAAAAGCCCAGGAAATTGTTCAAGCTTGGCTTCCATTAGCTGCTGTAATTCGACCCGCGTTTTCGCATTTACCCATTGCTCATGAGGTTTTAAGCCTAAATAGATTTCAATGTTGTTAACCGGTTCAGGATCGCCCCCTACTTCAGCCCGACCGATTCGGCTCAGCGCATATTCCACCTCACTAAATTCAAGCAACATAGCTTCAAGCTTTGGTGCAACTGAGATTGCCGTTTCGAGACTTGCAGATGGAGCAAGTGTCACACGTAGATTAATAGTACCTTCTTCAAGCTCTGGCACAAATTCAGTACCCAACCTTGGTAGCATAACGGCCGCTACAATCAGTAATAACCCTGCTATCGCTAAAACGCTGCGTTTAGCCTGCAATGCTTTTTGTAAAGCCCGTTGATAAAGCATATCGATAGGTTTTAACAGAATACTTTGCTTTACTGTCACGCCCTTAGCAAATAAGTACACACACAGAGCTGGCACCACAACCAAGGCAACGATCACAGCACTAATAATCGCAAGCATAATACTTACAGCCATTGGCTGAAATAACTTAGCCTCAACGCCTTCAAAGCTAAACAACGGTAAAAATACCGTTAGTATGATCAAAGAGGCAAAAAAGATAGGCCGTGCGACTTCTTTTGCAGCAATAGCCACCAGCTGCGAAGAGGGCTTATGTTGATTATGTTTAAGCCCTAAGTGCCTAAATACATTCTCAACCATCACAACAGAGCCATCTACCAGCATACCGATTGCAACAGCAATCCCACCCAACGACATTAAGTTTGCCGACAAGCCAAGCCATGCCATTACACTCAGTGCTAAGCCAATCGAAATAGGGATCGACAACAACACCAAAAATGTTGCCCTTAAATCCAACAAAAATAGCGCTAATACAATGATAATAAATACAAAAGCTAAAAGCAGTGCATCAACAACCGTTTGTACCGCTTGGCTTATAAGCTCTGCTTGGTCGTAAATGGCTTTAAATTCAACCCCTTTTGGCAGCGCTTGATTTATCATCTCGACACGCGCGTTAATGCCATCAATCGTTTGCTTGGTATTAGCGCCCATTCGCTTGAGCACGATACCAGTCACCACTTCACCACGATTGACTATTTCGCCTTGTTCATTGCGTTTAGATAAGGTGACAGCGCCTTGGCGGATTTCACTGCCAAGCTCAACATTCGCAACATCAGCCACTTTAACAACCGTCCCATCAATGGTTTTGATAGGTGTTTGTGCAATCTCAGCAAGCCCTTTTTCGCCTGGGGTAAACCAACCTGTACCACGAATAACAAGCTGCTCTTGACCACGGTTCATATACCAGCCACCCACATTACTGTTGTTAGCATCTAGTGCGTTACTAACATCTTGCTGTGTTAAGTCATAAGCAAGGAGCTTATTGGGGTTTATGTTCACTTGATACTGCTTTACCTCACCGCCAAATGACAGAATATCGGTCACACCATCAATAGGTAATATAAGTAATTTAACCACCCAATCATTCAAACTACGCAATGCCATGCTATCTATGTTGGCATCTGGCTTTGCTTCAAGTAAATACTGATAGACTTGTCCAAGTCCTGATGTATTAGGGCCCATGGTTGGCATACCCACCCCAGCTGGGATCAACTCTTTAGCAGACTGCAAACGTTCAAAAACCAGTTGCCTAGCAAAGTAAATATCGACGCCTTCTTTAAACACCACAGTGACGCCCGATAACCCTGTTTTAGAAATAGAGCGTACCTGCTCTACATCGGGCAGCGCATACATAACCGCTTCTATCGGGTATGTGATCAGCTGCTCAACTTCTTCAGCCGCAAGCCCTGGCGCTTCGGTATTCACTGCAACTTGCACATTCGTCACATCAGGAAAGGCGTCTAAATTAAGTTTTGGGATCATAAATGCACTCACTGCAATCGCTGCAAGCAAGGCCAATACAACCAGTAAACGGTTCTTTATCACCGCCTCTATTAATAAATTAAACATATATCACCTCTAGTGGTTATGCGGATCAAATCCGCCTTTAGCTAGCTGTGATGCAATAAAAAAAGCACCTTGGGTGACAACTTCAAGCCCGGCTTTGATACCTAACACTTCGCGATAATCACCAAAACGTCTGCCAAGGGTTACTTCATGGGCAGCAAAGCCACCATCGTCATCAACGACAAATAACTGCCAGTCACCATCTGCACTGCGTGTTAATGCGTTTTCAGGTACGGCAAGTACCTCTTGGTCTGTTTCAAAATGAAAATACACATCCGCAAACATGCCTGGGTGCAAACTATGCTGGGTGTTTTTTACCTCGAGCCTAACAGTTCGTGAACGTGTTTGTTCATCAATGGTATGTGCTTCTTGAATAACCCTTGCTTGATAGCGATTGCCGTTAACTTCTAACAGCGCCGTAGAGCCATTACTGATAGTACGGTCTTGATTAGCTGAAAGCTGAGCAGCAACCCAAAGCGCAGATTCATCGGCTATTAGCATTAGCTCAATCCCCGAATCTACTCGCTGACCTTGGGCAAAGTTATCGGTTAAAACTGCCCCAGATGTTTGTGCAAACAAGGTGTATTCACCGAGTTTTTCTGGGCTTATGGTGAGTGTTTGTACAATAGCTTGTTTTGATAAACCAAAGGCAACTAATCGGCTATAAGCCACTTCATACTCGGCTTTGGCAGTTAAGGTTTGTTTTTCGCTGACTGTGCCTGCGGTCATTTTAGTAACGCGTTGCCACTCGGCTTCTGCTAATCTAAATTCAGTTTGCTGGCTGGCTACTTCGCCACTAAATAAAGTGACTAAAGAGTCCCCTTTATTTACATGCTGCCCTAATAAGGCATGGCGTTTTACAACGATAGAATCAACACGCGGTGACACCACATAACTGGCGTAGCCATTGGCTTTAATTTCGCCCGGTGCATACAAGGTTTGCTTGTGTTTTTTCAAAACAAGACGTTCTACTTTGATATTAGCTAGTTGCTGTTGCTGCTCAGTTAAACTGACTTCATTAGCATGCTCAGCTTGCTCATTTTCTTGGTGGTTATGCGCTTGCTCTGTCGCATAAATATTTGTCACAGTTATATAGCATACGCACAGCAATGCATAACGCATAAAATTTCTTAAATACATAGAGTGTCTCTTACTTAAAATGGGCTAAGCCCAACTAAAATCTAAAAAAGGTTTTGGATTAAGTAAGAGCTAAAATAGGTGGGCGATGTAGCGGTGCTAAGTCAGCCGATTTGAAGTTGAAATCAAGTGATTCAATTTTAGCGAAATAAACATCAGTAGGTTCAGACAATTGCAGCGAATCAACAAACGCAGGGCTGTGACAAACATGACAATGGCCTTTCTCGGCTGAGTCAGACAACTGTTTGCTAAGCTCGGCATGCTCTGATTGATGTAACTGGTGATCGCCATTGGCTGCGCAATGGGCTTCAAGGTCAATTTCTTCTGATAACAGTACCGAGGTGTGATTAAACGCAGCATTATGATCGGCCACATCAAAGCTATCCAGCAGTGGCTGGAGCAATAATACGCTAATCAAAATAATAAATGCAGCTTTCACATTGAGCCTAAAAATTAGAACTAAAAATTGGTACAACGGCGCTAAATTAACAAATCCACCGGCATTTGAACAGTAAATTATAATCTGTACACGAACAATGCATTACAAACATTTCAATACCACGGCACGCATGGTATAAAAATAAAGCAAATCAATAACTCGGTATTTTTATGGGACACGGACACCACCACCATCATCACGATACAAATAACCAAAGCACCCGCCAACTCATGCTGGCAGTTGCAATCAATGTGTTATTAACTGTCGCGCAGGTGATTGGCGGCCTTGTTTCTGGCAGCTTATCGTTAATTGCTGATGCACTGCATAATTTAAGTGATGCCTCGTCGTTATTCATTGCCCTAATTGCCCGAAAAATTGGTGCCAAACCTGCCAATGATCGTTATCAATACGGTTATAAACGCGCTGAAATTTTAGCAACCTTATTTAATAGTTTAAGTTTAATTGTGATTGGTGGTTACCTAATTATTGAAGCTATCTCCAACTATTTAAACCCTGAGCCCATTGATGGTTGGATCATCATTTGGGTTGCGGGTTTTGCGCTAGTTGTTGATCTTGTCACCGCTCTTTTAACTTACAAAGCAGGTGCTAAAGACAGCATGAATATTCGTGCTGCGTTTATACATAATGTGTCTGATGCATTAGCTTCAGTGGTGGTGATCATAGCGGGTACCTTAATCATTCTTTATCAATGGTATATTGTTGATTTAATTACCACTATGCTGATTTCTTTGTATGTCATTTACCATGGTGTTTTGCTGTTAATAGCGAGCAGTAAAATATTGATGCAGGCAGCCCCTGATAATTTTGCTTTAGCAGCAGCTATTACTGAGCTCAAAACCCAATTTGCAATTACTGATATTGATTATCTCAAAACGTGGCAAATAGACGATCATCACGTTCATTGCGAGCTAAAGTTTAGTGCCAAGCACAACATCAATAACGATGAAATACGTCACTTTTTGCATGATAACTTTGCAATTGAAAGCTGCACCATTGAACAAGTTTTAGTGTAAATGTTACGCGTTATCATTTACTATTCAGTTTTGTTTTAACAGCAAACTGAAGGAACAAACCTTGTTGAAGTTGTGGTTACGTCGTACGCATTTATTGCTTGCCTTAGTAAGCGGTTTATTTTTGATTTGTTTAAGTTTGACCGGTGCGTTGCTTATTTACGCAAAAGACATTCAATACCTTACTCAAAGCGATAAATGGACTGTAACACCAGCGGCTTCAGCACTTGATTTTGATAGCCTCATAAAACATGTTTCAGCTTCAACTAAACAACCGGTTACCCTGTTAATGCCTGAGCAGCGCAGTGATCTTGCCTGGCAATTACAGTTAGCTAATAACCGCTATGTCAGTGTTAACCCATACAATGGTCAAGTTCTACATGAGTACGATTACTACAGCACGATTTATGGTTTTACCATGGCTTTGCACCGCTGGTTGCTTTATGAAGATGCCGATAAGAACCGCCCGCTAAGAAATTGGGTTTCGGTATGTGCTCTAATACTCATTTTTGAGATTCTGCTCGGTTTTTATATTTGGGTTAAGCCAAAAAATCGTATTAAACGTTTGGCTATTAAGCGTAAAGCAAAATTTAGAGTGCTGATGTATCAGCTACATACCGTTCTGGGTGTGTATTTTTTAATTCCACTCATTTTAATTGCTTACACAGGTATGGCGTTTAACTGGAAGCCACAAACCAAAGCCGTATTAGAATTTGTGATGCAAGGTACAGTTGAAGATAGACCAAAACCACCAGCCGTTATTCCCCCTTTAGATGCTACGCCATTTCAAGTGCAAAAAGCGTTTGATAACGCACAAACTGTATTTCCTGAGGGTAAGTTATTTAGAATTTATTTACCGAAAAAACCAACTGATAACATAGGTTTTAGAATAGAGAACCCGGGTGAAAGCCATGCTTATAGTTGGGTATGGGCGAACCCATATTCAGCAGATATTGTTGCAAGCTATGATGCCAGCCAAAGCTCATGGACCACGCAAACATGGAACTTTAAATATAAGTTTCATATTGGTGATTTTGCAGGCTCTATCGTGCAATTACTGTGGTTACTGTTTGCTTTATCACCGTTGTTTTTCACGATTTCAGGTGTTTACTTTTGGTACAAACGGCATTACAAATAAACAACCATTACTAAACATACCATTCGCCATGAATAATGAGCTCAAAAATGCCTTTAACACCGAAATGATATTGGCTAGAACGAGTTATGAGAAAGCAGATTACACAACCGCTTTTTATCACTTAGAGCGGGCTCATATTCTCGGTCAAAGCTATATTATTCCGCACACTTACTCACATTGGTGGATGTGTAAAATTGGTTTTAAAACCCATAATACCAAGGAAATAATTGGCCAATTTGTTCGTATGGCTGCTTCAATTGTATTTTCGCGTATTTGGATACCACTCGGTAACACCGGCGGCACTAATGTTAGCCCTTTCAAACCAATGCCTATACCTGACGACTTAAAACGCTTTTTAAACTAGTGCCAGCTAATACCAACCCGCAATAATACTTAATCATTTTGAGGGATTAAACCTGTCGCTAACGGCGTTAAAAATTTCTCATTTAGAACAACTAAATAACGAAATTTTTGCCTTGTTATCAACGAGGTTTTATTGCCTCAAAATAGACTACTTAATTAAGCGGATTGGTATAAAAACACAGCTACAGTCCTGCTAAACCTAATAGCTATTTGCTAAATAACTAATTTAAAAAGTAGGTACAAAACAATACAGCTAATTATTGCAAACAATTATCATTAGCCTTGCCTTTACACTTCTTTACATTTAGACTGCCGCACAATCACATAATAAATACCGATTTAACAAGGACAAGCATGTTAAAAACCTCACTTACTCTGGTCGCTCTTGCAATTAGCGGCCAATCATTTGCTGATAATGCCATCAATAAAAAACTTACCGCAGAAGAAATGGAACACGTTGTTGTATCGGGCAGCCGTGTATTTGAAAGCATTGATGAAGTACCCGCTTCTGTCACGATTATTAGCCAAAAGCAAATTGAAGAGCATTTAAAAGTTAATCCAGAACTACAAAGCTTACTTGCGCAAATGGTACCTGGTCTTGCACCTGATACAGGTAGTTCGAGTAATACAGGTCAGAGTTTACGTGGCCGTGCACCACTTGTGATGATTGATGGTGTGCCACAATCTACACCACTCAGAAACGGCTCGTTAGGGGTCAAAACACTCGACCCAAGTGCCATTGCACGTATTGAAGTGATCAAAGGGGCTACCTCTGTTTATGGTAATGGTGCATCTGGCGGTATTATTAACTACATCACAAAACAAGCAACAAGTGATGGTCAGCCTGAAGGTGAAATTAGCCTATCTTCACGCTTTAGTGCAGTAAAACTTGAAGAAAGCGCTGGTGCCCGTGTCTCTGCAGCGATTAACGGCCGAGCTGATAAAGTTAGCTACTTATTTACCGCAAGTTACGAAGAAAATGGTGTTCAACGTGACGCAGAAGGCGATATTCTTGGCTTACAGTATGGTTTATCTGATGCAGTAACCGAAAACTACTTCACCAAACTAGGTTATGATTTTGACGATGAGAAGCAACTGCAATTTAGCTATAACTACTTTAGCTCTCAACAAAAAACCGATTTAGGTGACGTAGTTGGTAACCTAAACGATGGCGAAAAAACCTATGCCATTCATGTACCTAAAGAGCTGCAAAAGAAAGGTAAACCACAAGGCCCAGATGGTAACGAAAACATTACCTTAAAATACACAGACTATGCCCTGTTTACTAATACCCAAATGACGCTCGATCTTTACATGCAAGACATCGAGAACGTGTTTTTCTTTTCTACCAACCTAGCTAACCCAGACGAAGGCTACGAAGGCGGCCAATCAATTATTCGCTCTGAAAAGAAAGGGGCGCGTGCTACCTTTAATACCCTTGTTGATTTTGACAATGTTGAAGCTACCTTCATTTATGGCCTAGATGCACTGAATGATGTGACGTCTCAGCCACTTGTAGATGGCCGTGTTTGGGTACCAGAAATGGATATGGAAAGCCTTGCTGGCTTTTTACAAACAAAATGGGTTATCAATAATGATTTAGTTATTAAAGCGGGTGTGCGCCAAGAGAGCATTGATTTAACCGTTGATGACTATGAAACCTTAAAGCTTTGCCGCTCAGAAACACAGTGCTCAGTGCCGCTTAGTGTAAAGGGTGAAACCATAGATTATGATGCAACCACTTATAATGTAGGTGTGAAATACAATTTACTTGAGGCCTTCAGCCCGTTTGCCAATTATTCACAAGGCTCTGATATCTCAGATATTGGCCGCCTATTACGTGCAGCAACGGTAAATGATATTGGCTTAATTCAAACAGAAGCATCAATCATAGATAACTATGAAATTGGTTTTACCTCACAGTTTGATGACTTACGTTTTGAATTTGCAGCCTATCGCAGTACATCAGAGTTTGGCACCACAAACAGCTTTAATGAAGTAACCGGTGTGTATGAGCCGGTACGTGCACCGCAAGAGATTTGGGGTTACGAAACATTAGTTGATTATAAAATTAACCCAACTCTAAAACTGGTTGCAACTTACAGCTATGTTGAAGGTAAAAACACCGAAGACGACATTTACTTAGGTTCGCGACAAATAAGCCCACCAAAAGGCACTGCTAACTTAAACTGGCAGCCTAATGATGAATTATCACTGACGGTGAGTTATTTATATGTGGGTTCACGCAAACGCTTTGAACCAAATGCAGACGGCGACTATGTTGGCGACCAAGGGCCAATTAGCAGCTACAACCTATTTAACCTAAGCGGTCGTTATAACTTTAGCAAAAACTGGCAAGCGTTTATGGGGGTAGAAAACCTATTTAACAATGATTACTACCCTGCCCGTGCCCAGTCATACACCTACGGTGGCTATAACATTAAAGGTTTAGGTACCACTGTTACACTTGGTGCAACTTATAGTTTCTAAATTAAATTTTGTTTAGAACAACAAGCCCTTCTTAGTAAGGGCTTTTTTCATTTAAGAATAGAAACGATAAATTGTTCATTTATCAACCATTAACGCAAACTTAAACGAGAATCACACTCAATAGTAAACAACTGATTTACAAAGGAAAAAGTTTGCAATCTTGTTTTTATATACTACAATTACCGCAACTTGGAATTTGAGGACAGCATTATGAAAGGTAACCAAAAAGTCATAGATAGTTTTAACAAACTACTCGCAAACGAATTAGCTGCTATAGATCAATACTTTATTCATTCTCGTATGTATGACGATTGGGGCCTAAATAAGCTGTATGAACGTCTTAATCACGAAATGGAAGAAGAAAAAGATCACGCTGATTGGTTGATCAAACGTATTCTGTTTTTAGAAGGCGTACCAAACATGACTAAACGTCGTGATCTATTAATTGGCTCCGACGTTAAAAGCATGATGCAAAACGACTTAACACTTGAACTAGAAGTGGTTGACTGTGTTAAAGAAGCCATTGCTATCTGTGAACAAGAAAAAGACTATCAATCACGCGAAGTGCTTGAAAAGCTATTGTTTGATACAGAAGAAGATCATGTTTACTGGTTAGAACAACAGCTTGGTCTAATCGACAAAATTGGTAGCCAAAACTACCATCAATCTCAAATGGGCGAATAGAGGCTAATTGTATGAAAGGTGATAAAAGCGTCATTGCTGCACTTAATAAAGTATTAGCGAATGAATTAGTAGGTATTAACCAATACTTTTTACACGCTCGTATGTTTAAAGATTTTGGCTTTTCAAAACTAGACAAAGCTGATTACAAAGTATCTATTCAAAAAATGAAAAACGCCGACCGTTTAATTGAGCGTATTTTGTTTTTAGAAGGTTTACCAAACTTACAAGATTTAGGCCGCCTACGTATAGGTGAAAACTCTGAAGAAATGATCGAAGCGAATATGAGCTTTGAACTTGATTCATTACCTGATCTGAAAGCGGCAATTAAACTTGCTGAAGAGAAAAAAGATTACATCAGCCGTGAAGCGCTAGATAACATCTTAAATGAGCAAGAAGAACAGATTGATTGGCTTGAAACACAGCAGCAGTTAATCAAAACCGCAGGGCTTGAGAATTACCTGCAATCTCAAATGTAATTTGCTAAAACTTAAAAAAGCAGCCTAGGCTGCTTTTTTTATGGCTAAAATTTGTGATTAACCGTCTTCGCGATCAATGATTGACACTTTATTACTTAAAATTAAAGAATTAGGAATTAAATGCACCGCTCCCTCGCCTTTAATTGTGATATAGCGCAAATTAAGGTCAATCACTGTGCCCTTTGAATTACTCACTTCAATGTAATTACCAAGCTTAATGGGTTTATAAAGCACAATCATGACACCTGCGACTAGGTTTGAAATAGCATCCTTCAACGCAAAACCCAAAGCAAAGCCTGTTAGGCCTAAGCCAGCAACTAACGCGGCTACGTCAAAACCCAGTTTCGATAACGCCAGCACAATACCAATGAATAATAAAATAGCGCGCTGCGAGTTAGAAATAAGCCGAAAAGTTTCAAGAGCGGTTGAATCAAAGCGACGTTGAAACTGTTTAATAGCACGGTCAATAATAAGGCTTGCTATGTAAAAAGCAGCAAGCACTAAAAATGCTTGAATAAATTGGCTAGTCATAGAATTATCAGTTTAAAAATAAAGCCATCATAGGCTTAATATTGCTTAAGGCAAACGATTATTGTTTTTCAAACACACAAGACACGTCAGGTTTGCTTAGTGTGTAAGTAATATTGCCATTATCTTTAAAACGCAGATCTTCTGTAATTGAACCATTATCGTCTTCATTATCACAGCGAAAATAGCGCTTAGTTCTAACAATGCCATTTACAAAGTATTTTAACTTCGAACTGACAACACAGTAGTTAGGGATCTTCTTCACCTGGGTTCCGTTATGTAAGTCACTAAAGTCGATTAACGTTCCTAAGCTAAAGCCTTGCGTAGGTTCTTTTATCAATGCAAAGGATGCGTTTTGGCAAACCGCATCGCTACCCTCTTTTACTTTATAATTGCCTTGTTTATCTTTTATCAAAGCCAAAAACTGCGTTTTATTGCTTGGCTTTACATCAAGCAAAGCACTTGCATAAGACGATGTTGAAAACAAAAAAAACACTAAACAAAAGTAATATCTCATTGAAAATCCATAAACTTATAGACACTTAACTAGCATAGCATGCTGATTATGGTTGGTGAATTAATTACCTACTAGTTAATACGACTAAAACATGAAATTAGTTCTGTGATTTAACTTCTCATAGGAAACGAAGCTGTTTATATGCTATAAATTTTAAAGTGACATCTTTGGAGGGAATCTTATGAAATTAATCAAACTAATTACCTTAACGACATTTCTTGCTTTAACAAGCATGCAAAGCCTGGCGAGTGATGACGAATGGAAATCGATTGCCGAGAAAAAGGTCAGCTACAAAAGCGAAACCGATACTGTTAACCCAATCACTAGCAGTCGTTACAGCCATATTAAAATTAAATGTACTCATGGCACAGTGAATCTTAAGAAAATTAAAGTTATTATGAATACCGGTGAAGAAAAGGTGTTTGATAACCTTGGTGTTTTAACCAAAGGAATGTCATCACGTAGCTTAAGTTTACCTGACAAAAACGACGCCAAACTCGATAAAATCAAACTTGAATATGAATCGGTAGGCAGCACAGCCCTGAGTATGGCAGGTGTAACCGAAAAAGCCGAAGTCGAAATTCTCGCGAAAAAAGCTAAGAAAGATGATTAAAGTTGCGAGTCAATGATCTTTGAGACCATGCACCTTAAGTAGCAGCAGCTTTATACTGCTACTTTTAAATACAAACGCGAGAAACAAGTTTCACGCCTACGAGTGCCCATGTAGGTCGTCATTTATGGCGACAAAAACCGTGGAAATTTTCACGTATAAACGGCTTCAGCCGTGAACCTTAAACATTCGGTGTTCCCCCCCCTACAAACAAACTTTTTCGATTATTCCTTTCTTATTTAATATAGGTTGTGCCCATTGATAATAATCAGAAGTGCCTTCATCCCATGGCCATAAACATTTTGTTGTTGGCCAAACCATTTGAAGCATCTTAAAATTACTTCCATTATGTAACCACAGGCCATAACCTAAGTATTCATTGTAATGTGAACTGTCTACATCTACGAAAGTCACATCGAAACCTTCAAGAAAATCACTATAAAATTTACCTACTTCAAAAACCTCACCTTTAAGTAACCTATCTTTGTAGTTATTAATCATTGAGTGAGCTAAGGAATTATCTAGGCCTAAGATGATTAAATCTGGTTTCTTCTGTTTTTTATTAATACCAATTGAGTAAGTAAATTCAGGCGTACCTTCCCCTTCCATGACTTTCAAACATGGCATCCAAAGTGTTCAATGTTGTCTAAAGCTGTCTGATCTTGTTCGTTCATGAGAACCTTTAATTTAAGTTATTTTTTACAGTCGAAAATAGACTAGGAAATTTAAACATTATTTGTAAAAAGCAGGCAATTTTTTTGCTCTAAAGTTTTTGGCATAAATCCACCATTTAACTCCTACATCATCAACTAATTGATAAAAGTTAAAACTTGTTTCAAGGTAATTCTCATTTAGGTAGCTTGATACAAGCTCATTTGAGATAACGATTTTAATAGGCCCAACTAAACTAAATGCTAAACTTAATGAATCAACATCAAAAAACTCAACTTCTATTTCCCCGTTGTCTCTAGTACCAATATCTCCATTAAACTTTATTTTTAAGGAACCAGAAGCTTGTTCTGTTGGTACATTAATTTTTTCAACTGTTGCCTGCCCATGCAACCTTGCGAGGTAAGCATTTAATTCATCTAAATCCATTTGTGTATTAACCTTAAAATTTATATCTAACGTGCTAAAGCATAACTTACGAACCTACAAACGCGCGAAACACGTTTCACGCCTACGAGTGCCCATGTAGGTCGTCATTTATGGCGACAAAAACCGTAGATATTTTCACATAGAATCGGCTTCAGCCGTGAACCTTTAATGTTCGGCGTAAAAACGCCTCCCAAACGATGCGCTATTTAATATTTTTTGGCAATAAAAAAGGCCATGTTGCGCTTACAACATGGCCTTTTTGCATTGACACAACTTAGAAATCTAAGTTTGATAAAACATCATCATCAACGTTATTAGACAAGGTCACTTTAAGTTTAGGGGTACGAGCCATTTCACGTTTAATAGCAAAATTAGCTTCTTCGTTACGCGCCCAACTACGACGAGCAATACCGTTGTTTACATCAAATAAGAGCATAGATTTCAAACGACGCTCGGCAGCTTCACTACCATCGAGTAGCATACCAAAACCGCCGTTGATCACTTCGCCCCAGCCAACACCGCCACCGTTGTGGATAGATACCCAAGTAGCACCGCGGAAACCATCACCAATTACATTGTGAATCGCCATATCTGCTGTGAAGCGGCTACCATCATAAATGTTTGATGTTTCTCGGAAAGGTGAATCAGTACCACTTACATCATGGTGGTCACGCCCAAGAACAACCGGACCAATTTCGCCACGATTAATAGCATCATTAAACGCTTTAGCAATTTCAGCGCGGCCTTGTGCGTCGGCATATAAAATACGAGCTTGCGAACCAACAACCAGTTTGTTTTGCTTCGCATCTTTGATCCATGTGATGTTGTCTTGCATTTGCTGTTGGATCTCTTCAGGCGAGTCCGCCATGATTTTATTTAAAACGTCTGCAGCAATCGCATCTGTTTTATCAAGATCTTCTGGTTTACCTGATGTACATACCCAGCGGAATGGGCCAAAGCCGTAGTCAAAACACATTGGACCAAGAATATCTTGTACATAAGATGGGTATTTAAAATCAATCCCATTTTCAGCCATTACATCGCCACCAGCGCGTGATGCTTCTAGCAAGAACGCATTACCGTAATCAAAGAAGTAAGTACCATTTGCCGTGTGCTTGTTAACAGCATCGGCGTGGCGTTTAAGCGTCGCTTGTACTTTTTCTTTAAATACTTCAGGCTCTTCACGAATTAAACGATTTGACTCTTCATAGCTAATATCAACCGGGTAGTAACCGCCTGACCATGGGTTATGAAGTGAAGTTTGGTCTGAACCTAAGTGAATGAAAATATCTTCTGCTAAGAAGCTTTCCCATACATCAACCACGTTACCGATAAAGGCAATTGAAACCACTTCTTCATTTTGTTGAGCCGTACGTACACGCTCAACAAGCTCTGGCATGTTATCAATTAGCTCATCAACCCAACCTTGTTGATGACGCTTAATAGCCGCCTTAGGGTTAACCTCAGCACATACGGTGATACAGTTAGCAATGTTACCCGCTTTAGGCTGCGCACCACTCATACCGCCTAAACCAGCAGTTAAGAAGATCTTACCTTTTGGTGATTCACCTTTTTCGAGCACTTTACGGAACGCATTCATTACCGTAATGGTTGTACCGTGAACAATACCTTGTGGGCCAATGTACATAAATGAACCCGCAGTCATTTGACCGTATTGAGTTACACCCAGTGCATTGAATTTTTCCCAGTCATCCGGCTTCGAATAGTTCGGGATCATCATACCGTTCGTTACAACCACGCGCGGTGCTTCAACTGATGATGGAAATAACCCCATAGGGTGACCCGAGTACATGTGTAGCGTTTGGTCTTCTTCCATTTCGCTTAAGTACTTCATGGTTAATAAGTACTGCGCCCAGTTTTGGAATACCGCACCGTTACCACCGTAAGTGATTAGCTCTTCAGGATGCTGTGCTACTGCAGGATCAAGGTTATTGTCGATCATTAACATGATCGCGGCAGCTTGTTCGCATTTAGCCGGGTAATCGCTAATTGAGCGCGCTTTAAGTTCATAGTTAGGCTTAAAGCGATACATGTAAATACGGCCAAATTGATTAAGCTCAGCGGCAAATTCAGCGGCTAATTCTTTGTGCCATTCTTTAGGGAAATAACGCAATGCGTTACGAATCGCTAATTGCTTTTCGTCAGCCGATAAAATGTCTTTACGTTTTGGAGCACGGTTTGCATCACTTGGATACGGTTTTGGCTCTGGTAATACGCTTGGGATACCTTGCTTAATTTGTTCTTGAAAAGTCATTATTTGCTCCCTTAGTTAACTTTAAACGCTTGCGATTTAACAAGTTCTACCATGGCATCAATGTCTGGCTTAAGTAAGCGGTCTTCTTCTAATTTGGCAACTTTGCTGCGAATGAGCGCAAAGTTTTCTTCAATGATGTCTGAACACTTGTTAGGACGTCTAAATTCGATTGCTTGCGCTGCATACATCAGCTCAATCGCAAAGATTTTATCAAGGTTACCTAAAATCTGGTTTAACTTACGACCAGAGATACTACCCATAGATACGTGATCTTCTTGGCCCATTGATGTTGGTACGCTGTCTGCTGATGGTGGGAAACACAATGATTTATTTTCTGTTACCAATGCCGCAGTCACATATTGCGGGATCATCATGCCAGAGTTTAAGCCACCCGATGTCGTTAACAAACGTGGTAAGCCGTGTAAGCCCTCAAGCAGTAAGTAACAACGACGATCAGCAATGTTACCAAGCTCTGCCGCTGCGATTGATGCGTAATCTAATACCATAGCAAGTGGTTGACCGTGGAAACCACCACCCGAAATGGCTTCTTCTTCGCTGATCACAATTGGGTTATCTGTTACAGAGTTCATTTCTGTTTCAGCAAGCTCTTTTAAATGGTAGTACGCGTTACGCGATGCACCATGAACTTGTGGAATACAACGCAGTGAGTAAGGGTCTTGAACACGGTCACAATCAGTGTGTGAAGCCATGTTTTCAGAGCCTGCAAAAAAGCTACGCATACGTGCAGCAACTTCAACATTACCTTTAAAAGCACGAATTACATGTAACTCTTTACGGAACGGTGATTCGCTACCTTGCATACCTTCAATGCTCATAGCACCTGCGATATCTGCAAGGTCTAATAAGTAACGCATTTTAGTAAGCGCAGTAATGGCATGCGATAAAATAAACTGAGTACCGTTAATTAATGCTAGGCCTTCTTTAGCATGTAAATCTAAAGGCGCTAAACCATGCTCTTTTAATACCTCTGATGCTGGCTTGATTGTGTCGTTTACCCAAAACTCACCTTCACCTAAAAGAGGTAAGAATAAGTGTGATAACGGTGCTAAATCGCCTGATGCGCCTACTGAGCCTTGCTCTGGTACAACAGGGATAATATCAAGTTCAATAAACTTAAGCATACGCTCAACAACGGTTAAACGAATACCTGAAAAACCTTGGCTTAATGCATGTACTTTGGTGATTAGCATCAGCTTTGAAATAGGTTTAGCGATTGGCTCACCCACACCAACAGCGTGTGTGATCAATAAGTTCTTTTGTAAAAGGTTAGTTTCTTCTGGAGAAATTTGTGTATCACATAATGGGCCAAAGCCCGTATTGATACCATAAATGGCTTTATCTGAGGCAGCCATTTTGTCTACGTTTTGGCGGCTTTTATTAATTTTATCAATTGCTTCTTGGCAAAGCTCTGCCTGTAACGTACCGGCTGCAATAGCATTAACGCTGTCTAACGTTAATTGGTCAACACCATACTTAAATGTCATTTATAACTCCTAAAGAACAGGATTAAGTTTTATTTAGATGGAGTCTAGCTTGCTCTAGTTGTTTTACAAATGCATAATTATCGTTATTCATTCCAGATTTATCGAACTAAAAGAAGAGCTATGCAAGTTCATGACGTAGACCTGCGCTTATTGCGTGTTTTTGTAGCAATTGTTGAGTGTGGCGGGCTTTCAGCCGCAGAGTCACGTTTGAATATTGGCCGCTCCACCATTAGTGCGCATTTATCAGATTTAGAAGTAAGGCTTGGCATTAAATTATGTAAACGTGGCCGCAGTGGTTTTGAAATAACAGACGCTGGCGCCATCACTTATCAGGCATCAATTGAACTGCTTCAGCAATGCGAAGCCTTTGCTAATACCGTAGCAAGCTCTAAAAACGAGTTATCGGGGCGTTTAAGTATTGCTATGATAGATACCATGGTCAGCGACCCACGTTGTGCTATTCCCCGCGTAATCGCAAAGTTAAAGGGCAAAGGTAAAAACATTCAGTTCGATATTAATGTGTGCGAGGCACGAGAGGTAGAAACCGCAGTAGCCAATGGCCGTTCATTAGTAGGAATTGGTGTTAGCCGCCATCATATTCGCGGGTTAGATTACACCGCCCTACACAATGAAACTAACTTTTTGTATTGCGCAGTCGGTCACCCATTATTTGAGTGTGAAGATAAACAAACAGATGAGCTCATTAAAGAAGCCGAAGTGATTACCAGTAACTACATGCGTGATAAAGAAAGCCGAAACGACGGTTTAAACTATCAAAATAGTGCTGTTGCTTATCATGATGAAGGTATTGCACATTTAATTTTATCGGGTGAGTTTATTGGTTATTTACCCGATCACTACGCACAGTTCTGGGTCGATAAAGGTATTTTTAGAGCTATTCAACCGAGTAAATATCACTACGATATTCCTGTGGTATTGATCACCTCAAAAACAAATGCCAGCTCGCCTTTAGCAAATGCCATGATTGACGAAATTAAGCGTTGTTACTCGGTCTAGTGTTTTTGTTTAAAGCTTTTTGCTCTTTAATGAGCACAAGACTAAAGGCGATCATGGCAAGGTTTGTGGTCACAGGATTAAACGCTTCGATTAAAAGTGCGGGCTGTAAAACAGCAACAAACAGCATTAGCCCAACTAAGGCAGCTATATTGAGAATATTGATTAAAATTGAACGGTAGAAGATAAAAAACAGCACGGCAAATATAATTTCACCTATGCCAGCTGCCCGAGTAATGAGCGTTGAGATTTCAGCATTGAAGCCAAAACTGGCCGTCATTTTTAATTCAAGAGGAGCAATATGAATTAGTTTTGGCATCAGCCCATGATAAAGCCAACTAAAGCTGATAATAAATCTAGCTATTTGAATCGTTGTTAAATGCTTCATTAGACACGTTTGTTTTGTGTGCTCTGATATTCAGAGCACACAGTAAAGCTTATAAGCTAGTAGGTTTACCGAAACGGTTCTCAGCTTCATCACCTGCTAAAAAGCCATTTTCGATTAACGCCCAAATACCACCAATCAGTGGAACTAAGCCAATCAGTACCCACCAACCTGATTTATTACGGTCGTGCCAGCGTTTAACTTGAACCGCAAGCGAAACCCACATAAGCGGGATATAAAAGATGAGTGTGATTACAGAGATTGCTGTTTCATTACCACCTGTTAATAATGCAACTACGAACATAAAAACAAATGAAGCTACAATAATACCTAAGAAAGAATACCAATAAGTCTTACGAGGGATACGTCCTTTAAAAGAAAATAAGATTTCTTTCATGCTTAAGGTAGTTGTTTCTGTTGACGCTGTAGCAAGGTTTGCTTCTGGTGCTTGATATACGTTTTCTGACACTGTCATTTCCTTTGATATGTGTTAAGCAAACTAACTAAACTTAGCCTGCTGATTTATATTGTTAAATTAGCTGAATATAGCGTGAATAAGATACCACAAAATGATTAAATATAGGTACTAAAAATTTCTGAAAGCTATAGAAAAGTAAGTATTAGCGCATAAAAAAGCACCCTTAGGTGCTTTTAATTAGTTCGGTTGTTGCCAATATTTGGCGTATAAATTTGGATAGGTTTGTTTTAAAAACTTGGCCTTATCTTTAAAGCGTTTACCTTTTGGTTGCTCAAGGCCTGATGGTACAAAGGGTAATTCGTCATCATTACGCTCTTCGTAAAGCATACCGGCAATTAGGTCATATTCATCTAAATACGGGTAAGGCTGCTCGTTTAAATGATAAACAGGCGTACACTCAGCAATTGAGTCTGGGTTTTCAAGCGCTTTCAAAAAAGCCTGTTCACCACGTGAAATAAGCCAACATAAAAACTCAGAAAAACCATAATCGTCGTTACATCCGGCCATCACATATGCAGCGCCAAATAAATCCCAGGTATAAGCTTTGCGCATACGTAGATTAAACTGCTTATCGAACTCCATCAGCTGTTGGTCAGATAAATCAGTCAGCTTTGCTTTTAATGCATTACAAACAGACTCAGGCTCGGCAGTTTTATCTTCGGCGGTTACGAGTTGCCAAAATTCACTTTCGCTTAAAACACTCATGATAAAATCTCTTTCACGCGCCCTACTTGACCATCATCAAGCTGTACTTTAATACCATGCGGGTGATTTGGTGATTTAGTTAAAATACGTGATACCACACCTTGAGTTAACTGACCTGTTCGTTGATCTTGTTTTAATACAATGTTGACTTCGCAGCCAATTGAAATTTGTGAACGCGTAGGCACTGCCATTGCTATATCTCTTTCAATAATTTTTGCCGATTATAGCCATTTGCAGCTGGCTTACCAAATTAAACCTGTTTGATTGGGGTGTTTTTAAGCAGCGCCTTTGGCAAAATCTCATTTAAACGTTCAGTGATGGCTTCAGCTTTACCTTTTATTTGAAAGTCATAACCTTGGCCGTTACCATCTAATATGACGGCTAAATAGTTATCAGCAACTTTCAGTTGCGTAATACGGCTTAATTCAACAGTCTTTTCTTGCTCGCCATAATAAACCTGCTTAACCGTTAAGCTCGTGTCTGTTGTCGTGAGTGTTTTACTAAGCGCTGATTTGGCTGCAAATTTTTCTGTTGAGCGATAGGCTTGCACCATAAAAGCAATTGCAAATATAAAACCGGTAAAACTTGAAATAGGTAATGAATCTGATTGCAAGCTGTACACACCAACACAAATAAATAACACAGCAAGAGCTAGGTTTAATCTAACCATCTGTTTAGGGTCTAAATTTAAGTACATTATTATTCCTTTAAAAATGAAATTGCTTTTACATTGATAGCTAAATCTTTTGCACTCAGTTCTTTGATAATTAGACTGCTAATTAACTGGGTTTGCTCAGCGGTTATCGGCAGCTCTTTACAATAACAATTGACTTTTAGTGATTGCGGTAGCTTTTTTAGATCAGCAGTATGCGTTAACCATGAAAATTCGTGTACTTGTTCTTTTGCTAGTTCGCACGCTTGCGTTAAAGCAACTCGAATAACCTTATCTAGACGCTTTTCTGTTTTAGTCATGTTCTGCTTGTTGTTTTTTAAATTCTTCGTAACTGTCTTGCTGGCGTTTAACACACTCATGGTATTCTTTATCTGCCAAATAATTGCATTCACTTAAACGTGCTGATTGAATTTCATGATAACGGGCATCAGAGCTACACGCTGATAAAACCACAGCAAGCGTTGCAATCACGGCTAATTTTAAAGCGTTAAAAAACATTAAATTTCCTTCATGTAGTTATACATTGGTGCTGCAATTTCCTGTATATTGCGTGGGTTTAAATATTACAACCAAAGGGTTCTATATGATGTTGTCGCAGTTACAACAGCTGTTTCAGCGTATCGATAAAAGTAAAATTTTTCAATCATTTGTTATTGCTGTCATTGTTATTTCAGCACTAACTGTGGGGGCACACACCTATTCGTTACATCCAACAGTTGAGCTTGCCTTACATTGGATGGACTTAGGTATCACGGTATTCTTTTTAGTTGAACTGGTGATCCGCTTTATCGCAAGCCGAGGCTTTAAAGACTTTTTCAGCAAAGGTTGGAACATTTTCGATTTTATAATCGTGGTGGGTAGCCTTTACCCTGCAGCAGGCTCAACAATTTTTATCGCTCGATTACTGCGTATTTTCCGCGTATTGCGACTTGTATCTATGATCCCAGAGCTTAGACTGCTGGTTAACTCGCTTTTAAAAGCCATTCCACAAATGGGCTATATTGCCCTGCTCATGTTCGTGATCTTCTATATTTATGCCGCCATGGGTAGCATGCTGTTTGCTGACATCAACCCAGTACTGTGGGGCGATGTGTCTATTTCGATGCTCACCCTATTCAGGATTGCCACGTTTGAGGATTGGACCGATGTTATGTATGAAACGATGGCTGTATATGAGCTCAGCTGGATTTTTTATCTAACCTTCATCTTTTTAACAGCCTTTGTATTTTTAAACATGATGGTTGGTGCGATTTTAGAAGTTATGTCTGAAGAGCATCGTAACGCCCGTGAAGAGCAAACATCTGAAGCCGACATGCCCGCAACCAAAGGGCAAATAGCTCAGCTGCAAGCTGAAATGGCTGAACTAAAACAACTACTGAAAGAAAAGCAGTAAGGTTTTTAAATAATTGTTTTTAGCTATTAGGCGCTAGACCTTAGCGCCTTTTTTTACCCTCGTTTTTCTACTTTCCATGGCGGGTTTAAACGGTTTTCTCCGGCCCAATACAATTTGATTTTATTCCCTGATGGGTCTTTGAAAATTGCTTCCGTCCATAAATAACGCTGTGCAGTAGGCGGCTGTTCAAAGCGAATGCCTTTTTCAACAAGGCTTGCATAGAGCTCATCAAGCTGCTCGTGTTCAAAATAAATTACCGCACTATTATTATAATTACCGGTTTCTAATGACAGCGAAAATGTGGCATCACCATCAGGGCATTGAAAGCGTGCGTAGTGCGGAGTATCCACTATCTGAATCATTCCTAGTGTTAAGTAAAAAGCCACCGCTTCATTCATATCCTTTACAGGTAACGTCACCTGATTGAGATTCATTTGCTACTCCTATGTAATGTTTTATTCGCTGCTTCAGCATATCGCGTTCATTGAATTAAGCAAAAGATAAGTGACGACAGTAAAGTTAGTAAGAGTTTGTAGGAGGCGTTTCAACGCCGAACATCTAAATTCACGGCTGAAGCCGTTCCTACGGGATTCATCGTAGGCGTGAAACTTGTTTCGCGCGTTTGTAAGTCGTGCTTTAGCGCGTAATTAGAAAAATGTTTAAAGTTTTGTCGCTATAAATTTAGACTTTCACGGCTGAAGCCGTTCCTACACGAGTTCCATGTGCAATATTGGAAATGGTTTGCCCATATCATCTAAAGGCGAGCGTGAGGCAATTTTAAAGCCCCTATGTTGATAAAATCCAACCGCAAGTGGGTTTTGCTCATTAACATCCACTTTGTTGGCAGCTAATTGCTCAACTGCATAGTTGAGTAGTGCTTTACCTATGCCCTTACCTCTTGCGGCATCTAAAATGAACAACATTTCTATTTTGCATTCATGTACGCCTATAAAGCCTAAAATTGCCTGATGCTCATCCTTAATGCACTTTAATGTCACATTCGGAAACGCTTGCTCGATAATAATTGGCTTAAAAAAAGCGATGTCGTCTTCTGTTATAAAATCATGGGTTGCTCGAACTGAGTTTTCCCATACAGCAAGTAGCTCTGGGTAATCTTCAGCGTTCACACTATCTATTTTCATTATTTGCCATTTTATAGGAGTTTTCGTGCTTTGTGTTCTCTAATCAAATAACAAAATGATTCGTTACACGCTTTAGTTATTTATTCCATTAAAGCATGCAAAGTATATGAAACAAAGAGTATTTTACACTTTAAACTTACCCACTAAATCATTTAGAGTTTTCGATAACAGGTTTAGTTTGTCACCATTGCCTCTGGCACTATGGGCAATTTCGCTTACATCATCAGCCGCATTTTTTATTTCAACAACATTGCGGTTAATGTCTTCTGCTACATGCTGTTGCTCTTCAGCTGCAGTGGCAATCTGTGTATTTAAATCGCTGATATTGACGATAGACGCAGTTATTTCGCTAAATTGTTGCTGTGCTGAATGGGCTAACTCCACTGTTTTGTTTGTGCGATCTAAGCTGGTTGTCATCTCTTTTGACACTTGATCAGACATCCTGCGCAACGTATCTAACTGACTTGCTATTTCTTCTGTCGATTCTGAGGTTCTTTGTGATAACGCACGCACCTCATCTGCGACAACTGCAAAACCTCGACCATGTTCACCCGCCCTCGCCGCTTCAATTGCTGCGTTTAAAGCTAACAAATTGGTTTGCTCTGCGATGCCTCTTATCACGCTTAAAATCGACATGATATTTTCACTTTCAGCATCGAGTTGGTTTATATCTTTAGTTGCTTTGGTGATCACCTTAGATAGAGATACAACGCTATCAACCGTTTTAGATATAACACTTTGTCCAAGCTCAGAGGCCTGTTGTGTTTGCGATGCAAGTTCGGCTGCATTGGCACAACTGGCAGAGACTTCATTGGCTGTCGCTGCCATTTCATTAATCGCTGTGGCCGCCATTTCGAGGGCTTGTTGTTGCTGAGATGTTGAGCCAGATAATTGCGCTGCTTGTGATGACGTTTGCGCCGAGGTATCACTCACATTTTGCGCACACTCATTAATTTGCGTGACTAAATCAGAAATCAAATTCAAAAATAAATTAAAGCTGTTAGCCAGTTTGGCCGTTTCATCGCGTGTTTTAATCACTAACCGCTTTGTTAAGTCACCACCACCTTGCGATATTTCAGTTAGACCATCACTCACTTCAACAATAGGTGCAGAAATTAATTTAGAAATATAGCTAGCTACAAGAATGAATACAGCAATCAAGATTGCACTGATGACTAAAATAGTAATCGTCATTGCATTTGCGCCACTCATTACTTCAGATTTTTCTACTAAGCCTATAAATTTCCAGCCTAGTTTTTGCGAGGTGTAAATATTCGCTAAGTAATCTTTGCCATTAATGTCAATTTCAAATTGACCCTGATTATTTTCAGCGAGCTGTTTGTATTTTCCGTTATTGACTTGTGCTAGCTGCTTAAACCTGTAATCAGCATTTTTAACGTCAACGAGTATATTGCCACTATCTTCAATCAACATTAAATAGCCAGTTTCACCAAGTTTAATGTTCGCAATAATATCGGTAAGGCCCTGCAAGGATACATCCATGCCCTGTACACCAATAAGCTCCCCCGCTTCCTTAATCGCTTTAACAGTAGAAACAATTACCATGTCATCTGCTGCCCAATAATAGGCATTGGTTCTTACCGTTTTACCATTTGCTGCTTTGCCAGTTTCGTACCAAGGCCTTACTCTTGGGTCATAATTCGCTGTAACTTCACCCTCTGGCCATTGAATATAACCACCTTGCTCATTCCCCATATAGATATAAGCAAGTCCCGGGTGGGTGGCACCAAAGTGATCAAATAAACGAAAGGCGTTTTTTTCGATGTCACTACCACTTAGATGATCAAGCTTTTCTGCACTAGGTGATTGCATATGGGTTTTAACACTTTGCTTGGCGTCTAAGATAGCGGAATGGGATGCAAGATAATTGACGTTTTTCTCTATTTCAGCAAAAAACATACTGATACCGTTATCAACTTGTTTCGCTTCTCTTTGACTAAGCTCGGCGAAACTATCGAGGGCTTGTTGTCTTGTTTGTGTAATTACAAGCACAGCAATAATGATCAACGGCAGCGCAATTGCTGACGCAAAGGCGAGTTTTAATTTTTTTGAAATGTTCATAGCCAACTTCCAACTAAGCACTTAAGAAAATATAGTGAGGCCTTGGAAGTTCAGCAAATAATTAAGTGTTTATTTTTATGGGGCAAAGCAAGCTTGACCACATAAAGTTAACGTGAAATTTATACCCCTTATGCTTACTTTTACTCAAAACTTACCTGTTAAAAATATGACATTTAGTTGACAGACACGTGGAATGTACTAACTTTAGTTTTAGTAATTAACATGCTTTTAACAAAGTATTGCTAGATACTTTCCAACCAATTGGCAGCATTTGCTGGATGCAAATTAGCTGCCTATTCCTACTTCATGTTTAAGCATATAGCAAAGTAAAGCTTGGGCATCAGGGTGTTTATCTGCTTTTAACCCTGTTAAAACACCTTGTTGATCCGCCGCCGACTTATGCTGGCCTAACTTCTCTTTTGCCTGAATTGAGTCAAGTTCGATTTTAATACCCACTATGCCACGCAGTAATTTGGCTTGATAATCAGCTGGTAACAAACTGGTGTCGTTTAAAATACTTGGCTCGTATTGGCTAATTAACTCATTTAGGCAGGCTAAGGTGTTGTCATCATCAAGGTATTCTACTATGCCTTGGGCATGCACCGCAGCGTAGTTCCAGGTCGATACAGCTGGCTTCTCACTATACCAAGTGGGTGAAATATAACTATGTGGGCCATTAAAAACCACTAATACGCGGGTACCTTGCAAGCTTTTGCCGTGGCTATTAGCCCGTGACACATGACCATATAAGGTACCAAACTCGCCCTCATCGGGTTTATACACTAATGGTAGATGGGTTGCCTCAAACTCACTATCAACCATTAATGCAAAGCTGTAGGTTTTGATAAACTGCGATACTCGCTCTGGTGTCATTTTCCACTTGTTGGGTGTGTGCATGCTTTTCTCAATTTATTAAAAATTGCTCCGATTGCTTGAATCTAACATTGTAATTGATCAAGAGTTTTCTACTAGCCTTTAGCCACGACTTAAATCACAAATAATGTTATGTCCTTTAACCAATTCGAAAAAACTAACAAATCAAAAGGCCTTTTAACTATACACCCAATAAATGATAATGATTTACATTGCTGTTCATTGAGTGGTACATTCCCATTAATCGGTACAGGGTGTTGCGGATTTTAATTAATTGGAGACTGAAGAAAAACTCTTCTTATCTCTTGGTTACTAAATCAATGTTAAAGGATATACACAATGGAAATTTTTAAACTGCCGCAATATCTATGGATTAATGATTCCAACTATCTAAAGAGAAAAACCTCCGTTTTGCTGGGGATATCATAAGCCCACGCCATGATTTTCCACTCGTCATGACTTTCAACATGACACAACAATAGCCTAAGCATAGGCCTCACTATTTAAAGACGTAATAGGACTACGGATAAAAAATGACAAAGACTAACTACTTTAAACTCACGCCTGTCGCACTTTCTTGTTTAGCGATATTTAGTCAATCTTTACAGGCTGAGCAAAAAAAGCATCACGATATGGAAGTACTCACAGTCGTGGGTGAACAAAACAATGCTCAAAGCTATAAAGTTGAGCAAATGAGTACCGCAACGGGTTTAGAGTTATCATTTCTTGAAACACCACAATCAACCACAGTCGTGAATGAGCAAGCGATAAAAGATCAACAACTAAACTCTGTTATTGAAGTGATGAACAGCGTAGCGGGGATTAATACCCGCCCTTCTGACAACGATCGATACTCAATCAGTGCCCGCGGTATTGGCGTAAGTAGTATTTTGTATGACGGTGTGGCGACAACCTACGATACACGCTTTAACTATGGTGATAACTTAATGGATAGCGCAATTTATCAGCGCATAGAAGTTGTTCGCGGAGCAACTGGTTTGATGTTAGGTGCGGGCAGTCCATCGGCAGCTATCAATTTAGTGCGTAAGCGTCCGACAGAACAATTTCAAGCAAACGTAAGCTTAAGTATTGGTTCATGGCAACAGTTACGCGGTATTGTTGACTTATCGGGAGGTTTGAATCAAGACGCAAGCGTTCGAGGTCGAGTCGTCATAGCATATCAAGATCGCGAAAGTTATCAGCATCGTTACGAGCAACAAAGACAAACCCTTTACGGTATTATTGAAGCAGATTTAGGTCGTGACACATTACTAACCTTAGGAACTGATTATCAAGATACCAAGCCTGAAGGTTCAATGTCTGGTGGATTACCGCTATTTGACAACCAAGGTAATAGAACTAATTACAGTCACCACACATCAACTGCTCCTCGCTGGGCATCATCTAAAACCAAAGCGTTGAACAGCTTTGCCACGATTGAACATAACTTTAGTGATGACTGGCAAGTTAAAGCAAGCTACATCTATGGCGATAACGATTTAGAATATGATGTGTTATGGCCAACAGGTAACCCAGACCCAATAACCAATGAAGGAATGATACCTGGCTCACTTTCATTTATTGATGGCAATCGCACTCAACATACATACGACTTAAAATTATCGGGCCGTTTTATGTTACTCGATCGTTCTCAACAAGTTCTAATTGGTGTAAATCAGCAGAAACAAGAGTTTGCCAACCCATATTATGGCTCTTTAAATGAAGCACCGCCTTTGGGTGATTTTAGAGATAAAAACTTTACTTATCCCACCCCTCAATGGAGTGATGAAATCTTGTATGGCTCATGGGGAGAAACAAAGCAACAAGCAATATATCTTGCTTCTGATATTGAAGTAACTGACGCGCTTTCAATGGTTATAGGCGGACGGATTGATAATTGGGAAACTGAGCAAGACAATTTCGGAACCGTTCATAATTACGAAGTTGATAATGAATTTACCAGTTACATTGGCGCTACCTATACTGTTGGGCAAAATGTATCTTTGTATGCTAACTACACCGATATTTTCACACCACAAAGTAGAGTTCAATCCGATGGCAGCTACCTAGATCCTGTTAAGGGAAAAAACTACGAAGCAGGTGTTAAAGCAAGCCTATTTGAAGAAGCGCTAGACACCTCATTTTCAGTGTTTGAGATCCGTCAAGATAATGTTGGCGAAGCAACAGGAGAAACATTACCTGGTACTACTGTGCCTATTTACCGTGGTATTGATGGCACCAAAACGCAAGGATTCGAATTTGAAGCAAATGGTTCAATTAATGAGCATTGGAATGTTTATTTTGGATATAGCCAATTTGAAACAAAAGACCCTGATGGAGAAAAGATAACGACCACTAGCCCAAAACACCAAGTAAAGCTTTTCAGTACTTATGAATTAAATAATATACTAAGTGGTCTACAACTGGGAGCTGGTTTTAATTGGCAAAGTGAAATCAATAGAAATGTCACTAAGCCTGATAGAAGTTCAGTTGAGGTTAGTCAACAAAGTTATGCGCTTTTTCGACTAATGGCAAGATACAACGTAAACGAACAACTTACATTGCGCGCTAATTTAGAGAACGCATTTGATAAACGTTATTACAGCCAAATTGGGTTTTATAACCAGTTTCAATATGGCGCACCGAGAAACTTTAGTATCACTGCTCAATATCGTTTTTAATAACATACACGAGTAATAACTAAATTCGCCTCTATATACGAGGCGAATTTAGAAACAGAGTAAAAATCAGCTGAGTTTTCAACAGAAGCTCTGAGTTAGTTGAATAAGGTTTTTTACCCAAGTAAAACCAGTTCTAGCCATCAACAATAATACGTAACATGCGACGCAGTGGCTCAGCAGCACCCCATAACAGTTGGTCACCAACCGTAAACGCACTGATGTACTCTGGGCCCATCGCTAATTTACGAATACGACCTACCGGAATAGACAGCGTGCCAGTTACTTTTACAGGCGTTAAATCTGTAGCGGTAATGTCGCGATCATTCGGGATCACTTTGACCCACTCATTGTGAGAAGCCAGAATTTCTTCAATTTGCTCAACGCTAATGTCTTTGCGCAGCTTAATTGTCATTGCTTGTGAGTGACAGCGCATTGCACCAATGCGAACACATAAGCCATCAACAGGGATAGGTTGTTCACTGCTGCCTAAAATCTTGTTCGCTTCAACTTGCGCTTTCCACTCTTCTTTACTTTGACCGCTTGGCATTGGTACATCAATCCAAGGGATAAGGCTACCGGCTAGAGGCACTCCAAACTGGTCTTGTGGTAAATCGCTTGAGGCAATTTTTTCGGTGACTAACTTATCAATCTCAAGAATCGCAGCATTTGGATCTGCAAGCTTGTCTGCCACTGTTTCGTGAATTGCACCCATTTGCGCAATTAGCTCTTTCATGTTGCGTGCGCCTGCGCCAGAAGCAGCTTGATATGTCATTGGGCTTACCCATTCAATCAAGTCTTGCTCAAATAAACCGCCTAGGGCTAATAGCATTAGTGATACGGTACAGTTACCGCCCACATAGGTTTTAACACCTTGCTCTAAACCCGCACTGATAACGTCTTTGTTTACTGGGTCTAGCACAATAATACTGTCGTCACTCATACGCAGTGCCGATGCCGCATCAATCCAGTAACCTTGCCAACCTGATTCACGTAATTGCGGGTAAACGGCTTTGGTATAGTCACCGCCTTGGCAAGTGACAATAATGTCCATCTTCGCAAGCTCAGCTATATCATTGGCATCTAAAAGCGGTTTAGCTGGGCCAGCAAGATCAGGGCCTAATTGACCGGTTTGTGAGGTGGTGAAAAAAGTCGTGTCGATATTAGAAAAATCATTTTCTTGCTGCATACGTTCTAATAACACAGAGCCAACCATGCCCCGCCAACCGACTAATCCTACTTTTTTCATTGTTTGTTCCACTGTTTGATTCATTCAAATTACCTAAACTGTTAAAAATTAAAGTCCATTGCGTGAGAATTTAATTTTTACAGGAGTAATCTAGCATTGCGGTCCAAGCAAAACCAGCGTAAACCGAGTAACATCAAAATTTTTCATCATCGCTTATTTAAGTAATGGGCAAGCGTCTGGTAGTACCATGTTTAGCGCGCCAGCATGCACTTCAAAACGTTGTTGTTTTGAGGTGATTGGCTCGCCATCTAAGTTTATTGGCATTTCTGTTTGTGTTTGCCATTCAAGCCAAGGCACTTGATAGCGCTTTACCCACTGTTGTGAAGAGTTAGGGTAATTACTTAGCTCTTCGATAACCGCTGGTACATCTGAGATTGCAAATGATGTAAACGCCACTAAATCAACCAAGCCATCATTTATGTACGCATGGGGCGCAAGAGGCTGACCGCCACCCGCTTGGCGGCCATTACATACGGCAGCGGCAATAATATCGCCCGAAGTACGTTCACCATCAGGCAGCGTTAACTCGCCACTGTAAGGTACAAAACTCAGCGCTTGTACAAGACCAGCCAAGGTATACGCCCCACCACCGAGTAAGTTTTTCAGTGCAGGCGGTGTGGTTGCGGTAATTTTTGCCCCAAAGCCAGCACTGGCTACGTTCACAAAATAACGCTTATCAACCTCTACCGTATCAATTGCATGCGGCTGACCCTGTGCGGCAAGTTTCAGTGCTGGCAAGTACCCGTGAGGAATATTAGCGGCTGTAGCAAAATCATTTGCTGTGCCCATAGGTAAAATTGCAAGCTCTAAACGTTGTGACTTTTCCAGTTTCATTAATGCATTAACGGCTTCATTAACGGTGCCATCGCCACCAGCCACAACAACACGTTTTACACCCTCTGCGACGGCTTCATTAATAAAACGCTCAATGTCACCGCCTTCATAGGTAACACGAACCGCAAGTGGCTGACTAGTTCTAAATTGACCTATGGCGTCACGAAGCTGCTCATCTGCCGCTTTTTTGCCATTTATAATTAACCGTAAGTCCATTTTTAATCCCTGTTTAAACACGTTGAACTACCATAACACGCAATGGTTTAATATACCCAAACTACCTCAAGATGCGAGTTTCAGTTGGAATTAAAAGCGATTTAGGCAAGGCATTGATTGCAAGTAATAGTGGTTCTATTGTTAAAATCAATAACGCAGTATAAATCGCTTTTAAACCAACCCTTTGGGCGCTTCACAGGCACTTACTCTCATCGTTGTTACTTCTTAAAAGGGACTGCCATTCTTGCAAAGTAACGCCTTGATATTAAGCACCTGTGAAACGCTGAATTCTGCATCTTGAGGTGGTTTGGGTATAGAAAAAAGCCCTGCTAGTGCAGGGCTAAATCAACGTTAGGATTTATTATTGTATCCTTCCTTGGTCAGAGTATTAGAACTGGTATTTGTACTCAATTGAGAACTCAGTGCCTTTCTCTTTAGAGCGAGTTAAAGTTCCCGCTGACTCTATTTCAGATTTTGCGCCCAAGATATTCGTCACTTTGAACTTCAAGCTTGAGTTGAAATCAGGGAAATAGGTGTAGTTAAAGTCTAGAGAGTGGAAAGGTTGCTCCATCCAATCTTCTTGACCTTCAATGCCAGGAATAATAATTCGCTCACCAAATACGTTATAGATTAGCGTTGAAGCATGCTGCCCACTAGGTGCGTCATAGCCTAACTGCATATTCACAACATATTTTGAATGGCCCGTCATGCGACGTGTTGTATTTGTAACCGCTGCAGAAACTCCTGTTTGTTCAACAATCGCCTGACGGTCCATGTTGATTTCTGAGTCACTTAACGTCACGTTACCTGTCATGAACACGTCTTGCCAGAATCCACCTAAGAAAGCAAAATCTTTCAGGTATTCAAATTCAACACCCGCAACATAACCATCTTCTGCATTAGCAATACGTACCAATGGTGGACCATCTTGTGCAGGTGATTGAACAGACTCAATAGGATCAACCATGTCTTTATAGAACACACCAACAGAGAAGTTCTCGCCCGTATCAAAATAGTTTTCCCAGCGGAAATCATAGTTTTTGATTTGCGTTGTACGTAAACCAGGCGTACCACCTACAGGGTATTCAGTAAGCGGATCGATGTAAGTTGCATCAGAAATCTCACGTAAATCTGGACGAACAACTGTTTCACCATAGCTTAAACGCCATTGCGTTTCGTCGTTTTGCACATAAGTTAAAGCAAGTGCACTATAAACGTCGTCTTCACGGAATGCGAGCTGATCTAACTCATCATAATCAATTGAAGATGCAAGGCCACCAGTAAATGGGTCAAGAGGAACAGATACTTGACGGAAATCTTCCCAACGTAAACCACCGGTAATACGCCATGTGTTATTGAAGAAGAAATCAGCTTCGAAGTAGTATGCATCCACTTTTTGCGCTGACTTATAGTCATCGCCTGAAACCGTTGTGTCGTTTAAGATTGGCTGCGTTAGTGACGCGTTTGTAAGTACATCATCAGATAAAATGGTGTTTAACTCATTTCCGTTTAAGTCAACATCTGAGAATGCACGTGTATTGATATCAAAACGACGGTTAGTTGCTGAACGCTCTTTAGAGATAAAGTCAGCACCTGATTTAAGCTCAACATCCACGCCATCTAGCATAATAGGCAACGTAAAGTTAAAACCGTAGTTCTCTACTTCATCATCCAAATCTTGGAAAGTGTAACGTGCAGCTGTTGTTGCATTGGTTAATGCGCTTTCGTTTACTGTATCGTAAAACCCATCTTCATTGGCATCAGTAACAATGAAACGAGTTTCCATGTTACCTGGTGCGTAACGGTTTGAGCGACCAATTGAATACTTCCAGTCAAAACCCGCGTAATTCAACCAATCAAAAGTATGCATACCTTTTAATTGATTAACGATCAGCTCACGCTCTTCATAACGAACATCATACGAACGTACACGCTTGTTGTCTGAGGTATTGTTGTTTTGGTCAATACCTAAACGATCTGAAATTTTATCTTCAGTATCACGTAGGATTAAAGCTGTGTAGTCAACTTTATGCGCTTTGTCATACTCAACACCAACCGTAACCATACCTGATGTTTTAACCGTGTGCTCTGTACTTAGTACTTGGTCATAACCACGGATCATGGTTGTTGAATTTTCACCAATCAAGAAGCCTTGACCTTGATACTCATCTGCAACAACGTGCTTATTATCGTAGCTAAGCGACGATAAGAAACCGTAGCGCCATTTATCTGATTCGAAGCTGTTACCTAATGTGGCAGTAAACTTCGTATTCGGGTCAACCTTTGCTGATTTTGGATCATAATCGCGATTTAACGATAGGGCTAAAGCACGGCTTTGCTCAGGTGTTAAATCATCAAGCGATTGACCACTTTGGTATACATCAAGGATAGGACGTGGAATTTCGCGTGTGCCATCATCAACACCGTACCAATCATCCGAACCGCCGTTGTATTCAAGGCCATCATCAAAGTTATTAGTGTTGTAACCAAGCTGACCCGACACATCAAATACAAATTGATCAGGAATTGATTTCAAACGAATATCAACGTTACCACCACCAAAAGATGCTGGCATTGACGGTGAATATGATTTTTGTACTGATAAGCTTTCGATAATACCTGATGGAAATAAATCCAGTGGTAATACAGAACGCGTTGGATCTGGGCTTGGTACAGCAGAATTATTTAACTGTGTACTTGAATATCGTTCACCTAGACCACGTACATAAATAAATTTACCATCAACAAGTGTTAAGCCTGTTACACGGCGTAGCGCTGCAGCAGCGTCACTATCACCACTTCGTGAAATTTGCTCTGCACCCATAATATCAGCAACGAATGCTTGCTGTTTACGCTCTTCTAGAACAGCTGTTGCAGTGCCTTTTAAACGACTTGCACTAACAACAACTTCTTCAAGAACAGCTTCTTCGTCTGCTTCAGCTGCGTGTGCTGAGACACTCAAGCCGCATAAGATAGCTGCGCTTAGTGCTGTTAAGCTGAACTGTTTTGAATATTGTTTCATGTTTACCTCTATCTGAAATAAGTTACAGAAAGTTGTTTAAAGGTGCTAAACACGTTGTTTAGCACCTCGCTTACTGTGTTATTCCAGACCTACCGTCCAACCTTCAGTCCAGTTGTTATCAGCAGATACTGCACCAATGTGCGTTGTTGTATCGAAGAAACCGTCGATTGCTTTAACGTCTGTCGCTGTTGTTGTATCGATAGTAAAGATACCATTTACAACTTGCGTTTGACCTGTAGCAACTAAGTTACCTAATGTGTTTGTCCACCAGTTCTCAACGCTGAAATCTACACCACTTGGGTCTTTGAAGTTTTCAGAACATGCAATCACTGATGATTTAATCATTAAGGTGCCATCTTGAGCATTGTTCACTGTTTCACTTTCACCAGAAGCTGCACCTTCAATCTCAAGACATTCGCCCATGCCTTCAGGGCCCGTTACGATTGTGTTATAGATTTGTGCACCCGTACCTTCACGGAAGTACATACCTTCTGAGTCATCTTCACCGTCAAAGGTATTACCAATGATTGTTAAGTTAGCAATTGTTGGGTTTGACTTAGGCGTTTTAGACGGTGTAGTACCATCGTTGTCTGCTTCAATACCACGGTTTGCATCTGAGTTATCAGCTGCTTGCTTAACAAGAATATGCTGCATTTTACCTTGGAAACCATTGTCCCAGTCGATGCTGTCATCTTGAATGCTTGTTAGTACTAAGTACTTCGCTTGTACGTTACCACCGAAGAATTCAACACCGTCATCCGCGTTTTGGTGAACTTGCACATACTCAACAGTAGTACCAGAACCAACACCACCGAACGTAATACCGTTTAATTCGTTATCTGGTGCGATTTCGTAACCACCATTCATCACACGAACATAACGCAGCGTACCTGAGTTGTCCGTTGTATCAGTACCACCGAACACGGCACCTGACTCCACACCTTCAACTTGAAGTGCACAATCGCCTTCTGCTGGACACTTGTTCGATGGTGCATTACCAAGAAGAACTAAACCACCCCATTGGCCCGCTGCTGTAGTGCCGCCCATAACATCTTGGCTTGAAGTGAACGAGATTGGCTCATCTTTAGTACCGTTAGCATTAATTTTTGAACCACGGCTAATTACTAAGTAATCATCACCTGTACGGCCATATACTGTTACGCCAGGCTCGATTGTTAAAGTAGCTGAATCTGCATTATCATCACCTACAAATACTGCACCGCTTAATGCGTAGTAGTTACCCGCAGTAAGTGTTAAATCTGCAGTAATGCGACCAGACACTTCACATGTTGTTGTGCTGCCATCAACTGGAGAAATTGACGTTGTACCTGATGGACAACCTGCTACAGCTGGTGGTGCCGTGACTTCACCGCCACCGTAACCAAATGCCCAACCTTCACGCCAGTCATCTGAGTCATTTAATGCACCAACAAAGTCAACTGTATCGAAGAACGCATCAACAGTATTTGCTACATCTTGGCCAGCACCTAGTAATGGAGAACCTGCAATTGGTTGACCGTTTGCACCAAGCATTGGCTTGTCATTGATTACGTTACCAGATTGTGCTGTAAACCATGTTTCAAGCTCAAGTAACGTGTTGCCGCTACCATCAACTGGATTTTTGAAGTTTTCGCCATTAGTACACGACATAAACGTGTTTTGCATTAAGATAGTGCCATCGTTAGCGTTATTTACTGTTTCGCTAGCACCGTCTTCTGCACCTTCAATCTCTAAACACTCACCCATTTCATCAGAGCCAGTGATCACTGAGTTATAAAGGTGTAAACCTGTACCTTCACGAAGGTAGATACCTTCAGCATCATCTTCACCATCAAAGTTGTTACCGATGATTGTTAAGTTAGAGATGATTGGTAATGATTTTGGTTCTTTAGAAGGTGTGCTACCGTCGTTATCTGCTTCAATACCACGGTTTGCATCTGTTGAATCAGGATCTTGTTCAACATAAACGAATTGCATTTTACCTTGGTAACCATTGTCCCAGTCGATGCTATCGTCATCGATGCTTGTTAATACAACGTGCTTAAGGTTTACTGCACCACCGAAGAATTCAACACCATCATCTGAATTATTGTGAACTTGTAAGTATTCAACTGTAGTACCAGAACCAACAGCACCAAACGTAATACCATTTAGTTCGTTGTCTGGTGCAATTTCATAACCAGCGTTTTTAACAACAACATATTTTAATGTACCTGAATTATCTGTGTTATCCGTACCGCCAAATACAGCACCTGATTCAACACCTTCAACTTGAAGAGCACAATCGCCTTCAGCAGGACACTTATTAGAAATACCATTACCAAGAAGCACCATACCGCCCCATTGGCCTGCAGATGTTTCATCACCCACTACATCTTGCTTAGAAGTAAAGATGATAGGGTCGTTTTTAGTACCTGTAGCTTCAATTTTAGAGTCACGACTAACAACTAGGTAATCAGAGCCGCTGTTACCGAATACGACCGCTCCTGCTTCAATTGTTAATGTTGCACTGTCTGCTTTATCGTTACCAACAAATACTGCACCATCAAGTGCCCAGAATGCGTCTGTTGATAATGTTGTATCTTCTGTAATTACGCCTGAAAGAACTTGAACTGTTACATCACGACCTAATGCAGCAGATACTTCATTCGAAAGGCTTTGGCTGTATACACCTGGTAACTCTTCAGTTGTTGGTGGTGTAGTTGGGTTAGTAGGTGTAGTTGGTTGCTCAACTGTTTCGTCCACGTTGATGTTGATGTCACCACCGCCACAACCTGCTAAAGAGATTGCTGTAGCTACAAGACTAACCTTGAATAAGCCAGATAATTTCATTGTTCACTCCGTTAAGATAGATATTTAATTATTGTGTTAGCGCATAAACTCAAGTCACCGAAAAAGCACTAAAACTTAATGCTTTTGGGTCACTTGAGTTTTAAACTGCGACTACCTTACGGGAGCTGTATGACAAACTAGTTACACTTTAATAAACATAAAATGACAATATTAATTATTTAAAAAAGAGTAAGTTAGTAAATTTTAGGAACGGAAAAAAGCCGCCCGAAGGCAGCTTTGGTGTTGCGATTATAAATTAGTTCTTTTGTACGCTTACCTGTTGAATACGATTTAGAGTAAAGCGGTACGTAATGTTTCGGCGTGCACTTTTTCACGCTTCACATACTTGATCCATTGCTCAGCTAAACGCTGCGACTTTTTGTGTTTTTCCGCTTGCTCAAACGCTAAAATCGAGGCATCAAAGTTTTGTAAATTGTACTGCGCCATACCTAAGGCAACATACACATTTGATTCAAACTCTAAGCCGCCTTTATCTAGGGCTTTACGTGCTGCATCCGCTGCTTCTTCGTATTTTTCAAGATTAATACTTACCTCTGCAATACGTTGTTCGTACTGACCATGCGTTACTAAATCAGCGGCTTTTGCAAAATAAGCAAGTGACTTTTCACCCTCTTTTGCTTGTACCATTGCTTCTGCAACAAAGGCATAGTTTTTCGCTGATTTTTCAGCGACACCGTCTTGCATAGCTTTACTCATCACGTTCGCCGCTTTAAAAGCCAGGCCGTTGTATAAATAAACTTGCGATAATTGACGTAAATCTGATTTAGATTTCATGAAACCTTGTTGATATGCCGCTTCTAAAATCGCTAATTGCTTTTTCTCTGCGCCCGTTTCACCGTACATGCCACCTAACTGAACCCAGTACTCAGGCTTGTTGTAAAGCTTAACTAAACGCTCAAGTACCTCGACCACTTTGTCAGACTGGTTAAGTGAGTAGTACATAGCACGCTGTAAGATTAACCAGTTTTCTTTTGGCATTTCACCTTTGCTGTCGGCTTCTGCGATAGCAAGGTTAATGTTCTCAATGCCTTTTTGGTAATCTTTAAGCTGATAATATGCTTGTGACTTTAATACGTAATAAGCATCTGTTTTAGGCTTGTCGTTAATCACATCCCACTGCGCTAAATATTTGATTACCTTTTCGTAATCGCTATTAGCCATGGCAAGTTGCGCTAAGCTAAAGGTGGTGCTTACACGTAATGTTTCTGGAATCGCATCTTCGTTTACTACTTTTTCAAACGAGGCAATTGCTTTATCTAAGTCGTTTTCGTTGTAGTAAATAAAACCGTAGAAATTATGCATCATGGCAATTTCATACGAGTTCATGCTTGAAGAGCGCTCTTGAATACTATCGAGTGCTTCTAGCCCTGCTTTTGCATCACCATCATCAGCCAGCTTTTGTGCTCGTGCTAATTGGCTATACACTTTTTCACGCAGTGCAGGTACTCGTTTGGTTTTTTGCTCCTCAGCGTAAGCTGTTGCAAGTGTCACACCTGGTAACATGCTAACAACGCTTGGGACTACAAGGCTGCTTGTTAAAGCAGCCGCGCAAATCACGGCAACTTTTAAAGGTTTCATAATCGCATTCCTCTTTTCTAACCGTTAATTTGGAAAGAAATTTTGTTCTGTACGCCCGCTACTTCAACAGCTTCACCGTTAACAACGCGCGGTTTATATTTAAATTTAAGTGCTGCATCCATCGCAGCGCGGTCAAACAGTGACTCTGGTTCAGCTTTAATCACTTTCGGGTCACGAACTGTGCCTTGCTTGGTTACTGTAAACTCCACAATCACATAGCCTTCGATACCACGCGATAAAGCTCGGCGCGGGTAAACAGGCGCTACTTTTACAATCGGTAGGTATTCACCATCGCTTGATTCAAGGGCTAAACCGCCAGCTAAGTTAACGTCGGCTTCAACACTGGCACCAAAGTCAAAGTTGGCATTACTCGCGTTAGGATCACTGTTTTGCATTTGCGGTGATTCCATTGGCGGAGGTGGCTCTTTTGGCGTTGGTGGCTTTTGCGGTTTACGTTCTTTCTTTTGCACTGTCTCTTCTTTTTTCAGACGAACAAAATCAAGTACGTTTCCTTTTACGGGCTCAGACATGGCCCCTTCACCACCGGTGATCAGTGCCTGCATGCCTAAAAACAGCATAACAGTCACGATACCAGCGATGATTAATGCAACTATATAACGCATTGCTCACATTCCTTATGATGCTTCTTGCGCAGCAATCGACACATCAAATGCGCCTGCAGCACGCGATGCATCCATTACTTTAATAAGTACATCGGTTGTGGCTTTCTTATCAGCTTGAATAACCACGCTACCTTGTGGGTTTTCAGCTTTTAAGCGCTCGATATTTGCTTGAACTGCACGAACATCTACTTGGCGTTTGTTGATCCAAATTTCACCTTTGTCAGAAATAGCAACTAAGATGTTGGCACGCTCTTTTTTCACTGCCGTTGCCGCTTCAGGGCGGTTTACATCAATACCGGCTTCTTTTACGAATGATGCAGTTACGATAAAGAAGATAAGCATGATGAAAACAACGTCTAGCATTGGCGTCATGTTGATTTCTTCAGCGTCGTCTTCTTGAAATAGGTTACCTAGTGGCGCTCTCATTGTTAGTCTCCTAGTGGGTGATGCTCACATCACCCTAAAATTCGTTTAGTGGTCTAAGACCATGTTGTCTTCAAGTAATTGCACTTCGCGTTTTGCACGACGTTGTAAGAACGTTGATGCGAAAACCCCTGAAAGTGCACCCACCATGCCGGCCATTGTTGGAATAGTGGCTTTAGACACCCCTGATGCCATCGAACGTGCACTGCCTGTGCCTGTGATTGCCATTACATCAAATACTTCGATCATGCCAGTTACGGTACCTAACAGACCTAAAAGTGGACATAACGCAACCATTACGTTGATTAGCGCAAGGTTATTATTTAGTTGCATGCCAGCGCGTGAAATCATCGCTTGGCGAATTTGCTCTGCGTTCCAGCTGTTACGCTCTGCTCTATTGCTCCAAGTGCTTTTTACGTCTTTCTTGTAGCGTTTAAAGCCACCAAAAAAATACATAAAACGCTCAAGTATCAATAACCACATCGCGAAGATGAGGACCCCGATGACCAAGAGAACTTGGCCACCTGTGTCGAGGAAATCACGTAGAGCATTGATTGCATCAATCAATAGCACCATGATTTATGCTCCTTTCTCGCTTCGCTCTGCGATGATACCTGCGCTTTGCTCTTGTAAAATCAATAGCATGTTTTTAGAGCGCGTGTTAAGAAGTGTGTATAAGAATACTGTAGGGATAGCCACAACCAGACCAAGTACCGTTGTTACAAGTGCCTGAGAAATACCACCCGCCATTAGTTTAGGGTCACCTGTACCAAACAAGGTAATTGCTTGGAAGGTGTTAATCATACCGGTTACCGTACCTAGTAGACCAAGTAGTGGTGCTACCACAGAGATAATCTTAATTAGCGTCAGGTTACGAGTAATTTTTGGCATTTCACGAATGATTGCTTCGCTTAATTTAAGCTCAAGCGTGTCGTACGCTACATCTGGGTACTGATCTTTCACTTTCATTACGCGACCAAGAGGGTTGTCATCACGTGCCACTGTGTCTTTAAGTTGACGACGGATTTTGCTACCCATAATCATTAGAGATACAAAACGCTCAAGTGCGATTAGTAAAGCGATTAAGCCAACACCTAAGATGATGTAACCAACCGTACCACCTTGGTGAACTTGCTCTTCAGTATCTGGTGCTTGTACTAAAAGACCTAAGATTGAACCGCCAGTTGGGTCAAGTGCAAACGGTACAACACCTGAGTTTGCTTGTTGTAAATCAGCTGCAGTTGCTGTGTAACGGCTGCTAGGCTGACGCGTAAGCTGGCTGATTGTATTTGTAGCTGGTGTGTACTCTAGGTATTTACCATCTGCGATTAAGTTAAATGCACCAACGCGCACCACTTCTTTTTGTGCTTTGCTGCCACCTTCGACGATAACATCTGTTGTAAAGCGAGATACTTTACCTTGCTCAGTCATTTCGCGCTGTAATTCAAACCATACTTTTTCGATATCATCGATAGAAGCAAGCTTTGACGTTGAACCCATTTTTTGTGCCAGCTCATCCATGAAGTTACTACGACCAGGAAGCTCTGCAGAAACAACTGACGTCATGAATTTATTGCTTGAATCACCCGCTACTTGTTGTAACACACCGAATAGCTCTTTAAGTGAACCCATGCGGTTTGAAAGCGTGTCTGTTAAGTTAGCTAGCTTTACTTCGTTTTCTTCAAATTGAGTTTCTAAACGCATCGATTCGTTAAGCATTGCAGTACGTTTTGCTTGTGTATCTTTAAGCATTTGTACTTGTTCGTTTTGACGCGCCATGAACTCTTGTTCACGTTGTTTATTTTCAGCGCTTTGCTGTGCTTTACCTTGCTCTAATGTTTTTAGTAATGAGTCTAAATCCATTGGCTCAGCTGCTAGGCTGCTACCAGCAAAACCAAGGCCAGCTGCAAACACGGCCATTTTTGTCATTTTCGTTAATAATTTCATCTCAAACCTCTTATTCAGCAGCGTGGACTGGCAGTGTTAACATATCTGGGGCAAGTTGCTTACGTGCAATGCGTAAACCTTTGTTGATTTGGCTGATTGCAGAATCCGGTAATTCAACAAACGATTTTGTTTCTTTATCCCAGCTACCTGCTTTTTTGCCGTCGCGTGTTAAATAAATAAGTTCTAAACGACCGATGCGTAAGAAATCCACTTCGCGCTCTTGGCCATCTACATTCAGTAATGATGTGTACGCTTCGATAGTGCGACCGTAATCAACTTCTACTTGGTAAGCTTCAAGTAAGCGGCGGAATTTTTCACTTGAAGTAATGTCTGCGCGGTCCATCATTTCTTTTAATGATGCAATACGCTTGCTACGTTCTTCAGTTAAGAAAGGCACGTCTAGTGCAACGAATTGCTCAAGACCTGTGATCATACGCATCATTAACGGCGTAATTTGACGCTCGATAACCGATACCTGATCCATTGACTCGTTTAACGCGTCCATTTCTGCAATTTGGTTGTTTAATTGCTTAGTAAGTTGCGCGTTATAAACAGTTAAGCCGTCAATTTCTTTATTAAGGGCTTTGAATTGTTGTAAACGACCTTGCATTGAATCTGCAATCTTGTCGATTTTAGTTTGTGATTGCGCTGCAGATTTGTTTATCTCGCTGCTTTTATCAATTACTTTATCTAGATCGTTTGCATGTACTGCTGCAGATGCCGCTACAATACCTGCTAAAATCAGTGGTTTAACGCCTTTCATCGCATACACCTTTACTCGTTAAGTTAGCTTAATTTGCTAGTTGGGTTGTTTTATTGTGCGAAAGGATAACGATGAAAAATGACAAGCATGTTGCGCAAAAAATACAAAAATATGACAGCTGTAACAATTAGTTTATATTGCGCAAAGATAAGGCAAAAGTTGCAGGGTTTCGGGAACTAAATATGGGATAGGATTTGCTGATAAGTACTTTGCCAGTCTTGATAATTAACAGGGACAGCAGCATAGAGCCCTTTATTTTCAAGAACTAAAGACGGAAAGCCTTGAATAGGTAAGCTTCTGGCTTGGTTTATTTCGTCCATAAGTAATGAATTTATTTTTTCACTTTCTATTTCGTGAATAAATGCATTTTTATCTAACCCTATTTGCTCAGCAAGGCTTGCAAGGGTGCTGATGTCAGATGGATTTTGTGCATCTAGGTAGTAGGCTTTTTGAATGGCATAAAGCATCTCTTGCTCTTTATTTTGCTGCCTTGCGACAAGCACTGCACGGCATGCTGGGTAAGTAGAACGGCGCGGTTGCGCGGTATGCCAAAACTCATGATTAAATGGTGTGCCAAGTTGCTGCTCAATACGCTGCCATGTTTGCTGTAAAAACTGCTGCATTTCTTTTCGCATTGGCTCATCTGAATCAGGCGCAAGGCCACCCACTTTATATTCAATAGCAAGTTTGTCGCCAATGGCTGCTTGAAGCTTTAACCAAGTTTCTCTGAAGCCCCAGCACCAACTACACATTGGGTCATAAACATAAATTAGCTTTGCCATTTAATTAACCTCACTTAAACCTGACACAACTAGATTACGCCCTTTTGCTTTGGCCTTATACAAGTTTTCATCAGCATGCTTAATTGCTTTACTAAATTGGCTTCCCCTTTCGAGGCTGGCAATACCAATACTGCAAGTTATAGATATAGATTGCCCAACATCATAGGGGATCTGTTTTTGAGCAACAAAAGCGCGCAACTTTTCAGCTACAGAGTGTGCAATTGTTAGCCCTGTTTTAGGTAGCAAAATAATAAACTCTTCGCCGCCATAGCGTGCTTTTATATCGGTTCCTCGCAGTTTATCGTGCAACATAGAAGTAAATGCAATGAGTACTTGATCACCAAAATCATGGCCATAACTATCGTTGAGTGACTTAAAATTATCTAAATCAATTAATAATACCGACATAGGTAAGTAGTTTGCCGCTTCAGCTTCAAGGCGGGGTTGAATATGTTCATAAATATAACGACGATTAGCAAGACCTGTAAGTGGGTCAGTCAATGCATCGCGTTTTTCTATTAAGGTAATACCAGCAATTTTTTGATGGCTTTTTTGTCTAAAGTATTCGCTAATCGCAGCGAACAAAATTACTAAACTAAAGGACGCTAAAAAGCGTGAAGTTTCAACTTGCCCATAGTGTGCTTGACCAAAATTAGGGCTAAACAGCAGTGCAACTGCACTAGCATACATAATCCCAACCAATACACTGCCCACTTTTAACCCTAAGGTGACATAAGCCACAATAGGGTAAAACATTAGCCAATATAAAGCGGTATTCTCTTTACCGCCGGTGTACACTAAGGCCAGACAAAGCAATAAGATAATAGATAAAATAATGCAGCTAACAGGCACCAGAGCACCTGTGCGAAAGTAATACAGCATGCACAGCACGATGGTTACATCACTCACAACCAACATAATAGTTAATGGTAAAGCGTAAATTTGATAGTTAGATAACACCAAAGAAGTGATTAAAACAATGGCAAAAAAAGCCATGGTAAATAGGGTGAAGGCACGGCGCTGTTTATCCGCCGTGTCGACACTGTTTAAAGTAATGGCATTAAGCCAGTTTTGATCCAAAATTGCAGTCTCTTAACAACTAAACTTTAAATTTGAGCACTAATTTTTCGAGCTCATAAAACTGTGCTTTTAATTTTGTACACTCGTTTAAGGTGTTATTCAGATTGCTCTGGCCTTGATTAGAAAGCTCGCTAATTGAGTGTATGTCACTGTCTAAACTTTGAATGACTTGGTTTTGCTCAGTCGTGGCATTTGCAACACTGTGGTTCACCTCATCAATTGACTCAATGGCACGAGTTACTTCAGCCATTTTATCGCCTGCTACATGTGCTTGTTCAACACTCTTTTCGCTATCACGAATACTTGCCGTCATTACTTCAACCGCAGACGCAGAGCCTTGTTGTAACTGAGAAATTGTGTCTTCGATTTCTTGCGTTGATTGCTGTGTACGATGCGCAAGTTGGCGTACTTCGTCGGCGACAACCGCAAAGCCTCGACCCGCTTCACCCGCACGGGCAGCTTCAATTGCGGCATTAAGGGCTAGTAAATTAGTTTGCTCACTAACCCCTTTGATCACTTCAAGCACTTGGCCGATGCTTACGGTGTGTGCATCTAAACTATTAATGGTTTTTTGCGCCTGCTCCATATTACGGGACAAGGCATTAATTGCCGTTAAATTATCAGCTAATGCAGATTGGCTTTGTAATGATTGGCTGTTAGCACTGGTTGCTAAGGTTGACGCATTACTTGCACTATTTGAGATTTCTACCGCACTCGATGTCAGTTCATTGATTGCAGTTGCTACGTTATCTGTACGCTTTGTTTGGTCAGCATACATGTCGAGCGTGCCTTGCGTTTGATTAACTAAACTCTCAACTAAGCGCTCAAGCTCAACGGTGGTATTTTTAACTTGCTCGATTGATGTATGAATCTTCTCGATGAACGCATTAAAGTAATGGCTCAACTCACCAAACTCGTCATTATTTTCAACTTCAAGACGACGGGTTAAATCCCCCTCGCCTTGTGCAATATCCTTAATTGCATCGTTCAAGCGCTGCATTGGGCGCATTAAGTAGCGAAGTAAAAACTGCATCATCAGTACAATCGCGACAATACCTAACAGCATATAAATAGCTGCCATATTTCTAAATGAGGCAACCGATGAATAAGCTATTTCTTCGTTAATAACTACACCTAAATACCAATCAACGTTTTGAATACCTTTAACCTTGGTAAACGATACTAATTTGTCTGAGTCATCAATTTGAACTTCAACGAACTCAGATTGAAGCGATAAGTCTTTGCCAAATAAGTCACGCATGTTTTTATCGATAAACTTCGTTTCTGGGTGGCTTAAAATATGCCCTTCGCTATCAAGTAAAAAGCCATAACCAAACCCTAAAAAGTCAATTTCGTTGACGATTTTGGTAATCGTTTTCATGTCGATGTCGGCACCCGCAACACCACTAAACACACCGTTTGCTTGCATTGGCGCTACAGCAGAAATAGTTAGTTCATTGGTAGTTACATCAATATAAGGGGCTGTAAACGCAGTACTGCTTTTATTTTCAACAAGTTTGTACCATGGACGTTTGGTAGCATCGTAATCGGGTGGTAAGACAACCGATTGATCATTCAATACAAAAGTGCCATCAGTGATGCCAATATAGGTATTTTTAAAATCACCTGCTTTGTCGGCTGTGTTTAGTTGTTTAAGTGTTAACTCTTTACTATCACCTAGCTGATAGGTGTCTGCGACAGACGAAACAATCGCTAATTTAGCGTTTAACCAGTTAGCTATATTTTGCGATACTGATTGAGAAATCTCTTGCAGAACAAGCGAAAGTTGTTCCTGTGTTTGACTGCGCATAGAGACGAAGTTATTGACGGTAAATAATCCGAGCACAATCACTAAAACCAGTGATGCAGCCGCAGTTACCTTGGTGGTAAATTTCAAAGTGCTTTTGGAGCTTTGCATGACAAACCTATTTGTTATTTTTTTCGTTGTTAGCACTTTTATATTTAACAAATTTAAAGCCATTTGTCTTATAAAATTAAGCTAAAACTAGGAAATCGTTACTTATAATTAAAGTACGCTTTCTTTATAAATCAATTACTTTATTAGCGGCAGCACATTCAACTTCTAAAGCCACATTAATAAAAAGCAGCAAAACACCCTTTGGAACGTTCCTATAAATTACCGCTTTAATCATCCCTGAATACGTATTCATTAAATCATTCTGTCATCTAATTTCGTTGGCTAAAGCAAAAAATGGCACAAAAAAACCCCGCAACTCTGTGCGGGGTTTTTATTAATAGTTATTTTTAGTTGATGCGTTTTTTCCAGCTATCTGCTAAACGTACAACGTTTAAGCCATACCAAGCGATAAAAGCATAACAAATCACAGGTACAAAGAAGCTTTGTTGAATGTTTACTGTATCAGCTACCACACCTTGTACTAATGGTACTAAGGCGCCACCAACGATTGCTAAACATAACCAACCCGAACCTTTACTTGTGAGTGAACCTAGGCCTTCAATAGCAACAGAGAAAATAGTCGGGAACATGATTGAATTGAATAAACCAATCGCAAGTACTGAATAAAGCGCCACATCACCTTCAGTGAATATAGTCACTAACAGCAATACAATAACCATCATGGCATTAAAGAATAACGCTTTTGAAGGCGCAATCTTTTGCAATGCTGCAGAGCCAATGAAACGACCCACCATTGCACCGCCCCAATAATAAGCAATTAGGCTTGCCGCCGCATGCTCTTCAAGGCCAGCAATGTGCGCTTCGCCAAAGTAGTTTACTAAGAAGCTACCAATTGAAACCTCAGCACCGACGTAACAGAAGATACCTACAACACCCATCATTAAATGAGGTGCTTCAGCTAGGCTGTGGCCTTTCGCTTTGCAGTCTTGCTCTTCTGTGTGCTCTGCAATCACGGGTAATTTAAAGAAGGCAAATACTACAGCAATGGTCAGTAGTGCAGCTGCAAGCATAAGGTAAGGCACTTTGACAGATTCAGCGGTGGCCGCGTTTGCAGCTAGTGTGCCTGCTGTACCAAAGAATAAAATACCACCCACATATGGACCAACTGTGGTACCGAGTGAGTTAAGTGCTTGAGCTAAATTTAAACGTGACGACGCCGTTTTTTCAGGACCTAACGCCACAACGTACGGGTTAGCAGATACCTGTAATACGGTAATACCTGCCGCTAATACAAATAACGCACCTAAAAATAACCAGTACTCATGTACTACAACCGCTGGGTAAAATAACATACAGCCAATTGATGCTACGACTAAGCCAGTTAGTACACCATTTTTGTAGCCCATTTTTTTAACCAACATACCCGCTGGTAGCGACACAATAAAGTAAGCACCAAAGAAACAAAACTGAACCAGCATTGCTTCTGTGTAGGTTAAATCGAATACCCCTTTTAAGCGCGGGATCAACACGTCATTTAAAACTGTAATAAAACCCCATAAAAAGAACAGGGTTGTCATTGCTGTCAGTGGTAGCAGGTAGTTTTTATTTTGCTGCGAACCATCGGCGACAAACGATTGGTTTGTATTTATTTCACTCACGTGGTTTTCACTCCGTTAACAAGTTACCTTTGATTCTACACATTGAAGTAAAAATAGCACAAAGATTTACTAGGAACGTTCCAATTATTTTATTTCCTGCTATAGTTGCAAGATGTATACAGATTTATTAATAACCCATGGCCACAGTTAACTTTAAAAGCCCTGATTTTCTTAAGCAGCATATTCAAGATACCCTTGCTTTTTATCACCCCCATTGTGTTGATCATTCAGCCCATGGCTTAGCTGGCTTTTATCAGTTCTTTAAAAATAATGGCGCGATCTACGATAAACACACTCGCCATTTAGTCTCGAGCACCCGCTTTGTTTTTAACTATGCAATGGCGTACATAGAGTTTAAAGAGCCAGAATATTTAAGCCTCACTAAACATGGTTTAGCTCACCTTGAACATGCGCATAAACAAGCATCTGGTGGTTATGCTTGGCTTATTGAGCAAGATGATAACGGCAAAGTAACCGTGTTAGACGACACCAATCATTGCTACGGGCTTGCCTTTGTTATGCTTGCAAACGCAGTAGCCTTAAAAGCAGGGGTAAACGACTGCAAAAATACCCTTTCGCAAGTTTGGGATTTATTAGAGCAGCACTACTTTGAACACCAGCATAATGCCTATTTAGATGAGCAAAATGCCGATTTTAGCTGTGCAGATGACTATCGCGGCCAAAATGCCAATATGCATTTATGCGAAGCCTTACTGATGTGTTTTGAAGCAACCAACGAGACCCGTTATTTAAAACGTGCAAAACAACTTGCCGAAACTTTCACAGTAAAACTGGCTGCACAGAGCCAACAGTTTGTCTGGGAACACTATTCTAAAAATTGGCAACTCGATTTAGATTACAACAAAGATGACCCGCAGCATTTATTTAGACCTTGGGGATTTCAACCAGGTCATCAAACTGAGTGGGCAAAACTGTTACTTATTTTAAACCGCCATATTGATGAACCTTGGCTGGTAACGCGCGCTAAAAGCCTGTTTGATGAAACCCTTAGGATTGCATGGGATCAGCAACATGGGGGCATTTTCTATGGCTTTGCACCAGATAAACAAATTTGTGATAGCGATAAATACTTTTGGGTGCAGGCCGAATCATTAGCCGCAGCAGCCCTACTCGCTGATGCCACAAATGACGAAAGCTATTGGCAATGGTACGAAAAAATTTGGCAATACAGTTGGCAACATATGGTAGATCACCAATATGGTGCGTGGTATCGCATTTTATCAGCACAAAACCAACCCTACAGTGACGAAAAATCGCCAGCAGGCAAAACCGACTACCATACTATGGGTGCCTGCTACGAAGTATTAAGAACCTTAACCTTGAGGAATGCATAATGAGTTTAGTGTGTTTTGGCGAAGCATTAATCGACTTTTTATCAGATGGTAAACAACCAGAGTCATTTACCAAATACGCAGGTGGCGCACCTGCCAATGTGGCTGTTGCAGCAGCAAAACTAGGCCTTAACACCAGCTTTTGCGGTATGCTAGGCGATGATATGTTCGGTCACTTTATTAAACAAGAGCTTGAGCAGCATGCGGTAAACACTGATTACTGTACATTCACCGATGCCGCGAAAACTGCGCTGGCGTTTGTATCACTCGATGAAAATGGCGAACGCTCGTTTAGTTTTTATCGCCCACCAGCTGCCGATTTACTGTATCGAGTGGACGACTTTGAGCATGCAATGTTTGCAAATCACGCCATCATGCACGTATGCAGTAACAGTTTGACTGAGCACAATATCTATCAAACCACTATTTATGGTTTAACTCAGGCAAAAAAAGCCGGTGCAATTTGTAGCTTTGATATGAATCTGCGCGAAAACCTGTGGCCAAGTATGCGCCATACACTAGACAGAATGTGGCACGTTATATCTCTGGCAGATATCGTTAAACTCTCATTTGAAGAGCTTGAGTTTTTAAATCAAAAAAGCCATCAAGAAATGCCACTTGAGCATACTATTGATGCCATTTTAAAGGCCGGTGTAACCTGTTTGCTAGTTACCAATGGCGGCGAAGCAATCAGCTTTTATCACGCAGACTTTAAAGGTCAAGTTAGCCCACCAGCTACAAAAGTAGTTGATACCACAGCCGCAGGCGATGCGTTTATTGGCGGCATGCTGTCAAAGGTTGGTCAGCACTGTGAAAACAAACAAAGTTTTAAAGCGTTTTGCCAAACCCCAGCTAACATCGAACAAACCATTGCTTATGCAGCTAAAGCTGGCGCTTTTGCTGTAAGCCGTTATGGTGCATTTGCGTCTTTACCAAGCGCAGCCGATTTAGCCTAGAACTTTGTTTAGGTTGAGTAATAAGCCCAGTATAAAGTAGTTTATGCTGGGCTTCTTCGCTATTGCTCAGTTATACATTTATCGATAATTGGTAAATACCTAAACACCTTCATGTTTGGATCAATCACCACATGATCCCCCGCTTTTAAAGCAATACTAATCTCGCCATTTTCAACAGAATAAGTTTGCAACGAGCCGTTTATTTGCACCGGAACTGGCATAGGAAATGGCTTACCTTGCAAAGAGTCTTTGTTCCATTTCAGCGTCAAGCTGTTAGCTGATTGAATAACATCAAGTTCCGGTAATTGAGCCTGCTTTAAATACACATCAAACAGCCAGCTATAATCTTTCGCCGTTAAGCGGTTAACAATAGCAATAAACTCATCGGTATTTCGATATCTCGGTGAAATTGGGTAAGCTAATTGCTTGGTGTCGTTCACCCCATAAAGCAGCTCACGGGTGGCTTGCCAAAATAACTCATCACCAATTAACCAGCGTAAGGTATGTAAAGTCCAACTGCCTTTGCCATAAATATCTGGGTTGAATGCTTGATCTGAGGTTATATCGCCATCAAGAACAATGGCTTTACAGTTTTTAAGCCCTAAATACGACTTATACATGCTGTGGTTATAGGCCGCTTCACCGAATTTATACAAGCTATAACTTGGCTGCATGTAACTGCCAAAGCCTTCGTGTAGCCATGCATCGTTGAGTTTTTCATGGGTCATTAAATTACCAAACCACTCATGAGCTAACTCATGCTGTAATAACCAATCATAACCGCCAGCATCACGCTTATATTTTTTACCATAAGCATTGATCGTTTGATGTTCCATACCTAAATGCGGTGTTTCAACAAAGCCCAGTTTGTCATTCCCCCATGGGTAAGGCCCTAAAAAGCGCTCAAAAAACGCGACTTGAGAACGCAAATCCTGCTCTATTAGCATCGACGCTTGCTGTGTGTGTTTAGCAAGTGCCCAAAATTCAATCGGAACCTCAGTGCCATTAATACTAGTATAACTACGCTCAATACGTTGATACGGGCCTATGTTCAGGGCAATGTTATAGTCGCTTGCAGGCACAGATAGCAGTCAATCAAATTGTTGTTTGTTTGCTCCGACTGGTTTTACGCTTTGCAATACCCCGTTGGTTACTGCACTTAAGCCATTTGGTACCGTGAGCCTTATGCGCATGCTATCGGCTTTGTCAGCAAAGTGATCTTTACAAGGCCAGAATAAATCACAGCCTTCGCCCTGCACTGCGGTAGCTATCCACGGCTCGCCGCTTTCTGTTTCAGCAAATACAACCCCGCCATCCCAAGGCGCGTTTTTAGCAATATGGGGGTTGCCCTCATAGGCCACAGCAACACTTACTGTGCTGCCCGCAGGGTATTGCTTACCTAAATCAATGTTTAGCACACCTGCATTGCGGGTATAGTTAAGTGTTTTATCGTCTGAGGTAATTGCAGTGATTAAAAATCGGCTATCAAGTTTTAGTTCAACAAATTGGCTTGCAGATAGCATTTTAAACTGCGTTTTCGACACCCCTTTAATGCGCTTTTCATCAGGAAACACTTCAAGTGATAAGTCGTAAAATTGCACATCGCTTTTTAGTGCAACTGCCGATAATGGCTGACCAGTATCACCAACGCTTGGATCAAGTGGCAAAGGTTTAACACTACAGCCAGCTAGAATGGCGGTCATAGCAACGGCTGACACGCTTTTAAATAATTGAGTTACCTGCAAAACATCTACTCCATGTTGTTATTTGTATTATTAAAATATGACATAGGTTAAAAGTTTAAACTGTGCTTTGCGGTGAATAACTTGTTACAAAAATTCAATCCGTTTAATACAGCAACATTGGTCAGAAAACGGCTTTCATGGTATGTTTTCTCCTAATTTTAGAAAAAGGAATTCATCCTATGAATAATAAGCTTCTTGCTGGGGGCGCGATTGCCATTGTTGCAGGTGCGTTGTTGTACTCACAAAATAAAGCCAGTGTTGATGTAGATTTACCTGAGCTTGCATACGTTCCTGCCGATACGGCAGTTTTTTATGGTCAACTTAAACCGTTTCCGTACAGCAAATACTTTGCGCTTATGCCAGATGCAATGAAAGGCACGAGCGATTTAACGCCCATCATTGCTGAGCTTAAAACAGTCGATGATAAGAATGCCCTATTCCTTGCATCACTGATGGAAAAATACCAACAATCATTGAGCTCTTACGATGCCTTCAAATCGATATGGGGCTTTGGTGATGACTACAAAGGCATGATGTATGCGCAAGGTTTAATGCCGATTGTGCGTTTTCAGGTCGCTGATCAAAGCAGCATTATCAAAAGCATTAAACAATCTGCTGATGAAGCCGGTATTGCTTATACTACAGAAAGCCTTGAAGGTGTAAGTTACACGCGCTTTGCCATTGAGCTTGAAGGCTTAGATAACTTCAACCTAATTGCATCAACTCACAATAATTGGGCTACCTTAACGCTGACCACTGCGCTTTCTAATGATCAAGATTTACGTATTGCCCTTGGCGTAGAAAAACCGGCTCAATCACTGGCTGAAACTAAAAAACTACCTGAGCTTATTAAAACTTTTTCGCTTGATGGTAACTCGGTTGGCTTTGTTGATCATCAACGTATAGCCAATGCTGTAACTGGCAAAGAAGACTCTCGCTTACACCAAATGCTCAAAGAATTACTTGATAAAGCCCAGCAAGCAAATGCGTTAGCAATGATTTCAACACCTGAGTGTCAAGATGATATAGCAGCCATTGCCGCTAAATGGCCTGCAACAGTATCTGGCACAACAAAAACACGTATTACCGCCGACTACGCCGATTTTGACGTAAAAGCAGTACTGCAAAGCACAGATCAAGACTTACTAAATACCCTACAAGCTGTGCGTGGTTTTGTACCAAAACACACCACCGGGCTTGACGGGCAAATGATGAGTGTTGCCTATGGTATTGATGTGGCAAAAGTACTGCCACTGGCCAATACACTAACCGGTGCAATTAAGTCGGCTGAGTTTAACTGTGGCCCAATTGTCGCACTACAAAATGAAATGCAAGAAGTGAGCACTGCTGGCCTTGCTATGATGTCGGGCTTTGCTAATGGCGTACAAGGTATGAGTGTCAGCGTTCAAGACGCTGCATTTACTATCGATGACTACAACGGCCCACAAATAGACAAGCTTGATGCCATCGTTACCCTATCGGCGACTGATGCCCATGGCTTGTATTCAATTGCGCAAGGTTTTGTACCGCCGCTTGCTAACATAAAACTACCAGCCAATGGTGATGCAGTACTGATCAATGAATACATTCCATCGCCTGTGCCACTTAACTTTGATATAAAAATGGCCCTTAAAGGCAATCATATTGTGATTTTCACGGGTGATAAGTCAGCACAAATCGCCGAAACCTTAGAGTCGCAAAGTGTCACTAAAAATGGCTTTGTGAACATGGCATTCGACGTACAAAAAATCTTATTACTTTTACTTGATACAATTGCATCAACGGGTCAATTAAGTGATGAAGAAATGGCTGAGCTTGATTCCCTACGAGATCAACCTGTCGGTGTTTATTTTGCCACAGACATTACCGATAACGGCATCGGCCTTGAGAGTAACGTACAAATTACTAAAAAGTAATTTTGAGTTTGAATCTAAAAAGAGCGCTATTTAGCGCTCTTTTTTTGTTGCCATTTAAGTGAGTTGTTGGTGTCTCGACTATTACAGATGGTGTCGTTAGAACTCTCAATACCACCGAGTTTGGCAAGTCGGTCGTACAGTACAACATTGCAGGTTGCAGCTAGGTTCATACAGCCTATGGTTGGTACATAAACCACTTCATCACACCATTTCAGCACGTCTTTACTGACCGAGCCATCTTCAGGGCCAAACACATAAAATGCGTTTTCAGGGTGCTTAAATTCAGGCAGCGGCGTTGCACCTTCAACAAGCTCAATCACCACCGTTGTGGCACCTTCAGGCTTTGCTTGCTCTAGACTTTCAACTTGCGTGAGCGGAATATGCTCAAGCACATTTTTGGTATCAGTATGATACTTATTAGCGCGTAAATAGCGGCTACCAGTAAAAAACACCTGCTTGGCGTTGTAACAACCCGCGGCACGTAATACGCCACCCACATTGGTTGGGCTTTTTGGGTTTAACAGACCAATGCTTGCTTTAAGGGCGCTCATTAATCAATGTCTCTGGTTGGCCATTCGGCCACGTAAAGGTCAAAGTCATCTAGGTCAACATCACAGTCTTTCACTGTTTTGTCACGCACAGAAATACCCAGCTGATGCATCATGTCTTTACTGCCACCGTTCAGTAGCGGGTGCCAAGACGCAAGGCCACGGCCTTCGTAAAGGCGACGGTAGCTACAGCTTTGCGGCATAAAAAAGATATCTTTAAGGTTTTCTTTAGTGAGCTTTACACATGAAGGCACCAAAGTTTGGCGGTTCGCATATTCGCTACACCCACAGGTGTCGTTGTCTAGGTATTGGCAAACGATATTAGTGAAAATGAGTTCTTCACCCTCGCGAAGTTGATCCGTTGCGGTAAATTCATCTTCGTCTTCGCTGTCGATAAACGTGTTTAAACAACATTTACCACAGCCGTCACAAATGGCTTCCCATTCGGGTTGTGACATTTGCTCAAGCGAGCGCTTAAGCCAAAATTGATCTTCTAACATGGTATTACTCAAAGCCCCTAAACAGCGCGCATTCTAGCGTAAAGCCAGCATGCGCGCAAAGGTGCTATTTTTGCTCGTTAACCCAACGCTTAATTTTCTCTTCAAGAATTGGCATAGGTAATGCGCCATCAATCAGAACTTGCGTATGGAAAGCTTTAATATCGAACTTATCGCCTAACTCTTTGCTCGCGTAGTCACGTAGTTCTTGAATTTTGAACTGACCTAACTTGTACGACAACGCTTGGCCCGGCCATGCAATGTAACGCTCAACTTCGGCGATAATGTCACTTTCGGCCATTGATGAGTTAGCCAACATGTAATCAATACCTTGTTGACGTGTCCAACCTTTTGCGTGGAAACCAGTATCAAGTACTAAGCGCATTGCACGTAATTGCTCATCTGATAAACGGCCGTACCACATGTAAGGGTCGGTAAATAAGCCAAGCTCTTTACCTAAGCTTTCTGCATACAATGCCCAACCTTCTGCAAATACCGTGTAGCCACCGAATTTACGGAATAGTGGTAATCCTTCAATTTCTTGTTGCAAGGCAATTTGAAAGTGGTGACCCGGCGCTGCTTCATGAATAGACAAGGTTTCAAGTAAAAACTTAGGCTGTGCTTTTAGGTTAAAGGTATTGATATAGAAAATACCTGGGCGCGAACCATCTGGCGCTGGCGACTGGTAAGATGCACCCGCAGCTGATTCAGCGCGAAAATCTTCAACTGCTTTTACAACGTATGGCGCTTTTGGCGCAATATCGAACATTTGCGGCAGCTTAGCATCAATCTTTTCTTTTACTGCTTCGTACGCGGCAATTAGCTCTTCTGGCGTATCGTAGTAAAACTCATCTGAAGTTCTTAGGTGTTCAAAAAAAGCTTTTAAATCGCCTTCGAAACCGACAGTCTCTTTGACTTTTTTCATCTCAGATAAGATGCGCGATACTTCGCTTAAGCCAATGTCATGAATTTCATCGGCGTTTAGGCTAAGCGTTGTATGCTGTTTAATTTGATACTCATACCATGCTTTACCATTTGGTAGGTCGCTGTAACCAATGCTTTCACGGGCATTTGGAATGTATTCATTCGCTAAAAAGTCAGCCATTTTTTGATACGCAGGAACTAAACGCTCGCTGATCATCGCCGTGTACGCGCTTGTTAGCTGTGCTTTTTGCTCGTCGCTGAAAGATTCAGGTAACTGAGCAATTGGCCCCCAGAATAATGACTCTTCTGGTTTTTCTACAATATGAGTTTGAAATTGCGGTAATAGTTTTTCAGCAAGCGGTTTAGGAAGAACCACTTTGTCTTTCATGCCTTGGCGCATTGATTGCTCAACACTGTCTAACCACGCGATAAAACCGTCAGCACGTTTTTCAAATGCTTGATAATCTTCAACCGTGTTAAAAGGCTGTGCACTTTGCCCAGAGCCTAACGCAGCAAAGGTATTGTGCGCCCCGCCCATTTGATTAATTGGCATTAAGTAACTTGGAAATTGAGCACCTTCAATCGCAAGGTCTAAATCGCGAGCTAGAATTTCGTAGCTCAATAATGACTGACCCTTTAATTGCGCTTTGTCGATATTTGCTAATTTATTTTGGTATTCTTTAACAAAATTAAGCCGCTCGTCGCGGTTGGCTTTACTAATGGGTGCAATAAATTGATCGTTAAATTCGCTACGGCCAATGTAAGTGCCGCTAACAGGGCTAAATTTTAAACCTGCTTCAAAGTAATCTGCTAGTAATAAATCAAGTTGCTCTGTGGCTGACGTTGCGCTTGGTGCTTGTTTGCTTACTGCCTGCGTTGTTTTTTCGTTGCTTGGCGTTGATTCATTACAACCAAGTAATGCAAACATCACTGCCGAACTAAGTAGTGCTAGTTTTACGTTTTTCATTCTTTCCCTGCCCTTATATTAAGTACGCGTAAATTATGAGGGTTTAGTTCCCTATTTAGCAAGTATCGCTGCAACTTATCGCAGTTTATTTACACTTTGTAAGCTGATTGCTAGAGTGGCGGCTCGACTTACCAATTTTGAATAAAAATGAAAAAGACAGCTCTTGCTATTAGCCTAGGCCTAGCTTGCCTAACCTCTTTAAATACCTACGCAACAACCTACTTATCGGCAAAAGCCATGGTAGATGTAAATTCAGGCAAACTGATTAAATCACCACTTATTAGTATAGATAATGGTCAAATTACAGCTGTACAAAGCAATAAACAGCCAAACTTAAAAGACGGCGATAAGCACATTCAATTACCAGAACTGACTTTGCTGCCAGGTTTAATGGATATGCATGTGCATTTAACGAGCGATCCTACCGTTCCGCGCAGTGAGCGAATTGGTCAATCGATTCCGCGTAAAGCAATCAAAGCGGCGCACTTTGCCGAAAAAACACTGTATGCGGGTTTTACAACGCTGCGAAACTTAGGCGCAGAAGGCTACAGCGTGATTGCAGTACGCGATGGCATTAACGCAGGCGATATTGTTGGCCCACGTATTTGGGCAGCTGGCCCGTCTTTAGGTGTTACTGGCGGTCACTGTGATAACAACCGTTTACCACCAGAAATGAAATACACCGCCGAAGGTGTTGCTGATGGCCCATGGGCTGTGCGCGCTAAAGTACGGGAAAACATTAAGTACGGTGCCAATGCTATTAAGTTTTGCGCTACAGGCGGGGTATTTTCAAAAGGCACAAAAGTCGGTATTCAACAATATAGCCAAGACGAAATGAATGCCATTGTTGACGAAGCTCATTTACGTGGCCTAACCGTTGCAGCCCATGCGCACGGTACCAGTGGTATTAAAGCGGCCATTGTTGCCGGTGTAGACAGTGTTGAGCACGTTAGTTTTGTCGATAACGAAGCCATTAAACTGGCTAAAAAACACGGCACTTGGTTCTCAATGGATATTTACAACACTGAGTACACCCTTGCCTTTGGCGAACAAAATGGGGTTGCAGAAGAAAACCTCGATAAAGAACGCCAAGTATCTAAAAAGCAACGCGATAGCTTTAGCCGCGCAGTAAAAGCAGGCGTAAACATGGTATTTGGTACCGATGCAGCGATTTACCCTCATGGCGATAACGCAAAGCAGTTTTCGCGTATGGTTGAATTTGGTATGACACCGCTGCAAGCATTGCAGTCTGCCACCATCAATAGTGCCAAACTACTTAAAGCTGATAATCAACTTGGGCAAATCAAAAACGGTTTCTTAGCCGATATTATCGCCGTTAAAGGCAACCCGCTTGAAAACATTGCAGTACTTGAAGATGTACAATTTGTAATGAAAGACGGTAAAGTTTTTAAATAAGCCACAATGTTGGCTTTGCACTTGCAAAGCCAACCACACCTCATGTAACCATTTTGAAAACAAATTTACCAACAAAAAACACACCCGTTAAAAAAATGTATCTAGGTTAAAAAAATACTCATAATGGTTAAATAAAACTTGAAATGAAAATGTCTCGCATTATCATTGCCGAAAAATTTCGACAATTACCTATAATCATGACATATAAATATTCAATTTTAGCCCTAGCCTGCTTAAGCGCATTCAATGCAAACGCCAACGATTTAGACTCAGTTGAACGTATTACCGTTTACGACAAACAAAACCGTGTGGTACTTGAATCTGGCCTTGCCACAAAGTCAAATATGACCCTAATGGAAACACCTGCACCTGTTGTAGTTGTTGATCAAGAGCTTATCAACTCGCAAGGCGCAACTAACTTACAAGACTTAGTGCGTAACATCAGTGGTGTAACCCAAGCCGGTAACAACTACGGTATTGGTGATAACTTAGTGATCCGCGGTTTAGGCGCTAACTATACTTACGATGGCATGTATGGCGGTGCAGGCCTAGGTAACACCTTTAACCCTACACGCTCAATGACTAATGTTGAATCTGTAGAAGTACTTAAAGGCCCTGCAACGGGCTTATATGGTATGGGTAGCGCAGGTGGTGTTATCAACCTTATTGAAAAGAAACCACAATTTACTGAAAAACACACGGTAAATGCAGAACTTGGTCAATGGGATAGCTACTCATTAGGCTTTGATAGCACAGCAGCATTAACCGATGACCTTGCTTATCGCGTTAACGCAAAAACCGCTCGCAGCGATGGCTACCGCGACTTAAAAGACGACCGTGATGAAATTTATGGCGCGTTAAAATACGTATTAAGCGACAAACAAGACATCATGATTTCTGCCGCTTATATTAAAGATGCCATTGCCGTTGACTCAATTGGCCACCCTATTCGTATTTTTAACAGCGACTCAGTGAATGGCAAAACCGCAGGTGAAGTAACCGCCGCCGATTTAATTAACGACGCAACTACACAAGGCCTGCAACTAACCGAACAGCAACGCCAACAATTAGCTGACTCACTGGCAGCAAATGATGGCCTAACACCTTACACCTTTGGTCATAACGGTATCATCTCGCCAATGGCAAATGATAACGAAGGCGAAGAGCTACGCTTTAAGTTAACTCATAACTACTTTATTACTGATAATTTATTTTTAAATCAGCAATTACAATACCGTAATTACGAATCGAGCTTTGCCCGCCAAACGGGTGCTTATAACTATGTTTATTGGAACCGTAATGGCGTGATCAATGCTGAGCCGCGCGCTCCTTTAGTGGTTGATGACGTACTTTACCCATTTGCAGCGCGTCGCCAAGAATATCGCCAAGTAGAGGCTGACGAAAAATCATGGCAATACTTTGCTGATCTGCGTTATGACTTTAGTTTTGCCGGAATCGATAACGAGCTACTTGTAAACGCCAACTACGAAGACCGCGATATTCGTTTTAAGCAATACTCAATTTACGATGCCGACAAGGTCATAAAAAACAAAGATGGAGAGGTTATTTACCAAGGTCAATTACCTTACATTTTTGATATTCGTAACCCGAACTGGGGCGAAGGCAGCTTTTACGACTACGATCCGCTAAAAACCAGCGATTACAACAAAAAGGTTCAAGCTTGGGGTGTGGGTATTCAACATGTTGCCTATATTCACGATACTTTTACTACCCGTGTAGGCGTTGCGTTTAACCGTATTAAACAAAGTTACGAACACTTTGGTGTTGATGCGCGCTACCGTGCTAGTGCCGCCGAGCCAACGCCAGAAGCAGATACATCAGACAGCGGTATGACCTATAACCTAGGTGCAACTTATAAACTTAGCGATGATATTTCGTTCTTTGTAAACCACTCTAAAGGCCGCACAGCCTACAGTGTACTTGGTAGTGTATCGGGTAACGAAGCAGACCGCGATGACGCCGAGTCAGTCAGTAACGACATTGGTATGCGTGTAAAAGCCTTTGACGATCAACTACTGGCATCACTTGTGGTATTTGATAGTGCCCGTACCAACCTTGAGTATGCCAACCCAGAGTACGAAGCCGGTGTATCTGATGCCTCAGTACCAAAAAGCTTTTACGATGGTGAAGAGCAAACCAAAGGTGTTGAGCTTGATTTAAATGCCGATTTAAACGAGCAGTGGAAACTTAACGTAAACGCGGTGTATCAAGACGCGCGCGATAAGAAAAACCCTAACTCATCATCTTTCGATACTCGCCAAAAAGGTGTGCCTTATGTAACAGCAAGCAGCTGGTTAAGCTATGACGCTAAATGGTTTGATTTAGCCGAGCCACTGACAATTAGCGCAGGCGTACAATATGTTGATGACCGCAGCACAAACTCAACCTCGTTTGGTATACCTGATGGCTACGTACCAAGCTACACGGTTTACGACGCCGCAATTCAATACCAAACAGATGATTGGAAACTACAGTTAAACCTAAATAACTTGTTTAACAAAACCTATTACTCAAAAGCCATGTTCTTAGGCGGTATGCCAGGAGAAGAGCGTAATGCTAAATTAACCTTTAGCTACACACTTTAATTGTGAATTGATAGCAAAAAGCGCGGCTTAGGTAAGCTGCGCTTTTTTGTTTTGTATAGTGAGAGCGAGTTTGAGTAGTGGCTTGTCCGCTGCAATGCCTTGTCAGGTTTGACACCTTAGACTAAGCCCTTGATTCATAATTGGTTTTATCAAAATACAATTCATTTTCTTCATAGTTAAACGCTGTTGGCATTTTCCAAAGTTTATCATCTAGGTAGTTCAGAGCTTCTCGATATGAATCAAATTCTTCAAGCAGGTTTTCGAAATCGAGCCCCAAGTTGATGGCAGCTATTTTCACCTTTGCTTTACTACCATTGAATGATTTTTCCATATCTGAATCAATTTCCCCTATTAACCTTGGGAGCGTTTCAGAAAACCACTCGTCTCGAGAGTGCTCATATCCTGATGCATAGCAAGTAATTCCTGTGGCAAAATGAGGGTCAGAAAAGTCGAAATAATATATCCCTTTATCTAAGGCATTTAGAAATTTTAGCTGAGCTTTCAACCAAGTATCTTTTTGCTGTTTAGTTGCGCCGACAACGTCTTGAATCCTTTCTTTGAAGTCTTTTTCCTCAGGAACAAAATCCCACTTTATGTATTTGCATAGTTCTGGCTGAGATAAAACGAGAAACCTCATTGGGTTAACAGTTTCAATATGATTTAGCATTTCGCTAAACGAAAAATAAACCCCAAGCTCTCTAATATTTACTACCGCGGCATTGTTTTCCCATTTCTCTTCGAGTGCTGACACAAGTCCTGAGTTGCTCCCAAATGCTTTTTTATCATATAGGCCAATATCTAGCGATGGTGATATCAGCATTGTCGTGTTTATGTTTTCTAATAAGCTGCTTCGTTCGATGAGATTTTTACTTCCTTGGTCAGACCCGAACACCCCATCGTAAAATATTAGAGCCAACTCAAAGCCCGACAGCTGAGCTTTAAATAGCTCGTAGTAATACTCTTTGTTTGAGATATCGCTTTTTTCGACAAACCTTAATGTGGAATATAAATTTCTAAAATACTGCTCTAGATTTTTTTTAGATTTCTTATCAAAGGTTTTGTAGGAATAGTCCACCAGCTTATCATTAGGTATTAATTCCACCACTTCCTTTATGTTCAATGCATTATCAATAAGCTTAAAGTAATAGTAATTAAAACACTCTCTTCCATTTTCTTGTTTGCCGTTAGCATCGCCTGTAAGAACCTGGCCATTTACAATTTCATTGTGCAGATCAAGAAGATTAAAAAAAGCCGCTTCAAAATTTTGAATATTGAGTGATGTGCTTTGCTTGTCTAAGGCATCTGCAGAACGCTTAAACTCTTTTCTAGTTTCTTTTAACTCATTGTGCTGTATGACAATGGTCACAAGGACTCCCATAATCGCAACAAAAGAAAGTATTGGGTTTAACACTCCCCCCATGAAGTCGCCATACTGCCCCCAATTAAAAAGCCCTTTCTCATCCCTGTTGAAGAAAGTATTAATCATTACGACAGCAATGCTAGAAAAGAAGCAAAACTGAAACAGTCTAAACAAGTTCTTTGTCAAATCATCGCTAGACCTTCCAACGAACTTAGCAAATATTTTATATGCTTTTCTGTTCACCATTTTAAATAGAAATGGCAACCTTGCTATTTTATTTGTATTTTTCATCACACATACTTGTTTGTTTATCTAAGCCTAACGCCGCGCTCTGCAGAATTTTAGGAGCGCCAGCTAGTGAGTTTTCAGTAGCAACGCCTTGTTATGTATTTATCGCGGTAGTTCCATGAGAAACTTATCTACCTTTTCAAACAACAACTCGTTCGGGTCATCACCTGAAATTTTGCTATTGATCAAATCTACCAGCATGTTCTCATCAATGTTCAGGATCAACTTTCCGTGCTCGCGCATCGCACCTTGACAAGCAATCATCGCATTTTCTGAAGGTCCCTTTCGAGAAATAAGAAAGCAAACCTTCCGCTTGGCTTTTTCATATAGATATTTTTCTGTTGAATACACCTGAGATTGTCCAATCTCATCTTTGTAATTCTTAAATTCAAACAGAACATACCTAGAATCTAGATTTGTGGAAATAAACTTCCAAACCATTGAATTATCTATGACTCGGCAAATTAAGTCATAGCGATGCAAATCATCTGTTGTTCTTTTTTGTTGATGCCAACCTGTTAGGTCTCCATCAAAAAGATATTTTAAAATCTCACTAACAGTATCTTCAAAGATATAGCAACCATCTTTACCGAGAGGAATACTTTGGAGTGTATCAATGAAATTAACCCCTATTTTTTCATTTTCATGAAATGAGCTAGTATCTAAAGGTTGTTCAATTCTTGTCGGCTGAATTATGCTTTTAATATTACTATCAAGATTCCGTTCCGATAGATCTATTTCTCGCAACTTTACCAGCTTACCTAAAAGTTCTAAGTCTATACTCGCTAGAGATAGTAATTCGTCTAGGCTTAGGACTTGTATTTGATATTGATTTTCGACTCGCTCTTTGATTTCTGGCTTTATATTTGCTGCCACAATAAGGACAGCTTTATCAACGCCCACAGCCTTGGCGCTTTCAGCGAGTCTTTCTGAAGATATTCGAAGACCAGAAGTTGGATATATAGGATTTCGAGTATATTTTACTTCAAATGCGATCCTATCATTTTGGGTTGGCTCCGTAGCAATGATGTCGATTCCATTATCAGAAAATGCATCTAGCGATTCAACTTGCCAACCATTAGCTTTCAAAATCTCACGACAAAGGTCTTCAAGGGCGACCCCTAGCCTTGCTCTTACACCAGCTCTTACTCTGATACTCAATGTATATCCTTCCCTACAATGCTATGAACTTTAATTGCTGCATCATCAACACATAACAATTTTACAGTGCGCACATATTTCTGCCGATGCCACGCTCATGTATTAATAAATCTATTATTAACAAATAACTTATTGTATTGCCAACTATAATTTTTTTTTGACGAAAAGAGATTCAGAAAAAAGAAATTGCTCTCGTCTCTCATTTTATTGAATATGGAACATAGCAACTGAACTATATTCACACTGTTATTTGTATTGGGGGTGACATAAAAGTTAGTGGGATATCATATTTATGGAGTAGATCCAATAGCATTAGATGAATAACACTGTATCTGAACGCTCAAAGCCGACCTTTAGGGCTATTACGTTAACGCATCTTGGGGCAATAACGAGTTACATTTCCCTACTTTTACAAATATAACAACTGCCAGCTTCGATTGAATCAATCAACCAAACCTGACAGCACTTGATAATAGACTCAGCTTAAAGCGTCATCACGATTCGGCCTGTGATATCGCCTTTTAGCATATCGTCAAATATATCGTTGATATCTTCGAGGGGTTTTTCTTCAATAATTGCTTTAACTTTACCTTTCGCTGCAAAGTCGAGGCATTCTTGTAAGTCTTTACGCGTACCAACGATAGAGCCTACAACAGACACACCATTTAACACGGTATCGAAAATTGGTAGTGGCATATCTTCGGGTGGTAAACCAACAAGTACGCATTTACCGCCACGGCGCACGCTTTTATAAGCTTGCTCAAAACCGGGTTTTGATACAGCAGTACACACAACACCATGTGCCCCGCCCACTTGTTCAAAAATGGTTTCTGAAGGCACTTGCTTCATAAAATCTATGGTGATGTCTGCGCCAAGCTCTTTGGCCAGTGCCAATTTGCTCTCGCCGGTATCAACGGCAATTACATTAAAGCCCATTGCTTTTGCGTACTGCACTGCTAAATGGCCAAGGCCGCCAACACCGACAATTGCCACCCAATCACCCGCTTTTGCATCAGTTACTTTAAGCGCTTTATAAGTTGTAACCCCCGCACAGAATAGTGGTGCGGCTTCAGAAAAACCTAATCCTTCAGGAATTTTAACCACGTAATCGCCATGGGCTACACAGTACTCAGCGTAACCACCATCAACTGAATACCCAGTGTTGTGCTGCTCAAGGCATAAGGTTTCTTTGCCTTCTAAACAAAACTCACAATGACCACAGGCGCTATACAACCAAGGAACACCAACACGGTCTCCTACTGATAAGTGTTTAATGTTTGCGCCTACTTTTTCGATAGTACCTACCCCTTCATGGCCCGGCACTAATGGCATTTTAGGTTTGACTGGCCAATCTCCATGACAAGCATGTAAATCGGTGTGGCACACCCCACATGCGGCAATTTTAACTAGCACATCGTTAATTCCCACCTCTGGGCATGGGATATCTTCGATAGTTAATTTACCTTTGTACTCTTTATTTACTGCAGCTTTCATAACCTTCCTCCATGGTATTTTTGGATTTCAGCCTATACGATAAACTTATTAACTGTCACTATTATTGATCCACATCAAAGAGCCTTTCACTGCGGCATTTAATTAAACTGTCATTTAAATTCAATGACTTAAATTTAAAATATAGCGTATCTACACTTTAGTAGTAGCAGATTGCATAGTGGCTATTTCTTTTAGTTATACCCCGAGCGTGCTAGCATTTAATTTCTGAAATTTTTGAATACTAAAAATTATGAGCCTATCTGAAAAAAACTTAGCTTTTGTTATGCACTGCGGTGAAATGGGTAGCCGTTGGGGCTTTAACCGCACCATTGGTCAAATGTGTGGATTATTAACCATTACTAAAGAGCCAATGACCGCCAATGAAATTGCCGATACCTTAAGTATCTCGCGCGGAAACGTAAGCATGGGCATTAAAGAGCTACAGTCTTGGCGCTTAATTAAAGTGCATCATATTCCGGGCGACCGTAAAGAATACTACGGCCCTGCTGGCAGTATTTGGGATATGGCCAACCGCGTATTCGAAGAGCGTAAAAAACGCGAGATAGACCCAACCCTTAGCCTGCTTCGCGATAATATTTTAGAAGAAGCCCACACTGACGATGAGCGCTTTGCTCAACAGCAAATGCAAGAAATTCACGACCTACTCGAAACCGTTACTAAGTGGTCAGCAGAGCTACAACGCTTAAGCCCTGAACAGCTTCAAAGCCTAATGAAACTAGGCTCAGGCATTGGTAAAGTACTTGATTTTAAAGACAAGATTTTGAAAAAGCCGGGGAAAGGGGAATAAGTTAGCGAGTTACTAGAGGCGAGAGTAAAGTTGCAAGGGGAAAGTTTCGAGTTACAAGAGTAAAGTTTGTAAGAGGCGTTTGAACGCCGAACATGTAGCAACGATTTTATATCGCGTCCTAGAACCTAAATCCTAGCGCCTAAAGTTTTCTATCGTAGGCGTGAAACTTGTTTCGCGCGCTCTCTTGTAGGTCGTGCTTTAGCGCGATTGATTGGAAAGTTAGCGAGTTACAAGAGTAAAGTTGGTAGGAGGCTTTTAACGCCGAATAAGTTAGCAAGTTGCTCGGGTAAAACTTATTGCTTTCCCCTTGGTACTTGCTAACTTTTATTACTCGATTACTTAATCGCTGGGTAACCGATGCGATCTGATAAGTAACCAACACTGGTTGCAAAGTAATACGAACGATTCCAGTGCATAAGTGCTTTATAGTTATCGTAGGCTAGATACATACGACCGTTTACATCATCTGGCATTACCATTGCGGCGGTAACATCAACGTTTGGTAAGTCGCTACCATCCATTTTACGTACACCTATTGATTGCCAATCAGCAAGGCTGCGCTCTGAATCTTTCCAATACTCTAACCATTGGCTGCGCGTTTTAGTGCCACGCTTAAGAATATTTGCGTTATCAAAGCCTTCAGGTAGTTTAACTTGGCGGCCCCAGGTTAAATCATCGTTCCACCCTGCTTGCTTAAGGTAGTTAGCAATTGAAGCGAATGCGTCTTCTTCTGTGGTCCAAATGTCTTTGCGGCCATCACCGTTGTAATCAACAGCGTAAGCGTTAAATGAGGTTGGCATAAACTGCGTTTGCCCCATTGCACCTGCCCATGAGCCTTTGAACTTATCAAGGGTAATGTGACCCTCTTTTAAGATATCAAGTGCTGCCCAAAGTTGGTTTTTATACATGGTTTCGCGGCGACCATCAAAAGCAAGTGTAACTAATGATGCAATGACACTGTGACCACCTTGGATTTTACCAAAGTTACTTTCAAGGCCCCAAAGTGCAACAATAAAGCGTGCTTGAACGCCGTATTCTTTAGCGACTTTTTCAAGAACGTCTTGATTTTCTTTGTATAGCTTACGCGCGCGGTCAATTTTCCATTGCGGCACACGTTTTGGTAAATAAGTTTCGAGGGTTTCTTTTACTTCAGGCTGATTTTTATCAGCTGAGATCACTTTCTTTTTGAATTTAGCTGTTGCAAGTGCTTGGTCAACTAAGGCTTCATCATAGCCTTTTTCAAGTGCTTCTTTTTTTAATGCTGCAACGTAAACGTCAAAATCAGCTTGTGTCTTTTGTTCTGCCAATACTGAAGTACTTAGTGAAGCACTGAGTAAAATGACGGCAAGTTTTTTAATCACTCTCAACTCCCTTGTCTTTTTTAAATTGGGTTAACAGATTTTCTTCCGGCGGAGGTAATTGCAAGTAGAACCCTTGATCAATTAACGCTTGCTTAACCGAGTCTAAGTCTGCCACACCTAACTTTTCACGGCTTGCTAGATTAATCATCATCACGTACTTAGGTTGACCAAACGTTTCTAGTAATGGTTCAGGTACGCGTGAGAAATCATCTCTTTTTTCTACAAAAAGGTATGTATCCGCTTTTTTAATACTTTTATACACCGCAGTTAGCATTATGGCCCTATAATATCTTGCTTAACGAAGGCGCACACTATAACATGAGTGATATAATAAGTTAGAAAAAATAGATTAGATTTTTACTGTATATGCCTTGTTCAGCCTGTGTTTATACTTAAATAATGCTAATCCAGACAATTCAATTGAGCGTGTATGTCGGAACAAATTTTTGAATTAAAAGGGAACCTTTTTACGTTATCTGTTTTACATTTATTTTCAGCAGATACAGCCCTTTTAAGTAAGCAGTTAGATGAGAAAATCGCCCAAGCACCTAAGTTCTTTGCCGGTGCGCCTATCGTAATCAACTTAAGCGACGTACAAGATGAAGCGCTTGATTTCTCTTTCTTAAAATCAATGTTAAGTGGTCTTTCGTTAAACCCAGTTGGGGTTTGTAATGGCTCTCAAGAGCAAAACGAAAGCGCAAAAGCTGCGGGCCTGTCGGTGTTAAATTATTCACAAGACGTTAAGGGTGCAACCGCTAAACAACAAACAAATACATCTATCGTTGAAAAAACCGTTCACCTGCCTGCGCAAGTTATTCATGGCACTGTACGTTCGGGCCAGCAAGTGTATGCAAAAGACCGCGACCTAATCGTAATTGGTGCTGTAAGTCATGGCGCCGAAGTGATTAGCGATGGCAACGTGCACATTTATGGCACCCTTCGCGGCCGTGCAATTGCAGGGGCTAAAGGTTACAACGAAGCAAATATATTTTGCCAAAAATTAGAAGCAGAACTTGTTTCGATTAATGGTAGTTATTGGATCAGCGACTCTCTACAAGGTGAACACTGGGGCAGCGCAGTACAAATCCAACAAAAAAATGATTCATTAGAAATTTCAGCTTTGGTTAAAGGATAAATCTCATGGCAAAAGTGATTGTCGTTACTTCTGGTAAAGGTGGTGTTGGTAAAACCACATCGAGTGCTGCGATTGGCACAGGTTTAGCGCTTAAAGGCTTTAAAACCGTTATTATCGACTTTGATATTGGTCTACGTAATCTTGACCTTATCATGGGTTGTGAACGCCGTGTTGTTTATGATTTCGTAAACGTAATCAATGGCGAAGCTAACCTAAATCAAGCACTTATTAAAGATAAGCGCGTTGATAAGCTACATATTTTACCTGCCTCACAAACCCGTGATAAAGACGCCCTAACCCGTGACGGTGTTGAGCGCGTACTAAACGAGCTGAAAAAAGATTTTGATTACATTGTGTGTGATTCTCCAGCGGGTATCGAAGCTGGTGCAATGATGGCAATGTACTTCGCTGATGAAGCGATTGTAACAACGAACCCAGAAGTATCATCAGTACGTGACTCTGACCGTATTCTTGGCATTTTACACAGCAAATCAAAACGTGCTGAAGAAGGCCTTGAAAGCGTAAAAGAACATCTACTATTAACTCGCTATAATCCTGAGCGTGTTGAAAAAGGCGAAATGCTTTCGGTAGAAGACGTACAAGAAATCTTAGCGATTAAACTACTGGGCGTTATTCCTGAATCACAAGCTGTACTTAGTGCATCGAACTCTGGTCAACCGGTTATCCTTGATGGTGAATCGGATGCAGGCCAAGCATACACAGATGCAATCAATCGTTTATTAGGCGAAACTGTTGATTTTCGTTTCTTAGACGTAGAGAAAAAAGGCTTATTTAAACGGATTTTTGGAGGTTAATGTGTCTTTACTTGACTACTTCCGCTCAGAAAAGAAAAGCAGTGCGTCATTAGCAAAAGAGCGATTGCAGATCATTGTCGCGCACGAACGTTCACAGCGTGGTACACCAGATTATTTACCACAGCTAAAACAAGATATCCTTGATGTTATTCGTAAATACGTGAATGTAAACACTGATGCAGTTCAGGTGCAGTTTGACCAAAACGAAGATGACTTAGCAGTACTTGAGCTAAACGTCACCTTACCTGACGAAGAAAAGAAATAGTCAAAATTGGGCGCTTAGTTTTTTAACAGCGCCCTTTTTTATTTCTGCCACTGCATATGAAACTCATAGTCGTCTTCGCCTAGAGTTTTAAACCCTGCCCGTTGATATAATCCATACGCTGGATTCGCTTTTAGCACCGTTAAATTTATCTCTGCTGTTTGCGCTTTAAGTGCATCTAACACCTTAGTGCCTAATCCTTTGCCCTGCTCTTTAGGTGCAATTTGTAGCTGTAATAAACTGATTGCTTGGTTACTCACGATGAACTTGGCAGCGCCTACACATTGCCCATCATTTAACACTAAATGACTGTGCTCAAAGTGTTCTGCCACTCTTGCTTGATGTTGCTCAAGTGATAAAAATAACCCTTGATTCTCTAAGTGCTCAACCATGGTATTTAATCTTAAGTCGAGTAAATAGGCTTTGTCTTGCTCTGTAACCGCTACAAATTCAATCATTATTGTCTTAAAAAAGAAAAAGGTACTTTAATAAAAGTACCTTTTTAGGTTGCAACAAACAACATCTCTTGGGTTAGAAATTATAATTTGCGCCTAAGTAAAAACGGCGGCCCGAATATTGGTTATAGGTAAAGCGATTGCTTTGTTTCCAGTATCCTTCTTCTATTTCTTCAGTTAGGTTTACCACTGACGCAGTAAACGAAAGATCCTCTGTTAGGTTATATGAGGCATTTACATCTAGCTGACCATAGTCTTTGGTATACAAGTTGTAGCCTTGGTGAATACCGTTGGCACGGTCATCTTTCCAGTTGTAAGACGCACGAACACTAAAGTCGTCATTCTCAAAATACACCGACACATTATATTGGTGCTTAGCGGTGCCTGGTATTTCGGCCTCTGTTTTTTGCCCGTCTGTCGAGACTTCGCTGGTGCTGGTATCTGTGTAGGTATAGTTAGTTAAAATACCAAAACCATTATCAAACGAGTGCTGGAAGAATAGCTCTAAGCCTTCTGATTTTGCATCACCCCCGCCCACTTTGGTGTTCATTTCGACCTCAATTGGGCCGTTACAACAATCGTGTTCACGCTCTACAATTTCTACGGTCGAGATTGGTAAGTTAGAAATATCTTTAGAGAATAACGTGGCACCTAGTGCAGAACCATCGCCGTAATACCATTCAATACCTAAATCAAATTGGTCAGATAACATAGGTTCAAGGCCTGTGTTTACCGAGGTACCATTACCACGGCCTGTCCATGAATCTGGCGAGTTAATATTAACTGGAGGACCGTAAGACTCTGCTTGGCTTAAGTCTGAATAGCTCACTCTTGCCATGGTGCGTGCTGCGGCAAAGCGCACCACAAGATCTTCGGTTGCATCCCATGCAAGGTTAAAGCTTGGTAGTACTTCACTGCCATCGCTACTACGCTCGTTTGGATCCGTGTCGTCATCGTCTTGACCTATAACATCATCGTAGGTCAAGGTGCTTAGTTCAGTATTAACATAGCGCACACCAACATTACCGCGGAAATCTTGCCACTCAAAATCAGCTTGTGTATAAACAGACCAAATTTTTTCTTCTAAAGCATAAGTACCCGAAAGCGTTGGCACCACTGTCTGGCTAAAGTTTTCTTTTAAGTAATCATCCAGCGCTCTAAAATCAAACGCTAAAAAGTTAAATGCGCCAGTATCACCTGCACTGTTATCAACCACATGGTCGCTTACCAATGTTGGCGCATCTGGGTGAAAATCTGGATTATGGAACCACTCAGTGCCTGGCAAGTAACCGCGGTAACCGCCGTTATCAGAGATGCCGTCATCCCAACGAAAGTCGTTACGAATACCTTTAATTTCGTGGTCGCGGTATTTAGCACCCACATATACGCGGCTGAAAAAACTGCCATCAAGGTCAAATTTTACATCTGTTTGAATGTAATCTTCTGAGTCTTCATTTTCTGATGAGTATGAGTCAAACCAATCGTAATATTGATATGCTTCTTTATCAGAGGCTAAATCAGTCGACACTTCGTAGCTTGGTTTTCCGTTTTCAATTGACCACAACCAGCTGTTTACTGAGCCTAAACGTGCATCAATATTGGCGTAGGTTTCTTTTGAGGTTCCGCCTTCAGCTTCAGTATGACCAAGTTTTACTGTAATGCTGTAAGTGTCGCCATAATAAGTACCTTCAAAATCATAGGTGTTTGATTTTGACTCGCCAAAACGCTCACGCCCTGTTAACTGCGGCGATAACAAACCACGGCGAACAGCCACACCGTCATTTACATCGGCATCACCCCAGTTATTATCATTCAGTAAACCATTATCGCCATTACCATAGGCAACCACGGTATCACCATCAAGTACAATGCCGTAATACGGGTTGTGGTTATCGTTCCACTCGGCAAAAGTAATACTTTGCCCTGTTTGGTCGTAGCCTAACTTGGCACCAAAATAGTTAAAGTTTAAATCAAGTCTGTCACTCGGTGCCCACTGCACAGCGACTTGATAACCATCGCGTGTACGGTCTTGGTTTGAGTTATTAACACTCATCGCACGAGGTGCCCATACATTGTTGTACACTTCGCCAGTGGCTTGGTCTACCAGCGCAGGACGCTCTGCACCTTCAACGGTATCTGAGTGAAAACGCCAATGTGATGCGTTGTTAGTGATGGTTGTTACGGTGCGATCTTGACGAGTAAAACCGGCCAGTACACCAAAGTTTTCGTCGTCATTTTTCCATGAATACAGCACGTTGACTTGTGGCTTAGTGTCTTCAGACACATCATCGTAAGTCACCTCTGCACTTAGCGCCCCTGAATTTGCTTCCATCTCAAGCGGTTTTCGGGTGTGTAAAATAACCGTACCACCAATACCGCCTTCATCGATGCGTGCTTCAGCACTTTTGTACACTTCTACACTTTTGATCATGCTTGAAGGCAATAACGTGTAATTAAAACTACGGGTAGGAGTACCAGAACCTGATGAAGCAATATAGTTACCGTTTAATTGGGTGAGAGTCCAATCCGGTGACGTACCACGAATACTCACGCGGCTACCTTCGCCACCGTCGCGGTCAATCAAAACGCCAGATACACGTTGCAATGAATCAGCGACGTTTTTATCAGGAAACTTACCAATATCCTCCGCGGTGATTGCATCAACTGTAGCCGTTGAAAGTCGTTTTATTGCTAAGTTTTCTGCGGTTGAAGAACGAATACCTCGTACTTCAATCACTTCTACATCTTCATTTGCTTGCTCTGCTGCATAGCTTGTATTAATTGCCGCCAGTAGCGAAATTAAAATTGCATTACGCTTAAAATGCCTTCCTTGCCCTTTTGTTTTTATTACAGTTTGCTTGCCCATGCCTATCTCCAGTTGTGTGTTCTGTTTTGTTTAAGAGCCTTTAATACCAACCCGCAATAATACTTAGTCATTTTGAGGGATTAAACCTGTCGCTAACTGCGTTAAAAATTTCTGATTTAGAACAACTAAATAACGAAATTTTTGCCTTGTTATCAACAAGGTTTTCTTGCCTCAAAATAGACCATTTAATTAAGCGAATTGGTATAACCTCTCAAAAAACGATTTATTGTTGTCGGTTTTTAAACTGATTATCGGTAGTTAACAGCTTGTTAAACTCAAACTCAGAATAGGGTGAGCGGTCAAAAAGTGATAATAAAAATTCGGTGAGAGATATGACAAAATCGGCGTTTGGAATATTTTATATTCATTTTTATATTTTCTGAATTATAGTTAAGCTCAGCGATTTTGAGTTTACCGGCTCAGCAAAACAAACTCAAAAACACATTTAATACATTGATAATTAATAATAATTATAAACTCTATGTATTTGTTAATGACTCACAAATTGAGTAGATAAAAAATAGGTGTAATAGATATGGTAAAAACACGCCCATGAATAATGGTAAATTTCTTGAAGTATGCCTAAACGAAGGGTGCTTAAAGCAGCTTGCTAACAACATTTCAATGGCTAGTAACTTAGGCGCAAAACGCTTTGAGCTATGCAGTAATTTACACCTAGGTGGCTTAACACCAAGTGTTAATGCGATTGACTGTGCTGTTAAAAACCTGACTAATAGTGCAGAGTTAGTGGTGATGATACGCCCCGAAGCAGGCAACTTTTTAGTTAGTGCTGAGTGTCACCAAGTTATGCAAAAACAAATAACAATGGCAGCGAACGCGGGAGCGCATGGCGTGGTATTTGGTGCAGTTAAAAACGACGAACTTGATTTAAAAGTGACCCGCTCTTTAGTTGCCACAGCCAAACAGCATGGCCTGATGGTGACCTTTCACCGTGCATTCGATACCCTTACAAACCCCTTAAGCGCACTTGAGAAACTGATTAGCTTAGGAGTTGACCGCATCTTAACAGCAGGCACGCCATGGCAAAGCGGTCAAAGTGCTGTAGATGGTCTAAATCAGCTCAACACAAACTTAGTGCACAGCGCTAATCAGATAGAAATTGTTATGGGTGGTGGCGTTACTTTAGAAAACGCGGCAACACTTTGGCAATTAATAAAAAACCATTCAGCAAAAGCGGCTGTGCATGTACACTCATGCGTTCACAACGAAAATGGTGCAATTAATGCTGAGGCTATCAATAAGCTACTTTCAAAGGGTTAAACATGGCAACGTATTTTTTAGGTATTGATGGCGGTGGCAGTAAGTGTAAAGTTCGTTTAGAAAACGAAAACGGCTCATTGCTGAGTGAAGCCATAAGTGGTTCAGCAAATGTGGCCACCAGCTGCCAACAAAGCCAAGAGTCAATACTCCAAGCGACTGAACATGCATTTCATGAAGCTGGGCTTGCCTTAAGCGAGCTGAAAAGCACCTATGTGCATGCCGGACTTGCCGGTGCTAATATCGACTCTGCCTATCAAGCTATGACCAAATGGCAGCACCCTTTTGCCAAGTTTACCTTGTCAACAGATATGCTGATTGCCTGTAAAGGCGCACATCAACACCATGATGGTGCGGTGATTATTCTGGGCACGGGCTTTTGTGCGGGTTACCAACAGCAAAACCAATTTAGCGAATTAGGTGGCTACGGATTATTACTGAGCGATGGTGCCAGTGGGGGTTGGTTAGGCTTACAACTTTGCCGTAAAGCATTTGCAGTACTTGATGGTGTTGCGCAAAGTTCTGCAGCAATAAATACCCTACTCACCCAGCTTAACTGCGACTCAAGCCAAGCGTTAAGTCAGCGTTTAATATCAGCGCGCCCTGCAGAGCTTGCCAAATTTGCGCCACTCGTTTTTAGCAATTCTGACGATGCTTTTTGTCAGCAATTAATCAATGAAGCGTGCGCATACATTACCCGCTATATCACTTACTTTGAAAAACAAGGTATTAAAAAAGTCAGCTTGATGGGCGGCATTGCCAGTGCCATCACACCTTACTTACCTGATGCCAGTAAAGCGTATTTAACCCCCGCCCTTGCCAGTGCAGAGCAAGGGGCTATTTTAATGGCAAGAGCTGCAATTTAATCACCTAATTGCGAGCGCATTTGTGAGGGAATTTCACCAAACAAACGCCGAAATTGTTTGCTGAAGTAACTTGGCTCAGAAAACCCACACTGGTAGGCCACTTGTGAAATGGGCAGTTGCGTTTCAATTAGCAGCTTACGGGCATTTTCAAGGCGCACTTCGTTAATAAATTGATTAGGTGTTTTTGCTAAATGCTTTTTAAAGCGGCGCTCTAAAGCACTTACCGACAAGTGTGCAAGCTCTGCTAATTCATCAATGCTGATCTGACGATGATAATGCTCGCGAATAAATTTTACCGGCTCTTCAATTGCCCTTACATGAGAAAGCGCTTTTGAGGTTTTTTGTAGATGTCGGGTCACTCCATAAGTGCCAATCACATTGCCATCGTGATCTTTTAAAGCATGCTTTGATGTAGAAAACCAACCAAGCTCACCTTGTTGGGTTTGGTTAAGCTCTAAACGGTCAGTCACTATATAGCCTTCCATCACTCGTTTATCGTCATTGACGTATTGAAACGCGAGGTGCTTTGGCGAAAAATCGAAGTCTGTTTTTAGCAATATTTGCTCCAGTGTTTTATAACCCTGATGCTCAATGAAATGCTGATTACAATGCAAGATTCTACTATCTGTGTCTTTTACCCAAAAGAGGATGTCTGGCAGTAAATCAAATGCAGCAATTAGCTGATTTACGCCAGCTTTTTTTATTATTTCTTGAATATCCATCGCTTAATTTTGTCTCAATAAGGAACAGCCTTATATATTTTAAACGCCGATTTTGTTGCATTGTCAACCGAATTTTTATTAGCGCTTATTGGCAAAGCTTTCCTATTATCAATAACATGATATTAACAGTAGCAAACGCTATTTAAATTAGGAGCGCTTAAGATGAGCAAAGCTAAGATCCGCATGGCAATGGTAGGCGGTGGCGATGGTGCCTTCATTGGCGCTATTCATCGAATTGCAGCGCGATTAGACGGAATGATTGAGCTTGTTGCAGGCGCATTCAGTTCAGACGCAAACAAATGTAAAGCAACTGGCGAATTACTTGGGCTTGATAGCAGCCGCTGCTACGACAGTTACCATACGTTATTTACCGAAGAAGCAAAATTACCCGCTGATGAGCGTATTGATTTTGTGGCTATTGTTACGCCAAACCATTTGCATTTTCCGGTCGCGCAAATGGCGCTTGAACATGGTTTTCATGTGCTCTCAGATAAACCTGCAACGCTGACTCTCGCAGAAGCAGAGCAATTACAAAGCATTATTGCAAAGCAGCAGGTTTTATATGGCTTAACCCACACTTACACCGGTTACCCTATGGTCAAAGAAGCCAAGCATCGCGTAAAAGCAGGCGAGCTCGGCAGCATACGTAAAGTCATTGTAGAGTACACTCAAGGCTGGTTAGCACGCAGCGAAGACGAAGGTTCAAAGCAAGCAAGCTGGCGTTTAGACACCAGTAAATCTGGCATTAGTTGTTGTATGGGCGACATTGGCGTGCATGCAGCTAACTTAGCCGAGTATGTTTCTGATCTCGAAATCACCGAGCTTTGCGCCGATATAAATCATGTGGTTGAAGGCCGAGCCCTTGATGATGATGGCACTGTGCTTCTTAGATTCAATAATGGTTGTAAAGGCGTTTTACTGGCAAGCCAAATTGCTATTGGCGATGAGAACAACTTACGCCTGCGTGTTTATGGCGATAAAGCCAGTCTTGAATGGTCGCAACTTGAGCCAAATAGCTTATGGCTACGAGGCCACAATCAAGCCGCAACATTACTTAGAGCGGGCGTAGGTGAATTACACCCTGACACGCAAAATGCCCTGCGCGCCCCTGCCGGTCACCCAGAAGGCTACCTTGAAGCATTTGCCAATATTTACCGCAATTTTGCAGCGCAGATCCACGCATTTAAGCAAGGCGATAACGCAACAAATTCAGCATTTGATGTACCAGGCATCAATGAGGCTGTGCGTGGTATGGCGTTTATTGAGCATGTTGTTGCTTCATCGAAGCAAGATACTAAATGGCACAAATTACAGATTGGATAAAAAAGAATGAACAAAATCAAAGGGCCAGCAATATTTTTGGCGCAGTTTATTTCAGATCAAGCCCCCTTCAATAGTTTTCGTGGTTTATGTGAGTGGGCAAGCGGTTTAGGTTACAAAGCGATTCAAGTGCCAACCTCAAATCCGACTATTTTCGATTTAGAAAAAGCAGCTCAAAGCCAGCATTACTGCGATGAAGTCACTGGTATTGCCACAGAGTATGGACTTACAATTTCAGAGTTATCAACACATTTGCAAGGCCAGTTAATTGCTGTGCACCCTGCCTACGATGAAATGTTCGATAACTTTGCCGCAGAGCATGTAAAAGGTAACCCTGCAGCGCGAACAAAGTGGGCAACAGAGCAACTGATGATGGCTGCTAAAGCAAGTAAAAACCTTGGCTTAACAAGCCATGCGACATTCTCGGGTTCTTTTTTATGGCATACCTTTTACCCGTGGCCACAGCGTCCACAAGGACTTGTTGAACAAGGTTTTAGTGAACTTGCTAAGCGTTGGTTACCTATTTTAGATTGCTTTGACGAGCATGGCGTGGACGTGTGTTATGAATTGCATCCGGGTGAAGACCTACATGATGGTGTGACATTTGAGCGCTTTTTAGCAGCAACCAATAATCACCCACGCGTTAATATTCTTTATGATCCGAGCCATTTTGTATTGCAACAGCTCGACTATTTAGCGTTTATCGATATTTATCATTCGCGCATTAAGGCGTTTCATGTCAAAGATGCCGAATTTATCGCAAATGGCCGTTCAGGTGTTTATGGCGGATTTCAAAACTGGCAAGACCGCCCGGGTCGTTTTCGTTCTTTAGGTGATGGCCAAGTAGATTTTAAGCAAATCTTTAGCAAGTTAACTCAATATGGTTTTGATGGTTGGGCTGTACTTGAATGGGAATGTTGCTTAAAGCACCCAGAAGATGGGGCAAGAGAAGGCGCTGAGTTTATTAAAGCACACATAATAAACCCAACAGATAAAGCCTTTGACGATTTTGCCAGTGGCGCAACAAACACTGAGCGTAATAATCGAATTTTAGGTTTATAAAACCGACAACAATAGAACACACAGGACACACAATATGGACAACAATAATTATAACCGCATTGTCTTTCGGCTTTGCTGTATAGCACTGATTGTGACCTCTATGACCTTTGCCATTCGTGCTGGTATTTTGGGTCAACTTGGCAGTGAGTTTGGCTTAACCGACACCGAATTAGGTTGGGTTAATGCCATGGCATTTTTAGGCTTTCCGGTTGCGACTATGGTCGGCGGTATTATTTATAATGCCATTGGCGCTAAGAAATTAGTGGCGTTAGCCTTTATCTGTCATTTACTTGGCCTTGTTTTGACCATAACAGCTGATGGTTTTTGGGGCTTACTGGTTTCTACCTTTTTAATTGGTTTTGCCAACGGCGCTGTTGAAGCTGGCTGTAACCCGCTGATTGCAGAAATGTACCCTAAAAACACCACCACTATGCTAAACCGTTTTCATGTTTGGTTCCCAGGTGGCATTGTGATTGGCGCACTTGCGTCGAACTTTATGTCGGGAGCGGGTTTAAACTGGCAATGGCAAGTAGCGTTAATTTTAGTTCCTACGGTTATCTATGGCGCTATGCTGATCAAAGCACAATTCCCACGCTTTGATACACGCTCTCACTCTACCAGCAGCAATATTCGCCACTTATTTACGCCGTTATACATCTTTTTAATTGCTTGTATGACGTTTACCGCAACCACTGAATTTGGCACACAACAATGGATTGAGCGTATTTTAGGTTCATCGGGTGCCTCTCCTATGGTGGTATTAGCCTTGATCACTGGCCTAATGGCGGTTGGTCGCTTCTTTGCAGGCCCTATTGTGCATAAGCTCAACCCTACCGGTGTATTACTTGGCTCTGCCATTTGTGCAAGCTTAGGTATCTTTATGATGAGCCAAGCCGAGGGCAGCATGATTTATTTAGCAGCGATATTATTTGCTCTTGGGGTTACCTACTTTTGGCCGACCATGCTTGGCTGCGTTGCTGAATACATTCCAAAGTCAGGGGCGCTGGGTATGTCGTTAATGGGCGGTGCAGGCATGTTTGCTATGAGCATCTGGAACCCTGTAATTGGTAGCTGGATAGATACGGCACGCTCATCGGCACAGGCAAGTGGCGCAAGCGCTGAACAAATTGAAATTTTAGCCGGACAGGCTGTATTACAAAACCTACTGATCTTCCCAATTATTTTAATCGTCGCATTCATTGGGTTGCATTTAGTAATTAATAACAACAAACGCACCGAAAAATGTGCGTCTTAAGCAAGTAAATCGTTGAGGAACACACAATGTTTAAATCTCTTAAAGCACTGACTTTAATGCTCACCGTTAGTAGCTGTGCACTCGCTAATGCGGCTGACAATCAGCTTACACAACAAGAAAAGCAAGCTGGCTGGCAGTTGTTGTTTGACGGCAAAGATATGTCGCAATGGCGTAATTTTAAAAGCGAATCTTTAAATCCTGCATGGGTCGTTGAAGATGGCGCTATGACATTAACCAAAGGTGGTGGCGACCTGCTTACTAAAAAGCAGTACCAAAACTTTGAATTACAGATCGATTGGAAAATCTCTACCAAAGGCAATAGCGGTATTTTTGTATTAGCAGATGAAACCGGACAGATGATTTACTCTCATGCGCCTGAAATTCAAATTATCGATAACGAAGAACACCCAGATACCGAAATTGACTCGCACTTAGCGGGGTCAATTTACGATTTATTTGCAGCCCCAGTTGCGGCTCACAAACCAGCAAATAGCTGGAACCATGTACGCATTAAAATGCAAGACAACCACTTACAAGTTTGGCAAAACGGTATTAGCACCACCAGCATTGTAATTGGTAGCACAACATGGAACACCCTTGTTAAAGGCAGTAAGTTTGCAACTTGGAAAAACTTTGCAACGGCTGAACAAGGTCATATCGGGCTTCAAGACCATGGTGACAAAGTGTGGTTTAAAAATATAAAAATCAAGGAGCTATAAGATGTCTGATTTTAAACATAAGGTATTAGTTGTTGGCTCAGGTGCTGGCGGTGCAATGGCCGCTTATACGCTAACCAAACTTGGCCACAAAGTGTTATTACTTGAAGCGGGCCGTAATTATGACCCGAAAACAGAAAGCCCGATGTTTCGTCGTAACAGTGAGGCTCCACTTATGGGGGCTGGTAACAAAGACAAAAACTTTGGCTTTTACGATGCAACCGTTGATGGCGGCTGGCAAGTGCCTGATGAGCCATACACCAGCGCCAAAGGAAGCGACTTTTATTGGTGGCGCGCACGTATGTTAGGTGGTCGAACAAATCACTGGGGCCGCTATTCATTACGCTTTAGTGAGCACGATTTTAAAGGCAAAAGCCGAGATGGTCACGGTGCCGACTGGCCATTTGAGTACGCTGATTTAGCACCTTGGTACGATAAAACTGAAGAACTTGTGGGTGTATGTGGCACCAATACAGGCCATGAAGATATGCCAGATTCGTCACCGGGTATTTTACAGCCGCCACCAAAGCCGCGTGTTCCTGAGCTTTTAATTGCCGCTTCGGCAAAGAAAATGGGCATTCAAGCAGTGCCTATGCATCGCGCGGTATTAACTCGCCCTAAAGATGATCGCATGGCGTGTTTTTATGCAACACCTTGTGGCTCTGGTTGTTCAATTGGTGCTGCTTTTCAAACTACGACATCGCTATTACCTATGGCAAAAGCCACTGGTAACTTAAAAGTCATTACCGATGCCATGGTTAAATCAGTCAAAGTTGATGAGCAAGGTAAAGTCACTGGCGTCACCTATGTTGATAAACACACTGTAACCGAACATGCTATTGATGCCGATGTGGTTATCTTAGCCGCCAGCGCCTGTGAATCAGCGCGTATTTTATTAAATTCAAAGAATAAAAAGCACCCTAAAGGCCTTGCTAACTCAAGTGGCCAAGTAGGTCGAAACTTAATGGATTCGACGGGTGCATGGTTAGGTGCGCAAATTCCGGCACTTAAAGGTCGCCCACGTTATAACGAAGATGGACATACCGCTAATCACTTATTTATTCCTTGGTGGGGTCATCAAGCACAAGCTAACAATGAATTAGATTTCCCACGTGGTTATCACTTTGAAATTGGCAGTGGCTTTGGCCAGCCGGGTTCGGGTGTGTCAGGTGATAAACAAGGCTATGGCCCAGCTCTTAAACAGCAAATTCGTGATGCATATGGCTCTTACGTTGGTTTTGCTCTGCGTGGCGAGATGTTACCGAACAAAGATACCTACATGGAAATTGACGAAAACGTTAAAGATAAATGGGGCATTCCGGTATCAAAGTTCCACTTTAAGTGGTCTGACAGAGAATTAAAGCAAATTGAGCATGGTTTAAAAACCGCTAAGCAAATCTTAGAAAATATGGGCGCAACCGTGGGTGAACTCCCGCCTGCTGAAAAAGCAATTTCAAAAGGTGGCGAAATCATTCACGAAGTGGGCACCACACGCATGGGTAGCTCAAAGAAAGACTCGGTCACCAATCAATGGGGGCAAACATGGGATTGTAATAACCTATTTGTAATGGATGCAGGTGTATTTGCTTCTAACCCTCATAAAAACTGTACGCTCACCATCATGACGCTGGCAATGCGTAATTCAACTTGGCTTGCTCAACAAATTGATAACGGGGTACTTTAATAATGCATCATCGTAACGAACACGACACATATAACTATGTTTCTAACATGAGCCGCCGTGAGTCTTTAAAATGGCTTGGGTTATTGGCTGCTGGCTCTGCGGTTAGTTTAACTGCAGGTTGCACAAAAGCACTTGAAGATGACGTTGCTGTCTCTGCAAAAGAGCATTGGCCTGATTTAGATATCAAGCCTGTAACCGCTAAAGGCTATGGTCAAGATCCTAATTTGGTTATGCCACCAGAATCACCTTGGCCACTGACCTTAACAGCAGACGAACTCACGTTAGTAGCGGTTTTAGCTGATTACATTGTGCCGCGCGAAGGTGCTATTCCTTCAGCCAGTGAGCTACAAGTACCGGCTGTTATTAATGAGTGGGTGAGCGCGCCTTATGAAGGTCAACAACGCGATAGAATTAAAATTTTAAATTCATTAGCGTGGCTTAACGATGAAGCACAGCTTCGTTTTAAAAAGCAATTTGTTGCACTTAACGAAAAGCAACACCGCGCGATTTTAGATGATATTACGTTTTTAAACGAGCAAACACCTCTACAATTTCAGCGTATTGGTAAAGCTTTTTTACGCTTTAAAGAGTTAGTGCTTGCTGCCTTTTTCTGTACACCTGAAGGCTGTAAAGACATAGGTTACCTTGGTAATGTGCCTATTGCAGGCGATTACCCTGGCCCTTCTGATGAAGCAAAAGCCCATTTAGATCAGGTTTTAGCTGAGCTTGGTTTAAGCGAGTACGCCTATATCGATTAACTTTCCCCCTTGTGTTATTTGTAACACCGTGCAGGGGGTCAGCCCCCTGCTTTTTTTAGGATTGAAGTATGTTTAAAACCCGCATTTTATTGCTCATTATTAGCCTTGTATTTAGTGGTCAATTATTCGCAAAACTGCCAGTGAGTGTGCAGCTATGGTCAGTCAAAGACACCTTAAAAAATGACTTTCATGGTACGCTTAAGTCTCTTGCCGAAATGGGGTTTGACGGCGTGGAGTTTGCCGGAGACTTTGGCCCATACTCACATAACCCAGCAGCCTTAAAAGCAAAGCTCAGTGAATTAGGCTTAGTTGCCAGTAGTGCCCATATCGGCTTTGATGCACTCAGTGAAAACACTATTGATAGCACCCTGCTGTTTTACAAGACCCTTGGCGTTACTACACTTTATGTACCTTGGGATGAAAGAGCATGGCACCCTGAGGGAGTTAAATCTCTGGTTAAAGAGCTTACTAAAGTCAGTGATTATGCAACCCGCTTTGATATGAAGATCGGTTTTCACAATCATAATAAAGAGTTTAATGCTTTTAATAATGCAACGTTTTGGGATTACATTGCCACTAATACCCCCAAGACCATGCCATTGCAGTTAGATATTGGCTGGGTCAATTACGCTGCTAAAGATCCAATCTACTTTATTAAAAAGTACCCTAACCGCACGCTTGCTACACACATTAAAGTACGTACGATTCAGGGTAGCAACATGAGCCCTATTATCGGCGAAAACAACATTGATTGGCCTGCCATCATCGATACTTTAGAGTCGCACAGCAACACCAAGTGGTTAGTGCTTGAGCAAGAAGAATACCCAAACGGGTTAACCCCACTACAAAGCGTTGCTAAATCAAAACAAAACTTAGATAAGATTTTACTTGGTTTGTAGAGTTATTTTAGGAATGAGCTCGCTTTAACCACGTGAGCTCATGGCTTGAGTTTAATTTAAATAGTCGTTCACTCACAGCTCTATATTAGGGTTCATCTTGCCAGGAGCTATTGCCTTCAGAACGTTTTGCAAAGCTTTCCGGTTTCCTGATTGGTTTATCTATACTTTTATAGAATATCAAGATCCCAGCTCCACCTATGACGGGGAGTAACCAAACCAGCACTGTTTGTGCTAATTTTTGAAAAGTTTCAAAATCATTTCTTTTAGAAATTACTAAACTAATTAATATATTGAACACTATTAGCAACCCCAAGCCAGCTAGTGCATAGTTTTCCATATCTTAATCCTATTGATGCCAAAATCACACTGTGGAAACGACCGAACGACGGCTTAAATTGTTTGTTATATGCTTTAAAACAAACAGCTAATCGTCCTTTCTTCGGTGTTTAAAGATAAATCGCCCAAATTGAAAACACAAAACTAAAAATACAATGAGAAAAATAAGTCCATTTACCCACTCAGGCAAAAACTCCACAATCTTCGGAGCAATGAGTTTTAGAATACCGAAAACTGCTACGATGAGAAGAATGAATGCAGTCCCTTTCACAAAAGCACTCCTAAATTTCCGTTCAATGCATCTGTTTATATTTAAAAAATATCAACGTCAAAATTAATTGCGGGAATATCCTTAAATGTACCACCCATCTCGCATAGGGACAAAAAGGATGGCTATATTAACAAGCGAGAAAGATTCACATTCTTTAATCCCAGCATGTTCCTTCCAGATCTACAGCGGTTTGTTATGTGGCTTACCTCTTTGATATAGTTTTAACAAATTACTTAAGGTATTGCTATCACAAGTTTTTTAAAATCTTTTATGTAAAGATAAATACATTAATATACTCTCGTCGATCATTTTCACAAAAATATGTACAAAGAATAGTTTGGCCGTTTTCAATAACTCATTATCCTTAATGGAGATATATGACGTGACTTATTCTACTACCCTCTTTTAGATATATCTTATACCTTTCATTGTTTAATATCTTATTTATTTTCAACAAGATAAATAAATCACACCATTAGGAATTAATAATAAAACATTAAAAACAGCTTTTACTTTCATTTTTTCGGCAGATTGTTTTATCTAAGTTGCGAAGTATTATATTAAAAAAGCCTCTCAAGGACTGAGAATGAAAGTATTGAATTTAAGAAAGACTTCTGAAAAAAGCATATGGCTGATGTTAGCTACCCTTGAGGCTGTTTTTGTATACCTTTTAAAAACCCTTTCACAGAAGCACTTTTTATATGAGCCGCTTCTTATACTATTCATGTTAATTTCGTTAGTTCTAACATTATTAATACTTAGTAGTAAAAGTGAACTCACAATCTGTCGCCACGGAGTATTTTATAGCTCGCCTTTTGGCAACGCGCATATAGAAGCAACTAAAACGAAGTTGATTAAACAATATTCTAAGTTTGGGTTTAATTGTGTAATTATTATAGGTGAAAAGTTTTTTATTTTTGCCCCTTTTTATAGTTTAACGTCTAGACAACTACAAAGATTAAAACGGTATGATTATAACTTGCTGCATTGGTTACAGGTAACTCATAAACGCAGCAAGTTTCAGGGCCTATAATGATAAGTAAATAGCAATAAAGGGCTTTTATTAGTTTTGCCACTCTTTAAGTACGTCTTTCACATACTCATAGCGCCATGAGTTGAATAGATCTGGCTTTGATGCTGCTTTACGCTCATCGGCATCGAGCTTCCAATTCCAGCTGATAAGCTGGTTAATCTGTTTTTTAGAGGCCAATACATCTTCAGGAATGCCCCGCTCTTTTGCAGCTTTAGTGATTTTTTGTTTAATATCTTTCGCGGCTTTTTTATATGCCGGAAAATCAATTAATCGTTTTAATTGTGCAGGTTGTTCGCTTGCAGGAACGGCTTTACCACGTTCAATACATTTTAAAATTTCAACGCCCGAACGGTTAACTTCCATTGGCTCAACACCTGGCACTCTGCGTAACGCATTTAAACTTGCAGGCTTGCGCTTAGCAATTTCAACCATGTTGTGCTCTTTAACCACAAAGTTAAGCGCGAGGTTTTTGCGCTCAGCCTTTTCACGGCGCCATGCAGCAAGCTCGCGTAATACCGCTAAGTCGTGCGGTCGTAATTGCCATGCATTTTTTATGTCTTTGTAGAGCTGCTCTGCGGGCGTTTGGTAAGCACGTTTTTGCGCGACTAACTCGCTTTCGCTGATAACAATGTCAAAAAAGCCAGCTTCATCAATTTGTTTTTTAATAATTTCAAAACAAGGCAATAAGTGATACGTATCGGCTGCGGCATAATCTAGCTGCTTTTCAGTGAGCGGGCGCTGTAACCAATTAGTACGCGATTCACTTTTATCAATTTCGATATCAAGTAACTCTTTAACCATGTGCGCAAAGCCCATGCAGTTACCATGGCCTAGTATTTGTAGTGCAAACTGGGTATCAAACAGTGGTGTTGGTACAAAGCCAGCGTATTTTTGAAACACTTCAATATCTTCTGACGGTGAATGTAGTACCTTTAACACCTCAGGGTTTTTAAGTACTTGCCAAAAATCAAAAAGCGACAGCTCAGCCAGAGGGTCGATTAACGCTAAATGCTCACCATCGTATACTTGAATAAGTGCAACTTCAGGGTAAAGCGTACGACGACGCATAAACTCGGTATCAATTGCCAGAACCGGTTTACCTGTAATTTTTTCTACAAAATCATTTAATTGATTTTGCGTTTCGATCAGTTGATATTGCACTTATACCCCTTTCTTTACCATAAAAAAGCCGGCTAATGCCGGCTTTAATTATTTTTCTTCGTCCTTTAAGGCTCTTCTTAGAATCTTACCAACGTTTGTTTTTGGTAGTTCATCTCTAAACTCAACGAGTTTAGGCACCTTATAGTTCGTTAAATTATCACGACAGTGCTTTATTATATCTTTTTCAGTTAAAGATTGATCTTTTTTCACAACAAAAACTTTAACTTGTTCGCCACTGACCTCGTGAGGAATACCGATAGCTGCTACTTCAAGCACGCCATCGTGCATAGCGACGACTTCTTCGATCTCATTTGGGAACACGTTGAAACCAGATACGATAATCATGTCTTTCTTACGATCAACAATGTAGAAGAAGCCTTCATCATCGTAAGTAGCAATGTCACCTGTTGCAAACCAGCCATCTTTTAAGCATTCTGCTGTTGCATCTGGGCGGTTATAATAACCTTGCATAACTTGTGGGCCTTTAACCCAAAGCTCGCCCGGCTCACCTTTCGCAGCTTCTTCACCATTTTCAAGCATAAGCTTAATATCAGTGCTAGGAGCAGGTAAACCGATTGAACCGTTATAACCTTCAAGGTCGTAAGGGCTAACAGTTACAAGTGGCGCACATTCAGTTAAGCCATAACCTTCCATTAATTTTGTCTTCGTTACAGCTTGCCATTTTTCAGCAACTGGACGCTGTACCGCCATACCACCACCAAGTGACATTTTTAAGCTTGAGAAATCAAGTTCAGCAAAACCTGGGGTATTTAGTAAACCGTTAAATAGCGTATTTACGCCCGTTACCGCCGTAAATTTGTGCTGTGCTAGCTCTTTAACAAAGCCCGGCATATCACGAGGGTTTGTGATAAGTACGTTTAAACCACCGTATTTCATAAATGTTAGGCAGTTCGCTGTCAGTGCAAAGATGTGATAAAGCGGCAGTGCTGTGATAACCACTTCTTTTCCGCGCTCTAATACTTTGTCTAGACAACCTGATACTTGCTCAAGGTTACCAACCATGTTGCCATGCGATAGCATTGCACCTTTAGATACACCCGTTGTACCGCCTGTGTATTGCAAAAATGCTAAGTCGTTTAAATCAACTTCAGGTTTTTTGTAACCAGCTTCATCACCAGCAAGCGCATCTGCAAATTTGATCACATTTGGCAATGAGTAGCTAGGCACCATTTTCTTAACGTGCTTCACCACAAAATTAACGATGTGCTTTTTAAGGCCGCCGACCATGTCACCCACTTGAGTAACCACGATGTGCTTGACGTTAGTTTTTGGTAATGCTTTCTCTAGAGTATCGGCAAAGTTTGCAAGAATAAAAATTGCTGAAGACTCTGAGTCATTTAACTGATGCTCTAATTCACGCACGGTATAAAGTGGGTTTACATTCACCACTACACAGCCTGCACGAAGAATACCTAAGATAGTCACAGGCGTTTGTAGTAAGTTCGGCATCATAACCGCTACTTTATCGCCTTTTTTAAGACCAAGATCATTTTGAATGTACGACGCAACACGTTTTGTAGCACTGTCTAACTCACGATAGGTCAACTCTTTACCCATGTTGGTAAAAGCTGGAAGGTCACTAAAGTCAGCAAAACTTTTTTCAAACAAGTCGAGTAGCGAGTGATAATGCTCAGGGTCGATTGTTTCAGGCATACCTTCTGGGTAGCGTTTAAGCCAGATTTTTTCCACTCTTAGCTCCTGTTTATAATTATATTTTTTAATAACCTTAAGCTAACTAAGGCCGTTTCTCAATGGAGTAAATACTCTAATGGTGCAGATAATCCCACATTTGGTGCAATTATACAATTAACTTGCTTTATACTGCCCAATAAATGCATGAACGTGTTCTAAGGTTAATGCAGGAAATTGCATATGGCAATGGTGACCACCAGGTATCTTATGAATTTTTAACTCTTTGTAATATTTACCATATGCTTCTAAGTTTTGCTTTACAAAAGGAAACCCCTCATCGCCTAAAATAAGCTGACATGGCGCGTTAATTTGTTTAATGGTTGCAATACATTGTGCTTCATCAAAGCGAAATCCTGAGTGATTTTTAAGCTTTGGATCGGTTGTTAAGTACCACTTGCCTGCTTTTTCGTAGCTATTTCGTGTCATTAATAACTCAGCTTGTGGGTATTCAAGGTCACCACTTGCAAGCCTTGCACTAATAATGTGCGCTTTTGAGTCAAATGCGCGAGGGCCTTTGCTGTTTACCCGCGCTCTATTTAATATTGCTTTACGAAGTTGGCCGCTCACTTCATTGCTGTTGGTTGTAACGCAGCCAATTCCCTCAATAAAGTTTACCGATGCTACCTTTTCAGGGAAGCAGCTCGCAAAAACGCCAGCCACCATGGCGCCCATAGAATGGCCAACTAAATGCACTTTCGTTACATCAAGCGACTCAATAAACTTATAGACGTCATCAATGTAGTCAATAAAGTAATAATGGGCGTCACTACTTCGCCAATCAGATAAACCATGGCCAGGAAAATCAAGGCAATACCAACGCTGATTTAGCTGCGCATTTTGTAACATAGGTATGTAACTATGTGCGTTATCAAGCCAACCATGTAAGGCAATCACAACCTCTTCGCCATGACCAAAGGTTAGGCCATGCATTGCCTGAGTGCCAGTTTGAAAAGAAAAAGGTTGCACAATTGCTCCTATTTATTAAGCGTTTCAACTTAAAGGCGTTTATTTATCGTCTGGCTAGTATACAATAATCCTCGCAGTATAAATAAGGGCACAATAATAAGGTTACATCAATGAAATTAAAATTAAGTCTTTTAGCATTATTATGCTCAGCAGGCTCAGTAATGGCTGAATCAGCACCAAAAAACATCATTTATATGATTGGTGATGGTATGGGCCCGGCGTACACAACTGCATATCGTTACTTTAAAGATGATCCAAATACTAAAGTTGTTGACCCAACTGTTTTCGATACTATTTTGCGTGGTATGGCACATACCTACCCTGACGATCATACCTATGTAACAGATAGCGCTGCAGGTGCAACAGCACTAAGCAGTGGTCATAAAAGTTATAATGGCGCAATTGCCGTTGATACTGATAAAAAACCTGTAAAAACTATGCTTGAAGTTGCCAAAGAGCGCGGTATGACAACAGCACTCGTAGCTACTTCGCAAATCAACCACGCTACACCAGCAAGCTTTGCTTCACATAACGAATCACGCCGTAACTACGACGAGATTGCTAACGACTATATCGATAACAAAATCGCGGGTAAATTACCGGTTGATTTAATGTTAGGTGGCGGCACGAAATATTACGTTCGAGAAGACCGTAATCTAGTGGAAGAATTCAAAGCAGCTGGCTATCAGTACAGCGATGACTTTGCTGCAATGAATGACTTAAAACAAGTTCCTGCTCTTGGTTTATTCGCTGAAGTAGGTTTACCGTTTGCCCTTGACGAAAATCCAACACGCCTTACGCAAATGACGACTAAAGCGCTTGATTTACTTGATGGTCAAAACGACAAAGGTTTCTTTGTAATGATCGAAGGTAGCCAAATTGACTGGTGTGGTCATGCAAACGACATTGCATGTGCAATGGGCGAAATGGACGACTTTGCTAAATCGATTGAACAAGCAAAAGCGTATGTAGATAAAAACCCAGATACCCTACTTGTTATCACTGCCGATCACTCAACAGGTGGCTTAACACTGGGTGCGCATGGTCAATATAAGTGGGAAACTGACGTTGTTAAAGGTGTTAAAGCAACTGCTGGCACTATCACAAAAGATCTACTTGAAAACGATGACTTAAAAGCAGTATGGCAAAAGTATTCTGATATCGAATTTACTGATGCAAACAGCATCAAGCTAAGCGAAGCTAAGAAAATGGGCGATAAAGCACTGCTACTTGCTGTAAAAGATATCATCAATCATGCCAGCTTCACGGGGTGGACTACTGGTGGCCACACCGCTATTGATGTACAAGTATTTGCCTATGGTAAACGTGCAGAAGATTTCTACGGTTCGCAAAACAATACTGCGATTGCCGACAAGCTGATAGATTTTATTAAGCAGTAATTTTATTGCTTAGAAATACTGTTCAATCATAAAAAAGCCTAAACATATTGTTTAGGCTTTTTTGTGAATTCAGTTTTAGCTTTTATTAATCATACTAATTAGCTATGCATATACATCAACGCCAATAAGGCTTTGCACTTCGGCGCGGCGCTCTAAGTTAGCAAATTCCGTATAGGTTGAAATCGCGCGACTGATTTTTGGGTTGCTTGGTTTGTCATAAATTGTTTGCTGATAGCTTTGCGACTCAGCTTTAAATTCATCGGCAATAGCAACAGCTTGAGGACTTGATTTAACATACTCTGTTGACGATTTTTGCTCAGCCGTTTGGTCTGATATCGCTTTAGGCTTATCAGTAACGGTATTTTTACGGCTATATTGACCGGGAATGTCACCGGTATAAAAGCCTGAGCCAATAGGTAAAGTCAAACTCGTAATTCCATATCAAACATGACTAAATTATGTGCCATAACTGACGGGCACGCAAGTCCCGTTATTCTTTCAGTTACTCTCGGCCTGGTAGCTTTTTCCAAGTCACTGTATCACGAACATATTTAGGCTGCGCATTGGCTGCAGTCACTGTATCACCGTGAGCATAAGCAGTTGCAATCGAGGCCAGCATGTACTTTGCATCAGGCAGTAAAATGGCTTCATTTAAACTTACATTTGCAAGTTCTGTAACTAGTGCAGGATAAGTCTGCCAACCTGTACCCACCGCTGTTGCAGCCATTTCAGGTAGCGTTAGCAACTCAGGTTTAATGACTTGCTCTTCATCAACAAGCGTCATCAGGCCATTATTATCAGCTTTATAATGAGCGTAATAAATCTCACCCATACGTGCATCAATCGCAGAAAACACATCGTTAGCTTGGTCTTGCTCAAACGCTTGTTGTGCCATCATCTGCAATGTTGATACGCCAACCAAAGGTAAGCGTGCTGCATAAGCTAAACCTTGTGCAATCGCAACACTGATACGCACGCCCGTAAAGCTACCCGGTCCTTGACCAAAACCAATCACATCTAAGTCGGTTAGTTTACATTGCGCCTTTGCGAGTAACTCATCAATTAAAGGCAAAATCTTTTGGCTGTGCTGCTGTGGGCACTCTTCAAAATGATGAAATGTTTGCCCTCGATAATGTAGCACCAGCGATAACGCTTCAGTTGATGCATCTAAGGCAAGAATATTGTGTTTAATCATCTAAGTTACTCTAATTGATCTGTTCTAAAAATGCGTTTGCCATTGCTAAATCGCGCGTGCGGCGCATAGGTGGCAAACTTTTTAAAAATACTTGGCCGTAATGGCGTGTTACTAGGCGGTTATCACAAATAACCAACACACCTTTATCTTTACTATCGCGAATAAGTCGCCCTACCCCTTGCTTTAATGCAATGACCGCTTGGGGTAATTGAATATGCGCAAATGGGTCTTTGCCTTGTAACTGGCAATCTTGCATTTTTGCTTGCAGCAATGGGTCATCTGGTGCGGCAAACGGCAATTTATCAATGATAACACAACTTAATGTACTGCCTCTAACATCTACGCCTTCCCAAAATGAAGCTGTGCCAAGTAAAACGGCATTACCGTGACGGGTAAACTTCTCAAGGATAATCCGTTTAGACATTTGCCCTTGCATATAAACCGGATAATCCATCTGCGTGGTTAAACCTTCCGCCACTAAGTGCATCATACGATAGCTAGTAAACAGCACAAAGCAGCGACCTTTTGCTGATTTAATCAACTCAAGGGTCAGCTTGATAATTGCATGGGGCATATTATTCGCATGAGACTCAGGTAAGTAGCGCGGCAAACAAAGTAATGCTTGTTGTTGATAATCAAACGGACTTTCAACAATCATGCTTTGCGTTGGCTTTAAGCCAAGACTAGCGTTAAAGTGCGCTAAGTCGTTATCGACCGATAAAGTCGCCGATGTAAACACAAAACCTGCTCCTGTGTCTTTCATCATCTGTGCAAATTTAGCCGATACATTAAGCGGTGTAATGTTTACCGTTAGGTATCGGCGAGTGGTTTCGTACCAATAACTATAACCCGTTTGTGCGGTATCAAATACCCGCTCTAACTGACCTTTAAAGGCCAGTGTGCGCTCAAACGGATGCTCTATTTTTTCGCTACGGTCTAAGCATAACTTTAATACTTGGTATAAAAAGTCGAGGTCGCTAATGACCCGGTGCAGTGCTGCACAAATCTCTTTATCAGCCAGCTTTTCACGCCAATCACCACGGCTACCATCAAGCCCAAACTGCAAGCGTAAATCTGCCACGCTAGTTTCTAACTTGTTGAGGGTTTTGCCTAATTGCAGCATATCAGGGATATCGGCACGGTAAATTGCTCGTAAGTCATTAATTAAATCCACCAGCTTTTTAGTGCTAACACTTTCACCAAAATAGTCACTGGCAATTTCACTGAGCTGATGCGCCTCATCAAAAATATAGGCGTCGGCAGTGGGCATTAATTCAGCGAAACCTGTGTCTTTCACAGCCATATCTGCAAAAAACAAATGATGGTTGATCACCACTACATCGGCTTCCATGGCATTTAAGCGGGCTTTGCGAATATAACAGTCTTGAAAATCGGGGCACTCTTTACCCAAACAGTTATCAGCGGTTGAGCTAACATAAGGAAGTACCTTGGCGTCTTCTTCTATGCCGATACAATCTGCCAAATCGCCGGAACGGGTTTCACTTGCAAACTTTGCTACCATCGCGAGTTGATGCATTACATCAGGATCATCAGTTGGCACATGCGCAACGTGCTGACTTAAACGATAGGTACACAAATAATTCGCGCGGCCTTTTAAAAGGGCGACTTTTTTAGTGGCGCTCAGTGCTTTGACTAAATTGGGTAAATCACGGTGAAACAACTGCTCTTGTAGTGCTTTTGAACCCGTTGAGATAATGGTTTTGCCTTTTGATTTTAACGCAGGCGCTAAGTAAGCATAGGTTTTACCCGTGCCTGTGCCCGCCTCAACCACTAATTGGTGACGTTTTTTTAAGGCATCGTCAACTGCAACAGCCATGTCAATTTGTGGCTGCCGAGGAGTATATCCATCAAGAGAAAGTGCAAGGGGGCCAGTGGCACTGAAAAGTTGTTTGATAAACTTCGCCAATAGATTAAAAGTGATGGGCAGATTTTACGTAACTGACTTGCCAAGGGCAAGACTAAATGAGGAAGCGTTGCTTCCTCATGGTTAAAAGTATGATTGCGTTTAAATCATTGTCCTTGAATCGTTAATGTCACGCCCGATGCAGCTCGGTAACCCTGTAAATCTATGTGCCAAGTTCCACTTTGTGGGTTATCAAATTGACAACTTTCTTCGTTACCATTTTTGTAGGGCCGACATAGATAATTTGAACTTGTTGACGCTGAGCCATAGTTAACATACAAATCTGCATCGCCACTACCGCCAGTAATCGTCAACGTTAAATTACTAAGGCCTGCCGGTATTTGTTGAGTAAAGCGCTGCCAACTACCCGTTGCGACACTCACGTTTGTCTCAGTTCGGTCAACGTTTTCGCCGCCACCTGAGGTGCTATAACTTCCCGTGAGTGACACATTCGAAATCTCATTCCACGCTTCAACCATGACATGATACGTGCCAGTTTGAACTGACGACATCACACAACTTTCATTACTTGTAGAGGTTGTGCTTTTACAATCAAAGTCTTGTAATGTTGGTTTACTGCCAAATTTAACGTATAAATCGGCATCGCCCGAGCCGCCCTCAGTTACAAACTCAAGGTTACTGCTCATTGCGGGTACATCAAGTGTAAAGAATAACTGCTCTTTTGCTGCGCCCGACAAACCTGTTTTAGCTACGCCATTTTCAAGCTGATTAGTCGGCTCAGTTACTACATCACCGGCATTTTTTGCCATTTCAGCAACATAACTCACAGCTAGTTTTGCAAACTTACTCGCGTGAGCCGCATCAAATTGGGCATCATTTGATGTGTGGATCAAAGGGTTAATGTCACTCATTGTTGATTCAAATGGCATTGAGGCGGCAAACCCTTGTTGATACCAAGAGGCATGATCTGAGCAGCCATAACCACATTGATCAAAGCCATAGCTCACTGCGGGCTGGTAAGCATCGAGCAACTGCGATAAATACTGATTTTGAGAAGAGTTTGTGTAATCGGTCATCATCACAATATCTGTGCTGCTGCCGTTATTGCCAGTCATATCAAACTGCACCATACCTACAACATTCTTACCCTGAGTTTTATAACTCTGAGCAATATCTTTTGAGCCCCTAAGACCCACTTCTTCAGCGGCAAACCCCATAATTTGAATGGTTCGCTGAGGTTGGTAGTTATTTTCCACAATTGCTTTGAGGGTTTGTGTGAGCACTGCAATACCAGAGGCATTATCATCTGCACCAGGAGCACGACCATTACTTGGATTAGACTGATTGATTGAGTCTAAATGACCACCAATAACGACGATTTCATCTGCTTTTTCTGCACCAAGAATGGTCACAATAACTGATGATTGCGAAAAACTATGGTTAAAATACTCAACACTGATATCACTGCGGCTACTAGCTATTTGCTGCCAATGGCTCTTTAACCAATCAGCTGCATCAACACCACTTTGCACGGCATAATATCGGTTATGAAAGTTCATCATGCTATTAACCGTATCGCTCAGTTCACTACTATCAATCGATGATATTAGCGCATTAACTGTCGCGGCATTATCAATACTGTAGTTTACTAGGCTCGCATTCATAGCTGTCTGAGCTACAGCATTTAATTGCTGAGTATAGAGCTCGGCATCTGCTAGTGAGTCATGGGCTACAAAACCACCGCAGCGATGATAGTTATCGTGCATAAACTCACTTAACCCAGCGATATCCTGCTTGTTAACGCGCATAAAATTAATTTGATTCAAAGCCGATTTTTGCATCGCAAAATTACTGCTTTGTTTACGTTTACTTACTGTATCTTGTTGAAAGTGCTCTGCAGCAAGGGCATCAATGGTGACCCAAATTGTTTCGTCTTGCGCTGCATAACTTAGTTGGCTCAGTGACAGTGTGGCAAAGCCCACTAAGCACTGTGTTAGGCGGGTTGTCATAATCAATCCTTTTATGATGTGTATTTTAATGAAAATAAAAAAGGGAGCCGAAGCTCCCTAAAAGGGTGGCTAGTTAGCCGAAATGGTGAGTGTTACACCACTTGCAGCGCGATAGCCGCGAAGGTCGATATACCAAGTACCCGCTTGTGGGTTTGTAAATGTGCAGGTTTCACTATTGCCATTTTTATAAGGACGGCAATCATAGCTAGATGTTGTCGATTGCGAGCCAAAGTTCACATACAAGTCAGCATCACCAGAGCCACCAGAAATAGTCACATCCAGTGACGAATAACCAGCATCTAGCTCTTGCGTGAAACGAGTCCAGCTATTTGTGCCAACACTTAAGTTAGACTCAGTACGGTTTATTGGTGTTACACCACCACCGCTGCCCGAATCAAAGCTACCAGTAAGTGATACACCTGAAATTTGATTCCACGCTTCTACCATTACGTAGTAAGTACCCGCTTGCACATTGCTAATAGCGCAGCTTTCTGTGCTAGTAGATGAAGTACTTTTACAATCAAAGTTGCTCAGTGTTGGTTTTGCGCCATACATAACGTAAAGGTCTGCATCACCACTTCCACCTGTTGTATTGAATTGTAAATTCGTTGCGTCTGCTGGTACTTCAAGAGTAAAGAACATTTGATCTTTAGCAGCACCACTGATCCCAGTGCGTGCAACGCCATTAGTTAGCTCTTCATCACCGCCCGGAGGTGGCTCTGTCGTGCCACAGCTACTACCCGCACTTAAGCTTGAAGTCACACCCACCGCAGCAAGTGCCGCTTGAACATCTGCTGGGTCATAGCTTAAATCACACGCCGCATCCATCACGCCGTTACCTGCTAAATCCCAGTTTGTGCTGGCAGTCCAGTAAAGTTGGTTAGCGCGCGCCATCACAACAAACGCCTTTTGCGTATCCCAACCTGGTGTGGTTGCAAGGTTATAAAATGCCTTGTTGAATACACCTGAGCTGTAGTGCACATCCATACCAGAGTAATAGTTGTTTTGATGATCAATTGAGCTGCCATCTTGGGTAGGGTTATTCATGTAACGTAATGCACCGTTACCTTTAAAGATTTCCTGACCCACTAACCAGTCATTTGAGCCTTTCATGTAAAACTCGGCCGCTTCACCTGCCATATCAGAGAACGCTTCGTTCAAACCACCTGATTTACCAGAATAAATAAGCCCAGAATTTTGCTCGGTAAAACCGTGGCTTACTTCATGCGCTGATACGTCAAGACTTACCAGTGGATAGAAGGTATTTTGACCATCACCAAAGGTCATAGCACTACCATCCCAAAACGCATTTTCGTAATTATTACCATAGTGAACACGCATTTTTAGCTGGAAGGTTAAAGGCGCGGTACCTAACCAGTCGCTATACATATTGAAAATAACGTTACCAAAATAATGTGCATCATTTAATGGCGAGTATGCCCCGTTTATTTCTTTAAAGGTATTTTCTGGGCATGTAAACGAATACGCTGACGAACCACTTGTACCACCATTTAAATTAATGGTTCTTACGTTAGCGTTATTCATCGTACAAGTACTGCCTGACTGAGTAACATCTAGGCTATCAAAATCAGTACCGTAAATGTATTTACCGGTTTTTAAGTTACCGCCTGGGCCCGTTGCACTGGCATGTTGTAAGTTATCGAAGCTAAATAAAACTTCACCGCTGTTTGCATCAATAATTTGATATGGACGAGATGGGTTATCACCATACGTCACATAAGATACTTCATACACTAGGTGTGCAACGCTGTCTTCATCTAGCCAAATAGCTAAGCGTGATTGTTCATTATGCTTTTTTAACCCAACTGATTTAATTGCTGCGGGTGAGTTAGCAAGGCCCTTCGCCATTGCTTTTTTCTTGTTAAGTGCCGGAGACACTGAATCGATGTCGGCGGCAATGTCATACACTGCTGCACCATGTGCGCGTTTTAATTGGCCATTACCATCAAATGTAAGGCTAACCGTATCGCCGATGACAGGTAGACCTTGATACATCTGCTGATAACGGCGCGTGGTGTTGCCGTTACTGGTTTTGATTTCTTTTAATACAACTAAATCATTCCCTGCACCTAAACCAACTAACTGATTTGGATTTGCACTCAATACAGATGATGCATTGGTTTGCAAAGCTTGGTTAATCCCTGTTTGTTCGTTTAGGTATTTCTTGTTCGCAGCTACTGCACTTGTTGCTTGAGTCAAAGCAAAAGCAGCAAGAGTTGCTAGTGTGATTTTAGATAAATTCACGTTTACGCTCCGTTAGATTGTTATGTATTTAATATTTTCCTAGTAACCGGACTGCACTGTTCCCGATTAGTGACCAGCCTAGATTGATTGGAATGAAATTGAAAATGAAACAAAAAATTTACAAATAAAGTATTAACTCTAAACTAAAACCCTATAATTAACAGTAGGATAAGAAAATTAAAGTTTATTAATTGTTAACAAATAAAGTGAAAGTGTAAAAATATTGATACAAAATAATAACATTTGATATACATTTGTACCTTTTATTTGCATTTAATATTGCTCATTTCATTATTTGTGGTTCAAAGCTGAAGGCTTAAATATCCACAAAAAGCCTGGGTACATAATTTGCAGCAATACCAAGTACCTAGAATTTAAGGACTAAGCATGAATACTGAGTTGATACAAAATGAATGGCTAAATGAGCCTTGGCTGGTTGTCATTGGAGGCACTGCACTAGCCGCTATCGCTTTGTTCTTATTGAGGTTTGTAATTATCTATTGTTTAAAAAAATGGACTCAACGCACTGACTTTGTGTTCGACTCTTTATTGGTTGACTCACTCTCTACACCATTGACCTTGTGCACAATGATGGTGCTTGTGATCATTTTTGGTCAGTTATTGAACACCACCGGCTTTATGGCTGAGCACCCCTTACCTATTGCGGCCACCGCTAAAGCCATTTGTATTTTTGCCTTAGTGTTATTTTTAGATCATTTCTTATTTGGTACCGTTGATTATTACAGTGCCCGCTCGGTGGTGGTTTCGAATAGTCATAGCATCATTAAAGGCTTGATCCGCTGTGCAATTGTGTGTGTTGGCTTATTGGTGTTATTAGGCACGTTAGGCATATCAATCACCCCAGTTATTGCCTCATTAGGCATTACCTCTCTTGCCGTCGCTTTGGCTTTGCAACCGACACTCGAAAACTTTTTTTCTGGCGTGCAGTTGGTGATTGATAAACCAATTCGGGTCGGCGACTTTATAGAGCTTGAAAGTGGCGACCAAGGGTTTGTTGAGAAAATTGGTTGGCGCTCAACCTGGGTGAAAATGTTGCCGAACAACATGATAGTCATCCCCAATAGTCAGCTGTCTAAATCACGCATCATTAACTACTTTTATCCCGAAAAAGAGCTCAGCGTCCCCGTTGAGGTGGGTGTTCATTATGGCTCCGACCTTGAAAAAGTTGAGCAAGTAACTTTGGATGTAGCAAGACAGATCTTAAAAAGCCATAAATGGGGCATCGATGATTACGAGACCTTTGTGGTCTTTCATACTTTTGACCAATCAAGCATCAATTTTACGGTGATGTTAAGAGCAAAAGAGTACTTTAACCGCTTTTGGGTAAAATCTGCGTTTATCAAAGCATTACATCAACGTTACGCAAAAGAAGGAATTGTGATCCCTTACCCAATCAGAGCTATAAATACCAGCCAAGAATCGGCTCACTTTAAACAGGCTGATTGACCTAACTGAAGTTATCATAATTGCACATTCATCAGGTTTTTTTTGTCTCTTTTGAGACATTATTAACAGCGATTATACATATGCAATCAGCACCTTGAATTTTTACTCTAAAATGTCATAAAAATCGCATAAACACTGTGACATACCTATTTTAGAGGCGTACTATATGCGGCCAGAAAGTGACTGCTTTCTGCGTCTTGTTATAAAAATATTTAAGGTCAAACAATGAATGCTTGGTACCTCATTTGTTTTCTTTCAGCATTAGCTATTTTTATTGCTTTTGCTAACCAATTCATCCTCAAAATGCAAACTACAATTGCTATAACAACAGGTTCTGTTGTTATTTCTCTACTTCTTATACTTGCCGTTAAAATGCTTGGTGATACCACCGCCCTCGAAATGACTCAAGTTGTCTCCAGTATCAACTTTAATCAGTTGCTATTAAAAGGGATGCTCGGCTTTTTGCTGTTCGCGGGTGCGCTAGAAATCAACTTAGCAGCCCTTCGAAAGCAACGGTGGGAAATTACCGCATTAGTGTTATTTTCAACAATAACCTCAACGGTCATTGTTGGTTACTTGAGCTATTATTTGTTTGCTTTTGTTGGCTGGCCCGTGCCGTTTATTTACTGTTTATTGTTTGGTGCTTTAATCAGCCCAACCGACCCGATTGCAGTGTTAGCCATTATTAAACAAATGCGAGCCCCAGAAGGTATTTCTGTGCAAGTTGAAGGTGAGTCTTTGTTTAATGATGGTATTGGTTTAGTGATTTTCACAACGATATTTTCAGTGGCCTTTTATGGCACCGAAGCTACCTTTACTGACGTTGCAGAATTGTTTTTAGTTGATGCAATTGGCGGTATCGTGTTTGGTCTGGTGATTGCGTTAGTCGGGCATTTTTTAATTATTAATAGCCGCGATGTGAACATTCGTTTGCTACTAACCCTGACCATTCCAACAGCCGGCTTTGCAGCAGCAAATATTTGGGAAATCTCAGGTGCCCTTGCTATGGTCACCAGTGGTATCTTACTTGGCAATATTACTCGTTCAAAAGCAACAGAGCGTACCGGGCCTGAAGATACTCGCTACGTGAAAGACTTTTGGCATGCCACAGATAGCTTTTTAAATGCCTTGCTGTTTTTGATCATCGGAATGCTAATTGTCACTATGCCTATTACTCTTGAAGAAATTGGCTTAGGTTTACTCATGGTGCCTGTGGTGTTGCTGGCTCGTTTTTTAAGTGTAGGCACGCCATTTGTATTCTTTAAAAAGTACCGCCAGTACGATAAGCACTCAGTGAAAATACTCACTTGGGGTGGCTTACGGGGTGGTTTAGCGCTTGCAATGGCAGCTGCCATCCCACGCGATCAAGTAATGATCGCAGGCTCTGATTTACATGACTTGATTGTTATTGTCACTTATGTGGTGGTGATCTTTTCGATTATCGTACAAGGTTTGACAATATCGCCGTTGATCCAAAGCAGTATTCAATCAGCAGAAGCGAAAAATTAAGCACTGATTTTTACTTTAAGGCTCAATTATCGAGCCTTTTTTTGTGCTTTATCGGCATACATTCGTGCGTCTGCAACAGCAAGTAATTTAGTTAACGAGCATGGTTGCTGATCTGAAAAATCGGCTATACCATAAGAAAAGCCAAGCTCAACTTGATTATTAAAACTATTAGGTAAGTGATTGAATGACAAAAATAGACGCTGCATAATAGCCTCGCAATCACTGGTATTTAAATCTGTAAACAAAATTACAAACTCATCACCGCTCAACCGCGCATATAAATCCGCTTTGCGACAGCAGCTTTCCAGCAACCTTGCAAAATCTTTTAGCAACCGATCGCCTGCAGCATGACCGAACTGGTCGTTAATTGCTTTAAAGTTATCTAAATCTATAAATACCAATTTTGCTTTTAAATGCTGGCGAATGCATAAATCAAGGTAATGTTCAGCTGTGCTAATAAAACCCCGACGATTGGGTAATAAGGTAAGCTCATCTGTGGTTGCTAATTGCATAACCGCAAACTCACGCTCGACAATTGCTGCAAAGTCTTTTAAAACTTTAGTATCTTTATTGTTAAAACTGCGAGGTTGGTGATCAATAAGGCACAAAGTGCCAATTCTATTTCCTGATTTAAGTGTGATTGGGCAACCTGCATAAAAACGAATATTTGGGTCACCCATTACCAGCGGGTTATCTGCAAAACGTTTATCGTTTAAGGCATTTTCAACCACTAGGGGGTCTTTATATAAAATTGCATGGGCGCAAAAAGAAATGTCTCTTGCAGTCTCTGTCACATCTAACCCCACACATGACTTAAACCACTGTCTATGCTCGTCAATTAAGCTAATGACACAAATTGGCACAGAGAAAAACTGTTGGGCAAGGCGAGTGATTCGGTCAAAGGCGGGGTCGCTCTGAGAGTCTAATACATCCAAAGAGCGAAGCTCTTCAAGCCTTGCTTGCTCATTTAACGGCACTGCTGGTCGTTCCATTAGATTGCCTTTTGATCAAAATCACATGTATTTCTTAACCCTAGCAGAAAAAAATGGTCTATTGCATACAAACAATTTCTTAAAATTCTGCTATGCCCATGTATCTAGGTGTTTATTACCCTCTTCATCTTCTTCTATGGCATTTTTACCGCTTTTATCATCTTTTTTAGCAGTTTTTTTTCGTCGCTCTATTTCTCGTTTTTGGCGTTTTTCAAGTTCAATTCGCTGCACGTTCGCATCTTTTACGCCCGCAATGTGAAATGCGCCTTTACTTTCTAACTGTAGCCGTGTAATTCGACCTAAAAAGGGGATCATGATATCCATTTGTACCTCCTATCTATCCATTTATTATCGGCGGTTATAGCATATACTTTAATTTCGCAAAAAAATGCTTGCCAAAGATTAGCAAAGCATGTTTATCTATATACGTAACTTATTTAAACAGATTTACGCACTGGTTTATACAAACGAGTGCAATACAGGAAAAATTATGCGCTTCAATCTGACAACTATCCATCATCACCATCATTCACCGGAATAGCCTGTCAGGTTTTTCGCTGAGAGGTTATTCCTAAAAGGAACCTCTGGCGAGCAATCAACCAAATTATTTATTTTCGCCCTGAGGTTCCCTCGGGGTTTTTAGTTTTTGAATTAAAGGAAAATGAATAATGAGCAATACCAACCGTTTACGAATCGCCATCCAAAAAGGCGGCCGCTTATCAAAAGACTGCCAAGAGTTGCTAAAGCAACTTGGTGTGAAATTAAATCTTCGTGAACAACGTTTAATCGCACACTCTACCAATATGCCAATTGATGTACTTCGTGTACGCGATGACGATATTCCGGGCCTAGTAATGGACGGTGTGTGTGATCTGGGTATCGTAGGTGAAAACGTACTTGTCGAAGTTCAAGCCGAACGCGAACGCCAAGGTGTGGCATTTGAAGTAAATAAACTTTCTAAACTTGATTTTGGTTACTGCCGCCTAGCACTTGCATGGCCACAAGAACTTGGCCCGCAAGATAAAAGCTGGTTCGAAGGTAAACGCATTGCCACTACTTACCCAGAAATCTTAAGCCAATATCTAAAACGCGAAGGCATTAACGCAAGCACAGTCATGTTAACGGGCTCTGTTGAAGTCGCACCGCGTGCTGGTTTAGCTGATGCAATTTGTGACTTAGTGTCTACTGGTGCAACGTTAGAAGCAAACGGCTTAATGCAAGGCGACACCATCTTAGAATCAAATGCATGTTTAATTCAAAACAAAGACCTTACTGATCAAAGCAAACTTGATTTAATCAACACGTTAATGCCGCGTCTGCGTGGTGTACGCCAAGCAAAAGAAAGTAAATACATCATGCTACACGCACCAAAAGCAAAGCTTGATGAAGTGTGCGACTTACTACCGGGTACTGGCCAACCTACTTTACTATCGCTTGCTGGTAGCGACGATTATGTTGCACTACACATGGTTAGCAGCGAAACCCTTTTCTGGGAAACAATGGAACAGTTAAAAGCACTAGGTGCTAACTCAATTCTTGTTATGCCAATTGAAAAAATGATGGAGTAATTATCCATGTTTCGCTGGAATGAGGAAAATCAACAAGCACAGCAGGCGGTACTTACCCGCCCTGCTGTTACTGCAAGTAAAGAGGTTGAAGCAATTTGCATCGACATCTTAAATGCAGTTAAAACACAAGGTGACGCAGCGTTATTAAAGATGGCAACAGAGTTTGATAAGCGCGAAACACCTCGCTTATTAGTGCCAGTTGAAGAAATAAACCAAGCTGAGCAGCTATTATCAAACGAGTTAAAAGCTGCCATCGAAACGGCCTATGCCAATGTAAAACGTTTTCACCAAGCACAATTACCTAAAGACATTAAGTTAACAACGCAACCTGGCGTATTGTGTGAACTTAAATATCAAGCCATTGAAGCGGTAGGTATTTACGTGCCAGGTGGTAGTGCGCCACTGCCATCGTCAGTAATTATGCAAGGGGTGCTTGCACAGTTGAGTGGTGCACAAACCGTTGTGCTTACTACACCTGTGAAAGCCGATGAAACTATCAACCCTGCCATTTTATATGCGGCAAAACTATGTGGTATTAAAACCATTGTAGAAAGTGGCGGCGCGGGTGCGATTGCAGCGATGGCTTACGGTACAGAATCAGTGCCTAAAGTGAACAAGATTTTTGGCCCGGGAAATAGCTTTGTCACCATGGCAAAACAACTTGTTGCGCAAACTATTCCAGGTATGGCGATTGATATGCCAGCGGGCCCTTCTGAAGTGCTAGTGATCGCTGATGAGCGTGCAAACCCAGAGTTTATTGCGGCAGATTTATTGTCGCAAGCAGAGCACGGCGCTGATTCGCAAGTTATTTTACTGTGTAACAGCGCACGCATTATTGAAAAAACACAGCAAGCATTAACAGAGCAGCTAGCAAAGTTAAGTCGTAAAGACACTGCCGAGCAAGCCCTTGCTAACTCAAGCTTGATATTAGTCGACTCGGTTGAGCAAGCCTTTGCGGTGTCTGCTCAATATGGTCCTGAGCACCTTATTCTACAGCTTGCTGATGCGCAGCCTTATTTAAGCTTAGTGAAAAATGCCGGCTCAGTATTTGTGGGTGATTACACTCCGGAGTCTGCCGGTGACTATGCATCGGGTACTAACCACGTACTACCAACGTATGGTTACAGTGCGACTTATTCGAGCTTAAACTTACTGGACTTCTTTAGAACTTACACAGTGCAAACCATCAGTAAAAATGGCTTACGTGAATTATCTAAAGCAATTTTACCTTTGGCTGCAGCAGAGGGGCTTGATGCTCACTCTAATGCTGTTTCAATTCGTCTTGAGGCTATGAACAATGAGCGATAATTCAAAAATAACAACGCTGTTGCCAGATAACATTGCAGCGCTTACAGCCTATAGTTCAGCGAAAAGTGAAAAACTAACAGGCACAACGTGGTTAAATGCCAATGAAAGCCCGTATTCACGTACGCCAAATATCAATTTAACTGATTTAAATCGCTACCCAGATCCGCAGCCTCAGCAAGTGATCACTCGTTACGCTTGCTATGCTAATTTAGAGCCAGAGCAAATACTGATGACTCGTGGCGCTGACGAAGGTATTGAACTATTAGTACGTACTTTTTGTAGCCCTACTAAAGATAGCATTGCACTCTTTTTGCCAACTTACGGCATGTACAAAGTCACTGCTGATACCCACAACATTGCGATTAACGGTTTAACTCAAGAGCTGTTATTAAAAGGCACGGTTGATGAGATTGTCACTGCAGTTGCTGATTCAAAGTTGGTGTTTATTTGTAATCCAAATAACCCTACCGGCAGCATGACAAGCCTAGACAAAATCAGAAAAATCACCCAGCAACTTGCGGGTAAAGCGATTGTAGTGGTGGATGAAGCTTATATAGAATTTTGCCCAGAACAAACAGCGGCAAGCCTGATCAACGAGTTTAGTAACCTTGTGGTACTAAGAACCTTATCAAAAGCATTTGCACTTGCGGGTTTAAGAACAGGCTTTACGCTAGCCAACAGCGAGCTACTTGCGCCTATTCGTAAAGTGATTGCGCCTTACCCTGTATCAACGGTGGTTGCGAGCATTGCCGCAGATGCATTAAGTAGCGACAACATCGCTTCAATGCGCCGTCAGGTAACGATTTTAAATAGCTTAAAAACCAAACTAAAAAATTGGCTTGAGCAATCACCTGCTGTTATCAAAGTACTGAGCGGTGAAGGTAACTTCGTCACCTTAAAACTAAAAGACAAACAATCATTTAATATCGCACTTGAGCAAGGACTCGTGATGCGTGCCTTCACTTTATATGGCGAAAATGATTGGTTACGAATTTCTATCGGTAACGAGCAAGAACTAGAACAAGTAAAAATTTGGTTAGATGGCTTATCACTGACCAGCAATACAGTAGAACAGGAATTATCATGAGCAACCCGTATTTATTTATTGACCGCGATGGCACGATTATCGAAGAGCCTATCACCGACAAACAGGTTGATAGCCTCGAAAAATTAGTGTTCTTGCCGAATGTGATCCCTGCTCTATTACAACTTCAAGCGGCAGGTTACCGCCTTGTGATGGTTTCAAACCAAGATGGTTTAGGCACTGATAGCTTCCCGACCGCTGATTTTGATATTGCCCAAGACAAGATGATGGATATCTTAAACAGCCAAGGGATTAAATTTGATGAAGTTCTGATCTGCCCTCACTTTGATGAACAAAATTGTGACTGCCGTAAACCAAAAACTGGTTTACTTACTGAGCTGATGCGCTCAGGTAAAGTCGATTTAGCACGCTCATTTGTGATTGGCGACCGCCAAACAGATATCGGACTTGCTAATAACTTATGCTGTGAAGGCATTTTGTATGACGGCAGCTGGGATGCCATTGTCACTAAGTTGACAACCGCGAACCGTGAAGGCCGTGTCACTCGCAACACCAAAGAAACGCAAATCGATGTACAAGTTAATTTAGACCAAACAAAAAATGGCGAAATTAGCACTGGCCTTGGCTTTTTCGATCACATGCTTGACCAAATTCGTACACACGCCAACATCGGACTTAATATTCAAGCCACTGGCGACTTACACATTGATGAGCACCACCTAGTTGAAGATATCGGCATTGCACTTGGCCTTGCCCTTAAACAAGCGCTAGGAACAAAAACGCAAATTGGTCGCTATGGTTTTGCACTCCCTATGGATGAATGTAAAGCAGAAGCGCAAATTGATTTATCGGGCCGCGCCTCGTTTGTATTAAATGCAGATTTTAGCCGTGAAAAAGTGGGCGACTTAGACGTGCAAATGGTTGAACACTTCTTTAAAAGCTTAAGTGATAATGCCGCAATGAGCCTAATTCTGTCGGTTAGCGATGGTAATTGTCATCACCAAGTTGAAGGCCTTTTTAAAGCGTTTGCAAGAGCACTTCGCGCTGCGATTGCAAAAGATGCCTCGCAACAAACTGCCAGCTCTAAGGGGTGTTTATGATTGCCATAATTAATACCGGTTGTGCCAACATTAACTCAGTTCGTTTTGCCTTTGAACGCTTAGGGAAAACGCCTGAGGTAATCACCTCACCTGAGCAACTAAAAGGCTTTGAACGTGCCATTTTACCTGGCGTAGGTCATGCATCTGTTGCGATGAAACGCTTAAAAGACGGTGGTTGGCAGCAAGCAATTGATGAATATCAGCGCCCGCTAATGGGCATTTGTTTAGGCATGCAATTACTTTGCGACAGCACAGAAGAAGGTAATGTTGATTGCCTTGGCAAAATTCCGGGTGTTGTTAAGCACTTAGAAGTGGGCACATTAACCTCACCACACATGGGGTGGAATGACCTAAGTGTGTTAAAAGAGCATGCCCTTACCAAAGGGTTATCTGCGCAAGATCAAGTGTACTTTGTGCATAGCTTTGCGCACACAGTAAACGATGCCACCCTAGTTAGCGGTGAATACGGGCAAGCTTTTTCTGCGATTGTTGCCAAAGATAACTACGCAGGCATGCAGTTCCACCCTGAGCGAAGCGCCAAAGTAGGCACGCGACTTTTACAAAACTTTTTAGATTGGCAGCTGTAAGCGCAGCAAAAAATAAGAGAAATAAACGTGATTATTCCAGCACTCGATGTATTACAAAACCAAATTGTGCGCTTATACCAAGGTAAGTATGATACAGCACAATTTTACCCTTACGAACTTGGCGCACGCTTACAAGAGTACGCAAACAGCGGCGCAGGCAAACTGCACCTAGTTGATTTAGAAGGCGCGCGCGATCCAAATAAAAAACAGTGGCAGCATATTCAAGCTGCAACCAAAGCGCTTAATGTGCCTTATCAAGTGGGCGGTGGTATTCGCTCAGAGCAAGATGTTGCTGACTGGCTTGAAGCCGGTGCTAATCAAGTCGTGATTGGCTCAATGGCCGTTGAAAAGCGCGAACAAGTAAAGGCCTGGATAGAAAAGTTTGGCAGCTCTCACTTTGTTATCGCACTGGATGTTAATAAAACTGACAACGGCTGGGCGCCAGCAACACATGGTTGGTTAAGTGAATCTGAGTTTGGTTTGTTCGAACTTGTTGATTTTTACGTGGCACTGGGTGTGGTTGATTTTCTGTGTACTGACATCAGTAAAGACGGCACCATGACTGGTCCTTCGTTTGCACTTTATGAAGATTTAACCAACCATAACAGCGAGATTAAAGTTCAAGCATCAGGCGGTGTAAGCTCACTGGATGATATTGCAAAGCTGAAAAAACTGGGTGTTGGCGGTGTTATCTTAGGTAAATCATTGCTCGATGGTGCCTTTAATGTTGAGGAGGCGTTAGCATGTTATCAAAACGCATAATCCCTTGTTTAGATGTAAAAGACGGCCAAGTCGTTAAAGGTGTTAAATTTAAAGGCCATGAAGTGGTTGGTGATATTTTAACGCTTGCCAAAGCTTACAGCGATGCCGGTGCCGATGAACTGGTGTTTTATGAAATCAGTGCCAGCGTCGAAAAACGCCTACTTGATGTTAATTGGGTAGAGAATATTGCACGCCACATTGATATTCCATTTTGTGTGGCAGGCGGCATTAAATCTGTTGCCGATGCAGCACGTGTTTTAGAACGTGGTGCAGATAAAATCAGTATTAATAGCCCTGCAATTGCTCGCCCAGAGCTTATCAAAGAATTACACGATGAGTTTGGTAAACAATGCGTAGTTGTGGGTATTGATAGCTTTTATGATGAAACCACTGGTGAATATTTAGTCTACCAGCTAACTGGCGATCCTAATGCATCAAGCCGTACTCGCTATAAAACCGAAGAATGGGTTAAACGCGTGCAAGACCTAGGTGCTGGTGAAATCGTACTCAATTGCATGAACCAAGATGGCGTGCGTAAAGGCTACGACAATGTTCAGCTATCAAAAATGCGTGCACTGTGCGATATTCCACTAATTGCATCGGGCGGCGCAGGTAAGATGCAAGACTTTGTTGATGTGTTTCAGCAAAGCCAAGTTGATGGCGCGCTCGCAGCCAGCGTATTTCACAAGAACGTCATTGATATTGGCGAACTAAAACAATTTTTAACTGATAATAATGTAGCGGCAAGACTATGCAATTAACCAAAGACACACTTTCTCAAGTCGATTTTGCCAAAAGCGAATTGATCCCAGCTATTGTGCAAGACGCACGCTCTGGGGTGATTTTAATGCAAGGCTTTATGAATCAAGATGCATTAGCTGCCACTTTCGACAAACAAAAAGTAACCTTTTACTCGCGTTCTAAAGAGCGTTTATGGACCAAAGGCGAAACATCAGAAAACTACCTTGAAGTCGTCTCTGTACACACCGACTGCGATTACGACTCACTATTAGTACTGGCAAACCCACTTGGGCCAACATGCCACCTTGGTACACAAAGCTGCTTCGGCGATGATGCTAAACCTAGCTTATCGTTTTTAGCTGAGCTTGAACAAGTGATTGTCTCGCGTAAAGACGATGATCCAAGCAAAAGCTACACAGCGTCTTTGTTTGCAAAAGACTTAAGCCGTAGTTGCCAAAAAGTGGGTGAGGAAGGCGTTGAAGTTGCCCTTGCAGCCATGAAGCATGATAACGATGAATTAACCAATGAATCGGCAGACTTACTGTATCACTTAACCGTGTTATTACAGCGCCAAGGCCTATCATTGGCTGATGTGGTGAGCTGTTTACAAGGTCGCCATAAGTAAATTAAGTTCAGTTAGATGCACCTTTTTAGGTGCATCTTTTCAATTTATAAACTATTACATTCAGACTGTATACTTCTAAACTCTAAATGCCAAAAAGCTTTTCGATAGTAAAAAGTTTTTAAACCCTTTAAACCTTTTTTATCATCACCTGCGACTAAGCTAATAACACCATAGATATGAAAGGGAAGAACCATGTTAAGTACAGTAAAAACACTCTCACTCATTGCCGCAAGCTTATTATCAGCACAAACTTTTGCTTGGGGTGATATGCCACTACAAGACACGAAAAACCTAACGCTAGATGCAGCTTCACTAAGCGCTTTGAAAGTAGAAGCCGGATCTGGTTTTTTACACATAACCGGTAGTGACAGTGATGAAGTAACCGTTAAAGCCGAGATTTATCAAGAAAAGCCTCATGATGAATACTGCTTAAACCTTGAAGCCAAAGGCAATAACGCAGCACTTAGTGCAGGCCAGTGCGATTACCACACCAATAAGCAAACTCGCATTGATTTAACTGTTGCGATCCCTCGTTCATTTAATGTAAATGTGCACGATGGGTCGGGTGAAATTATTATCAGCAAAGTTGCGAATACTGTTATCAACGATGGTTCAGGTTCAATTACCGCAAATGACATTACAGGCACATTAGAAATCAATGATGGTTCGGGTAGCATAGAGGCACGTAATATCAGCCGTGATATTAAAATTCATGACGGCTCAGGTAATATTGATGTTGCCAATGCACAGGGCAATATTGAAGTACATGATGGTTCAGGCGGTATCGATTTAAATGATATTTCTGGTGATGTTGTCGTTTCAGATGGCTCAGGCAGCATTCGCGTTGACACCGCAGCAAACTTTGAGTTACTAAGTGATGGCTCTGGTTCAGTAAAAGTAACCAACATAGCTGGTAAAACTAAGATATAAGCCTGCGCTTTTACCATATACGCAACTAAAATGCCCTCCTTTACGAGGGCATTTTGCTTTGTAATCACCAATCTTTATTAGCATTTTTACAAGGGCTTATGTATCCTTTAGGAAACGTTTAAGGAACTGCTATTTAAAAGGATAGCCTGATATGAAAAAGCCACTCGCCGCCTTACTAACTGGCCTTGTTTTAACAGGTTGTACAGGACTAACAACTGAACAACAAACAGCCATTGATAACTTAACCCCTTGCGAGAAAATTAACGCCCTATTAGGTGCTTACGATAACCGCTTTGAAGGCTTAAAACGTAGCCGTGTAAATACTAAATACATGGAAACATGGACAGCAAAATACAACCTTATTGCCGATAACTGTCAAATCACGGCGCTTGATAAAGACAATGTTACCTACCGCTGTGTAGGCAACTACGAGCAACAGCAACAAGCTGTTGTCGATCACACCCGTGCGGTTAATTTTACCCAAGCTTGTTTAGCGGGTAATAATTGGCATCAAACACAAAAAGAGTCAGCTGAATCGTTACGCACCACGTTTGTGCTTGACGAAAACAACCCTGTTATCTCAATTCATTCGGGTAAAACCCTATCACGCAAACAGCCTTGGTCTACCACGCTTGAAATTGGTAAGCCAATTGAAGGCAAGTAATACTCTCATGAAGGCTATATTAGCCTTCACATCACTATGACACATTCAAAAATACCAACCAGCCAATACAAAACAGATTGCATCGGTCAATGTCATCGCCTAAATGGTTATTGCACTGGCTGTGGTCGCAGTAATGATGAGATTTTTGATTGGATCATTTTATCCGAGCAAGAAAAGCAAGCGATTTTAAACACTCCTCGCCCTGACATAAAAGCGAAATAGTTCTGACACCCAAGCGTCATTAAAGCTTGTTAGCCTGATTCAAACTGACCATCAGGTAACGATAATGACCGCTATTTTTGTAATCAACTTAGCAAGTTCTACTGAACGATTGAACCGTGTAAGCCATGAACTCAACGCACAAAATTTGGCATTTGAACGCCTTGATGCAATTGATGGTAGAAAGCTGTCTGATACAGAGATAACCAAACACTATAGTGCTGATTTAAACTTAAAAAAATACCATAAACCCTTGAGTAAAGGTGAAATTGGCTGTTACCTGAGTCACAGAAAAGCATGGCAAACCATTGTCGATAGGCAGTTAGAATACGCGATTATTTTAGAAGATGACTTTGTTCTCGACCGCTCTATTCACAGTGCAATTGAAAACATTAGTACATTAAAACAGCCTTGGCAGATAATAAAATTGGCCGCTTATAAAGACCGAAGTCGGGAAATTGCCTTTACAAAACCCCTTGCCGATGAGCAACATTTAGTTATTCATAAAAAGCTTATGTCTGGCTGCTGTGCTACGGCTGTTAGTTTTGAAGGTGCAAAAGCGCTATTACGAGCCACTGCCGAATTTGGCCGCCCCGTTGACTGCGATTTACAACATGTGTGGGAAACCGGTGTTAATGGGTATTCTTTACTGCCCTATCCGGTATCACAACCCGATAATTCACAAAGCGATATTAGGGATAGATCAGTCAAAGTTAAAAAGTCGTTTTGGCGACGTAAAAAACAGCAGCTACAAAGTGCACTACTAAACGCAAAATACACAAAGCAGTTTGTAAAAGCGCAGCAAGTACCAAGCAAAAAGAAAGGAGCCGCAGCTCCTCTCTTACCAATCAAAAATCATTAACGATTTATTTAGCTTGGCTGTTATTTAGCTTGATTTGGGTGGTCAACACCCATCCATGCTTTAAACAATGCCATTTGAGCTGGTGTTGCATCTTTTAATGCTTTGACCTTTTTCTCTTTATCAAAATCTTCGCTAAGTGTTAGCGTTGTGCTTTGCAGTGCATCGCGTCGAATGAAATCAACAGTCACTGTGTCGCCTGCTTTGAACGTTTCGAGGCTGGCTGTTAAATCTTTACCCACATGCTTTTTGTTAAACGCGACGATTTTATCATCCGTTGTTAAGCCCGCTTGCCATGCAGCGCCACCACGGCGAACATGAGTTAGGGTTAATAACTCACCGCTGTTTTTTGCAAACGAATCAATACTCGGTACTGATTTTGCGCCTTCTGGGCGAATCAAACCTAAGCCTACTTTTGCAAGTAGCTCATCAAAGTCGATAGCAGCTGGCTCATCCACATTCGCTTGCCACCAAGCACTGTAATCACGACCTGTTAGCTCTTTTAAAATCGCTTTAACATCATCTGGCGTAAAACCATCTGGTAAACGGTGCTTGTTATAAAGCGTACGGTGAACATCGCGGTAACTAATTTTGCCATCGCTTTTTTCTAGCAAATCAATATCGAGTGCCATTGAAATCAACGCACCTTCTAAATAGATATTAGTGCTATAGTTGCGAGCGTGGTCGCCGCCTTGGTTAATCCACTTATCAAAGCTTGTTTCAGTTGCACTTTGTACTTCGCGACCCGGTGTTTGTAAGTGACGATTAATGGTTTTCGTTAACGTACCGAAGAACTCATCAGTTGTTTCAATGCCAGCACGCACCATTAAGTGATCTTCAAAGTAGCTGGTTGAGCCCTCTGCAATCCATAATGTTTTCGCGTAGTTAATATTGGTGTAGTCATACGGCGCGATACCTTTAGGGCGGTATGCTTTTACGTTCCAAGTATGAATGAATTCGTGAGCTGCGGTGCTGATAAACGCAAGGTAATCTTTACGAGAACCAAAACGGTCACGTGGGCGCTGGATAATGGTTGAGTTTAAATGCTCTGTTGCACCGCCTGCACCTGACGTAGCATGTACCATAAATACATAACGCTCATACGGGTAGTTATCCCAAATTACGTTGCCCGTTGTCACTAGCTTTTTAAGGTCAGTTAGCATTTGATCTACATCGTAGTTGCCTTCACCCCAAATAACGAGCTCATATTCACGACCATCAACAGTGAACTTGTGTAGTTCATTGATACCCGTTTCGATTGGTGAATCAACTAAAATATCGTAATCAGCGGCCTTAAAGCTGTGTTTAGAACCCGCATTTTCCATACCCGATACTGAGCGCCATGCTTTTGGTACATTTAGCTCAACTTTAACTGGGTCTTGGCGGAATGATTCGCTGAACATGAAAAAGCCAGAAGCATCAATGAAGGCATGGCTATCATCAATATGACGAGCACGTTTACCTAGCTCGTTAGCGTAAACTTGGTAATCTACATTGACTTGAGTAGGTTCGTTTAGGTGAACACGCCAAGTGCTGTGGTCAATTTTTTCCCACTCTAACGCCTTACCATCATCATCTTTTGCTTCGAAAAAGCGCACGCCATTGGCAAGATTTAAAATTTCGTAGCGACCAGTACGCCAAGCAGGAAGTTTAATATCTAAATGTGCTTGTGCTGTTTGCGGAAACTCAACACTTACATTACCTAGGTGGTGTTCAGGCTGAGTAATAGACAGTGAGTAGTTTACATCTGCAAACGCACTGCTAGAACAGGCCGCCAAAATAGACATGGCCAAAAACTTTTTCATAACAACTCTTTTTATTACTATCAAAATTACGAAATAGACTAACAATTGCGATAAAAAATGTGAATTAAAAACCGATAAACAGCCATTGCAACAAGTTTGATAGACAAAATGGCTAAGTTTTTGACTTGGAACCTACATTTCGTACTATTTTGTTGTAAACTTAGCTTATAGACAGTTGATTAATAACGGCGGTATTACTCGGTGCAGCAACAGCATGATCTTCTTAATAAAAAGTTAAAACAAGCAATCGATGCCCGGACGGTTGTTGAGGATGCACGCAAACACCAAGTTGAGGTTCTTTCTCAGTTTGCTGCAAAGTTATCTCTAAGTTGTAAGGGCTTAGATATTGAGTTAGATAATCGCCTCGCTAAGTTTAGAAGTGCTCTGAAAAAAGGGGTTGATTTTAACCTTCTTTCACCTTTTATTGATGATGTTCTAGGGCTATTAAAACACCAAGAAGCAAAGCAAATTGCTTTACAACGCGAACTTAACAACAGTGTCACTGATGCAGGAAAGCAGCTACAAAAAGTAAAAGGTTTACCGGATGATGCCCGTCGTTCTTTACGCCATTTGCTTGATCATGAGTTAAATAACATCCAATCTAACCATGACTTTATCCCTTTATTATCTAAGCTGGTAATAATTTATCATCAAGCTTTACAGGCAAAGCTTTCGACAAAAAGTGAAACTGAATCACAAATTAAACCCGAGCTTGCAGCCGAACTACTTAACCTAGCAAATGATCTCGTTTTAGAGGATGAAAGCGCTGAACAAATCAAAGCAGTAAAGAATAACATTACACATAACGACTGTATTGATGATTTACTTGATTCTGCTCTAAAAATTATCACGATTATTACTCGTAATATGAGTAAAGAGCGTCAATCAGCACAGAGTTTTTTGATCTCTTTAAATCAAACGATTGAAGATTTACATCACTCAATTGTTTCAACCAGTAAACATTCTGAGTCACTTAGCGCTGAGTACGAGTCGCTAAATAAGCAAATAGAAGCAAAAATTAAAAACCTTAATACTCAGACGCAACAAGCAACGTCAATATCGTCCCTCAAAGAGCTAGTCGAAGAAGAGTTAAAATCATTAAGTGATGATTTAATTGCAAAAGAAAAATTAGAACAGAGTGAAAGAGAGCATTTATTAAATAGCTTTAACGACATTAATAAAAGAATAAGTCATTTAGAAAGCAAGCTCTCAACTTACAAAAAACGGTTAAATGAACAACGCTATAAAAGCTTACTTGATGGTTTAACAAAGCTACCAAACAGAGCCGCGTTCGATGAACGTTTTAATCATGAATTTCATTTATTTAACATCCAAGAGTCTGATGTGACATTTGTGGTGCTTGATGTCGATCACTTTAAATCTATTAATGATAGGTATGGCCACAGTGCTGGCGATAAAACATTGCAAGTTATTGCTAAAGCACTACAAAAATCAATTCGTAAATCAGACTTTATTGCCCGTTACGGTGGTGAGGAATTTGTGTTATTAATGACAGGCATGTCTATTGAAAATGCAGTTAGCTCTCTTGAAAAACTGCGCAAAAATATTCAGGCAATACCGTTTAAATTTAAAGATAAGCAAGTAGAAATCACTATTTCTCTTGGTGCTACCCAACTTAAAAAAGGTGATACCCCGCTGATTGCTTTTGATCGTGCCGACGATGCTCTGTACAAAGCAAAAAATGAAGGACGAAATAAAGTTTGCATTAGCAAATAAAGCCCTTATCTCAATGGTGAGGTCTTTGACACACAATGATAAAGGCTCATAGATGAGCCAGGAGAGTGCTTATGTTAAAACAACTGAATCCTACAGGTGTACTGGATTTACTATCGCAACTAGAAGTTGATCTACTCGAACAGTCATCCACCAGCGAGCGCTATAAATTATTTAGGAACTGTGTGCTCGCGGTTCTCAATGTGGGCAGCCACACCGATTCAAGCTCTGAAATTTACAATAAATACGAAGACTTTGATATTCGCTTATTAAGCCGCGAGCGTGGTATTAAAATTGAACTTGAAAACCCACCCGAATCCGCTTTTGTTGATGGCGAAATTATCACTGGTATACATGAACATATCTTCTCGGTTATTCGCGATATTCTGTTTATTTGTCAAAAATACGAAAAAGACTTAACAGAGCAAAAAACCATTACTCATATGGTCTTCGACATGCTGCGAAATGCAGGCGCACTGAGAGTGAATAGTGATCCGAGCATGATAGTTTGCTGGGGCGGCCACTCAATTAACGAAGTTGAATACAAATATACTAAACAGGTTGGCTACGAACTCGGCCTTCGTGGCTTAAACATTTGTACTGGTTGTGGCCCAGGTGCAATGAAAGGCCCAATGAAAGGTGCCACCATCGGCCATGCTAAACAGCGTATTACAGATAATCGTTACTTAGGTTTAACCGAGCCAAGTATTATTGCCGCTGAGCCACCTAACCCGATTGTAAATGAATTGGTGATTTTACCCGATATCGAAAAGCGCTTAGAGGCATTTATTCGTACCGCACATGGCATTATCATTTTCCCAGGTGGTGCAGGCACTGCAGAAGAGTTGTTATACCTTTTAGGTATTTTGTTGCATCCTGATAACGAAAAACAATGTTTACCAGTGATCTTAACTGGACCTAAAGAAAGTGAAAACTACTTTATTGAGCTGTGTAAATTCGTTGAGAAAACACTCGGTAAAGCGGCGCTTGAGAAATTTGAAGTAATTATTGATGACCCTGAACGTGTGGGTAAAACACTCAAAGCGAAAATGGCTGATGTGCGTGAATACAGAAAGAGTCAAGGTGACGCTTACTACTTTAACTGGACGCTAAAAATCGACCATGATTTCCAACAGCCGTTTGCACCAACTCATGCTAATATGTCGAGCTTAGATTTACATTTAGATCAACCAACTCAGCAACTCGCAGCTAACTTACGCCGAGCATTCTCAGGCATTGTTGCAGGTAATGTTAAAGACGAAGGTCTACAAGCCATCAAACAACATGGCCGCTTTGTACTCAGTGGTGAGCCATCGTTAATGGCTGATATGGATAAGCTGCTGGCAGCATTTGTTGATCAAGGTCGTATGAAGTTGCCTGGCAGTAAGTACATCCCTTGCTATGAGATCAAAGCTTAACAGGAGACTATGTGACAACCCAATTACTTTTAATAGATGCGCTAAATCTTATTAGGCGCATCTATGCTGTTGATAGTAATCAGAGTCATCACAGTGAAGAACATATGATAAAAGCAAGCTGTGCCCGAGTGGCACATGCTTGCAAAAAATTACGACAGCAATGTAATGCAACTCATGCCATTGCCGTGTTTGATGGCGAAAGAAGCTGGCGCTATCACTACTTTGAGGCATACAAAAGTACTCGCTCACCGATGCCTGATACCCTCAAGCAAAACTTATCGCGCTTTAAACAAGCAATTGAAGACACTGGCATTGTGGTGTTTTCTCCTGAAAATGACGAAGCCGACGATATCATTGCCACCCTTGCTCACAAAGCAGCTACAAATAATGTAGCTTCGACTATCGTGTCTACTGATAAAGGCTTTTTACCGTTTTTATCTGAACAAATAGCTATCTATGACTACTTTAAAAAGCAATACATTGAAGTTGAAGATATTAAACAGCGCTTTAATGTACCAAAACATCGACTTGCTGATTTTTGGGCTTTGGCAGGCGATAAAACCAATGATATTCCTGGTGTTAAAGGGATCGGTGATAAGTCGGCACAGCAATTAATTAATGGTTATGAGTCGATAGAAGCGGCCATAAACGACGATGAGCTAAACCCTACTCTTAAACGCAAGCTAAGCTCAGAAATGGAGATGTTTGTGATATCAAAAAACCTCGTCATGCTGCGTACTGATATTAACTTAGGCTTTAGTTTAAAGCAGTTAAGGCTCAATTAGTCGCAATCTCGTAGCACAGTTGGCCAACTGAGCGTATACTGAAAATTCGCGTTAATTTTATAGAGTTACACATGTTTAAAAAGGTTTTCCAATATCTGGTACTTGGGTTAGGTGTTTATGCACTGATTGCAACCCTCGTGATCACTTTTTATAAAGATGATCCGCAAGCCATGATCTGGCAAGACCGTGAAGCCTTCAATAAGCGATATATTGCAAAGCTGTCTGTTGATAAACCTGAAAATCTAAATGCGGTGCTTGATTATTTAGGCAGCCCCGATCTAACCTATGCAAAACGCACCGAAGACAATGTTTGGCAAATAATTTTTTACCGCACTCAGCACGTTAAATCCGATGGAATAACGACAATAGACGAGTGCACGGGCCTACTTTTTAAGAATGGTCAGTTGGTGTTATGGGGGCCAAGTGCCTATGAAAGCTATCAACAAGAAACCTAAACGCTTATGATGGAAAATGTAACCCCTCGGGAGCTAGCGCGCTTATTTGATAGTACGCACCAATTACTTAAACTTTACCATCAAAAGCAAAAATGGTCTCAAATCTTCCCTTTATTAAGTAACCTTGCTGAGCGGTACTACCTATTATACCAAGCCTACCCAAAAGGGATGCAAGCGCAATTAAGCTTGTATGTAGCGAACCACGGCTACACCACAAATTTAGTCGTAAACCAATGTGTTGTAGCCTGCATTTTATGCCGTAGTCTTAATTACAACCAAGCTATTAGTGAGCAAATTATTAGTTGCTGCTTAGCTAATTACCTGTGCGTGCAATCGCAAAGTAATAAATTAGCAGCAAGTAAAGCACTCACCCCGCAAGATAAAAAACTTTGGCAATGCCGTCATCAATTAGCAGCAAAGCTTCTAAAAGAGTCAGGCTCGCATACGCTACCTATTCAGCACTTATTAGCGCGTTTAAATAAATATAAACAAGCACTACTAAGTGCACCAAAAATTATGATTTACGATGGTGCAACAACCTTAGTTGCTTTGGCTAATATTATTGCGATGAATACGACTTATCGCGAGTCAGGTGGGCATATAAGCGTGTACAAAGCCTTAGCTGATATATATTTGCGTACACCGAACGAATTTGCACAAAATGCCATAAAAGCTCTGATTGCGCATATTGGCCCTTACATTCCGGCCAGTGAAGTAAAATATGCCGAACAAGTACTTATCTATTTAGCGACAGATGGACATGGTCGTCATATTTTAGTCGATGTGAGTCGTCCTGAAAAAATTCGTTGGCATCGCATCAAGGCAAACTTAACGACTTGTGCTAAGCAAAGGCCTTGTAAAGATACTCGCTTGCTCTACACAGTTTGGTTTAGTGAGAACATAAGTTTTGCTGAGCCACAACCAATAAATGAGCAACGTAGGCAACAATATTTAACGTTAATTAGTGCATTAAAAGTATCAAAAGAATATAGCTATCAAGGTTTAAATAAGCTTTTAAGCCCCTACCCTGAATTAATAACACAGCTCACTGTTGCCGCTAAACCCTATAATAAAGAGCAGCAAAGAGCTAAAGACTTGCGCCATTGTTTATCTATGGTCGGATACGATAACGCCCCTGCGATTATTCAAAAAGTATTATTTCAACGCTTAGTCGCAACCACCTCTCACCCACTTTTTCAGCATATCTCTAAGCGGCTTGAGAACATGGTACGTATTATCCAAGCGTTATTTAAACACATCGATTCAATTCAATTTGAGCAGGTTGCTTTGCCATTGTATGCCTATGTTCTTTATCTTTGTGAACATCAAGCAACCAGTATTTCCCGTAAAACGGTATTTGAGCAAGCTGAAAAACAAGTGATTAGCCCTCCTCTTGGCTGTTTGTTTGGGGTTAGTCAATTAAACCAAGAACCACTAACGGTGTATTTAAATCGACTGATTGGCGATAACAGTTGGACGCAACATTTACTTGGTAGTGAGCAACATGATAAACAAACACTTGATATCAATGAAAAGCATTGGGTCGCGATTAAGCTATTTACTTATTATGTTTTTCAGCCAAAAGCACTTTTTAGTAGTTGGCAGGAACAAATTATTTTCGATAGTTTATCGGCCGCTGGATGGCAATCAAAAGCAGATTTTTATGCATATCTCAAAAACTGTGAATTTGCAGACAATTTTTAGATTGTGTTGTTAAAAAGTGCGAAAACGTTAAATAAATATGAACTTTAGTCTATTTATAGTCAGTATTCACAGGATAAACTGGCAAAAAGCTGAATAAATTGCTATAAAAGCCGCTTAAATTTTCAAACACATCCACGTAAACCCTCTAACAAGTAAATCGCATGCTATTTCGCGATAAGTTTACGTGTTTATCTACTCATAAATAGGAAAAGTAAATGGCTAAACAAACCATCACAGTGATCAAAGGCGACGGCATTGGTCCTAGCATTATTGATTCAGCACTTGAGATCCTTAAAGCTGCAGGTTGCGATTTTGATTATGAATTCGTTGATGCTGGCCTTGCTGCCCTAGAAAAAACTGGTGAGTTACTTCCGCAAGAAACAATCGACACAATCGCGCGTAACAAGATCACTTTAAAAGGTCCATTAACAACACCAGTTGGTGAAGGTTTCACTTCGATCAACGTAACTTTACGTAAAAAGTTTGGCCTTTACGCTAACGTTCGTCCTGTTAAGTCATTTGCAGGTACAAAAGCTCGTTACGATGACATCGACATCATCACTATTCGTGAAAACACGCAAGGTATGTACTCAGGTCTTGGCCAAGTTGTTTCTGAAGATGGTAACGAAGCTGAAGCAATGTCAAAAATCACCCGTGAAGGTGCAGAAAAAATCGTTACTTTTGCATACGAACTAGCGGTACGTGAAGGCCGTAAAAAAGTAACTGCTGTACACAAAGCGAATATCCTTAAATCTACATCTGGTTTATTCTTAAAAGTGGCACGTGAAGTAGCTGAGCGTTACCCACAAATCGAATCAACCGAAATGATTGTTGATGCAACTTGTATGAAACTAGTTATGACTCCTGATGAGTTTGATGTAATCGTTACTACAAACTTATTCGGTGACATCCTATCTGACCTATGTGCTGGTCTTGTTGGTGGTTTAGGTATGGCTCCTGGCGCAAACATCAGTGAAGATGCTGCTATCTTCGAAGCTGTACACGGTAGCGCACCAGACATCGCAGGTAAAAACCTTGCAAACCCAACGTCGGTGATCTTAGCATCTATCCAAATGTTAGAGCACTTAGGTATGGGTGACACTGCAGAGCGCATCCGCAGCGCAGTTGCTGATGTTATCAAGTCAGGCGACCGTACAACTCGCGACCTAGGCGGCAGCCACGGTACTACAGACTTCACTCAAGCTGTAATTGAGCGTCTATAATAGAACACTTGTTTGGGGCTAATAAACTTAGCCCTTAACCACCTAGTAAAAGCCAGTCTACGACTGGCTTTTTTATTACCCCACTTAACCAGACACCCACTTTATCTAACAAGATTTAAACACATAAAACTAGACACCCATATTTAATCTTTCAAAAGACTAACCAGACATCCAATGTAATATTTCGCACTTTTCAAAATTATGACTAAACTTACACTGTTCAACTCATGGAGGAGAAGAGCATGGCAACCCCTCGTAGAAACTTAATTAGCGTTTCAAGCACACCTTACTATCACTGCATTTCACGCTGCGTTCGTCGCGCTTATTTGTGCGGGCAAGACCCACTAACTGGTCGTTCATATGAACACAGACGCGATTGGGTTGAAAAGAAACTACTTCAACTTGGTCGTATATTTTGTATTGATGTTTGTGCTTACGCAGTTATGAGTAACCATACTCATCTAGTACTTCATATTGATATAGCAAAAGCAAAGCGTTTGAATAATAAAGCGATTCTGATTAGATGGCACAAGTTATTTAAAAGTACATTCCTTTGCCAACAATTCTTAAATGGCGAATTGCTAACAAAAGCAGAGCTTTCTGCAGTTAATACCAGAGTAAATTTATATCGAGAGAGGCTCAGTAGCATCAGTTGGTTTATGCGCGTTCTTAATGAGAGTGTTGCTCGAAAAGCAAATCAAGAAGATGACTGTAAAGGACGGTTTTGGGAAGGTCGCTTTAAGTCACAAGCATTACTTGATGAAGCAGCTCTTGCAGCTTGTCTTGCGTATGTTGACCTAAACCCTATAAGAGCGAAAGCGGCTGATTTACCTGAGCAATCTGACTACACCAGTATAAAAACACGCATTGAGTCAGCTCAAAACAATAAGCAACCAAAATCACTTATGCGCTTTGCAGGTAAACCACATAAGCATATGCCTAAAGGTCTGCCATATGAGCTCAAAACATACCTGCAACTCGTTGATTGGACTGGCCGCTCAATACGAGAAGATAAGCCAGGGAGAATCCCCGAAGATGCGTTACCAATTCTTGAACGATTAAATATTTGTATTGATAACTGGCTTACACTCACCACCTCTTTTTCACGCTCATTTAAGAATACGGCGGGTAAAGAACAAGCTATCACAGCTTATACAAATCATATGAAACGAAAACGAAGAAGTTCTATAGCTAATAGCTTAGCCTTATTTACTTAGGTACGCATTCGACACTAAAAATCAGTCTTACAAATCCAATCCTTTTAATTCTAGAGGCATAACGACTTTTGCAACTAGCGCTGACCAGTGTGTAAAATTAAAGATTAACTCAGCACATAAGGCTGAAATTTAATAAATGACAATGAAAATCACTATTCTTTCTAGCAATTCAGCTTGTTCTCAATAATTCAAATCTTTCTTAAGCTACATCTTTTTAAAAATAAGCTGGGTGTCTCATTAAACTGATTAAATATAAGTTGGGTGTCTATTTAAAAATATCCAAACCTTATTGTAGCGAGGTGTTAAAGTGGGTGTCTAATTATAAAAAAGTTAAAGTGGTTGTCTAATTATAAAAAAGAAACCGATTCTGATAGTAGCTAAGTTATGCAAGGCAGTAACGTAAATGTATTATCTATTGGTTTGATTAGCCATTTTCCACACGAACAATTCAATGCATAGTTACACCCCAAAACAATGACAGCTAGGCATCTAGATGCAACAAAAATATCAAAAAACTCAAATAAAGAAAAATTAATGCAAAAAGCTACATTTACGGTTGACATCAGTTTTCAAAACGCTTAAAAATACTCCTAACATTTTTTAAACAGCAGCCATCTAGTCGGCTGTGCATTTTTTAGAAGAAAATTAAAAAATAATGAATATTCGCCGTCACCTTTTAGTCGTCAACGTTCTCGTACTGGTCTTAGTTACAAGCCCAGCGGGAGGCTATTAAAAGGTGAAAGCACGCTTTTTAAAAAACCCCCGCCATATGCGGGGGTTTTTTTATGCATTTATGCTTGCACACACAGAGGAATGAGGATGAGTACAACTGAATATAATGGATCCGAACTAGTTGTTCGGGCACTTAAAGAATTGAATGTTAAGTATATTTTTGGCTACCCTGGCGGGTCTGTTCTTGATTTATATGACGCGTTATTTCAACAAGAAGATATTGAACATATCTTAGTACGTCACGAACAAGCCGCTACTCATATGGCTGATGGCTATGCCCGTGCTACCGGTGAAGTCGGTGTGGTGCTAGCAACGTCAGGCCCTGGGGCTACAAACTGTATTACTGGTATCGCGACTGCTTATATGGATTCTATTCCAATGGTGGTGTTATCTGGCCAAGTTCCTACTGGTTTAATTGGTGATGATGCATTCCAAGAAACTGATATTGTTGGTTGTTCTCGCCCTATCGTAAAGCACAGCTATAACTGTCGAAGTGCAAAAGATATTCCAACAATCTTAGCTAAAGCATTCTACTTAGCCAGCACAGGCCGCCCTGGTCCGGTTGTGGTTGAATTACCTAAAGATATGCTTAATCCTGAGCTAAAGTTCCCATTCGAATTTCCAAAAACCACTGAGCTTCGAACTTATAACCCAAATACTAAAGGCCACTCAAAACAAATTCGTAAAGCAGTGAGCGCAATTTTAGAAGCTAAAAAACTGGTTATTTACTCAGGTGGCGGCATTATTCTATCAAATACCTCTGAGCAACTGACTCACTTGGTTGAATCATTAAACGCGCCTATCACTAACACCTTAATGGGTCTAGGTGGTATCAGCGGTACTCACCCTAATTTTATTGGTATGTTAGGTATGCATGGTAGCCTTGAGGCAAATAAAGCCATGGCAAACGCTGATGTTATTTTAGCTTTAGGTGCTCGATTCGATGATCGGGTAACGAATAACGTTAAAAAGTTCTGCCCTAATGCCACTATCGTTCATGTTGATGTTGACCCAACCTCAATTTCTAAAACAATTAAAGCGCACATCCCGGTTGTTGGCTGCTTGAAAACAGTGCTTGAGCAGTTACAAACGGCGATTGATAAGAGCCCTATTTCAATTGATCGTTCTGCACAAGAAGACTGGTGGCGTCAAATCATTAGCTGGCGTGAACAAAAATGCCTAAGCTACAGCACTGATGGCGATAAAATCAAACCACAAGCGGTTATCGAGGCAATTTACAAAGCAACCAATGGTGATGCTTACATCAGCTCTGATGTAGGTCAGCATCAAATGTTTGCTGCTCAGTATTATCCGTTTAAACACCCTCGCCAATGGATCAACTCTGGTGGCTTAGGCACCATGGGCTTTGGTTTACCTGCAGCAATGGGCGTTAAGCTTGCCTTCCCTGATAAAGAGTCTATCTGTGTGACGGGTGATGGTTCAATACAGATGAACATTCAAGAACTATCAACTTGCTTACAATACAATTTAGCTGTGAAAGTTGTTTCGTTGAATAACCGATCATTGGGCATGGTACGTCAATGGCAAGATATGATGTACTCTGGTCGTCACTCATCTTCTTACATGGAATCACTTCCTGATTTTGTAAAATTAGTAGAAAGCTATGGCCACGTAGGTATTCGCGTTGATCATATTGATGAGCTTCAGCCTGCTATTGAAAAAGCCATGTCTATTAACGACAGACTGGTATTTTTAGACATCTGTGTAGATGAAAAAGAACATGTTTACCCTATGCAAATCAAGCTAGGGGCAGTCGATGATATGTGGTTACGTAAAGGAGTAAAAGCATAATGCGCCGTATTTTATCAATCTTATTAGAAAACGAACCTGGCTCGTTATCGCGCATTGTAGGCTTATTTTCACAGCGCGCTTACAACATCGATAGCCTGACTGTTGGCACAACTGACGATCATTCTCTTTCGCGTATTACCATTACAACCATGGGTGATGATCGTATCGTTGAGCAAATCACCAAGCAAGTTAACAAGCTGGTAGATGTTCTTAAGATTATTGACTTAACCGAAATGGCTCATATTGAGCGTGAGCTATTATTGGTGAAAGTTTTTGCCCAAGATGAAACCACTCGAGCAGCAGTAACGCGTGTTGCTGATGTATTCCAAGGTGCTATTTTAGATATGGGGCGCCACAGCTACACACTACAACTCGTAGCGAGCACAGAAAAAATTGAATCCTTCCTTGATACTTTGCGTCATGAATCAGACATTATTGAAGTTGTACGTTCAGGTGCGGTTGGTATTGGTCGTGGTGATAAAGCGTTAAAGGCATAAGCCTTTTTCGCTAGCGCGACAAAACTCCAGATACAAAAAAAGGGCTATAAGCCCTTTTTTCAATAATTAGTAAGTTACCCTATTAAGGATTAACTTGGTCTTTAAGACCTTTACCCGCTTTAAAGCTTGGGATAGTTGCTGCTGCGATTTGGATTTCTGCACCAGTTTGTGGGTTACGGCCAGTACGCGCTGCGCGCTCTTTTACTGAGAAAGTACCGAAACCAACTAATGCTACTGAGTTACCTTCTTTAAGAGAGCTAGTAACTGCGCCAGTGAATGCATCTAGTGCACGAGTTGCTGCCGCTTTTGAGATTTCTGCATCAGTAGCAATTTTTTCAACTAATTGAGCTTTATTCATTGTTAGATTCCTATTCGTTATTATTTTGCCTTCGCAAAACCTATCTTTATGCATTTTTGAGAAGTTAGCAACAGCAAATTGCTATTTTTACGTAATTTATTCAAAAATGACTACTATTTAACTATCAATCACAAGGTTAGTGACATCAGTATTAATAAAGACTTAATTTAACTTCCATCACAAAATTTTATGATAGCCAAACCATCATTCAATTTTCTCGATAACCAAGGTAACTTCCCCGACCTCAAAGCCAAACTTATCAATAGCGGTACGGTTTATCAAGCGTGATTGTGTTACCAAGTACATCCAATCATCGAAATTTACCACTAAAGTACTACCATCATATGGAAGCTCGACAGAATATGTCCAATGGAACACGCTTCCATTGCTCTCACCCTTTGCTTCGCCAATCACATCTGATGCTGTCCCTGTGATACTGCCATCATCATTAATGGTGATGTACCAAACACGGGTTTGCGTTTCGCCATCATCATAAACAAATTGCTCGTCAATCACTCCCTGATTGCCGTTCCAAGATGCTTGCATGTCAACTACCAGCTTACGAGTTAACTCGCCCTTGTGGTCTTGCACAACGCCGTAGGCTTTGAGCTCACCACTAAAAAACTGCTTAAAGTCAAACTTAGGCTCTGTTCCGTGATAATAATCAACATCAGGCGCAGAGCAGCTGGTAATTAACAGTACCATAGCAAAAATAAAGAGTGCTTTGAGCTTAATCATGTTTCCCTCCAATAAGCTGTTTACGAAGTGATGGTTCAGACGTGTCGGCGCTTAACCAAATTGCTAAGAAGTTGTCAGCGAATCTATTATCATCGATCTGACCTAGCTTTTTATCATTAAAGTAGAAAGTACCAATTCCTTGCTCGTTGGTTTGAAACGACAACGAATCGTTTTTTTTGATATCAGGCCAAAGGGCTAATAATTGTTTATCGTAAGCACCAACCATGTCATTGAGCTTTAAATGTTGCCATTGCTCGTTGGTTGCTTTGACGATGTCTTTCGCATCGAAATCCCGCAAATAAGTCAGTGTAAGTTTGCTGGGGTGTTGGCCAAACTGATACGAACCCGATGGGGTCTCTAATTTAGCGTTATAAACATCCCAAAACAGATACTCCATTTTCGCTTGGCCCACCGTTTTAAAGCCATTTGCATATACGCCCGCAGAGAACAATAACGCAGCAAATAAACTTAAATTAAGTGACTGTTTCATCGAATAATCCTTAAAGTTATGTTGTAAAACACTACGAAAAACCACCTAAAACTGATCATTTAGCCGCTAAAAATCGCTTATTAATAGCGATAATAGCCATAAACATACTTGCCCAACCCAAACCATAAACGAGCCAAAACTGCCAAAGAACGAGCTCAGTATTAAGCACTTCAAAGCGCATTCCAGCATAGTAACTAGCAGGAGCAAATAGCGCGCAAACACCCCAAGCAATATACCAAGGCAGCTTTTGTAGAAAGTGCATCGAAGTATTAATGGTTAAAAGTAGTGCAGCCCAAAGTACAGCAAGCCATAGAGGAAAAGGGCTTACTTTAAAGGCAAGTAAATTTAAGCTGCTGGCAAGCCATTCATAGCCCAGTGCGAGAGGCAAACCACATAAGAGTAGCCAACTATCTTGCTGGCGTTGCTTTGATAGATAAATCATCAAAGCGACAACAGCTAAAGCGGGTATCAGAGAGTTGTGCTCAAGGAGTAAGGCCATAAACCAGACTCCTTGAAACAAAGCAAAATTAATAATCGAGCGCGATATCATCGCCAGAATGGCCAAAACGAGGTTTACGGGCAACTAAATGAACGGTACTGATAGCACGGGTTCTAAACGCACCTTCACAGTAAGCTAAATAAAATAACCATAAGCGATAGAATCGCTGGTCAAATTTCACTTTATCTATTTCAGGCCAGCTAGCCACAAAACGCTCACGCCAATCAGCCAAAGTTCTTGCATAGTGAACACCAATATCTTTTACACTGTGCACAACCATGTCTGTTTGCTGCTTTATTTGCTTGTTCATTTCGTCTAAACAAGGTAAACAGCCACCTGGGAAGATGTACTGCTGAATAAAATCGGAATTTTTAAGGTAATGACTGTAACGCTGATCAGCTATGGTGATTGCTTGAATAAGCATTGCACCACTGTCTTTTAATAAAGACTGACATTTGGCAAAAAAGCCTGGCAAATACTCATGCCCAACAGCTTCAATCATTTCAATTGATACAAGCTTATCGTACTTGCCCTCTAAGAGGCGGTAATCCTGCTTTAATAACGTTATTTTATGCTCAAGGTTAAGCTCTTTAACCTTTTGTTCAACATAGGCATGTTGCTCATCAGAAATGGTGGTCGTTGTTACATGGCAATCAAAATGTGTTGCTGCATAAATCGCAAATGCGCCCCACCCTGTGCCAATCTCAATCACCGAATCACCAGGTTGTAAATCAACCTGCTCACAAATCAATGCGAGTTTGTGCGCTTGGGCCTGTTCAAGGCTAGCTTGTTTTGACGGGTAAACAGCACATGAATACAACATTTCGTCACTTAAAAATGCACTGTATAAATCGTTGCCTAAATCATAGTGCGCCGCAATGTTCTTTTTCGAACCACTGGCAGAGTTTTTGTTTTTAATGTGATTAACTCGGTGCGCAATGCCACTTAAGAAGGCGAATTTTTTCTCGAATGCATCTAGCTGATCTTGGTTTAAAGCGAATATTTCAATAAGTTTAGTGAGGTTGTCACAATCCCAATAGCCAAGAATATACGCTTCTCCGGCACCCACACTGCCAGATAACGCAAATGACTTATACATAGCAGCATCATTTACCGTGACCGTTGCGTGTAAATCACTTGTAATGTCACCGAATTGCTCTGTTTGGTTACCCTCTTTTAGGGTAATGCAACCGATGTTGATACTATTGAATGCACCTATTACCAGTTTTTTATAAAGCTTTGTCATCCAGCCGGTCGTTTGGGCTTGTGTTAAATTTGATACTTTTTCCATCACATCACCTAGTTGAATTCTCTTGTTTGCCCGAGTGGCCAATAAATGGCACACGTTTGCAAAACAACTTCAAAGCATGAAGGTAAATACCTTTAAAAATACTTAACGTCATAGCCGGAAACTGTTTAAGCACGGCACTAACCTGCTCTTTCGTGAGAGGCTGCTTTTGCAAACGCAGGGTTGCATCAAACAAAAGAGTGTCGTCTTTTTTATTTTCAATATGAATCATGGTGTTATCAGAATTCATTCTAATATGCCAATGATAGTTCATATCTAAGTTCATGAAAGGTGATACGGAGAAAACCTTTTTAAAGTTCACTTTTTTTTCAAGGGGTACGACATAATAATGACGTTCATTCCAGGGCGTGTTGCTGACTTCAGCAAGCATGTGAGTGAACTCGCCATGACTAGTTTGGAAGAAGAAAAAGTTAACCGGGCTAAAATAAATTCCTAAACAGCGCACCTGTCCGAGCATAAAAACATGGGTAAATTCATCGTCAATGCCAAGCTCTTTAATTTTGTTAAGTGCACGCTGCTTGAGTGGCAACTGCATATCGGTTTGATAATTAAAATAGTCGCTCTGATTAAATTTAAGCGCCTTGAAACCACTTAAGCCAAGCCAAGGATGAACTCCATTAAGCTCATCAGGCTTAGCTAAATCGACCCACATCATATAAAGCGGGTATTTAAAGTGATGCTCTTTGACGGCAAAGCGCCTGTGGCGAACATCACCTACATAAATGGCGCTATTCAAACTCGACTCCGAGTTGCTTTGCCACATTTACAGCACTTCTTACACCATCTTCGTGGAAGCCGTTGTACCAGTACGCTCCGCAAAAATAGCTGTTATTTTTACCGTCAATAAGAGACTTTTGCTGCTGAGCGGCAATCGACTGCTTATTAAATACCGGGTGATGATAGGTAAACTCGCGTAAAATTTTATCTTTTTTAATGCCATCAAGATGGTTAAGCGTGACACAAAATTGCGTATTGCTTTGAATCCCTTGCAAAATATTCATCTGATAAGTTACAACAGCAGCTTTGTCTGTGTTGTTATTTAACAGATAATTCCAACTCGCCCATGCTGCTTTGCGTTTTGGTAGCAGTGTAGTATCAGTGTGTAGTACCACTGAATTAGCCGTATAAGGTATCGCTGAGAGAACACTTTTTTCGTCTTCGCTTGGGTCTAATAACAGCTTTAAAGCTTGATCTGAGTGGCAAGCAAACACAACTTTATCGAATGATTCACTGTGGCCATCATCAAAATGAACATGCACACTGTCATCTTTACGAGATACCGAGCTGATATTACTATTTAAACGAATTTTATCAGCAAAACCTTGGATCATAGGTTTAATGTATTCGCGAGAGCCACCCGGAATAACATACCACTGCGGACGATTAGTGATGTCCAACAAACCATGGTTATAAAAGAACTTAACAAAAAACTCTACGCCAACTTGCGCCATCTCTTTAATGCTTGTTGACCAAATAGCAGCGCCCATCGGCAAGATATAATGAAAACGGAAAAACTCGTTAAAGTCATGCTCGTCTAAAAACTCGCCTAGAGTTTGATTTTCTTTGTAATTTTTTCCAGCATGCAATGATTTACACACATCATTAAAACGCACAATGTCTTTTAAAAGTTTCCAAAATTTAGGACGAAAGATATTGCGCTTTTGTGCGAACAAGCTCCAAAAAGTGTGGCCGTTGTATTCAAAGCCCGTTTGCTCATTATGCACACTAAAGCTCATTTGGGTCTTCTGACGGTCAACGCCCAAGCGCTTTAGTAGCTTTTCAAAATATGGGTAAGTTCGGTCGTTAAAGACAATAAAGCCTGTATCAACAGCGAACTCAACGCCATCAACTTTTACGTCTATGGTTGCAGTATGGCCACCTATGTAGTCGTTTTTTTCAAATACGGTTACATCGTAGTGTTTATGCAATAGGTGTGCACAGCTTAAACCCGCTATGCCAGATCCAATAACAGCCACTTTTTTCAACGTGATAATCCTTTTGCAAGCTTCAGCCAAAGTGGCGTAGGAAGCATTCTTAAAAATTTTAAAATGAAGGTAAAACGGTGCGGAAAGTGCACTTCTTTGCGCCTTTTCGCGACCCCTTTATAAATATAATTTGCCGCTTTTTCTGCACTCACCGCCATAGGCATAGGAAAGTCGTTTTTATCAGTCAGCGGCGTTTTAACAAAACCAGGGTGAACTAAAGTGACATCGATATCTTTTAAATCAACCGCTAAGCTATTAGCTAAATAACTTACACCGGCTTTAGACGCACCATATGCTTGGCTGCGCGGTAAGGGTAAATAAGTCACACTAGAGCTTACGAGCACCAGCTGACCACCGGGCTTTATTTTTGGTAATAGCGCCTCAAGACAATAGCCCATACTGAGCAGATTGGTCGTGACTACCCGTTCAAACAATCTACTGTCAAAATTGCGAGCATCATCAATGTACTCACAATTGCCAGCATTTAAAATAACCCGGTCAAATTGCGTATAAGCCACTGTGCTCGAACGAATATCTTGAAGGTCTGTTGCATCAAACTGGCAAGACTCAATATTTTGATGTTGGCTCAATTTAGCAAGCTTTTCTGAATTTCTACCGCATGCAATGACCTGTTCATTATTGTCTGCATAAAGCGTTGCTAATGACTCGCCAATACCTGAAGTTGCACCTGTAATTAATGTCGTCATTATGCACTCGCTCTTTTATCGATGTATTTCACAGCCGAGCCAAGCACGGGAATATGCCTGTAAAGCATAGCGCCTACGTCAAAATAGTCGCGATGATTAATTATTTTATCGCCAGCAAACTTTAAACGGCTATGGCCTGCAACCGAGATTGCTTGGCCTTTGTTAAGCTTTGGATGTCGATATTGCATAGTCCAATAGATAAACGCGATGTCGTCTTTGCCCTCGGTATTTTCAGTAACATAGCTGTCTTCAATAACAAATTCGCAAGAAAGTACATTGGCGTAAAGGTTTTTGAAGTATTCACGCAGTTCCCCAAGACCATTTACCGCATGCAAGGGATCTGCGAAATGAATATCTGTGTGATAGATTTCATTCAGTAACTTTAAATTGTCTTTATTGAGTGTTTGATAAACATCAATAAACCTATCAAGGATCGCCTTGTCCATGTCACACCTTAAATGCGTTAAGCGCTCGCTCTCGTGCGGCTTTATGATCAACAATTGCTGGCCAATAACTGCTCGACTTACCCTGTTTCGCTAGATAATCATGCGGAAAATGGATTTTCTTAGCAGGTATTTTTTCCAGCTCTGGTAAATATTTACGGATAAATTCACCATCTGGATCAAACCGCTCGCTTTGGGTGATAGGGTTAAAAATTCGGAAATATGGCTGAGCATCACACCCCGTACTTGCAGCCCATTGCCAGCCACCGTTATTAGATGCAAGGTCGCCGTCTATTAGGTGGTGCATAAAAAAACGCTCGCCTTTACGCCAATCAATTAATAAATGCTTGGTTAAAAAGCTCGCAACCACCATGCGTAATCGGTTATGCATCCAGCCAGTTTGCAGAAGCTGCCTCATTGCAGCATCAACTAACGGGTAGCCTGTTTTACCTTCGCACCATGCTTTAAAGTCGCTGTCATCATCACGCCATTTCACAGCGTTGTATTTATCGTTAAAATTTTCGTACTTATTTAGGTTTGGATAAATCGCGATAAGGTGACGGTAAAACTCACGCCAAATCAATTCGTTAACCCAACAAAACAAGTTACTTTTACTGCTACGTAGTACATCAGGGTGACGCTGCTGGATCAGTGCCAATAATTGATGAACGCTGACAATACCAAGGGCTAAATAAGGGCTTAAACCCGAGGTGCCTTTAATGCTTGGGATATCTCGTTGGTCTTGATATGTTGCGAGTTTTTCTTCAATAAAGCGCGCGCAAACGTGGCTGAGTGTTTCATCATCAACAGGCCATTTTTCTGAGCTGCCGTCTGGGGCCAATAACTCATTTGGCTGCCACTCAGTGGGCTCAAACATCTGTGGCGGCTCAGCAAAATAAAAGTGGGTGTCTTGATAAACTTTTAGCCATGCATTTTTAAATGGCGTAAATACTTTGAACATCTCACCGCTTTGATTTTTAATGCTTCCCGGCGGCGCAATCACATCGCCGTCGTATGCGTAAAAAGCAATCCCATTGCTGTCAGCGTGCTGTAAAAAGGCTTTATCTCGGTTTACTTCGTTAAGCTCATATTCGTTGTTAGCGTAGACATTTTTTACTTGATGTTGCTCGCAAAATGACGCTAATTTTTCAACACAACCGGCATAATCGGCTGCATCAATAATATGTAATTGAATGCCTTTACTGGCTAAAAGCTCACCTAAAAAGTGAAGCCTACGCTTCAATAAATCTAGCTGAATAGCAGCTACATCATGCTTTTGCCATTGCTTTTCAGTAATAAAAAACACTGCATTTCGACAGCCATTTTCGATTGCCTGATACAAGGCATCGTTATTAAAAAGGCGCAGATCGCGCCTAAACCAAAATAATGTGTTCATTAAATTCCGTAGCGTAGTTTTAATTCGTTCGGATAAGGGTCAAGGTACACTTGCTTGGCAAGGTACTCATTTGGATGCACTTTTAAATGATGCTTAATTAACGTAAGAGGTACGTAAAGTGGCACTAAACCTTGACGGTATTCATCAATGGCATCTCGCAGTTCTTGCTTTTCAATCTTAGAAAGCGATTTTTTAAAGTAACCTTGTAAATGCATTAAGGTGTTGGCGTTATTTTTACGAGAAGCTGGTTTTTTAAGGGCTGTCATTAACCCTAAAATGTATTCATCAGCCAAAGTTTGGATATCTTCGCCGTCAAAAGTGCCAAGCAAGTTCCCCAGACTACGGTAAGCCTCGTAGTTATGCGCCATCAATAAGTACTTATATTGGGCATGAAACTGGGTCAATCTATGAACTGTTAATGGCTGCTCATTGAGTGTTTGCCAATGTTTGTAGGTATACACACGCATCACAAAGTTTTCACGTAAGTGCATATCGTTTAAACGACCGTTTTCTTCGCATGGTAACAATGGGTTATGTACCATTATTTGCTCTGCAAAAAAGCCGATACCTTCTGAGGTATTGCCAGTACCCGCTTCGTTATAAATTTTAATACGTTCCATTCCGCAACTAGGGCTTTTGGCGCAAAATACAAAGCCGCTTAACTCTGCAGTTTGTTCTGTCGCAACTCGTTTACCATATTCAGTAAGTTTTGGGCCAACATCGCCAGTGCCATCTGGGCGACACACTTTAATGGTATCGCCAACACGCACTTGACGAATAGTTGGTCTGGGGATTGGTAGCCCTACCGCTACTTCAGGGCAAAACTTTTTATATTCGACATGCTTGCCAAGCTCATCCATACAGAAATTTGATTTTTTATGGCCTGTATCAAAGCGCACTTTATCGCCAGCTAAGCAAGCACTTAAACCAATTTTTATTGTTGATTGCTGCATATAAACCCTACTAATAAATAAGATTACCAATTGGATTCAGGAGTTTGCTAATACCTTTGTTGAAGTGCAGCGCACTACTAACTACGGTAAAACATAAACAACCTTGTTCAGTTTTTGGCGTATGATTATGACGACCATCAAGCATCATAAAATCACCCGGTACATAGTGTCCGTCTTCATCACTGAACTCACCATCTAACAATAACGTTAGCTCAAAACCCGTATGTGTGTGCTCAGGAATTTCACCACCCGCATCAATATGAAGCAGGCTTGCTCGTAACGCGCCATCATCTAAATCAATGCGAGAGCGGGCAAGTTTACCTATTTGCATAAACTTACTATGACCAATCCGGGTAAGCGCTCTAGGTAATGTGTAAGTTTTGTCTTTAACATCAACCGACACTTGTGCTTGCTCGTAAACTTCATCAATAGTTTCATCAGCTGTGATTGCATCAAACATAGTAGAATCAAACATGTCATCCATATCAATAGCGGATTCTGCAAATACAGTGTCTGCATTTTTGGCTTCAAGCGCAGCGAGCTCTTTTTGACACACAGGACACATTTCAACATGAATAGCGACTGCAACACTCAAAGTGGCAGGTAAATTACCTTCACTGAACTTGGCAAGTAATTCGTTGCTAGGATGGTGCTTAATCATGGTGATCTCCCATTTCATTGCGTAACTTCTGCAAGGCTAAGCGAAGACGAGATTTCACTGTGCCTACGGGAATATTTAAATGTTCAGCAAGCTGTTCTTGCGACATATCTTGGAAATATACACCGCGCACAACTTCACGTTGCGCAAGGGGTAACTTATCAAGGTATTGTTTGATCTGTTTATCTTCTAAATGGTCACTAAATTCATGCTGGCCTGGCTCGGCTTCATCAATCAATGGCCAGATATCTTCACTAATGCACTCTTCTTTACTGCTCTTCATTTTTCTAAGCATATCGAAAGAAGCATTACGCATCACGGTATACACCCAAGTTGTCGCAGCACCTTTCTCTTTGTGGTAAAGATGCGCTTTGCGCCATACAGAGGTAAGGGTTTCTTGAACTAATTCCATCGCTTGCGCTTCAGAGCCAAATTGTTTGATCCCAAAACGTTTTATTTTTGGCGAAAAATATTGGAACAGCACAGCAAACGCACGCTTATCACGGTGCGTTGCTACAGCAAATAAGGCATCAGCAAGCTCTTTGCTTGGTGTATCTGGCATGGCAGAAAATTGACCTGTGTTAGGTTTACAACCGGTTTGAAGTTGTTGACTTACCATCTTTGTGTCATCCAATTATTGTCGTAAAAACTTATACGCCAAAAAGTTGATGTGAGATCACATTAATCAGTAAATTCGTTGTTAATTAGAGTATGGAGGAAACTTAGCAAGTTTTCAAAATTAGATTTAAAGGCAAGTTGTTGTTTTTTAACTAGTGAAATAGGCAAAACTTCGAGCCAGCGGGCAACAACCCAAGCAAGGTTATCAAATTGCGGGGTTTTATAAAGGCCAGCTAAATCAGGCTGATTTGCAAACACAGCACGAAGCGTGTCGCTCAATAGAGTGTTTTCGTCATTGATTGGTGTGTTTACATACCATGAAGGCGATGTAATTAGTTCGATGTCAGCATGGCGTAGTTGCTGCTTATCCTGATACGCGTTATGCATAGACACGGCATGTTCAGCATAAACATCAATTAGTAATTGACCATTATCATCTTGATTGAAGTCGGTTATTTGCACTAAACAACCTATTTCGGGCAAGTTAAGATCTGTATCGTGTTGATAAGTGCACAGCACAAAACCTGTATTATCTTGTACCGCTTCTTTGACCATCGTTAAGTAACGCTGCTCAAAAATTCTTAGCTTGGTGAACCCTTCAGGTAAAATAAAAACCGGTAAAGGAAAAATCGCACGCTTCATAAAGTCTACTATTCTAAAACCACATGCCTTTAATTACGTGCGTTTTTAATCCGCCGATCAATATTTCATGAAATCTTAATATCTACTTTGTACTCTAGAAGTTGAACCATTGCGCAACGTTACGAAATAATTCGATTGATGCATACGCACTGAGTAAACTCAAAACCGGTGCAACCATAAGTAAAAATAAGCTGATTTCACTACTCATTGTCTTGTTTCCTTACTGCTTGTTTGTTGCTTTAGGAGCTTGAGCAATTTTTAACTCTTCTTCTTTCGAAGCAATTGCATCTTCACTCATGTAAGTATCTAGTAACTTTTGAGCATCAAACTCAATGCTGTTCATTACGCTTTCTTTCAATTCAATGCTTGCTTGTTGAACATAGCTTTTAACAGATTGTGTAATGGTGTTGCTGATATCTAATTCAAAGTCAGTAGCGCTTGCTTGAGTTGACCCTAATACAAGTAACGCAGCAGTAGTTAATTTAAGTGAGTTATTCATAGTGGTATTCCTTGTCTCTTTAAGTAATTAGTCGTAATTACTTAATCAAAGGTTGTGCCACACTGAAAATATTTTTTAATTAATTGATTTTTAAAGATTTAAATATAAGTTTATTTTTTAATCTCATTCAGGACTGGTTAATATAACCAACGAATTTAAATTTTTTGACCAACATTTAGTGAAAAAATAAGCATTGCCAACTTCAGCGCACACTTGTACACTGAAACTGTTTTATTCACTCATTTTTAGTAGATAGATATGACAGAACAACTCCCTTATTCACACCAAGAAGAACAACTTAATGTGCTTACTCACGGCATGGGAGTCCTGTTTTCGGTATATGTACTGTGGGACTTAATTTCACAATCTAAAGTTGTGTCAGCTACGGTGAGCGCCATCGTGTATGGCTCAAGTCTACTGGTATTATTTTTAGCCTCGACCTTATATCACGCCAGTACCAGCGAGCGCATACGAGCCATTTATAAAAAATGTGACCACTGTGCGATTTACTTGCTTATTGCCGGTACCTACACGCCTTATTTAGTTATTTCGTTATCTGGGGCTTGGGCAATTGCCGCTTTGGTATTTATTTGGTCTTTAGCGCTTAGTGGGGTTGCGTATAAATTACTGGTCAAAAACACGAATAAAAAAGTCTCTCTCGCTACCTATTTATTGATGGGCTGGTTTGCATTAGCACTTGTTTACCCACTTTATTTGAACCTTGATTTAAGCGCTTTATGGTGGCTGCTAGCTGGCGGGATTGCCTACAGTTTAGGCACTGTGTTTTACAGCGCTAAAACCCGCCATTACAGCCATGCTATTTGGCATGTATTCGTGTTAGTTGGCTGTGTTTGTCATTACCTATCAATTAGCTTGTATGTTTATTAGTCCCACTGGTGCAGGCGCATATTAATTTTAGCTTTATTAAAGGTAACACCTTCACTGAGTAGTTTTTGTCGTTGCTCAAGATACTTATTGCTGCCTTCAGGAAACGATATTTTACCCTGACTATTAACCACCCGATACCATGGAATGCTTGAGCCTTCAGGCATTACTTTTAATAACCGTCCCACTAACCTTGAGTTATTAGGATAACCCGCAAGTTTTGCTACTTGCCCATAACTGGCAACTTTCCCCTCAGGAATGGCACAAATAATGGTATAAATTAAATCTTCTTTAGTTGCCTGCTGCACGACTCGACTCCAAATAATGTTTACTGACTTCGCTAAAATCTTGCCAAATAGCTCTTGCAACAGGGCCATGATGAACCGAGTGCTGTCTAAATACACGAATTTCTGCACCAAACTGGTGTTCACGATCGATTATTTTAATTTGTTGTAATAAACCAGCGTCGATTTCTGCTTGGCAATGTTGCAAACTGATCATTGCCCAGCCAGCACCAGAGAGTAAGAACGACTTAACACTGGTTATATCGTCAATTTTCATTAATGCAGAGCCTAAGGTATAAGAAAGCCTATCGCTATCAAAGCTCAAGTCGCTTTCAAACATGGCTAAACACGGGTAATTTTGAATTTCTGAAAAGCTGATTGAACTTGGCACCACATCAGGCGCGCTGACAATACCTATATCAAATTTACCAATTGGCAAACTTTCGAGATCCCCTGTTGCATGAAACAAATCAAACCAAGGGCCAATTCCTAAATCAGCCTCATGACTATTAACTTGCTCAAGAGATACAAAACGTTTACCTGAAGAAATACTAAACTCTGTACTGGCAAAACGTTTAAATGTACGACTGATCACTTGGTTATAGCTGTTTTGATGACAAAGTTGCTCGTAGCATATTTTGTAATTGGCCTCATTACCTAATGCAAGCTCTTTAGCAAGTGAGCTTAACTCACTGTTTGCATTAAGCAATTGTCGGGCTTCTCGATAAAAAATTCGGCCTTTTTCAGTTAAGTGTAATCGATATTGGCTACGGTCTAGCAGCTCAAAACCTAGCTCTGACTCCAGCTTCTTAATCGCTAGCGTGAGCGCAGGTTGAGTCTTATGCAATTTAAGTGCGGCTTGGCTCAAACTAGAGCTTTGCACAATAGCATCTAGAATGATTAATTGATTTAAATTCATTAATGGCAAACTATATAAATAAAACTTATGCTGTTTCTAAAATTTAATAATTTTTATTTTATATCTTTGCAGCGTATCCTGCAGCAAATTTATGCTTTCTTATCTATGGAGAAGACAATGAGATTAGCACCCGCCGTGTTAATGAGCAGTATGTTTCTGTTACTTGCGGCATGTTCAGAGCAAGCACAACAAGGTGAAGCAGAGCCGGTAGTACGTCCTGTTAAACTGTTTAATATTGGTAATAATTCGGAGCAGAGCATTCGTAGCTTTCCTGCTGAAGTGGTTGCTAACCAAGGATCTTACCTTGCCTTTCGAGTAAATGGTGAGTTACTTGAGTTCCCTGCTCTTGCGGGCCAACACGTTGAGAAAGACCAGCTTTTAGCCAAACTGGATCCTGAAGATTTTCAACTGCAATATGATGAGCGCAAAGCACGTTATGAACTTGCAGCGTCTCAACTTGAGCGTGTGCAAAAGCTATTTAACCGCTCAATTGCCAGCCAATCTGAGTTAGACCAAGCGCTTGCTAATAAACAAGTTGCTGAGTCAGCGCTTAAAATTGCCAAAACCAACCTAGATAATAGCGAATTACGCGCGCCGTTCGCGGGTACTGTGGCAAAGGTATTTGTGAAAAACTTTGAAAACATTCAAGCAAAACAAAACATCCTACGCCTTGAAACCCGCGACCTAATGGATGTGGTTATTCAAGTGCCTGAAAAACTCATTGCACGCATCGATAAAGACGTTCACTATCAACCTGATGTTGTATTTGATGGTTATCCAAACAAGTCATATCAATTAACCATTAAAGAGTTTGATACCCAAGCCGACCCAATTACTTTAACGTATAAAGTTGTGTTTTCATTACCTGTGCCAGAAGATTTTAATCTACTTGCCGGTATGACTGGCCGCGTTGATATAGACTTAAGCAAAATCACCAGTTCACAATCACCTTATACATTACTGCCTGTTGAGGCGGTATTCTCAGAGCCTACTGAGTCTGAAAACGACAACAGCTTTGTGTGGCTTTACGACGAAAATACCGGTTTAGTGCACAAGCAAGCTGTTGAAGTTGGCCAATTACACCGTGATGGCATTGAAGTACTATCAGGTATTAAAGAAGGCCAAATCGTTGTGGCTGCTGGTGTGCACTTTTTAGAAGAAGGCATGAAAGTGCGTCCATGGCAAAAAGAGCGAGGCTTATAATGAGCTTTGCTGCACTCGCTATTGAAAGAAAAGTCATTAGCTGGATGTTCGCGCTGTTTCTACTTATTGGTGGAACCGTAGCTTACTTTGGCTTAGGACAACTTGAAGACCCTGAATTCACCCTAAAAAAAGCCATGGTGATCACCCTTTATCCGGGCGCGTCACCACAGCAGGTTGAAGAAGAAGTCACCTTCCCTATTGAAAATGCAATTCAACAGCTGCCGTATGTTGATTACGTAACCAGTATTTCATCACCGGGTAAATCGCAAATTACCGTCGAGATGAAAAGCAATTATCGTAAACAAGACTTACGCCAAATATGGGACGAACTGCGTCGTAAAATCAATGATCAGGCATCGTCGATGCCCTCAGGTGTTTATCCAAGCAAGATTATGGATGACTTTGGTGATGTATACGGGGTGATGTATGCAGTCACTGGCGATGGTTACTCTTACGATGAGCTAAAAGATTACGTTGATTATTTAAAACGTGAGCTTGTTTTGGTTGATGGCGTTAGTAAAGTAACAGTGGGTGGTGAGCAACAAGCACAAGTTATGGTTGAGATTTCAACCCGCAAGCTTGCCCAGTTAGGTATTTCGCCTAATCGTATTTATCAACTTTTACAAACTCAAAATAGCGTGTCGAACGCTGGTAAAGTGCGTGTTGGCGATGAATCTATTCGTTTACACCCAACCGGTGAATTTAAAGACGTAAAAGAGCTCGAAAATTTACTTATTTCTAAGCCAGGTGAAAATGAGCTTATTTACTTAGGTGACGTTGCCACCGTTTTTCGTGAGTACGCAGAAGTCCCTAACAATATTATTCGCTATAACCAGCAGCAAGCATTACTGGTAGGTGTGTCGTTTAGCACTGGCGTTAACGTTGTTGATGTAGGTGCAAATATTGATGCCCATTTAGCGTCACTAGAGTATCAACGACCACATGGTATGGAAATAAACAGCGTTTATAACCAACCAGAAGAGGTTGAAAAGTCAGTTAGTGGCTTTATTATCAGCCTACTTGAAGCCGTTGCTATTGTTATTGTTGTGCTTTTAGTCTTTATGGGCTTTAAAAGTGGCGTATTGATTGGTGTAATACTGCTACTGACCGTGTTAGGTACCTTCATTTTCATGAAGTTGTTTGCCATTGATTTACAGCGGATTTCGCTTGGCGCCTTGATCATAGCCCTAGGGATGCTGGTAGATAATGCCATTGTAGTAACCGAAGGCATATTAATAAACCTCAAACGCGGACAAACAAAACTGCAAGCGGCAACTAACATTGTTAATCAAACCAAGTGGCCATTATTGGGGGCTACGGTTATTGCAATTACTGCCTTTGCACCGATTGGCTTGAGTTCAGATGCCAGTGGTGAGTTTGCTGGCAGCTTGTTCTGGGTGTTATTTATTTCCTTGTTACTAAGCTGGATCACCGCCATTACCTTAACGCCTTTTTTCGCTGATTTAATGTTTAAACAAGCAGAAGAAAAACAGCCGCATCACGATGAAGACCCTTATCAAGGTGTTATTTTTAATGTTTATAAAGGCGTGTTACATACAGCAATGCGGTACCGTAAAACCACGCTACTGCTGATGGTGATCATGCTTGTTAGCTCAGTTTATGGCTTTAAATTTATCAAGCAGTCGTTCTTCCCGGCATCGAATACTCCTATGTTTTATGTTGATTATTGGCATACGCAAGGCGCTGATATTCATACCACTATGGATAGTGTTGCAAAGCTCGAAAAATTCTTACAAGCCGATCCACTGGTTGAAGAAATTACCACAACAGTTGGACAAGGTGCACCACGTTTCATGCTGACTTACGCACCTGAAAAATCATACCCAGCCTATGGACAATTGATTATTCGAGTAAAAGACCGCGAAGCTGTTACAACCATGATCACAAAAGTACGCGATTACCAACATGAACATGTACTTGATGCTCAGCTTAAAGTAAAACGTATGGAAATTGGCCCATCAACAGATGCAAAAATTGAAGCGCGTTTTTCTGGTGCTGATCCTGTGATACTTCGCCAATTAGCAAAAGAGGCGAAAGACATTCTGCATCAAGATGCGGGGGCATTTAATATTCGTGACGATTGGCGTGCTCGCTCGAAGTTAATTCGTCCACAATTTAACGAGCAAAAAGCCCGTCGTTTAGGGATTGCTAAATCTGATCTTGATCAGCTGCTGTTAACTAGCTTATCGGGTAAACAAGTGGGCGTATATAAAGACGGCACGCAAATGCTACCTATTATTGCTCGCTCACCTGCTGAAGAGCGTTTAAACGTTGAAAGCTTGCGCGACTTACAAATTTACAGCCCAGTGTTAGGAGTGTTTGTACCGGTGACACAAGTGGTTGATGATTTTGTTGTTGAGTGGGAAGACAGCTTGATCATGCGACGTGACCGTAAGCGTACCATCACTGTAATGGCTGACCACGATGTTATTGGCGATGAAACTCCAGCGAAGCTCTTTGCACGTGTTCGCAAAGACATAGAAGCTATTGAACTACCTCGTGGCTATGAATTGCAATGGGGCGGCGAGTATGAGTCATCAACAGATGCGCAAAAAGCTATTTTCGGCTCATTGCCTCTTGGTTACTTAGCTATGTTCGCTATAACTGTATTACTATTCAATTCAGTTAAAAAACCTTTAGTGATTTGGGCAACAGTGCCACTAGCCATTGTGGGTGTATCAGCTGGTTTATTACTAATGAATGCAGCATTTAGCTTTATGGCATTGCTTGGCTTACTGAGCTTAAGCGGTATGCTCATTAAAAACGGCATTGTATTAGTCGATCAAATTAACCTTGAACTTGATAGTGGTAAAGACCCTTACAAAGCAGTATTCGACTCTGGTGTAAGCCGTGTTCGCCCTGTAGCGATGGCTGCAATTACAACCATTTTAGGCATGATCCCACTGCTCTTTGACGTGTTCTTCCAGTCAATGGCGGTAACCATTATGTTTGGCCTTGGTTTTGCGACAGTACTGACACTGATTGTTGTGCCTGTGCTTTATACCATGCTGTTTAAGATCAAAGTACCAAAGCAGCGTCACGCTAATTAATACAGATTGACTCTCAACCAAAAGCCCTTTCAGCAAACTGTTAGGGCTTTTTCTTTATTACCTATTATTTTAAAAGGTAATAAAATCCGCCACAGCCAGCAAATAAAAATAAGCAACACCCAAAAAAAAACGCACTGGTTCTTGGTGCTTATAAATGGTAGTGATACTTCCTATATAGCTTCAGCTACCTACACGAATGTTATTCGTAAGTAATCCCAACACCCCATAACCAACAAACAATAGGGATGCAATAAAGATAAATGCATTCTGAAAAGTACCCATTGATAACCCAGTTTATTAGTCATGCAAAATTGGTCAGCTATCAATCATTAACTTATTTATTATTCTCGGTAAAGTCGGGTGCCGAGAGCTCGCCAGTGTCTAGTATAAATTTTTGTTATTTAAGGTGGGTTAAGGTGGGTGTCTAGTTAACGTTATTTAAGATGGGTGTCTAGTTACTTTTAAAGTGGATTTCCATTTAAAGTGGGTGTCCATTTTTGGGGAAGCGCACTAGCTTTCGTGAAATTTATTTAACGTGGCTGTCCATTTTGATGATCTGGTTATGGCTCTAAATAAAGTGGGTGTCTATTTAATGATTTTTTGATGATCTTGTTATGGTTATTAATAAAGTGGGTGTCTATTTAATGCTTAACCTATCAGCTTGTGTGCTAACCTATTTCTGCTGATTTATTACTTGAAGAATTAAGCTGTTTAGAAGTGGTTTTTACTTATTGATTGCAATACTCAGTGGTACTTTAAGTGCCAATGAAAAAGCATACTATCAGCATGAGTCTAATGTGGCTTTTCACGTTGCCGTTGAAAGTTTATCCGATGCTGTTTTAGCAATTGAAGGACAAAATGGATTGATATTTAACTCAAGATGGATTTTTGGGGAAATAGGCACACCAGTCGCAGATATTTGTGAAGGGCAACAATCAGCCGATTTTGAGTTCGGGTGTGATTCTGTTTCAAACCGCGCTGTTGAATCTCATTACGACTTTCCACAACACAGTCAAATTGCTCTGTATTTTAGACCTAACTTGATTGTGAATGGACTCAAATTGATTGAAGCAAGTGTTAAAAACAATAAAGTAGCGCTATTACATTACTATTTGAAGATGACCATACAAAAGAGCTATTCTTTGTAATAAAACATCAACTTATCGATATTATCGCGAAAAAACTCACTAAAAAAGAATTTAAACAGAAAAGAGACCGTCTTGAAGCTGATGCCATTGCCCCTAATAAAGGCTAGGGTTGAAATCAGTATCATTTAGAACCCTGAAGGGAACCAGTAAAGACTAGTCAGGGCTCTAATGTGCTGAAGCTTACTTTTTCAGACTTAATGTGCCGGTGCGTTTAGTACTGCTTCGCTTCGTTTGATTTGGTTTTGATGAGTGAGAATTGCCAGCCTTTGCTCTTGATTGACCTTGCTTGGCATCACTGCGTGCTTTTTTCACGTATTTAGAAAAGTCGCGCTTTTTTTCTTCTTCATTGCGTGGCTTTTGCTTAGCACGAGCTTGCGTTGGCTGTTTGTTTTCATCAATTGAACGCTCTTCCGTTTTACCTGAATCTGCAATTGAGTTATTGATCTCAGCCATTTCTTGTTCGGTTAAGTGACGCCACTGCCCTACTTTTAAACCCTTTAGGGTCACGTTCATAATTCGTGTGCGCTTTAAAGTCACCACTTCATAGCCTAAATATTCACACATACGACGTATTTGGCGGTTTAAGCCTTGTGTTAGCACGATGGTAAATTGCTGCGGGCCGGTTTGTTTAACCTTACACTTTTTAGTAACGGTATCGAGGATAGGAATGCCATTTGCCATCTTATTCACGAACTGGCGATTAAGTGGTTTATCAACCGTTACTACGTATTCTTTTTCATGATTATTACCAGCGCGAAGAATTTTATTAACGATGTCGCCTTCGTTAGTTAAGAAAATTAAGCCTTCTGAAGGTCTATCTAAGCGTCCAATTGGGAAAATACGCTCGGGGTAATTAACTGCTTTAACAATATTGCTTTGGATTTTTCGCTCAGTCGTACAAGTAATACCAACAGGTTTGTTATAGGCAATATAAACCAGCTTAGGCTTTGCTTTTAAAGGTTTGCCATCAATAAGTACATCATCGGCGTCACTGACTTTTACGCCCATTTCAGGCAAGCTGCCGTTAACAGTAACACGACCTTCTTCAATATATTTATCTGCCTCACGGCGTGAACAAAAACCTGTTTCACTGATAAATTTATTTAATCGCTTTAACTCTGTCATGGCACACTTCTGTCTGGATTTTAAAGCCGCTAGTTTATACCAGAAGCCTTTACCAAGCTAGGTAGAATCTAGGCTCTTTGACTACACTTTTAGTGTTGCGCTGCGTTTTTGGGCTTTTCGCTCAATAAACTATGTAGCGTATCAAAATCGAAGGCGTACTCAGTGCTTTTACTGTTTTGCAGTAAGAAGGCTTCAAAAGGGATAACCGACCAATCTTTGATATTTCTCAGCCAGCGATAACTTTGAATATTGTGCTTTGTGATCACCCCAAGCTGAAACTTAATCGCATCGTGATTTTGCCAATAAGGGTTGCCATTATGATGATCGACCACGCTAATTAGTGCCCACGCTCCCATCATAAAATGCCCGCCAACACTGGCCGTGAGTTTTTGTTGTTCAATTAAGTCTAAATTATCATCAAGCCAGTCTATGCCACCTATGAAATAGGCTTTATCTGTTTTACCTTTCACAGCTTCTAGGGCGCCTTGCGCCATTAAATCAGATGCACACCAAATCACATTGCTATCAGGGTGTCGTTGCAATAATCGGCTTACTTTATTCGCAGCCTCCTGCTTACTCCAATTTGCATAGACAACTTGCTCAAGCTCAACATCTTGTTTACGTAAATAATGAACGAGGCCATCACTGCGGGTGTCAGATTCAGTACCATAATGGCCATTAATAGCAACAAAATGAGGCGTTTGCTTTGTATTTATTGCCTCATCAAGTAAGGCTTTGCCAAGTTGCTCACCGGCTTTGAAGTTATCGTGAAATACTTCACCTAACCAATACTTAAAGCGCTGACGGGGTTTACCGACTTCGTCTCGCTCTACGCCAACAATCGTTTCTTCAAGGGTGATAAATTTAATTTTGTGCTGCTCAAGCAAGGTCATTGACTGCTCTGCACCACCTGGGTAATTAATTAAAATTGCGTAGTCGGGTTTAGCGTTATATTGCAGGTATTGTTTCAGCTCAGCTAATTGAATGTGGCGATTTCCACCGCCATAAATTGTTGTAAGGGCGACATTATTTTGCTTGGCAGCAACCTGCATCACATTAGTCACTCTTTGCCAAAATAAATCACTTTTAACTGAGGGGTTAACTAACAGCACAGAGAATTGCTCGCCAGCATAAAGTGGTGAACAGCAAAGCATTGTAAAAACCAACAAGCAAACTCGCATTACCACTCCGCTTTGTTTTTCTTTGATTGTAGTATACGAGGAATTATCTAGACAATTTTCGCCAAATTAATTCACACGGACCATGTGTAAAGTACTGACTATACACTTTACAAAAAAACAATTGAAAAACAAGCACAAAAGCAATCACCAACCAATAATCTAAGCGATCAAAATTAAGTGCTGCGGTTGGGTATGCGACTTTAAAAAACAGGATAAAAATCACTGTTTGCATTAGATATAGCGTTAATGACATGCGTCCAGCTTGCTGTAGTAGTAACCAGTTACTTGGGGAATTTTTAACTATTTTCACAATGATGTGGCAATAACAAATGGCCATAGCTAAAGCAGCAAGCCAATTAATCGGTTCAGCAATCGCGTACATGAATACACTTTGGTCAGGCTCTATCATCAACCTCAGAGCCGTAAAACTTATCGCTGCAGCAGTAATCAACTTAAGCTGAGAGTGTGTTAAACCCTGAACAAATACCCCTTGTTTATATAAATAAACGCCCACCAGCATTAACCCAGCAGCCATCCACACAGTGATAAGCGGTACAGCAATAAGCATTATGATAAATATCAAAAAGTTACTGACGAATCCTGCGAAGTAAGAAGAATACGCTGCATCATACGCCATTAAAAAGCTCTCAGAGCTTCTCGTTACAGGGTTAAAATCTGGCTCTACAAAGGCAAGTAAGAATGAAATAAAGGCGCCGAGAAGTAAAAACAACATACCCATACGCAAGTTTTTTTCTTCATCTTGCTGACTAAATTTAAGCGTTAACCAGCCTGCACAAGCATAAATAAACAAAATATCACCAGCCCATAATAAAAAACCATGGGCAAGGCCTATAAATGCCAAAACTTTTAGCCGTTTATGTTGTTTTTCAACATTTTGCCAAAGCTGCCATTGAATAACTAAAGATGCTCCGAATAACAAGCAAAAAAGGCTTCTAAAACGCCCATCAATAAACACGGTATTAATAGTGAAAATTAGCGAGTCTGAAAAGGGTGGCGTAGCACTTGGGGTATAGTCATACTCAAACACAGCAAAGGTGTAGATGTTCATAAACATCAAGCCGAGTACCGCAATACCCCGTAACACATCCATATTTATATTGCGCATAAATCCCTTATAGGTTTTGCCTGCAGCTATCACTCCAATTTACTGCATTTTCGTATATCTTGGGAAGATCTGCGCTTTCAATGCTTAGATAGGCAACAGCCTGTTCAAGCGCCCACCAGCTACCAGTTTCGTACGCTTTAACCGTTTCAAGTATGTAATAGAGGATATTTTTTTCTTGCATGAGAGCGGCATGAATTTCGTCAGGAAACGGCAATCTATCCAATAACTTTTCCATAGGTTGATCTAATATGGCATCAAGTAATGAAAATAGCCCTGTTAAAAATGCCTCACCAGTTTGCTGTTTAGCAACACGCTGAGCGATTAATTCACAAAAACGGGCTCTTACAACACAAAGCCGAGTCAACTCGGCTGGTTTTGACTGGGCACTGTGGGCAGTAATAATTAGGCTAACAAACTTTTTAAGTCGTTCATGACCTAAATAAACAAGCGCTTGTTTTAATGAGCCAATTTTACTCTTTATAGGAAAAACACCGCTATTTATTAAACGTAACAGTTTATAAGCAAGTGCAGTATCTAAAGAAAACAAACCAGCGATTTCACTGATATCTGGATCTGGGCGCATGACTTGTGCATAAATCGATAATACCAGCGCATAATTGTAATCAATATCACGATGCTGAATCATCTTCGGTTTAGCAAAAAAATAACCCTGAAAAAAATCAAAGCCCATTTTATGCGCTTTTTCGTAATCATCAGCTGTTTCGAGTTTTTCAGCTAATAGCTTTATCTTTTGATACTTTTTTAATTTATGAACAATCGGGGCCAATTCTTCAAAAGGGGTTTGCTGAACATCAAACTTTATTAAACGAATAAGTTTTAAAAAACGGTCCCATTCGGGTTGGTAAACAAAATCATCCAACGCTAATTTATAGTTGTTATGAAATAATTCACGGCAATATTCGTAATTTTCGTCCGTTGGCTCAATGGTTTCAAGTAACTCAATCACGACATCATTCGTTGGCAAAAATGCGCAAAGGTCCAGCTTCAAAGACTCTGGACCAATATTAATCAATGCTTTTTTACCCGACGTTATATGACGAGTACCTAAATTGAGCTGGTTTTCCATAATTAGCCGAGCCGTTGCCGTGCTCTCTGACACATCAGGAAAACTATTTTGTAAACTATCTCTAAATAGTAGCTCATAGGCGACAACTTGTTGACGACGATTAAAGACCGCTTGCCTAGCAACAAATACAGCCACTTTACCTACTTTTCTTATTTTATATCACACTAAGTAATTAATAGCTGAAATTGGTAAAAAAGTCACCTAATTACCATGAATCACTTACTTTTTATTGATATAAGCCAGATAAATAGCCTTCTGCAACGGATTGCCACGTAAAACGGGCATTTCGAGCCTGTTCACATATTGAGCACCATTTTTCTGGTTGCGATTTTTTAAGCTCAAGCGCATCACTAAAACTAGTAACAAGTTCGTAGCTTTGTGATGCCAAACTCTCGCCTTGGAAACTAAAACCACTCACATGATGTTCTACTGTATCACGTAAACCACCTACACCATGTACTAAGCACGGCTGTCCTGCTCGCATTGCTAACATCTGGCTAATACCGCACGGCTCAAATGAACTTGGCATTAAAAATAAATCGCCTAAGTGGTACATGTATTCACCAACATAATGCGCATAACCTTTTAAAAATAGCAGGTTATCTTGACGTGCCATAACTGATGTCATGATGTGCTCAAGTTCAGTATCCCCTGAGCCTAAAATAATCATGTAGCCGTTATGTTGTTTTAAACGCTGACATAACTCATCTAACACAAGCCCTTTATCATAAGGCTGACGAAGTAAGAGTGCTTTTTGGTCCGTTAAACGACCCACACTGGTTACTAATGGCCCAGAAAACGGCCGAGTTTTAAATTGAAGTAATCGTTGATGCGCTATGTAATAGCTTGGATCTAATACTGGGCCTTTTGCCATCCATTGAAATAACGCATTTTCGGCATGTTGATAAAGACTCGCTAAGCTGATGTCTTCAAGCTTCATTCCTGGGTACTCGCAACCATTAAGAATGCCCACTACACGCCCTTGTTCATAGGCAGCCTGCAAGTCAGCTTCAAGTCCCTCACCACCAAAAAAGCCTTTTTCAGCATCACTTGGACGCAGTACTTCTTGGCAATAAGTTGGCGAAACAAGGTGTACTTTATCAACCAGGTTAATAGCAGTACGCATTGGGTTAAAGCAATCAAAATAGCGCGGATCGCATAACCTTTCGCCGTTATAACCTAAACTTGGGAACCAGGCTTCTAGGCTTGAGCTATCACCTTTGAAAGGACGTATCCCTTGCAATGCAAGGTTATGTACTGTGTAAGCTAAAAATATGTGCGCTAGTTTTCTATAGCGGCTATCTGTTTTAAGTAATAGAGCAACACAAGCACTGTGCCAATCATGTAAATGCACAACATCCGGCGTGCGAATAAGCCCTTGTAATAAGGCTTCGCAAACAGCAGCGTTAAAAAGAGCAAACTTACTTGCATCGGTTGCAAACGGACGGCCCGGTTCATCATTACAATAAACAGCGCCGTTATGGCGGCTAAATTCCCAATGAGAAATAAGCAGTTGCGTTATACCTTCTTCATTTTTAGCAAGCTTCCACACATCCAGTTTTTGCATTTGACCTGCAAAGGGCACGTGCACTACACCTATGTGATGCCGCTCTAAATAATCAAAGCCATAATCTGGGATCACCACATCAACACTAAGGCCTCTTTCTACTAACGCTTTAGGGCAATCTCTAACAACATCCGCTACACCACCGACTTTTGCATTCGGTAATGCATCATTCTCTGCTGCTACCATCAATACATGCATGCTTTGCAGTACTCCATAAAACTTTTATACCAATTGGCAATAATACTTAATTAAGCAAGCTGGTATTATTCAAATATAAATAAAGGAGGGGCTTGCCCTCCCTTTTTGTCTTAGCGCGATTGCTTAAGCAAGGCGTTTATTATCTTGCTCTTGTTGCTCTAACTTCTTCGCAAGCTCATTCAACATATCACGAGTGACCAGCACAATCCCTTTTTTCGAGACTCTAAAGCCATTTTCTTTGTCGACTTTGTTATCGTAACCGATTTCAAGTCCTTCGGGGATCTCACAGTTACGGTCAATAATAGCACGCCTAATCTTACAATTTCGGTTGATCTTAACACCTGGTAATATTACGGATTCTTCGATTTCACAGAATGAATGAACATATACATTCGAGAAAAGTAGTGACTTCTTAACTTTAGAACCAGAAATAATACAGCCACCTGATACTGTTGAATCAACAGCCATACCACGTCTGTCATCATCATCAAAAATAAATTTAGCAGGTGGTAACTGCTCTTGGTAAGTCCAAATTGGCCATTTTGGATCATAAAGGTCAAGCTGTGGCTGTGGCATTACCAGCTCCATGTTGGCTTCCCAGAATGAGTCAAGTGTACCCACATCGCGCCAGTATGGCTGACCATCATGTACATCTCTAAACGGGTATGCAAATACGTTATGCTCTTCGATGATAGCAGGGATAATATCGTGACCGAAATCTCGGCCAGAACCTTCAGTTTCTGCGTCTTTTTTCAATTGTTCAAATAAGAACTCAGTATTGAAAATATAGTTACCCATTGATGCTAAACAGGTCCCTGGCTTACCAGGCACAGAAGTAGGCTCAGCAGGTTTTTCATCAAAACGACGAACACGATTGCTTTCATCAACTGTCATTACACCAAATGTATCTGCAGCTTCTTCGCAAGGTACCTCAATACAACATACCGTCATATCAGCACCTGTCTCAACGTGTTTAGCCAACAAACCACCGTAGTCCATACAATAAACGTGGTCACCCGAGAGGATCATCACATACTTAGGCAGCTCATGGCGGATAATATCCATATTTTGGAATACCGCATCAGCTGTACCACAATACCAGTCATCTCCATTTCGCTGAGAGGCAGGAAGTATTTCAACTGATTCTCCCAATTCTTTTTTGAAATGGCCCCATGCACGATTTACGTGACGAATTAACGAGTGCGACTTATATTGAGTAGCAATACCAACTCGACGAATACCTGAATTTATACAGTTCGACAGTGGAAAGTCGATGATTCGGTGTTTACCACCAAAATAGACTGCTGGTTTAGCACGCCAGTCTGTTAATTCATGTAAACGTGAACCTCGCCCTCCTGCTAGGATGAGGGCATACGTTTCTCTTGTTAAACTACTTATATATCGGTTTGCATAACTTGGCATAACTCTCTCCGTCTTAAGCTAGCTGCTTTTCTTCTGTGTGTTTTGCTGTGCACTAGTATCCATTAATGGCTCCAAATGCCAGATGTCATCACTGTATTGACTAATGGTTCTATCGCTCGAAAACATGCCACTGGCTGCAGTATTCAAAATACTCATTTTTGTCCAGTGAGCAGTATCTAAGTAGGCTTGTTCAACTTGCTCTTGCGCTTCTACAAAGCTGGCAAAATCATGAGCGACTAACCATGGATCGTGCGGGCTCTTAATCGCCGCAATAATGTCGTCAAATAAATTAGGCTCAAACAGGTTAAAATGACCGCTCTCAAGTAATTGCATTACTTTATAGAGGCTGTCAGTTTGGTGAATAATCTGCTCAGGATTATAGTGTGCTTTGATATCGTCAATTTGCTCTGCACGTGCACCAAATAAGAAGAAGTTATCAGCACCCACTGCATCACGAATTTCAATGTTAGCGCCATCTAACGTACCTATAGTCAAAGCACCGTTCATCATGAACTTCATGTTACCTGTGCCAGATGCTTCTTTACCTGCTGTAGAAATTTGCTCAGATAAATCAGTTGCTGGGCAAATAGTTTCCATTGCTGTCACGTTATAATTAGGTAAAAAAGCAACTCTTAAATACGGTTTAGCAAGCGGATCTTTGTTGATCACTTCTGCTACGTTATTAATTAATTTAATAATTTTCTTCGCCATGTAGTAACCTGGCGCAGCTTTACCGCCCAATAGCACACAACGAGGAACAATGTTTGCTGTATCGCCTTGGCGAATACGGTCGTAAAGGTGAATAACGTGCAGTACATTTAATAGCTGACGCTTATATTCGTGTATACGTTTAACTTGCACGTCAAACATCATTTCGGCATCAAACTCTACGCCACAGCGGTTTTTTACTAATTCAACAAGGCGCTGCTTATTGCTGTGTTTTACAGCTTGCCATTGTTTATGGAATTTAGGGTCGTCATATAAACGACGTAACTGGCTAACTTTACTAAAGTCAGCAACCCATTCATCACCAATGTGTTGATTAAGCAGTTTAGCCAACTCTGGGTTACAATGTGCTAACCAACGACGCGGTGTTACACCATTGGTTTTATTATTGAATTTATCTGGCCATAGCTGATAAAACTCGTTAAATAAGCCAGCTTTAAGTAGTTCAGTGTGAAGTGCAGCCACACCATTAACCGAATAACTACCTACAATCGCTAAATATGCCATGCGAATTTGCGGCTCAGGGCCTTCTTCGATAAGCGATAGCGCACGCTGTTTTTCAACATCACCAGGCCAAGCTAACGCAACTTCGGCTAAGAAACGCGCATTGATTTCATAAATAATTTCTAAGATACGCGGTAGTAATCGGGCAAATAAAGATACTGACCACTTCTCTAATGCTTCAGGAAGTAAAGTGTGGTTTGTATAAGCCATGGTCTTAGTCGTGATAGACCACGCTTCTTGCCAATCTAGCTCATACTCATCAACCAAAATACGCATAAGCTCAGCAACAGCAATACTTGGGTGCGTATCGTTTAATTGAAAAACATGGTAATCAGCAAAATCAGAGAAGTCTTCGCCATGTTTGCTAACCCAGGTATCAATGATGTCTTGTAAACTCGCCGATGATAAGAAGTATTGCTGACGTAAACGTAGCTCTTTACCGTTCTCGCTACTATCATTTGGGTAAAGTACCATTGTGATTTGTTCAGCTAAGTTTTTACGCGCTACAGCTTCTGAGTAACTACCCGCATTGAACTCGCTTAAATCAAATTCGTCAGTGGCTTCTGATTTCCATAAACGTAGGGTGTTTACAATATCGTTCTTGTAACCCGGAATCGGCACATCATAAGGGACAGCTAAGACATCATGAGAATCTAGCCATTGACGGTGCTCACGACCCTGTTTATCAGTATAGCTTTCAACATGCCCGAAGAATTTTACGCGTTTTGATTGCTCAGGCGCACTCAGCTCCCACGGGTGCCCTTCACGTAACCAATTATCTGGTTGTTCAATTTGATGACCATTTTCAATAGCTTGATTAAACATGCCATATTCATAACGAATACCATAGCCAACCACTGGTAATGCAAGACTTGCACAGCTATCTAAAAAACATGCAGCTAAGCGCCCTAAGCCACCATTACCTAGACCTGCATCATGCTCAGCCTCCGCAACTTGCTCAAGTTCGGTGCAGTATTCTTGCAACGCCTTAGCTACTTGCTCATCTAAATCTAAGTTTAAAATCGCATTGCCAAGGGCGCGGCCCATTAAAAATTCAAGAGACAAGTAAGCTGTTTTACGGCGTTTTTGTTCATGAATTTGCTGTTTTGTTACTCGGCAACGAGCAACTAATCGGTCACGAATAGTTAATGCTAATGCATGGTATAAATACAGTTGTGATTTACCTACTTTGTCACGTCCAAGGGTGTAATAAAAATGGCGTGATAAATCATCGTCTAAAGTACTTTCATCAACTGTAGGCGCATCCTGCCAGCCCTTAACAACACATACTTGATCGGCATTTTTAGCCATGATTAAGATCCTCTGAATTAGCGGTAAAAACCCAGCTGCTCATTGCAGCAATCTCGTGTTCCTTGTCAACAAACTGAGTTGACATTGGATGAATGCTGGTCAGCGCTAACTGCCATTTTCCTTTATCTAAGTTAGGAAGTTGGCAAGTTACAGGCTCTGATCCTGCATTTAATATGATCAATAAAGCTTGATTTGTGTGCTTGTCTGTCAGGCTGTATATCAGCACCTGGCGATCGCCTTGATGCCAATCGTCTTGTTGCATATTGGTGCCTGATTCAGTGAACCACGCGACGTCATAACGCGGGTCATTGTCGTGAACAAAAAAGCGGTGTTTAAAAATGCTGAACTGCTTACGAATGCGCAAAACATCGTCAATAAAACGTGTAAGAGGATGACTAAATTGTGAGTCTTTCCATGCAAGCCAACTTGTGCGATTGTTTTGACAATAGGCGTTGTTGTTACCACCTTGTGAGTGTGCCATTTCGCTTCCTAATGAAAGCATAGGCACGCCTTTAGAAAGCAACAAAGTTAACAGCATATTTTTTTGTTGCTGTAAGCGTAATTTGCTCACTTGTGGGTCATTGGTAAACCCTTCAACGCCACAATTGAATGAGTGATTGTCACTGTGTCCATCACGATTTTGCTCGCCATTGGCTTCGTTATGTTTATTCTCGTAACTAACTAAATCAGCAAGCGTAAAGCCATCATGACTAGTGATAAAATTGATACTGTTAAGTGGCCCACGTAGGTTATGCTCAAACAAGTCAAACGAACCATGTAAACGTTTTGCAAGCTCACCAATTACGCCCTGTTCTTGTTTCCAAAAGCGTCTTATCGTATCGCGATATTTATCATTCCATTCACGCCACGGTGCCGGAAAAGCCCCTAATTGGTAACCTCCTGGGCCTATATCCCAAGGCTCTGCAATGAGTTTAACTTGGCTTAATACTGGGTCTTGATTAATCGCTTGGAAAAACGCATGCGCCTGATTAAAACCATTCGGGTTACGCGCTAAAATGGTTGCTAAGTCAAAACGAAAACCATCAACCCCCATCACTTCAACCCAATAACGCAAGCTATCAAGTACCAGCTGTAAAGAACGAGGCGAATCAATATTTACCGTGTTACCACAGCCGGTATCATTAATATAATGCTGAGGTTTATCAGCAACAGTGCGGTAATAACCTAAATTGTCTAAGCCACGTAGTGATAAAATAGGCCCATCTGTGCCCGCCTCAGCTGTGTGGTTATAAACCACGTCGAGTATTACTTCTATGTCCGCTTTATGAAGCGCTGCCACCATTTCTTGAAACTCACTAATATCATCATTAACGAGATACTCTTTATGTGGAGTAAAGAAATTAAGTGTGTTGTAGCCCCAGTAATTTTGTAAACCTTTAGCGGTAAGAAACTGCTCGCTGATAAATGCATGAATAGGTAATAATTCTAGGCAAGTCACCCCAATAGTGCGTAAATGCTCAATAAAGCTAGGATGGCTTAAACCTAAAAACTTACCTTGTAACGATTTTGGGATCTCAGGATGACGACAGGTTGCACCAACTACATGACATTCGTAAATAACCGTTTTACCCCAGCTGTGGTTCGGCTTTTTACCTGTGTAAGGTGACAGCTCCCGGACTCGAGATTTTGGCATATCAATAGCATTGTTGACCTGGCTTAACTTTCCTACAGGCATTTGCCCATAGTGACGTTCACTCCACGTAAACTCGCCATAAAAATCACGGGCATACGGGTCTAACAACAATTTGTGATTATTAAAAAATAGTCCTTTTTCGGGTGCGTACTCACCATCAGCGCGAAAGCCATACAAGGCGCCACTTTTCAGAGGACTCACTTTTAGTGTCCAGATACCGCCCTCGTTCATATGCATCGCTAGGGTGAGAATTTCTGAATGACCACTGCTATCAAATAAGCACAAAGACATATGTTGTGCTTGTGGTGCGTACACAGCAAAGTTTACGCCCTCACCAACAACAGATGCCCCTAAAGGCGAGCTCACCCCAACTTCGAGTTCAACACTATGACTCATCGCTCACCTTCTTAAGGTAAATTGTTGCAAGACCAGGCAAAGACACACTGATGCTTTGATTAAAGCCATGGCTTTCAATCGCTTGGCTTACGATGATTTGCTCTGCGTGACTAGTTGCATCAACGCCAGAACCAAAATAGTCCGCTTTATCTGTGTTCAAAATAACTTGATAAGTACCAGCTTTTGGCACACCTATCACGTAGTCGTGATACACCTGTGGCGTTAAATTACATATCACAACCACAAAATCTTCTGCTTTCTTTGCATAGCGAATAAAGCTAAACATACTTTGCTCAGCATTATTGCTATCGAGCCACGCGAAGCCCGCTGGGCTGGTATCTTGCTCGTATAAAGCTGGCGTACTAGTGTAAACAGCATTTAAATCTTTAATCGTTTGCTGCATGCCACTGTGGCTAATATGCTCAAGTAAATGCCAATCAAGCGATTGGTCGTGATTCCACTCTTTACGCTGGGCGATTTCAGCACCCATAAACAATAATTTTTTACCTGGATGCGCCCACATAAAGGCATAATATGCACGTAAGTTTGCAAACTTTTGCCAGTCGTCCCCTGGCATTTTTTCAATTAATGAGCCTTTACCATGCACCACTTCATCATGGCTAAGCGGTAAAATATAGTTCTCGCTGTAGGCGTAAACCATCGAAAAGGTCATTTCGTGGTGGTGATGCGAACGGTAAAGGGAATCGCGCTGCATATAATGCAAACTGTCATTCATCCACCCCATATTCCACTTATAACCAAAACCTAAACCATCATGGTCAACTTGGCGCGTAACACCCGGCCACGCAGTTGACTCTTCAGCCACCATCATAATGCCCGGATTTTTTGCATAGCAGCGCATATTGACTTGTTTTAAGCACTCAATAGCGCCTAAGTTTTCTCTGCCGCCGTATTGATTTGCAACCCATTGCCCTTCTTCACGGCTGTAGTCTAAATAAAGCATTGAGGCAACCGCATCCACACGTAAGCCATCAATACCAAATTCATGTAGCCAGTACATTGCATTCGCAATCAGAAAGCTACGAACCTCTGCGCGGTCATAATTGTAGATATAGGTATTCCAATCAGGGTGAAAACCTTGTCTCACATCAGCGTGTTCGTATAGATGGGTGCCATCAAAACGATGTAAACCATGAGGATCACTTGGGAAATGACCAGGTACCCAGTCAAGAATAAGGCCAATATCGGCTTCGTGACATTGCTCGACGAAGTAAACAAAATCTTCAAAGCTGCCATAGCGACTGGTCGGGGCAAATAATCCAACGGGTTGATAACCCCAAGAACCATCAAATGGGTACTCGCTGATTGGCATTAATTGTAGATGCGTAAAGCCAAGCTCTTTAGTGTAAGGAATAAGATTATCAGCAAGTTCACGCCATGTGAGATAGCGCTTGCCGTCATCTCGTCTTTGCCAAGAACCCGCATGCACTTCATAAATACTAACAGGCGCATCAACACTATTTCTTTTTGCACGATTTGCTAACGCCCTTTCAGAAAGCTGAATACCTGTTTTTAGCTTTTGTAGCACTGACGCTGTACCCGGTGCTTGTTGCATCTTAAACGCAAATGGATCAGCTTTATCAAGCACTTCTCCGGTCACAGTGGTGATAGCAAATTTATAGCATTGATGCTCTTTAAGCCCAGGAATAAACAACTCCCATACCCCACTGGCAGGATGAAAACGCATAAAATGACGATTACGCTGCCAATAATTAAATTCACCAATAACCGATACACTACTGGCATTCGGCGCCCACACTGTAAAGCGAACACCATCAACCCCTTGTTGAGTCACAAAATGTGCACCAAAATGTTGATAAGCATGCTCTAAACTGCCTTCATTAAACAGATACATTGCCTGTTCATCTAAGCTGCTTTCAAAGCTGTACTCATCATATTGTTGATGAGTAAATTCATTGCTATAGCTAACATCCAGCTGGTAGTCAGGTTTCGTTTTTGATTTGATATTTGCGACAAATAAATGACTATCACCTTGTTGCTGCGCAACGATTTTTTCTGTGCCAAGCAGAATCGAAACACTGCTTGCGCCAGGCAAAAAGCAACGAATTTCATAGCTTGTAGGGCCACTTTTATGCGCCCCAAGAAAGCTGAAAGGATCTCTAAAACAACCACTGGCTAATGCATCGATTTGTTTTTGATAAATAACAGATTGTGCACTTTGCTCTTGACGAACACGACTTCGCATTATTGATTCCTTATCGAAATTAAACTGGCTAAGAATGACTGTTGCGCTTCGATAATCTGCGCAGCTGGACGCGACAATAAACGCCGCCAATTTGGGTACTCTTTATCAGTACCGGGGATATTTACAGGCAGTATTTGCTGGTCTAAGTCATCTATTTGAATAGTAAATAGCTTTGCTGGTGCTGCCGCTAATGAGGATGCCAACGCTTCATAAACCGTAAAGGCATCTGTTTCTAACGATAAATGCTGGTGTGACTCTCGTGCGATAAAATTAAGCATACGATGCTTTTCAATGTTTCTCGCATCGAATTGAGCCCGAGTTTGCTCATTATCAAGCAAACCATATTGTTGTTTAATCGTAATATCGTGGCCAATCCACCAGCCTTTGAATGGTGGTACATCATGGTTGGCTATCATTAAAAGGCTATGAGGCGCAAAATGCTCAGCCGCTAAAAACTCGCCTTGATAATCTTTTTCAAAGTAGAACAACCCATTTGAATAGATTGCACTTGCTTTTAATGCTTCACGCACTTCATTAGGTACCACACCTAAATCTTCACCAATTACGACGCATTGATTAAGATGAGATTCAATTTTAAGCACTGCTAATAACTGTTCAAACGGATAATAAACATAACAACCATCTTGCTGGGAATTATTCTCAAAACACCACCAAAGACGGCGAATTGCCATTACATGGTCAATTCTAAGACCACCCACATCTTCCATATTGGCGCGGATAAGTGAGCGATAAAAAGCAAAGTTGTCTTTACTTAACTTTTGTGGATTCAGTGCTGGCAAACCCCAATTCTGACCATGTTCAGCCCAAGGATCTGGCGGAGCTCCAACATGAGCATTTTCGGCAAATAGCTCATTTTGGCTTTTGAACTCACTGCCATCACCTGCACAGCCAACGGCTAAGTCATTAATAAGGCCAATTGCCATACCGCTATCACGGGCAGCTTGCTGGCAGATATTTAATTGAAGGTGAGCTTGCCATTGTAAATAGCTAGCATAATCACGGTCGCCAACCAACATGGTCGACAGGCTGCGTTTATGGGTTTCACAAAAACGAGCGAACTGCTGTTTTCGCTCTTCTGAAGCAAACTCACAAAATTGTTGATATAAACAGCTAAACACTTGATATTTAAAATCACTAACCGATGTATAATCAATGTAAGTCGCATCGGTTTGCGGTTTATTTGCCAATAATTTATCAAGTGCATTATTATTTTTGGCGTCTTCGCATAATGACACAGCAATATACAGCGGGTTCAATAACGCTCGGCTATTTGGACTATAAGGACTCGCCCTCTCAGGACTGTGTTCAAACAGTAAATGCAGCGGATTAAGCAACACATAATCCATATTGTTAGTCGCGGCTGCTTTAATAAGTTTTGTTAAATCAGCGAAATCACCAATTCCTAACCCCTCTTCATTGCATAAGCTATAAAGCTGAATGGATAAGCCCAAACGCTTTTTATCATCAATAGAAAAGCTTTCTTTAGGTGTGATCCATAGCTGACTGTGAGCTTGCTGATCTGCCACTGTAATGAGTGCATCATGGTAACCGATTGGCATTTCAGGAACTGGCAATGCAAGCTCAAGATAACGAATGCCGTTTAGGCCGTAATCACCTAGTACAGCTAAACCTTGCAAGTTTTCACAAGTAAAATGAATATCAAGCGAAGGCACGCTTAGAATACATGAGCGTGTTAATAAACGCTCATCAACGCGTACTTTCAAAATTGGATGGTGTGCCTCAATAATGCTTGTATGAGGCAACAAGTTCAGCCAAGTACCTGCATCTAATGCAAAATTAAGTTGGTTTATTACATCAGAATCTTGGGTATTTATACCGCAACAACTAAGCGCCTGCTTGCGTGTACTTTCATCGAAAATAACATGCTCACCAGTGTATTTAGTATATTCATAGCCTATGCCATGCAGGTAATATAACTGAGATAGTGAGTGCATCAAAACACCTAAGCGCGCTGGGTATTAACAATGCTGTTATCAGTACCAAAACCGTTAGGAATATAACCATCAGCTTGGTGGTCGTTGTCCCATGTCTCGCCATTGATTAGATAACGGAAGTGAAACTCTTGATCAAGTGGTAAACGCTGCTTGCATTTGAAAACTTGCTCTTTTTTATTGAACTTCATTGGCACAGGCTGCCAATCTGTAAACTCCGCAACTAATTGCACATCTTCAGCATCAGGATGCTTAAATTCAAAAGTAACTTCGGTTTCGTCTTTAGTTTTAAAAAAGCGTTTGCTTAGCATAGTGGGCTCCAATTCAACCAATTGGTAAATTAATCCTTGCCACAGTACCGCATTCAACGACTCTATAAGCGGAGGCTGTGCGTTCCAGGTTTCATAAACTTGATTACCAAATCATCAAGTTCATTAAGTAAATCAAACCTATATTTACGCATTATGACAGTGCAAATGTTTATTTTTCGCACCAAGATAGTGCGTAAATTAAACAAAAATTACAACAATCATATTGCTGTATTATTACGAGCAATAACTGAACCAAGTTGATGATAAAATACACTTTAATTTCAGTATGTTTTATCTACTCTCGTAATGACTTATAAAAAGTAGATAACAAATTGGGTTGGGTAAAGTGAATTAAATTGAAGTGAACAATTAGAGCAAAAACACTAAAAAGACACTATTTCATTTAGTAAAAAATATAAGCATATAATTTACAAAAATAAATTACATTGTTTCTGTAAGGTAAATTATATAAATCTATATGAGACATATATAAATCGTTATTCCTTCCAGAAAAAACCTACAAAACAAAGCAAAACCAACCGTTAATTTTTACTACCCAATTAACTTATTTAAAAACTACCCAAGCAGAAAGACAAAAACAATAAGTACAAAATCGTAAATTTAAAATTTAAAACTAGTTATCAAACCAACATCAGACCAAGCTTTAAAATAAAAATAAAAACCTTTTAAAAATTTAAAAGCGGACGTTTTTCCAGTGAAGTAAATTTATTTTACATCGTAAACGCTAAGCGAATATTATTAGCTCACTACCACCCCACAAGTAGAGCTTATACTCTAAACGATGTGAATTTTCACATTTTGTACCAATCTAAACACCATTATCAATAAAACGCTTTTGCTAACTTATCTGTAACAATATAATTACTGACATTATAAAGGTGAGCACAACTTATAAAAATGCACCAAAATGGTACTCTAGATGACAAATGCAATACGAACTTCATTCACGATTATTATTACTATAATTGCTTTCGCTTATGGGATGAGTATCTTATTAACAAAGAAAATTAATGATTTAAATTATATTGATAGCGGAATAGAGCTGTACTACTTAACTGGTGTAGAATCGCAGATAACAAAAACGGCTTGGTATAATATTTTATTAAGTGGGCAAAACATAATAAGAAAAGAGAATGAAACCTATATAGTAATAAATTCTGAGCAAGGGCTGACTGTCGCGGCACTTTCATCAGATATAATATTATCTACACTGTTAGCTCCAATAAATATAATTATACTATTATTATTGATAATGGCAGTAAGCTGGATAGTTAATATAAGAGTACAAACTCGAAATGAGAGTTACACTCTCAAATTGCTTAATACTCAAGCATCTGATTTACTTAAAAGTCTCAACTTAGCTACCAGCTCTACAGCTAAACAACCGCATATTGAGCAACTCCGCGTCAACTATGACGCTCTTCGCACGCATATCACTAACTACACTAAAGAGTCTGAAATAAGTATATTTCAAGATAAGCTCACTCACCTGCTTGACCGCCACGCATACATAGAGCATTTAGCCAAACAACTTAGAATCGCAGAGCGACAAAAATATCGTTGCGCATTACTTTTTATCGACTTAGATGGTTTTAAACAAGTAAATGATTCTTTTGGTCATAGTTTTGGAGATGAAATTCTAATGCAAGTCGCATCACGCTTAAGTAGCATAATGCGACACCATAAGTTATCTAACTTATCTCCGACGAGCCAACTAGATCAAAACTTAGCCCGACTAGGTGGTGATGAATTTTCGATATTTATTGACCTTAAAGAATGTAAAAATAGAGCCTTAGATGTAGCGCAAAATGTTTTACACGAAATAGAACGTGACTTCGTTTTAGGTAATAAACTAATAAAAATTAGTGCAAGTATAGGCATTGCGGTTTACCCAGATAGTGCAGCCACACCACAATCACTGTTACAGATGGCTGATGTTGCTATGTATAGAGCAAAAACCGATGGTCGAGGCATTTTTAAAGTCTATTCACCTGATATGGGCAAGAAAATTAGGCGATATCATTATTTACTTGACGAAATGCGTCTTGCAATTGCAAGCGAAAATTTTCATTTATCGTTTCAACCTATTGTTGATGTTGATGACTGCGCCATTGATTATTTTGAAGCGCTTGTTAGGTGGGAGCACCCAAAAGAAGGACTTATTTCTCCCGAGGAGTTTATTCCGATCGCAGAAGAGTCGAATATTATTCTAGAACTTGGAGACTGGATAATGCTCGAATCATGTAGGCAAATGTCGGCATGGTACAACGCTGGTATGAGAAAAGTTAAAATATCTGTAAATATCTCAGGAGTACAGTTAAAGCATTGCAATATCTATGATTGGGTTATGGATAAACTATCAAAAACAGGCCTCCCTGCCCACGCATTAATGCTTGAAATCACTGAATCTACTTTTATTGAAGCAAGCAATAAGATTATTCAAACACTTGAACAATTGCGTGCAGAAGGTATTACTATCGCAATTGATGACTTTGGGACTGGCTTTAGCTCGTTAAGTACGCTTGCAGATCTTCCAATTGATGTTATTAAATTAGATCGTCTATTCGTATCGCAAGCTAAAGATAACGCTAAATACCATAAAATAATGCATTCTGTGAGCGAGCTAGGTGCTAAGCTCGGTTTAAAAGTCGTGGCTGAAGGTGTTGAAGATGTAAAACAATTTGAATTGGTAAAATCTATGGGTATCAACAGTATTCAAGGTTATTTGATAAGTCACCCAGAGTCATCTTTAAATGTAGGGCACAAAGTTTTGCAAGATAACTTAAACTTTATATCAGCCACCGGCCGTGGTGTTTGGAATATACAAAAATAGCATAAACCGCTATAATCCCAGCTATTAATCTGTACTTTTATCCAGTTGATGTTAAAAAAAAGCCTATTAACCATTTTTTTAGTTTCCTTCGCGATCACTAGCCTACTCATTGGTTCATCTATTTACACTCTCTATAGCAAGAAAAGATTGTCTGTAGACCCCAAAGTCAAAGAAATCTCAGGGATTGAATTTGATAAATTTAATCGACTTTGGGCCATAAACGACAGTGGCGATCAACCCAAGTTGTACCGCCTTAATCAAGATGGGTCTATTGCAAAAGAAATCTTGGTAACCAATGCTAAAAACATTGATTGGGAAGATATGACGCAAAATAAATTTGGTCATTTCTTTTTGGGGGATTTTGGCAATAACAAAAACGACCGAAAATGGTTAACCATTTATAAAATCGAAAATCCAATCGATATTAAAGGCGACACCACTGAAGCAGAGATTATCAAGTTTACATACCCCGAAATGGATGGCCGCCCCATCCAACCTGATCAGCGAAATTTTGATTTAGAAGCCTTTGTAGCCTTAGGGCGACATTTATATCTATTTACCAAAAATCGTACTGAGCCATTTGATGGCATTACTAAAGTTTACAAAGTTGGCGATCATGCAGCTAATTTTGATGCACAGTTAATTGATTCGTTCAAAACTTGCACCACCATGGAAAAGCTGTGTTGGATCACTTCCGCGGCGCTTAGCCCAGATAGAACTAAGTTGGTTCTACTTGATTCCACCAGTATTTGGTTATTTGAGAACTTTCGGGGTGATAAGTTTTTTTCTGGTGATGTATCACGTATTGACTTAGGCATTGTTACGCAAAAAGAAGCAATCACTTTTTACGATGACAACACGATTGTTTTTACAGACGAAGAGTTTAAAGGCATTGGTGGTAATGCCTATGTTATAAAGCTTGATGAAGTCGAAAAGAAGGTCATCCGCAAAGCACCTCAAGCTGATACAAATTAAGTTCTATAGGCAAAAACTAAATCAAAGGTTAAGGTTAACGCTTAAACTTCGTTTCTAAAATCACCGACGACGTTGTTCGCTCAACACCATCTAAGTTACCAATGTCATCTAACAAGTGGCTTAACTTTTCAAGGTTTTGAGCTTGCACAACGGCGATCAAATCAAATTCACCGCTAATTGCATAGAGCTGTGAAATAGCATCAATCTGCTTTAGTTCAAGGTTCGTTTTGGTGGTCAGTTTTTGTTTCACTTTAATCGAAACGTGGGCTGATACCATTTGGCTCAAATAAGCATCTCCATAGTCTACGCTGTAGCCTTTGATCACCCCTGTTTCTTCTAATTTTAACATTCGGCTTTGAACTGTTGAGCGCGATAAGTTAAGCGCCCTCGCTAGGTCTGAAATACTCGCACGCGCGTTGGTTCTTAAGATAGCTAATAGTTTTTCATCTTGTGAAGTTATCACTTTGACTACTCTTTTCGTTAATTTGCTTTTTATTTTAGTCATTTTTCACAAAATAGCACTGCAAATTTAAGTTCCTAACCCAGATAATAAGAAAAATAGATAAGAAAAATAATCTCATCGTGCTTAATTAGGCAGGAACGGCTTAACTGACCTATTTTTTGCAATTTAACTTTTTTCATACTAAGCCAGATTTAGGTGTAATAAATGCAAGTAACAAGAGAACTTTTTAACGACGTAATGGTACCAAACTACAACCCATCAGAGGTTATTCCTGTTCGCGGTGAAGGCTCACGTGTTTGGGATCAAAACGGTAAAGAATTTATCGATTTTGCAGGTGGTATTGCCGTTAATTGTTTAGGCCATTGTCACCCAGCTCTTGTCAATGCCCTAAAAGAGCAAGGCGAAAAAATTTGGCACTTATCAAACGTAATGACAAACGAACCTGCGCTTCGCCTAGCTAAAAAGTTAACTGATGCTACATTTGCAGATAAAGTATATTTTGCAAACTCAGGTGCAGAAGCTAACGAAGCGGCATTAAAATTAGCGCGTCGTTGGGCATTAGATGTACATGGCGAGCAAAAGAACCAAATCATCGCGTTTAACAAAGGTTTCCACGGTCGTACATTCTTCACTGTTACCGTAGGTGGTCAAGCGGCTTACTCAGACGGTTTTGGTCCTAAGCCTGCTGCAGTTGATCACTGTGACTACAATGATTTAGCTGCTTTCGAAGCACTTATCAGTGACAACACCTGTGCCGTAATGATGGAGCCATTACAAGGTGAAGGCGGTATCATTTCGCCAACGAGCGATTTTATCAAAGGTGTTCGCGCATTATGTGATAAACACAATGCTTTACTTATTTTTGATGAAGTACAAACAGGTGTTGGCCGTACAGGTGATTTATACGCATACCAAGGCTTAGATGTAACACCAGATATCCTAACAACAGCAAAAGCGTTAGGCGGTGGTTTCCCAATTGGTGCGATGATCACAACAGCAAGCATTGCAGCGCATTTAAAAGTAGGTACACATGGTTCTACTTACGGCGGTAACCCACTTGCATGTGCGGTAGCTGAAGCTGCTTTTGATACTGTTAACACAGCAGAAGTACTAGCCGGTGTTAAAGAGCGCGAACAGCTGTTACGCGATGGCTTTGCTGCAATCAACGAAAAATACGACGTATTTAGTGAAGTACGTGGTAAAGGTCTATTATTAGGTGCAGTTCTTAACAGCAAATTTGAAGGCCGTGCACGTGATTTCCTAGTAGCAAGCACTAAGCACGGTTTAATGAGCCTTGTTGCTGGTACAAACGTTGTGCGCTTTACGCCATCTTTAGTTATTCCTCTAGAGGATATCAAAGAAGGGTTAGCTCGCTTTGAAAAAGCGGTTGCAGACGTTGTAAACGGTTAATCCTAGTTGGCGCATGCTTAAAGCATGCGCCATTGGAGTGCACTTAATGCAAGTATTACGTCCTATAACAGCAAATGATTTTGCTGCGTTAAAACAAATTGCTGTTGAATCTGGTCATGGTTTTACCTCGTTACCAGTTGACGACAATTTACTACAAGAAAAAATTGAACGCGCAGAACGCAGTTTTGCAAAAGACATTAATAAACCACAAGACGAAACCTATTTATTTGTTTTAGAAGACAGTAAAACGGGTGATGTTATCGGCACAACGGCTATCGAAGCTGCTGTAGGAATGTCGGTTCCTTTATATCATTACCACCAAGGTAAAACTGTTCACCATTCACCTACTCTCAATGTATATAACACGGTTGATATTCTGAGTATGTGTAATGACTACACTGGTTGCTCTGAAATTTGTACCTTGTTCTTACGTGAGCAAAACCGCAAAGGTTTAACAGGTCGCTTTTTATCGCGTTCTCGCTTTTTATTTATGGCCCAGCATAGCGAGCGTTTTGCTGACACCATCATCGCAGAAATGCGTGGTGTAAGTGATGAAGATGGCCATTCACCTTTTTGGCAGTGGTTACAAGAACACTTTTTTAGCATTGAGTTCCCACAGGCTGACCATTTAGTTGGTTTAGGCGATAAAGTCTTCATCAGCGAGTTAATGCCGAAGTACCCTATTTATGCCAACTTACTGAGCAAAAAAGCACAAGCTGTGATTGGTAAGGTTCATGAAAAAACCAAGCCTGCGCTTAAACTTTTGGAAAAAGAAGGGTTTGAGCACCGTGGTTATGTTGACTTATTCGATGCAGGACCAACGGTAGAAGCAAAGCTTGGCAATATTCGCAGTGTCCGTGAGTCACAAGTTTGCCCTATCAGCATTGGTGAGCTTGCGCATATCAATGAGCAAAGCTCAGATACATTAGCTATTTGCAACCAAGGCGTGAATGATTTTAGAGCCACATTCACCAAGCATGCTCATTATAACCACGCTAAGCACACATTAATCGTCAGCCAAGAAGTGGCAGATGCACTTAAATTAAAACAAGGGGATGCAGCACGGTTTTTCCGTTTGTAACCGCTTAAGGAGTTTAAAATGAGTGTCACAACTCAACTTATTGCTAACCAATGGCAAGCAGGCCTTGGTCATGATTTTAGTTCAATCAACCCAAGTAATGGCGAGGTTGTTTGGCAAGGAAAAACAGCCACGGCTGATCAAGTCGCCGATGCAATTAAAGCAGCTCGTAGTGCGCAGCTAGGCTGGGCTGATATGACTCTTGAAGAGCGTATCGTTATTCTTGAAAACTTTGCAGCAGAGCTTAAAGAGCATAGCGAAGAATTTGCAACGATCATTGCCCGCGAAACAGGTAAACCGCTTTGGGAAACACGTACTGAAGTAGGTGCAATGACGGGTAAAATCGCCATTTCAATCAGAGCCTATAACGAACGTACGGGTACCACAGAAAACCCAATGCCTGGCGCTAAAGCATTTATTCGTCATAAGCCACATGGTGTTGTTGCAGTGTTTGGCCCTTATAACTTCCCGGGTCACTTACCAAATGGCCATATTGTGCCAGCTATTTTAGCGGGTAATACCGTTGTATTTAAGCCATCAGAACTAACACCGCATGTTGCTGAATTCACCTTAAAACTTTGGCTTAAAGCAGGCTTACCAGCCGGTGTCATCAACCTTGTGCAAGGTGAAGTAGACACAGGTATTGCACTTGCCTCTCATCAAGATATTGATGGCTTATTCTTTACGGGTAGCTCAAATACAGGTCACCTATTACATAAGCAATTTGCAGGTCACCCAGGTAAAATTTTAGCGCTGGAAATGGGGGGTAATAACCCACTGATCGTAAAAGATGTCGCAGATGTAAGTGCCGCTGTTCACGACATTATCCAGTCTGGTTTCATTACTTCTGGCCAACGTTGTACCTGTTCTCGTCGTTTATTTATCGAGAACTCGGCAAATGGTGATGCAATTTTAGAAAAATTAATTGCTGCAACAAAACAAATTAAAGTCGCCGACAGCTTTAGCGAAGATCAACCATTTATGGGTGCAATGATCAGCGAAAAAGCAGCACTAGGTATGGTTGCAGCTCAGCAGCAGTTACTTGATATGGGAGCAACCTCTCTTGTCGAACTTAAGCATCTTGAACCGGGTACTGGTTTTGTAAGCCCTGGTATTATTGATGTAACGGCTGTTAAAGACATGCCTGATGAAGAGCACTTTGGTCCTCTTATCAAAGTTTATCGCTACACAGATTTCGATAGCGCGATTAATGAAGCAAATAACACCTCATTTGGTTTATCTGCTGGTTTATTAAGTGATGATAGCGATGACTACCAGCATTTCTTAAAACGTATTCGTGCCGGTATCGTTAACTGGAACCGACCAATTACAGGCGCATCTAGCGCTGCCCCATTTGGTGGTATTGGTGCCAGTGGTAACCACAGAGCGAGCGCTTATTACGCTGCTGACTACTGTGCATACCCTGTTGCTTCTGTTGAAGCCGAAAAAGTTAACTTACCACAGACCCTTGCGCCGGGCTTAATTATTGAATAATTGTTTGGCGGCCTCGCCGCCTTAATTGAAGGAATTAAACATGCACACAGATGTAAACGCCCTATTTGAAAACCTATGGGACAACTATTTATCAGTTACGCCATCGGCGGTAAAAGTACATGAGCTACTTGGCTCAACACAAAAAGATGACGTGATTAACGATCACATTGCTTTACGTACTTTTAACCATGAAAAAATCGGGTTAGAAAAACTAGCTGCGCACTTTTTAGCAGTTGGCTACAAAGAATGCGGCGAGTACCATTTCGAAGCGAAAAAACTATACGCAAAGCACTTCGAACACTCAGATCCTAAGCAACCTAAAGTTTTCATTTCTGAATTACTTGTTGAGCAATGTTCAGAAGAGCTGCAAACGATTGTCAACGACATGGTTGCACAGATTGACGAAAACGCTGTTACAGCCGATAATTTCCTGTATTCTGGTACGCACTGGCAAGTAAGTTCAGACACTTACAAAAAACTGCTCGCAGAAAGTGAATATGCAGCATGGATGTCAGCATGGGGTTACCGTGCTAATCACTTTACGGTGAGCATCAATGAATTAGCTAAATTCGATGATATCGAAAGTGTAAACCAAGCACTTAAAGATGCGGGTTTTGCGCTAAATACATCTGGCGGCGAAATCAAAGGTTCACCAGAGGTATTACTCGAGCAATCTTCAACCCTTGCTGATGACAGCGAAGTTGAATTTAGCGATGGTGTTGTTGCCGTACCAAGTTGTTTTTATGAGTTTGCTTTGCGCTACGCAAAACCAGATGGTGAGCTATACACTGGCTTTGTTGCAGCATCAGCTGACAAAATTTTTGAGAGCACCAATGCTCGATAACTAAAAAGAGTTTATGTATGAGGCTAATTGGGTTTATCGTAATTTTATTTACTCTAAACACTGCTACGGCAACAGAAAAGCCTAAGCTAACAATTCTGTCTCATGCATATTTTGCTAATGAATTTGACAAAAATAGTGTCAACCGTCACCTAAATGCTGTAATCAAACCAGCCCTTGCAGATGAATTCGATATAGATGTCGAAATAACAAATCATGCTCGGTTATTAAAACGCTTATCTGGTAACGAAGCTAGTTGCACTTACAATGCCATCAAAACCCAAAATCGATCGAAAGCTATGATATTTTCGACGATACCCACGTACATGCATGTACAGCGTCGTTTATACGCCCTTAAAAGTACCTTAAAGTCAGGTTCGGAGCCTGTTTCTGTTACAGAGCTACTAAAAAGCAAAGCTAGCTTTGGGATTGTTGGCTCAACTAGTTACCGCGAACTTGATAGCATTTTCGCTGATAAAAAATTCAATGTCGCAACGATTTACGGTGAAAATGCTTTTTTGCAATTAAGCCGCCTACTTTTCAGCAAACGTATTGATTACATCGTTGCATACAAACAAACACTTGATGTACACATTCCAGCTCATGAATTAAACCAACTCACATCAAGACGTATAGCTGAATACCCAGAATTTATAAATGGCTTTTTTACATGTAGTAAAAACACAGAAGGTTATCGAGCTATGTCGCTTATAAATGATTATATGCAAAAGGTAGAAATGGCTGCTTATATCAAAGAACTCCACCAGCAAATGAACGATCCGAGCGACGCAGAAGCAATGCTTAAAATTTACACAAACGAATATGGAATACTCTTTCAAAACGACTAAGCTGCCTCTAACTTTTGCATAAAAATAACTCAAAATATTATCAAAAAACACTTGCGCAAATAAAAACGCAGATCTATTATCTCGCCGCTTCTTGATGATAGCCAATCCGAGTACATTACAAACCCTGTTTGTAGCAAGGCGATAGAGCAACTATCCAAGAGTGTATTTGATTGCACAGTTCAAACTGTGCGCTTAATAACACTCAACTGACTCGGACTTCCATTTTTTTCCGAGCAGTTGCTTAATTGCCGGAGAGTAAAATGGCTATTTCAACACTTACACAAGACTTAACAATCAAAGTACCTGCAGCATCGGTTGCTGCAAACGAACCTGTAGCACAACCTTCAAACCAATTTATTGAGCAGCTCGTTGAGCAACATGGCGCGCCATTAATGGTGCTTGATTGTGAATCTATTCGTCATCAATACCGTGCATTAAGCCGTGCTTTGCCTGGCGTTGTATTACACTTTGCATTAAAGCCACTTCCTCATCCTGCGGTTGTTCGTACGCTTTTAGAAGAAGGCGCCAGCTTTGATTTAGCAACCAGCGGTGAAGTTGACTTAGTCGCTAGCCAAGGCGTACCAAGTGATCGTACTATTCACACGCACCCAATCAAACGTGATCGTGATATTCGTGATGCACTTGAATACGGTTGTAATGTGTTTGTGGTTGATAACATCAACGAATTAGAAAAGTTCATTGCATACAAAGACCAGGTTGAGTTACTTGTTCGCTTAAGTTTTCGTAATGCGGAAGCATTCGCTGATTTATCGAAAAAATTTGGTTGTAGCCCAGCAATGGCTATTGAAATCATTAGCTACGCGCAACAATTAGGTATTCGTATTAAAGGGTTGTCGTTCCATGTTGGCTCGCAAACAGCAAGCCCAGCTAAATATGTCACTGCCATTGCTGCATGTAATCAAGTGATTAACGACGTAGCCGCATTAGGATTACCTGCGCTTAGTACACTTGATATTGGCGGTGGCTTCCCTGTGCCTTACCACAAAGACGTGCTGCCAATTGAGGAATTTTGTGCGCCTATTAATGATGCCTTAGCACAGTTACCAGAGACAGTTCGCGTAATTGCTGAACCAGGTCGCTTTATTGTAGCCAGTGCGGTTACCAGTGTTGCATCGGTCATGGGTCAAGCAGTGCGTGATGGTAAGCCTTGGTACTATTTAGATGATGGTATTTATGGCTCATTCAGTGGTTTATTGTTCGATGAAGCCTCATACCCTATCGACTCGTTTAAACAATCAAACGAACGTGTTGAGTCCGTGTTAGCAGGCCCGACTTGCGATAGCATCGACGTAGTAAGTGAATCAATCATGCTACCAAAATTAAACAATGGCGATTTAATCATCAGCCGTATGATGGGTGCTTACACATTAGCAACTGCAACAGATTTTAACTTCTTCAAACGTGCAGAAGTTATCGTACTGAATGATGTAGTGCAGGTTGACGCACTCACCGGTTAATCGTTTCCTCGACTAAAAGCATGTAAGGCAACATGCTTTAACTCTTAAAATGCAGCTGCTCATTCCAGCTGCATTTTTTTTGCTTAAAGAAACAGTGGTTTGTAGTCGTTTTCTAATTGTTCAAACGACAAGTTACCAATAAAACGGCCAAAGCTTAGCCAGGTTGCTAGGCCTCGTAAGTCTTTAAAATGTGGTGGTATAAATTTAGGGTCTTCAATCACACCTAAATCATGTAATTGCGATATCAGCCTGAAATCATCAATTGAGATTTTACCGACTAATAATAAGTGCAATTGATCAATTCGGCCTAATTGAATGGCAACCCGAATAAGGTTATACACCAACACAAAACCTTTAATGTAGGCGATATCTTTGGTAAAAGGTAAGCCTGTTGCTGTGCTGCCCCTAAACACGCGTTGAGTAAGTGTATAGCTTTCGTCTTTACTCAACCCTTGCGCTACATAATCACGATAAATATCAACAAATTCTGCGCCATCAATGACTTTAGTAATACCTTGAATACGGTTCACTAATTTTGCTAAACGTCGTGGCGTTGACTTTAAGGTAATAATTTCGGTCAATACCGCAAGACCTTCTTGGGTGACCGTAGAGCTCGGAGTGCCTTTACTTAAGCAAGTTAAATATGGCTGTGCAAGACCATTTTGCGTGGTCCCAACATGGATCCAGCCTTCATGCACCTCAAGAATATCTAGCTCTCTTTGAGAGAATTTAACATCTTGATTAAGTTTAATATTATTTGCACCTGCCGCAGCATCACTCACAATACCATCACTCAGAATAACCTCAACATCAATGCCTGGCATCGTTTGAGCTACTTGTGATGCTAAAATTTTTACTGCATCTTCTGCATCAATGTTTTTTGGATCATCTGGCAAGATATCAGCATCAAGCATGCTTTTTAGCGGCTGCTCAAGCATGGTTGCAAGTTCAGAAAGTGAAGGCTCTCCAGCATGGAATAAATCTTTTGGATGACCAAACAACTCAACAGACAAATCATGAAATTCAGGAGTACCACGATATTCAATCATACTGAGTACGGTTTTATATTCAGTACACATCTTGCTCATATATTGCGCAATTGGGTTTAATTGCCCTAGCTGGCTGATGATATCGCGATTTAAATCAGAAAACGCACGACGTAACTCACTTGGTACAAAACCAAGGTCACGCTGTTGGTAATAGGCTTGATCAACTGTTGGGTTCTTTTGGCACTTATGCTTAAAAAACTCTTCTTTGATTTGTTTATCCCAATTAATCGCATCAAGGATACGAATGGGTGTTTGCAGTGCGATTAATCGGTCAGATAACTCGCGTGTTTTTGCTAATAATGCCTTATCTATCATGCTCTAGGCTCACTGTGTAATGAGCCTAGAGCATAGGCTAAATTTGCATAATTACAAAGCAAAATTACGCTGTTTTAATTAAAATTTAGCTTTTTTAGAGACTAATTTTCCGTCGTTGTAGAGAAGTAAACTGGGTACCGAATTAATGCCATTTTCGATAAATAAATCATTACCATAATCGATTGAAACTGGCATGGTTGCAGAGAATTTATCAACATATTCTTGTACAGCACTTTGATCGGTCCACAGTTGACTCACTTTAACCTCGACATCAACTCCTTGCTCTGCCAACTGATTAACATGTTGCTGTGCTAATTCACACTGTTTTGCCATTGCAGGACGCGTGTCAGCTAAATACCAGTCGCACCATGTTGCGGTGAATAGCACGGCTTTTTTGCCTTGTTTCGGAATAAGCAAAGGAGTGGCTTGGCCTTGCTTTTCGTTTAATAAGCGCGCTTCATCAACTTTGCCATTGTGTGATAACAAACGTAATGTGTTATCAAGCGGTTTATCAGCTTCGTGGCCTTGAAAAATCACCTTTTTATCACTATCAATCAATACATGAAAAGGGGTGCCCATAAATTCATAATGTTTAGCAACTTGACCTGTGTGATCAGTAAAAATTGGCATAGTAAGTGAAAAACGCTCTTTAACCTTAGCAACAGCGTCTGCATCATCATTGAGATCAATATTAATAGCCACAAATTGAATTTTATCGCCATATTGCTCATATGCATGCTGAAAATGTGGCATTTGCTCCATACATGGCTTGCACCAAGTCGCCCAAAACTTTAAGTAAACGGGTTTCTTGCCTAAGTAACTGTTAAGCTTAACTATTTGCCCTGCTTCATTTTCTAACATCAGGGGGGCTGTATTTGCTGATATGCTTTTGCTTACAAGTAACAAGCCTGCTAGTAGTATCAGGGGTATAAACTTATATTTCATTGTGCGTCCCTCAAATAAAATCTATCTTAAGTTTAAGGTAAGAGAAAATATTGTAAATTTTCGACATCTGCTATCTAAATGTGATTTTACTGATTTATCGCAAAGTAAGGTTTTAAAAATACAACAACACAATTAATACCTACATAAAATAGCACTAAACTTTTTATAGATCTGAAACGTATTACTTCAAAAAAGGAGTCATCATGAAAAATGAACTAGACGGTAAATTGATCCTCTCAGTGTATGAAAAAATCATTCAACACGGTGAAGACCATGAAGATGGAAAGCTTTATGAGGGTATTTGCGCTTTTTCGGATATCGATGGTTATACGGTCTATCTAAAAGGCAGTGGCGTGTTACTGCGCTTTGGTTTTCACAATACTTATCACCTTGACTATCAACATGAAAAGAACAAAGAGGACTTTTTAAAGAAAGTGCTTTATATCGCAGAACAGGAACTGTAAAGAAGTAATGAAACGACGGGTAAAAGCTGAGTCAAAGCAACAGCAAGCGTTTATTAACCAAGTTATTAATGAGCTAAAATCTAACCCAGATAAGTTAGATATCATTCGCGAAAACCTTAGTTACTATCGTGAACAACAGTTCCTCAAGCGTGGTTTTCTACTAGCTATTGAGCGCTTTGATTGGGTATTTGAAGCAAGTAACGATGTAGAGCAAATCTGTGCGCAAATTCTAGCCGATGATTACATTGGCAAGCGTTTACGCCGCTATCCCTTGCTATACAAGGGCATTTTGGAACGTACCTATTAGTTCTCCCACCGCTAAAACATGATCTGTCCGGTAAAAAATGCTAGGTTAGCGCCATTTTGAAATAACGAGAACTGGACATGTCAAAAACTATAAACTCTCACAACACCCATGAGGGTGGCAATAATGGGTTGTTTAACCGATTTTTAGCCACCGTTGAATTTTTGGGTAATATGCTCCCCCACCCAATCACTCTATTTGCAATGTTCTGCGTTGCTATTATCGTTTTTAGCGGTATTGCCGATTGGTATGGTTTAAGCGCTATCGACCCTCGCCCTGAAGGCGCTGCGGGTCGTGACCCAGATGGTGTTATTGAAGTTGTCAGCCTACTCAGTGCCGAAGGCCTGCAGCGTATCGTTACTGGCCTTGTTACAAACTTCACCAGCTTTGCACCACTTGGGACGGTATTAGTCGCTTTATTAGGTGTAAGTGTTGCAGAACACTCAGGTTTACTCTCTGCTGCTATGCGCGGCATGGTAATGGGCGCATCTAAGCGTTTAGTTACTTTTATGGTGGTGTTTGCTGCGATTTTATCAAATACGGCGTCTGAGCTTGGTTACGTCGTACTTATTCCATTAGCAGCCATGATATTCCACAGCCTTGGTCGTCACCCTCTTGCCGGTCTTGCTGCGGCATTTGCCGGTGTTTCTGGTGGTTACAGTGCCAATTTATTACTCGGTACCATTGACCCGCTACTTGCTGGTATCACCACGCCAGCAGCACAAATGATTGATCCAAATTATCAAGTTGGCGCTGAAGCAAACTGGTATTTCATGATGATTTCGGTATTTTTAATTGCCATTTTAGGTACGTTTGTTACCGAGAAAATCGTTGAGCCGCGCCTTGGTAAGTACAACCCTGATGAAGCAAGCAACGATTTGCCTAAAAATGATATTGCCGGTTTAACTGATAAAGAAAAGTCAGGACTAAAATGGGCGGGTGTGTCACTGTTAGTGGTGTCACTATTACTTGCTTGGACAATTGTTCCTGAAGACGGCATTTTACGTAATCCAGAAACAGGCCTTGTGGCACATTCACCATTTTTAAAAGGCATTGTGGTATTTATCTTTGTGACTTTTGGTATTCCGGGTTTTGTTTACGGCCGCGTTGTTGGCACCATGAAAAACGATAAAGATGTCATCGATGCCATGAGTAAAAGTATGAGCTCGATGGGTATGTACATTGTGCTGGTTTTCTTTGCAGCACAGTTCGTTGCCTTCTTTAAGTGGACCAACCTAGGCACAATTTTAGCCATTAACGGTGCTGCTCTTTTACAAGCATTAAACCTAACTGGCCCTGAAGTATTCGTGCTATTCATTTTAATGTGTGCATTAGTAAACTTAAGCTTAGGTTCTTCATCTGCACAATGGGCTGTAACGGCCCCCATCTTCGTACCAATGTTAATGCTAATCGGCTATGCGCCAGAGACTATTCAAGCGGCGTACCGAATTGGTGACTCGGTTACTAACCTTATCACCCCGATGATGAGTTACTTTGGTTTGATACTGGCTGTTGCGACTAAGTATAAGAAAGACATGGGGATTGGTACATTGGTTGCGACCATGCTTCCTTACAGCATGATCTTCTTTGTTGGTTGGGTCGCGTTATTCTACTTATGGGTATTTGTTCTGGGTTTCCCAGTTGGCCCTGAATCACCGATTTACTATCAGCCTTAAAGCGCTTCTTAAAGGTGTAAAAAAGCCAAGCTTATGAAGCTTGGCTTTTTAATGTTTATCGATATGTTCGATAATAACTGCGTCTTATCATTGTCAATGCGAATAATAACAAGATTAAGCTCATTGGCAGCGTACCACCGCCACTGGTTTTATGTTCTACACTCACCTGCTTATACGCTTTAACAACCACATTAAATTGTCCTTGTGTTGTTCCGCCATCACCATCTGAGATAACAAAGGTGACTGTGTCAGTACCTTCAAAACCTGCATTTGGAGTATAGGTAATCGTCCCATCATCGTTAATGACCACACTGCCATTCTCTGCTGTGGCTGAAATTATAGTGAAGTCATTATTATCTTCATCTGTCACATTTGCCAAAATATCAATCGTGACTGGACTTTGATCATCGGTGCTAACATCAATGATGGCATCTATCATCGGCGCTTCATTGGCTACGACGTCAACTATCACTGTCGCAAAATCAGCCCCTCCCTGACTATCTGAAATGCTATAACTAATCGTTGCAATTCCTAGGTGCTCTGCTTGCGGGACAAAATAAAGTAAATTATTAACAATACTTACTTCACCAATGTCTACTGCTGCGGATGTCAGAATTAACGAATCATCATTCGCATCTGTGTCATTCGAGAGTACATCAAGATATGTACTAATGTTGCGTTTAACCCTAACCATATCATCTTCAGCAACCGGTTGAGTATTTGTACTCATTGTACTGGCAATACCACTTGGATCTTCGATGATACGATTTACTTTTCCGTCGGCGTCATTTGGGCCACCGTCTTCAATAGTAAGTTGAACACACCAATGTCCTTCAGTTAATCCTTGGGTATACTGAGCATCATGTGGTGGTGGACAGAAACCTTCTGCACCAGGTGCTGATGCAATACTATTGCGACTATCTACGACAAACTCAGTCCATCCGGTATGCATTAGCTTACGATATACAGCATTGCTCGGAATGGGTGCAAACTGAGCTATAACAATGCCGACTGACTGACCCGCTACGGGGATTTGGCTAACGTTAAAGTCAAAGACTCCGCTAGCATAATCAAATCCAGCATCTGCTGTGGCACCTGAACCATAATTCCCGTAACGCAATACTTCTTGCTCTGACACTCCGGTATTGGTGCCATGTGCTACAAACGCTACATGACCTAGGCTAAGTTGCAAACCTGGCTCGGTTTCCATTAAGAAAAATTCACTTTCGTTCAGTTTTTCTTGTACAACGTTGAGCGCTAACGAATCAGCATCTAAATAATCAGGTATGCCATCATTATCAGCATCCCCGTAACCTTCTTCATTATCAGGAATACCATCAAAGTCAGTATCATCAGAAGATAATTGAGGCATTGAGTCAACAATAGTCAGTTCTAATAGTGAAGAACCCGCTTGTTGTCCGTCAAACACGCCGACTTCAAATTGATACGTCCCTAGCTCAAGAAGTTGTGGATCAAAAGTAAAACTCTCTTCAACACTGTCAGTATCGACAATGGCACTATCAGACGTTAACCAACCATATATGTGTGTATCGGTTAGGTTTGCATCCGTTACTAGTGTCGTTAACGTTACATCACCACCTTGTCTATTTATGATTCGCGTCACTATCCCTTGCTGATTTGCAAAGACCTCAATGCTTGGCGCAACATTCCCTTCTTCGATGGTAAGAGTATGCTCACCTAATGGACCGACAACAGCATTCTCAGGCGTTAAAAACTGAAGAACCAGTGTTTCAGACTTCTCATCAATGTCATCAGATGACACGTTAACAATCAGACTCGCTTCACGTTGCCCTTTTTCAAATCTAAATTCACCTTCAACTAGGTCATGGTCTGCACCCTCTAGCGCATCTCCAGATACTGTATATGGCACAACCACTGGGTAGTTAACGGCATCACCATTGAGAATTGCTTTAATAGAAACGGCCGTCCCCTCAGTTGCAGTTTGATTTTTACTAAAGTTAACCTGAGGAATAACATTGATTAACTGCGTTGCAGAAACTTGATCATCGCCTTCCCCGGCGCTCCAAATCACAGTGTGAGTCCCCGGTGCAAAGAAACCTTTTGAGCTTGCGGTGACACGAACTGGGTTACCCAGTGCATCCTTCGCAATAGCAGTGCCCATATTCACTTTGGTGAAAAGACCTTTAGATGCAATTGTTTTGTCTTCTGGTGCTGTAATCGTAATTTCAGCTGCCGTAGACACAACAGATACCACCAATGTGACTTCAACCACTTCACCATTTGAATCTTTAATTTGATAAGTAATTACAACATCAGCATTCAAGCCAACTGGGGCTAAGTACTCTAGTTTGTTATCGACAATGCGGATCGTGCCAGCACTCACGGTTGCCTTAACAAGAGTAAGTTCATCACCGTCAACATCAATATCGTTTGCGAGCACATCAAGCACCACATACTCATTTAAATCCGCATTGACGGTAAAGTTATCTGGCATAGACACTGGCGCATCATTGATTGCGTTAACGACAATAGTCACTGTCGCAATATTAGAGTTCAGCATGCCATCCGATACGGTGTAACTGAAACTATCAGTACCATTGAAGTCAGCGTTTGGTTGATACACCAGATGGTTTGCATCCATTATCAATGTACCATTACTCACAGGTGTCACAAGATTAAGCGTAAGCTCATCACCGTTTTCGTCAAAATAGTTTAGCGAAAAGGTAATGCTTTCATCTTCATCCATGCTGAACTGTTCGTCATGGGTAACCGGTGCAACATTCGCGATAATGACAACACTGGTTGCATCTGAGGTAAAGGTTTCTGTATTACCATGGCCATCAACATAGGTTACGACAACTGTGATTGTCGCGCCAATATCAGCTTCGGTTAGCATGTACTCTGCAAGCGTTGCACCAGTAATGATTTCGCCGTTACGCATCCATTGGTAGGTAAACTCACCTACGCCATCTGGGTCTTCGATTGTCGACTCAACAGCTAAGGTTTCACCTTCTTTTGCTTCACCAGTAATACTGATCCCGCCCGTGGCTTCATCGTTAACATCGGCCACTGTGATAGCAAAGGTTTGAGTATCGGTTAATCCTCCTGCATCAGTGGCAACTAAGTTGATACTATGAGTACCTACATCATCATTACTCGGCGTACCGCTTAGCTCGCCTGTTGTAGGGTCAAAATCAAGCCAACTTGGCAGCTCTAGCGCACTTAATTTATAGCTATCTGCACTGTCTATATCTTTAACAGTAACAACATAACTATACGCTTCATCTTGTGTCGCCGACGTGACTGGGTGAGATTCAATAACAGGCGCATCATTGACTGCTAACACGGTGATAGTCACTGAGGCTGTGTTTGACTGTGCACCTTCATTATCAAGTACAGAGTAAGTAAATGAATCAAAGCCCACATAATTGCTAACAGGCGTATAAGTAACTGTACCATCTACATTATTGGTAATATGACCAAATGCAGGGTTTGTTACAATATTAACTGAATCCTCATCAAGATGACCATCAATGTCTGAATCATTCTGCGTCACATCAATAATCACGCTCTCATCTTCATTGGTCTGGATCACATCATTATTTGCCAATGGTGCATCGTTAACAGCTGTCACCGTAATGAACACCTCTGCATGGTTTGACCAAAGGCCTAAATCGTCTTTAACACGATAAGTAAATGTGTCTGCTCCATAACTATTACTATCTGGTGTATAACTGAACACGCCATTGTTCACTTGTACATTACCGTGTTCAGGCTGTGTAACAACTTCTAGACTCGTCTTATCAAGGGTGCCATCAACATCGCTATCGTTACCTAATACATTGATATTATGAGATGTGTCTTCAAGTAATGCGGCGGTGTCATTTTGTGCAACTGGCGCATCATTCACACTATTTACCGTTAAAGTGACTGTCGCAATATTTGACATTAAAGACTGATCATCTTTGACACTATATTCAAAGCTATCAGTACCAAAGAAATCTGAATGTGGTGTAAAGCGGATTGTGCTTAACTCTTTATTGACAGTTAGCTCGCCATGCTTAGGAGCTTGCGTTATCGTCACATTCTCTGTAAGCAACTCACTATCAACATCAATATCGTTGTCAAGAATAGACAACTCAATTGATGTATCTTCATCAAGTACACCTAAATCATTGGTCGCCACTGGTGCATCATTAACTTCACCGATAGTCACTAAAACACGTGCAATATTTGACACTGCACCTGCTTTATCTGCAATACGATACGTAAATGTATCGCTACCATTAAAGTTAGACGCAGGCGTGTAAACAATGCGCTCGTTTTGAACATTTGCTTGACCATTTTCAGGTGCAGAAACGACTACTAAGCTTGATAAGTCGAGTGAGTCTCCTTCGTCAATATCAGCATCGTTTATTGCAACATCAATTTCAATGGCCATGTCTTCTTCGGTCATCGCGCTATCGCTATTTGCAAGAGGCGCGTCATTAACAGGATTAATAGTAATGGTCACCGTCGCCACATCTGAACGGCCATGCTCTATGTCATCGACTGTATAGCTAAATGTATCGGTCCCGTTAATATTCTCATTCGGCGTGTAAGTGATCACACCATTTGCCGTATTCAAGCTAGTTTGACCTTGTGTTGGCGGTGTAACAATCATCACGCTTGCTGGGTTTAGCTTACTATCGACATCACTGTCATTGGCAAGAATATCAATCGCAACACTATTATCTTCATCAACACTGGCGATGTCATTTTGCACATCAGGTACGTCATTCACGTTCTCAACTGTAATAGTGAAAGTTTGCTCAACCGTTGCATTGGCACTGTCAGTGACGGTTAGCGTCACAGAGTGCACACCGACATCATCATTGCGAGGCGTACCAGTAAGCACACCTGTTGAACGGTTAAACACCAACCAGTCAGGGTAGTTTGTTGCTCCATACTTCAAGGTATCGTCTTTATCGACATCGCTTGCACTGAGTGTGTAGCTGTATGGCTGGTCTTCAACGGCCGCTGTCATTGGCGTTGAAGAAATCACCGGCTCGTCATTCACGTTTACAACCGAGATAGTGAATGATTGAGTATCAAGTGCATTAGCACTGTCTTTGACGCTCAAAATCACAGCATGCTCACCCACATCATCATTGCTTGGTGTTCCAGAAAGTACGCCCGTTGATGGGTTGATCGTCAACCAATTAGGGAGCTTCGTTGCCGCATACGTTAGGGTATCACCTTTGTCAGCATCCTTTGCTGTTAACGTGTAACTATAAAAACTGTCTTCGGTTGCCGATGTGATTGGCACAGAAGAAATTTCCGGCGCGTCATTCACATTTTCAACCGTAATAGAGAATGATTGCGAAACAGATGCGCCAGTACTGTCAGTAACAGCTAAAGTAATGGCATATGTACCAATGGTATGCTTATTTGGGGTACCATACAGTTCGCCCGTAGACCTTGTAAAGCCTAACCATCCAGGGATCTTCGTTGCTGTATAAGTCAACGTATCGCCTTTATCGATATCGCTCGCAACAAGGGTGTAGCTGTATGGCTGGTCTTGTGTTGCTGCTCTAATCGGCGTGGAAGAAATCACAGGCTTGTCATTCACGTTTTCAACCGAAATCGTGAATGATTGAATGTCACTTGCATTTGCCTGATCGGTCACTGATATAGTCACCGTATGATCACCTACATCATCATTAGTCGGTGTACCCGCTAGTAGACCGGATGGGTTTAGCGATAACCAACTTGGTAATTGGGTCGCTCTGTATGTAAATGTATCGTCTTTATCAGCATCAGATACTGTTAGTTGATACGAATAAAGCATATCTTCTGTTGCTTGAGTAACCGCAATTGATGAAATGCTCGGCGCGTCATTTACACCAATCACCGTAATCGTGCCATTCACTGGCGTTATACTATTGCTGCCATCAGTTAAGTTAAATGTAATACCCAGTGAGCCAGAAAAATTAGCCGCTGGTTTAAATGATAAACTTGCAAGTGTAGCGGTGACATCCGCGAGCGACCCACTGACTGTTAGTGTCGCATTGTCATTATTATAATTAACGACGGCACTACCACTCGCCGCGCCTGCTAGTAAGCCAGATGTGTTATTAGCAAGTGTAATTGTCAGGGTAACATCATCACCTTCTTCGTCGGTGATTTGATAATTATCGAATAGTAAGCTTGCGTCACTGTCTTCTGCTACAGAGAGCGTATAGCTCTCAAATGCTGCTCGGCTGGATTTCATCGCCGAAGCCTTAAGATCATTAATAAAATCAGTGAAAGAAATATATAAGCTGTCGTCACTCGCAATAGCGAGTGTAACATTAACTGCTCTATCTGATGTAGAGCCTGACTGAGTCATCGAATGCCAACCTGTGCCATTAAATCTCATCACTGTAGCTTTTCTGTTTTCTTCATAGTCTGTAAAAGCGACATAAAGGTTATTATTACTATCAAACTCAATATCGAGTTGACCAACTCTTCCTTTAGATATGCCTGCTTCGCCTAAGAAGACCCAATCTGTCCCATCGAATGTTCTTACTGAAGGAATACGTGCGTTGGAATTGTAAGCAAGGTAAGGGATATTATTATTAAAAGCTAAGTCAAGATTAATAACATCTTCAGAGAAGTTCACAGGCCCTACTTGTTCCCAATTATTATTGACTAACTTTTTAACATTGCCGCTATCAGACTTACCATGATCAACATATGCAAGGTAAGGTGTGTTACTGTCATCAAATGCAAGTGAGAGATACCTTGGATCACTAGGTGTAAAATCAGTGCCACCCAAAGTAAGCCAATTTGTACCATCCCATTTTTTTACAATAGCTTTATTAGAATAACCAAAATCCTGATAAGCAACATATAGGTTGTCTGCACTATCGATTGCAATTGCAGTATGCTTTGCTTGATCTAGACTAACAGGCCCCTCGCCTACAACTAGCCAACTGCCGTTGATAAACTTTTGTACAACAGTTTTACCTCCAAGTGATCTATCCTGATAGATGATATAAGGGGTATTGTGACTGTCTATCGCAATTTTATGATGGCCGACAGACCCCGCTGAGAAATTTCGAGGCCCTACATATTGCCAAGAATCACCCTCTAATTTCATTACAGTCACACCGGTTTTATCATCGAGATAATCCGCGAAAACCACATAAGGAACATCATTATTATCTAATTTAACTTCAATTTCTTCGGCATACGCTTTAGAAAAAGCCGCATTACCCACAAAATCCCATTTGAGCTTATTGGTCATCACTGGCGCATCATTCGTTAATGAAATCGAGATAGCAAAGTTTTGATTTGTAACTGGCTCAACACCATCTTCCAAGCCATCGGCTAGGTCAAATGTAAAGCTATCAGAGGTAGTCTCCGAGCCATTGTGTTTGTAATAAAGGTTTGAATCATCCAGCGTTTGCTGGGTAAATGTACCATTTACAGCAAGCGCTTCGCCTGAGTCTAAGCTGCCATTATTATTCGTATTAACAAACAAACTACCATTACTTGGCACAGATTTAAGCGTAAATATAAGTCCTGTACCAGAGTCATCGGCATCTATAGCGGATAAGTCAAGCGCAGAAATTACTTTTACAGCACCCTCATCAATTAAAAGGCCTTTATTAGTGCTAATAGACGGCGCTTTATTAGGTGTAACTACGTTATAAGTTAAAGTTACCGGCGAGGCGCTCTCTGTGCCATCAGTCAGTTCGTTAGTGAATGTGAATTCACCAGTATAGTTACTATCAAGAGTAAAGGTTAAGTTATCAATCGTTGCCTTTACATCACTAACACTACCAGAAATTGTTAATACACCGCTGTTAGTGTCGAAGTTATAATTAGCCCCACCGCTAGCAGTACCTAAAAAGCTCCCCGCGTTAGTGTCAGAAAGTGTAATCGTTAATACAACATCGTCATCGTCTTCGTCAGATATTCCGAAATCAGCAAACGGATCACCTATTGAGTCTCCTTGAGTAATTATTCTAGATGAATCTGAGAATGTTGTTGTTGCATATTTCATTACACTGGCAAAAAAAGTTGAAGTACCCTCAAAATAAATAACATATGGTGTATTTTGGCTATCAAGGGCAAAATGGCTGTAGGTCGTAATTCCTGGAGCAAACACTCTTCTCCCAACAAACTGCCAAGCATTATTTTCGAATGTTATAACGCTGCCCCCAAATTGATCGGCTTCATTATCTATGAAAAATAAAAATGGTATGTCATTCTCACCAAATTCAAGCTTAGGGAAACCTGCACCACCTCCTGATACATCCTCAACAACTAAAGACCAACTTGTTCCATCAAATTTATAAATACCGAGCCCGTTAGCAGAGCTACTATTTTCAGTTCTAGTGCTTAAAAAAATATTGTCATTACTATCAATTGCTATTGACGGTTCAATTGCACTGGTATCTGAAATACCTGGTTCGCCGACATATACCCAAGATGAGCCATTAAACGACATCACTGAAGCTCCAGTACTAGAGTGAGAGTAATCTCTAAATGAAACGTAAGGCGTATTTGAGCTATCAAAAGCAATTTCAGTATAGGTTGCCTCTGATGGCGTAAACCCCTCTATACCAACACTTACCCAGTGATTACCATCATATTTTTTTACAACAGCTTTACTTCCAAAATTTGCATTGTTATAAACAATATGCAAAACGCCATTATTATCAAATGCTAAATTATTGTATAAAATATGCCCACTTGAAACAGGTGAGCCAACATCCACCCAAGATGTTCCATCAAAACTTAGTACTCTTAATCCTCCGTCATCAGTGAAGCAAATAAACGGGGTGTTATTATTATCAAAGATTATATCCGAGTAATGAACAATACTACTTGTAATATCTGTGTTACCGACATGTTCCCAATCCGTACCATTAAATTTTAATACCCTTAAAGGTGAATCTGAATTTCCCGAGAAAATTGCCCAGGGTACATCATTAGCATCCATGCTAATGTTTATACCCACAGGAGAGTATCCACCTCTTGTGAACCTAGAGTTACCAACAAATTCCCACCCATTACTTGAAAAACTAGGCGCTGTATTTTTCTTTGTAACTGTTAATGTATCATCCTTCTGTATATTTCTATCTGACAAAGAACGATTATCATCATCCAACACAGCGGTAGAGTTATCTCTACTTTGGGTAATGACCACTCTGTCATACGGGATACTCGTTTCATCGCTTATTAATTGTCGTAGAGTACCAATACTGTCACTGGGCTCTACATCAAGCGTAAAGGTTTTACTAGGAGCGATAATTGTAATTGGCATAGCCAATATCGACATGGGCGCAATAAGTGCGACTAAGTATAAATATTTAATAATTGTTGATAACATGGCATTTTAATCCTGTAGAAACTTCAAGCTGTTTGCTAATTCACGATGAGTGGTTTAGTAAGTAGACTCAGCTATTCCTTGAGATAATTAAAAATGTACGCCCCCTGCATACATTTGGAGTTGATTAGTTAAACTGATACTTAGCGCCAATTGAAAACATTGACGTTGAGTAATCATCTAACCTAGCTTGGTCGTAACTTAAGAAAAGTAGAGTATTTTCAAATATTGAATAGCTGATTTCACCGCCAAAAGTCACACTATTGCCGCTGCGTTTCGCTTTAAAAACATCTGATGTATTGATTTGGTATTGGTAATCTTGTTGCCAATCAAGGTACCCAAGTTTACCTGTTAGTGATAAGTCATTTGTTAGAGGCCATGATGCTAAAACAACTAGGTGTGGCCCCTTTGCAGATTCAGGGTAAGTTGCTTGCATTACATCATGAAAATTGTCTAAATCAGTCACCTCTCCTGTTAAACGAAAATTTCTATCGCCAAAATCTAAATAACCCAGTTGGACTGAAAATATAGAATCTAGCTGATATCCAAATCCTAGTTGATAACCTACGTCAGCATCTTTCACTGATAAGTTTTCATAATTGACACTCTGTGCAACAAGCTCATTTTTAACAGCGTCTGCCTTAAAATCAGTCGAAGCGTGGCCTATTTGGCCATACAAATACCAATTATTTTCTTTAGCTTGCCCATCTGTACTGAATAGTGAGCCACCAGAAAAAAGAATCAGTATAAAAGCCCATGAAAAACAACTAGAACTTTTAGTTAAAAAGTATTTATGGTTCAAAATAAAGCACTCTCTTAATCTAATTAAACGGGCACAGAATTGATTTAAATACAATAATATGTAGATTTAAAAGTCAGAATATCAACTCTGCATTTATGTTTTACATTAGATGAAAAGATGAGTGATCCGAATCAGAATCTTCCTAAATTTATTAGCTTATGAAATTTCCGACAGACATTGTTATTAGTTATTTGGTGATTTTGAATAATTGACAAAAAATCAATTCTAAATAACTAGTCATAGTTTGAACTAAATGGGCTATTATTATTCATAAAATAATGATTCCCGCTTTATTAATGAAAAATAGCTATAGATTTAAATTTATTTTTTATACCCCTATTGTTTTCTGTATCTGCTCAGCGGTTTTTGCAAACCCGACTAAGCAGCTCGAATCGGCCTTTGCCACGTCGTTGGTTTTAACCGATGGTGATAGTATTACCTTGGGTTTTGGTGATTTTGATCCACAAACACTGTTTGACTCGCAACATGCCAACAAAGATGAAGACAGTATTGCGCTTAGAAAAGAACTCAAACTCTACAGTATTCCTTACACTTGGCAGCTTGATGAGCCTGTTTATCAACACAAACTAAGCCTGACCAGCAAAGTAAGCTATTTAAATCAATCAGATTTCATTTCGCTTTTTGATAATGTGGCTGACGACTATATTTCAGAAACAGTGTATAACGGGATGATCGGTTTTAATGCCGAAAAAGCACTTGGCTCTAAATGGTCATATCAATTTGGTTTTAATACTCACTACTTACATTACAACAATGATTATGAGTACAACTCTCCCGAGTCTAGACGTAATTTTAAGCCTTTAGCTGAAAATCTTTACACCAACCTCAATAGTAATGCACTGGTGTTAAACCCTAATGCGACCATGATCTATCGCTTACCTAGGCATTGGGGCTATTACGAGTACAAACTTAACTTTAATTATTACTATGGCTGGGCGCTCTCTCACCCTGATGGAATAAATAATGCGGCGCCAGAAACATGGCGCACACTCAATGGTATTAAAGCTAAATTTAACATGTTCAAAATCGGGGTTTTTGAGCAAGCTTTTTACATCAAAGGCCAACGTATCGATTTAGGCGGCGATAGTCGGGTAGCATTTGGGACCGATCACTTTTATGAATACGGTATTGGCTTTTTATGGGATAGCAGAAAATGGACGTCATGGTTCGATAACTTTGGTATTGGTATCAACATTCACAATGGCAGTAGCCTAGATGGCGCTGCTATTGTCTTGTACTTTAATGAAATTTAAGTCCAATATAAAAACACAAACTGAGCAAACAGACTATATTATTAGACATACTTAGAATTCAAGGAAGATTATATGAAACATCACCTCGCAATTGCATGTTCATTGCTTGCCTTAACGGCTTGCGATAAAACCTCTGAACAAACAGCTAAAACGCTTCCACTGCAAGTGATTGCAGCAGATACCATTTATTATGGTGGTGATATTCTTACAATGACTGGCGATGAACCAGAGTATGCGCAAGCAATCGCAACGCAAGGCGACAAAATTATCTTTGTGGGTGATAAAACTAAAGCCCTTGAGCATAAGTTTGGTAAAACGAAGCTGATTGATTTACAAGGCAAGACCCTAATGCCTGGCTTTGTAGATGGCCACAGTCATGTGTACGCGGTAGGCTTACAAGCCATGGTAGCCAATGTATTACCTAGTCCAGATGGTGATGCTAACAGCGTTGAGCAAATCGTTAATATTCTCACAGCTGCACAGAACAACCCTGATTACACCACTTTTATTGAAAAAACCGGCGCTATCTTAGGATTTGGATACGATGATGCTGAGCTTGATAGATACCCTACAAAAATGGACTTAGACCGAGTTAGCACCGAAAAGCCTGTGATCATCATTCATACCTCAGGGCACTTAAGTGTGGCAAACACTAAAGCGTTAGCCATGGCTGGCATCGATGAAAACACAGAAAATCCAAAAGGCGGGCTAATTCGTCGTATGGCAAACTCACAAGAGCCCAATGGGGTGCTCGAAGAAAACGCGCACTTTGGATTACTGTTCAAACTGATGAAATCTGTTGATCCTGATTTACAAGATTTAATGCTGCAAGAAGGGCAAAAACTCTATACAAAATACGGCTACACAACGGCCCAAGAAGGACGTGCTACCCAAGAAGCTTATGACTCGATGGTAAGAGCATCAAAGGCAGATAAATTCGTGATTGATATAGTTGCCTATGCCGATATGGCCACCAGCAGCGGATTTATGGACTCAGCCTATAACAGTAAAAACTACACAAATCATTTTCGCATTGGGGGTGTAAAACTTAACTTTGATGGCTCACCGCAAGGTAAAACCGCTTGGTTATCTCAGCCATACTTAAAAGCCCCCGAAGGCCAAGAGCAAGGTTATGCAGGCTACCCTACTTTTAATGATGAGCAAGCTTATCAGTATATTGAAACGGCCTTTGCCAATGACTGGCAGGTAATGACGCATGCAAATGGTGATGCCGCCATTGAGCAGTTTTTAAATGCCGTTGAAAGTGCCAATAACAAGCTCGGCAAAAAAGATCGCCGCCCTGTACTCATTCATGGTCAAACAATTCGACAAGATCAGGTAAATCGTCTTAAAGAATTAGGCATATTTCCATCGCTCTTCCCAATGCATACTTTTTATTGGGGCGACTGGCATGTAAATTCAGTGCTAGGTCACCCCCGTGCCGATTTTATTTCACCCACTCAAGCTGTTCGCAAACAAGGATTAATGTTTAGCACCCATCATGATGCACCAGTCGCCCTACCTGATGCACTACGTGTATTAGATGCAACTGTTAACCGCACAACCCGTACAGATCAAGTATTAGGGCCAGAGCAACGTGTTTCTGTGTATACTGCACTACAAGCAATGACGACATGGCCTGCGTATCAACACTTTGAAGAAAACTCTAAAGGGCAATTAAAACAAGGGATGCAAGCAGACTTGATAATTCTTGATAAGAATCCGCTAAAGATAAAGCCTGTAGAGCTACATAACTTACAAGTGTTAGAAACCATTAGTCGTGGTGAAACCGTCTACAGCAAAAATTAAACACACTTTAAGGAGTAAAATGAATAAGTTCATACAATTAGCCTGTGCTGCGCTGCTGTCTTTTTCTGCATTTGCAGCACAAACCGTTACTACAAAACTGGATATTTTAAATCTTAAGGCGCAGTCTGAGAATGTGCTAACTTCTGGGCAGCCAAGTCAAACGGATTTTGCCAAGTTAAAACAACTTGGTGTTCAGAACGTCATAAACCTTCGTGGTGATAACGAAACGAATTGGTCTGAGCAAGAGTTAGTCACTGAGCTTGGTATGAACTATTACCATATTCCTGTGCAATCTAAAGCTGATATTACCATTGAAAATGCTACGAAACTTCAGGCCTTACTCAATAAACAGCAACAGCAAACTACCTTACTTCACTGCGCGAGCAGCAACCGTGTCGGTGCTCTCGTTGCGCTATACAATGCGGTAACCTTGAAAAAGCCAATTGATGAAGCTGTTGAGATTGGTAAACAATGGGGCTTAAAAAGCCTTGAAGGGGTGGTAAGAAGCAAAGTTAACGAAGAGGTTGGTCAGCCATAAGCTGACCAACATATTAGTTTATATTGCTTTTTTCTGACTCTCTTGTTGTTTCTTGGCTTCAACTTGCTGGAACATTGAATCCACTAATTCGATAATTTTATCGTTTGCATCAATAAATTTATCCAAACCACCACCCGTTCGATAGCTTGCTTGCGCAATTGTTTTAGATTGGTCAACATTAGTGACCCAGATATTGGCATAGGCCATATAAAGAGCTAAATCCCAATGCCAGTTCGCAACATAAAATGCAATTGCATCACAACTGTCTGTGTTAGCAGTTGAGATGTCTGTTTGATACGCTTGGTGTTTCATAACATAGTTAGCCGGTATCACGCGTGTTTGCACGTTATGTTTTGCAAAACCTGTTTGCAATGATGTTACAACACCTTCTTTAACTGCTTGATGCTCTGCAATACACACAGTTTTTGGTTTTTCCGCTTCAAAACGACTTACATCCTGTTTCGCCGCACATCCAGCAAGGATAGTTACCGCAGCAGCAACAGCTGACATTTTTAAATATTTCATTATGATTTTCCTTTTTTATAATTACTTAGAGCTGCCATGCATAGCTTAGTTTAGTGAAGAAGGTACGCTCGTCACGCTCAAGACTTTTCAAAGAGTCGTCTTGATATCCTTTGTCTGAATAACCTAAGTAAAACAGCGTCTGAGAGTTAATTTTGTATGAATACACCAGCTGACTGCCATAATCGCGGTTAGTTTGACTGACATCAAATCGATAAGCTTCGTTGTTTCGATCGACGTCTTCAAACTGCAAAACGAGTTTTAGCATTGAGCGCATATTAAATTTATAATAAACACGTAAATCAGTTAAATTTGCAGTATAAACACGATCATTTTGTTCGTTATCTAGATAGCTGTAACTGTGCTCTAGTTGAACCTGCCAATGATCGTTAATATCCCATGTCATCTCAGGTTCAATACGAACCATGGTACCTAAAGCTGCATTACTGTAATCAATTTTGCTGCCATATTGAGCATACAATAAGAATCGCACATCACGAATAGGTCTAAAACCACCGTAGATATAGCCTATATTTTGATTAAAGAACTCGCCGGCATAAAACTCATTACGATGAATAAAGCCAATTTCTGTTTGCGACTGCATCTTACCTTTAAAAGTAATAAAGCCATCGTATTCTTCTTCGAGTAAGTCGCCATTTTGTGCCCACGTTTTATCCCACTCAACATTGTAGCTGTACTCTGTGATTGCATCATCAGCATCACGATACCAAGTTTGCCCACCACCTAATTGTACTTGTTCGTAATCAACTTTAGCTTGGTAGCCTAAATCAGAGCGGTATTCTTTACCTATATTTTCGTAATTAGCATAGACTTCGTAATCACGCTTAGTTCTTGTAAATTCAATAGCATAAGCTTGATCGGATTGATTCTTATCAACGCCATAATAATCAACTAAAAATTCTGAGTTAGTGGTATCTGTGCTTGCAACTTGATACTGCAAACTATCTGATTGGTTAAACCAATAACTACCATCAATCGATAACACGGTATTATGGTAATCATCATTTTCACGGTGAGTGCTCATCACACCAATTGTGCCTTTTTGGCCAATATCAAACTGATAACGCCCCGCTACTGCTTGCGTTTTATCTGCCAGATTAGCAAAGCCCGACCCTTGATTTGTCGGAAGTAAAACACTGGTATTCTGATCATCAGCGTACATAAAACCATAGCTGTGCGCGCCGGTTTTACCAGTTAATTTTAAACCTACATCAGGTTCAGCAATCATTCGCGTATATAAAAGCTCTAGTTGGCTGGTATTAAAATAAGACGCACCATCTAAAAAGAATGGACGCTTTTCAGCATAATAAATTGAATAAGTGGTGTTTACATCAAGTTCGAGTGAGTCTGCCTCGACTTGCGAAAAGTCAGGATTAATAGTGGCATTGATAACCGCATCTTGCGTCACACCCCAACGTAAGTCCAAGCCTGCTTCAGTATCAATATCGCCATTTTGCCAATCACCCGGCACTGTGTCTTTGCTATCATGGCGAAGCGCCGTTAAAGTGGGTGTAAGCTGAATATTTTGGCTTTCTGTCATGTTGGCAAAACCTGTGAGTTTATCAAACTGACAAAAGCTACATTTTACATCTCGGTCAAAACCAACGTTCGACATTTGATAATACACATCACGCGGGTAATTTCGCCATACTGCAAAACTCCACGTTAATTCGGCCTGGTCTTTTGGAAAGCGAAGTGCAGTGAATGGAATACGCATTTCAACAACATAGCCGTCCTCTGTTATTTGCCCTGCGCTATCCCAAATAGCATCCCATGATGGGTCTTCCACCCAATCATCAATATCTGTCATGCGCATATCGCCTTGCGCACCCAATGGGTTTACATAAAACTCATAGCCAGTTCGTTCATCATTAAAAGTATCAATCATCAAGGCAACATTGTCGTCTTGCCAAAGTGTGTCGCGATCTCGAAGAGCGGCACGAATTTGCGAAGGATCATTATCTTTTGCAATAAAACCCACATACAAGTACTTGCCATCTTCGTACATGTAAGCATCGGTTTGCACGAGCGGTGTGCCTTTTTCGGTTGGTTCGTTCTGATATTTTAATGGCACTTTAGTGGCGTATTGCCAGTGTGGCTCATCCATCACACCATCAACGCTAATAGACTCTTTAATATGGGCAAGGGAGAACTCAGCCTTATCAAATGCATTAGCAGAAAAAGGCACAATAGCAACACTGAGTAAAAAAGTAGGGGCGATTATTTTATTTATTATTCTTTTTATGTACTGCATAAACATCCATTTAGACACTAACGCGTTAGAAACGCTACTTGACTGATTTCAAAGCGATTGTAATTCATCAAGGTACATTTGTTAATCTAATTTTGCATTTAACTGTATAAAAATTAACAAAATACTCCATTTGTACGATTAGCAGAGCCAAAAAAACCCCATTGCCAAACAGCAATGGGGCTTTTTTATAGAAGCTCTTATCGTTTGTTATCGAAATTCATTACTTTTTAAGGCTTAATTTATTGCCTTTCAAAGATTTGCGAACATTTGCGATACGTGAACGATTCTTCGCACGCGCTTCCCCCGTTGCCTGACCTGAAGCCTTATTTGTACGGCTACGGCGTAAATGCGACGGCTTTTTACCTATTTTATCAATCAGTACTTCACGGCTGCTTACTTCATAACCTGGTAAAACAACACGCTTGATGCGCTGTCCAATTAGCTTTTCGATATCGAATAAAGTGTTTTCTTCCTCACGGCTCACAAACGAAATAGCTTGGCCCGGCTTACCAGCACGACCTGTACGGCCGATACGATGCACGTAGTCTTCTGCAAGCCAAGGTAAGTCGATGTTAATCACACGTGGTAACCCTTCAATATCAATACCACGGGCAGCCACTTCGGTTGCGACCAGCACGCGAACTTTACCTTCTTTAAACTCGCGTAAAGCGCGGCGGCGGTTACCTTGGGTTTTATCACCATGACAAACAACAGCAGGAATACCATCAAGGTTAAGCTCCTTTACAAGCTCATCGGCAGTTTCTTTCATGTTTACGAAAACAAGTACTTGCTGCCAGTTTTTCTTTCCTATCAATTCAGATAAAAGCTCTTGCTTACGGCGCTCTTCTACAGGATACACAACGTGTTGCACTGTTTCTGCGGTACTGTTTGTTTGATCGACACGAATGATTTCAGGCTGCTTTAGTACTTTACTCGCAAATTGTTTAATTGCCGCAGGGAAAGTGGCCGAGAACAACAAGATTTGACGCGCTTCATCACAGCCATTAATAACCGTTTGCATATCGCTGATAAAGCCCATGTCTAGCATACGGTCAGCTTCATCAAGCACTAAATGCTTAACATTAGCTAAGCTGATGTTACCTAAACGAATATGATCAAGTAAGCGCCCTGGCGTTGCAACAACAATATCGACACCTGCTTTCAAATCGTTAGCTTGACCCGCTAGATTAATACCACCAAACAAGCACACTGTTTTTAATTCGGTGTATTTTGCAAACGCTTTAAAGTTATTAGCAATTTGCTCTGCTAACTCGCGAGTAGGTGCAAGCACTAGTGCACTTGGTGCATTATTTTCGCTAACAGCTGATTCTGATAATTTTTGGATAAGTGGTAAAGCAAATGCAGCGGTTTTACCCGTGCCGGTTTGCGCACTAACAAGTACGTCTTTGCCTTTTCTTATTGCAGGAATTGCACTACGTTGAACGGGAGTAAGCGTTTCGAAATTAAGCTCTTCTAATGCCTGTAAAAGCTCAGAAGAAAAACTAAATGATTTAAAATTCATGCTGTATAACCTGCGGCCATCATATCAAGGGTCGCAAATTATACAGAAAAAAAATGACTTTAGTTAGTTATAACTTAACTAAAGTGCCTTTTAATGCCACACCAGCGATAAACGTACCCGCACCACATTGATATTCTGTTTGGCTAACAAACTCACGCTTCTTGTAATACGACTGAATATTTACAACTGCATTCATGCCTTCACGAACAGCACGCTCTTGTAATGCTTTTAAAGCACTGAGCATTACCCATTCACACGCCTCTCGGTCAGTTTTATTAAATGCATTGGTTTTCTTGTTGGTGATCACTTCACCATAAGTTGTTTTAATCGTGTTATGACTTTGATCAGCAAAATACAGCGGAATATCTAACAATGCTTGTTTCGCTTTGGTGGTTTCAAGTAATGCTTGTACAGGTAGTGTTTGTAAATCATCACGTGCAAAACTGTTTGCTGAAAACAAACAAGCTACTAAAACACATGCAAGGGTCAATAACTTCATTTAAAAATTCCTTCTATAAAATTTCCATGCAACGCCAAAACCGACCGAAACATTATAATCTTGCTTCACGAGTGGGCTTGCATCTTGTTGACTGTTAGCAAGATGGTGATATTTAACAAAACCACCTAACCAATACTTTGGTGTGTCAAAATGTACCCCAATTGATACATCAGCACCAGAAAAACCTGAACGACTTGAGTATGCTTGGCGAGTTTCATTGCTATGTAAGTCACTCACTCCATAGTAGTAATCAAGGTATTTATCGCTAGCAAAGTTGATATTGCCACGAAACGCTAATGAAAATTGTGAATCCGCTTTTTCGATGATCGGCACTCGATAATACACACTTGGCCCATAACGCCAGCCAATATGATCAATACCAGAGAAATCTGTCGCAATGGCTTTGCGTGCAAACAGGCTTAAATACAAGTGCTGTCTAGAATTTGGTTCACCTATAAAGTAGTAATTAAGCGAAGGCCCTAATTCAAACACCCAATCTAGATCATCCATACCTTCTCGGGCTTTGTTATCTTCACTGTCAACCGCAAGACCTACGCTTGCAGATAAATCTAAATGGAGATTTTCTTGCTGCCACAAAAAGCCAGTGAAACTATTACGGTCTATGGCCATTTTATCGCTTTGATAACGAAAATAAGGCACAGGCAATAGGTATTGCTCACTTTCATCTGAACCTAAATAATGCGGGATATCTGCATAAAAAAGGCCTGCACCGAACTCCATTTTTGCAGTGCCCTTTTCTCCACTGTCTTCTGCAGCATAAGCATTAAAAGTTAGAATAAATAAAATACTTATGATGCAGCGCTTGATCATGCTTGCCACTTTTTAAAAATTAACGAGGTATTGATACCACCAAACGCAAAGTTATTACTCATAATGTAATCTGTTTGCATTTCACGGCCATTGCCTTTGATATAATCTAAATCAGCACACTCAGGGTCGACATCCGTTAAATTGATAGTAGGTGCAAACCAACCATCATTCATCATATTGATACTCGCCCATGCTTCAATGGCGCCACACGCTCCTAATGTATGACCTAAATAGCTTTTTAATGAACTAATAGGTTTCTTGCCAAGGGCGTTGAAAGTCGCTAGAGACTCCGCAATATCACCTCGATCTGTTGACGTACCATGAGCATTCACATAGCCAATTTGATCCGCTGTAAGCTGTGCATCATGAAGGGCCATTTCGATAGCCACTTGCATTGTTTCTGCGGTAGGTTGCGTAACATGTTGACCATCTGAGTTACAACCAAAACCGACGAGCTCCGCATAAATGGTCGCGCCACGGGCTAGGGCATGCTCATACTCTTCTAAAATGAGTGTGCCTGCACCTTCACCAATAACCAGACCATCACGATTTTGATCAAATGGTCGTGGCGTGCTTTTCGCAGCATCATTTTTTGTGCTGGTCGCGTACAAGGTGTCAAATACCGCGGCTTCTGTGATGCATAACTCTTCTGCACCACCAGCCACCATGGCTTTTTGACGGCCATACTTTATCGCTTCGTAAGCATAACCAATACCTTGTGAGCCCGATGTACAGGCAGAGCTGGTGGTGATCACGCGACCTTTTAAACCAAAAAAGACACCCACATTCACAGGCGCCGTATGTGCCATCATCTGGATGTAACTGGTGGCCGTTACGCCCGTCATTTCGCCGGTTTCCATCATTTTTGCAAAAGCCAATAATGGTGGTGTTGACCCCGTTGACGAGCCAAAAGCAATCCCTGTAGAGCCATCGGTTAGGCTTGGATGCTCTAATAGCCCTGCTTCTTCTAAAGCAAGCTCTGTAGTACGGGTCGACATCATAGCAACACGCCCCATTGAGCGAACTTGTTTACGCTTATAATGACTTGGTTTAGTAAAATGAGTAACAGGTGCCGCTAGTCGAGTGTTTAATTCTGGCGCCACATCCCAGTCAGTCATGTACTGAACGGCATTTTCACCTTTTTGCAAAGCGGTTTTAAATTCTCCCCAGGTATCACCTAATGCAGTGATGGCAGACATGCCTGTAACAACAACACGCTTCATTACACCATACCGCCATTCACAGAAATAACTTGGCGGGTGATATACGCGGCGTCATCTGAACATAAAAACGACACTGTACCCGCGACTTCACTAACCGACCCCATACGTTTTAATGGGATCATTTTTAGCATTTCATCAACCGGTAAATCGTCTGTCATTTCGGTTTCGATTAACCCAGGGGCTACGCAGTTAACGGTGATCTTACGCTTTGCAAGCTCAAGCGAAAGCGCTTTGGTTGCACCAATAATGCCCGCTTTAGCGGCACTGTAGTTAACTTGCCCGCGATTACCAGCAATCCCTGACACTGACGCCATAGTGACAATTCGGCCACCTTTGCGACCTTGCACCATTGGCATCACCGTTGGATGCACCACATTGTAAAAACCGTCAAGGCCAGTACGGATCACTTTATCCCAGTCATCACCTTGCATCGCAGGAAACGCCATATCATTCGTGATACCGGCATTACAGATCACCCCATAATACGCACCGTGCTCGGCAATATCAGCTTCAATTTGTTGTTTCGCTAGTTCTCTATCGCAAACATCAAATTGCAATAAGCTTGCATGACGACCAAGCGCACTAATTTCTTCACAGGTTTGCTCTGCTTCAGCCACACCACTGCGACAATGAACAGCAATATCAAAGCCATCGTTAGCTAATCTAAGTGCGATTGCTTTGCCAATACCACGGCTTGAGCCGGTGACTAAAATACGTTTTGTCATTGATTTTCTCTTATAAACTGCATTGGGTCTTTTGGTTGAAACACATTAATTTTTGCTTCTGCTAAGCATGTTTCATCGCTATGTATTTGACACTCAAATACACTTAACCCTGATTCTTCTTGATATAATTTTGTCACCGAGACTTTAAGCGTTTGCTCGTTTTTAAATACCGGTGCATAGGTTTTATATTTGCGCGTACCAATTAAAAAACCGATTTGTACTTCATTTCCTTTGTCTTTTGCCAGCGCACCCGCATAAGCTGCGATAGTTTGCGCCATATATTCACAGCCAATATAACTGGCAACCCCATTTAAGCTCTCATCATAAAACGGGCTGTGTGAACTAATATCCACTTCACAGCAACCTGACTCTTCGCTGTAACTAGATAGGCGATTGAGCAATATCATTGGTTCACTATGAGGGACTACTTGCTCAATTTTATAGTGATTCATTTAGATGTCCTAGTACTACACTGACATTATTGCCACCAAAGGCAAACGAATTTGATAAACAGGTGTTAATTTCTGCCGTTTCTGGTTGTGTTATTAAACCAATTTCAGCCAATGATTCGTCTTTTATCACCTGATTACATACTAATTGATTAAACTCTGGGTAGGCCAAATAGAGCCAACATATTCCAGCTTCTAAGGCACCTGCAGCGCCTAGGGTATGGCCGGTCAAATGTTTAGAAGAGCTCACTTTAGTATCTTTGCCAAATACCTCACTGATTGCCAGAGATTCCATGGCATCATTTTGCGGTGTGGCTGTTCCATGGGCATTAATGTAGTCGATATCTGAAGGCGTTAAATTCGCGTCTTGCAACGCCGTTGTCATAGCAGCAATTGCGCCAGAACCGTCTGCAATCGGGGCTGAAATATGGTGAGCGTCGGAGCTTTCACCACCACCTAAAAAGGCAATACTTTGTTTTGTATGCTGCTCTTTACTCATAACAAATAACGCTGCGGCTTCACCAATATTGATGCCTGCTCTGTCGCCACTAAACGGCTTACAAATTTCATCGCTGATAGACGATAACGAATCAAAGCCATTAATAGTGAGTTGGCACAAGCTATCTACCCCACCACAAATTACCACATCGGCTAAATCGGCACTGAGTAAGGCGCGCGCACTAATAAGCGCCTTGGCACTTGAACTACACGCAGTTGAAATGCTGTAACTTGGCCCCTTCGCAGCGAGTTTCTTGGCAATATAATTGGCGGGTGCGACGAGCGCTTGGTCGTAATAATCAAATTCCTCTGGCCACTTTCCCTTAGCTGCATGGGCAATTCGGCCTCTTTCACCTTCTTGAATTGCAGCAGTACTAGTACCAATCACCACAGCAATACGGCTGCTCGGAATGTCTATGTTTGCTAATGTGTCAGCAATTTGCGCCAGCGCTAAATCGATTAGCTGATAAAATCGCATTGATGCTGTTAATGGCAGTTCATTAACCAACCCCACAAAAGTTGGGCGCTGCTCAAATGCAAGCGACGTCACCTCTGTGAGTGTTTGTTTAGGTTGTAAGCTGATACTTTGCATTGTTTGTTGATGACCAACCCCCAATGCACTAACAATACCTAAGTCGTTAAGCCAAAATGGCATAATCAATTAACCCTTTGAAATTTAATTTTGTAATCTCGCTGAAAGTTTACAAGTTCTGTTGCACCGTCTAAATAGCGAATTTCACTAATTAACTGTTCACCTTGATATAAACGCCGTGTCGAGCCTTGTTCAACCAAGTTCAAACCATAAAGTTGCGAGTTAAGCACAGTAACTGGCCAGTGTACAAGCATGATATCAGCAAGAATATAGCGAGGATCAACCGCGTTGATAGGGAGCATTTTTTCGCTTTTAATCGGCCCTTGTGGCGCTTTTTCTAACTGAAAGATTGGCATACCTTGAGCCGTCATAACAGCCAAGTTAATACCCGTTTCACTGTTTAAACTCAGCTGCGCTAGTAATGTATGCTGCTCATCGCCATGGTGTACTTCAAGTACTTGCTGCCAATTATCGGCAACTAATGACGGCGGTGGATCAAGCAAATAAATCCCTGCATTTGGCGCTAAATCAACGCCCGTTTTTACTGCAAATTCACTGGCACAACTTGCCACTAATATGCTCAAGGTTAAAAGCAAAGAGCGTGTTAATCGCGACATAATTCAACCAACGTATTTAAGCGTTTGTTGCTTTGTTTTACAAATGGGTTTTGTAAATCCCATGCATAACCCGCAAGAATAGCACTGATCATCTCACGCACTTGTTGATTTTTCTCACTGTAAAAAATCACGTCCTGAAATGAGCCATCATACCAAGCACTGACGTAGGTTCTAAAGCAATTAACCCCTTGTTGCAAAGGTTCACTGTAATCGTTTTTGAAATCAACTTGCTCACCACGTAAGTAGCTATCAACTAAAGGAGCAACCAATGAAGCTGATTTTAATGCAATCGTCACCCCAGATGAAAACACCGGATCTAAAAACTCACCAGCATTACCAAGTAGTGCAAAATGCTCACCATACAAGCTCGACACATTAGCCGAGTAGCCTTTGATAGCGCGCGCTTCGCCAATAGCTTCTCGATTGGCTAATAACTCACTTAAATAGCTATCTTGTTCAATAAATTCATTTAAACCAGCGAGTGGTTGTTTATCATTAAGTTGCTCTGGTTTACCAACTACACCAATGCTTGCCGTACCATCACTAAATGGGATCAGCCAATACCAAATATCTTTATGCTCTGGATGAACATTAATTAAGATTTTTTCGCGGTCAAACAGGGGATCGCTAATATTATCTTTAAAATGGCTGAAAAAAGCCCACCGTACAGGGAAATTTGATGCTGACTCTAAATCAAGTAAGCGAGGTAATACCCTACCAAAACCACTGGCATCAAGGACAAAGCGCCCTTTAATTTGATAGCGCTGCTGGTTTTCATCCGTAACATCAAGTAAAGCGCCATCCTCACAATCGGTGAACGCTAACACGCTATGTTGGTAACGTATTTCAGCCCCTTGCTGCATGGCACCATCGGCTAAGCACTTATCAAAGTCAGCGCGTTTTACCTGAAAAGTCGTGCCAGGGCCGTCGCTAAATTTCTCTGTAAAATCGATTGTTGTGTGGTCGCCCCGACGCTGAAACGCCGCACCATTTTTAAACTGAAAACCAAGCGATTGTGCCTGTGCTTGCACCGCTTGCTCAAGGCCTGCTTCTGCTAAAAAGCTCATGCACTGGGGTAATAAACTTTCACCAATCGAAAAACGCGGAAAGGTTTGCTGCTCTAACACCACCACATGCCAACCTTTTTTCACCAGTAAACTAGCAGCCACGGCACCTGAAGGACCCGCACCAATAATAACAACATCAGCCTGTTGAACTTGATTATTCACCTATTATTTTTCCTTATTTTTAGGTAATGCAATACTGAGCGGCGCAAAGATATAGATACATATTAGCCCCACTAATACTGTTAATCCGAAACTGAAAATGGCCGGTGTTTTCGAAACGGCCAACATGCCAAATACCCACATCGATGATGCCGCTGACAAACTAATTGCGAGTACATTGCTCGGGCTTAAATTATTGACCTGATAAAACACCAAGTAATCGATTGCCAACGCTAATATCAATAAACAGCCTAATAAATTAAAAATCGACAGCTGAGATTGCAGCGCACTGCATAGTAGCAGTACAGCTGCGGTAGTTAGTACAAGCACTAACGTTTGCTTACACGCCGTTTTAAAACCAAATTTAACGCTAAAGAGTAGTAACGCAAAGGTTATCGCTATGGCCAGTGTCACCAGTAACGAATTTGAGTAATGACTTAAACCTTCGCTTATCATCGCGACTTTATCGTAAACAATTAAATCTGGGTCAGCGTTGGCTAAATCCATCAGCTCGGATTTATTTACACCGGTTACCATAAACCAGCTTGCGGTTAGTGTATTGTTTGAGATCACTTGGTTAGCGATTAACGGCGCTAACGGTGAATTAAGTGCCGCGTTTAAATCAAGCATTGATGTTGAAAGCTCAACGGGCGTCTCTGTCATTTGGCTAACCACACTCATCGCTTGCTGGGCCAAATGCAGTTGCTCGTAGTTTTGCTGTTGTAATTGTTTACTAGGCACTAAGTCACTAAGCATTACAGCAGTGCCATTAAGGCCGAGAATAGTTGCTTTTAATGCTTCTTGTTGTACTAATAACTGCTGCGCATTATCGGCAAATAAAATCATGATTTGGCCATTATCTTTACCTAATAAAGACATATGCAGCGCTTCGTTTTGCATTAAATCAGCAGGACTTGCATTTAACAGCTTTACATCATCATTAATCACAGGGGGCTTTAGTAAAGCAAAAGCACTCAATAACACTAGCATCAGCATACTGAGTGCGACGCGATAATGCGTTAATCGTTTTAAATAACCACTTAACATGTTTGCTAATCGATGCGCAGCAGTGTTAATGGTTAAACCAGCTTGCCAATAAGGCAATAAAATACGGGTGCAAAGCCAAGCTGTAACTAGCCCTGCAACAACGAACACGCCCACTTGACTGAGTAACTGCACCGGTGAGAAAAACAAACTCGCGTAACCGAGTGTGGTGGTTAGTAACGACAACACCAGCGCCAGTTTGAGCCCTTTACTAAAACCTTGTGGCTGCTCGGTTAAATCAAGCATGCCATGAAATGCATAATCGATAGCAATACCAATCAGTGTCACGGCAAACACCATGGTTAATACATGCACTTGACTAAAAATACTGGTCAGCGCGATGGTGCCGCCAATAGCGGCGCTTATCACGGTTACAGAGGCCAGCCACAATGCATTTATTGAGCGAAACACCCACACCACCATCACAATAAGCGCCAGCAAGCTCACCGAACCAAACAAGGTCATTTCAAATTTGGCTTGCTGCGCATTTGCTGCGGTATGAAATAAAGCACCGGCATAGCGAATTTGTGTATCGGGATAGCGGCTTTCAAGCTCAGCGATATAGCCAACTATCTCATTGCTTAAAGCTATTGATTGATTTATTGAAAAGGCATTGTCAGCACTTTGCACGAATAACATTAAATACTCATCACCTTGATAGTTAATGTTAATTCGGCCATCTTGCAGCTCAAATTGCTGCATGTGCGCCATTGCCTCAGATAGGAACCCTGCTGTAGCAAGCGTAGGGTCTTGGTTGATAGTACTTGAAACAAAAGGATCAGCGACTTTACTCAACTGACTAAAGTAATACTGTTGAAAGCGATTAGCGTCGCCAATCGCTTGCTTATATTCCTCGGACACTAAATGCCCAGCGTACTGACCGTAAAATGCTGCCAACTGGGATATTTCTGGTAACTTAAAACGAGGCTCAATATGTTTGCTAGAAAGCCACTGTTCTAAATCATCATAAGCTTTTACTGCATTCTCACCACGAAAAGAAAAGCTTAGTTGCTGTTTATTAGCTGAAAAAAAGTGTTCTTCAACTTGCTGTAAACGCGGTTCTGACTTTGGCAACAAAGCCAAAATATCATTATTCAACTTAGGCTGTTTTAGAATAAAAACAACCACTAAGGCGCTAACTAATAGGCTCAGCCAAGCGAGCGTTAGGCCCCATGCTTTCACTGTTTATGCTCTTTATTAGTATAAGCAAAGCGTAATACAGTAAAGTTACCATTTACTTCTTGAAGGCGCACACGGCTCACTTGCTCTGCAGCTACACATAATTCGAACTGACTAAATAGCTGCTTTAGCAAGTCATCTTTAGGTAATAAAGTCTGACAACCGGGCTCTACATGCTCTGTCATCGTAAATTGCTCAGCAAGCGCCACTTCATCATGCTTTAATATTGCTTGCAGTAAATTAACGTAAGGCTCAGCGCCTTTTTGTAGCTGCGGCTCACCTTGAGCGTTAAGGGTATATACCTGCCCTTGCTTGATTAATAGCGTGCTTTTAACCGGAGATTTAACTTGCCAAGTGAGGCCATCTTCAGCAAGTTCAAACGAACCTGTTGATATAAAAGGTTTACTAAACCCTTTAAAATGCTTTTCTTGGCTAAATGTGCCTTGCTCTGTCACTGCGCTTGATGCAAACACAGGAAAAAAAACGAGCACACTCAGTAACAACACGCTTAATCGCATTAAATCACCTTTTGAAGTTTTTCTTGTAGCACAGGCGGCGAAACAAACTGCATTTCTTTTTTCTCTATATCAACCGCAACTTGGATAGTCGTTGCTTTGGTTAACTTTTTACCTGTAGCGCAATCAGTGATTACGTAATCGATACGTAATCGTGTTTCATATTCTTTTAAGTAGGCATCAACGCGGATTTTTTGTGTAAACAATGCTGAGCCGACGTACTTAATATGCATGTCAATAATCGGCCACGCATAGCCAGATTCTTGCATTTGCACATAATCATAATCAAACAAACGCAGTAATTCGCAGCGCGCGACTTCTAAATAGCGCGGGTAATTACCATGCCATACCACATTCATTGGATCGCAATCATGAAAAGGAATTTCAATCTCAACATGAGTGCTCAGCAACGAGCCACGACTATGCATATAAACTCCAACGTTTTGTTTGAATAGCGTCAACTGTAAAACGAAGAACAGCCTCTAGAGGACGGTCTTCATCAAGCAGCGGGAAAAACTCGCTAATGTCTTGATACATACTTTGTACATCAGGGGTTAAACTAGCAAACTCAAGCTCGCCACTATTAATACGTAAACGCAAACCTTGAATACTTGCAAGCAAGGTACTAGCAACCACTTGCTCGGTAAGTTGCAATATACGCAAACAATCTCGTGCAGCGATGGTTCCCATGCTCACTTTATCTTGGTTGTGACACTCGGTTGAACGAGAAAATACACTTGCTGGCATAGTTAGTTTTAATGCTTCAGCCGTGTATGCACTGGCACCAATTTGGACCGCTTTAAAACCATGGTTAATGTAACGACGTTCATCATTACTCGCCGATAAATTAGAAGGCAAACCATTGTTATAGCGCGTATCAACTAAGGATGCGATTTGTCTGTCTGCTAAGTCGGCTAAATTAGCAACAGCGGTTTTCATGCTATCCATAACCATTGCAATATGACCGCCATAGAAGTGACCACCATGCAATACGTGCTCACCTTCACCATCGATAATTGGATTATCATTTGCCGAATTTAGTTCATTTTCAATCATTTGCCTAAACCACGGCAAACTATCTTGCAGCACACCAATAACATGTGGAGCACAGCGAATTGAATATCTATCTTGTAAGCGGTCAGCATTACGCGGGTGTTCTACATGGTTTAAGTCTCCACGGATCCATGCAGCTACTTGCTGCTGCCCTGGATGTGGCTTCACCGAAAACAAAATATCATCAAAGTGATGACTGTTACCTTTTAATGCAAGGCTTGCAAGGGCTGTTATACGGCTGGTCAATTTAGCTAGATAATCAGCTCTATCATAAGCAAGACATGCCAAAGCTGTCATTACGGCCGTGCCATTCATAACTGCCAGCCCTTCTTTCGGGCGCAGCTTTAATGGCTTTAAACCAAGTTCTTGCATCACCTCTAGACTGTTTTTAATTTCGCCTTTGTAATACACATCACGCTCGCCAACCATAGCACCGGCTACATATGAAAGTGGCGTTAAATCACCACTGGCTCCCACTGACCCTTCTTGCGGGATCACCGGTACGATATTGTGATTTAAAAAGTCACGTAATAAATTCAACATCTCCCAGCTAACGCCAGAATACCCTTGTGAAAGCGAAGTTAAACGGCTCGCTAAAATAGCACGCCCTTGGACTTGATTAAACACATCACCAAGGCCACAACCATGAAATCGAGTAAGATGCAGTGGTAACTCATTGACTAAATCAAGCGGCACTTTTACGGTTACCGAGTCGCCATAACCTGTGGTTACGCCATATATCACGCCATCGTCTTCAAGCAACTTATCTAAAAACGCGACGGCGCTGTCTATTTTATTCGCAAATTGACGGTCTGATGTTAACGCTACAGAACCTTGCTCTAATGCAATATGAACAATATCTTCGATTGATAAACGCTGTTGGCCAAATACGGTAGTCGAGTGCTCTGACACCTTAGTTCTCCTTGTTTTGACTACGAGACACTTGCTCGTCATTTTGCCAAAAATCATAAAAATTAAACCATTGATACGGATAGGCCGCAGCATAAAAACTGAGCCTTTGCGCATAATCGCTAACAATTTTTTGTAATGTTTGTTGCCTCGTTTTACGCGGTAAAACGAGCTTGTCGGCGTATTTTTCAAAAATCACGCGGTAACATGTCTCGCCATTTTGCTTTTTATCTTTTAAACAAAACAGATGAAACACCGGGCAATCTAACAGCGCAGCTAAAATAAATGGCCCTTGTGAAAAAGGGGCTGGCTTACCTAAAAAGTCCGCTTCAATCACTCTTCCTGCGGTGGTGGTGCTGGTTCTATCACCGACAATCACCACAATTTCACCCTGCTCGACTTTTTCTTTGAGCATAATTGCCATATCTGGGCCAAGATCGGTTACTTGAATGAGGTTTACTGCAACATCCGGATTGATACTTTTCAGTAATTTATTAAATTCAACAGCATGATGCGTAAACACCAATACATTGATCGTTTTACTATTTCGGTGTTGGCTAAGGGCTCTACACACCTCTAAATTGCCAAGGTGTGAGCCAATAAAAATAGCCCCTTGCTGTTGCTCATCAAGTTGTTTAAACAGCGCTTCGTTGGTGTAAAGAATATTATGTTGCTGAATTCGTCCAAGCCATGCATCTATTTTGTCAAAGGCGCTGTCAGCAAAGCAGCGAAAATGACGGAAGCTATCGCGCCAAGTAACCGCTTTGTTATTGCCATTCACTTTACGCGCTTGGGTTAAGAATGCATGTGACGCTTGACGGGCAGTTTTGCCTGTTAAAAACAAATAAAACACCACCGGAAACAACACCAACCACAAGCCTTTACGACCAAATACGCGATAGCACACGAGCAATATTTGCATGCCAAAGCGATTGCCACGTTCTTGCATTTTTGACCAGTGCTTTACAGCCATTAGCCAGCCACCTTACGCCAAAGTAGCTTGGGAGAGCGTAGCAACATACCAAAGAATAAACGCGTATGCAGCCACGAAATTCCCACGTTATCGTGTAAAGCTCGAAAATGAGATACGCCATTTTCAGGGTAAATAACCTGGGTTGGCAAAAACGTGACTTTAACACCTTGCCAATAAAGCCTGACTAAAATTTCAATATCAAAGTCCATGCGCTTGCCAAGCGCTTGCTTAGCCATTAATTGCTCAACGGCTGCTAATGGGTAAACCCGAAAACCACACATTGAATCAACAATATCAAAGCTGAGTGTTTCTACCCAAACCCAAAAATGGGTGATGTAACGACTCAAATAACGGTGCTTTGGCACGGAGCTATCATAAATAGGACAACCACTGATCACCTTGTTAGGTGATGCATTACTTAGTTCAATCAACTTACTAATATCTGCTAACGAATGCTGGCCGTCAGCATCAACCTGAATGGCATGGCTAAACCCTTGCTGATAGGCAGCCAGCAAGCCAGTTTGAACTGCCCCACCCTTACCTTGATTTTGAGCATGGCTTATCAAGGTCAAAAAATCGTACTGTGCGTCAAGCTCTGCAAATACTTGCTTGGCATCAGCGTCACTGCCATCATCAACCATGATTATCGGCAGCTGTAGCTCTTTTAGCTCATCGAGTACAGCAGCAATAGCATGGGTGTGATTGTAATTAGGAATAACAATACAAAACTGGTTCATGGCTTAATCACAAAATACTATTCGACCGGATGCATGTTGGCCTTTGTCTGAGTGATAGCTAAACAGGCACTTGCCTTTTGCATTGCGCTCAAGGGTGAGATTTACCGTCATATCGGGGGTTGTTACCACCTGAAACTTTAACACTTCTAAATCTTGTACTAGTTTGCCAAAACCCAAATATTGCTGAGCATATTTTACTGCCCAATCCAGCTGTACTACGCCTGCTAAAATTGGAGCATCAGGAAAGTGGCCGCGAAAATAATCTAAATCAGCCGCAATGGTTAACGCTAAACTCACGCTAGTTTCTGTTTGTGATAAAACGGCCACCTCTGGGGTCACGTTATTCAGGCTTGGCAAAATACTGCTCCAATGTTTTTAAACTTAATTTAGCTTGGCTGTTAAAAGGAAGTGCATCGATATAGCGCCATTTACGCGGTAAGCAAATACGTTCAAAGCGGTTTGAGAGGTGCGCTTGTAATGTGCGGTTAATTGCCAATTTACCCTGCTGTTCAAGCTCTTTATTAGCTTCATCACTGAGCACAACCACCGCACCAATTTGCACGCGCTTAGCTGGAATAACCACCACTTTAACTTCTTTTACCCAGTCATGGCTTTGCAGATAACTCTCAAGCTCATCAAGATTTAAACGTTTTTCTTCAATTTTTATCGTTCTGTCTATACGGCCCAACAGTTTAAATTGACCATTTTTATGAACGAGTGCTCTATCATCTAAAGGGAAATTCGATTGCTCTAAAATCGCAGAATCTAGCATCAAGCGCCCTTCATGATTCAACGATAAAAAATTTCCATTAAATGGCTGCCATGGTACATCAACCGCCGCCTGTGTAACTTGTCGATAAGCAATACCGCCGGTTTCGGTACTGCCAAATACTTGGGTAGCTGGGCGAGCTAACTGGTTAAATAAAGTTTCGGCATGCTCATTATTGAGTGGTCCGCCAGAGGAAAATAACCATTTAATTTTGTCACGTTCAGGAATTAACACATTATCAGCACATAAACGACCAAGTTGCGCAGGGCTTGAAACGAGCGCTGCATAACGAATATTTTTTAGCCTTTGCGCAATATGCTCAGGGTACTGAATTTGTTCACTATCAATTATATGGCCTTTCGCCAACGGCCAAAGTAAGCGAAACAATAAACCGTAAATATGCTGATGCGAAACAGTTGCTAAAAACGTAAATTGGCTGGGTAAGTCAAATGACATTGATAATACTGCAAGCTCTCGATTTAATACCCGCCACGGTTTTACTATTGGTTTAGATTGTCCTGATGAGCCTGACGTATAAAATATAACCGCTGTGTTTGTTGGCCATTGTAAACGGTTAGTTTGCAAAGGCGTGTGACCCAGACTGTGTTCAAGGTTGGTAAATAGCACATCATCATCGATATTGGTCGCATCGCCTGCAAAAAAAGCAGACTGAGCAAGCAATAAACTTAAGGTTTCGTGCTGACCATTAGGCGGAAGAATAACATTATGACCACTACAGGCTAAGGCAAATAAGCGCACTGCAAATTGGTAGGTATCGGGGTGGAATAACACCACATGACTGCCAGCTTTAAGCGCCGTAAGCTTACTTTGATAAGCGGCAATATCAGCAAAAAACTGTGTGTGTGTTATTGGCTGCCCTGCAATAACAAATGCAGCATCTGGGTGAAATTTCAGGTTACTCGATACCATTATTTTTAACCTTTTGTCTAACAAACCATTCCACAAGGCCCAAGAGAGCTATCAAAATATAGGCTACTAGTCCGTTGTACAGTGTCCATGTCTGTAACGAAGTAAATAGGCTAGTGTATAACGCAATACTGCCATTAATAATAAAAAACGCGCACCATACTTTAGTAACTTGGCGCGTGTAATTAACCCCTTTTTCATCAAGCTCAGGCTCTTTAATTCGAGCAAAACTCTCAATGACTGTTGGGCCACTTTTCAGCGAATAAGCAAAGGTTATGGCCATTACTGTATTTATAATGACCGGGTAAAGTTTCAAGCCCAGATCATTGTTAAAAAACTGCGTTGTTGCTAAAGCGATAATAGCTAATATTGAGGCTGGCTTTATCCATGGCATAGATGTGAGCAGCTTTTTGCTCAGCAAAAGCCTTAGACCTAACAATACCATCAGTACCAAGCTCACTTGCCTTATTGAGATATGCTGTAATCCAAAATACACAATAAATGGGTATAAAGATAAGCACACTAAAAGCAGTGTTGTGGTTATCGCTTTGAGCATAGTAATGTTTATGAAACGAGTTTTTCTACTTCATTTACAACATCTTGCACAGTACGCACTTGTTTAAATGCATCTGGCTCAATTTTCTTGCCAGTGATTTCGCGTAGTTTTACAACTAAATCAACAGCATCAATGCTATCAAGATCTAGGTCTTGATACAGGTGCGCATCTAGGCTGATATCATCAGCATCAATCTCAAATTCATCTACTAAAATGCCCTGTAAAACGTTGTAAATGTCAGCAGCGGTTTTCATGCTTATTCCTACTTCTAAGTCTGTATTATGATTGGTGTTGGTTAATAAATTCTGCCAGTGCATCTACTGATGCAAAATGGGCTTTTGTTTGTTCTGAGTTTGCGTCAATTTTAACGTTAAACTCTTTTTTAATGGCTAAGCCAAGCTCTAACGCATCGATGCTATCTAGGCCTAAACCATCAACAAATAGAGGCTGGTCATTTTCAATATCATCCACGGTAATATCTTCAAGATCTAAGCTGCTAATGATTAATTGTTTTATTTGGTTCTTTAGTTCAGTCATAGGTGCCTGAGTTCCTCTGAAAAGTAATGTTGCAAATCACGGGTTAATTGTCGTGCTTGCATAGCGGGTTGTTCATTATTAAATGTATCGTTAAACGTAAATCGGTCAGTGGCAAAGCGCATCTCAAAATGCGCTTTTGTTGCGGCAACGCAATACCATGGTGTGCCTTTGGTCAAAGTGCTGGGTTTCATACTAATCAGCACTGAGGTTATAGGGGCTTTACAACGCGCAGCAATATTTGCCGCACCACGCTTAAATTTTAACTGTTCACCTGGGGTTGTGCGGGTGCCTTCAGGAAAGATAATCAGGTTATTTCCAGCAGCGAGTGATGCTTCACAATCATTCAGTAACTCTTGCGGGTCTTCATTACTAATATAACCTGTGCCTTTAATTACACCGCGCATAAATGGATTTTTAAATAGGTGTGCTTTGACCACGCAGTCAGCATTTTTAATCACAGATATCAGCACTACAACATCAATTAATGAGGGGTGATTGGCAAGCACAAGCTGCCCCTTAAGATCATGAAATTTCTGTTTATCTTGCACAGAAAAATGGATAGCACCGGTGTAATGCATTAAAGCAACAAAGAATTTAAAATTATAGTGAACAGTTAAACGGGCTTTCTGCTTACGTTTAAATTCACAAGGTTCCAAAAATCGTTGAATAGGTAAAACTAACAAGGTAAGTAAAATACCGCCAAACCCAAAAACAGCAAAGCAAAACCCGGTTGCCAGTATCCGCCAAATTTTGTTCAGCTTTTTATATAAATTAGCCACCATGGTACTGTAGCATCCAAGCTGATTGTTGGTGTGTCAGCAGCGATTGTGATCCTTTGCTTGTTAAAGCAGCTGCTAACTGTAGACTCAAGGATAAACACGAGTCACTTTGAGAGTGTTCAGATTCAGGAAGTTTTGTTAATTCAAAATACGGTTTGTCTACCTGAACTTTGGATAATATGAACGACACACTATGAGCAATTTGTTGCTCATCGCTAAATGGTAAGTATTCATCAGGTAATACACTTTCGGCATGGGCAATTAAAATTTGCTGCTCAACACCACTCTGGACACGTGCAAAACCATCAATCATGGCTGAAATAATGCTGTCTTGACCACCTGCTATGGCATTCATCGGGGCTTTGTTTTTTGCAATAATCGAGAACAAGCCTGTTGCAGCATTATGTACACTCAAACCAAATGCGGTCGGAGAAAGCGGTTCTTGTTCAACAAGTGAATGCAATAGCTGCGCTGTTTTAGGTAAGTCGCCATGACGAGATGAAAAATTAACGGCTAACTGCTGATGCTCACCTTGCGCTTGATGCATAGTATGAAGTGCCATTTTCATAAACGGGCTTAGACGGCGGCGCTGCATTGGTGCAACCCAGCTTAAATCAAGGTCAGGGTGATCAAGATGGCTTAATTCTGCAATTTGTTGCTCGGGCGCAACCCATACACTCAAATTATTAACAACAAATTTCACAAATATTATTCTTTTAGCGCCAAACGATTGCTAATTTTACCCATAAGGCATAAAAAAGTAAAATAATGGTGCTTAATTGTAGTGAAATTAAGCACCCATTCATCTTTATCGTAAAATAACGTCTTTTTCGTCTAAAAGTTGTGCTTTTTCGCCTACTATATCAGCAATATCAAGTTCGTTAATGTAGTCTAAACCGATTTCTTGCTGCGCACATGTAAGTGGCACATAAGGAAGACGGAACACAGGGTTCACGGCGCCTGTCATCATCAGCGCCGTATTAATAGCGATTGGGTTAGGTTCGCAGAATAGCCAGCCCATAAGTGGCTGCAGTTTTGCATTAAGTGCATCATTTTGCTCATCCATTAACTGACGGAACAAGCCCGGAATAATGTTAGATGTAACCGAAATAACACCGTGAGCATTATGAATGTGCCGTGCATCATGTGCTTCATCGTCATTACCAGACCAACAAGCAATACCTTGCTGTTCATAATGAGCAATACGCTCATTGCCACCGCACTCTTTTACACCGATAAAGTTTTCGTGCTTAGCGAGTGGCTCAATGATATCTGGTGTTAAATCTTGGCCTGTACGCCCTGCTACGTTGTAGATAAACGCAGGACCAATATCAAGTAAACGGTTAAAGTGCTCTTTCACACCCGCCAGTGACGTGCGCCCGTAATAAGGGTTGATTTGTAGCGCGGCATCCATACCGGTGGCAAAGCCATACTGGGTTGCTTTAATCGCTTCACGCGTGTTGTTGCTACCTGTATTACCAACAATTAATAAACGATCAGAGAATTTACTAACACTGTGTGCAATTAGCATTAAGTGTTCTTCCCAATTCATTAATTGGCCTTCACCTGTGGTCCCACCCACAATGATGCCATCAACACCAGCTGCAATTTGCTGCTCAACAAGGTCGTCATAACATGCAAGATCAATGTCACCATTGGTTAAATACGGTGTTTTTATAGCGGTGATCAAACTTGCTTGTTTAATTGTTTCTAGGTTGCGCATAACTTTTTTAATGTTTGGAAAATTTGCGCTAGTTGTATCATAAACACAGGCATTTTCCGAGTAATGAGCTGCAATAAATAAAAATACTTGAGAAAAAATCAAAGTTAAGCCAAAATCAAACACTGTATAAATTAACAGTATTTATTGTGAGTATTTGATAATGCAACTTTCTAAATTTTTGGCAACCTACTTTTATACTACCGAAGAGCTGTGCCATACCCTCTCAATTGATGAGGAAACGCTATCGGCATGGCAACAAAGTAGTTTATTTCCAAAACCGAGTTACTGTTTGCAGAGTCAATTAGAATGCAGTTCGTATTCGGGCATTTATCAATGCGAAGAATATCAAGACTATTACCCTCGTGGCGCCGCTAGTTGGGGGCAATTAATTATCAAACATGACATAACCTCATCCTGCCAAGCGTTTAATTATTTTGCTCAGCAATATTCGAATCAACTTAGTAAGCTTGCCGAGCAAGGCTTTGCTATCAATGAAGAATTATTTGGCAGTGAAATTGACGAGCACTTACAGCAAGTTTGGCAACAGTTTTTATGCAGTAAATACGGTGTGCTCACACAAAATGGCTTAGTTGAAGAAGCTGTTCAGCTAGATGTGGCCAAGCTATTGATTGATGATATTACTGAAATGCGCACTAAAACAGGTTTAAACATGGATGAACGTCAAAGCTTGCATAAGGCACTAAAACTAATAAATCGCGCGTTAAGCCATGGTACGGGCAACGAAGGTAAAAATACCTTACGCCATCGTTATATTGATGACGTAGTGGCAAAGTACGATCTATCGGTAAAATAACCTCTCATTTTTGCGCTTAAAATGAAGCGAAACTGAATGACCGCACAAAGTTACAACTGTGTTTATTTTGTTGTAAATAGGTTAATACAATTTGCTACTTTTGTTTTGTAGGTTTTCATCTGCTTGATCGATAGATTGGTCTGGTCGAGTTATTGCTCTTGTCATATTTGTTATTTTGGCACCTAGCAATAACTTCTTTCTTCCAAACTAATTACATCAAAATACAGGATGAAAAAATGAAACCTTTTCCAAGGCTTGGTCGCTTAAAGGCGACCTACTTAGCCATGCTCGGCTTATCGATTGCCCAGCCAACAACCGCAGAAGAATCATTTGTTACACAACAAAGTAAAGCGGATGCCCTTACATTCACTTTGATCACTGGGGACAAAGTATCGGCTGTTGTCAATAAAGACGGCAAGCTAGGCGGCATTCGATTAGTGAATGCAGATGGTTCAGATACATTCACCAGTATCTTTAAACGTGGTAACAACACCTATGTTGTTCCAAACCATGCTCAAGCCTTAGTTGATTCAAATGCGATTGATTTAGAGTTATTTAACATTAATAAGTTATATGAATCGGGTTACGATGATGCATCAACCGACGCCCTCCCAGTCATTGTTGAATACCGCGACGGTACCCTTGCAGGACCGACAGTCCCAGCAACGCTTGCTGGTATGTCATTAACCGGTGAAATTGAGCTTATCGATAGCGCCGCATTTTCAATCAGCAAAGACAAAGCAGCGCAAACTTGGCAAACTCTAGTTGAACAAGCTGACGTTGAAGGTCTTTGGCTTGATGCTGTCGTTCATGCTCACAAGGTTACCCAGTCAGAGACACTGACTCCAACAGTCCCGCTTACCGGCGCATATGGTGAGTCAGCGATTAACTATAATGGCGCAGGTATTAAAATTGCTGTACTCGATTCAGGATACGACATTGAGCACCCTGATTTACAAGGGCGAGTAATAGCATCACGAGACTTTACTTACTCAAGCAACGGTGTAGATGATTTAAATGGTCATGGTACTCATACAGCCTCAACCGTTGCAGGCAATGGCCATGAGTCAGAAGGTAAATGGGTCGGTGTGGCGCCTGCTGCCGATTTAATAATCGGTAAAGTACTTGGCAATACAGGAGGAGGATCAACTTACGGTATTTTAAATGGCATGCAATGGGCGGTGCTTTCAGAGCACGCTGACATTGTAAATATGTCGTTGGGTGGTACGGCAACAACCTGTAGTGGCCCACTGGTTGAGATGGTTGAAGCGCTGAGCGATAAGGCCTTATTTGTTATCTCTGCGGGCAATAGCTTTACCCGTGAAACGATTGGTTCACCGGGCTGCGCGCCAAGTGCACTAACCGTAGGTGCAATTGACCGTGATGGCAATACGGCGTCGTTCTCTTCACGCGGTCCATCGCCAGATGGCCACTCAGCAAAACCAGATATTGCTTCGCAAGGTGTATCTGTTGTTGCTGCGGCTTCTGGTGGCTTAGGTGATACGGCTTACCGCGTCTATTCAGGTACTTCGATGGCAGCCCCTCATGTTGCCGGTGGTGCTGCAATTGTTATGCAAGCTCGCCAAGACCTTACGCCAAAAGAAATTAAAGACGTGCTTACATCATCTGTATTTAGTGGTGATTCTCACGTACTTGAGCAAGGTGCCGGTGCCATGAATATCGACCGTGCCATTGACCAAGCTATTGTAGCCCCTGCAAACCGTGAACTTGGCTACTTTGATAATGCCAATAGTGCATTTACCGAAACACAGATCACGCTGACAAATACGTCTGATGAGAGTATTAAATTAAAATTGAAATTAGACTTAATTGGCGAAGATGGCAAAACACAATTGCCAGCAACTCTAGCAGGATTAGATATTAAATCTGTGACAATCCCAGCCAAAGGTGTTGCTCAAGTTCCTATGTGGATTGACCCAAGTGTGGCACTTAATAACAGTGCTTATGGTGCAATTACAGGTCGTATCACAGGCACAACCGTTGGCAATACAGATCAGCAAGTGACTGTACCAGTGTCATTTTGGATTGACCAGCCTCACGTTAATTTAACTGTTAACCTGACTGATCGCTGGGGTAATCAAGCTGGCTCTCCATCTAAGCTTTACTTAATTAATGAAGAAGATGATTGGGGCAGTCTTGTTAGGCTCACTGGCGGTAAAGCCAATATCGATGTACCTGCTGGTTACTATACGTTGATTGCTAACATTATGACTTACGATAACCCGCAAACCAGCTCTGGTTTAGTTGAATCAGCGGCACAAATGGCTGTATTAAATCGTAAGATTGATGGCAAAACAGAGATTAACTTTGATGCACGTAACGCTCAGCCTGTTACCTTTAAAGCTGACCAGCCTCTTGATCCACAAGGTTATTCATTTGGCTTTACTTACGCGATTGACGATCAAGAAGTTGCGAAGCTTGCAGCTATCGAAATGGCTCCTGATTACGTAAATGATATGTATGCATGGTCACAAGGTCATGACGATCGCTTTCGCTCATTTATCACCACCCGCGCAGTGGCTCCAGAAACAACCGTCACTATGCAAAACGGGGTTGAACTTGATTACATCAAACAAGGTTTAGCACTGTCTTTTCATGGTGAAGGCTCTGCAGAAGTCGTACCTGTAGGTGATGCAGGCTACAGCACTGACTGGAGTCAATTTGAGTTAGACGGAAAAATTGCGCTTATTGCTAACCCTAATTACCTCACGTCTTACATGGTCGGTAATGCGATGAAACATGGCGCCAGCGGTGTGATTTTTTATCGTCCTGGTCGTGGCGGCCGATATAAAGGGGCAATCACAGGCACACCAAAAGTCCCCGTGATTGGTATTAGTACCGAACAAGGTGAAGCCTTAATGGCAGAAATAGAGGCTGGCAACAATATTGTTAGCTGGTCTGGTATTGCGGCTGAACGCTCACCTTATGCTTATTCAATAAACCATATTGTTGATGGCCGAATTCAATCTGGGCAAATCAATATTGCTGAACATAAAATGCATAAAATAAGTGCGTCTTATCACTCGCAAAATGATGAGCGCCCGGCATGGACTGATGTTATGGCAATGACCAACAGTACAGGGGAGTTCTACTCAACAGGTAGCTCACAGTTAATTATGTTACCTCATCAGCGTGATGAGTATTACACAGCAAGTACAAAAAATGCATGGACGAATGTCGTTATGCCAAACTATCAAATTCAAAGCGCAGGCGCTTATTTTGATGGTCCACGCGCTATGACTGAAGGTGCTGAGCAAAGTACCACTTGGTTTAAAGGTCCACGTGCTGGTAGCTTAGGCAGCAGTGGCTCGGCGATTATTAGCCGCGATACCAATGTCCTTTACTTTAACCTTGCTTCGTTTGGCGATGCCGCAAACCATGATGGTATTTTTGGCTTTATGGGTAGCTCAGCCTTTGGTTTAAAAGTAAATGGTGAGCCAGCATCTCCGTATCAAGGTACGTTAACACTTGAGCCGGGCTCTCATCAAATTACCTTAGAAATGCGTTCTTATGCCCGTGGTGTTGGTGAGCGCTCTCCAATAAATGATAAGCTAGGTTCTCTTTACCAAGGTTTCTATACATTTACCGCTGACGAGCAGCAACAAGGTGTTCAGCCAATTTTAGTGCCTATGGTTGATTTACCGGTTGATATTAACAACAGCATGAAAGCAGGTGAAGCCGCTCAAGTTAAGTTAACGGGTTTACTAGACGGTGTAGGTGAAGTGGCGCTGGCAGATGTACAGTTACAATATGCATACGGCCAAGAATGTACGATTGCTAACGTGCCTGCTTATATCTATTGCCCTGTATCAACGAAGTTCTCAAGCGAAAACTGGTTAGATGCACAAGTTGAACACATTGACGGTGAATGGGTAGCTACGATCCCTAATACTGGAAACGTTGGTGACTTTGTCCATATTCGTACGATTGTTTCTGATTATGGTTCAAGCCAAGCTGAGCAAATTACCATGCGAGCTTACATGTTAGATTAATTAGTTAGCGCTAATCAGCAAAGCCGCCTTCGGGTGGCTTTTTTCATGTAAAAACAACATGATCAAGTATTAAGAATCTAAATGCTCGTACTGACCTCGATACACTTCAAAAGTCTTCACAACAGTGTGTTGCTCTTTACTTAGATTATCAAACCAGGTATCGAAACGCTCATCATCATCTTGTTCACTTAACGCTAAATACTGGGCCAATAATTCAATAATATCGTTGTGAGTACACGACAAGGTGTCTACATGATTAGCTAAAACAGAATGGTCTTTATCGCGAAGCGTGTTCATTACATTTTGATCTAGTTCTTCACGGCTAGTTTTATCATTCACTTCCATATCCCTCTTAAAAATAAGCACGCATTCCTAGTTATAACAGCCTTATCGACAATATCCAGCTTTTTAAATCTAACTGCTTATTGATTGTTCAGCTTGTACAAATTTAAGACAACGCGATATAAATAAGAATCATTTTTATCTTGATCTAAATAATCAACCACCCTATAATCGATACATTATCACATAACAAACAGGTGCATTATGAAGCCAAATATCCATCCTGATTACCAGCAAGTCGCTTTTCATGATACAGCGGCAGACAGCTACTTTATTATTGGTTCGACAATCAAAACTACACGTACGATCGAACTTAAAGGCAAAACTTATCCTTATGTAGCAATTGACGTATCAAGCGATTCGCACCCGTTCTATACCGGTAAACAAAAAGCCGTTGCGAGCGATGGCCGTGTTGCAGCGTTTAATCGTCGTTTCAAAAACTTGGCGAGCAAATAGTTGCTTTAGGGAAAGAACATGAAAGTATTAAGTTCATTAAAAAGCGCTAAGAACCGCCCGGGCTGCCAAATCGTAAAACGTAAAGGTCGTGTCTATGTTATTAATAAAGACAACCCGCGTTTTAAAGCAGTTCAAGGTAAAAAGAAAAAGCGTTAAAAAAGGTGCCTCGGCACCTTTTTTTAATTAAAGTAAATCTAACTCAATAGCTTAGTTGCCAAATAACAACTCCCAAAAGCCTGGCGGCTCATGGAGCTCATGGTATTTTTTACGTAACTCATCAATAGATTTAAGCGGCGCTTTTGCAGCTTCAAGGCCACGAGTTGTTGCAAGTTGCTTCGCTTGCTTTGCTTGATTTATGACTTTATCAAGCCCTTCTAGAGACGCTGTTTTATGCTGTTTAAAATCAGCTGTTTTAGCTGTCTCTAACAACACAATAAACTCATCAATAGCGGCATTAAAGGTAGCTAAATCAGTAGCCCGTACGGAGTTTTTATAAGCAAGCCCCATATTTTTCATATTGGCCTCAAGATCAATATCAGAGGCTACACTCACACTCGAAAAAATGATTAAAATACTAATAATAATGGCTTTCATACACCCTCAACCAAATGCTATTTATGGACCATTATAAAGCGAAACAAATAATAAACCCAATCTCAAACCTACCAATTCGCGCTATACTTCACCATACCAACCTTTTAACCTAATCAGATTATGCTAAGAACAGTATTTTTCATTATCTTGCTATTTTACTTACCAAGTGTTTTTGCCAAACAAAGTATTATTTTTATAAACCCTGGCTATGAAAATACGAATGTCACAGGCCCATTTTGGTTTGAAGTGTCGCAGTTGATGCGTGATGCTGCCAAAGACTTTGATCTCGATTTAACGATTCATTATGCCAATCGAAATCATATTGAAATGAAGTCATTAGTAGCTAAGGCGATTAAAGCAAAGCCTGATATGCTGATTTTAGTTGACGAAAAAAGCGTGCTCACCCAACAACTTTTAAGCTTAAATAGCACCTCTACACCTATTTATTTTCTACTTAACCGCCCATCAGAATTAGAACTAAAACGTTTGATTGATCATGGCATTAAAATCGCAGGGAGTGTGGAACCCGACAACAAACAGGCAGGGCAATTACTCGCAGATAAACTGATTGAAAAAGCTCAGTACGCGGCCAATTTTCTCGCTATAAATGGTGATTACACCACCCATGCAGCACTTGATAGAGAAGAAGGTTTAAATCAAAGTGTTCAAACGCATGAGAATGCTAATATCACCGCAAAAACGGTTGCCAACTGGTCAGCAACACAAGCGTATCGCCATAGTCTTGGCTACTTTAGCCATCAATCAAACATGAATATTGTCTGGGCTGCCAACGATGCTATGGCATTAGGAGCAATTACTGCGCTTGATGAGTTAAACAAACGCAAAGATGTATTAGTTGGAGCAATAAATTGGCCGCTCAGAGCCGTAGCAGAGAAGATAGACGTCACTATCGGCGGCCATGTTACGTTGGGGGCGTTTGCTTTGGTAAATATTTATGATTTATTGAATAAACACGAAACCGCACCTATGCATCATGAAGTGGCAATTTTCAGCCAACATAACGAACAAACACTCAAGCTTGTTGAACAAATTCACAGTGATAACTTAGCAATTAACTTTCGCGTTTTCAGTAAATCAAATGAAAATCCCCTTCCCTTCAGTGTTGAATCACTTCTGTTAGAAGCAACCAAAAGCGCACTGTAAAGGGCGTTTACATTACTTATTACTGAGCCATACAGCTTGATATGGCGTTAGCGACATTGTTTTTGTCTGCTCGGTAATTTGCTCACCGCTAATTAAATCTCGCCATTGCTCGGTACCAATCAAATTTAAGTCGGCAAGCGTAAGCGTTTGTTGCTCGTCACTAATGTTATAAACACAAAACATACTTTGCGAACGATTGATGCTTTGTCGCCAAAAACCAAAGAGCCCTTCGCTTAAATGTAACGTATATTGCGTCGCATTGGGGTGAAATGCACTTTGCGCCTTACGAATAACCATTAGGTTTTTCATCGCTTTAAACACAGTACGATGATGGGCATTTTCATTACTCAGCTTTGCTAGTAAATCTGACTCTTGCCAGCGGTGACGATTAATCGCTCGGTTATGTTGGCTGTTTTCAAAGCGTTCATAATCATTGGTAGTACCGAGTAGGCTATGAATATACAAACCTGGAATACCTTCAAGCGCAAACATAATGGCATGCGCACATAAAAATCGTGCAACACCCCATTTATCTGGGCCTTTATGGGTACCTTGCAATGCATCAAATAAGGCAATATTTAACTCATAAGGGGTATTGGTGCCATCTGGGGCGGTACGCAATGAGACTTTACCGCCATATTTCGCAGTCGTATTTACCATTTCAGCAATTTCACTTTGCTCCAACAAGCCTTCAACGGGGCGCAAGCCAATACCATCGTGTGAAGCTATAAAGTTAAAGTATGCCGTCCCTTCTTGAGGAGGTGGCATACTCATCATCCAGTGCTTTAATGCGGTGCTGTCACCACTAAGTAAAGTGTGTAATAACAGCGGTGGCAGTGAAAAGTTGTAAATACAGTGCGCTTCGTTGGCATTACCAAAGTACGATAGGTTTTCGCGGTTCGGGATATTAGTTTCTGTAATAATAATCACATTAGGCTCAAAGTGCTCAATAAGGGTGCGAAGCAGCCTAATCACTTCGTGAGTTTCAGGTAAGTTAATGCAGCGGGTATTGAGCTTTTTCCATAAAAAAGCCACCGCATCAAGGCGGAATATTCGCACACCGTTATCTAAATAATGACGAATAATGCTGACAAATTCATTGAGCACATCTGGGTTAGCAAAATCAAAGTCAACTTGGTCATGACTAAAGGTACACCACACATGTTGCAAACCGTCTTTAGTTTCAACCGCCTGTAAAAGGGGCGATGTTCTCGGGCGAACAACTTGCACAAGGTCATCACTCTGGCTTGCCGTTTTAAAATACCCTTTTCCCGGCTCTTTGCCCTGAATAAAGTTTTCAAACCAAACGCTGCGGCTAGAGCAATGGTTGATCACCAAATCTGCCATCAACCTAACATCCGCTGAAATATCGCGGATATGTTGCCAACTACCTAACGCTTCATTCACTTGCACATAATTCATTACCGCGAAGCCTTCATCTGAGCTATATGGGTAAAACGGCAAGATGTGCAGTGCATTAAGTTCAGGTAAGCATTGGTTTTTTACAAAGCGATGTAACGTAAGCAAAGGCGGCTCTTCAGGCTTAGCAACTGCGTCATCCGTATTAGCATGACGAATAATCGAATCACCATAGGCAATTAAAATCATATCTTGCTCATCCCAACGGTTTTTATGCGGCGTTGGGTCTCGAACAGGATCATCACCTAACATGGTACTAATTAGTCTGTCTGCGAGTTGTTCAAGCGTTGTTGATAGCTCAACCTCGCTGTAGATGCAGGTTAAATGCTGAATAACCCTTTGTTGCAAAAGCTCTAAAGTCACGTGCCTTCCCCGTTAAATATATTCTTTGTTATCAAGCTCTACGGCTTCTTCTAAACGAGCAAACACCTCCGGCATTGCCGAAGCTACTCGGTTCCAACTCGGCACAAAGGGTGCTTCCATTGGGTTTTCTAAAAAGTGCTGACCCGCATTCATAATATTTTGAGCAAACATTTCAACGGCTTTTTCTTCGTGGTGAATATCAAGTGTTAAGCCATTCATTAACGCATCGTTGTGATAGGTTTCAATAAAATCGAGTGCAATTCGGTAATAGGTTGCCTTTAATGAACGAATCGTTTCTGTCGTAAAGGTAACGCCTTGTGTAGCGAGCTTTCTGAATAAAGCTTTGGTGATATCAATCGACATTTTCGACAAGCCCGCCGCTTGGTTTTCTAGCGATAAATCTTGGTGTTTATGATCATAGTTATCAGCAATATCGACCTGACATAAACGGTTATGCGAGTAATTGCGATACATCTCTGATAACACGCCAATTTCTAAGCCCCAGTCACTTGGAATACGAATATCGTTAAGTACATCACGGCGGAATGAAAACTCACCCGCAAGCGGGTAACGAAACGAATCCATATATTCTAAGTAATCGTTGCTACCTAAAATGGTTTTAAATGAACGCAATAACGGCGTTACCAGCAATCGTGACACGCGACCATTAATTTTGCCCTCAGCGGTGCGCGGATAAAACCCTTTACAAAATTCATAGTTAAAGCGAGGATGAGCAACAGGGTAAATTAAGCGTGCTAAAAGCGCTCTGTCGTAAGTCAAAATATCGCAGTCATGCAGCGCTATTGACTCAACTTTTGAGGTTGCCAACTTATAGCCCATGCAATACCAAACATTGCGACCTTTACCTAGTTCTCGTGGCGCAACGCCCAATTTTTGTAGTTCTTTATCAAGAGCTTGTAAACGCGGGCCATCATTCCAAAGTACCTTATGAGGCTGATCAAGCTCCGCAAAAAACTGCAGTGCATGGCGATATTGGCTTTCATCAGCACGATCTAGACCAATGGTAATTTGCGATAAATAAGGCACATGTTTCAGCTCAGCAATTATATTTTGCAAAGCGGGCCCCTCTAGTTCACTGTAAAGCGAGGGTAAAATTAGGCCCATTGGGCGTTGTTTTGAAAAGCTCAGTAACTCTTGTTCTAGTTCTTCTACTGGGCGATCAGCAATATTGTGTAAGGTCGTGATAATGCCATTTTGATAAAAATCAGCCATGAGATTGCTCCTGTTTTGCTGCAAAACGCGCTTTGATGATAGTTAACGCAGAAACTTCTTGAACCCAACCTGCTGGGGCGGGTTTTTCGCTGAGCTGCCATGCTTTTTGTAATATTTGTGATTGCACTTGGCTGCCAGGGTTATTGATTAAAATAGCGGTGTCGGCCGCTTTTAGCATAGCTACATCGTTTTGACTGTCGCCAAGCGCTATCACAGTAAATGGATTGCGATAAGCTTTTTTGAACTGATTTAACAGCCACTTTTGTGCAAGTCCTTTATTGTTACCTTTGGTTAAATGGATAAAACGCCCGCCAACAAGCACTTCGTAGCCTGCATGGCTCATTGCATCTATCAAGCCCTGCTTTTCTTCATCACTGCCCGAAAAACAAACCGGATCTGAGTACTGTCTTTGTAGAGCCAATTCACTTTTATCGACGGGGAGTCCTGTTAACTCGGCTATTTCTTGTGCACTAAATTGACTAAATAAACGTACACAATGACTAAATTGGCTTGCATATTGTTTAAGATCTTCATGCAATTTATCGGTACTTTGCGTCATGGCAAAGCGCCAATAACCTTTATATTCATCACAGCCAATCGGCTTTACTTTAAAATAGTCTTTCGGGATATAAACAGCCGCACCATTTTCAACAATAAAAGGTTGGTGATGATCCAAACCTTTTTGAATATCAGCGACTTCAGCAAAGGTTTTGCTGGTATTAAAAACCACATTGACACCGGTATCATTCAACTTTGCCAAAAATGGTTTGATCACTTCACATTCGTAACTGTCGTGATCGAGCAATGTGCCGTCTAAATCAGTAAAAATAAGTGGTTGAGCAATCTGGTCTGCGAGAAGTTCCATCTTGGTGATATCACGCTCAGTATCAAGCAATAGTAACGCATCAACGCTGTACGCAAGCGTGGCTAAGTTTTCCCGCGTAATACGTTCAAAATGAGAGATAAAACGCTTTAAACTCACTTCGTCATATGTGCCCTGCCCTTGGCCTTTTTTGGCAATTAACTTATGCTCTTGTTCTAAGCGCCACGCATACACATCTTCGAATGAAGGCGCTTTTAACATAATGGTGTAATCGGCCATTGCGAATACATGTTGATATTCATTCGCTAAGCAACTATTTACGCAGCGGCGCCAAATGCCGTCAGCATCTTCTAGTTGCTCTAATTCATTTACCGGAGTTTGCAGTTGATAAGGCTGTTGGGGCGTACTGGCTACACACCAGCCTTCAAAAAACACGATATCAATCGGCTTTTGGTTACTAGGCCACTGCTCTTTTGGCACTGGATCATCAGTTAGCTTATCAAATTGAGGTAATGGCACATCCACTTTACCAGCCAACAAAGCTGATAAGGTTTGCTCCATTAATTGCGTATCATGCGTACCCGGTACACCACGACTCGCAAACAAAGGATGAACATCTTTAGCAAGCTCGTTGCGTGCATCACGACTTAAATAAAAGTCATCGATTGATAATGACACGCTATTAAATTCGGTATTGCTATTAACCCAAGTCACTAAGAAGTCAGCGAGGGTCGTTTTACCTGAGCCTTGGCAGCCGTTAATCGCCACCAGCATAGGTTGGCCGGTCATTTTTGCGCTTAAGATATCGTGCGCGAGGGGTATAAAAAACTGCTCACTTAAGTATTGATACTTGAGTGGTAACTGATGCTTCGCTAAAAACGGGGTAATATCCACAACATTTGCCTCTTGCATAATCGCTCCTACCAGTATTACATAGAGATAAATGCAGTTAGTAGACCAGTTTTATAATTCCTTAAATTTTAGTTAGTTACAAAAAAAGCGCATATTTAATGCGCTTTTTTGGTGCAATATTCAAGCAGTTTTTAAGTTCTAATCAGCTTGTTGCACTGCTTTGGGGAGAACAGCATTTAAGATAATCCCCAAAATTGCGCATAAGCTCACACCTTGTAAACTAAACTCATCACCACCGATATGCATACCACCAATACCAAACACTAAAATCAGTGCGATGATAGTCAAGTTGCGAGGCGCGGTAAGATCTTCACCTGATTTTACTAAGGTATTTAAACCAACAACGGCGATAGAGCCAAATAGCAAAATCATGATGCCGCCCATCACAGGAACCGGAATCGTTTGTAAACCCGCGCCCATTTTTGCCACAAACGCAAGCACAATTGCGATGATTGCGGTCCAAAGCATCACTCGAGGGTTGAAGTTACGTGTAAGCATTACCGCTCCCGTTACTTCAGAATACGTTGTATTAGGTGGACCACCAAAAATTGATGCCGCAGAGGTTGCTAAGCCATCACCTAGTAAAGTGCGGTGTAAACCTGGTTTCTTTAAATAGTCTTTACCTGTTACTTGGCTAATAGCCATCATGTCGCCAATATGTTCAATTGCTGGTGCAATGGCTACTGGCACCATAAACAAAATAGCTTGCCACTTAAACTCAGGGTAAGTAAATGCAGGCACTGCTAGCCAGTTTGCTTCGGTGACCGCATTAAATTCAACAATACCTATAAATAACGAAGCAAGGTAACCTGCTACCACACCAGCAAGAATAGGAATAAGTTTAAATACACCTTTGCCCCATACCGCAAAAATCAGCGTAACCAGTAATGATAAACCAGACACCCAAATTGCTTGATCATAAGGAACTAATTGTGCACTGCCATCCCCTGTTTTACCCATTGCCATATTCACAGCGACGGGGGCTAATGCTAAACCAATCACCATGATCACAGGGCCAACAACCACAGGCGGTAACACCTTGTGCAGTGCATTCACGCCTTTAAATTTTACAATCAAGCTAAGCGCAACATAACAAAAGCCTGCCACCATCAAACCGCCCATAGTTGCGGGAATGCCCCACATTTGTACCGAGGCGATAATAGGTGCGATGAAAGCAAAAGACGATGCTAAAAAGATAGGAACTTGGCCTTTGGTAACCACATGAAACAACAAGGTTCCTAAACCTGCGGTAAATAAAGCCACATTAGGATCAAGGCCTGTCAGTAGCGGCACAAGTACCAAGGCGCCAAATGCAACAAACAGCATTTGCGCGCCAGTTAGAATGGTTTTTAACGAAAATGTTTGATGATTTTCCACGTGAGCGCCTTACACTGTGCCAAAAATCTTGTCACCGGCATCTCCTAAGCCTGGAATGATGTATCCTTTTTCGTTTAAGTGGCTATCTAATGATGCTGTGAAAATTTCAACATCAGGGTGCGCTGCAAGGGTTTTTTCTACGCCTTCTGGCGCTGCTACTAATACAATCACTTTAATATCTTTACAGCCAGCTTTTTTAAGCATATCGATAGTTGCGATCATTGAACCACCAGTTGCCAGCATTGGGTCAATAACGAGGCTTAAGCGCTCATCAATTTTACCCACTAGTTTTTCAAAGTAAGGAACTGGCTCAAGTGTTTCTTCGTTACGCTGAAGACCAACAACACTTACTTTTGCCGCAGGTAATAACTGCATTACACCATCCATCATACCAAGGCCGGCACGAAGAATAGGCACAACAGTAATTTTTTTACCTTTGATATGCTCTACATCTAATGTTGAACCATCCCATCCAGTGATTTGTACGCTTTCTAATGGTAGGTTTTTTGTTGCTTCGTAAGTAAGCAAGGTACCTACTTCAGACGCTAGCTCACGGAAACTTTTAGTACTAATACCTTCTGCGCGCATAAGGCCAAGTTTGTGTTGAACTAACGGATGAGTAATTACATGGATAGACATAAGTAGAACCTAAATGAAATAAATTACGCCTATTTTAGCGTAAATTAATGAGCTCTACTGCAAAAAATGCACAACATTTGCATTAATTCTTTTAAATGACTTAATTTTATTCAATAAAAAGCAAACATACCTGTATAACTTCTTCAACCCGATAGTATTTTCTCCATAATCCAACTTGTATGTAGTGCGGTTTCACCGCTTGATGGGTGTGGTTGCTGAGCATGAAAATAGTTCGCCATGTTTTCAACATGATATTGTTGAATATGTGCAGGGTTATCAATTACGAACTCTTGTTTGCCCTGTGCGTTGTTAAGCAAAATCGGTTTTTCGTCAAAAACACTAAAGCTAAGCTCGCCTTCACTGCCAAAAATCATCACATCATCAAAACGATTAGATGAAGCAAAGTTCCAGCTCCCAGTGCCGGTAACACCAGATTGATGCTGCCAGTGCGCGGTAATAGCATCGAACGCAGAATATAAGCCTTGTTGATTAGCACATAAACCATGCACCTTATTAAAATCACCTAAAAGGTAAGCAAGTAAATCAAGACCATGGCTGGCTAAATCGTCGAAGTAACCTCCTCGTGCCACGTTTTGATCTGTACGCCAGTTGTATTCACCCGACAAATCAAGAGCGTTAGGAGCTTTACTTAAATGCCAACTAACATGCCGGGGTTTACCAATGGCACCTTGTTCAAGTAACTGCTTAACGTGATTAAAGCGCGGTAACGAACGGCGATAATAAGCCACAAATAGCGGCTGTTTAGCCTCTTTAAATGCTGTAACAATATCAAGGCTGTCTTGATAACTTGGCGCCAGTGGCTTTTCAATACAACACGGTTTACCTGCCGCAGCAACCTCAAGAGCATACGCTTTATGGCTATCTGGCGGCGTGGCAATATACACAGCATCAACACTGTTATCGTTAATGAGTTCGCTTGGCGATGCGAACACCTTTGCAACATTATGGCGTTTAGCATAATCATGGGCTTTTTCTAGGTCGCGGCGTGTCACCCCAATAAGCGCAATACCTTCTGCGTGTTGATAAGCAGGGCCGCTTTTTACTTCGGTTACAGCACCACAGCCGATAATGGCAAATCGCATTGGCTTATTCATTGCTAATCCTTTATTTTTAAGTACGTTACAAATTGCTGCTGCATGTAGCCGTTTATTTTTGCATGAGCAGGGCTCCAACCTGCTAAAAAGCGATAAAAATCGCTCCATGCGTAACACCAAAGCGCTCGCCAACTGCTAACAACATGCGCTGGGTTTACATTTGGTTGATAACGTTTTAGTGCCTGTGTGAGGGTGTCAAAATAGCGATTTAAATAGTCATCTGCAACTGATTTTAATGCCGTATCATTTAAGCAACTGCCTAAAAAATACATGACATCAATCACCCCAACACCCCTGCCTACATATTGAAAATCATAGCCAAGAACATGCTGGTTTTGTGGCGCAATAGCAAAATTGGCAAGCTTAGCATCACCATGAATTAATGTTTGGTAAGGTGACTCATTCAACGCAGTATCAATAGCGTGTGCCTGCGCTTTTAAGCTTAAATCGCTCATACGCTTTAGCTCATCGGGCCGTGTTGCTAAATTCCAATAACTACCTCGCGGCCAAAGGCCATCGGCAGAGCTTGCTAAATGAAAAGCATGAAAGTGTGCAAGCCAGTTTATAATTGCTTCAATGTCGCGGTGTGTAGCACTTGCTTGCAGGTAGCCAAGTGCACTGAAATCACTAAATAACAGCGCTTGCTTACTGCCCTCTTGGATTGCCTCAATACAATGAATAGCCGCAGCTTCATGGGGCAATTGCTTAGCGTAATGCCGATACCAATTAAATTCGACTAAGTAAGATTGCCGCTTTCTGGCAAGCGCAAAATCACTTTGTTTTATACGACTATGATTGATCTGACTTGGCACTTCAATCGCTTTAATTACCCTAGCAGCACCATCCATTTGGCAACGAATAATCTCACCGCATCCGCTCCATACTGATGCCGCTTGCTGTAGCTCTGTAATGTTTGAAAAGTGAGAAGTAACAAATTGCCTAAGATCCATAACGCTCTGTAATTTATATAAACCGATGGCAATGGTAGGTGATATTGGCTATTGGTACAACGACCTATAAGCAATAAAAAACCCGTGCTAAGCACGGGTTTTCGAAGATAAAGTCCTAATACTGCTCAGGACTTGCATTGTTGAATTACTCGTTTACCACACTTTTAAGTGGGTTTACTGGCTTTGCATTGTCATCCAGTAAATTCATGTCAAAGTCGAACTCATCAACACGAATCGCTTTTTCACGTTTCTTGTTGTAATCAATCAGTTTTGCATACTCTTCTTCGTTGATAACACTTGCAACAAGTGCATTATCAAGCGTTTCTGCAAAACGAACACCCGGCTTAATAGTTTTAGCACGCAGTGCTTTTTTAACTTTTGCAAGTAAATCAAGGCACGCCATTTTCGCTTTGTACGCTTGCTCATTGATGTAATGACCATCACCTTCAATTGGATTAACCAAGTGAGTGATTTGCGCTTTAAATGCAGTATCCATTTGCGCTTGAGTGGCAAGTTCACGGATTAAATCATCGCTGATTTTAGGCATTTTCATTGAGTAGTTCATCGTAATGAAACGCATAAACTTACGAGTACCACTTGCAGGGAAGTTATCTAAGAACTTATGCAATGCTTCTTCAGCGCTTTGTAGTGCAAAGCGAGTCGCATAGTGGAAGTAAGGCGCAGCTTGCTCACGTTCACTGCTTGCTACTTTTTGCTCGTAGTATTTAATTGATGCCATCGCCGCATACAAGAAGCTCATTACGTCGCCTAAACGTGCAGATAACATTTCTGCTTGCTTAAGTTTGCCGCCCAGTACCAATAACGAGAAGTCAGCGTAAACGGCAAGTTTTGCAGATAGTTTGTGCGCTGCTTTTTCGTAAGCACGTACTTCTGGTAGTGATGATTTAGCACCGGCAGTAAACGGTAATACACCTAAACGGAAAGCTCGTAAGCTGTTAGCTACGCTGTAACCCACTGTTTTACGTAAAATGCTGTTGAATTCTTTATCTGCATTTTTGTCTTCGCTGTGGATAGACTCAACCATAGATTGCAGATAAGGGTGGCAACGCATTACACCTTGACCAAAAATCATAAGGTTTCGAGTAAGAATGTTTGCACCTTCAACCGTGATTGCGATTGGTTGTGCAACATAACCACTTGCTAATGTATTTTGCGGACCATTTTGAATTGCTTTACCTGCTTGAATATCCATTGCTGAATCAAGCACGTTACGACCAATTTCTGTCATGTGGTATTTAGCAATCGCAGTGACTACAGATGGTTTTAAGCCCATGCCTAAACCTTCTGTTGTTAATACACGCATTGCTTCTTGAAGATAAGTTTTACCTGCGATATCAGCAAGCTTCTCTTGAATACCTTCGAATTGACCAATCGCCAGACCAAACTGCTCACGTACTGCCGCGTACTCAGAAGCACCTTTGAATGCTACCTGTGATGAACTAACACCCAGTGCCGGTAACGAAATACCACGGCCTGCACCTAAACAGCTAACCAGCATTTGCCAGCCACGACCGATGTTCTTTTGACCACCAATGATGAAGTCCATTGGTACAAATACTTTTTCACCGCGAGTCGTACCGTTGTAAAAACGGATACCCATAGGATCATGACGATTACCAAGTTCAACACCAGGGTGATCTTTAGGAATTAGCGCACAGGTAATACCGAGGTTTTCTTTGCCACCGAGTAAACCATCTGGGTCAACTACTTTAAATGCTAAACCTAATACTGTCGCAATTGGCGCAAGTGTGATGTAGCGTTTGTCCCAGGTAATTTCTAAACCTAACACTTCTTCGCCATTAAACTGACCACGTTTAACAACACCGATATCTGGAATACCACCCGCATCTGAACCCGCTTCTGGGCTAGTTAGTGCGAAACAAGGAATGTCGCGACCATTTGCAAGACGTGGTAAGTAGTGATCTTGTTGCTCTTTAGTACCAAAGTGAAGTAATAGCTCACCTGGGCCTAATGAGTTAGGAACCATCACGGTTACCGCAACCGCAGAACTCTTAGTCGCGATAGTCGCAACGATTGTTGAGTTTGCATAAGGGCTGAATTCTAAACCGCCGAATGATTTAGGAATGATAAGCGAGAAAAAGCGCTCTTTTTTCAAGAAATCAAGAATGTAGTCAGGAAGATGAACACCATTTTGAATTTCAGAATCATCAATCATTGATAATAATTCTTTCACAGGGCCATCTAAGAATGCTTGCTCTTCAGCGCTCAGCTTAGCTGCTGGCACGTCACGAAGTGCATCGAAATCAGGTTTACCTTGGTAGATTGAACCTTCTAACCAAACATCACCCGCATCTAACGCTTCTTGTTCTGTAATTGAAATACTAGGTAATACTTTTTTTAATTTTGTACGTAAGCTCATAATAAACTCATCCGACCAGATAGTAATACCTACATTACGTCATAAAATAAGCAATAGATCAATTGGTCCAACCAGTTTTTTTAACATTTTTTTATATTTATTTTTTCTTTGCATGCTAAGCACTTGAATACAATGGGTTTACACGTGTAAGCTCAAACGCTATTTTTTATCCCAAAATGGTTAACAACTAATGGCTGACAATAAAAAGCCCAACTAAAAAGTTGGGCTTAGGTGTAAATGCTGAAGGAATGCTTTATAACTCATCCTCGATAGGGAATAACGAAATAAACCACACTTGAAAGCGTCGCCAAGAAGAAGTTTGTGGCTCTTCATCAAATTGCTCATTACTCACTGTGTCGAGCCAAACTAAATCATCATCCTTTAAATCAACTTTCCAAGCATACTCAGCCATATCAGTATCAACCCACTTTGATAGTGATCGGCTTAATTTAGAGCTGTTGATCAATACACCCATTTCAGTATTTAAATCAAGTGAGCGAGGGTCAAGGTTCATGGTACCGACAAAGATCTTTTCATCATCAAAGGTCATGGTTTTTGCGTGTAGGCTTGCTTGTGATGACCCAGTAACCTTACGCCCTGCTTTGCGCTTAACGGCCATCAAGTCACTTGGCTTTAATTCCCAAAGTTTTACCCCTCCAGAAATTAAATCTTTGCGGTACTTTTTATATCCTGCATGCACAGCTGAGACATCCGTGGCGGCTAGTGAATTTGTTAGCACAGTAACGTTAACGCCCTGCCGCACCCAGTTTGTTAGCAACTTAACGCCTTGCTCTTTGGGAATAAAGTAAGGCGAAATGATAATAACTCTTTGCTGTGGTTGCCCAAGTCTTTTAAGTAAACGTGGCGACATATTTGACGACTTTTCACGTACATCATTTAAAACCTTATCAGGATGGTCAAAAAACAGCTCTGAGGTTTGCCAGTCAAATGTAATTTCGTCATCAAGCAAGCGTTTAACAAACTCGCTTTCATGTAGCTGCTGAACATAATTGCTCTGTCGGTTTTGTTCAACATAGCTCGACAATGTTTTAGTGATATCTATAAGTGATTGTTCATCACGTTTACCGTGTAAATCTTCAACTCGGTAAGACAATTGATGATTCCAATATAAATCAAATGCTTTTGATGCATTTGGAACAATTTCACCAACACTCATTACATCTAAATCAATAAACTCAGAATGATCTTCAGCCGAAAAGTACGCATTACCAATGTTTCGCCCACCAGTAATAAAAATACGATTATCGACTATAAAGCTCTTATTATGCATGCGCCTAGAAAGCTGTCTAAAGTTGGTAATAAAGCCGAGTGCCCTAAAACGACGGTTAGGGAATGGATTAAATAATCGAACTTCAATATTAGGGTGAACAGCCAGAGCCGCTAAATCCAGCTCACTGTCGGCTTGCGACAAGTCATCAAGCAACAGGCGAATTCTTACCCCTCTATCTGCGGCTTTTAATAAAAAGGCCGTAAATAAAATGGTGGTTTGCTGCCTGTGGTATAAATAGTACTGCACATCAATGGTGTGCTCTGCAGAATCAATGAGCGCCAACCTAGCTACAAAGGCATCGACCCCATCTGCTAAAGGATAAAACCCTGATAACCCAGGATGATTATTACCCACTGCATCTCCTATGGTACTGGGTGTATCTGCTGCAATGGCATAGCTTGGTTGAATGGACTCTCGTGAAGGTAATTGCGCGCAGCCCGCGGTGATTAAAATGAGTACTGCACAAAAAAGTGATTTTGAAGAGTCTATTATCATGGCTTCCTACCAATGACCGTGTGATACACGTATCTGCTTTGTTATAACCCTAATAAATGAAGGGGTTAAAAGCAAATAAAAACTCGTAAGTATGGGGATTAATTAGAACAATTAAACAAAGGAAAAATTGTTAAGCACGCATGCTTAAGAGCAAGTAATTACGCTACTTGCTCAGTGATATCTGCAATTTCGATCAGTTTGCGATTAAGAATTTTTTTACAACAACCGCAACACTTGCCGCACTGGCTACCCACTTGCAGCTCTTTTGATAAATCGCGCATCGTCATAGCGCCATCATCAATTGTTTGTTCGATTTTTTTATCAGTCACACCATGACATAAACAGATATACATGAATGCAAACCACTCTCATTTCTCTTGATGGTCAGCATATTAATCTAAACGGTAATAGTTCGCAATAGTGTTATAGGCAATTTTTGCATAACTTTTATACCAATATTTCATAAATGGCACACAGCTAAAAATTTTCCCTTATGATTTGGGCAGTTAGTTAAAGGCGAGTAAAGAAAAAATTTCTAACTTTTTTGAGGGGTGGTTAGTGTTGCAGTTGAAAGAAAAAGAGAGGATGGCTCAGATACAGAGCATTAGGCGATGAAAAAACAAAGAACCCAACACTTCAACAACTGGAAAAACACGCGCCTTGATTATGGGAAGAGCAACTCGTCCTTAGCTGCTTTTAAAAGTTCATCCCATCCCTCAGGTGGATGACCAGAATTTAACATCTTTTCGAATACTTTGTAGGCATCGGTTTTACTACCGTATGCACGTTTATTATTTTCATCATTGACCCATGCATAAACGATGATTTTTGACCCTAAATGATATCGAAAAAACAAACGGTATTGTTGGAAGAACTTTGCTCGAAACCAGTGCTTGTTATCATCACCTAATGTGCTTCCTTGGCGAAACTCAGGGCTGGTAGGATCATGCGGTATGAGTTCAAAGATTAACCGTTGAATAGCGGCTAATCGTTTCGTGGCATTTTTTTTAAGGTAGCCCTTTGAATCTTTATTCCGAAGAGCCTCAACTTGTGTTTTAAGGCTTATGTATTGCTCTTTAAACAATGGATGAGTGTAAAGTGTCCAACCATGTACGACCATTGGTATCGTTTTTTGCAAACTTACTCGTCCTCATCTAATAACGGAGCATCTAAATCGATTTCAACACCTTCAATCAACACATCAACGTTTTCTCGCATACTTGCTGATAACGGTTCTATTCTTTCAGGATGAGCCTGCATATCACGCGCTATAAATGATAAGAACTCGCCAAGCACAGGATCGCTTTCTTGCACTGCTGCACGCGAAATAACAACGCTGCCATCAGATTGAATCGTGTATTTAATTTTATCTTTTTTACCTAAGCGCAACGCCTGACGAACAGGGCTAGGCACCGTAGTTTGAAAACGGTCTGTCAATGTTGATTCAGTTTCTAAAGCAACTTGTGCCATAACAACCTCTGTCTTTTATTTGCTTCATTAGCTTTGATTTTAGTACGAACGAACAGGCAATGCAAATGCATTACCTTTTTAAAATGAGCTAGAAAATACTCAAGTTGCTTAATGCTGTAAGGGGGGACTTGTCTAGACCTCAGCTAGCTGAGTGTGCGCTCATTCCCTTACGGTGTAACATGATACAAAGCACCTGCAAACTCTAATCGTAGTGGCCTAGCCATCCTTGCACGTATCAATCTTGGTTAGTTAATAACTAAAAATTAGGCTTCAATATGCTAAAGGGCAAAAAGAAAGACCTGAGCCTGTTGGCTACTCGTTATGATAAATAAACCATTTTTAAATAACACAACAAAGCCAACCCTTTAGTTGGTAATAAAGCACTGCGTTTGCTATTTTACCCCTAATACTAAATATGTAATCGAGGACACATGGAAGCGCCTACTTTTGAATTAACCCGTGATAACTTTAACTCAATCTTTTTTCAGACTTTCATAAAAACGAAAGTGCAACCTGAAATACCTATCATAAGATGCGCAGTGCCTTTACCGAAAGCACAGAAATTCAAGGCAAAATTAATTACTGCCGTTATTTTCATTATTGCTTGCCACCTTGTTTGGAAAACACAATCCGGTGCAGGTGCAATTGCCGCTGTGGTCATTACTTATCTTAGTTATTTTTTAATTCAGATGTTTATTGCCAATAAGCGTTATTTCATCCATGAATCTCCCTTGTGCGAAATTAAAATAAACAAAGAAGAGGTTTACCTGCCTGCACTTTTATTCGATGACAGAAAAGCACGAACACTTAAAAGAGAAGATTTACTTAATGTTGAGGCCGTATGGAATTTTACACGCACCAAAAGCGGCTACGATATTAACGATCCACAACCTAGGCGTGCCTATCTATTTTCTGTTATTTTTAAAACTCGCTATGGTGATTCAATTCCTTTAAATGACTGGAGCTTAGAACATCCTGAGCTTTTCAAGACACTTGTTGAGTATGATTACCCAGTCACTATGATCAGAACAGCCAAACGCGGGTCACCAATAACAGTTCACATAAAATGGTTCTTCCTATTTACCTTTATATGTACTCTCATCTACTCACTTATAAAGTATGTAATTTAGCGGACTTATAAATATGCAATTGGCAAAGTAACTGCGAACAAGCGCTTTGCCTTAAACTTACGCTTTATTGTTAAACAGCATACCAGAGTGATTACTAGACGTAGGAGCAAACAAAGAGTTTATCATCGTAGAAACATTACTTTTTACGGCAAGCTGGACTGCATTTATTTCTTCATCAAGTTGTTTATTAAGCTCTAGTAACTCACTTTCTCGTTGTTCTGGAGCTAGGTCTTCGTTACTTTTTAAACTATTAATCTTATTTTGTAACTCCTTTATTTTTACTACTATCTCTTGTTGTGTTTGTGATGTCTTTGGTTGAGCCTCAACTTCCGGTTCAGAATCAACGCCCGCTTCTTGTTGTTTAGAGCCTTGAAGGTTTGTTGCTCTTTCACTTGCTGGGTTTAGCTCATTTTTATTTTGCTGATCTAATAATGGCTCTTTTAGGAATGAAGATGTGTACGAAGTTAGCTGCATAGTTTTCCTATCGTTAATTTTTTGGCGTTTAGCTATAAACTTTTTAAAATCAAACTAGATGCACGATCCGTACACATTTGGAACCCAAAAGCCATTATACGGCTAAATATGTCAAATCCTCTAAAGTTAGCGTTATTAAACTTTAACTTTTGAATCCTCACTTCAAATAAACCAACACTAAAGAACTACTTTTTAACTTTTAAACAACCTTTTTTGATCTTTTTTTAAACACCGCCCGTACGCCTTATTGAAGTGGACACGTCGTAACGTCCGAACATACAAAGATATAAGGAACAACGATGAAATACATACTCCTGGCTAGCAGCTTACTTTTTCTCACCGCGTGTAGCGATGATGATGACGATAATACCGAAGTTGTTACCCCACCCCCAGTTCAAGAATTCACTCCAAGTAAAACCTATTCTGTAACTTTAAGTGGCAAACAAGAAGTGCCAATGAATGACTCAATGCAAACAGCGTCTGCAACGGTAGAGCTTGACGAAAGTTTAATGCAATTTCGTGCAACACTTGATGCAAGCTCAGTCGAAGGTTTTAGCGCAGCACACATACACGACGGCGATTTAGGCGCTAATGGTGATGTTGCTTTTGCATTTGAAGCCACTACCGATGGTATGTATGAAGTCGCAATTACCGACCTTGATGAAAGCCTAATTGCTGATTTAATGGATGGCGATTGGTATATAAACCTTCATACCGAACAGTATGCAAACGGTGAACTTCGTGCGCAAATTGTGCCAGATACAACGAGTATCATCACGTTTGTTTTAAATGGCGATCAGCAAGTCCCTATGAACGACAGTGACGCAATGGGTTATGGCTATGCATCTTATGATAGCGCCACGACAGAATTACGGCTTCGCGCGGTGACTATGGGTGTTGATGACGCAACAGCAGCTCATATCCACACGGGTAAATTAGGCTCAAATGGTAACGTATTCGTAACATTAGAGCAAGACGACGAAGTCATGACTGACTGGGTTGTACCAGAAAATACCATGATCGACAGCGACACTCTGGCAGTACTTTTAGACGGCGGTCACTATGTTAATGTTCATACGCCTGAATTTGCCGGTGGCGAAATTCGCGGCCAAATCTTAACAGACAACTATGCAGTTGCGACCTTTGACTTAAGTGGTAATCAAGAAGTGCCTATGGTCAGCACCATGGCTGATGGTGATGGTTATGCCCTTGTTGATACAACAGACTACAGCGTAGAGCTTACTGTTGTAACATCAGGCTTAGACGATGCAAGTGCTGCGCATATTCATACAGGTCGTATCGGGACTAATGGCGATGTATTAGTGGCTCTTGAACAATCAATGGACGACAGTAACATCTGGATGACACCAAGCAACACACAAATCAACGCGGATATTTTTGCAGTGCTGGCTTCTGGCGGTCACTATGTCAATGTTCATACACCTGCTAATGCTGGCGGCGAGCTTCGTGGGCAAATCCTAACCAGTAACTATGGTTTTACGAGCTTTAAACTAAGCGGTGAGCAAGAAGTTCCTGCTGTCGAATCTGATGCAAGTGGTGAAGGTTATGCATTAATTAACATGGATAACTATGGCTTAGAGCTATTAGTAAACACAATGGGTGTTGATGATGCGACAGGTGTACACATTCATACTGGCCGAATTGGCACCAATGGCGACGTTCTAGTAGCGCTTGAGCAGTCAACAACTGATGCAGGCATGTGGATGACGCCAGCAAATACCATGATCAACGCAGAGATCTTCGAGGTACTTGCATCAGGTGGTCATTACGTTAACGTACATACACCTGCTAACACGGGTGGCGAAATTAGAGGTCAGATCCTAACAGATAACTATCAACTCGTTACTTTCCCACTCAGTGGTATGCAAGAAGTTCCAGCCGTTGATACGATGGCATCAGGTAGTGGTTATGCATTAGTTAACATGGATAACTACCATTTAGAATTAAGAGCGTTAACCGAAGGTGTGAGTGACGCCACTGCAGCCCACATTCATACAGGTCGTATAGGCACCAATGGCGACGTTCTTGCCGCGTTAGAGCAATCAAGCGATAACATGAACCTGTGGCAAACACCTGAAAACACCATGATCAATGCAGATATTTTTGCAGTACTCGCATCAGGTGGTCATTACGTTAATGTGCATACTCCTGCTAACCCAGGTGGTGAACTACGTGGTCAAATCCTTACCGACAACTATGTGTTTGTCACCTTCCCGCTTTCTGGTGAACAAGAAGTACCCGCGGTTACAACGGATGCGTCTGGCGATGGTTATGCGCTAGTGAATACCAATGATTACAGTGTTGAGTTGCAAGTGCTTACATCAGGTGTAAGCGATGCAACTGCTGCCCATATCCATACCGGTGTAGCAGGTGAAAATGGCCCAGTGTTAGCTCCACTTGTACAAGACAGTGATGATATGAATCGCTGGATGAGTAGCACAGGCTTGATGATAGACGCCGATATCTTTTCAGTTTTAGCTTCAGGCGGTCATTATGTAAACATTCATACCCCTGCAAACCCAAGCGGTGAGATACGAGGCCAAATTCAATAAATATTAAATACAGAGGCCAACATACTTGGCCTCTTTTACTTACCTTTCAAGCTCAATTAATTTCACAATAACATCCCTCGGCGTCTGAATTAATAAACTGGCTATTAAAACCCGCTCGTAAGTTTGCAATTACTAACTCAACAAAGCCATTCTGACTTGAACACGCGAGTCCTTTTGATAATGGCCCTGCATACACAAGCTGTTGATTTTCAGAAACAAGTACTGCGGCAGGTTGAGCGGGTAATATTGCAGCAACCGCAGATGTTGGTTTAAGTTTTATTACTTCAATACCTTGCTCTGCTGCATAGCTGCTAAGGCTTGTTATGTGCGGTTGTGAGCGCTCTGAGCATACACAGGTATTTTCATCAATAATGTACAAGGTATCTGTATGGGTGATGCCAAGTCCCATACTTTGTTGAAATGTAGTCAGCCAGTTAGCTGTTGCCAGCTTTTTATCTGGATCAAAGGTGCTTGCTTGTTGAGAATAAGCAAATACCAAGGCTAATGCCACAGAGGCAACCCAAAGTAGAGTTGCCATTATCAGCCATTTGCTATTTGAATTTAGCAATACCTTGCTCCAGTACATCGATACTTACATCAATTAACTGTACGCGATCGGTGAGTTTTTCAATCATCAGATTATCGTTGGCTTGGTTAGCAATTAAGGCTTGTGAATTATCGGCAATAGCACGCGTATTACCCGCTTGATTTTGCACTACATGTGCAACCGATTGTGAGCTGCTTGCAGCAACATTCACCTGCTCTGTCATCTCGGTAATTTGCAGTTTCATCTGCGAACTAATGGCCGACAACTGCTCTATAAGCGCAACACTACCCTGCATCGACTTAGTTGATGATGCGCTGTTTTGCATCAAGCTTTCAAGCGTATTGGTGATTTTATCTGTGGTGTTTTTACTACGTGTTGCCAAGTTTCTCACTTCATCAGCCACCACTGCAAAGCCGCGACCTTGTTCTCCAGCACGGGCGGCTTCAATTGCAGCGTTTAGTGCAAGTAAGTTTGTTTGCTCAGCAATTGACGAAATCTCATTGAGTAATTCTGAGATATGCGAACATGCACTTACAAGTTGGCTAATATTTTGATCTGCCTCTTGAAGGTTATTAGCAAGCTCAGCCGTTTTGCTGTCGGTATTCGCCACTTCATTTAATGCCTCTGTGGCACTTAAATGAAGCTGCTCAAACTGTGTTTGTAGTTCATTACTTTCTTGTTCAACATGGGCAAAGCCTTCGGCGACTCGTTCACCTGACTGCGCGATATCTGCAGATAACTGCTCACGATGAAGTGCTTGCTCATGCAATTCGTCGTGTACTTCAAGTAATTGTTTAGACTGATTTTTTAAAACACTACTTTGGCTTTGAACATCACCGATCACACTCGATACAAAACCCAGTAAACGGTTAAAACCCGCTACAGCTTCACTGTGACTATCATCCGCTCTTAAACTAATATTAATGCTGTTTTCGTCGGCCATTATCTGCTCTGTCGTTGTGCTTAACGATAAGCCAGAACTACGTTCACGATGTAGGGTTTTAGCAATATAGCCGGCTACAATTGCTTCAACAATGGCATACACGGCATGAATAAGTACCGTGCTAAAATACAATCGGTCCGGGTCAAAAACGTATAAACCTACTTCGTTTATCTGTAAAAAGTAAAAGCTCAAATGGTGAACGGCCACAAAAGCAAGTGCAGTTATAAACACGCGCCATTCAACAAACATGATCAATACGGCCATTAAAATGAAAATTTCAAAATGTACTTCAATAAGGCCGTAGCTTTGTTGGATGTGTAAAAACGAAAACATCATGCAACCAGCAGCTACAACATGAGCCGTTAATTTGCTTGTTGGGTATTGATGAAGCATCCAAAGTGGTAAAGACAGCAATAATAAACCAGTTACTACACCCGTTATCAAGGTCGAGTAGATAAAGCCTAAAACCAAAGACTCAACAAACAATAAAAGGAACAAATAAGTAAAAAGGCGGCGCACACTCGTCATAGATAAAGCCTTAATGATTAAATACTTTACAAGAATACAATTAATCGAGCCAATACGGTTCGAACCGCATCGTGGTTCACTTTATTAATTGCAATAATGCTCTAAATTGATCGGTCCCTGCTTTTTCTAGCCATTGAAATATCACACTTTCTGTACAGGTAATAATAGCACCTGCAGCCAATAACTGCTTAATTGCTAACTCTTTGTGTTTTTCGTTGCGTGATGCAATGGCACCTTCAACCACAAACACCTGATAACCATTGGCAATTAAGTCTAAACAGGTTTGCAGTACACACACATGCGATTCTGTACCCGTCACCACTATTTGCTTACGATTAAAGGCAGCTAATTGGTGGTTAAATCGAATCTCTTGGCATGCGCTAAAATGTATTTTGTGATAGCAATTATTACCATTTATGAAGGGTAAAAGCTGTTCACTACTTTTACCTAACTTGGTTGGGTTTTGTTCAGTAAATAAATACGGAATGTCTAAAGCTTTAGCTGCATTTATCAACTTTTCGGTATAATTAACAGCTTGGCCAAAGTCGCTTATGACAGGCTCAAGCCCTGCTTGAAGGTCAATAATTAATAACAAGGCATGATTCTTTTGACTTATAAATGAATGACGCATAACTTTCCCTTAGGTTGCCTATTGGCTATTTATAGCACAGCTAACACTATGTTGTACCTTAATTAAACATTTACTAATTTATCTTTTCAGCTGACTCAATAACATTCATAATTGTGCTATATTTTGTTAAAAATTATATGCAAATAATAATTTAGGGTTAATCAGTCGGTGCCTAAACTTTTTCTTTTGATTTTCAATTTGCTGTTCTTCACGCTTACCTTTTTAGTGAATGCACAAAACTATGCTTTGCAAATGCAGCGGATCTCTACAGATGAAGGGTTAACCCAAGGTAGTGTAACTAAAATCGTGCAAGATGATTTAGGCTTTATTTGGGTTGGCACTTATCAAGGCTTAAATAGATATGACGGCTATCAAGTAGCCGCTTTTGCTGGCGAATATATGCTTGATCAACGACAGATCACTTTTATGACTAAAACCAGTGATGGCAAGATTTTTGTGAGTACTGAGTTTTCAGGTGCTTACTTCATAAACCCAAAAACACTCAGTGTCGAAAAAGTCTATTCAGGAAAACTAACCCCTGAAGATGTTTATTTTTCCCCTATTCTTGCACTCGAAGAAGATGACAGCCATTTCTTTTTCGCAATCAATCAGCACCTTTATTCTTACCATAAGCAAACCAAAAAGTTTTTGCATGAGTTTTCAATCGATAAGCAAGATGACTTTATTCGTGCTTTAGCTCTGCATGATAATTTTTTATACATTGGAACAACCGCAGGACTTTTTTCAAAAAACTTAGTGGATGATCATGTTTCTCGTATTGAGCTTGCTGATGAAAATAAATTAAATAACGATAATAAAAACGCAAAATTTTTGCACCTTGATCCTCAATTAGGTCTGTTAGTTGGTACAGTCGAAGGAATGTACAACATTCCATTTAATGCAGATAAACTTCTCGCAGTAGATAAAACCAAACTATTGGTTCCTGAATTAAATATTTGGGATTTCGCATCTAGTAAATTTGGTGAGTATATTGTCACTGAAAAAGGCTTATTCGAATTTAATCGGGAAACTCTATCCGCCGAATTTATTTTGAGCTATGAGCAAAGTAAATTTTTAATGACCGACAATACAATTGTCGATGTGATGATTGATAAAACAGGATTGCTATGGCTTGCATCTCGTTCGCAGGGAGTTTTTACATGGTCCACCTTAGCAAGACGTTTTAAGCATATCGAATCAACGTCTACTTCTGGTAATGTAAACAATAGTGTTTGGGCGGTATTGCAAGACAACGAAAACATTATTTGGATCGGCACCGAAAATGGCATGCTGAAGTATAACCAATTAACAAACTCCATCAGCCCTTACCTAATTAATGACGATATAAAAGCCTTTCATGGAGAACATGCTGTATATGGCATTGCACAGGCAGAAATAGAACCATCTGAACGCTTTCTGTGGCTTATGAAGTACAGAGGCTTAGCGCTCTTTGATAAGATCAGCGGTGATTTAGTGCCTTTAAAAGGCAGTAAAGAAGTGATTAATATATTAGAAAATGAGCCAAGTTGGGGCTTTCATACTTTAGGTTCAGATCAATTTGCATTTATTACTCAAGAAAATTTTTATCGCTACAATGGTAAAACAGGTGAATTACGAACTATTAAGGGACTAAAAGAACAAGTCGATATTATCAATGCGCACTCTTTTTTAAAGCCGCTCTCGAGTCACCCTAACGACTATTTGTTAAGTATGTCTGGCCATTTGTATCGTTATAATGAGCAAACTGAAAAATTGACACTTGTTTATCAAGTCGAAAACTTCAATCCACTCACATTTTCTGTGATTGATGATTGGGTTATTGACCACAATGATACACTTTGGCTGGCTTCATCTAACGAAGGGTTAATTGCTGTTGACTCTCACTCCTACGCTGTTAAACATCGCTTAGGCACTCAATCTGGTCTCAATGCAAAATCAGTGTATGGCTTACAAATCGACCGCTTTGGTTTTTTATGGGCTAGTTCGCAAAATGGCCTGTATAGAATTGATTTAAGTTCAAGAAGTGTCAATTCGTATTTTATCCGTGATGGCCTTTCAGCTAATGAGTTTAATGTTGATGCCGATGCAACGCTAGACAATGGCCAAATTGGCTTTGGTTCGACAAGGGGCTTATTGTTAATCGCACCTGAAGACTTTTTAACTTCACCAACAGAATTAGATGCGATAAATACTGAAATTACTCATGTTTCTTTGCTCTCTCGCGAGCTGAACTATCATCCATACAAATATATCAATAACCCTCTTCAAATGACTGCTGAAGACATCGGTCTTGAGGTTAGCTTTTCTAACTTTGATACTATCAATAAGGATAAAACAACTTATAAAGTAACTTTAGAGGGACCAACGTCATTAAATTACGACAAATTAACCACTAACAAAGTATTTTTTACCAAGCTACCTCCCGGACAATATATCTTGTCTGTTGCTTCTAACTCCGAGAGCTCCAAAGTCAGTTCAGCAACAAGACAATTACAGTTTAATATTGCCTATGCACCTTGGTCTTCACCAGTTGCGATAACAGGTTATGTGCTGCTCATTTTTGCCATACTCTTTTTCTTTTTTTGGCAATACAGAGCACGTCAACAAGTACTGAATAAAGCGCATGCTGATGTTGTTAAATCGCAACAACAAACTGAATTAGCACTGAGCAGTAACAAAAGTGGGGTATGGGAAGCCAATTTAAGCCAGCAAACGCTTTTAAATAATCGCTTTGTGACAGAGCTGGGTTACCACAAGAGTAACGAGAGTTTAGCCCTCATTGAGTTCCTTGATTTTATTCATCCAGCAGACCGTAGTGCCTACTTAAACCATTGGAATGCCTTTGCAAAACAATCAAATCAAGAACAATGGAATATCACCTACCGTTTAAATCATCAAAATGGTAAGTGGTTATGGTATCAGGACATTGGCCGTGTCGTCGAAGTTGATGAAGCAAATAAGCCAATAAAAGTAACAGGTATCTATACCAACATTACCGAACAAAGAGCAAATGCACTACAAGCAAGTGTGCTCGGTGAAGCTTTCAGCCAGATAAATGACTGGCTTTTAATTTTAGACAGCCAGTTAAAACCATTTTCAGCAAATACAAGCTTCAGTGATACGTTTGATATTACAGGCAATATAACTGATCTAACAATTAAGGACTTTGTTCGCACAATAGGTAGGGCTCAGTTCTTAAGATACATCAATGTGTTAAAAACATTAAAACCAAAACAAAACTGGAAAACAGAAGCTTATATACACACTCAAAAAAATCCATCCCACCCTGTTCATATCAGTGTTACTGCAGTTGCGAAAGATAATCAAGCGATTAGTCATTATGTGATTGTAATTTCAGATCTTACAGAACAAAAGCGTGCTGAAGATGAGTTACGTTATTTAGCGAATTACGATCCATTAACGGGCTTACCAAATCGTTCATTAATGCATTCAAAAATCAATAATTGTATAAATCATTCTAAAAAGCATAACAAGTTAGCAGCCTTGTTATTTATTGATTTAGATAAATTTAAGCCAGTGAATGACTCTTTTGGCCATGCTGTTGGTGACCAATTGCTGTGCAATATTACGCAACGTGTAAGTTTACTTTTACCTAATAATGCAACGGTTGGTAGACAAAGTGGCGATGAGTTTTTAGTGTTAGTCAAAGATCTTCATTCGCCTCAAACGTTGAGCGAATTAGTTAAGCAACTTACACAAGAATTAGCAAATAAAGTCATTATTGACGATTTTTCTATCAATATTTCAGCCAGTATTGGGGTTGCACTCTATCCTTTTGATGCTAAAACAGCTGATGAGTTAATACGCAATTCTGATATTGCCATGATGCATGCCAAACAATCTGGGCGAAACAATTTCAAATACTTTACCGAGCAGATGAATAACCAGCTCACTAAAAAGTTATTACTCGAAAATGCGTTAAAAGATGCCTTTAAAGATGATGAGCTTTTTAATAATTATCAGCCAATTGTTAATGCTAAAACGAAGCAAATTAATGGTGTTGAATTATTAATGCGCTGGAAGACAGAACAAGGTTTTATTTCACCTGCTGAGTTTATCCCTATTGCAGAAGAAATTGGTTTAATCGATGTACTTACAGAACAGGCTTTAAATCGAGCTTTAACAGAATTGCAGCCAATTTTAAGATCAAACCCTCGGTTTTACCTTTCTTTAAATGTATCGCCAACGCACATATTAAAGGCGAACTTAACCGAAAGACTCTTGTTGATCCTGAATAATTTTCGCATTAAGCCTGCGCAATTGCGCTTAGAGATTACTGAAAACACATTACTAGAAGACAAAGATAAAGCCTCAAAGCAGCTACGAAAGTTAAAAAATGCGGGTTTTAAACTATTACTTGATGACTTTGGTACCGGATATTCTTCACTGACTTACCTCAGTCAGTTTCCAATTGACGTCATTAAAATAGACCAAAGTTTTGTGCGCAATATTGGGCATGATCGAAGTAACGAATCAATTATCAAAACAATCCATGCGTTATCCGCTAATTTAGGCCTTTATTGTATTGCCGAAGGCGTTGAAACTACTGAGCAAATTAAATTTTTACAACACATGGGCTGTGATGACTTTCAAGGTTACTACTTTGCAAAACCTATGCTTTCTGAAGACCTACTTGCAGAACAAAACTTGCAATCTATTGTTGCTCGTTTAAAAGAGCTTTAAGCCATTTGTTTAAACACGCATATAATTGGTCTTTATTAATTGGCTTTGAGATAAAATCATCCATGCCAGCAACAAGGCAACGCTGCTGATCCTCTTCAAATGCATTCGCAGTGATGGCAATGATTATAGCCTGACCATACAAGTGCGGGTTCTGTTTTATTTCTTTTGTACATTGATAGCCATCCATATTTGGCATTTGGCAGTCCATAAGGATAATATCAGCTTGATAACTCTGCAGTATCTCAAGTGCTTCAAGGCCGTCATTTGCTTGTTTGAGATTACACTCAGTGGAATGCAGCATCTTTTTCAATACAATTTGATTAACTGGGTTATCTTCAACTAGTAAGATATTCAAACCTGCTAATTGGGGCGTCGCAGTGCTTTGGTTATCCACTGAGGCTGAATTACTAATAATTACAGGCATCGTGATGGTGAACTCACTACCAACGCCTTCTTGACTTGTTAGCTTAAGCTCCCCTGCCATTAACTCAATAATTCGCTTACTAATGGTTAGCCCAAGTCCCGTTCCGCCATATTTACGTGTGGTAGAAATGTCGGCTTGAGTAAACTCGGTAAACAGTTTTGCCTGCTGCTCACTTGAAATCCCGATGCCTGTATCACGAATGCTGATCTGCATTCGGTCATTAACCATAGTACAGCTCATGGTAATGTCGCCCGACTCTGTGAACTTGCCAGCATTACTCAAAATATTATTTATAACTTGGCTAAACCTTAAAGGGTCTAAACTGATACAACTTGGTACAGAGTCACTAATGTTAAGCTTAAACGTCACCCCTTTTTTTACGCTTGTACTACTAAACACCTTGGCAATTTGTTCAAGTAACTTAGTTATTTCAACTGCACGATACTCTAACTTTAAAGCACCCGCCTCTATTTTGGAGAAATCTAAAATATCATTTAAAATCAGCAGTAAGTTATTCGCACTTTGATGGATCATCACTAATTCTTCGTGTTCTTCTTCTGCTAAATCTTTATTATCTAGTAACAGCTGAGTCATCCCTAAAATACCATTTAGCGGAGTTCGAATTTCATGACTCATATTAGCCAAAAACTGAGATTTAGTGCGGTTAGCATTATTTGCAGCCCGTACTGCTTCAACCAACTCATTGGTTTTATCATCAACCTGTTTTTCTAGTTGTGCATTAAAGTCTTTCAGTCTTACGTTTAGTAATTCATTTTCGTGGTTCGCTTGATGTAGACGATTGAAGCTCAGTGCGAGCTTATTCGCAAGGCTGGAAAATTGTGATTGCAAGCGGCTCACTTCTAACCAAGTTTGCGGTAAATACGTGTCAGTATCAGCATTTTCTGGCTCAAATTTATCAATTTGTTCAGCAAGTTTGCGTATCGGTGTTGTGAGCCAACGACTTAGTTGAGTGATAAAAACGCTTGTCAGTAAAATAATAAAAATGATCATAACCAATGATTGTCCCCATGCATTTACAGCGACATCATTCGCGTGTTTTCGGTTTAGCATGGTCATAACCATCCAATTATGGTCAGCTAAGCGCGCTTGCTTAGCATAATATTGCTGCTCATTTTGTGCATCAAATATGATAAAACGCTCTTCATTCGCAAATGAATCAATCTCTTCATTGCTTAGTTGTTGCATCTCTTTGAAATCATCGATGGTGCTAAACACAACTTTATTAGCCGCATCGAGTATTAGTAAATCACCTTGATGACTAAATAAACTTGGACGTAAACTAGCAAAGTAATCAAACATCAGCGAGCCTTCGACCACGCCAGTAAACGTATCCTCAATATAAATAGGCGCTGAAACCGCAACAATGGGCAGAGAACCAAAACCACGCCCTTTAAAAATAGTCGAGATATAACCCTGCTTATTGGACGGTGCATGAATAAAGTAATCACGATCTGAAACATTTGCGCGAATGTTTGACTGCTGCAAACTTACAGCTAATGATTGGGGGTAAAAATGAGTAACATCTGCAAAAGCATCAGTGATGATTTGAGTTCTAAAATCTGGGTACAGATTAGCCATATTCTCAAGTGCAACCTGTTTGGGTAGTCCATAAGCAATACTTTTTGCGGTTAGAACCACTCCTTTTTTATGGTGCTCTAAATGCGAATCGATAACTCGCGCTATTTCATTCGCTTTTTCATTAAGTTGAGCGTTTACCTCATACTCTATGCGAGCATAGTGATTGTTAGTCAAAACAATTGAAGTGAGTATTACCACTAAAATGACTAACAAGCTAACCACGTAATTAAGTATTTTATCCAATGAGGAATAATATTTGTGCCAAGAGTATCGACTAAAGAAAAAGCTCAATAAATCTATTATAGACAAGTAAATAACTGCATTTAAACAGTACTTAGCCAATGCTATCAACAGAGTGAGTGTAGGTAATGCTAAAAAATAGTGCCCAAATACCCAAAGAATGGGTGAACCTATAACAAACCAAAAAAGCATCCCTCTCAAAAAGACAGGACGCGCCTTAGAAAGGCAATATAATTGTAAAAATATAAGCTCTAAGGCAAAAACAATGGATGGCCAAGCATGGCCCCAGCGATAAAAAATGAAGCCAGTACTAATGATAAAGGTGATAATTGCATAGCGCCAACCGAGTAAAAGCAGGCTTAAAATGACAAAAAATTGCCCAAGCAGAAACTCAGAGCTATCCAAAAAAAATACTGGCAATAAATTAACTAGACCTGCAATGCAACCAAGCAACAGCGCAGCTAAAAAGTTAATATAAAATGGCTTATTTTGAAGCAAAAAAGGCATCCTAACACCCTAGCGATACCTTTAAATTAAAAGAAAATTAAACATTTTGCCACTTTAATTAACATAATGGCATTCATGACTTTCGATTTGTAAAACACTTTTGTTTACTTTAAAGCGTGAAAGCAATAGCTGTTCTACTTTGAGTCGACACGCCTCATCATGCTTTTCCACGGTACAATGCTGCTTTAACACCACATGTGCTCCCACAACAATATCTTTGTCTTGGCGCATTACCGTTACATTATGCACATTTTGAACGTGTTCTATTGATGCAATACTTTGCTCAATAGCTGCTACATCAGGAAGCTTACTACGGTTTTCCAGTAACCCTTTAATACAGCGAATAATCACTTTAACCCCAGTGAACAATACAAAGATCGCTATGAGCATACTCGAAATAATATCGATTTCTGCCCACCCGGTTAAGTAGATTAAAATTCCAGCAAAGAAAGTAGAAACTGTCGAAATTAAGTCAAAGAACGAATGGAGAAATACCGCATATACATTAATACTTGCCTTACGCCCTTTATACAAAACCCATGCAGCTGCGCCATGAAACAAAAATCCAATAGCAGATATAACTGACATCAAATAGCTATTGATTTGTAGTTCATGCCCATCACTGTGATGGAAATAACGTTCTCCACCTTCGTAAAGAATAACTAAGCTAATGCTTAAGTACAAAACACCATTGATCAAGCCACCGGTCAGTTCAGCTCGTTGGTAACCATCGTTAAAGTTTTTTGCAAAGTAAATCGCCATGCTTGAAGCAATAAGTGCAATAAATAAAGAACTGTTATGAACAAACAAATGCCCAGCATCAGCAAGTACAGCAAGCGAATTAGAATAATAGGCACCAATGATCTGAATAACCATAAACGAGCACGTTATGGCTAAAGCAATTAACAAGCGGCGTCTAGAAGCTTGGTGTGTTGTAATATCTGTCATGAAGAAGTGGAAAACCTATTCGCTGGAGATGGAAATGATATAAAGTCGCAATTGTAATACGTGACGCGGCTAAACGCACTAAAAAGTTATGAAAGGCGGCCAAAAACCTAGCCTCGACCGCCTTTTGTAAGGTAATGCTATTGTTTCACTCTTATAAAGGGGCTAATCATTCCAGTAAAGAAAATCCCGCCTAATAGCCACCATAATGTATAGTCAGATTCTGTCTGTTTACCTTGTTCAACCTGTTCAAGTTTTTGGCCACTCACTTGCTGACTAGCAGAACTTACACTGTTGGCAAGTTCTGGTGCCGCTTGCCCAGGTACTAAAGGTGCAAGACCAAAGCCAGCATTTTGCTCTTTTACGAACTCGGTAAATGTTTCATTGTCTGTAACAACATCATGTTGATTAGCAATTTCAGTGTAGGTTTCAAGCATTTTCTTCAGTGTCTCGGCATCAGCTTGCCAATAACCTTTGCGAACAGCCTCTAACATTCGCTCAATGATTTGTGCTAATGCTTCAGCGTTATGTTGCTCAAAGAATTCGCGCATTTGCATATCGTATTTATCATCAACATACACTGCAAAGAATTCTTGCCATTGATCATCTCTTACCGCGTCGGGGGTCATAACTTCCCAGCCCCACATATTGTTCATACGGTCTAAAATAGCGGTAGCCCCAGCATAACCTGAGTCTTGCATCGCTTTAATCCAGCGTGGGTGGAAATAACGACTGCGCATCTCGTTACTAATAAACTGATCTAAAGTTTGAATTTTCTCCTGCCCCTTACGGCGTAAATTAGAGACATACATTTGTGGTGTTTTACCATCAATATTACGAACCGCTAGGCCAATGCCACCAAAATATTGGAACGGATCATCATTTGTCATGAGTGCATAAAGGTTACTTGAACGAGAAAACACCACCCCATCTGTGCCCGACAACACCTTTTTGTATAGCCCTGTTTCTGATAAATTTTCGCTCCAGCGAGCCTCATCTTTACCAAAACCAAAGCCCATTCGATCTGAATACAAATTAGCCAGCTTACTATCATTTTCCCAGCTATCAGAGTCAAGCGCTCCTCCCGCAAGCCCTGTACCGTATGCACCACTTTCATTAGAGAAAATACGCACAGAAGATAAGTAATCTGCATCTTCTTCACTTTTACCTTCGTCTAATAATGTTTGCTTGAGGGTCATTGAGTGACGATAAACAAAGTTATTGTCTTCTTTCATCTTTGCCACTTTATCTATTGCCTCGGCAATCCAAAGCATGACATTAGGAAATGCATCACGGTACAAGCCTGTCGCAGAAACCACTACATCAATACGTGGCCTGCCAAGCTCTGAGTATGGGATCACTTCTGTGCCAACAATGTTGCCCTGATTATTCCACTTCGGCTTTATCCCCATTGCATGGAGAATTTGTGCTTCTAATGCACCTTGATGACGCATTGTTTCAAGTGACCAAAGTGAAAAAGCAAGCTTCTGTGGGTAGCGGCCATGTTCCGCTTGATACTGCTGTACAGTTTGTTCAAGCATCTTAACCCCCGCCTGATAAGCTTCTTTTGAAGGTACTTTCGCTGGGTTAAAGCCAATTAAGTTTCGACCTGTTGGTACAGCCGCCGGATTACGAATAGGGTCATTACCGTGGCTTACTGGTATATACTGACCATTTAAACCATTTAGCAAACCGGTGATTTCTTCACTTTTGTGAAAGTTTTGCCAGTACTCTTTAGCTGTCGCGATATCACTTTGTAACGACTCAGGGATGGCTAAGTTGCTATTTTCGCCCAGCACTCGCGCTAGTAACTGAAATCCTTCTAATGCCTCTAACTTTACAACCTTGCGCTCGTCCTCACGTTCAGACTCGCCAATAGCAATACCGATTTCTCGCTCAAATTCACCTGCTTGTTTAGTGAAATCATCACCAAGCATTTGCAAAATAGTGCTGTAAAGATGGGCATTGATTGGTAGTTCACCAAAAATATGAACTCCCAGCGGCTGGCTCATCTGTGCCAGTGTGTTTAAGTGATCTTGTAAGACGGTAATCTTGTCAGCAAATTGAGCTGCTAAAGTAGCTTCATCAAGATCGAGGTCTTTTAACATATTCAATTGCTTAGCAAGCTTAATTATTTCTTGCTGCGTATTTGATTTTGTTTGCCCTTCATCCAACATTAAATAGTTGGTGATCAGTTCGTTTAATTTTGCCACTTCAGTGTATAGCCCTGCTTTTGCAAAGCCAGGGGTTAAGTGACTGATCATGGTGGCACGACCACGACGTTTTGCCTGCATCGCTTCACCGACATTATCAATAATGTACGGATAGAAAACAGGAATATTGCCTATCGCTAAGTTTGGCGCATCATAAACCGATAAGCCACGCTCTTTACCACTTAGCCACTCTTGTGAACCATGAGTACCTAAATGCACCACCGCATCAGCATTAAAAACATCACGTGCGTATAGATAAATAGCTAAATAACTATGATTAATGACAGATTTAGTACTGTGATACTGGGCAGCATGCTGCTTTGCCGTTTCACCACGCACACCTTGAGGAAGTACAATCATGTTACCCAGTTCCATGCGCGGAATGACAAACATCATTTCGCCATTGTGCATACGCAACATAGCGCTTTCACTTGGTTGACCATATTTATCAATAATTGGCTGAGTGACATGCTGAGGTAGGCTATCAAACCAAGTTTGATAGATACTTAGCGGTAAATAATCTGCGAGTCCGAGTTTTACCAAAGCCTCAGCATCTTCACCACGATAATAAGGGCGAAGCAATTTACCCGCTTGCTCAACTAACGTGGCTGTATCCGTTTGTTTTACTTGGTAACCCTTGTCGTTCATCGCTTTTGCGATGTTAGCAATCGAACTTGGTACATCTAAAAATGCAGCGCCAATATTCTTCTCACCCGGCGGGTAGTTCCATATAAAAGTGGCGACTTTTTTATCTGTGTTTTTAATGTGCGCTAAATTGGCATGGTTAAATGCACGCTCAACCAACGCATTAAGTTGCGCTTGCATTGCCACCTTACTGCCCTTTTCATTGGCAGCAATAATAATTGGGTCGGTGCTACCCGTATCTTCTGGCATTACAAGAAAGAACGGAGTGAGTGCTGGTGATACACCCGCATGATCTTCTTTAAAAGCCTGTTCATCGCCTTCGGTATAGTTAAGTGCATGAATAACAGGCACACCAATTTGCATAAACTCTGCGCGGCGTTTCTCAACATAGTGTAATGAACGATAGTTAATGATTAAATCTACCCGTGAACCAGTTTCATCACTCAGTAACTCTGGGTAGGTTAATGCTTCGTCATTGCCTTCAAAGAAAAACGCCAATGCTTTCGCACCTTTGTTCTGAAGACCAGTAATTAATGCATCAACTATTTGTTGCTGTTCATAATCAATGACTGAACGATGAATCGCTATCGCTATAACTGGTTGAGAAGGCTTAGCATCTAACCAATTAAAAAACTGCGTTTCATCAGCACTAACATGGCCGTCAAACTCAGGATGATATAAACCAACGTTTGGAATGACTTTAACTGGCTCTGCTGGCACATCAGAGAGTTTAAAAATGGCATTTGCAATATAAAGCATCATATTACGATAATTATCGCGCCCAGCATTATTGTAATAACCGCCAAGGTGAGTATGTTGCTGCTCAGATAAACCGCTATTCATTGCTGAGTTTTCCATATCACCGAGTGAGATCACTGGCACATTGGGGTACTCAGTTAAATATGGCTGATACTTAGCAAACATATATTTTGAAAGCGCAGGGTTGATGCCATCCAACAAAATCAGCTCGGCATTTTGCCAAGCTTGTTTAATCTCTTCGTCTGTTTTGCCTTTAGTACTAAAATTAGTAAAGGTGAACGGTAGATCTTCAGCAAGGCTTGTTAGCAATGCCCCTTTCGATTTAGCCACATGACCCGACATCATTATAAGCACTTCAGGCTTTTGTGCTGCATGTGAAATCAGTGCGCTCAATAAAAGCAGCGCATACATTATTATTCTTATCATTGTGTATTCTCTTGTTTGCCCGTTGCTGAGCCATCACTTTCGGGGACATATACAAAGCTACCGTCAGCCATTTTATAAGCCACACCAGCGCGCATGCCCTCGCCAGAACCGATTTCACCGTTAGATTTATATTGTTTAATTTCTTTGCCTTCTTTAACAATTACTTCCATATTTGGCTCACCGGCATTTTTAACAACAGTCACGTTTTCTGCCGTAAAAGGGCTGAGTGGGTTTTGTGCAATTGCAATAAGAAGTGCAGCAATAATCACCAGAAATACATCAACCAGATTAACGGCACTGACAATTGGGTTTAACTCTTCATCTTCGTCTAAAAAGCGCATGTTATTGCCCTCTTAATTTACGAATATTGATAAGTTCTTGAGCGCACCAACGTTTTTTAACCGAAGCTGGCCAAAACGTTAGGGTCGAAATAACCAAGCCCCAAATAACCGCTGCAAAGGCAATGATTAAATTTTCGCTGATCCCCTGAATGTTGCCATCGGCAAGGGCTTTTAATGCAGGTCCCATTGGGATCATCGTCGCAATTAGTCCAAGCATAGGTGCAATACGGGTAACAACTCTAAGTACTTCTAGTTGTTTTAACGCAAACACTTCAAGCTCATCCTCAGATGCAGTTGGATTCGCTACATAGTAATTATGGACATAAAAGCCTCTGTAATTCGTGGCCGTTTTAGTATCGATATCTCGCTGATAAGCAAGCTGATTTTTTCTTCTGATTAGATATTCAGATACAAACCTCCCTGCTGCGAAAAACGCATAAACAAAGAGTACTGCAATCACTAAAATCACAGGTGCCATTAGAAGAGCTGACACATCAGCCATAAGTTGTTCGATTATTTGGATATTCACATTATTGCCCCAGTAAATTTGACGGGCTCAAATGTACGTGAAAACACACACCATTACAATAATGCAAATAGGAACAATTTGCATTTATATTGATCTTTGTAAAAATAGGCGTATTATTCTGGCAAAAATTAAACAGTTCTTTGTACACAAATAATATAAAGCTCCTAAGGAAACCAATAATGCGCCTAGCTAAAACACATTCTTTACGCATTTTAATCGCTGCGACTCTTGCAGCTTCTGCAACACCTACCATTGCCGATGAGTCAATCAAAGCTGACGATTTAGAAGTAATTGTTGTTAGTGGTTCTCGTACTGAAAAACCATTAAAAGATGTTGCTGCGAGTATTTCTGTAATAACAAGTGACGATATTGAAAAACAAGTTGTTACTGATATGAGTCAATTATTCTTATATGACCCAAGTATTCAGGTAACTGGCCGTGTTGGCGGTGCACAAAACATTCAAGTACGAGGTATGGGTTCTGATCGTATTCTGATGATTAAAGACGGCATGCGAATGAACGAAGGCTACGGTGCAAACGGCTTGAACGATATTGTGGGTCGTGGCTTTATTGATACCGATACTTTAAAGCAGGTAGAAGTAGCAAAGGGTGCTGCATCTTCGCTTTATGGCTCAGATGCACTGGGCGGAATCGTGGTGTTTACAACTAAAGATGCAAGCGACTACTTACAAGACGGTGAGCAGTTTGGCGGCCGTGTGAAATTAGGTTACAGCGACTTAGATGATCAAACCAGTTTAGGTGCAACACTGTATGCTCAGCATGGTAACTTTGATCACCTATTAAGTGTAACCGCTCGTGATGGCGAGGAAGAGCAAAATAAACACCAAAGCAATGCGCCATTCGAAATTGATTCACAAAGCCTTCTTTACAAACTTAAATACAACATAAACGATAAAGATTACATTAACTTCTCTGCTGATCTGTGGCGCCAAGATGTCAACGGCGACAGTGCTGATGGCCTACTTACCTATTTCCGTGGCTTAGCAGAATATGGCTACAATATTGCCACCGAAAACACGCAAACCGAAAAAGACAGCGACTCATATCGCTTTAGTTACAACAATAATTCAGCCAATCGCTTATGGGATAGCGCTCAGTTTAACCTTTACTACACTAATAACCGCCAAGACGACCAAGAATATGCGTTATTAGACATCAATGCGCCAATGTTTGGTACCGTTGAAATGCGTGACATGTGGAAAACAGGCACCTATGAGCAAACAACCTACGGCCTGATCTCCCATGCTAGTAAAGCCTTAAACAAACAACACACTCTTGGTTATGGTATTGATGTTGAAACAACCGAAAGCTTACGTACTGTGCATGAATATCGTGAAGTTGAAGGCGAAACAACCAAAGACGATACCACCAATAAGTTCCCTAAAAATGATACTCTTCGTGCTGGTTTATTCATCAATGACGAAATCTCATTACTAAACGACAAACTGGTTGTAACGCCAGGTGTTCGTTTTGATTATTACAGTATGGATCCAAACGGCGCTTTAAAAACAGATGGTGAAGAATACGCTAAAATTGATGAAAGCAACCTCTCATTTAATTTAGGTGGCTTATATTATATCAATGATATGTTGAGCGCTTATGCGCAATACGGGCAAGGCTTTAAAGTACCTGCTTATGACCTAGCTTACATTGAGCATTATAACCAACCTACCGCTGAATACATTTATGAAGTATTACCTGCGGATGATTTAGATCCAGAGAAAAGCGATACTTTCGAGCTTGGTTTACGTGGCCACATAGGCGATTTTATTGTTACAGCAGCGGTATTCCACAATAAGTTTGATGACTTTTTAGCAACCGAATTAATAGATCGTGAAACTGTATTTAATGACGACGACTCATTTGGATATATCCACGATAAATATCAGTATCAGAACATTGACTCAGTAACCATCAAAGGCGCAGAGTTTTCAACAACTTACTATGCAACAGATGCTATTTCTGTGTTTTTGAATGCAAGTTATCAAGACGGTAAAAATGACGAAACCGATGAATACATCAGCTCAATCAACCCTCTATCAGGTAACTTGGGTGTGAGCTTCCAAGGTGACACATTTGGTAGTGATTTAATCGTTAACTTTGCTAAAAAAATGACCAAAGTGAACGAAGGCAATTACGAAACACCAGGCTATGGTACGGTTGATTGGTTAGCACGAGCAAGCATTGGTCAAGCTAATCTAAACTTAGCTATTCGTAACTTGTTCGACAAAACTTATTATCAGCATGGCAGCCTTGCGAACCATTCAGCTTCAGATAGTTTAGAAGGGCTCGAAAGTTCTGGTCGTAGTATTTCTGCAAGCATTAGTTATAGCTTCTAATTAGTTTTTAAAACCTTGTCGAGTGCAGCAATGCACTCGACTTATGGCATTAATTTTTTTGCCTGTACACTTTTGGCGACATGCCATACCAGCGATGAAATGCATGATGAAATGCACTAATTTCAGAGTAGCCACATAAAAAGGCTATTTCTGTGACTGATAAGTCTGTTTCGTTTAACAATGACACACTTTTTAGCTGTCTTAATCTTGCCAATTCTTTACTAAAATTTGTGCCCTCTTTTGCAAGACGTCGTTGCAGCGTTTTTTCACTCATATTAAGTGCTTTTGCCATTGCTTTACTGGTGGTTTGGCCTTGAATTAAATGCTCTTCAAGTAAAATTCTCAGCACCTGCGTCACATTCGTTTGCGTCACCAGTTTCATCTGGCTTGATAACACAGGTTCACTATCGGTATTTTCGCTAAAAAATAGGCTATGGGTCGTAGCGCCGTATTCAATTTTGCAATTAAAGTGCGCATTAATCTCACTATGAGGCTCTTTACGTTGCAAGCAAATTCGCGCTGGGTGCCAATCTTTTCCCTTCACAGTGCGCGCTATTTTCACACAAAACGCCATGGGTGCCTCGTAGCTTAGCAGTGACATATCCCGCTCACCATCACTAAAGTTAAAGCGAAGTTCATACTCACTACCGTGATCGATCAAAGACACATTATGTGTATCGCCCATCAATTTTTGATAACGCAATATCAACCGAAAAGCACTCAATAGCTGTGTTGACTGAATAATAGCCATACCTACTACCGGAATAGCCCGTACATTCATGTTACTGCCAACATAAAGACCTAAATGCGTGTTTGGTAACATCGCTTGCGCCTGCTTCCAAAGCTTACTGACACTCGCTTGCGGGTATCGGGCTGTTTGGCTACTTAATTCTGCTAAAGGAATATTTGCCGCTGCAAACAACTCATTAATTGGTAAGCCCTGCCATTTAAACGACTCAGCCATAGCACGAAGCCACCAGCTTGATAAGGTTCTCATGCGCGTCCTAAACAAACAATTTAATGACCTATACTATCAAGTAAATAAAAGAATAAAAGCCTATTGTTAACCTGTAATTAACAACGGAGACAACAATATGGGCACTGTAGCAAGTAAACGCGAGTTCGCGAGCTTTAAAGAGTTTTACCCTTACTACTTACAAGAACATAAAAATAAAGTCTGTCGACGCTTACACTTCTTTGGCAGTTGGGTTGTTTTGGCTATTTTGTTTACCGCTATTTATCAGCAGCAATATAGCTGGTTAATTTTATGCCCTGTTGTGGGCTATGGCTTTGCTTGGGTTGGTCATTTCTTTTTTGAAAAAAATCGCCCCGCTACTTTTACACACCCTTTTTATAGCTTTATTGGTGATTGGGTCATGTTTAAAGACATTATTATTCGCAAAGTACCATTTTAGGAAAACACCATGACCATGAAACACACAGTATCAGAACAAGAATGGCAAGCCCGTGTTGAGCTTGCTGCCGCGTATCGCCTAGTTGCTTTATATGGCTGGGATGATTTAATTTTTACCCATATTTCAATGCGCGTTCCCGGCACAGACAACGAATTTTTGATAAACCCGTATGGCATGATGTTTCACGAAATTACCGCATCAAGTCTTATCAAAGTAGATCAACAATGTAATAAGCTGCATGACAGCGAATACCCAGTTAACCCTGCGGGGTTTAATATCCATAGCTGTATTCATATGGCGCGTGATGATGCCCACTGCGTTATTCACACCCACTCACTCAATGGCACGGCAGTGTCTGCCAACAAAGACGGCTTATTGCCTATCTCTCAGCAAGCTGTTGTTGTGCACTCAGGTTTGGGTTATCACGACTACGAGGGCATTGCCCTTAATCCTGCAGAGCAAGACCGTTTAGTGAATGACCTAGGTTCTAATAACTTTCTAATGCTGCGTAATCATGGCTTATTAACCGTGGGTAAAACGGTCGCTGATGCATTTTTGTTTATGTATGTTTTTGAAGCTGCATGTGCTGTACAAACTCGTACTTCACAAAATACCGAGCAACTCGTACAAGTACCTAGCGCGATTATTGATGGTATCAAAGGGCAAACAGAAATTGCTACTAAGGGACTGGGCGGCGCAATTGCTTGGCCTGCCCTGCTGCGCTTACTCGACAATAAAAGCCCGGGTTACGATCAATAAGGATATACCATGCAAATTGATATCATGACTAAAATAGTGCTGCCTTTAGCACTATTTATCATCATGTTTGGCATGGGCTTAGGGCTTAAAAAGCAAGACTTTGGGGCATTATTTATCAGCCCCAAAGCACTTTCAATAGGCTTAAGCTGCCAACTACTGTTATTGCCAAGCGTTGCGTTTTTATTAGCAATAAGTTTTACCCTAACCCCAGAGCTCGCTATTGGCCTGATTTTAGTGGCTTGCTGCCCTGGCGGTGTGACTTCAAACCTTTATACCTATTTATTCAAAGGGGATGTTGCCCTGTCAATAAGTCTAACAACGCTAGCAACATTTATCTCACCCTTTACCTTGCCACTGATTATGCATTTTGCCATGCATACATTGAGTGTGCCGGGCCACGAATTCGCTTTGCCAGTGATTAAAACCATAGTGCAAATGCTGATGATAACGGTACTTCCTGTTTGCTTAGGAATGGTATTTAATCACTTTAAACCCCATTTGAGCTTGAAAATAGAACCCTTTATACGTCGTTTTTCGAGTGTATTCTTAATTGTGATAGTGCTTAGCATTATTCATAAAAATGCTGACCAAATGCTGAGCTTTTTTGCGACCAGTGGCATTGCAACGCTGACATTAAACCTCAGCACGCTGTTACTAGGGCTGTTTTTTGCAAAAATATCGGGCTTAGATCACAAGCAACAAATGAGCATTGCGGTTGAAGTTGGACTACAAAATGGCACCCTTGCCATTTTAATTGCGAGCACCTTAATCAACAATGCAGCTATGGCCATTCCTGGTGCTACATACAGCTTATCTATGTTCGTAACGGGCTATATTTTTTGTCGCTTATTTAGCGCGCATCAAACAAAGCACCTTGCCATTCTCAACAAAGCTTAAAAGCCAAAAGTGATGACTAAAAACAAGGATGTTTTTAGCATGAAGAGCACATCCCCCAAAAGTAATAACAAAGTTCATCAACCATCTTAACTAATAACTTTCTATTTATTTTTCAAAACTATACCTAAATTATTAGTTGTGAGATTAACACTGTGGTCAGTCTTGTTTAATAGCATTTTTTCATTCACTATCAATTTATGGCTTGTCATATAAGGACATATTGTGGCCGAACTTACTAACACTAAACTGCCTGTCCATATTGCTGAATTAAAGTTTGCACTTGATAACGTACCTGCATACGTTTATATAAAAAACGAACTATCCCATTATGTATATGCTAATAAACTTACACTCAGTCTACTGGCGTGCACAGAACAGGAACTTCAATTCAAAAGCGATAAAGATTTCTTTGCGCTTAATGATGTTAAGAAACTAGCTAAAATCGATTCGCGTGTGATCAAAGGAGAGCGCACCCGAGAAGAGGTGGAGTTAAATTTCCCTGATGGAAACAAATATATTTTTTGGGAAGTAAAAACTCCAATTTTTTGTGACACAGAGCCAAATAAGGTTATTGGGATTTTAGGTATTTCGACAGATATTACTGAACGAAAACAACTTGAAAAACAGCTCCTCTATGATGCATCTACAGATCCTTTAACAAAACTCTTAAACCGCCGATATTTTTATTCTCGCCTATCACTTGCGTTACAAGTTAGTAAACAAGACCTAAACTATGGTGCTGTCATCTTTATCGATCTTAACAAGTTTAAAGAGTTAAACGACCAATATGGTCATCTCATTGGAGATGCATACCTTATAGAAGTTGCTAACAGGATGAAAGCGGTCGTTCGCGACAAAGACTGTTTAGCGCGCATCGGCGGGGATGAATTCGTAATCATGCTTGAAAGGCTTGGCCGTGATGAACAAGCCGCCAAAAAAAACGCTCATCGTGTTGCCGATAAACTACAATCAGCAATTGAAACCCAATTTATATACCAAAATGTCAATTACTTCGGCTCTGCGAGTGTTGGGGTTACTATGTTTTTTGGAACTCAAAAATCGGCCAATGAAATTGTCGCACAAGCTGACCAAAAAATGTACCTTATAAAACGAACTTTGCCTCACCATGCTAATTGTTAGTTTTTAGGACAAAAATTTAATGAGCGAATTAAAAACACAACCCAATGATGCCAATGTAGATACATTTATTAGCCGTATTGAACATCCAACCAGAAAGGCAGATGCAAACGTGTTACTCGAACTATTTAGTAAAGTAACCAAACAAACTCCCGTCATGTGGGGCGACTCAATCATCGGTTTTGGTAACTACAGTTATCGCAACTCAAAAGGTGAATACAACTGGTTGATGACTGGCTTTTCACCACGAAAAAGCAATTTAACCCTATATATAATGCAGGGATTTAGCACTTACAGCGATGAACTTTCAACATTAGGCAAAACAAAACACGCTAAATCATGCCTTTACATTAATAAACTCAGCGATATAGATCTAAATGCGCTTGAGCAATTCTTAATTAAAGTTGTGGCAGATATGCGAGCAAAGTACCAATGTAGTTAATGACTATAAACTGTTGAAAATCTATCTATCTGATGTATAGCTTTCTGAATGTAGGACATATGCTGTTACTAATACTCGCTAATTTAGCCTTATAAATCATTGGCGCAGGTTGCTTTGTGGTGGTAATCTGAGCTGTGAAAAATAATATTAATTGTATTAAGGAAAGTACATGGATCCCATTTCTAGCATTTTAGACCTGTTGTTAAATGTAGAAGTCTTTCTTCTAATTTTTGTTTTAGTGCTACTAAAAAGCAGCGTTAAATTTGTACCACAAAACCGTGCTTGGTTAATCGAGCGTTTTGGTAAGTACCATTCAACTAAAGAAGCCGGCTTAAACTTTATTGTGCCATTTATTGACCGTATAGCCGCTGATCGCAGTTTAAAAGAACAAGCGCAAGATGTACCTTCGCAGTCTGCGATCACGAAAGATAATATCTCGCTCATCGTCGATGGTGTGCTGTATTTCCGTGTGCTTGACCCGTATAAAGCCACGTATGGTGTTGATGACTATGTGTTTGCGGTTACTCAACTATCACAAACAACAATGCGCTCTGAGCTTGGCAAAATGGAGCTAGATAAAACCTTTGAAGAGCGCGACATGTTAAACACCAACATAGTTACCGCGATTAACCAAGCTTCTGAGCCTTGGGGTATTCAGGTTTTACGTTACGAGATTAAAGATATTGTGCCACCTAACTCTGTCATGGAAGCGATGGAAGCACAAATGAAAGCAGAACGTGTAAAACGTGCACAAATTTTAGAATCAGAAGGTGATCGTCAGTCTGCTATCAATGTGGCAGAAGGTAAAAAGCAAGCCCAAGTTCTTGCAGCAGAAGCGGAAAAAGCTGAGCAAATCTTACGTGCTGAAGGTGAAGCAAAAGCGATTATCGCCGTTGCTGAAGCACAAGCTGATGCACTTCGTAAAGTAGGTGAAGCCGCCGATACAGAGCAAGGCCAAAAAGCAATTCAACTTGACCTTGCTACTAAAGCTATTGCTGCTAAAGAGGCCATTGCCCGTGAGTCATCTGTAGTATTACTGCCAGAGAGTGGCACAGATGCAAGCTCGCTTGTAGCTCAAGGCATGTCTATTATTAACTCTTTGAATAAAAAGCAACAAAGTTAGGTGAGCTAATGGCATTTTTAGATACCCATTTAGCCGAAGCACTGATGATTATAGGTGTTATCGCGCTAATTGTTGAAGTTGCTGTACTGGGTATGAGTACCTATGTATTACTGTTTTTAGGCTTATCTTTATTTGCCAGTGGCTTACTAATGAATATAGGTCTACTTGATACAAGTTACACCACCGCGCTTTGGAGCAATATCGTGTTTACTCTTGGTTTTGCACTCGTGCTTTGGAAACCACTCAAACGCATGCAAGATAAAACCGATACTAAGCCGATACATAGTGACTTTGCTGAGCTCACCTTTGTCGTTAACGCTGATGTGGATGATAAAGGATTAACCACGCATCAATATTCGGGTATTACATGGCAATTGAAAAGTCACTTTCCCATTGCGGCGGGTAGCACAGTAAAAGTCACCGATAAACAAGTCGGTGTACTTTGGGTAGAGGCGGTGTAACTCTGCTTAGGCCAAACTTCACTTAGAGTCAAAACTCTATTTCGTTTTGTAACCGTGTTTGCTATGGTTAGAAGCATTCACGGTTACAAGCAAGGTTGCGAAAATGAACAATAACAGGGCTCTCGTTGTAGAAGGTGGCGCAATGCGTGGTATTTTTGCCACTGGCGTACTGGATTCTTTTATTCAAGCTAATTACCAACCTTTTACTCAATGCTATGGTGTTTCTGCCGGAGCCACTAACATTGCCGCTTATTTGTGCGCACAATACAAACGTAACCATGCGGTGATCACCGATTACTCTTGCAGACCTGAGTTCATCGACTTTGTTCGATTTATTAGAGGTGGCCACCTATTTGATTTAGACTGGCTGTGGCAAGAAACCATGCGTGATATTCGCCTTGATCTCGACACTTTCGAAAAACAAGCCAGTGAGTTTTATATTGTCACAACCAATATAAAAACTGGTCAGGCTGAGTATTTAAAAGCAAGTACAACACTTCTTGAAGAGCAATTAAAAGCCTCATGCGCACTACCCATTGCTTATCGAGAATTTCCCGTTATCGATAATTTACAACTCACTGATGGCGGCGTGGCAGATTCGATTCCAATTCGTAAAGCATACGAAATGGGCAATAAAGAAATCACCGTTATTTTATCTCAGCCTCTTGGCTATAAGAAAAAGCCTTCTAAAGCGCCGTGGTTTGTAAAACGTCTTTATAAGAACACCCCGGCATTAGCTGAAGCCACCTTAAGGCGCGCAGAAAATTACAATCAAAGCATTGATTTTATTACCAACCCGCCAAGCGATTGTAAAATTAATATTATTGCACCGCCCCCCGACTTTGCTGTTGGTCGAACAACGAAATCATTTGAAAAACTCAGTGCAGGCTATGAAATGGGCTTAAATGCGGGCTCGCAATTTTTAACTCAAGGCGCCTAAGCTAACGCTTTAAAAATAGGCGCTGTTTTCAAGCGTTTTCGATGCCATTGGCTATACTTTAAAGAGTTACGTTAGCCAAGGATTGACCATGAAACTCTTCCTACCTTTTATCACTGCCTTCAGGGTATTAATACTCTCTTCTTTATGTTTATGTTCATTTTTTAGCAAAGCTATTGAGTGGCCTCAACAAGTAAAAACAACCCAAGGCACACTCATTGTTTACCAGCCACAACCCGAGAAACTAAACGGTAATACTTTAATAGCCCGTGCAGCAATGTCTTTTTCGGTTTCAGGTAATGACGCAGTGTTCGGCGTGTTTTGGTTTAGAGGTAAATTAGATACTGACCGCGAAAACGATACCGTCACCGTTCGCAATATGACAGTCACCGATGTACGCTGGCCTGAATCAAAAGATGCAGGCGAACAAAAATTTACTGCTGTCGTTAATGAAGCAATAAAAGCCAGCCAATTCGAAACCTCGCTTTCGCAACTCACCGCCAGCCTTGAAAGTGCAGAAGCAGCAGAGCAGAGTTTAACGCAATTAAAAACCGACCCTCCAACGATTATATTCAAAGAGCAACTGTCGGTACTGCTGAGTTTTGATGGTGAACCTAAGTTTAGTAAAGTTGAAAACAGCCAATATGAGCGTGCTTTAAATACCGCCATGACAGTGATTAAAGATAGCAAAAGTAAACTTTGTTATCTCACCGATGGGCAATTTTGGTATCAGGCAAAACAAGCCAAAGGACCTTATGAATTCACTCAAACGCCACCTACCGAACTTGTAAAAATGCTCCCTAAAGATACTGAAAGTTCAGGTCTTAGTGCACCACCAGCCATTGTTGTAGCCACTAAACCCACCGAACTTATTGCAACTGATGGCGCAGCTAAATGGAAAAGCCTAACCGGTGGCGAGCTCATGTATGTGTTTAACACTGAAACCCCTTGGCTACGTGAAATGCAAACGAATAACATGTATGTCTTGTTATCTGGGCGTTGGTATCGCGCAAAACAACAAACAGGCCCGTGGACATTTGTACGCGGCGACGAACTACCCGAAAGCTTTGCCAATATTCCACCTGAATCAGATTTAGCTGGTCTAAGAGTTTCAGTTGCCGGCACAGAAGAAGCTGACGAAGCTGTACTAGATGCAAAAGTGCCGCAAACAGCGGCTATCAGCCGTAAAGATACCAGTTTAACTGTGTACTATGATGGCAAACCTAAGTTTGAACGTATCCCGGGCACGCAAGTTTCTTATGCTATTAATACCGATGCACAAGTGCTGCAAATTAAAGGCAAATATTATGCAGTCGATAATGCGGTGTGGTTTAAAGCAGATTCCGCACAAGGGCCTTGGCTTGTTGCTGATAGCATTCCAAAAGACGACATAGCAAAAATTCCTCCAAGCTCCCCAGTTTACAACGTCAGTTACGTCGAGATATACGAGTCAACTCCTGAGGTGGTGTATGTTGGTTATTACCCAGGTTACATGTGGTCATACCCTTATTATGGCGTGCCAGTGTATGGAACGGGTTGGTATTACCCGCCATATTGGGGCGGTGGCTACTACTACCCTCGCCCACCAACTTGGGGTTTTAATATTGGCTATAACAACTGGACAGGTTGGTCGTTTGGCTTGAGCTGGAGCAATGGCTTTTTGAATCTAGGTATGAATTGGCATGTCGGCTGGCCAACCCATTATCGACCTTATCATTGCTGTAATGGCTGGTATGGCGGTGGTTACCGCGGCCCAGTTTTTATTAATAATGGCAACATCAATATTGGTAACAAAATTAATGTCGGCTATAAACCTGGTCATCTTAATAAACAGCCAAGACATAACATTTATAAACGCGATCAAAGTAAATCTCGTCTAGCTTCAAAGCAGCAAGTGAAACGCGATTTAAAAACCGCCATCAGCCAACGCGATAAGGCAAACAACGTGTTTGCGGATAAAAATGGAAACGTGCTCAAGCATGATGCCGATAAATGGCAACAACGTGTTGAGGGAAAATGGCAAACATTACCTTCTGATAAACAGCAACAAATCAAAGATCGGGCACAAAACATTGACCGCCAGCAAGTGCAAAATAAATTGCAAAGCATAGATAAAAGTAAAGCTAAACAAGCATTACAGCAGCGTCAGCATATGCAAAACAGGCAGCAAAATCGTATGCAGCAATTAAATCGCGCGAACAGAGCACGTCAGCAAGGTATGCAGCGTCAACAAATGCGCCGTAATACACAAAGACAGATACCAAGGCAAATGCCTAATCGCGGCCATTAATGTAAAAATAGGAACAAAACAAAGCCAACGTGAAAATTGGCTTTGTTGCCTACAATATAAAGGCTGCATATGGTGACTTTACTAACTAAATGAGGTCTATCAAAAGAAAAACCCATCAAACAATTGCAAAAACTTGCTTAAAACCATTTCTCTATTAGTTTTAATAATAAGTCCCTACAAAAGTTTGCTCGCTCATGTTAAATAACTACACTGTTCGTACGAGATTAGCTGTCTTAGCTTTGTTACCAGTTGCTGTTTTTGTGATCACATCTATTTTCACGATGTCGATGATGTCTAATATGGTCAAAGGAATTGATAGTTTGTATAGAGACAGAGTACTTCCGTTAGAGCAAATAAAAACAGTATCGGACAATTACGCTGTTAACATTGTTGATTTATTTCATAAATACCGCGCTGATCAAATCTCCAAAGCTGACTTTCTAGCAGCAGTTGAAAACGCAAAGAATGTTGCTGACAATAAATGGAAAAGCTATTTAGCAACAAAACTCACTTCCGAAGAACAACGCTTAGTTAATATTGTTGAAAAGAATCTCTCTGTAGTCGAAAGTGAACTTAGCAGGTTTTTAAACCAAGTTAACAGTAACCAGCTAAAAGCAATCCCTAATGAGGTGTTTGTAAAAGAACTTTACGACGTGTTTGACCCTCTCAGTGAAAGTTATCAAGGTCTGATTAATTTACAGATCAATGAAGCCAACAAATTTAAAAATGCGGCAGATAAAGACTTTTCCCAAGTCACTATCGCAATGACAGCTTCGATAACTATTTTAATAATTATCTTGTTGTTTATTGCCTTTGTTATTTATCGTTCTATTCACAACCCTCTGTTATCGCTGAGCGAAACAATAGGATCAATCTCTGAAAACGCTGATTTACGGCTCCGCGCAAAAACCCATGGTAATGATGAGATAGCTCAGGCAGCAAACCACTTTAACGCTATGATGGAGCGCATTCATGCTCTTGTAAATGATGTAACCAGCGCAACACTTACTCTCTCATCTGCCGCTGAGCAAATGAACTCAATTAGCGACCAAGTTGCCAGCACTGCCACTGAACAAGAACAACAATCGGCAATGATTGCTACTGCTATTACGCAAATGAGCAGTGCTATTGAACAAGTTGCAGCTAATGCGCTTGCGACTTCAGAAAAAGCCACCCACACAGATAAGACAGCGAAGCTTGGCCAACAGTCTGTACAAGAAAATATCGATGCAATTAACCACTTGTCGCATATAGTTAATACCAATACTCAACTTATCAATGAGTTAAATACACAATCAACAGATATCAACCAAGTGGTAATGATGATTCAAGGGGTTGCTGAACAAACCAATTTACTTGCGTTAAATGCGGCCATTGAAGCAGCACGCGCAGGTGAGTCGGGTCGCGGTTTCGCTGTGGTGGCTGATGAAGTAAGGCAACTTGCGCACAACACGCAAAAAGCCACAGCGAGTATTAACGAAATGATCAGTAAACTACAAGCAATGGCGCAGCAAGCAGTGACCGCCATGGGCAATGCCGACGAAAGTGCTAAACAAAGTGTTGAATACGCAGAACGCTCATCACAATTACTGACTGAAATCACTCAAGAAATGGCACTTATTGCCGATATGAACAACGAAGTTTCTACCGCAACAGATGAGCAAACAATCGTTGCCAACGAACTTAGTTGTAATATCAATGAATTTAGCAGTAGTATTTCACTAGTTAGCGAAAGCTCGCAGCAAAACGCTCAAGCAAGTCAAGAATTAGCTTCATTAGCGTCGCGATTACAGCAACAGGTCCATGTATTCAAAGTATGATGGGCAACTGATTACTTTGCACACAGAGAACCTTATAAATGACTACAATTTGGCGCCTGTTTTTATTATTTTTAGCTTTGCATTGTTCTTACGCAATCGCGCAAAGTCAAATTGTAATCCAACTTGCTAAACCTATTTATACTGATGCAGTCAAACAGCAATACATTCATAAAATACTTACGAAAAGCTTTGCCGCAGTAAATGCTGATATTATCATCCGATATGATTCGCAACCAATGAATGATAAACGAATAGTAGAGCAACTTAGCCACAACAAAGCCATAACTCTCGCCTGGCTGTCATTACCTTCTCAGTTAAGTAATACCTTAGTAAAAACAACTATTCCTATTTATAAAGGCTTACACGGTAAACGGCTACTAATTATTCATAAAAAAGAGCAACTAAAATTTAAAGCTATCAAAAACTTGGAACAATTAAGACCGCTACTTGCAGTGCAGCAACAAAGCTGGTCAGATTATGATGTGCTAAAAGCAAATGGTTTATCTGTAAATGGAGAGCTTGATTACGCAGGAATGGTCAAAGCACTTGAAAGTGGTCTAGCAGATTACTTTCCTCGTTCTGCATTAGCAATAGGTGTAGAACTTCAGCGACTACAACAAACAAACTTTGTCATTGCGCCAGACATTATGTTGCAATACCCCAATGACTATTACTTTTACTTAAGTAAAGAAAATCAAAATATTAGGGATTTGCTAGAACAAGGCATGCAAAAGATACAGCAATCGGGTGAACTTGAGCAGCTTTATTTGCAACACTTTGGCGATGTTGAAAAGCAATTTTCTTTAAGTCAACGCCACATCATAAACTTAAAAAATAGGGAATGATAATGCTAAAAGCACTGTTAATTTTCATCATAGCATTGGCTATTTTTGCTGCGGGCTTTATGGCTGGGATATACAGTTTGCCAATTTTAACTGAGCAACCAGCCCCTGAAATCAAGACTCTTGAACAACATCAAACGAGAGCTCTGTTTAGTGCAGAGTTTAAACCTGATCTTAAAGGCTCAGATCGCCTTCATTATGGTGATGGTATGGTGTATCTAACGAATGATGCTATTTCTATGCAAGGCACGTTATCACCAGGGCCTGACTATCAACTTTATCTGTCGCGAAACTTTATTGATAACGAAACCGATTTTTTAGCACAAAAAGGCACCATGCAGCGTGTTGCAGGGGTGCGTTCGTTCAACGGCTTTAAATTAGTTGTGCCACAAGGTATTGATGTCAGCGATTACAATACTGTGATTATTTGGTGTGAAAGTTTTGAGGAATTTATAACTGCAGCACAGTATCAGTAGCTGGATGAATAAAAACAAAGCCGCCTTTGGAGAGGGCGGCTTTAAAGCGGCAGCTATGGGTGTGAGCTGCCTAATCAAGAGTCGCTAATTAAGCTACATCTTCGGTGTTTTGAATCTCATCGCTGTGGCGAATTAAGTAATCAAATGCACCTAAACTTGCCGTTGCACCACTGCCCATGGCAATAATGATTTGCTTAAACGGCGTTGTTGTTGCATCACCTGCCGCGTAAACACCCGGTAAAGATGTTGCACCTTTGCTATCAATTTCGATTTCGCCAAAGCGAGTCAGTGCTAGTTCTGAATCTTTTAACCATTCAGTGTTTGGCACCAAGCCGATTTGCACAAAGATACCTGCAAGCTCAAGTGATTTTTCATCGCCAGAGATACGGTCAATATAGCTTAAGCCTGTTACTCGTTTACCATCACCAACAACTTCTGTTGTTTGCGCGTTTTTGATAATCGTAATGTTGTTTAAGCTATTTGCTTTGCGAATAAGTACTTCGTCAGCACGTAAGGTATCAGCAAATTCGAGCACAGTGACATGCTCAACAATGTTTGCAAGGTCGATTGCCGCTTCAATACCTGAGTTACCACCACCGATAACCGCAACCGCTTTACCTTTAAATAACGGGCCATCGCAGTGAGGGCAGTAAGCAACGCCATGACCGCGATACTCTTTTTCACCGGGTACATTCATTTCACGCCAGCGTGCACCAGTTGCTAATACCACTGACTTAGCATTTAACACCGCGCCATTTTCTAGCGTGATTTGGTAATTACCTTGTTTAGTAAGCGATGCCGCACGTTGGTTTTGCATCACATCTACGTCGTATTCTTTTACGTGTTCTTCAAGTTGAGCAACTAATTTAGGACCTTCGGTCGCTTTTACTGAGATAAAGTTTTCAATTGCTAACGTGTCTGAAACCTGACCACCAAAACGCTCTGCCACAACACCGGTATTTAAGCCTTTACGCGCCGAATAAATTGCCGCAGAAGCCCCTGCCGGACCACCACCAACAACAAGTACATCGAATAACTCTTTATCGTTCAGTGCTTCGGCTTGGCGTGCAGCCGCTTTGGTATCTACTTTATTTAGAATGTCGGTCAGGTTAACAGCGCCTTGGCTGAATAACTCTCCATTTAAGTACACAGCCGGTACTGCTAACACATTACGCTCGTTCACTTCGTCTTGGAACAAGGCGCCATCAATCATAGTCGCCGTAATATTTTCATTGTGTGCCGCCATCAAGTTAAGTGCTTGCACTACTTGCGGACATGTTTGACAACTTAATGAAATATATACTTCAAAGTTGAGTGGCCCAGGCAATGATTTAATTTGTTCAATTTCAGTCTCTGATGCCTTGCTTGGATGACCACCAGTGTGAAGAAGTGCAAGGATCAAGCTTGTGAATTCGTGGCCCATAGGCACACCCGCAAATGTGATTTGCGTATTGTTAATAGGTGAAGACACCACCATAGACGGACGACGCACGTCTTGGTTAGGGTTATCTCGCACCGAGAATTTGTCGCTTAACGATGCTAAATCGTTCGCTAAGTTTTTAAGTTCTGTTGATTTATTGCTGTCATCCAAGGCGATAAGCAGCTCAACAGGGCTGGTAATAGAAGCAAAGTGGCTTGTTAATTGGTTTTTGATATTCGTATCTAACATGGCTTAGCCCTTGAGTTCAGAATAAATAATCTAGAAAAATTTTAGGGATAACTGCCCATCACCCGCTAATGTGCTTAATATGAGTTGTGATGGGCAATTAAGGTTGCATTGAGATAGCAAAGCAAAGCTTTGCTATCGTTTAATGCTGTGACAAATTAGATTTTGCCAACTAGGTCTAGTGAAGGAGCAAGTGTCTCTTCACCTGGCTGCCATGATGCAGGACATACTTCACCGTCGTGGTTAGCAATGTACTGTGCAGCTTGTACTTTACGTACTAACTCTTTCGCGCTACGGCCGATACCTAAGTCGTGAGTTTCGATTACTTTGATTTCGCCTTCAGGGTTCATTACGAATGTACCGCGAAGAGCAAGACCTTCGTCTTCAATCATCACACCGAAGTTACGAGTAATACGACCTGTAGGGTCACCAATCATTGGGAATTTGATTTTACCAATTGTGTCAGACGTATCGTGCCATGCTTTGTGAGTGAAGTGCGTGTCAGTTGATACTGAGTAAACTTCAACGCCCATTTCTTGAAGTTGCTCGTAGTAATCAGCAACATCACCAAGCTCTGTAGGACATACGAAAGTAAAGTCAGCTGGGTAGAAGAAGAAGATTGACCACTTACCTAGCACGTCTTTTTCTGTTAGTTCTACAAAGTCACCGTTGTGGTAAGCTGTTGCATTGAATGGTTGTAGTTTTGTGTTAATTAATGAAGTGCTCATAATATTCCTCATTGATGTATTTAAAAAGTTTAATTAACGCAGCCTTGCGTCTGCTTGATCAATACAATAGAGGCCTGAGCGATTAAAATAAAATTGATTGTTTAGATTAAATTGATTTGTTTTCTAGATTGAAAAGTTGGAAATAGCAAAAACTACAAAGCCCTCAATCACTTACGCAATCAAGGGCCTTCACTTCAGGGAATAAAATTACTTACTAAAACCGTATAAACTCTTTGGTTTTATGTAGTTAGGATCAATTCCTTGCTCTTTTGCAGCTGCTAACATCACTTGTTCAATCCAACCTGCATCCATAATGTTCATATAGTTGCCATCTGGGTCAAAGTTAATATTAGCTCCCATTACTATCATAAAGGTATCGGTCACTTCAGTGTTGTCTGCTGGGACTTGAAATTGATGAATCGAACCGCCTGGTTCAAATAAATAGCTACCCGCTACTTGTAAATCGTCAGGGTACTCAGTGTAGTGCCAGCTGCCCGCCATGGTATATAAATGCACAACACCAGTGTGAAAGTGCTTTGGCAAAACTGTACCCGGTTCAAATAAAACGCGTAAAACCCATACCCCATTCTCAGAATCCAGCATGAGTGGATAAATGTGCACGCCTGGTAAAGCGTTTTTAATTAGCTTTTCATCATTGGTATGAATAGTGAGTAAAAAATCTTGATGATTAATAATATCTGGTAATGCCATGTGTGTGCCCTCTTTAATGCGTGTTAGTAAATCAGCGTATTGTTTACGTTAATACATTGTTAAACTTTACTGACCTGTATTACTTTACTTTGTACGCAATTTTTTTTACTTTTTACGCCAGAGCACAAAAAAGAGCATACTATGCCCCGATTAACACAAGCACCTGATCTAATTAGAGTATCTGCTCTACATGGCTATATTGAGCTGATCGAAAGCAAATTGGTGAACCCTGATATACTTTTATCACACGTTGGTTTAGACAGAAAACAACTACAAGATGCCAATAGCTTTGTGCAGTATCAGCAACTCATTCAACTGTTAGAGACCACGGCGAAAGAACTAAACCTGCCCTATTTTGGGTTAGAATTAGGGCGTTGGCAAAGCTTGAACATTTTGGGCTCTGTTGGTTATTTGGTGGGTAATTGCGACACCCTTGAATTGGCACTTAAAAATTTAACTAAGTATTATCACATTCATCAAAATAGCGCTGATTTACTCCTAGAAGTAGACCAAAACTATGTAAAACTATCATTTTTAGTTCGTAGTAGCTTAAAAGTGAGTGTCTATCATGGCGCTGATCTAGCCCTAAGTGTTGGGGTTAATTTATTAAAGAAACTAACCGATGATCAAATAAAACTGCACCGTTTGGAACTTCCCCATAGTTGTAATGAAAATCCGAGTGTTTATCGCCAAGCATTAGGTCAAGTTCCTGTGTTTAATTGTGCACACACAGCAGTCGTGTTTGAAAAAAAATACCTTAAACTCGCTATTAAGAACTCAGATAAGCAGTTGTTTTCTATACTCAGCCAACAGCTTGGGCTGATTCAAAACACCAAACGTGAAAATATCTCAGATCATGTTGAAGTGATGATCAAGCAGTACTTACTACACGAGGAGTTTGGGGTAAACCTTGTAGCCGAAAAGTTATCGATGAGTACCCGTAGCTTACAGCGCCACTTAACAAAGCATGGCACAACGTTTCGTGAATTAGTCGATGATGTACGCTGTCATTTGGCACATCAATATTTAATTGAATCTAGCCTCACTTTATCAAACATATCAGATATCTTGAGCTTTTCTAATTACAGCGAATTTACTCGATCTTTTAAACGTTGGTATGGTATTCCACCTAGAGATTACCGCAAGTTTCATTCCCATTAATGGCGTAAAAAGTCAAAAACAAGTCGTTTAAAGCTAAGTTTCACGTTAACAAATTGTATATATTCATTAGTCAAACAAGCTAAGGAATAACCATGAACACACATGATAACCTCACGCAATTAATTGAGCATAGTTGTAAGACTTATGCTGACTTTCCTGCCTACACAAGTGTGGGAAGAACATTCACTTTTTCTCAAGTAGAACAACAATCTCGCTATTTAGCCCAGTGGTTTCAACAGCAAAGTGGTCTTGTTGCAGGAGACAGAATTGCTATTCAACTACCTAATATTGTTGATTACCCTATCGTAACTTATGCAGCATTTCGTGCAGGATTAATCGTAGTCAATACCAATCCGCTTTATACTGCCCGTGAAATGCTACACCAGTTTAATGATGCAGAGGTAAAAGCCATTGTTATTCTTGATGCCCTTAGCGAAAAATTAGCAACAATTATTAATGATACATCCATTAAAACCGTTATTGTTGCAGCCGCTTTAGCTGAGCCAGCATTACAAGAGAATCAATTTTCGTTAAACGAACTCATTCGCCAAGGTGAAAGACTTGCCCCTCTTGACGCTCATCAAGCAAGTCGTGACGATATTGCTGTTTTACAATACACCGGTGGAACCACAGGAGTTGCCAAAGCAGCGATGCTTAGTCATGGCAACATCTTAGCCAATGCCGAGCAAATGAATGAGCGCTTTGACAACATTTTAACGCCTGGTCAAGAAACCGGTATTTGCCCGCTTCCGCTTTATCATATATATGCCTTTACGGTGAACATGGTTAGCTTATTTGCCATGGGGCAATTTAATGTACTTATTCCAAACCCTCGTGATTTAGATGCCTTAGTTAAACAAATCGAACCTTTTGATATTAATTACTTTTCAGGGATTAACACCTTGTTTATTGGTCTGTGTATGCACCCAAGGTTTAAAGCTCTAAATTTTTCAAACCTAAAAATGACCGTGTCAGGAGGAGCAGCTTTAACGCATGCTGCAGCTGATGCGTGGATGAGCACCACAGGTTGTACAATCACAGAAGGCTATGGCTTATCAGAAACCTCGCCTGTTGTGACATTAAACGATTTTCAAAATGAAGAAATAGGCAGCATTGGTCGCCCACTATCAAACACCACCGTGGAAATTTGGGATGAAAACGACGAGCCCGTTGCAGACGGTGAGTCTGGCGAGATAGTTGTTAAAGGCCCGCAAGTAATGATGGGCTACTGGCAACGCCAAGATGAAACCGGTAAATGCATGAAACGTGGTTTTTTCAAAACCGGTGATGTGGGTCTGAAGCTACCAAGTGGTAATTACAAAATTGTAGACCGATTAAAAGACATGATTATTGTCTCTGGTTTTAACGTGTACCCTAACGAAGTTGAAAACATACTTTGTCAGCATCCGGCTATCTGCGAAGCGGCTGTTATTGGTGCAAAAGATGAAAAAACCGGTGAGCGTGTGTGTGCCTACATTACTTTAAAAGAGCAGGTTGATGAACAACAAGTGAGTGACTACTGCCGCGAAAACTTAAGTGCTTATAAGGTGCCTAAATCAATCATTTTTATGGAACAATTGCCTAAATCGACGGTTGGCAAAATTCTACGTCGAGAGTTACGTCAGCAATAAAGCGATCGTTTTAGCCGCCTAACTGGTATAAAATAACTACGAGTTATTTTATACCAGTTAGGTAGTTTAAAGGTCATTATGGAAAAGTTTATTAATCACATTCAACTTGGTTACTTAGGTTTACTGCCTTTTTTAGGCTGTGTAGGCTGGCCGCTTATAGCAGGTAGTAATGCCGTTAACTTAGACTTTTTCACTTTTTATAGCATCGCCATTTTAGCCTTTATGGCTGGTAATTTATGGCATGCAGGCCAGCAAACGCATGCTGATGCCATCAAAGCAATTATTCCTATCTTACCGATTGGTTTTTTAAGCTTTTTACCGTCAAGCTGGATACTGGCTTGGCTTGCTGCGAGCTTTTGGCTCGTGCTGTTGTTTGAGAAAAGCACACCGCAGTGGCAAACCTATCACGTTGATTATCAAAAAATGCGATTCGTTTTAACCTCGGTTGTGTTTGTATGCCACATATTTGTAATTGGCATGAGTATCTATCCTGAGTAGCCCTTTTCTTGCGTTTGCGGTAACATCCGCGGCTCAGTTTTTTAAGGACTTGCTATGATAGATCAACTGCGCGCTAAACTAGACCACTTAGGTGAAAATTACGTAGAAAAAAACGCTCACTTTAAAATAAAAGTGATCCCATTTTTTTGTGCAATTCACATCAAAAAAGATCATAAAAACCAAGGCAACTTAAAGCTATACTCAAATCAGCTGATTGAAATATTTTTAGCTACCATGTTCTTGTTATTCGGCTTAATGCTTTTTGATACAGAAGCAGGTTTTACCCATGGCCCTATTCATATCGTTATTGCTGTTTTAATTAGTTTCAATCTAATTTTTAAGCAAATAGCCATAGAAGGCCTTAAAACTCGCTTAGCCCTTTGCCCTAAAATTTCAGTTGAAATAGCGCCAGAACAAGGCAAATAACCCCATGTATTTAGACCCTAGTTGGCGCATATTAACGGTAGGCGATGGTGATTTATCATTTTCACACTCTGTTGCTCGTTATATAAAACCAGCCAAGCTTGTTGCTTCAACTTATGATGATGCAAACACCATAGAACAAAAATATGCCGACAATGCACTTAGCGCCTTGCAACAACTTAATATTGAAACACTCACTGAGTTTGATGTAACAAGGCCAGACTCATGGCAGCGCTTAGATGGCGCTTGTTTCGATGTGGTTATTTTTCAATTTCCGCTGATACCTGCATTTAAAGGTGAAGCCGCATTTAAAGCACACACCCAACAAGGGGGTATGAATGTATTAAACCGTGCTTTGTTGCATCGCTACCTAGACTACGCTAGCCAGTTTGCATTAGATAAAAACGGCCTGATGTTATGTTACATCACCTCTAAAGATGTAAAACCTTACCGCGAATGGAATATTGAGGGCAGCTTAAATCAAGGGCTTAATTGCCAATACCTTGGCCAAATGCCATTCGATATTAGCGTGTTTCCGGGCTATAAAATTCGCAATGTTGATCGCGATAAACACGTTAAAGATACTAGCGGCATTACCTATGTATTTAGCGAAAAAACTAACAATGAAATTACCCCTAAGCTTAGTTTTCCTGCTTATTTAGGTGAAAAATACTGTGCATTATGCCGCGTTGGCCCTTATATGGCCCAAGAAGATGAAGACAAACATTTGTTAAGCAAAAAACATAAACAAATGGAAAAATTTGAACAGAATTGGCAAGCATGGCTTGTACAAAACAGCGAGGAGTAACCATGAACTTTGTGATTGTAGGTACCAATTTTATAAGCGATACACTACTGAGTGCAGCTAAAGAAATTGAACATTTCTCCTTATATGGTGTGTGCTCTCGAGAGCAGCAAACAGGCGAGGCTTTCCTTATAAAGCACGATGCTCAAAACGCTAAAGTGTTTACCAATATTGAGCAAGTATGCGAAGACCCATCAGTCGATGCCGTTTATATTGCAGCACCAAATAGCTTACACAAAGATTATGCCGTCATGTGTTTAAAAGCAGGTAAACACGTTTTAGGCGAAAAGCCTTCGGCTGCGAATAGCAAAGAGCTTGAGTCAATCGTGCAAGCAGCAAAAACCCATCAACGCTTATACATGGAAGCGATGATGACTACCCATTTACCAAACTTTGCACGCTTAAAAAGTGCCATGGCAAAGATAGGCACACCCCGCAAATATATTGGCCAATATAGTCAGTACTCATCGCGTTACGATAAATATAAAAACGGCGAACGCCCAAATACCTTCTTGCCAGAATTTGCTAACGGTGCATTAGTCGATTTAGGTATTTATCCGCTGTATATTTTACTCGCATTATGGGGTGCGCCTCAGAGTGTAAAAGCCAGTGGTGTGTTGCTTGAAACTGGTGTTGATGGCGCTGGCGATGTGCTTTTGAATTACGCTGATAAGCAAGCGGTGATCAGCTATTCGAAAATCTCGCAAGGCGATAATTTTACTGAAATTCAAGGTGAGAAAGGCCGAATACGTATTGAAGCGGTGTCATTATTAAAGCGCATGCAATTTATTGGTAACGATGGCACGGTTGAAGAACTGTCTGAGCCATTTGATGATCACTTTATGCGCCATGAGGTCAGCCACTTTATTCAAGCTGCGAATGCAGGACAAATTGAGTCATCTGTTAATACTCATACACTGTCAAAACAAGTTATGGCTGTACTTGATGAAGCACGAAATCAGCTTGGCGTTGTGTATCCAGCAGACCAATAAATGCATTACTCAAGGGTGGTTGACTCTGCCCTTTTCATTTTCAACATAAGCTTAAATGACCACCTCTAAATAACTTACCCGTAATTTTTATTGAATCAAAAATTTTGTACTATGGTTAATAGTACTTACTTTCAATATGAAGGGTAATACTTTGACTATACGCTTTTTACTCAGAACCGTTTTCGCAGCAACCATTACCCTTGCAGCCGGACTTCTCTTCATTATTTTATTTTTACAATCAGGCCAAGATGAGAGTATGGAGTCGGCTCAACAGCGTTATGAGCTAAGCCATCTTGCTCAGTTTTCATCTTCAAATTCGATTCGCCTTACTGAGCTTGCTCGTCAACATGTCGTAACCTTAGATCCTCGCTATGAAGTTGAATACCATCATCTTGTTGACCAAATTCAAGGAAAAGCAGCTTGGCTCAATGGTCAGAAAAAAAACTATGTGCAGCGCTTAAAAGCCTTTAATGTCGCTACCGATGATTTGGCTTTATTACAAAAATCCAACGACTTATCACTCAAACTAGTCGAAACAGAAGAAAAAGCATTTAGCTTAGTCAGTGATTTACTTGGTCGAGATACTAACAACTTAACCGTCAGCGAGCATAAAAGATGGGTGCAAGCTATTACGCTTTTAACCAACGATGCTTACATGGCCGAAGTTGAGAAAATTCAGCAGCCTGTACAGGCCTTTTTAAATTCAATTGAGGAAAAGAGTGCAGCAGAGGTAAAAAATAATCATGACCGTGTGGTAACTTTAAGCCTAGTTAGCACCGCTTTAGTTCTAACCATCATTGCTACCTTGATAGTGTGTTATTGGCAATTAGAGAAAAAAGTGATTAAAGCAACTCATGCTTTAATTAATGAGGCCAAGCGTATCTCTGAAGGAGATCTCTCTCGCTATATTGACCATAAAGCTGATGATGAAATAGGCCAACTTGCGGTCAGCTTCAACATTATGGTTGATAAGCTCTCCCAGCTTCTAAAAGAAATACATAATCAATCAGAGCAAGCACAAGTGGCGGCGAAAAGTTTAGATGAAATATCACAGCAAGCTAAAACACTCAATGATATTCAAAGCCAAGCTATTGAGGTAATTTCAAGCTCAGTCTATGAAAACTCAACGGCCGTTAAAGAGGTTTCTCAAAACTGTGCAGAAGCGGCAAGCAGTGCCACCGCTGCTAATCAAAAAACCAAAGAAGGCCTACAGGTTGTCCAACAAGGGGTAAGCTCTGTTGAGTCAGTGGCCGACACCTTAACCAAATCGCTAACAGATCTTAATCAGCTGGAAGCCTCAGTAAATGAAGTCACTGCTATTTTAAGTGTAATAAGTAACATTGCCGAACAAACTAATTTACTAGCACTGAATGCTGCAATCGAAGCCGCAAGAGCGGGTGAACAAGGCAGAGGATTTGCAGTGGTTGCTGATGAAGTAAGAACATTGGCTAGTCGCACACAGAGCTCAACCCTTGAGATCCAAGATAAAATTGACTCATTACAATCTGCAACCAATGCAGTAACGCAAAGGATCCGTTCAAGCGATGCGCAAATTAAAGAGGCGGTGCTCAATTCAGAAAAAGTAGGCCATATGCTTGATGAAATTAGCCTTCAAGCAAAAGCGATTTCTGATGCCAATATGACCATAGCTTCTGCATCTGAGCAGCAATCTCAAGTGACCGAAGAAATAGCCCTGCGTTTAAACGAAGTCCAAGATACAAGTCGTCAGTCGCAGCAACAAACACAAAATATTTCAGATTCTTCAAGCAAACTGGCTAACTTAGCAAATAACTTAAACGGGCAGATTAACCGCTTTAAATTGGGCTAGTCGCTGGTTCTGCTCAGCGACTAGCGATTAGTTTATTTAAAATCGGTAAGTAACAGATGCACCGATTGTTTGTGGGTTTACAACTGCAACGTAGCCTTGTGGGTAACGGCCACTAGCAGGCTCTTTTGCAGTATACGCCTCTTCATCTAAGGCGTTGTTGATGAAAGCACTGATCAGCCACTGTTCGGTATCGTAGCTCATCGATAAACGCGTAATGGTGTAATCACCTGCAACGCGCTCTTCAGTGTTCGTTAAATCGCCATAAAACTCATCAACATAATTAGCACTTAAATTGACTTTTAAACTATCAGTAAACCAGTGAGATACACCCAAACTCGCGGTTAACTCCGGCGCAGAATTTAGTTCATTGCCAACGGCTTCTGGGAACGCAATTGATTCATCTATTTTAGTTTTCAATAAACCAAAACCGCCATGTAATTGCCACTGTTCGCCCAGCATGCTGTAAGCTTCAACTTCTAAACCATAGCTATGGGCATCTTCAATATTAGTGATTTTACGCTCAGAGCTTAGCGCTTGATAACCGTTGAAGTTGTTGTAAAACACGTTGGCACTAATATTAATATCGCCATTATTTAAAACGCTGCGTGAGCCAATTTCATAGGTATTAACCGTTTCTTCATCGTAGTAGTAATAATCTTCTGCGGTAAAATCAAGGGCACCGCCCCCTGCATTGTAACCACGACGAGCACTAGCAAATAAAGTCGTTTCGTCGCTAATGTCATATTGAATCGCGAGCTTTGGTAAACGCAGTGTGTGAGAGTTATCAAGTTGTTCAACCAGCATATCACCACGAAATGCCATATTAAAATTACGTAATTGTTCTTCACGCTCAATGCGCAGACCCGCTGTTAATGTGAAATCGCGACTTAAGTTAAAGCTTGTTTCACCATATATTGCCGTCGATTTACTACTATCGTCACCGTAATAGTTGGTTGCACCTACACTTTCAAAGTCTTGGTCGCGATCAAAATAGGCAAGACCCACAAAACCAGAGTAAAAATCATTGCTTAAACCAAAGTTCAATTTGGTATCGACAGTGATGTTACTCTCATCCATTGATACATCAGATTCTGCGCTTTCAAGTGGCTCGTATGCTTCAAAGCCCCATTTATAATCCATATAAGCAACTAAAACATCTAGCGAAAAATCATCGTTAATTTTGTAATCAACATTCACTTGCGTGGTGTCAGATTCAGTATCCATAATACGTTGATATAGTGGCTCATAATCAAATGGCTCATCCGCTAAAAAGTACTTACGACCCGAGTTACCCTCTTCACTATAAGTTGAATATGTTAGCTGTACTGATAAATCTTGGCTTGGTGTGTAAAGTAATTTAGCGCGTGTGCTACTGGTATTTAACTTGTTTAACTCACGATCAGTTGGGTTTGTTTCGTATACCGGCGGATTTGAAAATGTTTCGCCATCAACGTACTGAGTTGATATACGAAATGCTAATACATCTTCAACTAACGCTCCTGATACCACTGCGGCAGTGTCTAGGTAGCTATCTTGGTTGCGATAACCGACGCGCACAGCGCCTTCAAAATCTTGAGTTGGCGCTTTAGTTGTCATGTAGACAGCACCCGCAATACTATTACGACCATTGCTGGTTGATTGCGGCCCTCGGTAAACCTCAATTTGTTCTACATCCCACAGACCCGTATCACCAGTTAAATCAGCTACAAACGGCTGGCTTACACCATCAATCAAGGTTGAGACACGAGCCTTTGAACCACCGCTAAATGAGTTAAAGCCCGTTGCGCCACCATTACCAGACACACCTCGCATATCTGGCACCGAGCCCGTTAACACAACAACGTTCGCCATTTCTGACAGCGCTTCAGATATCGATGCAAGTTGGCCGTTCTCTAATAGCGACTTATCAACAACCGCCACTGACGACATCGTCTCTTTAAGTGACTTCTCAGTTTTTTCACCTGTAACAACAATGGTATCCATTGATTTTCGACTGTTTTGATCGTCGTCGGCCCACGCTGAGCCTTGCGTAACAAGTAATGATGCAAGCATAACTTTGGTGAGTGAATTAAGTTTAAATGCTGTAGCCAATGTCCTTTCCCCGTAAGAGATTATTAGAATTAAACAAATTGCGTTTGATAAAAAACGCTAGGAAATTAACACAAGCTTAATGTTATTGCAATTGAGTTTAGTTATCATTTACAATAAGATTTAACGTTTACTACAACTATAATCTCATGCTCATTTTTACTGTTACTCTGCTTATCTTTTTCGCTGTCAGTATTTTATATTGCACCAGAAAACAGCAGCGATTCTTAAAAAAACCAATTAAAAAACAATGGCGATTACTTTCAATTGCGTTAACTATTTGCGCATCAATACTTGCCCTTCAACAATTCTCAGTCACAGCGGCCGTGTTCTACATCATCTTTAGTGTGATGCTAATGTTGATGCTGCTCCCTTTTGCGAGCCTGCTGCAAAGAAAAGGATAACTCATGACAAGTTCAGCTAAACACCAACCAACTTGGTTAGGGAAAACGCTAGCAGGTACAATTTTAGGGCTAGCACTTTCATTTATTTTCGTTGCTTTTTTTGCTTGGTATGGCCCTGGAGGCATTGATGCTCGCGATAAAGTGCAATTTAACATGTGGATGATCACGCCAGTTTGGCTAACCATTTTTAGTTTTAGTTATTTGTTCAACTCAGCAAAGCAAGCTTGGCTTGTACTTGGTGGGTTAACTGTGCTGCTTTATGGCGTATTTTTATGCTAAGGAACGCATTATGAAAGTCAGATCGGATATTCTTCGCACCTATCAAGGAATACACACATGGACAGGCATCATTGCAGGTTTAGTGCTATTCATAGGTTTTTATGCTGGCAGCTTGACCATGTTCAAACACGAAATCCAGCAATGGGCTGCCCCCATTCAAGCTCCTAAAGTCACCAGCTCTAATTATGACTACCAAACGCTGGTAGATACGGCAATTAATGAGCAAGGCGAACAACTTGCTAAAGGCTTTAACCTTGATTTACATACCCAAGATGCACCTCTTTCGTGGTATATCAAAGGCAATGCCCGAGGCATGGAGCTTGATAAACAACTGAACTTCGCCCACCTAAATGCTGATGGCACATTAAACGTCAGCGCACAAACCGAAAACGAACTTGCCGATTTAGTTGATTATTTACACCGTACAGCAGGCTTTATAGGCGAAATTGGCCATGACCAATCTGGTGTTTATATTCTTGGCATTGCCTGTGTTTTGTACTTTTTAGCTTTGGTCTCTGGGGTAATTATTTTACTGCCGACATTAGTTAAAACCTTTTTTGCACTTCGAAAAGAAAAAGGGCCTAGTCGATTCTGGCTCGATAGCCATAACCTTATCGGTATCGCCAGTTTACCATTTCACTTAGTCATTGCATTTACTGTGGTGGTGTTTGCGTTTCATGATTTTATTTATGGTGGTTTAGCGCAATTTTATGATGGTAAGCCGCTATTTCAGCGCCCTACGCCTGCGGCGCAAAGTTTTCATATTGAAAACTTGCCACGCATTGATGAGCAAGTACTCGCAGCGAAAAACTATGCCCCCGGCTATGAGCCAATCCATATTCGCTATAGTAATTTAAATTCAGCATCACCTTCTGCGGTGTTTATGATGAGTAACAATAATGCGGTAGTGCGTGGACCAGATACTGATTACCTATTCATGAACCCGTACACACTAGAAGTGGTTAACTCAAGCTACCCGCAAGGCGAAGATGCAGTGTGGGGTAACATGGTTGCCAGTATTTTCTCACTCCATTTTGGCACCTATGGAGGAGACTGGGGTCGTTGGGGTTACTTCATTATGGGATTACTTGGCGCCTTCTTATTCTATTCAGGTAATTTATTGTGGATAGACAAACGCTTCAAAAAAGATCCTAATAAACGCAGTACCTTGTTTATGGCAAAACTCACCATTGGCGTTTGTTTAGGGTCTATGATTGCCGTTGCTTTTACACTCGTCGCTGCCAAATGGCTACCTGCATTTGTTAGCAACACAAACTACGCTACCCTATACAGTTACTATGCAGCCTTTTTTGTTTTTGTAATATATAGCTTCTTAAAACCTGTGCAAAAGGCAACCACGGTTGGGTTTTATTTACTCGCAAGTCTGTGTGCATTAATGGTGTTATCTACGCTAGTAAAACTTGCCAGCGACACCAATTCACTATTTTACTCAAGCTATTTAGTTGATATTGTCGCTGCTATTTTTGCGGCTACTTTCTTTAAAGTGGCAAAACGCCAGCAGCAAAAACAGGCCACGCAAACCATCATGCCGACCTTTGAACAAGCAGGACAAAGTTAAGCACTCTCTTTATGGGTATCAAAGCAATTTGATACCCATAATTTTGCTTTATCGAAAATCTGTGTCCGTTTAACGAAAAACATTTCTTCTCCCTCAAAACATCAGTAGAATCGCCGCAAACTTGAACTATTAACTTTCATAAGGACAGTGATGCAGCGCACCATTCCACCGTTTTTTATTGCTGTTATTTGCGTGCTTCTTGCAATGGTTACCATTCAATCTGGTGCCTCTGTTGCAAAGCAATTATTCCCTTTAATAGGCCCTGAAGGTACCACAGCACTTCGATTAGGTTTTTCAGCTGCTATTTTGTGCCTGGTTTTTAAGCCTTGGCGAGCTTTTCCGCCGATAGGGCAACGCATGCCGATCATCGTTTATGGACTGAGTTTAGGTGGCATGAATATCCTGTTCTATTACGCGATTGAGCGCATTCCTTTAGGCATTGGTGTTGCTCTGGAGTTTACTGGCCCCCTTGCTGTTGCCCTACTTTCATCTCGTAAAAAGCGCGATCTGTTTTGGGTAGCCTGCGCCATTGTTGGCATTATTTTATTGCTACCTGACATGAAAGGCGAAGACAGCCTCGATCCTGTGGGCGTGATCTTAGCCCTTGCAGCAGGTGCATGTTGGGCGTTTTATATATTGTTTGGCAAAAAAACTGGAAACCAAGGCTCTGGCGGGATGACTGTAGCCATGGGGATGAGCGTCGCCGCGATTGTGCTTGTACCTTACGGCGCCGTTTCGCAAGGCGCTGCATTATTGAGTTGGGAAGTATTACCACTTGGTATTTTAGTGGCTATTATGTCTAGCGCACTACCCTATACGTTAGAAATGGTGGCACTTCGCAATATGCCCGCACAAGGCTTTAGCATCATGATGAGTTTAGAGCCTGCGATCGCAGCATTGGCTGGTTTTATAATTCTCTCTGAATTTTTAAGTGTATGGCAATGGCTGGCCATTTTATTAGTGATTACCGCTTCGGTTGGCAGTTCGATGTCAACCCAACAAAACGACAAATAAACTCTACACCTATCTTTATTTAAAGGCGCATAATGCGCCTTTTTCATTTTATTTAATCCACAAGTTTAAATTTAACTTACAAGCCATTTAAAATTGTTAATAATGAAACTTATTTGTATAATGCAAACCATTCTCATTACTATGCAAATAACGGAACTAGAATGCTTATCGTAAGAAAAACAAAGATAGCTGCAGCCATAGCGAGCTTTTTAACCCTATCATTATGTGCGCAAACAGCTTTAGCTGATGACGCTGACATTGAAAAAATTGTTGTAAAAGGGCAAAAAATAGACCGAACCTTACAAGAAACACCAGCAAGTGTTGCCGTGATAACGAGTCAAACAGTAGAGCGTGAAAACTTAAATGATTTTTACGATGTATTAGCGCGAACACCTAATACATCAGGCACCGATGGTGCTGGGTTTAATATTCGTGGAATCGATGCATTTAATGTCACTGGCGGCGGCTCTGGTGGGCTAGCAAGTGTCTATATTGATGGTGCCCCTGTCCCTTATCGAATGATGCAACAAGGCGGCTTCTCAACATGGGATATTAGCCAAGTTGAGATATTACGAGGTCCGCAATCAACTTTGCAAGGGCGTAATTCTTTAGCAGGCGCAGTGGTAATGAAAACTCGTGATGCTATGCATGAATTTGATTTTAAAGGTCGCTTAGGGGTTGGCGAGTATGGTACACAAGAGGCCGCTGTTGCTTTTGGTGGCAGCTTAATTGAAGACGAGTTAGCATTTCGTGTTAGCGGTGAAAAACGTGAATTTGATGGCTACAATACTAATGTTGCAACAGGCAAAGAATCTGACTTTGATAACAACGAATTTTATCGTGCGAAGCTGCGTTATACCCCCTCTGCATTACCTGAATTTGAAGCACAATTTAGTTTTATGCACAGCGAAAATGACAAAGGTATCGACTGGGTTATGGTTGAAAGTGGTCATCAAGACTACCCTATTAATGATATCTACAAAGACAGGTACGTATACTTAGATTCGCCGACTTATGAATGGACAGATACTGACTTATACATTTTAAACCTTGATTACGATCTTAATGATCAATGGTCATTTGCATCTATCACTACTTACTCTGACGCTGCCTATGGTTATGAGTGGGATGGTGATGCGAGTATGAATCCACCAAAATCGACTCTAACAGATGTAAGAAAAGACGAAACAAAAACACAAGAGCTACGATTTACTTATGATGGCGATAAACTTTCTGGTTTGATTGGCTTCTATTATTCAGATCTTGATGTTTTTGATAGTAGTGGTGGTGAGCGAGGCATTACATTTGCAGATTTAGGTGTGCGTTCATTATTAACTGCACCGGCTGAATTCGGTGGTCTAGGTTTACCTGCAGCATTAGCTGATCAAGTACTGCAATTTTATGCCGCAGCAGATCCTGTTTTTATTGGCCAAAACTCTGATTACATTCAAAAAGTAAAAACTAAAGCATTGTTTGCTGATTTTACTTATGAAGTTAACGACAACTGGGATATATTTGCCGGACTTCGTTACGACAAAGAAGAGCAAGCCAACGGTACAATTGCAGACATCTATATCACAGAGCAAACTCAAGCTGTACTGCCAAACCCAGAAGACTTCGCAACCAACCCTATGCTTGCCCAATTGGTAGCCGGTATTAACCAGCAGCTTTTTGCAATGGCAGATGGCGCATCAGGGGATGAGCCTGTAGAGGATGCTGACTTTGACTCATGGCTACCAAAGCTAGGGGCAACATACCGCTTCAATCAAGATATTTCTACAAGCTTCACAGTACAAAAAGGCTATCGCTCAGGCGGTGTCGGCACCAATGTAGCAAAAGCGTCACCATTTACTTTTGATCCTGAGTATACATGGAATTATGAACTTGCATTTCGCTCAGTCTGGTTAGATGAAAAGTTAGTAGTCAACGCCAATATTTTCTACCTTGATTGGACCGACCAACAAATTGCGGTTTATCTATCAGGTAATCAATACGATAGAGAAACTCGCAATGTCGGTAAATCACACGTTCAAGGCTTTGAAACAGAAATTAGTTATGAACTTACAAATAACCTTAACTTTTATGGTGGGTTAGGTTATTCAAAAACCAAAATTGATGAGTTTGTTACTGACGTCAATGGCTCAGACGAAGATTACCAAGGCCGTCCTTTCGCTGGGGCACCAGAGTGGACTGCACTTGTTGGCTTAGATTACTTTAACGAACAAGGTTTCGTTGCAAATATCAATGCAAGCTATACAGGAAGCTCACAACGCTTGTCTATTCCCAAAGAAACAAGTGACAGCATTTTTATTGATCCACGAAATGAAGCCTACTGGTTAGTAAATACGCGAGTTGGTTATCAATGGGATAATTATGGCGTTTATGCACTAATCGAGAATCTACTTGATGAACAATACGTTGCACTTGAACCAGCTGGTTTTAACAATCAAACATTAAGCTCACCAAGAACCGCGAGTATTCGTTTCGAAGTAAACTTTTAATAAAATGCGGCGGCTAAGGCCGCCTTTTTGAGGGGCATAAAAATGACTAAAAACCACACCTTCTCTGCAACTAAGCGGCGCCATTTTATGGCTTGTTTACTTGCCTTGCTGACTGCGATTGTAATGATCCCAGGAATGACAACATACCTTCCATTTGCGATTGAAGAACAAATACTTATTCCAATAATGTTGTTTCCTTTAATTTGGACAGCCTTGTTTATCTATGCCTATATGGCTGAAAAAGCGTGGCACCCTTTTGCATTGATGTTATTTATTTTGATAAGTCATGGTGGTCTGAGCTACTTAGCATTGACTGGGGGGCAGTCATGAAATCAATCAGCTTGAAAAAACTTTTCTTAATGCATAGCTGGGTCGGTATAGTGACTGCCATCTTGCTGTTTATTGTTTGCTTCACTGGTGCGTTAGCAGTGTTAAGCCGCCCAGAACTAAAGATTTGGGCGAATCCAGAGCTACATCAACTCAGTACACTTCCAAGCAAAAAAATCACAGATATAATAAATACATACCATAAAACTGTACCGAAAGAGTTTGGCGAAAATATTCATGTGTATTTACCAACGGGGCACAATACACATTTACTAACCGTATTGTTTGAATCACACCATGGAGATGAAAACTACAGCGAAGCGGCTGCTTATGCTTATCAGTTTGATCCGCGTAATTATCAATTAGTGAATGAATACTATGGGGCAACGAGTTACTTTTACGAACACAGAAAAACAGATGCCCCATCATTTATCGGGCATTTTCATGCAGACCTACATTTAGGTAGACCTATAGGCTTAATTTTAACCGGATTCTTAGGGTTAACGTTGCTTGTTTCTACAGTGACTGGTTTATTTATACATCGACAATTTTTTAAGGAGCTATTCACATTTAGGCGCAAAAAACCGCTTGATGTCATTATTAACGATGGCCATAAAATTATGGGGATTTGGGGCAGCTTATTCCATGCAGTCATTGGTTTTACAGGTGCTTTTTTAGGGCTTGCTACCGTTATTTTGCTACCTGCAGCGGCATTTGTTAGCTTTGGCGGCGATCAAGAGAAATTGATTGAAAAGTTCACCGCCATTCCAGAACCCATTATCAGCGAACAATTTCAAGCCACAGATATAAATGCTATTTTGCTAGATGCACAAGTACGCTACCCAAAAGCAAAGATAATTGATCTCACTATAATGGCGCATAATGATGCAAATGCAGAAGTCTACATGCGACTAATTGGTGGTGAGCAAGTGGCTTCACAATTGTTGAAATACCATGGCTCTGGTGAATTTGTAAAATCAATGAGCAGTTTTGGCGATATACCAGGGGCATCAATTAAAGTACTAGAGTTATTGTTTCCGCTTCATTTTGGTAATTTTGCAGGCGTGTTTGTTAAATTAGTTTGGGTATTGCTAGGGCTGAGCACTGCGTTGTTACCGCTCTCAGGTATGATGATGTGGCTTGCCAAACGCAGCCGGGGCAATAACCCCACACTCAGTCAACAAGCGTATCAGCGCTGGAACAGAGTTATCATTGGTACTTGCGGTGGCCTTGTATTAGCGTGTGCTATTTTATTCCCTGCTCAAATACTATTAAATAACCTGGTCGATAGTACCTTGCATAACAAGGTATTTGCTCCATTATTCTTTTATAGCTGGTTAGTATGGTCTTTATTGGCTCTATTACCCTTGAACTATCAGCGTTTTTTACAAATCACGCTTATTGTCATTGGTGTAGCATGTTCGGCCATCTTACCTCTTAATCTAATACTTTCATCCAGTCACGCTTTTAGCGCAGCTAACCTGTTAGTGAGTGTCGTTGATATGAGCTTTTTTGTAATCGGCGTTACCGTGTTATATGGCGCTTTTTGTAAAGTGAATATTCAAGATATCTCTAAAACGAAAAAGTTAGAACAGGAGTTAACAGTATGACCTTACTTCTCCTTATTGCCGCAATAATATTACTTTTAGGTAGTAATTTACTGCTTAGAAGCACAATAAGAACCTATAACCTCTTATCACCGTGTTTACTAATTATTGCAACAATATTACTAACACTCATTTATGGTGTAGTTGCAGGTGTTTTCATCGCCATTGCAAGCTTCCTCCTGACAGGCCTATTAACTGCACTATGCCTTGGAAAGGCACAGTAAGTTTTAGTGAAGGCTGCGTAATAGCAGCCCTCACCCACCTTCCCAAAAAACGCAAAAATACCGCAAATAAATAATGATAATAGTTATCACTTGTGATACATTTTGCAAAATTATTATATTACAAATAAAACTATTATTTTAATTCGTATCGTAAGCAAAATGCCGTATTGAATACCAATTAAAATAATAAAAATCATAACCCCTTGGAGATCATAATGAAGTTCACCCAGTTGCCTGTAGCCGCAGCCATCGCTTATACACTTTACCCTCAAATCAGCTATGCAGAGCAAATAACTGAAACAGAAGCCAATGTCGAAAAAATCGAAATTGTTGGCATACGTCAGAACCGTATTAGTGAAGGCGCGACAGGTTTAGCACTCGAAATTGATGAAACTCCGCAATCAATTAGTGTGATCTCTGCTGAGCAATTAAAAAATTACTCTGCTTTTAACGTCAATGATGCTTTACGCTTAGCACCTGGTATCAATGTTGAAGAATGGGAAACTAACCGTACTAACTATACATCACGTGGTTTTGAAATTAAGAATACACAAATCGATGGTGTTGGCTTACCGAATGACTGGGGTATTGTCACTGGCGCAATGGAAGCGTACGGCTATGAAAAAATTGAAGTTATTCGCGGTGCTAATGGCTTACTTACTGGTGTAGGTAATGCTTCGGGTACGCTTAACTATGTGCGCAAACGCCCTAAAAACGAAAACGGCGGCGAAATCGGTGTCTCTGTTGGCTCTTGGGATTTTAAACGTTTACAAGCTGACTATTCACTATTATTGACCGAATCAGGTAGTTGGGCTGCTCGTTTTGTGGCTGCCGCAGAAGATAAAGAATCATATCTGGATGGCCTTGAGAACAACCGCGAGTTTTTCTCTGCGGTAGTAGATGGTCAGCTTACAGATAACTCAACGGTTACTATTGGTTATTCATATCAAGATGCAGACACCGATGGCAATACTTGGGGCGGCCTTGTTTATAACTACACAGATGGCACACAAGCTAAATGGGACGAAAGCGACACAACCACCCAAGAATGGACAATGTGGGACACCATTAACACCTCTGCATTTGTTGAATACAACTATGTTTTTGCAAACGCGTGGCAACTTCAAGCGAGCTACAACTTCCGTGGTTTTGAAGAGCAAGACAAACTATTTTATGCCAGCGGCAGCATTGATAAAGACACCAATCTTGGCCTAAGTGGTTGGCCGGGTCGTTACGACAGCGAAGTAGATGCTGATTTATTTGAAATCAAAGCATTTGGTGCCTTTGAATTGTTTGGTAAAGAGCACCAAGCAAGCTTTGGGGTAAGCCATGCAAAAAGTGATGATGTGATGTATCAACACCCGTTTGATTTTGCAAATACACCAGCTTATGGACCAACGCCTGCGTTCCCGTACGATTTAGATGCGATCCCAGAACCTGAATGGTTAACACCGGTTCTTTATTCAGATATTGAACAAAAGCTAACCCGTTACTTTGGCTCGGCTCAGTTAAATATTACTGATAAATTATTTACCGTGGTTGGTTTTAACGCTATTGAATTTGAACGCTCAGGCATGAATGCCGGTGCATCTATCGATAATGACGAGAGCGAAACAAGCCCATATATCGGCTTTACCTATAAGTTAAACGATGATTTAAACTTATATGCTAGTTACTCAGATATTTATCAGCCGCAAGAACAAGCTGATTACAACGGCCAATACTTAGCACCTACCAAAGGCACTAACTTTGAAACCGGTGTTAAGGCTTCTTGGTTTGATGATGCTCTAATGACAACATTTGCCTATTTTACTGCAGAGCAAGATAACTTTGCACAATACGCAGGCCTGACTGAAGATGGTATTTATTACTATGAAGGCGTGTCTATTGAGTCAGAAGGCTATGAATTTGAAGTTACTGGTAAAATCACCGACGCTATGAATATCGTCGCATCTTATACGCATATTGATGTTACAGATGAAAATGGTGATGACACCAATAAATGGGCACCTCGTGATGTTGTCGGTGTAACAGTGGATTATGCACTAACAGATGCAGTGGTGGTTGGTTTAAATGGCCGTTGGCAATCTAAAATTGAAAGCACTGATTACAATGTTAAGCAAGGTAGTTACGCGCTGCTAAACGCCTTCGCACGCTGGAATATTAATGACCAAGTTGCAGTACAGGCAAACGTTAATAATATTACTGATGAGCAGTACATCAATAGCTTACAAACTGTAGGTTATTATGGCGCACCAACAAACGGTAGCCTCACCCTGACTTATAAGTTTTAAACCTTATTTAGAACAGTGTCGTCTTCGTAGGCGACACTTATCTATCTGTCAGTCAAACTATAGTTGTTAAAGCTATCAATACACGGGACTAACTCCGCAAGATTATGCTTTTGATTATAGTTGTGCAGAAAGCCTATTACTTCACAGCCACTTGCTTGTGCTGCAATTACTCCAGACCTAGAATCTTCAAAAATAATGGCTTGTTTACTGGTTATAGCTAATTTTTTTAATGCGAGTTGATACGCTTCTGGGTGAGGCTTTAAATTTGTCACTTGTTCATTAGTAATTATCACATCAAAAACATCCTCTAAATTTATTAATGATAAAACAGTATCGACCATCCACTGCGACGCTGAGGTTACTAAGGCACATTTTTTTTCATTTTTCTTAACATCGTTTAAGAGCTTTTTAGCTCCATTATTTAATTTTAGCTCTGCTCTCAATAACGTTTTGTAGTTTTTTTCAAAGCACGGGTTGAAGCTTTCTGGTACTTTGCTAATTTTTGCGTGGCTAAAAATATATTCAAGTACAGCTTGCCAACTTTGCCCCATTACTTCTTTATATATTTCAGCTTTGATTTTTACGTTAAATTCTAAGCATGTCATTGCTAAAGCTTTTGCTTTAAGCGGCTCAGAATTAACCAATGTGCCATCCATATCAAAAAGATACCCTTCATAGTTTTGCATTGATTGCTCCGGTTTTATTATTGCCAATTACTAAAATTTAGAATCAGTTTGTGTATTGAAAAGTCCACTACCTATCAGCACTTTCAGTTATTTATAAAAGCAAATTGACAAGATTAGCTTAGGTATGTAATTTACCAATTATAATTATTGTTTTACCAGAAAACTTACCAATTAATAAGCGTTCTTCGCATTAGTTATCTAAGACTCAAAATCGTTTTTATAGTTATGACTAATTTGAAGATCGGGAGAGATATAATGAAAAGACGGAGACGTTTTTGGACCGTTGTTGATAAATTAGAGTCTCAGATAGATCGTGGGATCTACCCTGTAGGGAGTCGCTTACCTGCAGAACGCGAATTAGCCGACACTCATCAAGTAAGCCGACCAACAATACGTGAAGCAATTATCGCGTTAGAAGTTCGTGGCCGTGTAGAAGTTAAAACTGGCTCTGGTGTATTTGTTACCGATAACTGCAAAGTAGAGACTGTAGATCAACCAATCAGTGCATTTGAGCTAACCCAAGCTCGTGCTTTGGTTGAAGCTGAAGCAGCAGCATTAGCAGCTGCGACAATTCAAGAACCAGAACTTGCTGCGCTAAAGCAAAGTTTAGAAGATATGAAAGTGCCCGATATGGCAATTGAAGCTGATCAGCGTTTTCATGAAATTATTGCTAAATCGACTCGAAATAATGCCATTGTGATGTCTATTCAGAACTTATGGAAATTAAGGCGTTCTGAGCCGCAAATAATCGCTGCCTATGAAGATGTTTGTTCGCAAAGTGATGAGCAACGCCTTCAAGAGCACACAAGTATTTACGAGGCAATTGCGAATAAGGATTCATCTGCGGCTCGTAAAGCAATGCACAACCACTTTAATCGTTTAATTAACTCACTATTTGCGGCAAGTGAAAAGAAAGCACTTGAAGAGATCAGAAGAAAAACGAATGAGACTCGTGGTTTGTATTCGATCTCACATTTAACTCAATAAAGATAAGCAGAACTTTAAGGCGGATTCTTAAAAAGTTTCAAACACCCCTAATTAAATATAAAAAAAGCAAGCTACTCAGCTTGCTTTTTTTCTAAATCGAACTGTTAGAATTTATAACTTACCCCAAATGTAATACGGCGGTCAGTTAAACCTTGATAACAAAGTAAAGCCCCTTCATTGACACATGATTGGCTAACTTCTGACTCAGTTAAATTCACTGCTTCAACAGCTAAATTAAGTTGTTCTGTCACATCATAGCTAACACTCGCATTTAATTGTCCACGATCCTCTTGAACAACCGGGAAACCCCACGGATAGCTTGATGTACTACCAAAGTCTTCTGAACGATAACCTTCACGCCACGTGTAGCGGGCACGAGCTGAAAACCCATATTTTTCATAATATAAAGTAAAATTATACGCGTTTTCAGAAAGATCAATTAATGGCTGCTTAGCAGAAACGGTAATATCTTCAATACCCGTTGTTAATGCGAAAATGGCATTAGCTCTACTCGTAGCCGTATCTATAGCCTCTCCTCCAGAAGACTTTTGATAGGTATAGTTAGCCATGACGCCAAAACCTGAAGCCCAACCTAAATCATTCTCAAACTCTGACAAGTCATATTGAAATGCCAGTTCTACACCTTGCTGTGTTCGCGTATCTGAATCATTAATCGTAGTTTGTGTTGGCACACAAAGCCCAACCCCTGGTTCCGGGCCAAATACATTAATATCGGCGATCGGATTAAAAGTACCACCTTCTTCACAAACAGGTCCTGTGGTATCACGGTAGCCTGTAGCTGGGTCTTCATAAGGGTCAACTTGTCGAGTTACATGTAAATCTTTTCGTTTTTTATGAAAGTAGCCAACACTCACTAATGCTGAAGGGGCAAAATACCACTCAGTAGAGATGTCAAACGAAGTTACTTCCTCTGGCTCAAGACCTGGGTTGCCAATTGACACCGCGCTGTTCGGACTTGTGCTATATGAAACTGAAGTCGATAGGTCATCGTAATCTGGACGACGAATATCCTTTGACCACCCTAAACGAACAATCACATCCTCAGAGACATTCGCGCTTAGGTTAAGACGCGGTAAAATAAAATCATAATCGGCTTCAGAAACAATTTGCGATACTACTTGGTTCCCTTCATCATCGACAGTGACAGAATTACCTACAGAGGTAATATCTGTCTGTAAATATCGAACCCCAATATTGCCTCTAAACATTTCATACTCAAAATTAGCTTGTGCATACAAAGCATGAGTAACTTCTTCAATATCAAAAAACGCACTTACTTGTGAAGTTGGCGAGCTGATTGGTGCGCGATCAGAACCGGTAATGGCATTATTAGCCGCAATTGCATCATTTAAAACGCTTAATACGTAGTCTGGATTTGAACCTGCTAATTCAGGGTTAATAAGTAAAAAATCTTTAATGTATAGCTTGCGGCCATCTGCAGCATTAAAATTATCTGGGCCAGCAACTAAAAGTTCTGCGAATAGGTCACCCGATGGGCTGTCAGCCATTTTACGAAGACCAACATTGTTGCGAATTTGGTCTGAAGTACTTGTAGATTTGTTGTAACGATAACCAAAGTCAACTGATGTAACGATACCGTCGAGGTAATAAACAAAATCAGTGCGAAATGCATCTTCTTGATTTTCAGTTGTGTCACGACCTTGGTTTACATCGCGTAAGACGACATTTGCAGGGTCGAGTAACTGTGAGCTGGTTGGCGCATTCGCTTCACTTTGGGCAATACCAAAGGATAAAGCACCACCACTTAAGTCATACTCAAAAGGGGTTCCATTTTCATTAGAGTCATTTGTAGCAACATTCGGGTTAATAAAATTCAATGTTGTATTGAAACTTGGAGTCGTTGAATCTGAACGAGATGTAGATGCTTCAACGCTAACAAATAGATCATCTCCTTGCCATTGGCCGCCTAAACGGAAAATCTGACTATCAGTTTGACGTGAGTTTGTATCACTTGAGAATCGAAGATTTGGATCTGCTCCGCCATCTTCTACTGGAATAACGCCCTTTAGAGCAGCCTCAATACTACCAAGGTCTTGACCGTCTAAGGTGCCAAAGTGAATCGTTTCAAATTCCGTTGGAACAGATACATTCCTAAGATCACTCACACCAGAGGCCTGAACACGAGAGCTTTCTTGACGGCGATCTTGATCATTTACAACAGCATCAAAGAAAAATTTTGTACTATCATTTGGCGCCCATTCGAGTGTACCTGCAAAGTTTACGGTTTCGGACTCGTAATTATCGTAATCTTGGATCAAGAACTGAATTGGTAGAAAGTCAAATGATTGAGCGCTTTGAGCTCCACTCTCGGCAGCTACAGAGTTATCTCTATCTGCACGAGGTCTAAAAGCCGTGACATCCTGCTCCGCATAACTTGCACTAAAAACAGCACCAAACTCACCACCAGAAGATAGTTCCCAATTATCGCCCCATGATGCTGAGACTCTAGGCTTCATACCATCGGTAGATAAACTACTATCTTCACCTTGAACACGAATTGCAGCAAGTGTTTCATTGAGTTGTAGAGGGCGAATTGTACGTAGATTAATTGTTCCACCTACTGAGCCTTCGATGGTCTTCGCCTCCGGTGACTTAATAACTTCAACAGCAGAAATCATTGAGGCAGACACATCTTCAAAGCTAATGCCCGTACGACCTGAACCTGAGCCAACAGTAGATACACCATTTATCTCTGTTCTATTAGCATTAGTTCCCCTAATTTGAACACCTGTACCAACACCTGCTTGGCGAGTAATTTGAACACCAGTAACATTTTCTAGTACTTCAGCTAAGTTCTGATCTGGTAATTTACCTATGTCTACGGCTTGAATGACTTCAACTAAACTGTCCGCTGAGCGCTTTTCCGCTAGTGCGTTAGTAAGTGACTGTCTAATTCCTGAGACTTCAATCACTTCAAATTCTTCTTCCGTTTTTGTTTGACTTGGTTCTTGCTGCGCAAATGCAACATTGAGTGTACTTGCTGAGAGTATCGCTAACGTAATACTAGAGAGTGTGTGTTTCATAGTGTTTCCTGTGTATTCAAACGCATGATGTAAATAATTGTTGTTGTAAAATTGCTAACTGTCCCACAAAAGGTTAACCAAATAATTACACTCACCACAAAAAAGATCAACCTTTTGGTAATAACTTTATTTAAAAAATATTCAATAAAAATTATTACCAATATTTTTTACAACTAACAAAAACAAACAAGCAGATAAAAAACATAAACTTAAATGGTTTAGGTGTACGTAAAAACACATATCAATAACAATTTACATGTGATCTTCGTGTGAAAACACCTAAAAATTGGTTAACCAATAAGTTAAAGCAAAAAAAAGAGCGAATATACGCTCTTTTTATACCTATGCGGTCGTAAATAGTATTTTTAACGCAAGAAGCGACTAGTTTTATACCTCAAAATAACATCTCTTAGTTTAGGCTGGTATTATCCTTAAATAATAGGTTAATACTTAAATATCACTCCAGTTAATAAGTGAGGACCATATTTATTTACGACACCATGGTTGCCTTAGTTAATTGTGTCTCCATTCTCATCGGTATTATAAGTATAAATACAAGTGCTACCTTCAAACTCAATGTTTGCATCAGCGTAAAAGTAGCCTAAGTTAATTCCACTTCAGTTATCCCAACGATAAATAATGAATGTTTCCAAAAAATACAAAGCGCTTTTATCATTTGGTGGTTTAGTCAGTTCGAATAGACTAACAAGCCCCTAATGCTAATCCGCGAATGAGTCCTAACATAACCTACTCTCTAAATTAGTTTATTCAAAAACAGTCTGATTAAACCCTTTTACTTGCTCAGGTGAGCCAATAATTACGGGTACTCGTTGATGTAAATTAGTTGGTATTATCGACATAATTCTCTGCCCTTGAGTAGTGGCTTGTCCCTGTGCATTTTCAATTAACATTGCCAATGGGTTTGCCTCATAAAGTAGTCGTATTTTACCATTCTCATTACCCACTCGGCGATCTGCTGGGTACATAAAAACGCCACCTCGCGTTAAAATCCGGTGTACATCTCCTACCATGGCTGCATTCCAACGCATAGCGCTTTTGTCAAATTGCTCATCAGCGTATAGAAGCTGGTCAAAGTAATGCTGTACCGTAGCATGCCAATAGCGATAATTAGCCATGTTTACAGCAAACTCATTACGTGTATTTGCAACCTGCATCTGCTGTTTTGTTAGCAAAAAGCCTCCATGGGTTAAATCCAAGGTATAGCAGCGAGTTGGTCCGCCCGTACTCATAACCAATAACGTCGATGCTCCATATAAAACATAACCTGCGCATATCTGACTTTCACCAACCTGTAAGAATTGCTCATCGCTATCAAAAGGCACATCATCGCGTTTGCGATAAATAGTAAAAATAGTGCCAATTTGGCCATTAACATCAATATTTGAAGAGCCATCAAGGGGGTCAAAAGCAACGATATAGTGGCCTTTAGCGTTACCAGCTACGGCATGATCTTCTTCTTCAGATGCAATAGCCGCAACCGATGCTTCTTCAAGTAACATGTCTTTAAGTAATTGGTTTGCGATTACATCGAGCTTCTTTTGCACCTCACCTTGGATATTTTCATCCAAGGTGGAGCCAAGTACCCCTGCCAACTCTCCCTGACTCACGCGAAAAGCAATTTCTTTACATGCCGCTAAAATAGTTCTGATCAGCATGATCAGCTCAGTCTCGACAGCATCTTTTTTTAATACGGGGATCAATCGTTGCATGGTAAGTACCTATTGATACAATTTAAATCACTAAAACACTGCAATAACCGCGCTGTCATTGCTTGCTCGCCTTGGTACAACCAAACTCTTGGATCATAATACTTTTTGTTTGGTTTATCGTCGCCGTCTGGATTGCCAATTTGACCTTGCAGATAGGCACTATGTTGGCGGTAATAATTTAACACCCCATCCCAACATGCCCATTGTGTATCAGTATCGATATTCATCTTTACCACACCATAGCCTAGCGACTCAGTAATTTTTGCTGGTTCTGAACCGCTACCGCCATGAAACACAAAGTTCAAACTGTTATGTGGCAAATTAAATTTCTTGGCTACAAACTGCTGAGATTGTTTTAAGATAAGCGGGGTCAATACTACATTACCCGGTTTATAAACGCCGTGCACATTGCCAAACGAGGCGGCAATTATAAAATTAGGACTAATTTTACTGAGTCTTTCATAGGCATAAGCAACATCTTCTGGTTGGGTGTAAAGCGCTGAACTATCAAGGTGACTATTATCAACCCCATCTTCTTCGCCCCCAGTACAGCCCAGCTCGATTTCAAGTGTCATTCCTATTTTTGCCATACGAACTAAGTAACGTTCACATGTTTCGATATTTTCCTCTAAGGACTGTTCAGATAAATCAATCATATGAGAGCTAAACAAAGGTTTGCCCGTTTTTGCAAAGTAACGTTCTCCCTCATCTAGTAAGCCATCTATCCAAGGTAGTAATGATTTTGCGGCATGATCAGTGTGCAACATAACTGGCACACCATAATGCGCTGCAACACCATGCACATAGTGCGCGGCACTGACAGCACCTAAAATCGCAGCATGTTGCGGTTCCAAGCCACAGTCTTTACCACAGAAAAATTGTGCGCCCCCATTTGATAACTGAATAATAACCGGAGACTGCACCTTTTTTGCAGCTGCCAGTGTTGCATTGATTGATGATGTCCCCACCACATTCACTGCCGGTAAGGCATAGTGGTTCTCTCTAGCATCATCGTATAGTTTTGCAACATCCCTACCAACAACCACCCCTGCTTTAACTGCTGTATCTAACAACGACATTTCAGCCTCCGTTATGCTTTATTCGCTGCAATACATGCATCGGTAATCGCTTGCCAGTTTTGTTGCTCAACCCATTGTTGTTTAGCGACCCACGTGCCTCCTACTGCAATCACATTATCTAATGCTAAATATTCATCTTTATTATGCTCATTCACGCCACCTGTTGGGCAAAAGCGAACATCTTGGAACACACTCGACACAGCTTTTAAAAACGCCGGCCCTCCTGATAAAGAAGCTGGAAATAGCTTTTGCTCAGTAAAGCCGGCCTCTAATGCCAGTAAAATGTCTGCAGTATTAGACACACCGGGAACAACCGGTAAACCACAGTTTTTTAGCGCTTGAAGTAAGTTTGCTGACACAGCAGGTGTAACAATAAAATCTGCACCTGCTTTAATTGCTTGCTGTAGGATACCTTCGTTGATAACCGTCCCTGCACCAACCGTGAGTTGGGGCAATTGTTGTTTTATCGCTGAAATAGTCGCTAATGAAGCCTTCGTTCTAAGTACAACTTCAACCAGCCCTAGCCCTGCATCAGCCATTGCTTTGGCTATTTTTACCCCTTGTTCAGGTGTCTCAGCTTGAATAAGAGGCAGCAGTGTTTGCCCTGACATCAGTTCAGAAAAGCGGATCATGTTCGTTCTCTCTTTAAATTAATTGGTAAAGATCAAGTTGCTGCTAACGAGCAGTTAAAAGGTAGTTTTGAAATTAAGTACTCTGAATGGCCTTCACAAAGTGTTCTTTTGGTGTAATTGCTCCTGGCTGCTGGATCACCACAGCAGCGGCTTTTGCAGCAAGCTGTACAGCTTTATGTTCATCCATACCTGCCATTCTGGCACCTAGGTAAGCACCATTAAATGCATCGCCTGCTGATGTGGTGTCGACAACATGTGTAACTGGTGTAATTTGATGCTCAAACAATTGACCATTTATTTTTGTAAAGACAGAGCTTGGGCCATTTTTAACAACGACTTCTGAGATATTAAATTGCGCTAAATAGTCCATAACGGCTTGTGCGCTATGAAGCTCATAAAGTATCGTTAAATCTTCAATACCTGGTAGACAAATATCAGCTAGTTCGAATGCAATAGTGTATTGCCCTTTAGTTTCTTGCTCACTCTGCCACAACCGGGCTCGATAATTGGGATCAAAAACGATTTTAACGCCCGCTTTTTTTATCCGCTGCACGATTTGCCAAAATAAATCTCGGCTTGCTGGTTCAATGACAGCCAATGAAATACCCGAGATAAACAGCATATCTGCACTGGCTAATTCTTCTTCAACACTTGGGTTAAAAAAATCCACCACTTTACGGGCTGCTGAGTCATGTCGCCAGTAGGTAAAACTGCGCTCCCCTTGCTCATCAGTTTCAATGTAGTAAATACCGGGTACTTTATTAGCATGTGTGAAGACAAGCTGTGTCGCTAGGCCTTCTTCGACAAATCGCTGCCGCATTTTAATACTGAGCGCATCCGTACCGATAGCACTTACAACCCCACATTCAAGTGAGCTAAAACAACGCTTTAAATACACCGCTGAATTATAAACATCGCCAGCAAATGATTGATTTAGCGTGCTATCTGAAATAGCTTTTAACTCAACCATGCATTCACCCAGAAAGAAGATTTTTTTCATTATTTTATCCTGTAATTAAAAAGGCTTTTTAGAGAATCTAAAAAGCCTTTATTTGGGTTACTTTTTACTGCTTAGTGGTTCAATTTTTGGGATCAATAGCCAAACAGCCAACATCGCAATAATCGCAAGCGATGCGCCAATCACAAATGCAGGTGTGTAATTACCGCCGGCAGTTAAGTAAGGCACCAATGACGTTAGACCTACAGCACCTAGTTTTGCAGCCATACCAGAAATACCCGATAAGGTGCCGACTGCTTTTTTCCCTAATAAGTCACTCGGTAGCGTTTGCACATTACCAATCGCTGTTTGAAAACCGAATAAAATCACAGCCATAATCAATACAGCTACTACGGGCGCGCCTGGGTTTGCCATGGCAATTAAGGCTGGCAACATAATTAAGCAGCCTAATGTAATGGTGAGCTTACGTGTTTTATCCGTGCTCCATCCGGCTTTTAAACGGTTTTGCGCAAGTAAACCACCAAACCATGCACCAAACATAGCGCCAACATAAGGCACCCAACCATAAATTCCAATTGACTTAACATCCATGCCATAGACTTCATTGAGGTAAATTGGGATCCAAAAAACAAACAACCACCAAATAGGGTCAATTGCTGCTGATGCAATGATAACGCCCCAGCTTTGTTTACGACTTAAAAGCTCAGTCGTGCTTGGGTTGTATTCTTCATCATTGGTGTTATCGGCTGTAGACTGACGTTGGCCGGTTAAGATGTATTGCTTTTCTTCTTCGCTGATCCATGGATGAGAGCCTGGTGGAGCTTTCACTAGAATAAGCCAAGGCACTAGCCATAAGAAGCCCATAACACCTACCACAACAAACACCATTTGCCAGCTAAAGTAGACAGTTAAATAAGCAATAAGAGGGATTGCAATAATGCCGCCAATTGCAGCACCAGAGTTAAAAATTCCTTGTGCTAAGGCACGTTCTTTAGTTGGAAACCATTCAGCATTGCCTTTTGCAGCTCCCGGCCAATTCCCAGCTTCTGCAACGCCTAAAATAGCGCGAAAAAGACTTAAGCTCATTACTCCTTGGGCAAATGCATGAGCCACGGTTGCTAGCGACCACACACCTATTGATAAAACAAAGCCAAAGCGCGTACCAACCCAATCAAAAATTTTGCCAAAAATTGCTTGCCCAAATGCATAAGCAAATACAAAAACAATCGAAATATTGGCATAAATTTGCTTTCGCTCTAAAGCTGATTCATCAGGAAACAGTTCTTCAACAATATCAGGCCATAGCACACTAAGCGCTTGTCTATCGATATAATTGATAATAGTTGCCAGTGCTATTAGAGCAATTACCCACCAGCGTAAACCTTGAAGTTTCATATTATTCATCCTCTAAAAAGTCTTCACGAGCAGGGCTAAAGGTATCAATTAAAATACCGCCCGTTGGGCAAGTTGCACCGTGATCTGCAAAAGGAGGAATAAAACAGCTATCACCTGCTTTTAATACTTTGGTGACACCATCAATATTAAAATGAAATTCACCTTCAACAACATAAGTAACTTGTGAATGACGGTGAGCATGGTTATAGCCAATAGCACCTTGTGCAAACCAAATTTTAACGGCCATTAGTTCTTCGTTATAACCAAGCATTTGACGTTTTAGGCCATTCCCTAGGTCTTCAACTTCAGCGTCGCTTGCAAATGTAAAATGTTCACTTTGTTTAGTCATGGCAACTATTCCTAAATGTTGGTCATCAAATAAACGCCTAAGTGGCCGTCTAATGAATATGATTGATTTTTATATTTAAATGATCTTTTACTAGCGCCTTTGTTGTTATTAATGGCAATTAAATAAGGCTTATCTGCCACAGTTAACTCAATAAGCGTAAGCTCCCCCAGTTGTGTGTGTGACAAGGCAGATAATCGGCTTTGTGCAACGAGGGTATATTCTTTGCTCGGGTTATATTCACCATGAGGCTCTAGTATTGAAATAAATTGATGCCTATTTACACCTTTCACTCGGCGGATAAAACCATGTTCATTGCGTAGATTGAAATTAGGATCGTTTGCACCAACTTGCGTGAATAAAAACGACTCTTCGCCATTCACTAAGCTTGATAAAGTATAAAAGCGGCCATTTTCATTTAACCATGTGACCTTAGCTAACCCCTTCTCAGGACGAGCTTGGGCTCTTAACCAAAGATGTTGATAACCATTCTTTTTACCCAGCGCCGTCATCTGTTGACTCTGCGTATTTAAATCAAAATTACTATCGATAAATTGCCCTTTATAATGCAAAGGCAAATCTAGTTGGTGAGGTTGTGATGCGTTGACACTGTATAAATCAATAGCAATAGTACTACCTAGTTCTTTAAGTTCGACCAAAGCAAGCGTTCTCTCAAGCTCAACCCCTTCGTAAGCTGTATTTATTTGACCACTCGATACACTGCCGTATTCCGAGGTTTCAAAGAAATTTAGCGTTGGAGCATGTTTGTTTCCTTGCTTTACATCTGAATTAAAATGACTGATTTCGTCCACAACGACTGTATTATGCGCTACGGTTTGTTTTGCATAGGTGTTATTTTCCGGTAAGTAACGACCCCCAAATTTGGCTTCAACATTTAAAAAACGCGCAGCACCATAATCAGAAACAATTTCTTGTCCCTTGTCGTAAAACTGCCAGGTTAACTTATCGAAGTGGCCATGCCCTAATCCCTGAGAAGCAGGTTTAAAGAGTAATGCCTGTTCGCCATTGGGTTTGCTGCGCATGATCACAAGCGCCCCTTCATCTCCTTGGCTGCCATCTCCAAATGCGACGGACCTGAACTGATAGGGTGTTGCTAATCCTTCATCTAACGCATTTGCAACCTCTAAACCATCTCCCGAAAGAATAATTTGCCCTTGTTGTTGAGCAATATCTAAGTAGCCTGTATCACCCGTTAAACCGTAAGCAACCGTCACACCATGCACAAGTTCAATGGTGTCGATCCCTTTACTCTTAATTGCATCATTAATCGGAAAAAACAAACCGTTATAGCTTAGTTGAATTGTAGTATCTATGGCTTTTAGCAAAATGCCATCACGATAGTGTGCAATTTTTCGCTCAGGTTCGTTATGTGCAATAGCTTGGGCAAACGTAACAAAAGGGAGTAACGCAAAGCGCTGGTAATAGGGGCCTTCGTTGTAATACCCCTGAGGTGAAAAAAGCATATCAAGCTGCTTTAAGAAGCCACCTTTACCAGATTTATCTAAATCATACAGCGCCTTTTCAACCCACTGTGGCTCATCTAACACGTAGCCTGCCATGCCAACTCCAGCTGTAGCCCAAGTGCCGTGATTATGTACTTTATTAAAAGTAGAAGGCTGTCCTTGTGATAAAAAGAGTGCCACAGGTCTTAATAGCTTATGCTCAATGTCATTAATGTCTTGATCTGTTAGTGTCTCAATGATCAAATCATAAGCTTGAATTGTGTATACCAACCACATAGCTTCATTTAAGCTTTGCCAAAATAATTTTCCTGGGTTTTGCGACTTAACTTTACGTTTGGGGTGCACATCTAACGTTGGATAGAGTGCGGCATATTCAAGTAACATATCGCGCACAAAATCGGCATATTTTTGCTCTTGGCTTAACTGGTAAATTATGCCAGCGCCATACATAAGCTGATAATTCTTTTTATGACGCTCATGGCTATAACCACCGCCACCATCTTTAGGTAACGGCACAACAATCCCAAAAGCAAGTTGCTGATCTACTTGTTGCTTTAGCTCAAGATACCGATCATTAAAGCGACCCGATTGGTTAAGCGCACTGCGCATTTTCTTAACATCAGATTGGGTGATTACTAAATTTGGGTGCGTCGCAAAAGCACTGCATGTGGTAATAGCCAGAGCAGTTACCGCTATTTTTAAGCCTGTGTAAAAATTAAATATTTTCATGCTTGCTCCCTACTTCTGAATCACTTGGTTATTTTTTAAAATAGCCGTATGCGAGCCTGCAATATTTAGCTCTTCAATGTGTGGTTTTGCTGTATTAGTGAACGTGTTTGAGATAATACGCGTTTGCGGTTCACCAACGGTATGTTCAACGACAATCGGCGCAGAATTGGTAAACGCGTTCTCGGCGATTTCGGTAACTTGCACACCATGTAAGTAAACACTGGCATTAGTTTGATTTCGTTTCCCTAAACCCACTGAGATCAGTGTATTATTCTTTAACAAAAAGTGTGGACCAAACGTACTTTCATCAGTACCGCCACGATAGAGCTTAACTAGCGCACCACTAACATTATCAAAATGATTATTTGTTAAGGTGACGTACTCAGCGTTATACACACCTAAGTTTTCAATCTCGCTGTCAAGGCGCAAGATATCGCCAGTAACCTGACTAAACTGGTTATTAATTAAAGTGATTTCATCCGCTAGTGCACCTTTACCCGTTTTAAAAAAATCAAAGGTGTGATTAATGTCTAAATCAATTAATTGGCAACGCTCCATAATCAAGCGGTAGTTTTCAACCATGCCCCATTTTTTAGTTCGAATAACCGAATTACCCGCTGAGTCTGGGCTGTTTTTACCAGATATAACTAACCCTTCTAGCTTTAAACTGCCGCCATCATGAATTTCGAACAAACTAGAGCGCTCAAAAGTCAAATTCACAGCGCCATCTTGAGCCGCCCTAAAAGAAAGGGTTTTATCAATCACGACCAGTTTTGCGAGGTCATAGTCTCCTGCTGATAATTCAAGTACATCACCAGAATGCGCTTGTTCAATTTTAAGCAGGAGATCCTTCGCAGAATTTTCGACTCGATGGGTTTTTCCCGAATCAAAAGCCACAATTGCAGGGCTTTTAGGGTACCAGCTCACTCCTGTGTCTGCTTTTTTCAGTACAGTTAGATCAGCCTTAGCACCCGCAAAAACTGACTCTGAAACAGGGTAAAGTAAGCCCGCTTTATTACGCTTTAACTTAACTTGCTGTTGCTTTACTCCCTTGCTAAGCGATGGTAATACGGCTGTATTGGCAATGTTGTTACTAAACTTAATGCCACTAATATCATCAAAAGCTGTGAACGGTTGCTGCGAGTCGTTAATGATCAGGTTATTGTTCATCACACTATTAATTGGTACAGCACTGCGTTCAGCATCACTGCCAGCAGCAAGCTGAATATGTTCAACATTTATAAAGGTATTGTTTTCAATTTGCGCATTTTCAACTTGGTGATAGCGGTTAATGGGTGAATTAGGCACACCATTCATCACCGTAAAGCCACTGCCAAAACGAAATCCCGTTAATCCCTCGAGATAATTATTACGAATAATGTGATCTTTGTTGATAACGCGAATGCCGCCAGTATGCTCTACACCATTACCGAAAAAAATATTTTCTTCGATGATATTTCCATTCCCATGACGCAGTGTAAGTGTGCCGCGAGCTTCATAAAAAATGTTATTTCGAATATGGTTCTTACCTGATTTAATCGAAATGATTTCGACCTCACCATTGGTTTGTTCAAAATAGTTGTTCTCAACTAATGTGTGCGAATCGGACAACGAGTAGTGGCTCGTCCCGATACGTAACGTTTCTCCACCGTTAGAGCCAAATACAGGACGATAGCCAAAATAGTTATGGTCAATTTGATGATAATTCTGCTGACTTTGTTCAGAATTCAACCGAACCGCAACTGTCACTCCTTTATTTCGTTTACCTTCTAAGTGGTTGTGATCAAAACGGTTATGCTGACCATAAAGCGCTACCCAATAATCAGATTCGCGCTTATCTGGGTTGTTATAATTATCGATTACCATTTCAGAGACACGCGAATTAAATGCGAGTTCTTTACCATTACGAAACTCAATAACCGCGGATGTCGGGGTATAACCATTTTTAAATACAAGGCCGCTGGCATGCAAATACTGCCCTGCTAAACGAAGGTTTGACTGCCCAGATAAAATAACCTTACCTTTAGTTTGCGGCTTTAATCTAATCGGTAATTGTTTAGAGCCTTGACCAGATAAAACAATTTCGAAGTCATGCCACACGCCATTTTGTAAAATTACGGTATCACCTGCTTGTAACGTGTTGGCTATTTTTGCGTAAGCTTGTTTGTTGTCTATTAAGTAGTCTTTGGCTGCAATCGTTGTCGAAAAACAACCAAGAATAACTAGGCTAAGCTTTATTATATTTAGTTTAATCAATCGCATAGTTAACTCATTTTTACTGATATTTCGACGAAAAACGCCATCAGTTTTATTATGTGTGTTCTGACGCTTCACGATGTGAAGCGCTTTGGCAAATGGCTTTACTTAACTAAGCTTTTGAAATAATCAAAAATCTCAGGCACATTGCCTTGACCCATTCCCGCATCAAATGCAGCTTGCAAGTTCGCCGATGAGCCTTCAGCAATTTTTGACACAGTGCCAAGATCCTCTACCATCTGTAAAAAGTAACCTAAGTCCTTATTTGCATTTGCAATTGAAAACCCAAGATCACTCACTCCATCCACCGCATAGTTTTTACAAAAATGCATAAAAGGTGAATTTGATGGTCCCGTAGACATAATGTCGAAAAGTTGTTGGCGATTTACGCCGGCACGATCAGCAACAGCAAATGCTTGAGACATCGCACATACCGTTGTCATACCCATAAAGTTATTAATTAACTTTGTTGTATGACCTGCGCCAAGCTCCCCTAAATGGAACACATTTTCACCTTGATCATCTAATACAGGCTTCACTTTATTAAACGTCTCTAAGTCACCTGCAGCCATAATATTCAATAAGCCATCTTTTGCATGCGCTGGAGTACGCCCTAAAGGTGCATCAATCATACCTACGCCTTTTGCAGCAAGGTCTTTACCAATTTTTTTAGTTGAGGCAGGAATTGATGTACCAAAATCGATTAAAACAGATCCTTCTTTTAGTCCATCCAATAAACCTTCATCTGAATAAACTACTTTTTCCACGATATCTGATGTTGTTAAGCAAAGCATAACAATGTCTGAAGCAGCGGCTAACTCTTTACCTGTCGATACTGTTTGAGCACCTCGCTCTACACATTTTGTAACGGCTTCTTTATTAAGATCCATCACAATCAACTGATAGCCTTTGTTTTGTAGATTCTCGACCATATTGCCACCCATTAGGCCAAGGCCGATAAAACCGATCGTTGGTTTTGACATGTAGAACTCCTAAATAAATTGACACTTTTGAATGAAGTTAGCCATTTCGAAAAGTGCGCCTAGTTAAATTTTTTAAATCTCACAGCACTACATCTTAATAGCAGCACTTACACAAACTGGCACAACAAGGTTACCAATAACAACATAAGTTATTACCAATAAATTGCATTGTCAACCAATTGACGTTACAAAAAAAGAAAAGAATATTGACCAATATCCAAAAAAATCTTTCGCGATAAAAGTAAAAGCTATCAAGTAAAATTATTTACTAACTTAATTAGTTAATTTTATTAGATTATTTTATTATTTACGGGAATTGATAAGTTTGAGAAAATTTTGAGATGAGCGTGCAACATAAAAACACAAAATTGGTAAGAACACTAAAATCATCTTTATGACCAATCATGCCAACCAGCTTAAATTAGTAAACAAATTTGAAGCATTTAAATATTATTGAAAACAGCAAAAAGCGTCGTGACTAGTTGTTTCAAAAATTCCACTGGTAACCCTGTAATCATTTTTAACGTAGGCGGTAATAGTTTAAATATAAGAGTAACTAAAACTATGTCGCCCGTTTGGGCGACACACATTTATTAATTAGGGCAATTACCTAATTCATAATACCCAGCACTAGTTTGCGCTAAGGTACTGGTATAAAAGGTGTTATAAAGACCTAGGTTATCACCTGAGCCCACAGCATAGGCGTAAGAGCCATTCGTGGTTGCGCGATTTGCTTGCACATGTGCATAGTTGCTTGAGGTGGTTTCAGTGCATTGGTAATCACCATTCGGTGTTGAGTCACACGCATCACCCACACCATCTGCATCACTATCCAGTTGATCACTATTGGCCACCAGCGGGCAGTTATCTAGGCTATCACTGACACCATCGCTGTCAGAGTCACTCGTTTCACCATCAGGAGTGCTGTCACACACATTACCAATCCCGTCATTATCGTTATCAGCTTGATCAGCATTCGCTACATTCGGGCAATTATCTGCGCCGTCGAGCACACCGTCGTTGTCTGCGTCATTAGTCGGTTCGGTGGTGGTTTTGCATGCCTGTAATGGCCCTGCACAACTTGAATCATCATCAGCGATCCACTGACATTGATTGGTACCCGCTGAATACTCGCGCATAGTAAAGGCAGCGGTTCCAAACGCTAAATAACAGGCAGAGTAACCTTCGCCCCAGCTAATATGGCCTTCGTTGATATGAAGATTGTAATCGCCTGTCACGCCAGCATCGATGACAAAACTAATGCTATCTGTTGATGTCAGCGCAGTATCATCTGTTGCGGTGATCACTACGGTATTATTGCCACCAGCCAGATTGCATTGCTCAGCAAAGTACGCAAGCCCATTCACTGTAGCTGTCACATCACCATTGCTAAAACTGACCACGACAGTACTTAAGTTTTGATTATCATCAATCACCGTGCCGGTTACTGAAGCGCACTGCCCGTTTACACTAACCGCAGTATCACTCAGTAGTGGTGCTGTAGCTGCTGGCTCTGGCCCAACGCGTACCGTTATATTAGCTTCATCACCTTGTTTCGCTTCGTTATCTGTGGCACTGACACGCACTTCATAAAGTCCATCGCTGAGTGCACTTGTCACCCCGCTAAAGCTATTATTCGCATCGACTTGCACGTTCAGTGACTCAATTAAGCTTGCCGCGCCACCGGCTAGGCTATACACGTTAATATCAACATTGGTTACATTGCCTTCTGGGTCGACTGCACTGCCTGTAATGGTGAGCTGATTATTACTTTCTGTGGCAGTTAAATTACTAATTTCAGGGCCTGCATTACGATCAACTCGTTTGTTATTCGCCGCAAAGTACTCACCGAGATAGGTTGCAAAATTAATACTGTTTGCCGCCACATAATCGCCAGACGCACCTTGCCCGCCCGACCACGAATGATCCAAATTATTAAACCACAGCATAGCAACCCGATTCTCTTGCCAAAGTGACTGCTCAGCGGTACGCGTTGCATCATCACTTATTGTCGTCGTGCCTGAAAGTTGATTAACCCCATAAAGGGCAGCAAAGCCATCTGCGTTTTGCTGGTTATAACAGGTATTGACTGTGGTATCGGCAGTACCGTGACCAATCACCGCTATTTGTGTCGCAAAATGATCTTTATAACTGCCAGCATAGCTTTCACAGCGGGATACAAAGGTGTTTTCAGACACTGTTTCACAGGTCGAAATTGCCCCACTTGAACTTGTGCCGATGGTCGGCCCGGCGCTTGGTGCAACCCCGGCAAATACATCAGGCGCAACACAAGCCGTTTGTGCAGCCATTGCAGCCCCAGATGATAAACCTGCAATATACACTTGTTTGGGATCAATATTACGTGCTGCATCACCACTTAATGCATTGGCTAAATTAATTAAATTTTTATAATCGCCAGAGCTGCGATTGATTGCTCCTTGCCAATATGACCAGCAGCTATAACCTGCCTTATTCATAGCATCAGGAACGGCTATTACCATACCATGGGCTTCGGCTGCATCTTCAAGATTCGCAGTTAAGTAGTTATTAATGGGTTGTACGCAGCCATGCAGTACCAGCATCAAAGAATGGCCATTGCCTATGCTTGATTGCGTATCAGGAGTGTAAATATGAACATTATTAAAACCGCCAATGCTGACATTTTGCTGCCAACTCCCTGCAAAGCTTGGCTGCGAGAAAATAGCAGCACAGAGCACTGCGAGCGGAGTAAACGACGCTGATTTTCGTTTACATAATTGTGTTACTTTTTGCATATATCGCCTTTATAGTCGTTATCATTGTTGTCTGTCAGTTGATGACTAACCCAATGTAGTAGAACTATTTAAAAAGCGAACTATAACTATAGTGCTATACAGCCATTAAAAAACAACCCAAAGGTAGTGCCACTGGATTTATTGTTATTTTTAAAACTAAAGTTGATTTTATTAACAAAGCCAACGTAACTCGTTGGCTTTGCTTTTGCTAAGAAGTAGGCTTAAAAATTAAACCCGACTGATAGCCAATAACGACGACCATCTTCAACATATCCGTATTCAGCTTCGGTAATTTTTTTATCAAACAAGTTATAAACACCAAATCCTAACTTAATGCTGCGACTTAAATCGTAGTTACCACCAATATCAGCCAAGGTGTAATCTGGCGCAATTAAGCTGTCTTGCGACGGGCCTGTTGTCGGCTGGCTTTCTTCGCCGCGGTAATGTACACGTAACCAGGTGCCTAGCTTATCAACTGGGCGCCAATTAACTGAAGTTTGTAAAATATGCTTTGGTAATTGATTAAGTGGGCTGCCTTTGTATTCACCAGTTTTTTGCTCAGAATCGGTGTAAGTGTAATTGGCACTGACATCAAGCTCACTGGTAATGTCGTAAGATACTGATAACTCAAAACCTTGTGTAACGGCTTCATCCACATTGACATAGGTTGTTGGCATCGAACCAAACTGGTTTGGTCCATCCGTACACTGGGTGAGTGGGCACGAAATACGGGTAATTTTATCTTCAAATTCGTTGTAAAATACGGTGCTTGAAAGTGATAAATCACGGTTTGCATCGTAATAGATACCCATTTCGTAGTTTACAGATTTTTCAGGGCTTAAATCTGGGTTACCGTAAATATTACCACCTCGGCTCACTTGCCCCCACGCTGCAGTAGATTGACGAATATTCGGCGCTCTAAAACCTGTAGAGATACCGCCTTTTACCGTCAACGATTTAGTTGCTGTATACACACCATATAAACGTGGGCTGAAATGGCCTGAAAAATTGCCATCATGGTCATAACGAAGACCGGTAGTGAGTTTAAATTGCTTGGTTGCTTCCCACTCATCTTCTGCAAATACTGACCACTGCTCGTTCTCAACATGCGTTAAGTCACTAATGCGGTTACTGGTGTAATCGTCCAGCTCTTCCTTTAAATATGACGCCCCAAATGCAGCATTATGATTGGTAAAAGGTAAAGTCCAGCTGGTTTGCGCATCGGTATTTTCGACATACATTTCGCGAGAGGTATTATCGAATTTATCGTACTTTAGGTAACTGCGTGATGAGCCAAAATCATAAAAACCATTATGGCTTAGTGAATAGCTCTCTTGGTCATACTCTGTGGTTGATGACTCTGGGCAACCATTACGGCCACAACTTTCACCTTCAGCTAAAGGAGCAACTGTTTTACCTAATGTTTCGTCGAGTTTTTGTTTTGCAGAGCCTACTTCAAGCATAATCTCATGGCTATCAGAGGGTGTTAAGATAAACTTTGCTTTGATATTGCTTTGCTCTTTACCACGAAAACCGGCTTCAAAATCGTCTTCGTCACGCTTTGAAAACTGACCAGATAACTGCATACCTAATAACTCAGGAATTAAGCCACCCGCTGTGAAAAAGCTACCTTGATTGATATTGCCCGATTCACTTGATTCTTGAATGGTGCTATCTAGGCGCAATTCGCCATACCATTTTTCTGGTGTTTTACGGGTAATAATATTGATAACACCACCAATTGCATCTGAGCCATATAATGACGACATAGGGCCACGGATAACCTCGATGCGCTCAATCGCTGAGATAGGCGGAGTCCATGCTCCTTCAACACCAGGGCCATCACTATTTGGGCGGGTTTCACGAGAGGTTTGACGCTGGCCATCAATTAAAATCAAAGTATATTGACTTGCCATACCACGAAGACTGATATCTTTTCTGTCGCCACCACCTGTGACAACCACACCAGGAACATCTGTCATTGCATCGGTTAGATCACGATAAAAACGCTTTTCGAGTTGCTCACGATCAATAACACTGATGCTGGCTGGTGCCTCTTTAAGCATCTGCTCATAACCTGAAGCAGAAACTACAATCACTTCCATGTCTTGCTTTTTATCATCTGCATTTGCAGAATAAGACAAACTAGCCAGTATAGCTGCCGTTAATGGTAAAATGTTCGTAACAACCCTCGTCATAATAATACTCCGTGACATTTTGTTTATTAATGATAATAATTAGCGTTTGCATACTAATGAGAAGTCCCAATTTTCACAATTTACGATTTCTTAAAACTGAATTAAGAAGGCCTGAACTATGAATTCCAAGCTGATAAAAACACTACGCGTTTTTTCTCGTACTGTAGAGACAGGCAATATGAGCGGTGCAGCTGCAGAGTTATCGATGACCACATCGGCTGTGAGTCAACACATTAAGCAATTAGAACAAGAAATCGGATTAAGCCTATTTAACCGCAGCCCACGCGAACTTACCTTAACCGAAGCCGGCCATCTGTATTATCAAAGCTGTTTAAAAATGCTGGCACTTGCTGATCAAGCCAGTACGCAATTACAACATTTGCAAAATAAGCCCAGTGGCGAGCTTAAATTAGTGGCGCCAGTGGGTTTTGGTGGAGGATTATTAAGCGAGCCGTTGGAGCGCTTAATTAACGAATTTGATGATTTACGTATTCAGTTAATTTTGACTGACGAGCCAATTGATATGATTAAATGCGGCGCTGACTTAGCAATCGCTATTGGCCCATTAACAGATTCCAACCTAGTAGCAAGGCAATTAGCAACGTGGCCACTAAAGTTATGCGCCCATAAAGATCATCCAATTAGTCAAATAAAACAGGCTCGCTGGCAAGATCTCAACCAGTTTGCCAGAATTGGACACAGTAATGCTGACAGCAACGCATTTAACCCTTCTACATTAGAAAGCAAGCCACTGCCAAAGGCTAAAATTACAGTGAACAACATGCAAAGTTTAATCAAACTTGTGATTGATGGTGTTGGCTATGGCGTGTTACCCGAACCAGAAGTTAGGCATTTACTAAAATCGAAAGAACTGGTTGAAATAGCACCTGAATGGGCAATGCCAAACTATACTGTTTATGCTGTAACACCAGCCCGAGACAGTTTAGCGGCAAAAACAAGGACTGCCATTGATACTTTAAAACTATGCTTTAACCATGTGTCTAAGCAAGTTGAATTAGTTGATTAAGACTCATAAAGGATAATAGCCATTTGCAATATGCAGATGGCTATTATCCAACTTAGCGTTAACCTAGCGCCAGCCAAACGCCTACACCCATCATAAGCGCGCCAGCAATACGGTTTAACCACTTCACATTATCGCCTTTATCTAAAAACAGCCTTAAGCTTTTACCGCCTGTTGCGTAAATCAACATACAGATAAATTCGCTCAGCATAATAATGCTCACTAATACCGCAAGCTGAGGAGCAACCGCTAAATCAACATTAATAAACGGAGGGAGTAAAGAAATCATAAATGCCCACCCTTTTGGGTTTGCAATGGCAGTGATATAACCCTGCGAAAATAATTGCCCACGACCAATTTGTTGCTGTGTAGCATCGTTAGGTTTAAAGCTGGTTTTAGCGCGCCACATATTAACACCTAAGTATATTAAGTACGCGCCACCTAGGTATTTTAAAAAGACAAATAAGTCAGGGTAATTAAGCATAATACTAGCAACCCCAATCACCGCAGCAATGGCTACCGTGGCAACCCCTAACACCTCACCGACCATCATCCAAAGCGTACGTCTAACGCCCACACTCATCCCTAACGTCATGGCGAGCGTCATACACATACCAGGTGTAATAGAAACAAAGAAAAAGGTCGGAATAAAAACCGCGAGTACTGCTAAATCGAGCATAAATGCAATCACATGTTTATTGCTTAAAAAGAGAAAGCGATTAAATCACATTCACTTAAATAAGCAAACAAACACGCGATTGCTAACAGGCTTATAAAAACATACCGCCCGATGCTTCAATGCGTTGCCCGGTCACCCAACGGTTTTCATCACCGAGTAATTGCGCAATCATAGGACCAATATCATCAGCTTGGCCAACGCGTCCCATGGCTGTAAATGAACTCACTAATTGAGCTACATGCTCATTATCACGGACAGCACCGCCACCGAAATCAGTGGCAATTGCACCAGGTGCGACGACATTCACGGCAATATTGCGAGCAGCAAGTTCTTTTGCCATGTATTTGGTTAATACCTCAACGGCCCCTTTCATGGTGGCGTAGGCCGCTTTTCCTGGTAATGCAAAACGTGTCAGCCCTGAAGATAAGTTAATAATACGCCCGCCATCATTGATCATCTCATGCAGTGTTTGCGTTAAGAAAAACACCCCTTTTACATGTACATTCATCAAATTATCAAACATAGCTTCGCTGGTATCAGCAAATGCACTATCACTACCATGGCCTGCGTTATTAATTAAATAATCAAATCGAGATGTTTGCCATTGTGTTGCCAAGGTACTTTCAAGTGTTTGTTTAAATTCAGCAAAACCTAAAATATCGCTCACATCAAGTTGAATGGCGACAGCTTTTGCCCCTAGCGCTGCAACTTCTTCTACAACTTGCTGCGCTTCATCTTTATGGCTTCTGTAAGTAAATACACAATCAATGTTCTTACGCGCCAAACTTAAAACTGTATTTTTACCTAAACCGCGATTACCACCTGTGATCACTGCAATTTTGTTGCTCATCGTGCTTACCCTTTTGCTTTGAAGTAATTGTGAGCAACCAGTATATTTACACTGCAAAACCAGATAAACCATGTAAAATTGAATTAACTGTTCGCAAATAACAAACAATCATGAATGAACTAAATGCCATGAAAACCTTTGTTCAGGTTGCAGAGCTAAAAAGCTTTTCGGCTGCAGCACTTGCACTGAGCATGCCTAAATCATCCGTCTCGCAGTTGGTCAAACAACTCGAAGATACGCTAGGTGCTCGGCTTCTAAACCGCACAACAAGGCGAGTTACGCTGACCAATGAAGGTACAGTTTTTTATCAGCGCTGCAAAGATATGCTTGCTGATATAGACGAACTACAAACCCTATTTCATAAAAAAGACGAAGCGTTATCAGGGCGTCTTAGAGTAGATATGCCACAGCCAATTAGTCGGCGCTTAGTGCTACCGAATCTAGACAGCTTTTTATCTGCACACCCGCAATTAGAGATTGAACTGAGTAGTTCTGACAGACGAGTTAACCTAATTGAAGAAGGCTTTGATTGTGTAGTGCGAGTCGGTAATTTAGAAGACTCATCGCTGATTGCGAAAAAAATTGGCCACTGCCCTATGATTAACTGTGTAAGCCCAGGTTATATTAAAAACTATGGCAACATCACTGAACTTAGCGATTTAGCCGAGCATTACATTGTTCGTTATAGCCAAACGCTCGGCCAACTTGACCCCGGCTTTGAATACCAAGATACGCAAGGCGATTGGCAAACCCTGACCATGAAATCACAGCTCACAGTCAACAATACTGATGCCTATAAAGCAGCGTGTTTAGCTGGGCTTGGCCTTATTCAAGTGCCTCGTCATGGAGTTCTTGACGAGCTTAGTCGTGGTGAACTTATCCAAGTTTTGCCTGACTATAATTTGCCGCCCATGCCTATGAATATCGTCTACCCAAATCGACGCCATTTACCAAGGCGTACCCGAGTGTTTATTGATTGGTTAAGCGAGCAATTAAAACCGATTACCCATAGCTAAGATGCTTGCTATGTGCGCTTCAGTTTAACTACCTTTAATTACAGACAGCAGGAGTTGATCAATTTCATTATTCACTCCACCAACGCTACTATTGTTTAATATTACATAACCAATATTTTTATCTGTCACAGAGCGAGTTAAGGATGTCCAGCCTCTATTAAACCCTGCAAAACCTAGACTGTTATTCTCAGAGTCTACGACATAACTCATACTCCATCGCCCTCCTGTGTGAGGCTGAGCTTGAATCATATTTGCAATAAGCTGATTTGATAAAATATTTGAACCAATGTAATTACCTTGCTCATTTTTTAGCACTGCCTGATTAAACTTAGCTAAATCATCTGCCGTTGTTATAAAGCCAGCGGCAGCTGTTTCTGTAAAGTACACCATAGCTGTTTTGTTGCCATTCTCATCGTAAGGACTAGCCAGCTTTGCTGGAGAAATACGGTTGATATCAAACGAAGAATTTGTCATTCCGAGGGGTAAAAGAACGTTTTCAGTCATAAAATTACTGAAAGATTGATTAGTCAGGTCTTCAATTAACAGCTGAACTATCGTGTAACCACCACCTGAGTATGACCATTTAGTGTCAGGTTCATGAATAATTTTAACGGCTCCATCACCCGTATTATTGCCTTCTAATGACTCTACAAGAGTAGGTAATGGATCTTCAGCACTCCATCCATTGTAGCCACTTAATGAAAGCCCTGCAGTATGAGAGAGAATATTACGTAAAGTTACTTTGTTAGCATCAAACTGAGAATTCGGTATTTTCCAGCTTTTTAAGTAATCATTAATTGGTTTATCAAGTTCAACTTTACCTTGTTCAACTAGTATCATTGCGCCCCAAGCTGTAATCACTTTAGAAATGGAGCCAACATTGAATAAAGTTTTGTGTGTGATTGGGGTTCTATTTTCAGCGTCAGCATGGCCATAAGAATATGAACCAAGCACCTCATTCCCTTGAACAATCGATATAGCAATACCACGCGCTTTGCTTTTTTCAAGAATTAACGGGATCTCCTTATCTAGCACTTTAGAAAATTCTAAACTTTTGGTTTGTTTTGCATGTAATGAGCAAGACGATATTAAAAATAATATAAGAATTATAAACTTATTCATGAGCATCCTTGTTTTATAACGACCGCATCAAAGGCCTAATTTAATTGACTAAAATAGCATTCAAAGCAGAAACCAAGCACTTAGGACCTTCCCTTAAGCTATTGCCTGCTAAACTTTTAGAGCTGATAGTAACTTCTCAGCTTCATCAGATAGCTTAACGCGTTCATCCATTTCTGAAACATGCTTTAAGCGCGTGTAGATTTCAATATAACGTGTTCTTGCTTTTACAAAAGCCTCTGAATGATAGCAGCTGTAAATCCACTCCAGCTCTTGCTCTGATATGCTTTCGAGAACTCTGTGTGGTACTTCCTCACAATACTCTAACAGTGAGAAGTTTGTTAGATGGCGCATATCAATAGGTTCTACTTTTTCATCAAGTAGCCATGGCAATAAATATACATTCGAAAACATAGTTTCAGCTAGTTCGTAAGACGCCTTATTAATATCACCAATACGAAACGTTAGTATCGAACGACACAACATTTGCACTGGCTCACCCATATCATCAGGAAAGTGTGAATCATGCCACTGTATATGTTGCTCAGCTTTTTTCATATCATTGAGTACGAGCAACAAAGGAAATATTAAATATCGCTTACCATAACCATCTGAGATACAGCCATAATCTCTAATCTCTCGGTTAAAAGCAGATTTATAGCTAGATATATTTGCGCGAATTTTCTTGTCGGTATCTGGAATTATAAACATGAACAACATTTCCTCTTATTTGCTAACCGCTTATCTACGAATAAGAATATGCAAGTAGGCAATACAAAAATCCCCGCTTAATGGGCGGGGATTCCTAACATGACCATTTAACAAATTACTGAGTGACACCGTCAGCGGCAACTGGCTCTGCGGGTTTTTCGTCACTTAATAAATATTTTTCTAACCACTGCTCTTGCTCCCAAAGTACATGCAGCAAGCTCTTACGAGCACGATAGCCATGCGCCTCAAAAGGTAACATCACTAATCGGGCTTCTTTACCTAGGCCTTTTAATGCAGCGTACATACGCTCACTTTGCATTGGGAAGGTACCCGAGTTTGGATCTTCTTGACCGTGGATCATCAGCATAGGCTCATTGATTTTCTCAGCATGGAAAAACGGTGACATCGCCGCGTACACATCTTGCGCTTGCCAAAAGTCACGCTCTTCACCTTGGAAACCAAATGGCGTTAGGGTGCGGTTGTAAGCACCACTGCGGGCAATACCGGTTTTAAATAAATCGCTGTGCGCTAATAAATTCGCCACCATAAAGGCACCATAAGAGTGACCAGCAATGGCAATGTTATCTTTATCTGCCACACCTTTTTCAACAAGCACATCTACCGCAGCCTTAGCACTTGCCACCAGCTGCTTACGGAATAAGTCGTTTGGCTCTTTACCATCAACACCCACAATTGGCATTTTCGGGTCGTCAAATACGGCAATACCTTTTGCAAGATAAGGCATTGGTCCCCAATAACCGATATAAGTAAACTCATAAGGCGACTCGCGCATTTGTGACGCAACGGCTTTATCTTTATATTCAAGCGGATAAGCCCACATTAGAACCGGTAACGGGCCTTGAGTTGAATCATAACCAGGCGGTAAATAAAGCGTACCACTAAGCTCAACGCCATCATCACGCTTGTATCGAATTAGCTCTTTAGTCACCCCTTTAAATTCTGGGTAAGGGTGCTCAAAAGTCGTAAGTTGAGTCAGGGTTTTATCGTCTAGGTCGCGAATAAAAAAGTTAGGTTGCTCAGTTTTAGATTCGCGAATCGTAATTAAACGCTCGCCTTCATCATCAAGCATTGCACGCACACGCTCATAGTATGGCGCTTCTGATTGCCAAACACGTGTTGTGGAATTGGTTTTTACATCATATCGGTCTAAAAACGGAATATTACCTTGTTCAGAGGCACCGTTACCGCGTAAGAAAAGATAACGCCCACCAACAACTTTTAATACGTCAGCGCCTAAATCATTCTTTTCATAAATTGGGTAACCTGGATCTTTATACGCATCGTTATAGCTGCGCTCAGAAAATAGCACGCGGTTTTTATCTGCATTACGAGGTTGAATAACAAATGTGCGAACTTGTCGGTCGCTAAAGCGCCATTCAGATAACAGAGCAATATTACCGTTGCCCCAAGTAATTGAGTCAAAACGGCGTTCAACTTTCGCAAATAACTTCGCATCACGTTTAAATGGTGCTCTTAGGCTATAAAGGTGATCGTGATAAGGCACGTCGGTTTTCATATCACCGCCGTCTTGTGCTTCTGCCCAAATGACTTCAGCGCCTTGATCTGCACGCCATTGAAATTCGCGGCGACCAGTACGCACACTGTCATAACCTTGTGGAATGTTATCTGCTAAAGGCTGCTTCGCAAGCTCTGCTAACGTATAGCCACGCATGCCCCAAATTTGCCAAGTCGCAGCAAATCGGCTGTAAGGTACTTGATACGAAAAAGGCTCATCAATCATGCCAACCAAAATATTGGTTGAATCAGGCGAGACCGAAAACGATTTAATTAAGCCCGGTTGACCAATCGGTTGGCCTTGACCACTGAGCGGAATATAAGTCAGCTGGCTTTGGGCAAAGAACTTAAATTGTGCTTCATCGTATGGGCTAGTTAGCAGGTTTTGATAAGTACGCGCAGGCGCTTTTTCACCACTACTTTGCTGAATAACAGGCACAACCTGCGAGCTGTCATTGCTGATACGTGCTTTACCAATATTGACCGCTGCATTTGCGACAATAGCGCTGCTATCTGGCAACCACGTATAAGGCGTGCGCGTTAGCACAGAATTAAGAGGCGTATCACTTAACTGGCGGGCTTGCTTAGTACTTACATTATAGACCCATAGGTTAGCACTCGATGCTTGCTCTACCACAAATGCCAAATATTGACTGTCGCTTGACCAACTTGGTGAGCGTAAAATTCCATTTGGCAAACCAGATACAACAATTTCAGAGCCTGTTTCAACATGCTTAAGCACTAAAGATGTAAATTTATTACGCACTCGTGAGCGCGAAAAATTAGCAGGATTAAGCTTAATACCCGCAAGTTTCAACTCTTCTTTGGCTAAGTCTTGTAAGGTATCGATGCGTTTTCTATCAAATAACGCCAGCCACTGGCCATCATTCGATAAATAACTACTCGGTGCAAGCTTAGCGTCAACCACAGCAGCCAGTGCCGGCGATGGAGTTTGATAACCTTGATTAGCAAAACTGGGTGTGCAAACAGCTGCGCCAATGACTAGCGCAAAAAGCAGTTTAAATGCTTTCATGTTCGTTCCTTTTTCGTTTTTATTTTCGATTCTGTAAACAAGTAGAACATGTTTGCAGCATTTCATAAAGAGTTTCGACCCTTTTGGCAGCCAATCAGTGACTTAAACAGCTAAATTACGCTAAAATAAGAGCACTCTATTCGCCACTTTTTGCTAATAAAAATGAAAAAATCGACAGGCAAAGTCACAATTTGGGATGTGGCTGAACAAGCACAGGTTTCAAAGTCAACCGTGTCTTTGGTCCTTACCAACAGTGATAAGGTCAGTAAAAAAAGTAAAGAAAAAGTACTGGCTGCCATTGATAAGCTTGGCTATGTGTATAACCGCGATGCTGCAGCCCTACGCAGCAAGCGATCAAACCTAGTCGCGTTGGTTATAAATGACTTAACCAACCCGTATTCAGCTCAGCTTGCTGTTGGTCTCGAAAAACACATCTTTGAGCTTGGCATGCTGCCAATGCTGGTGAATATTGCAGAGTGTGTCGAAAGGCAAACTCAAGTGGTGAAAACCCTAAAAGAATACAACGTATCGGCGTTTATTATGTGTCCAGCACCGGGGACAGAGCAGCAGTGGCAAGATGATTTAATAAATAGTGGTTTTCCGGTTATTAATATCATGCGTGAAATTCCGTTTTCAGCTGCGCCGTGTATTTTGCCTGATAACAAAAAAGGCACACATATTTCGACTAGCCATATTTTATCGCAAGGCATAGAAGAAGTTGCATTTTTAGGCGGCACGGCAGAAATATCTGACTACCATGAACGTTTAAGTGGTTTTTTAGCTGCGCTTGAGCAATTTAATATCACTGACGAAAAACCCGTTATTCAAGCGCCGACAAACCGCCAAGGTGGCCGAGAAGCCTTTAATACCCTTATAAAACAAGCGCCAAATACCAAGGCCATTGTCTGTTTTAATGATGTGATTGCTTACGGCGCGATTGAAGCTATGCGCCAACACGGCCTTGAGCCGGGTAAAGACATTAAAGTTATTGGCTTTGATGACCTAGAAGATTCACGCTTAATGCTGCCCTCTCTTTCAACCATCGCCATTAATGCCGATGAAATCGGTAAACGCACTTGCCAGGTGTTAAAAGAACTATTAGATAAATCAACGCCACCCGTTCGCACCTTGGTGGATGTTAACTTAAAAATACGAGATTCAAGTCAATGAAAAAAGTGTTAGTGATCGGTTATGTATGGCCTGAGCCTAATTCGTCGGCAGCCGGCACCCACATGATGTCACTCTTGCGCGCCTTTCGTGCAGAAAACTGGCAAGTTGAATTTGCAAGCCCAGCGCAAAAAACCGAACACATGGTGGATCTCAGCGAAGATGGCATTACCACACAGGTCATTGCATTAAACTGCTCAAGCTTTGATGAGTACGTGCAAGCGTATAACCCTGATATTGTGATGTTTGATCGCTTTATGATGGAAGAACAGTTTGGTTGGCGAGTCGATAAATACTGCCCTAAAGCACTTAAAATTCTTGATACCGAAGATTTACAGTGCCTAAGAAATGCCCGTCACGAAGCTCACAAAGCAGGCCGAGAATTCAGCCATAGTGATTTACACAGCGATATTGCAAAGCGAGAAATCGCGGCAATTTTACGCTCAGACATCAGCTTAATTATCTCGCATTACGAGATGCAGCTACTCAATGACGTTTTCAAAGTTGATAGCGCCCTACTTCACCATTTACCATTTTTGGTTGATTTACAGCATATTCCTACTAGCACCAAAGCATTTGCTGAGCGTAAGCACTTTATGACCATTGGTAATTTTCGTCATGCGCCAAACTGGGATGCTGTGTTGTACTTGCAACAGATTTGGCCGCTGATCCGCAAACAATTACCCGATGCTGAACTCCATATTTATGGCTCTTACCCACCGCCTAAGGCGACAGCGCTTAACAATCCAAAAACCGGCTTCTTAATCAAAGGCTGGGCAGATGATGCTTATCAAGTTATGGAAGATGCCCGAGTATGTTTATCGCCACTGCGTTTTGGGGCGGGTATCAAGGGTAAGTTACTCGAAGCGATGATCATGCAAACGCCGAGCGTAACAACCCCTATTGGTAGTGAAGGCATGCATCAAGATGAGCCATGGTCAGGCGCAATCTGTGAAGATGCACAGCAATTTGCTGATGCAGCAGTGGCACTTTATCAAGATGAAGCTCTGTTTACCCAAGCACAGCAAAATGGCCAGCTGTTATTGCAAAAATATTATGATAAATCAAAACTTCAGTCGCAGTTAATCGCTAAAATCACCACCATTAGTGAGTCATTAGCACAGCATAGAGAGCTAAATTTTACCGGCCAAATGCTCAAACATCACACCATGCGTTCGACCCAATATATGGCGCAGTGGATTGAAGCAAAAAATAAGTAATTTTGCCGTAAATAACACTAGACATAGCGGCTTTTGTCGCTAAAATCGCGCTGGTCAATTTAAGCGATATAGTCTAGCTATTAGACTATATCTTATTGAATTTTGGTCTATCCTTAACTGAACAATTTAACCTTTGGTTCAAAACGCCTTTGAAAACCGCAACGTTTACTGAAAAACGAAAATTTATCGTGAAGCTTGGCAAAATGCTTCATAAATACGGTACACCTGCATACCGACTAGAAGCGCACTTAATGGAAGTTGCGACTTACCTCGGTTTAAAATCATCTTTTGTTATGTCGCCAACATCCGTGACTTTTGTGATCTGGACAGATGGTCACGAAGAAGAGTATACCCATGTGGCGCGTGTTGATCCGGGCGATCATGACTTAGGCTCGCTGGCAGATACCGATGACTTAGTAAACAAAATGCTTAATGGCGAGCTGACGCTACAAGAAGTCGATAAACAGCTCGATATTATTTACACCATGCCAAACCCATATAATAAATTTATGACTGGCGTTGCATTTGCGACCTCAGGTGGGGCATTTGCCATGTTGATGGGGACTAGCTGGAATGATGTATTTTGGTCAGCACTGATCACCTTAGTGGTGTATTTATTTGTACTTTGGTCAACACGCTCTAAGCGTGTTGCGCATATGCTTGAACCATTAGTTGCCATTGTTTCTGCGATGATTGCCTGCGCTGTAAGCGTATACCTTGATGCCCAAATAAACATACGACTGGTGGTACTTTCAGCCATCATTGTATTTATACCCGGCTTAGCATTAGCCCTCGGTTTAGCAGAGTTAGCGGCAAGGCATTTAGTATCTGGTACAGCTCGGGTGATGGACTCATTCATGCTGCTGTTTAAACTGTATTTTGGTGCTTTTATTGGTATCGGTATTGGTTTTGCTATTTTTGGACAAAGTGATTTTGTGCAACCGGAACCATTACCAAAGTGGACAGCCTGGCTTGCTATCTTCATGTTATGTAGCAGCCTAATCGTTATTTTTAGAACCAAGCTAAAGCATGCTGTTTGGTCAATCGCTTCTGGCTTTATCGCGTATGGTACAAGTATTGGTTCCGCTATGTACCTAGACTACACATTAGGTACATTTGTTGGTGCTTTATCTGTCGGGGTATTCAGTAACTTGTTTAACCGTGTTGCTAATGCACCCGCCTCTATTGTAGCCATGCAAGGTTTAATTGTTTTAGTACCTGGAAGTAAAACCTATATCGGTTTGAATTCATTAATTGAAGGTCAAGATTTCGTTTATGCGGAGCATATAGGCCAACAAACCTTCTTGATATTTATGTCATTAGTGGCGGGGCTTATTTTCGCTAACGTTGCGCTGCCACCGAAGAAAAGTCTATAACTTACTATGCCCGAGCTTCTCGGGCTTTTTTATATCCTCGTTTTAACAAGCCGACTTTGCTTATCAGTAACAAACTGATATAACTCATAAGTGCATGTGGTAAAAAATAAAAAGGATTTATTCTGTGATGAGATTGGCTTGGCTGTTATGTAGCTTTTTCGCATTTAGTGTGTTTGCAGAGTCCCAGTGTGTTAACTGTCATCAAAGCCAAGTTGCAGACTGGCAAACATCCCATCATTTTCATGCTATGGAAAAAGCCACTCCCGCTTCAGTGCTTGGCAATTTCAACGAACAAACCCTCGACTATCAAGGCCAGCAAGCGCGCTTTTTTCAAAAAGACCAACAACTTTTTATAAGCATGCCAAACCTTGATGGCAAGTTGACTGACTACTCTGTTTTATACACATTTGGCTATGAGCCATTGCAGCAATACATGTTTGATATGGGCAAAGGCCACATACAACTGTTTCCATTTGCGTGGGACTCACGCAGTAAAACAGACGGCGGTCAGCGCTGGTTTGTACTGCATCCTGAGCAGAAACAACACGACCTTTTTCATTGGTCGCAAAAAGGCCAAAACTGGAATCATATGTGTGCCGATTGCCACTCAACTGATTTCAAAAAGCAATTTGACCTTAAAACGAATAGCTTTGATTCAACTTATTCAAGCATTAACGTGAGCTGTAAAGCGTGTCATGGCGACACACAAGCGCATTTAAAATGGGCTGATGGCGATAGCAGTATTGCTGATAAGGGCTTTGCGCATAATATTAAAAAGCAAACCCCACTGTTTACCCAAGAAGTCGATGGCAGTATGCAAAGCGTGCAGCCTCTGGTAAAAAGCGAGCAAGTGCAAGTGTGTGCAACATGCCATGCTCGCCGCTCACAGCTTGATGACCGCAAAGACCCACATAGCTTTTTACAACACTTTCAAGGCTCATTACTCACTCCAGAGCTTTATCACGTTGATGGTCAAGTATGGGACGAAGACTATGTTTGGGGTTCATTTTTACAAAGTAAAATGTTCAATGCCGGGGTAACATGTAGTAACTGCCATAACCCTCATTCGGGTAAATTAAAGCTACCGGGTAATCAAACCTGTACGCAATGTCATAGCCAAGAGGTGTTCGACACGCCAAAACATCACGGTCATAAAGTGGCAAGTACTGGTAGCCAATGTGTTGATTGTCATATGCCTGCCACCACCTATATGCAAGTGGATGCAAGGCGCGACCACAGCTTTCGGGTACCACGTCCAGACTTAACATTAAAAACCAATGCCCCAAATGCCTGTAATAGCTGCCATGAAGACAAAACGCCACAATGGGCGGTTGCTAAAATAAAAGGCTGGCATCCACATTCAAAGCACCTTGGCACTGCGCATTTTTCTGAGGCGTTTTATGCCGCGGATAACCGTTTGCCTAATGCATCAACCATGCTGACCAAAATCGTGCAAGATAAAGGCTTTCCTGAGATTATCCGTGCATCAGCATTAAGCCGCTTAGCCGCAAGCCAAGATAACAATGCTGTCGTCGCGATTGCTCGCTCAGTAAAAGACAGCGAACCATTAAAACGCCAAGCAGCCATTGAGGCGGCGATGCCGTTTGATATCAACCAGCGCTGGCGCCTGTTGAACCCGCTTTTAGATGATGAAAATTTGCCTATCAGAGCCGAAGCTGCACGAGCACTTGCAGGTATGTTAATTCAACCCTTCCCTACGGGGCTCAATGAGCAAGACAGCAAACGTTTAAATGCAGCCCTTGATGAATACAAAGGCATTCAAGAGTACCAAGCAGAGCGTGGCTATTCACACACCAATTTAGGCAATTTGGCGCTCACATTACAAAAGCCTGAGCAAGCCAAAGCACATTACCTGCAAGCAATCAGTGTTGAGCCTATTTTTGCTCCCGCTTATGTCAATTTAGCAGATTTATACCGTAATCAAGGCGATGAAAAAGCAGCGCAAGCCATCTTAAAACAAGGCTTAGACGTTAACCTAGAAAGCGCCGACATACATTATGCCCTGGCAATGAGCCTTATTCGCGTAAAACAAAAAAACACCGCTCTTAACCATTTACAAAAAGCAGCGCAGTTTGCACAAGAAAATGCAAACTATCAGTATACCTACGCCCTGCTATTACAAGATTTAGGCAACATGCCCGCAGCCATATCGGCCCTTGAGCGCGCATTTAATTTAACACCGAATAACCCAGATATCAGCTACAGTTTGGCACAGTGGTATGTGGCAGAAGAGAACTACAGCCAAGCTCTGTTTTATGCCAGAAACCTAGTCCGCTTGGTACCGGGTAACCAGCAAGTTGAGCAGTTTGTGAAACAGCTCGAAATGATGAATAGCATTAATCATTAAAAAAGGGCCTAATCGGCCCTTTTCAACTTATTGTTAATAATTAATGCCCATAGTTTAGTGATTTTGCTTTTTCGATTGCTTCATTCACGTTAAGTGACGCCGCTTCTTGACGTGGAGGGAATTCAACAAAGGTTTGAACATGTTCATTTAACTTAGCAATAATCGGCTGCATCAACCAACTCTTACGCATGATTTGATGAAAACCAGTTACCCCATCATAGTGTTCTAATGGATCTTTACGTAAATTAAATAATTTAGGCATACTGTGAGTTACCATATCTTCGTAATATAAGCCATTTGGTTTGGTCGCGAAGTGCATTTTCCATGGACCAAAACGTACCGCCGTAAGTTGTGACTCATAGTAATAAAAGAAATAGTTACGTGCAGATTTATCAGCTTTACCAGTCCAATAAGCTAGGTTGTTTTCACCATCAATATACACTTTGTCTGACTTTTTAAGCTTTTCACGTAAGTTCTTTTCACCTAATGCAGCAGCAACTGTAGGGAAAACATCTTCATGTGATGAAATGCCATTGAGCTTTAAGCCTTTTGGTATTTCATCAGGCCAGCGTACCAAGAAAGGCACGCGCACGCCCCCTTCCCAGGTTGTCATTTTTTCACCACGGAACTCAGTGGTTCCTGCATCAGGCCAGCTTGATTGCTCAGGACCATTATCGCTGGTGTAAATAACAATGGTGTTATCGGCAATTTTTAGCTCATCAAGTTTATCTAGTAGCTTGCCAACATGACCATCATGCTCCATTAAGCCACTACCAAAAATATCTTCTTCAGAACTAATGCCTGTCGCTAAATTTCGGCTTTCAGGTTTTAGGTGTGTGTAAACATGCATACGACTTGTGGCATGCCAAATAAAGAATGGTTTTTTCGCTTTAACTGCGCGTTCCATAAAGTTAAGTGAGCGCTCTAACACTTCTTCATCAAACGTTTCCATTCGTTTGCGAGTAAGTGGGCCAGTATCAGTGATTTTGCCATTGGCGTAAGATTCAATCACACCACGCGGGCCAAACTTTTTAACAAACTTAGGATCTTTAGGGTAATCAGCCTGCTCGGGTTCTTCAGACACATTTAAGTGGTACAAATTTCCGTAAAATTCATCAAAGCCATGCTTTGTTGGTAAGTGCTCATCTAAATCACCTAAATGATTTTTACCATATTGAGCCGTCATATAACCGCGAGCTTTTAAAAATTCGGCTAAGGTAGGATCGGCTTCTTTTATACCAAGAGGGTTACCAGGTTGACCTACCGTGGTTAAGCCTGTCCGCACAGGCAACTGCCCCATTAAAAATGCTGCACGGCCCGCAGTACAGCTAGGTTGTGCATAATGATCAGTAAACAATGCACCTTCGTTAGCAATGCGATCAATATTAGGGGTTGGGTAGGTCATACCGTGTGAGTATGCACTGAGTGAGATTGGCGCAACGTCATCAACCATTATGGCCAATACGTTTGGCTTATCAGCTGCAAGGCTTACCGTTGAAACCAAACCGCAAATAGCTGCCGCTATTAGTTTTTTCATAAATCATCCTTTATTAGTTAAAGCAATACCTTTCACTCACAATGAGCTTTCATCAGTATAGATGAAAAAACGGTCGATTCTAGCACTTACCTTTATATACATTGGCCTCTATCAATAAAACCACCTATTTTCTATAAACCGCTTTTGAAATTAATAATTAATACCTAACAACAAATACTTAGTGAACTTTTTAGCTATACTAAAAAACTAATACCCCATAAATTTTAACTACTGGATCCCCATATTTTCGCCCTCAATTAGGATTGAACAAGAACAAAAAATAGACTATAACTAACTAATGAAACAGCCTTTTTATCTCTGTGTAAGGACAACACATGACTTCATATCACCTCATCACACTAATTAGTATTGGGGTTTCATTTTCCAGTTATGCGGATAATCAAAAAGAAGTACAAGACATGTCAGATCCTCTGGCTGTTTATACTCAAATAGGCTTTGGTGCCACTAACAAAGGGCTAAACTTAAAAGTAGGCCAAGCATACGATACAGGTATCGCAACAACTGCCGGAATGAATGTTATTGAAGTAAAAGGCATATATGGCGATGCACTAGGCTGGGAAAGCGACAGCAAAACAACAGATTCTATCGACTCGTTTCGCTTTCGAAACTTCTCTGTTGATTTGAGCTCTATGAGTGCAACGCAAATTGATGCTAACTATAACCTTAATGCCAATCTTGTTGCTGACGAAAGTATGGATGTTTCGTACAGCTTTATTAAAGCTTTAAAACCTATGGGACGTTTCACGTTCTATCCGTTAGCTGGTGTGGGTGCATCGCTTGGTGAAAATACCCTAGAAGATGACGGCAGTCGTGACAGTGGTTATTCCATTATGGGTGCTTATGGTTTAGTGGGTATGTACGCTAAAGTGACAATTAACGATAAAATATGGCTTAACTACAATCCATTTTGGCTAACCACTATCGGCGGTAGTGATAACTACAAAGACCATTACTATGGGTTAAACCAAAGCCATATTTTAACTCATGAATTCGCCGCAAGTTACCAAATAAACCCGCGAATGAATCTCCGCTATTTTGCAAATTGGAATGAAAACCTTGACTTTGTGGATGGCGACCACCGTCTCGAGTTTAATTATCAACTATAAATTAAGATTTGAAGAAAAATAAACTACAGGGTAAGGGACTAAGTGAAAAAAGTAGTACTAATAAATATGTTGGCGGTAAGTTTACTAAGCACTGAAAGCTTTGCATCAAGTTACGATGAATATGCAATAAAACCTGCCGAGCAACAATTAAGCAATCAACAACAAAAAGTTGATGAACCTATTTCATTTTTGCCCATCCCGACGTTTATTACAGAACCAGCTGTAGGGCCTGGCCTTGGTGTTGTAGGCCTTTTTTTTCATGACAACGAGAAAAAGGCTAAAAAGAAGAAAAAAGAGGGCTCTACCCTACCACAAAGCATTAGTTTAGTGGGCCTAGTGGGCACTAAAAATGGCACCAAAGGCGGCGCTGTTGGTCACATTACGTTTTGGGATGAAGACCGTATCCGCTATCAAGGGATTGTTGGCTGGGCGAGTATCAATCTTGATTTTTATACCTTCGATGAAATAAAGCTTCTCACGCCATTATCGTTAAATATTGAAGGTCCTGCTGTGTTCCAAAATCTTAAGTTACGCTATGACGATAGTAACTTCTTTTACGGTTTTAAACAGATTTATCGCCAAGTTGATATTAGCTTAGCCGATAACCCTATCGAAGATTTTTTACTTGAAAACGACATTATCAAGGAGCACCTTTCACTTGATGTAAATACGTCAGGTATCGGTCCGCTACTGGAATACGATAGCCGAGATAACCCGCTTAACCCTGAACGTGGCTTTAATTACAAGGCCGAATATTTATATTTTGATGAGGCTATTGGCAGTAAAGTTGATTACACCAGTCTAAAGCTAACCGCCTTAAACTATTGGCGTTACACCGATAAGTTTAATTTTGCTTTACGTATGCAGTATGACTCGGTTAATAATCGAGGTGAGAAACGCTTACCGGTTTACATTCCGCCAAGTATTAGCTTGCGTGGGGTGTCAGCAACGCGTTATCAAGGCCTAGATGTATTTGTTACTGAAGCTGAAGCAAGCTATAAAGTCACACATAAAATAAAACTCAATGTGTTTACTGGTATGGGCTGGGCAGCCGATAGCTTTTCTGACTTATCAAAGGCTGAAACCATTGATACTGTGGGTGCAGGGTTTCGCTATTTGATTGATGAACATTACGGTATCAGCATTGGTTTAGATGTAGCCCATGGTCCTGAACAAAATGCTATATACATTCAAGCAGGTTCTACCTGGTAGCAAAACCAGTGCTTTTTCACTAGTTTTTAAGAAAATCCAAACCAAAAGATTGAATTCGTTGATTTCACTGCTATTATCAAAAGCTCAATAAACATTCAGGGATTGAACGGATGCATAAAAAAGTATCAACAAACCATTATCCATTCAAAAACTTTAAACCTCACGGCCTTGTTGAGTTTTATCAACGTGAAAATACACTTTTAACAACCGCAACAGGTCCTTTCAATGAAGAGATTATTGACGCGCACTCTTTTATGCAAAAGGATTACATCAATAAGCTCAACGCTGATTACGGCCAGTGGTTTGAATTAGTTGAATTTAAAAATTCGTGTATGGCAACCCCTGATGCACTTGAAAAGTTAATGGTGTATTTTGTTGAACTCAAGCGTAAGGGCATTGCACCAGCCAAAACAGCCTTAGTCATAAAAGATGGGCTTGAAGGCGGTAGCTTGCTGAGTGATACCTACTGCAATTTGTATAAACGAGCAGGCTTGATAATGAATGTATTTAAGTCAAAAACAGCGGCCCTTAACTGGTTAGCAGAAGAGCCCGTTGCTGAATTAGCCTGTTAACACACTATTTAATTTAAAAAGTGTTGCTCTTCTTCGCGTAAGGTCAACACTTCAACTCCCTCAGCCGTTACTGCTAAAGTGTGCTCCCATTGCGCAGAAAGCTTTTTATCTCTTGTAACCACAGTCCAGCCATCAGGCTTGGTTTTTACTTTAGCAGCCCCTTGATTGATCATTGGCTCAATTGTAAAGGTCATCCCCTCTTTTAATACCAGCCCGGTATTTTTCTTGCCATAATGTAATACCTGTGGCTCTTCGTGCATTTGCTGGCCGATACCATGACCACAGTATTCTTTAACCACACTATAACCATGTTGATGAGCAAAGTTTGCAATCGCATTACCAATATCCCCCAGCCTCACGCCTGGTTTTACCATTTTAATCGCGTGCCACAGGGCTTGCTGGGTGCTATCTACCAAACGCTTTGCTAAAGGCGATACATCTCCAATTAAGTACATTTTGCTCGAGTCAGCTAAATAGCCATTTTTCTCAAGAGTGATATCAATATTCACAATATCGCCTGCTTTTAAAATACCCTTCTCGCTTGGAAAACCATGACATACCACCTCGTTCACAGAAGCATTTAGTACATAAGGGTAGCCGTACTGCCCTTTACTTGATGGCCTTGCTTGTAACTGCTCAACAATGTAGCGCTCAACGAGATCGTTTATTTCCATTGTCGTCACTCCCTCTTTTACAAAAGGGTCGAGATAAGCAAATACATCAGCAAGTAATCGACCAGACTCTCGCATCAAAGCAATTTCGTCTGCATTTTTAATTACAACATTACTCATCACTCACATCCTTAGCCTTCACATCAGCTTGACGAAGTTGCTCTTTGATAATATCGCTGTAAGTCATGGTGGGGTTAAGCTCTGCAAGCATCCCTATTTTAATCCAATACTCAGATTGTGAGTTGATTGAGCGTACCATCGCTGTGCTTGCTTTACGGATTTCTTCGTGTAGCTCATCGCTTATTTTAACAATACCCATCATGCGACCTATATATGAAACGTATATAGATCGTATTCATATAATATAAAAAAGCAAGAAGAACTTGTTTAATTACAACTCAGCAATCATTTTAACAAGCGCTTGCGTTGTCCATTCAAGTTCATTGAATTGAATATCAGGTTGATAATAAAAGCCTTTTTCTCGGGGTCTGTTCACATAGACCTTTATCGGCAGAATGACTTTAGCAAAACCTGAAGGTAGGGTTTCGAGCCTCACTTCCATATAGGTAGAATCGGTACTACTTGGTGCGCCAACTAACTGTGTGTTTGCAAATAATTTAAAACTATCAAGTGCGTCTAAACAGGCGCTGGCACATTGCCCTGGCACAATCACATAAACCGGTGTAGTAAACTTGCTGGCGTTTTTTGGCAATGCTGGCTGCTCTGCTGCAGGTATCTCAACATAAAAATGTTCACCTTTTTCATAAGCCGCCTGCATACTTTCGTGAGTCGTCTTTAACCATTGATACCAAGGGCTAGCTTTATCATAGCTTGCGACTACATCGCCAAAATAGTCAGTATTGCCTTTAGAAGCACGCCACCACACTTGGGTATTTTTGTCTAACTCATAGCGGCCATATTTAAACTGTTCACTACCCCAAAGTGCTGAGGCTATTTGCTCACTCCACATCGATGAGCCACCTTGATTATGGCGAAGATCAAGCACCACAGCTTTAGCTTGCATTAACTTATCATGTTGCTGTTCAATGGCGCTCAGCATCGTTTGGTAATCTGCTTGCTGCTGCTCATTGGGTGCATACGTTGGCATACTGATCCACGCAATATCCTTTAAAGGCCAATTAAGCTCAATTGGTAACTTGTCGCCGTTGTAAGCATGTTTAAGTTTACCACTGACATCATCAGGCCTAATACGCCAATTTAACTTTAAGCTGTAAACAGAGCCGTCGGCTTTTTCAAATGTGCAGCTTTCAAGTGGCGATAAAAACGGGTTTCCGTCATCAATAGTTAGTCGCCAGCCATGATTCCACCAACTACCAGGTTGCTCAACTTCGCCGTAATAGCGAAAAACACGTTCAACGAGCAAAGTATTAATTGCTGTATTATCACAGCTTACGAGCTTATCGCCCTTGGCAACTGTATCTAATTCGCTGTAATACACTTTTAACGCATCACCGCGCCATACAGTTGAAAAACCGGGCCAGCCTCTTTGTGGCTTTAGCTCACGTGGCAAAACATCAACCGCTCCCGCATGACCATCTTGTAGTACAGTTCTAAAACGTGCAATAGCCGCAGCAAAACCTTGTGAACTATGCGCTTTTACAGCCAGCTTTAAGCCTTCTTGCTTTGCTTTTTCAAGCTGTTTAGCAAAGCCTGGATTTCGTACATCATGCATCCCTGGGTGATTGATAACCGATAATTGATAAGCCGCTTCTACATCTTTTATAGCAAGTTCAGACCAATTAATTTCAGAGTGAGTGACTGTACGCCCCTCATCGGCGCGACATAGATTAACACCAAAAGGGCTAAAGTTTAGAGCTGTAAAGATGAGTGATAAGTAAAGCGTCAAGCGTTTCATAAAAATCCATTTTAAATAATTATTATGTTTAAAAAACACCCCATTTAATCACTAAGGCATTGTTGTGGCAATAAAAAGTCCTTCACATGCTAATAGATTAAAAAAATTCATCTATCAGGTTTATTTTAATCGTTTGTCGAATTAGAAGGATTACTCTAAAGTTAACTCATCAGCGCTTTTAAGCTAAACAGCTTCACACCATTGAGCGTGTTTGCGCTAACCGAATTGTTGTCACAAAAAGTCTAGCTTGTGTGTTCTCTGGGCTTTTTTATATACCGAGTCACTGCATACGTGGTGACTCAACCAAATTGTTGTCAAAAGCTTAGTTTGTGTGTTCTCTAAGCTTTTTTATTCCGAGTCATTGCACACGCGGTGACTCACCAAATTGTTGTCAAAAGCTTAGTTTGTGTGTTCTCTAAGCTTTTTTATTCCGAGTCATTGCACACGCGGTGACTCAACCAATTGTTGTCAAAAGCTTAGTTTGTGTGTTCTCTAAGCTTTTTTATTCCGAGTCACTGCACACGCGGTGACTCCACCAAATTGTTGTCGAAAAGCCTGGCTTGTGTGTTCGCCGGGCTTTTTTATGCCCGTTAAAAAATAAAAACGCCACTAGATGTGGCGTTTGGGTAGTTTCGACAACAATAAGAAATTGCTTTTAAAAGAAACCCAGTGGATTCTCACTGTAACTGACTAATAGGTTTTTAGTTTGTTGGTAATGATCAAGGGCAAGTTTATGTGTTTCGCGGCCTATGCCTGACTTTTTATAACCACCAAACGCAGCGTGTGCTGGGTACATGTGATAGCAGTTGGTCCAAACACGGCCCGCTTCAATCTTACGACCAAAGTGATAAGCACGGTTCATGTTTCGACTCCATACACCAGCACCTAAGCCAAACTCTGAGCTATTAGCAAGGGCTAACGCTTCGTCTTCATCTTTAAAAGTCGACATTGAAATAACCGGGCCAAAAATCTCTTCTTGGAACACACGCATGTCGTTAGTGCCTTTTAATAGCGTTGGTTGAATGTAGTAACCGCCATTAAACTCATCAGACAGTTGCTCGACTTCGCCGCCCGCAAGCACTTCGGCTCCTTCTTGTTTACCAATTTCGATGTAACTTAGGATCTTATCAAACTGAGCTTGTGATGCTTGAGCACCCACCATGGTTTCGGTATCAAGTGGATTACCCCGTTTAATTTGTAGAGTTCGGGCAAGAACACGTTCAATAAATTGCTCGTAAATATCTTCTTGAATAAATAAACGCGATGGACACGTACACACTTCACCTTGGTTAAAGTACGCAAGTACAGCCCCTTCAATCGCTTTACTCAAAAACTCATCGTCTTTTTCCATGACATCGTTAAAGAAGATATTTGGTGATTTACCACCTAGCTCAACCGTCGAAGGAATAATATTATCAGCAGCGCATTTTAAGATATGTGAACCCACTGGTGTTGAGCCTGTAAAGGCAATCTTCGCAATTCGAGTACTGGTTGCCAGCGCTTCGCCTGCTTCTTTACCATAGCCGTTTACCACATTTAGAACACCTGCAGGTAATAAGTCACCAATCACTTCAAGCAGCACTAATATAGATGCAGGGGTTTGTTCAGCTGGTTTTAATACAATACAGTTACCGGCAGCAAGGGCTGGTGCAAGTTTCCACGCCGCCATTAACAATGGGAAGTTCCAAGGAATAATTTGCCCTACTACACCCAGTGGCTCATGAAAATGATAGGCAACCGTGGTTTCATCTATCTCACCGATTGAACCTTCTTGCGCGCGCACACAACCTGCGAAATAGCGAAAGTGATCAGCCGCGAGTGGCACGTCTGCCGCAAGTGTTTCACGAATTGCTTTACCGTTATCCCAGGTTTCGGCCACTGCCAGCATTTCTAGGTTTTGTTCAATACGATCGGCAATTTTTAATAAGATATTGCTACGCTCGGTGACCGACGTTGTTCCCCATGCCGCTTTTGCATCGTGGGCTTTATCAAGTGCCAGCTCGATATCTTCTTTTGATGAACGAGGTACTTTACAAAACACTTTACCGTTTACTGGGCTAATGTTTTCAAAGTATTCTCCTTTTACAGGGGTAACCCACTGGCCACCAATATAATTCTCATACTGCGCTTTAAAGTTAACTTTTGCACCTTCACTGCCTGGATTTGCATAAATCATAATGTGTTCTCTCTTCAAATTGTTGTGTTTTATTTAGCATTGACTAAATTATGCGGTAGGTTATTGTTTAATGAACCGCTAACAATTGAAGTTAGCTCAGTTACTGAAAACACACTTGATTCCTAGTCCAGACTTTTTGACTATTTGTCCAGAATTTAGGACGACAGCGAGGCAACAATGAACACATCAGTTAGCAATAGAAGTTTAGATAAAAAACGACAACGTATTGATGTGCTTATTGAAAATAAAGTCAGTTTTGCGGGCGAACATGCTGAATTAAGTATTTACGACACCTATTTAGATGCCCAAAAAGTGGCGTTACATTCCACTGAATTATTATTTTGCGGCATGATCAGCGGTAAAAAAATCATGCATGTCGCCGACAGTGATTATCATGAAGAGTTTTTACCAAACCAGTCATTTGTACTTGCCCCAGAGCAAGGAGTGTTAATCGATTTTCCCAATGCGTCTCTTAATCAACCTACAACCTGTTTAGCGATTGAAATCAGTACCGACAAAATAAGCCAAGTAGTTGATGCTCTGAATTTTAACCAGCAAATTACGCAAGATGACTTTTTTCAATATCAAGCCAAGTTAGTGCACGCCCAGCATAATCCGCAAACTCAACAACTGCTGGAGCGCATGATCACCCTGTTTAGTGAAAATGAACAACACCGCGATTACTTAATTGATTTATCACTTAATGAACTCATAACCCGCCTGTTACAGCAGCAAAGCCGAGATTTAATGATTGCAAGTTGTAAGCAAGGCAAGCTCGCAACCCCGTTAAGTCATGTAATTAGTTATATAGAACAGCACCTTGCTGAGAATATTGATATTGATGTGTTATGTAAAATAGCCTGTATGAGCCGCAGTAAATTTTATCAGCAATTTAAACTAGCCTTTGGTGTTACGCCCGCTCTTTGGCAACAACAATTACGCTTACAAAAAGCGTATAAATTGCTCGAGAAAGGCGAGGCGATTAGCCAAGTTTGTTACCAATTAGGCTTTAATAACCCAAGCCATTTTAGCCGTGTATTTAAACAGGCCTTTGGCGCAACCCCTAAGAGTATTGCTAATCATTAAGTTCTGGATTGCGATGAGAATAAACGCGATAGGTTAAGGCGAGTAAAATACAAATGGCACTTGGTACATAAAGCGCCGCAAAGGTCATTTTTGCAAATAACCACGCCCCTGCTAAGCCACCAAATATAAAGCCAATAATGATTAGGCCGAACAGCTTAGCCTTACGTTTATCAAGCGCCTCGCCACGAAAAACCCGACCAAACATAATACCTAAATCAGTAAAAATACCCGTAACATGGGTAGTACGCACAATTGCACCACTGTAAGTTGTTGCCAAGGCGTTTTGTAAGCCACATGCCGCAGACGCTAAAAAATGTCCATAGCCCGAGCCATTAAATAATAACCAAAGTGCGCCCAGTAAAAGCCCTGCTTCGATCAGCAATGCCGTGTCGTAATGACGACCTAGTTTAAGTGCTGAACTATGTAGCAAAAAACCAGCAATACCAGACCCAACTAAAAATGACAGTAATACGCCTAATAAATGTAACGCATCAAGGCTATTGCCATGCATGAGATCTGTGCCAAGCAAGGTGGCGGTTCCCGATAAATGCGATACCGCTTGATGCTCAAAGCTAAGTAAACCAACTGCATTCACACACCCAGCCACCAGCGCCAAAATAAATGCGCCAATCTCAACCCATTTTGGTAACTTAGAAATCACTCGCTACTCGCCTTTTTCTCACCCTCGTACTCATTCTTTTATGGTACGCCTATTTTTATGACTAAAAACACTTTTTTTCGACTCTTTATATGGTAATTTACAATTAAGTAAATCGATTAAGAAGCTACAATGACAAAGCCAAAAAGTTGGACGCTGAAAAGTATTGCCCAAGAGTTAGGTGTTTCAAATGCCACTGTATCAAATGCGTTTAACCGCCCTGATCAATTATCGAAAGCACGCCGCGAAGAGATTTTGGCTGCCTGTAAAAAGCTTGGCTATTTTGGCCCTAACAAGGCGGCACAATCATTGCGCCGAGGCACCTTTAATATTGTTGCGTTAGTATTACCAGACAGCGTTGAATATATGATATCTGACCCGGTTGCTAGCAGCTTTATGCGCGGTGTGTCAGCGGTGCTCGAAAAAAATGGTATTAACCTTTTATTATTTTCAGGCAACAGCGATAACCTAAATAGCGTTGTCGACTTTGTAGATGGTTTTATTTGCTACGGCCGCCCACGTAATAAGCAACTTGTTGAGCAATTAAAACAGGTTGCCAAACATGTGGTAACGGTTGATTTTAATATCGGTCGCGATGCCTCAGTAAACGTAAACAACCAACAAGCCAGCTTTGATATTGCAAAACACGCACTTCACAAAAATGATGATCGGGTTGCTATTTTAGGCCTGCGTTTACTCGATAACGACGTATTATGCCGAGTATACGAACATCATGAGTTTGAAGCAGGTCAGTCGATTGCTCATCAACGACTGCGCGGTTATCACCAAGCAATCAGCGATGCTGGCATCACCCTGGGTGATGATAGAACATGGAATATTCCAGAAAGCAGCGAGCGCTTTGCCAGCATTGCCGCCAAAGAAGCACTTAGCAGTACACCAAGGCCAAACGTATTGTTATGTATGAGTGATTTGATCGCCCTTGCCGCCATGCGCGAAGCATTAAAAATGGGCTTATCGGTTCCTGAAGATGTCAGAATTGTTGGCTTTGATGGCATCGATGAAGGCCAACGATTTGTGCCAAAACTCACCACTGTTCATCAAAATAGCGAAGAAAAAGGCCGTATTGCTGCGACCTTGTTTCTATCGAAAGAGCAGCAAACAGCCGAAATCGACTATCAACTGCAATTGGGTCAAAGTAGTTAAGCTAAAAAGTCAGCCAAATCAACAATACTTTGTTCGCCTTCACGGTGATCAACAATGATCACTTCACGGCTAGCAAAGTCAACTTTTAACTCGATTGAGCTGGTATCATCATGCCAGCTTAAACGGCACACACTGCCTTCACCTTTAGCAATAAACTCACCGTTAAAAGCTGGATGCTCATTACGTAATTGAATCAGCTTGATTAAACCTTTCACCACAGGTTTAGCAAGCGCAGCATCAATGTCTTGCGCATTTAAGTAAGGGCGATTGATATCACGACCAACATTGGTACGAGCCAATAATTCCATATCGTTCTCACAAGCGAACAGGCCACCATAATAAACTTGTGGAATACCTGGTGCGAAGAACTGAATCGCACGCGCTAATAAGTAATCAAAGTCATCTGCACCCAAGGCATTGTAATATGTGCAGTTTACTTGATATAAATCGACATTACTTGCTGCTGCACCAGTCGCTAGGCGGCTTTGCCCTTCGCTCTTTTCATGAATGGTTTCAACCAAGTTATCAATTTGCGCAGCGTCTAATAAGCCCGGTTTATCACCCATCGGGCCTGCGTCAATGATGCCAATGCCATCATGAGTATCAAGTACCGTTAAACAGTTACGCGGCGAAATAGTTAGCCAATTCAGTAATGCTTGCGCATCATTGCTAAACAAGCTGTGTAAAATAAGGGGTGGTAAAGCAAAATCGTAAACCATATTTACACGCTTTGCGACTTCAACCTGAGTTTGGAAATGGCTATGGATCTCGGCAATGGTTTCCATACCCGCTTCATTAGCTTGCGCCGAAAGCTTATTTAAATATTCAAAGGTTTCATCCAACATAAAGCAGTTTGTGCCAGCTTCTTTAATCGCATAGCCTGCCGCATCTAAACGAATAATATTGACATTATTATCAGCAAATTTGCCAAGCACCGTATCTAAATACTCGATACCCGCCGTTGATTTTACATTGATATCAATTTGGTTATCGGTAAAAGTGGTCCAAAAATCATAGGTTTGGCCGTCACCACATGTAATTGGTGTAAAACAACTACCTGGGCGCGGACGATAAATCGCTTGTTGTTCAGCCTCAGACATGCCATTTGGGAATACATCATCTTTGGTTAGAAATAAATCCCAAAATTCAGATTGCTTGCCTTTAGCGAGTACATCTTTAAATTGGAAAGATTGTGCTGAAACATGGTTAACAATTAAGTCAGCCATTAAGTCATAGTTTGCACCAAGGACTTTTATATCGTCCCAGCTACCAAGGCGCGAGTCTACTTCACTATGATCAATAGGATCAAAGCCAGCATCACTGCCATCAATCGGATTATAAAATGGCAACAAATGTACACCTGCAAACACATTGTTAAGTGGGCCATTTAATAAATTACTTAATTCATCAATACCTTGACCAGTAATACGGTCTGCGTAGGTGATTAATTGCACTTTATTGTTGATCATAATTGTTAATACCAAGTTGAAACTTAATCGATTAAGATATATCTTTAACCACGACAGCAAATTATTCAAGCAGTTTTTATAGTTTTTATACACTAATATACATAGTAAAGGCGCAGACCTTTCGGTGGGGATACAACAATGAATAGAACACACGATCCTTTGCAAACCATTAGATGGCTGACATACATGATGTTTTTTATGTTTGCGATGACCTCTGATGCGGTTGGTATGATCATACCTGAGCTTATCGAAGAATTTAATTTAAGCATGACCCAAGCCAGTGCTTTCCATTATGCACCGATGGCACTTATTGCTTTTAGTGGCCTGTTTTTAGGTTTTTTGGCCGACAGCTTTGGCCGCAAACAAACCATCATGCTAGGACTCGGCATCTTCACCATTTGTTGTTTTCTATTTGCTGTTAGCAGTAGTTTTAGCGTATTTGTAGTGCTGCTTAGCTGTATTGGTCTTGCTATTGGCCTATTTAAAACCGGTGCTTTGGCACTGTTAGGTGATATTTCTACAAACAATTTAGAGCACACAAAAACCATGAATTTGGTCGAAGGTTTCTTTGGTGTTGGCGCCATTGTAGGCCCTGCCCTTGTCAGCTTTTTAATCACCCAACAGGTTAGCTGGACCTACCTTTATGTTATCGCTGGGGTTTTATGTTTGATTTTAACCATAATTGCTTGGCGTGCAGATTACCCTAAACCTAAAAAGCTAGAAGAACACGCAAAACCGGCCTCTCTTGCAACCACCATGAGCATGATGAAAAACCCTTATGCACTGGGCTTTTCATTAGCAATTGCCCTTTATGTTGCAACCGAAGTAGCAATATACGTTTGGATGCCTACTCTACTTGGCGATTACGACGGCCCGTGGCAATTACTGGCAACCTATGCACTGACCTTATTTTTCATTTTACGCGCTGCGGGGCGGTTTTTAGCGGTATGGCTATTAAATCACTTAAGCTGGCAAGCGGCGATGCTGTATTTAAGCTTAGGAATTGCACTGTGTTATTTAGGCTTAATCTTCGGTGGCGTTGATTGGGCAGTGTTCTTACTCCCTTTATCTGGGCTGTTCATGTCGATGATCTACCCAACTTTAAACTCAAAAGGTATTTCTTGCTTTGCGGTGCAGCAACACGGTGCGGTAGCTGGAGTTATTTTGTTTTTTACTGCCCTTTCTGCGGCAGCAGGCCCATTATTAATGGGTGTGATCAGCGACTTTTTTGGCCACATTCGTTACGGCTTTTATCTCGCAACAGGCTTCGCATGTTTACTGTTTTTAGCCATGCTATATAACTACTTACGTAACCCTGCTGAGCAAGCGTTAGCGCAGCACAGTGCATTAAGCCACTAAATAAAAATCGTTAAAAATCAATTATCGAACATAAATCGTGCAAGTTTTTCACTAAAAAGACTTGCACTGTGTAAAATTATTGTTATCTTTACTTAATCGATTAAGATAACAATTTAGACAACAAACCATCTGGGATTGAGACGAGGCACATTATGACAACACACAAACATGCCCTTTATACATTAAGCGCGCTTGCATTAGCAGTAAGCCAAAACTTACACGCCGAAGAGCAAGCACAACCTGAAGCTAAAAAAAGCGGCCTTGAAACTATCGTTGTAACCGGTGTACCACGCCGTACAACCATCATGGCATCAAGCTCATCGGTTAGCAGTGTGACATTAGCTGAAATTGAAGTATCAACACCACGCTCTACTGCAGAAGCCTTCAGAACAATTCCGGGTGTACGTTCAGAATCAACAGGCGGTGAAGGTAACGCAAATATCGCGGTACGTGGTTTACCGGTTGCATCGGGCGGTGCTAAATTCTTGCAACTACAAGAAGATGGCTTACCTGTTATGCAGTTTGGCGATATTGCCTTTGGTAACGCAGATATCTTCATGCGCTTAGATTCAACAGTACAAAGTGTTGAATCAATCCGTGGTGGCTCAGCATCAACAGCTGCAAGTGATGCCCCTGGTGGTATCATCAACTTTATTTCAAAAACGGGTGAGAACGAATCAGGCAGTGTATCGACCACTGTAGGCCTTGATTATGATTCAATTCGTACAGACTTTGAGTATGGTACTTACCTAAACGACAGTGTGCGCTATCACATTGGTGGCTTTGTTCGCCAAGGCGAAGGCCCGCGTGAAACTGGTTATACATCTAATAAAGGTGGCCAAATTAAGGCAAACCTAACGAAAGAATTTGATGCCGGTTATGTACGTGTGTACTTTAAACACCTCGATGATAAAAGCGTAGGTTACCTACCTATGCCTATGTACTCAGATGGCGATTCAATCCCAGGTTTCGATGCGCAATCAGATACGCCGCATTCTGCTCTTTTCACACAAACGCTGCGTTTAAATGGTGATAACCAAATCAGCACGGGCGATATGACCGACGGTATGAACCCAGTTGTTACCTCAGTAGGTTTTGAAGCAGCATTTGATTTAGAAAACGACTGGCGCATCGAAAACCGCTTTAGAACGTCATCAGTAAGCGGTAACTTTATTTCTCTTATTCCAGCTGAAGTTGCAAGTGCAAGCTCTATTGCTTCTAGTATTGCTGGTGATGGTGCATCGCTTGTTTATGCAAATGGTGGTTCAGCAGGCGAAGCCTATGGCGATGACGATTTAGCAATGCGTATTCACACATTCGATGTAACGCTAAACGACATGGGCTCAATTGTTAATGACCTTAAGTTAACTAAGTCGTTCTCTGATGACACCAGTGTTACGTTTGGTTACTTTGCATCAAGCCAATCGATTGATATGTCGTGGCTTTGGAACTCATATGTTATGGAGCTAAAAGGCGACAACGCTGCATTACTTGACGTTTACGCTGCAAATGGCGACAGCTACTCAGATAATGGCTTGTACGCTTATGGTACACCTTACTGGGGTAACTGCTGTCAACGTAACTACGACACAGAATACGAAACACGCGCACCTTACATTAACTTAGCCACTAAGTTTGGCGATTTAAGCATTGATGCAAGTGCTCGCTATGATTCAGGTGAAGCACGCGGTAACTACGCAGGTGCCGTAACATCAACAATTGATATGAATGGCGACGGTACCATCTCAATTCCTGAGCAAAGTGTTGCTGGTATTGATAATGCAAATCCTAGCATTGTTAACTACGACTGGCACTACAGCTCATACTCAATTGGTGCGAACTACCAAATTGATCCAAGCTTTGCGACATTTGCCCGTTTAAGTAAAGGCGGCCGCGCAAATGCAGACCGCTTACTATTCGGTAAAGTAGAAGCAGACGGTTCGGTTGCTGAAGCCGATGCAATTGATGAAGTAAATCAATACGAAATCGGTGTGAAAAAACGTTTTGATTCACTATCAGTATTTGCAACTGCATTCTATGCAGAAACTGAAGAGCAAAACTTCGAAGCAACATCACAAAAGTTCTTTGACCGCGAGTACGAAGCAAAAGGTATTGAGGTTGAATCAACCTACTACATAGGTGATTGGGATTTCCGTGGTAACTTTACTTGGACAGACGCAGAAATTGCTAAAGATGCGTTATCGCCAGAGTTAGTCGGTAATACACCACGTCGTCAAGCTGACCTTATTTACTCACTAATGGCAACTTACAACTTTGACAAAGGTGCCGCAGGCCTAAGCTTTATTGGTACAACGGATGCTTACGCACAAGACAGTAACGACCTTGAGTTTGATGGCTATACACAAGTGAATGGTTTTGTAAGTTACAATCTGTCTGAAAACTTAAGTCTATCACTTAACGTGAATAACCTGTTCGACACCGTAGGTATCACAGAAGCAGAAGAAGGCTCAGTACCAGATAACGACATTATTCGTGCCCGTACTATCAACGGCCGTACAACGTCGCTTACTTTAAAATACTCTTTCTATTAATTACTCTCCTCCCTCGTTTTAGCCCAGTGTTTACTGGGCTTTTTGCGTTTTATGTGTTCTTACCAACAGTAACAAAAGGGTGCTGTATTTGACTAGGTTGCTGCTCATTTCGTTTTACACAACTAAATAGTATTAAGCACCCAAGGGCTAAACTTGCTGCTAGCATTGAGCCAAGTGTTGCAAACCTAAAACTATAAAACTGTGCAACAACCCCAGTTGCCCCTGCCCCGCACATTACACCCAGTTTAATGGCGTTCGTGTAAAACGCTGAGGTAAACCCTATTCGTTCAGGGAGCTGATCTTGTAATACGGTTAAGCCAATGCCCGCAAAAATACCGTAAAACAGCCCATTCAATACTTGCAACGCGATCAAATGCCATACTTGAGTGGCAAAAAATACCCCTAAATAAAATACAATGGCGCAACAAAATGCCACCGCAAGCATCGACACTTTACTGTATTTTTTAGCAAGCTTTGCCCCATACAGCATGATAGGAATTTCTAACAGCGCCACTACACCCATAAACAGCCCAGGCGTATGTTCAGCGAATCCTAGTTCAGTAATGCTATAAAGCGGCAGTGCCGATGAATACATAATATTGCCCGTTGAACCAAGCATAATAGCTAAGCCCAACAACCAAAATGATAAACTCGCTGCGGCTGCAGGCTCTCTGCCATTTTGTGATTTCTTAGCGCTGTAGTCAGGAATAAACTTAAATGCAAAAATAAGAGCAACCAAGGCACACACCGCAGCGAAGTAAAACGAGCGGCTAAACTCGCCTCCAGCGGCTAACAAATAACCAAGTGGCGGACCGCCCACCCAAGCAAAGGAAATAGCAGCACGTAAACGGGAATTAAAACTGGTGATGTCGATGTTCTGTTGACGCCCAGCCCATTGTCTTGCCACGGTCATCATTTGCGGAATTGCCGCATTACCCATCGCAAGAAACAACACGCCTGCGAGCAAGACTTGCCAAAATGCAGTAGCATTCGCAAAGGCCACTAACGCACACACCATACCCGATACAGCCACCATAAATAACTTTCGCGCACTGGTGCCTTTATCAGCCATGCTACCTAGCCACTGACTGATAACTAACCCCATAATGGTGACCGCCACCACATAAACACCTAAGTACATAGGGGGTGCTCGCAGCCCTTCTACAATAAATAAGCTCATCAATGGGTTAACGAATGCCCCCATTAACCCGGTTAGCATACTTAGAAGAATAAAAATTACACCATGCTGTTTCAGCAATGCTTTCACTCACAACCCCACATCAATACGACAAGTCAACATTTAAAGGGCGCATATTATACATTGTTGTAGTAGAAAACTCATTTTGTAATACAAATAAAAAAGCCCAGCGGGGAAACTGGGCTTTGTCGTGTGGAACAATGTTAGTCGAAGGACACTGTTACTGGGTTAGAACAAGTCGTTTCAGTTACACATACTTGATACTCATAGCTTGGCAACTCAGCCTTACGCTGTACATCGCGGTAGAAACCACGATCAGCGACTGTTTCAAGTAGTTCACCGTTACGATAAATGCTTACTTGATCGGCCACTGTTTGCCAACCTAAATCAACACGCATCGTACCTAATCGTGTTTTACTTGCACGTTTAACAGATAGCTCAATTTCGACATCAGATACCACAACCGTTTGTGTAAACGTATCTGTTTGACCTTCGCTATCGGTCGCAGTTAGCGTTACTTCATAGCTACCCGCTTGTGCGTAACTATGCATAGGGTCAGCATCTGTTGAAGAAGCACCGTCACCAAAGTCCCACGCCCAAGCAACAATATCATCGTTACTATCAGTGCTGGTGTTAGTGAAAGTGACATTTAAGCCTGATGTTTCAAATGCAAAGCCAGCTTGTGGTGGCTGCGGGCTTACTTCACCAATAGCGCTAAACGTCAGTGACCAGCTGTTTAAAGTACCCGTATCAGCTGACAGTACGTCTTTTACATTAAGTACCCAATCACCTGTCGCAACTTCACCATTAAAGTTTGCTAGCGAATAGCTTTGTACTAGGTCGTCGGCACCACCACCTGATTGGCTGTGTAGTGTAGCTGTTGTACCTTGCGGCGACGTTAATGTAACGATTAAATCACCAATGTAAGTATGAGCAATATCAATACTTGCATCCGTTGAGAAAACCGTCAGTTCATCTGCAACTGTAATGATTGAATCAACACCCGTGTCATTGTTATCTGGAATAGACGCAGGTGTTTCATTTGAGTAAGTAAAGTCATTTAAGCCAACAGGGTTAACAAACAATGACGCACTGCTTTGTTTAGCTAGCTCGCCCGATGTTGCATCAACAACAAAACTATAGCTACCCCACGCTGTTGCCTCTTCTGTTGGTACAGTTAAAGTAACTACATCACCCGGTACCGCCTCAGTTTGCGATAGCGTTGCGCCCGCTAAGTCAGCTTGAAGTGCTAGGCTAACAACACCTTCCCACTGGGCGATTGAGCCAATTTCAAAGGTATAAGTTGCCGTTTCACCAGCAGTAATCTGCTGTGAACTTGGCGAAACCGAGATTTTGAAGCTTGGAGTCGGATCAGCTTGTTCTAGTGCCTGATTCACATTTAAACGATTGCCAGACACTGTTTTACCTTGTAGTGCTTCATTCTGGTCACCGCTATTCATTAGCAACTCTTTGAGTTCAAGCGCTGTTAAATCAGGATTAATCGATAGCACTAATGCTGCGGCACCCGCAACATGTGGTGTTGCCATTGAAGTACCCGAATAACTAGCATAACCATTGCCCGGTACCGTTGATAAAATAGCACTACCCGGTGCACCTAAATCAACACTGGTTAAACCCCATTGTGAAAAGCTAGACATGTTATCTCTGCTATCAGTGCTGGCAACAGATAATACGCTGTCGTGCTCGTAGTTTGACGGATAGTGAGGGTTTTGGTCATTATCAACCGCATCGTTACCCGCAGCAGCAACGAATAAGATATCAGCTTGTTCACTCGCTGTGATAGCATCCGCTAGAGCTTGGCTAAAGCCACCACCGCCCCAACTGTTATTTAGAACACGTAAATTTACGCCTTGATTCTTAAGATCAACCATGTAATCGATACATTTAATAGCGTCAGAAGTGGAACCGGTACCATCTGCACTTAAAAATTTACAACCTACAATCGATACTTCGTGGTTAACACCTACAATACCCGTGCTGTTATTACCTGACGCGCCAATTGTACCCGATACGTGAGTACCATGGCCTTGGTCATCCATTGGATCACCAGAGTCAGTGATAGCATTAATACCGTGAACGTCATCAACATAACCATTACCGTCGTTATCGATGCCATCTCCTGGAATTTCGCCTGGGTTGATCCATGCATTATCAGCTAAGTCTTCATGGCTGTAATCAACACCCGTGTCAATCACACCAACAACAACATCGCGACTACCTGTTGAGATAGACCATGCTTCAAGCGCATCGATGTCAGCATCATCTACACCACCTGTCTGACCCTCATTGTGTAACCCCCACAATGATGAAAAATCTGGATCATTAGGCGCACTTGCAATTGAGACTCGATAATCTGGTTCTACATATTCTATGGCAGCATGAGTTTGTAGACGCTTGATAGCTTCTTTTGTACTCATTCCTGCAATTTTAAACTTAGCTAAACGGCCAGATAAAATCGCTGAGTAATTATCATCAACACCATCTTTATTCATATCGCTGATTGTGGCTCTGACTAAGCTACGAGCATGAGCACGCATTGCTGCAGAAGTGCCCTTTTTATACATAACGAGTACAGAATCTTCACTTGCACCGACGAGAGTTGTTTTTGCTGGTGTGCTGATTTGCGCAGCACCTATACAAGGTAATAAGGCGAGGCTTAATACAGATAATTTAGTTTTCATATTTACTATCCATAATTAGTAATACTGACCGAATCAACAAGATTCGACCACCAAAGCTCATTACTTCTGAAAATGATTATCACGCGGCATATCCCATAAATGGCGAATTGCAGATAACAGGCAAGGAAAAAAATTAAACAGGCAGCAAATCCATGCTTTTTTACCAATTTAGATTCTAAATTTAGATAAAAACCAGCCTTTTTCGTGACAAATGGAGCGTCAATTACCCGAGGTTATTTATCAAACTTTTTTACTGCTTTGTAATAATTCCTCATATCAAAACCTGATTAGATAATTATAAGATCATGAAAATAAAGAATTAATTAAAACCACAAAAACTGCTGATTTTATATTATTCCATATCTGTCTAAAGTGATTTTCTGTTAATTGCTTTATCTTTTCAGTGCATTTAACAATTTTGCTTCATTCACTTCTGATTGTTAGCGAACACTTGAATATCACGCAATTTAATCCGGCAAGGCATGCCGGTACATGGCCCTAAAAGCAAAAATAATATTTTAGGGCTTTGATTAATAATAATTTAAAGGAAATAATCATGAAGTTAAGAAAGTCTCTTCTTACCTGTGCAATCACCTTTGCACTCGGTTCAAGCTTTGCTGCTAACGCAAATACTGATGACAAAGCGCAGTCTAGCTCTGAGCTTGCTACTCAGGTAACAACTTTAGGTGTTAGCAACTCAATTATTCTAGATCAAGTATCTGTAACAGGTGTGGGTAATGAAGCAGTTATTACCCAGCAAGGCACTGGACAACGTGCAGAAACCGTCAGTATTGGTGACGGCAATATGGTTCAAGTTAACCAAGCACAAACATCTAACTTATCACTTATTTATAATACAGGTGATTTCAATGATGTTGCTCATACTCAGAATGGCACAATGAATGGCGCACTGTCTGAAACAGTAGGTAACGACAACGCTATTCGTGTTGAACAACAAGGTGCTGGCTTCTTTGGTATTAATAATGAAGCTATTAACACAGTTACAGGTGATGAAAATACAATTACTGTAACCCAAGGTGATGGGGGCCACTGGTTCTACAACTTCGATTTAGAAGGCAATAGCAACACAGTAAGCTCTGAGCAAGTTGGTTTATTAAATGAAGCTACATTTAATACTGTCATTGGTGATGACAACACGATTGAAGTAGCTCAAGAAGGCTTATTCAACGCCTTTACGTCAGATGAAATTGTCGGCAATGGCAACGACATTACAATTGACCAGACCGGTGCCTTTAACAGTGCAACATTAACTTCTGTTCTTGGTGATTACAACGAAGTTGAACTTGAGCAAGATGGCGACTCAAACACTGCGTTAATTGCTGAAGTTACAGGTAATGATAACGAAGTTAAATCAGACCAAGAAGGCAACAGCAATAGCTTTGAATCAGCGGTATTAATTGGTGACGGCAATACGTTACTTGTTAATCAAAAGCAAGATGGGAATACTGCAGGCTTAGATGCAATTGGCAATGATAACGAGCTAACGGCATTCCAAAATGGTAACGGCAATGATGTATACCTTGGCGCAATTGGCAATGATAATGAATTTGTTGCAAACCAAATTGGTGATGCAAACAGTGCACATATTGCTAACTTCAATGGCAACGATAATAACGTTGATATTGCACAAGCAGGTGATGAAAACACGGTACTGGTTCAGTCTTCTTATCCAGATACATCGCTATCTTCAAATGATAATGATATTGCGATTAACCAAGAAGGTAATCTAAATGAAGCCGCACTAACGTTTGCAAGTGTGCTTGATAGCAACAATAACCAGGTTGCTTTCACACAAGTTGGTGAACTGAATGCGATTGACCTTATCATGGAAGGAAGTAGCAATTCAGTTGATATTAGCCAAACTGGTTCTGAAAACTTTGTTGCAGGCATTGGTGAAGGCGCATTCTTGTTAGGTGGTGAAGGTAATTCACTGGTCGTTGTCCAAGAAGGTAATGCTAACCTTGTAGAAGGCTCAATGATTGGCTCTAACAGCACGGTCGTTATCACTCAGCTAGGTGATGGCAATATCGCGACTGTAACCCAAGAATAATCATATTTAGGGGGAGCCTTGCTCCCTCATTTCGCTATGAAATTAAATAACTTTCTCCGCATATGTTGTATCTTGCTTGCAGCTCATAGTGCTGCTAGTTATGGCGAAGATCTCGAAATTGATGGTTTAGTACTCGATAGAAGCATTAGCCGATTTGGCCATCAATTTTATTTTGAGTTTGCCAATCTTTGGCGTGACTTACCTTCAACAGCTGGCTTTAATATCGAAATAAAAGAAACGGTATTACCTCGAGCGGGTACTCGCCTTGTTTTAAGAATGAACAACCAAATTGTGTACGTTACCTACCTAGGGCGTCGTTTAGAGCCATTAGATGAGCGTGTTAAACAAGCCATGTATAGCGTAATGGATGCAATGGCGCGTAACAAAATGCAGCAATCATCACCTGATATGGCAAAAAATGGATGGTAAAATGAAATACTTAACAACACTAATAATAATACTCTGCCCCCTCTACAGTTGGTCAACTGAACTCGTTTATACCCCTATAAATCCAAGTTTTGGTGGCAGTCCACTCAATGGCAGCATGTTGCTTAATAAAGCGCAATCCCAGAATAAACATAAAGCACCAACAATCGAACAAACTTATGGTGAAAAATTTCAAGACTCATTAGAGCGTACCTATTTAAATCGCATGGTTCGTGAGATCACCGATATGGCGTTTGGTGATGAAATCGACGACAGTATTTTTAACGGTGACTCTATCTTCATGACAGGTGATTATGAAATTCAGATCATTACCAGTACTAGCGATTCTATTACTGTAAGAATAACAAATACTTCTGATGGAACAATTACAGTTATTGAAGTACCGAGGTTTGGATAATGAGAAGTTTAATCTTAACCACACTAATCGTAATTTTGTCGGGTTGTTCATCAATGGGCAATTTAATTCCACCGACAAAGCAACTCGCAAGTACACTAGAGCCAACAGAAACCTTTAAGGCATTGCAAGCACTTCCACAACCAGTGGGCAGCATTCCTGTTTCTGTGTATTCATTTCGCGACCAAACTGGGCAATACAAACCTCAAGCTAATGTCAGTTCGTTTTCTACCGCAGTGACCCAAGGCGCAAACTCTATTTTAGTGCAAGCATTACATGAATCAGATTGGTTTATTCCGGTAGAACGTGAAGGTCTACAAAATATTTTGACTGAGCGTAAAATTATTCGTGCCGCGCAAGCCGAAAACGACAAACTGCCTGAACTGCCACCGCTTACGACTGCAAAAATAATCTTAGAAGGCGGTATCATCAGCTACGATACTAATATTAAAACGGGCGGTATTGGGATGGAATACTTCGGGATTGGCGCATCAGAGTTATACCGTGAGGATGCAATCTCAATTTATTTACGCGCTGTCGATGTTCGCACAGGCCAAGTTTTGCTATCCGTTGCGACAAGCAAAAAAGTGCTCAGTCAAGAAATGCGCGCAGGGTTCTTTCGCTATGTCAGTTACAAGCGTTTAGCTGAAGCAGAAGCCGGTTTTACCGACAACGAGCCTATGAGCATCTGCGTAACTCAAGCAATAGAAAAAGCATTAAGTGATCTTGTACTAAAAGGTATTAACAAAGGTATTTGGGCTGCAAAAGCGGTCTAATTGAATTGTGGCGCTGACATCACAGCGTCACACACTTAAAATGAACTGCCGACTTTCGTCACCAAGAACTACTACTAACCATGCTAGAGCTAAGTACTGGGTAAAATCACTCTCCTTTAAACACAATACTTGCACCTTTGGATTATAATCACTGTGTATTTTGTAAAGACAAACTCACTGCCATGTAGCTTTGTGCCCAGTTAGCTAGTTCTACGCGATTACGTGATGATGTTTTCTTAAATGCGCTGTAAAGATGGGTTTTAACCGTATGATCGCTGATGTTTAAACGCTCTGCGATATCTCGATTACTCGCGCCTTGTGCAAGTAGATGAATCACTGATTTCTCGCGTTTAGTTAGTAAGCTGAGATCAATATCGTTATTTACCGAATCATTACTGGCACTAAATTGACTTCGAGACATAGCATAAAGCATGTGATTAAAGGTTGTAGAAATACTTTTACGACTAAAAAATAACTCACCATTGATCACTCTCACAAGCCCTGAAAAAATATCTTCAGGTGATTGCTCGGCAAAAAACACGCCTTTAATGCCATTTAAAAGTAGGTTCTTTTCACAGATGGCGTCAGCATCTGCATTAAAAATAACCACTGAGTTTTGCTTAGCAAGTTGTACTAATTCTGCTGGTAATAGGTCTTTCCAATCGGTGTTAGTGCTATCTATCAGATAAAGATCAAATTCGTCGCGCATCGCATCTTGGGGTAAGCTTGTATCTACTTTGACGCGGACAAAGAATGCATCAAGCATCTTGATTAAATATTGATAGCTTTGACTACGGTTTTGCAGTTTTGGTTGTGCTTTTAGAAAAACAGAAGTTGGTTGAATCATCTCATTTCTTCCTTGAAACATTTTATTCACAATACCCAATTTGGATACATGATTCAACCATTTATAATCCTTTATTTTAGTAATTTACAACATCACCAATCCATTTGGATGGCCAGACGCACGAGTTAACAAATTGTAAATAACCATACTCACATCTCCCCTTTTACAGTGAGTCATTGAGTAGTTTATAAAAACGTGATGTTACGCCGTTCGTCCAACCAAACCCTTGTTGTACTGTGTATTCACCGCCACCAGCACGACTTACCAATTCACATACATTGTATTTTTCAAGAAGACACTTATCCTCAGCAAAACGCATTTCGATCATACTCAACCAATTTTTCATGACAGCTTCGGCTTCGCTGATAAAGCCATAGTCAAGCAAACCCTTAACAGCAAACCATTGCAGAGGTGCCCAGCCATTAGGGCTATCCCACTGCTGAGGAGTATTAGATAATGTTGTAACTAACCCTCCAGGTTTTAAAAAGTCACTCATTAGTTTAGTTTTTACTTGCTGAGCTTGCTGCTCAGATGCAGCACCGACAAATAAAGGTACAGCCATTGCCATAGAATCAATGGGACTTTGCTTATTTAAACGAATATTAAAGTCTCTATAAACGCCTTTATCATTGTCCCAACAATATTGATTAATTGCTTCTAGTCTAAATAATGCCAGTTCAGCAATTGCTCGACTTTTATGCTCTTTGTTAATTAAGCTGTAAAACCTTTCTAAGGTCTTTTCGAGGTTATAAACTAAACAATTTAAATCAATGGGTACTATATTTGTTGTTTCAATACTCTTCAAATCACTTGGCTCACTGAGCCAGCGACTGCTGAAATCCCACCCTGATTCACAGGCAGCACGAATATTCTGAAAGTAACTCAACTGCTGATCAACTGAAAGATTTTGCGCATCATGCAAATCTTCTTTCAACGACTCTGGTCGTGGCGAGCGGGCGCTATCCCAATATCGATTTAAAATAGCCCCATCAGACATTTTAACGACACGCTTAGTAGCTTGTTTATCGTCAACTAACTCTTCACACCCTTTCATCCAAAACTGATATTCAGCTTCTAATGCCGCTATCGCATTTTCTAGCCAAGAAAAGTCTTTGCGTTGCTCATATTTAGCCTCCCATAATAGCGTGACCATCAAAGCTAAAACGGGCGGCTGAGACCGAGAGCTGTAATAAACTCTATTTCCATTTGGAATGCAGCCATTGCGTTTTTGCAAGTCAATAAAATTATTAACCATGGCTTCAATGGTTGCCAGGTCGCCTATGTCCTCTAGGCCTAATGCTGTAAAGTAACTATCCCAGTAGTAAATTTCTTGAAAACGTCCACCAGGAACAATGTAGTCAAACTGTAGAGGCATCAAAGAGCTTGATAAATCACTATCGGCACTGCGATGCAGGTGCGGCCATAGATCGAGTATATACTGGTTTACCGATGTCGTATTGAGTTTCGCCATTGGTATAGCTTGGTTGGCGAATGAAAAGTGTGACATAACAAACTCACGAAGCTTTTCACCTTGCAGAGGACCTACTAATTGGTATAACTCACTCGCACTCTGCCAAGATAAATTGGGGACTGCATCTGCAAATGTTTTAGAATCAGCAAAAATTTCTGCCATTTGCACATCTTTAAATAGCTGGCTATTAACAAAGTTCATAATCATTCCTTAATTGCCTGACGTGTCAGACCATTTTCTAAAACAAGCGTCGCTTTTTTAAACGCCGAAACACTTACTAACAACAGGACTATTGGCAGCAAAGTTAAATAAAAGGCGTGCTGGCCACTAAACTTATCGAACACAAAGCCCGTAATTATTGAACCCGTGGTGCCCCCTAAAGCCGAGAAAACAACGATTAAGCCAGTCATCGCAGCATGTTTATGCTTTTCTAAAGAACTCAGCATGACTGAGTTGAGTAAAGGGTAAATAGGTGCCATAAAAAAACCGACTAGAGGCAACATATATGCCGCAAAAGGCACATCAAAAATATTTTTTACTTGGCTGCCATCAACATCATGAGTAAGAGGTAAAACAAGTAAAATCAACAGCCCCATTGTAATCAGGCAAGTCAATAACATCTTGAACCAACTAATAAACCTAAGTACTTGCCCAGCAACCAAACGGCCAAGCGCTAACGCTGCAGCAAATAAACTAGCGAGCTGAATACTGACATCAACGGGGAGTTTTAAAACTTGATTGTTAAAGGTAGGCAGCCAGGTACCCACTCCTTGTTCAATTAAAACGTATAAAAAAGCACTAACTACAAAAATAAGCACTAAGGGTTGGTATGTTAATTTCAGCATATCTAAGAAAGCGTCTACTTGTGACTGTTTCTGGTTATGTAACTCAGGAGATTTAATAGGCGCTGTTAAAACAGTAAAGGTAGTCACTAAGACGATCGCTGCTAGCATGTAATATACATTCAACCATTCATTACTTTGGGGGTTATTAGCATCGATGAATAATGCAAAGATCCAGTAACCCGATAACACCCCAAGCATAAACACCCCTTCAATAGTGTTTAGCAAAGACGAATGTTTGTTCGCGTTATCAGAAAGTTGACCAATAATTGAGTAAACAGAGATTTTCACTACAGCGAAGCTACAACCAATTGCTGCAAATAATGCTTTTAGCACCCAAAATTCAGCAATGCTTGGCACCAATAAACAAAGAGCCGACACTAACAATAATGCACAGAGCATCGCGATTTTGTAGCCTATTCTTGGAATGAATGAAGCGACTAAAAAAGACATAATGGCAATGCTCAAATCCTTAAATCCCTCTAAAATAGAGGCATCCGTCTTGCTAACATCCAGGCTATTAATTGCTTGTAAAATAACAGTGCCTACACTATTGAGCATAATTGCAAATACAAAATAGCTGCTTGCTAACGCTATGGTAATTCTTAATGAAGCCATTTAACTATACCGAAAGTAATTTTTACTCAGTCTAGTTGAGTGGAATTTCTTTTGCAAACGTTTGCAATAACAAAATACACAATTTATTCACAAAAAACCGAACTCTATTTGCTAGATTGTCGATTTATCATTTCAATTTCAACAACTTGGGAGTTAACTTTTTGGCCTGCGAGTTGTGCAAGTAGTTTTTCAACCAAAATAATAGAGGCGCGCTGGGTATTTTGCTTAATAGTTGAAAGTGATGGATGACTAATATCAGCCATAGAAATGTCATCAAATCCGATAAGACCAACATCATTTGGTATGCTGATGTAGCGTTCTTTAAGGGCCTTCATAGCGCCAAGAGCAACCATATCACTACATGCCATAATCCCATCGAAACAAAGCCCCTTATCTACCAGTAACTGATTTATACCCTGATAGGCAGCTTTACTCGTGATATCGATAGACAGTACATTTGGCGTGGCTTTTGCCTTTGAAACTGCATCTAAGTAGCCTCTGTAGCGCTCACCAATTTCTGCGTGAGCAGGATCGCCCAAAAACAACACATTTTTTGCACCGTGCTCAAGTAAGCGTTCAGTGGCTAAACGGCCTCCCAAGTAATTATCACTACCAACTATAGGGTAATTACTTTCTGTTTTTGGATCTCCCCAAACAACCAATGGAACACCCGCATTTGCAGCTGCCTCAATATTCGCCTGGCTTTTACCTTGTCCGACAACAATCAAACCATCAGCCCGACGGCTGTTGATGAAATAATTGACCCAATCATCACTTGCCATAAATGAGTTAGAAAGTAACAGTTCGAGGCCATGCTTATTCAGTGCAAGGTTAATTTCGCCAACAAGTTTCAGTAAAAAAGGGTCATTAATTGATTGTTCTGTGTCACCATCAAGATTGATCATCACAGCAATCACATTGGTTTTTTGCGTTCGAAGACGGCTTGCAGCAGTATTCAGACTAAAGTTGTGTTTCTTCGCTAAACGCTGAAGCTTCTGCCTAGTTTCTAGTTTAATCAAAGGGTTATCATTAAGTGCTCTTGACACTGTCGAGGTAGATACACCTGCTAATTTAGCAAGATCAACTAATTTTAATTTTTTATCGTTCATGGCAGTAACACAGTAATCCTTAAACTGGGATAACAATATAGCATTTTTTTAAACAAACAACTGCTTAAAATTTTTTATTAAAAATCAATAACAAAACCAAGTTAACTGGAAGAAACCAAGAAAATTGTGAAAAACAGTTACAAAATTGTTTGCAAACGTTTGCATAAACTTCTATGGTTTAAATAGGCAAAGCATTAACAATTTTTTAAAATCTTGTTATGCAGTGTACTTAACAACAGATTAGTGGGAAAAAACTATGGCAACAAAACACACACGAACTGCAATTGCATCCGCAATTCTTTTAGCAATGTCAGGCCAAACTGCTTTTGCTGAAGAGCAGACACAACAGGCAGCAGAAGAAAAAGTAGAACGCATTATTGTATCTGGTACACCAGGTGGTGTAGGTGTTCGCAAAATTGACGCTGGTTATGCCGTGACGAATATTGATGCTGACCAAATTGTTAAACTTTCACCTAAAAGCACCGCGGACTTGTTTAAAGCTGTACCTGGTGTTTGGGTAGAAAGCTCTGGTGGTGAATCAGGCGCGAACGTATTTGTACGTGGCTTTCCGGGTGGTGGTGATGCACCATTTTTAACAATTAGCATTGATGGCTCTCCTATCTACCCTGCTCCGACGCTCTCATTTTTAGAAAACTCTTCTATTTTCCGCCTTGATGAAACAATTGAGACAATGGAAGCACTTCGCGGTGGCCCTAACCCAGTTGTTTCAAACGGTCAGCCCGGTTTAACAACAAACTTCCGCTTAAAGCGCGGTAGCGAAGATACCGAAGCTATTTTTAAGTACACAACATCTGATTATGACCTACAACGTATTGATGCGATGGTAAGTGGTGAAATTTCTGAAGATTTTTACTACATGGTAGGTGGTTACGTTAAGAGTTCACCTGGTATTCGTGACGCAGGTTTTACCTCAGAAAAAGGCAATCAATTTACGATTAACCTTACAAAGGTGCTAGACAATGGCACCATCAACTTATACAGCCGTCATACCGATGATCACGGTGCGTGGTACTTACCTACGCCTTTAAATGTTGAAGGTATTGATGCTGGCTACACACAACTTGGCACTCTAAATCGTCAAGCAACTATATATACTGGCCCTAACAATGATGAACATCAAATTGACTTAGGTGAAGGGCGCGGTTGGAAAGGTCATGTATCTGGCGGTAGCATCAAGCTTGAATTTGATAATGGCTGGCAGTTTGTAGATCGCTTTAACTTTACTAAAGGTGATGCAAATACCTACGGCCTTGTTCCAGCAGGCTCTGCAACAACATTGGGTGAAGTAGCAACAAATGGTGAAACCGCAGCAGGTGCAGCAACAGGCACTGTTTATGATGCAGATACACCAGTACAACAACTTGGCCGTTGGGTTGTATTAAAAGAAATTAGTTCATTCACTAATGATCTTGCCTTTTCTAAGGACTTTGGTGGCCTGTCTGCCGCATTCGGTTATTACACAGCAAGCACATCTGCAAACGACTGGTGGAGCTTAGGAAACGCTGCTTATCATGTACTTGAAGCTGGCGGTGAGATGTTAAATGACATTGAGTGTAATGCAAGTACTGAAGGTTGTGCATGGAACTACGATATTAACTCGACAGGTGATGCGCGCACCAATGCGTTTTACTCAACAGCTCAGTATAAAATCAATGATGCATTCACACTTGATGCAGGTATTCGTTTTGAAAATCACGAAGTAGAATACACAGTAGATGAAGGCCTAGATGGTGTTATTACTAAATCTATCCAGTACGATGAAAGCAAAACATCATGGACAACAGGTATTAACTACTCAATTAATGATGATATGGGTGTATTTGCACGTGTTAACCGTGGTTATAAAATGCCTTATTTCGATGATTTTCGTGATAACTACGGCGCTTACCAAGGCGGCGAAAAGTTAATCAAAGAAGTGACACAGGCTGAATTCGGTTACAAGCTTTTGACCGATAGTACTGATTTTTATGCCACTTTATTCACGAATGAAGTAAAAGGTGACACTTTTGTTCGTCGTCCAGGCGCCCCTGCTGAAATTTTAACAAATGAAGCATACGGTATTGAGCTTGATTATAACTATAACCACGAATCTGGTTTCTCAGTTAACTTAAACTCAACACTGCAAGAAACTGAGATCACAGAAAGCCCGACCAACGAAGGCAACGAAAGCCAACGTCAGCCAAAATGGCAAGTACGTGTTACACCGAGCTATGACTTTGAAGTCAGCGGCATGTATGCAACTCTATACGGCACAATTTCAGCAGTTGATGATCGTTGGGGCGACAACGAAAATACTGTTACATTAGAAGGCTATGAAAAAGTTGACCTAGGTTTAATTGTTGAGCCTATGGAAGGTATTAAAATACAGTTAGCTATTGATAACTTAACTGATGAACAAGGCATTACCGAAGGTGATCCTCGTAATGCTGATGCACCAAATGGCCGTTATATTATGCCTCGCACCACGCGTTTAAGCGTAAGTTATGAGTTTTAAACTCTCCTAAAATCCCTTGGTTGTAAGTCAATCAATACCCAAGCCACAGTGTTTTACAACCTGTGGCTTTTTTGTATTTATACTTCCAAAAAAAGCTTATTAATTAAGTCTTTCTCTTGTTCATTAAGTTGTTCTTGCAACGCTCTAATAAAATCCATTGACGTTGCTGGTCGGTTAGGAAATGCATATTTTTGCCATACTGATTTTAAAGCAGCCACAATCACAGCATCGCCAATTTCATTTCTAAGTTTTGCAAATACAAGAGTAGCTTTGGAATACTGATCGTAACTTTTTGATGAGTCTACCAACGCTTGCTTTGTCGAAATATCTAGCCGAGAAGCTTGTTGATATCGCTGAGTTTCATATTTGACTAATGCATTGACAGCCTTTTTTCCGTATCGTTTTTCAATCACCACAAGCTCTACATATTTAGCTAATGATTCAATCAAAAAAGCGCTATCTTCAGGAACACTATTGCCAATATCATGACCAAACCATTGATGAGCCGTTTCATGTACTGCACGGCGGTAGCGTTGATCAAAACCTGCGCCTTCACTTGGTTTAGCTCTAAAACCGACCTTATTATCAATCAACATGATTTCAGGTAATGCATACCCTGTCCCACCAAATCCTGTTGCGTCGATCAAACTGAGCTTTGAACCTTTGTACGCATTAAGATTATTATTAAACCAAAAAAGCGTGTCACTCATAGCTTGTAAGTTAACTTTTACGGCATCTTTATTAGCTTCTGTTGCACTTGATTTAGTAAAAACCTGTAACTTCACACCCTCATAAATTAACTCAGTTGCTGCAAATGGAAATGACAACCAAGCAGGTAAGTTGTTAATTGGCACTGTCGTATGAAATTTAAAAACGGCTCTTTGCCCTTCAACAATATGCGCTATTTTCTTCCCCTGTGAAACGACCTGATAACCTAGGGCGGTGGTAACTTTGCTTTTCATGGTGATGCGTTCATAGTTATATGGTACTTGGTATGTTGCATTAAAAAGCTTTGAAGGCGGTGTTTTAACATAGAGTGGAAGCCCATAATCTAACCTTAACTGCTCGTCATCTAATTCATAGTTTCTTTGATACCCAAGCGTCGGTAATAGCGGAACTGAACGAATATAACTAAATTCAGGCGTTATGATTTGATGCCCTTGTGTAGGCCATAACTTGGCTTGCTTTACTACAAATTGCGTTTTAAGTTGCCTTGTTTCGAATGGCTGAAGTGCGGATTTAAACTCGTAAATAGCTTGGTTCATTGATGGATAAAATGCGACTTGCTCAGCTCCTTCTATTTTAATATCTGCCCATTGATAGAAGCCTGCACGACCTATCAATACCTGTTTTATTGGTTTTTTGTGAGGGTTAGTAAATGAGTAGGTTAAGTTAAATTGGGCTGACTGCTTATAAGGATAGAAATCTATTTCTGCATCGATATGACTCACTTTTGGCTGAGCTTTATGTTTCCAACCAGCAAACATTTTTTCATAATTTGCTTTAAATGTTTCTCGTTTATAAGAGTTACTTAATGGCTTTTCTGAAATTAAATTAGTATGTAGCTGCCAAAATAAATTGATAGCCAAAACTGCAGGTATTAACAGCCAAGCATCTTTATTTTTAAGTGCCCTACTGCCCATTCCTGTCCCGCGGTGATTAAAAGCCTGACTAACAAGCACAACACTAAGTAATAATACTAGCCACGCGCGGACATAAGGCCAGTAACTACTTAAACTTGCTCGATATCCCCAAAATTCATTAGCCGGCTGCAATGGTGTCCAAGCTACACTCCAAAACGTGTGTGTTAGCGCCAAATAAGTCATTACTGGGGTAAATTTAAGTAACAAAATGGCAAACACCACTAAAGAAGCAACAAGCTCTGAGCGCAATAAATTAAAAATACATACAAATATCGAAGCAATAATAGCTAGCGGCAGTCCCATTAAAGCTAAGGTATAAATAGCGTGATAAGCGTCAAAGTCACTGCCAATAAAAAGTTCAGCTAACGATGCACCAACAAAACCTATTAATGAAAAAACAAACACCAAACTCACTATTGCCAATAATTGGCTATGCAAAATCGAAGCAGTCTTAATAGGCGCTGCCGCAATTATCTCTGCTATTTTATAGTGCCTAGCATGACAACTAAGTTGCCAACTCCATAGAGCCATCAGTAAACAACCGAGCAATATATACATATCAAAGGCATATTGATTAACAGCATCAATGCTAGTTGCTTTAATAACACTCATTGGTTCTGCATACTGAGAAGAAGATGCAACACTATTGAACACTAACCCTAGCCATAAAAGTAACAGAATAAGAGTTATAGGTTGTTTTAATATATTTAAAATTGCAGCTTTATATAGCTCGAATAGAATCGAGCTTTGACGAAATGTAGGCTTTACCGTTTGAAATTGAGTGTAAGGCCTAAGGTCAGACTCAATACATTGTTGTTTGGGTTGCTTTGTCCTTGCATATACTTGGGGGTGCGAGCCAACAGCATGAGTAAAAATAACAATTGCTAGAGTAAAACAAATAAAGCGATTAGTATAAAAAGGCGTATTTTGCGACTCGCTAAAACTTGCTATTACCGTTGTATAAGCAAATGGGTCTAACCAAATAAATAGCTGATAAAACGTTTCGTTTAGTACATTACTTCCTGCCAAAATTGGATTACCCGTTATACTCACAGCGAACAAATAAGCAATCCAAACACTTGCAAAAGCGGCGTAGATAATCATTGAGCTTCGAAACCTTTGACAAAGCCAAAATGCCAAAGCAATAAGTAAAAAACAGTTTATGAGTAGAACAAAACCACTATAAAAAACTGTATAACCAAGTATTTGCCAACTAAATCCATTATTTTGAAAATGTACGTAACTCATAACCAACGTACTGCTTAATGAAACCATCATTAATAGACTTACAAAACCACCTATTCGAATATAGTTTTTTTGTTTTGAACTTACTGATGCAACAGCAATAATTTCGTCCATATGAAAGAGGTGGTCACGTAAGAAAATTGCTGGCGATAATGCTCCAACCAATAAAGCCAATTGCATCATGTGTAATGACACTAAATGCAATTGATACTGCTGTAATGGGTCAACATTACTTGTTGCAAGCCCTGAAGAAAGTGAAAATGCAAAACTTGGCGCAATAAGCAAGCATACCCAAACTATTGGTTGACGAAAAAGATACTTTAACTCATTGATTATTAGCATAATTCACCTCTTCGAGATTTTAGTTCAAAGAAGTACTTATCTTGTAATGATTCTGCCGCCAAAACAGCCCCTGTAGTTGGGCGCTCTGCGGCATAAACTCGAAAGACGGGCTCACCATATCGATAACTTTGGCTCAGTACTAAAGCATCTTTGGGCAGTGCGCGTGGCAAAGTTTTTAATACCCATACTTTACCTTTGAGTTGGTTTACTAAGGTATCGATATGGCCACTTTGGATCAGTTGACCACCTTTAATCATCGCCACAAAGTGACATTGGTTTTCTATGTCTTCCACAATGTGTGTTGAAAGCAAAATCAGTCGATTCTTACTCATTGAAACTAATAAGTTATTGAGACTCTCTCGCTCTGCCGGGTCAAGCCCAGCAGTAGGCTCATCTAAAATGATTAATTTAGGATCACCCAACAATGCTTGAGCAATACCAAAGCGTTGTTTCATTCCCCCAGAAAAGTGACTGACTCTTTTATTTGCATGCTGAGTTAAATTTAATGCAGTAAGCAGGTCATCAATCTGTTGCTTTGTCTTTTTAGATTCAAGCCCTTTTAATATGGCGATGTGTTCAAGTAATGCTCTACATCCCATATGTGGGTAAACACCAAATTGTTGTGGTAGATAACCAAGTTGCTTACGTAACTTGTCAGGGTCTTTTAATATATCTAAGCCACTAAACTGTATACGGCCAGAATTAATAGTTTGCAGGCATGCAAGAGTTCTCATCAAACTAGACTTGCCAGCGCCATTTGGCCCCAGCAACCCTACCATGCCGCTGGGTAACTCAATGCTTATATCGTTAAGTGCTTGAGTTCCATCAGGGTATGTTTTCGAAATATGCTCAAGTGTTAGCATTTATTGGCTCCTTAATTAGCACAAATCTAGATTAAGGAATGGCAAAGCTCGCTGCTACGAAGTAATGATCAATGAGTCAAGTTTGATGATGAAAGCAAAATTTCTTATTTCGTCATCAAAAAAAGAACTTTCATCAAGATGTGGATGAATAAAGAAATAAAAACGTTAAGCTAAATCCATTATAACGCTTAATCAGAGTATTACTCCCTCAGTTTCCACATTATTTAGAAATTAGGGTAATATATAAATGTTCGAAAAAACAACAGTGTACGTTGCAAAAATAAAAACTGAACGGAGTAGATTTTGCTGGCAGCTATTAGCTATCTATCATCACCTAAAAACACAAAAAACATGGTTGCTCTACTACCATTAATCGCTGCGATACTACTTGAAAGTCATATTCGCTATCTTTCGCTGAGAATTGATTCACCCAGTACTTATCTAACAGTAAATTTACAGCTAATATTTGAGTGTATCCCTTTCTTAATCGCTCACTGGATGGCATCACAGCATTCTTCAAAGCAGGCTTCAATATGGTGGTTATCTGGGTTTATTGGTTACCCAATACTCATTTATCTGTTAAGCAACAGCTTACCACTTTATGATAAATGGCACTACTTACAAGAGCAATGTTGGTTACTGTGCAGTCTAGCAAGTTTACTTTGGCTTTCATCCCAACGCTTTAAGAAGAACCAAAAATCCAAATTAACCAGTTGGATGAGCTCTTTGTTTACATTAAATAAAGTTGTTTTTGTTATATGTTTTGGCTGGGCCTTTGTCATGGCTGGCATACTCAACAGCCATAACGAACCTTTGCTAAATCAACCCTTTGCATTGATATTTGATACTCAAAAGCTACTTACAAACTATAATCAATTTATTTGGTATTTTTCTCAGCTTTTGGTCTACGCAATTATTGTACACGGCACTTTTTTATTTAATCGTTACATTTTAATACGTCAATTCTTAGCCAAGCATGGAGTGCTCATTTTTGTATCTGCATGCTTAATTAGCATGGTTGTTTTAACACCATTACTTGCCGCTATTGTGCTTACATTGCCTGTTAATGACTTACCTTCAAATGTTACCAATCTAACTCCGGGAGGCAACCTAGACATTATCAATAAGTACAATTATCAGTTTATGTTTTTATTTTTAAGTATCTCTACACCCATTATCTTGGCGTTTGAACGCCAGCAGCACCACCATAAATTAGAAGAAATTGCCAAACAGCAAATAAAAACAGAACTAAAGCTACTGCAGCAGCAAATTAATCCGCACTTTTTATTTAATACTTTAAATAACTTATATGCACTTGCATTAACAAAATCAGAAAAGACACCTGAATTGGTATTACAGCTGGCTGACTTACTTAGATACACCGTCTATGAAGGGCAAAAACCATTTGTTCTACTCGAAAAAGAGCTAAATTACATTAAAAACTTTCTTGAACTGCACAAGATAAGGCATGCAAATAACTGTAGATTTAACCTAGCATGGCCTGAAACTAGTCACCCTCTTTATATAGCGCCACTGCTTCTTATTATTTTAATCGAAAACGCCATAAAGTACGGTGTTGAACACGCACAAGAAAACGCTGAAGTAACGATAAAACTATCCTTAAATGGCAACGCTTTAACGTTATATTGCGAAAATAGCATTCCTCGCAAAAACAATAATGATAATTCAGGCATGGGGCTAAACAATTTAAGGCGCCGTTTAGAGCTTCTATATCCAGAAAAACATACTTTATTGGTGCATAATCACAATGGACTTTGGCAAACCACCCTCTCTTTGGAATTATCAAATGATTAAAGCAATTATTGTTGATGATGAACCACTTGCTCATCAAGTAATTCTTCATCATTTAGAGTCGTATTCAGATATCAAAGTAGTTTCTCAGCATTTCAGCGCAAAAGATGCTTTGTACCAATTAGCAAAATCAACTATTGATGTCGTTTTTTTAGATATAAACATGCCAGAGTTGTCAGGGTTAGAACTCATTCAATCATTCGCTAACCCGCCTCAAATTATCATTGTGAGTGCTTATGAAGAATATGCACTCGCAGGTTACGAGCTAAATGTTACTGATTATTTACTCAAACCTGTATCTGCACAACGTTTACAGCAAGCAATAAATAAAGTCCGTGAACGTATTTCCCAAACACCGAAAAGTAAAACAATCACCCTAAAAGTAGATCGCGAAAAACGCAAGCTTAGCTTAGATACAATTGAATACATTGAAGCGTATGGAAATTATGTAAAAGTACACCAAGAAGACCAAACGATCCTCGCAACAACAACCCTAAAACAGATCTTAGAGCAGCTATTAGGCTCATTCACTCAAATCCATAAATCATACATAGTGAATAACAGCAGAGTCATAGCTGTTACGAACGAACATGTAGAGCTAGATACTGGTGATAAGATAAAAATTGGTAAATCATTTAAAGAACACAGCAAAGTATTACTTTAGAGACAACTTCTCAAGTGATCTACAAGTGTCTTATGCTGTGAGCTTGGCCAATGAACGCCTTCTGAAGAACATGGTGTTATTAATTCAAAGCAGTTAACGAAACAGCAGTTGTTGCTGTCAGCAACATTTTTAAACTCTTCCACTAACCGTTTTGCTTTTAGCTCTGCTCCTGCATAAATAGATTTATATGCGCCAACCTCATACACCGCTGGCGGGCTTAAAATTATTATTTTGGGTAATTCACGGTGCCGATAATAGTTTTTTATATCTAAAATAAGTGCTTCTAGTGCGTTGGCAATATCAACAACCGACAGCGCAAAACGGCGCTTTAAATCATTCGTGCCGAGCTGAATTACAATCACATCTAAATGATAAGCCGCTAGGTAAGGCTCTAGGTATTTAATGCCCAGTTTATCACCACTAAAAGGTGGGTCGTTCACCAGTGTACGATTGGGCTGGCCGGCTTCAATCACTTGGTAGCCGGCACCTAATTTAATACCCAGTAAACTAGGCCAGCGCTCATCGGCTGCAAAGCGCTTACCATCGACGGGGGAAATACCATAGGTGTTTGAGTCACCAAAACATAAGATATTCATTAAAATGGATTCAATGTGTAACCTTGTTGCTGCAACTGTGCATGCGCGGTCATTGCCGATAACGCCATTTGCACACCAGGAATAAGCTGTTGCTGCTTTACCTTCATGTGCGTTGCAGACTGCCCACACACATACACAACGGTATTATGTGCCAACAATTGTGAGATCAATTGCTGATTTTTATTGTCACTGGCAAAGCGCTGTTTATAAAAACTGTTTTCCAGTACATCAACACTTGCGCCACCATGCACAACTAAAGCAAGTTGAATGTTCTCAGGCTTCACACCATGGGCTATGTGCATATTAATGAACCGTGCTAATGAGTTCATATTGTTGTTCTGCGCCCCTTTTTCTGCCGCATCTGCTACATCAAATGCCACTTTAAAAATCGTTTGATCTGAAATTGTCGCATGGTTTGGCACGTCATAATAATAACCAAAGCCTTTGATAACGGGCTCAGCTTGCTCTGCATGACTAAACGAAGATAATAAGGCTAAAGATAAACCTAACAGTGTTGATTTCATAAAAGTTCCTGTTGTTTTTACTCTAGCCTACCTTGTTTAAACGCGTTTAACTAGCATCAATATGTTGGTGCGCTTTAAAGGTCATGCCTAAGTAATTAAAGGTGTTTTTAAACATCTCGATAAACGCGTTAGGTGCGTGAGCAGACCCTGCATTTGAGAGCAATGAAAACTGCTTTTCACGCAGTGTTCTCAGTTTTGGCCTGAGTGTTTCATCATCCATATAATCAGTGATCCTGTCTAAAAATGCTTTAAACTGCGGTGTGGTGTTATACCAATACACTGGCGATGCCAGTACCCAGTGTTGATAATTCAACAGCGCTTCAAATACCGCATAAAAATCATCATTTTTATATTGCTTATCGTAGCAATAAGGCGAGATAACAAAGTCATCTAGACATACTACATCGCCGCCATATTGGGCTTTATAATCATTAACTTGTAAGCTTGTGTTACCCGTTTTTCGTGCACTTGAATAAATAATTACCGTATTTGTTGTTGGTTTTTGTTGCATGACTATCACTCCTTTTTTATGATGTGTGCAGCGTAAAACCTCAAGCTAACTTTAGGTCAACACCTTGGAGCAAATTATGTCAGATAAAAAACTTATTGATGCAAACCTAGCGGTTGGCTTTGTGGCAAAACGCAGTGGCGTAAAAGTTTCGACCTTGCATTTTTATGAGTCAAAAGGGCTTATTCGCAGCTGGCGTAAAAAAGCTGCGCAAACCAACTACGGTTAAATGTAGTCAAACACTCATCATTTGAAATGCGTGCTTGTTTGTTTTTAGGTTTTTAAGGAGTTACTTTTAAAGCTTATAAGTGAATATTAAAAATAGGTTCCTTCGATTAAAAAGCGAGGTAGTGAATCACTTTCAACCGTTACAGTATTACCCATATCTCGCCACATACATGCCATGCCCAACAGTTGAAGAGGTAAAAATGATTCAACTGGGTCAGTGTCTGGACCACTTGCATTTATCCAATATTTTTCTTGTAGCTGAATATTTTTTGCAAGCGTTTCATTGAAGTCAAACCCAATGTCGGTGGTGAGTGCTGCAAACGTTTCTAAATACCCCATTGCTATGCCCAGTGCCCAATCGTTACCTTGATCTACTGCCACTTTCATACACTGGTTGAGTAACGATGGATAATTATCTTGCCTGTGATGGAAAGCTTGAAATACTTCGACTAACTTATATGAAACAGGCCCTGCTTTTGTGGCACTTTGTTTCATAATTTCAACGGGGAAGTTCGCTAAGCTATCCATACTTTCAGAATCGCGCGTGATCACAGCTAAAAAATAGGCATCAAGCCACTCCTCGGGGTTTGCATAACCCGCTTCGAGCATACCTTTACCGTTCCAAGTCACTGCAGGTAAATCGAATATCTTAAACATTATGTCTTGCTCGGGATGCTCTGCGAGCTTTAAAAAAGCTGCGTACATTTTAGATGCATAGCGTAAACCTGATGCAGACTCTTTTTCTATTTCATTGGTTTGGACTTCCCAAGTGAGCCAACGTGAAAAACTAATATATAAATTTGAAAAGCTTAACAAATTATCTCTTCGCTTTATTATATTTGTAGGAATTTTTTTCATTCTTCTCTTTGGAGATTCTAGCCATTCGTCAAGAGGTATACTTTCAAACTTAGATTTGTAAATTCTTTCTATTTTCATTTGTTAACCTATTAACTCCCTTTAATCGATATCAAATTCTGAAAATTTAACTTCACTAACAGAAGAGTTATTATTTGTTATAGGGCCCCAATATATAAATATTTAATATCATTAGCACTCGATGAAATAGCTTGTTTAATTCACCAAGGTGATACTCTATTGATTACTTACTTGAAGTGATTAACCGCTACAGCGTTACTTCTTATGTAGTTCATTAGACATAGCGACAATATCAGCCATTATGCGTTTCTCGCCCAATTCAGCGAGAAAATTCAAATGCTCAATCGCTTTTACTTTCTGCAAATTTTCAAGCTTATTCACACCACCAAGAGCCAACGCAGGAACGAACGCATACATTTCATCGGCTTCTAATGGGCCTAGGTTTTTTAATGCTTGCTCAAACAAAGGTTTTTCGTTAATGTCTTTTTGATCAAATGACTCTTTACTTTGAACTGCAAAAAATAAGTCAATTGAACGTTCCTCCCCTCGCTCCTTTAATTTTTCAGAGTAATCTGTAGGGAAAATCATGCCAAAGTTTGAATTAACATCTATACTCTGACCTGATGTCTTCCCCCAAACAATTAAATCTCCAAAGGCACCGCGGCCAATAACATGATATTTATCTAACCCGTTTTTTTCACGTTCAGCGAATTCGGTGCCTTCAAGCCAAGTTTGTAAAATTTCATGGTAATCCTGCGGGTTAACCATCCAAAAAATACCATCACCCCAGCCACTAAAACCATACTGTTGCCAGTATTCCAATAAGCGCTCAGGGAGCTTATCTTTAAAAAAGTCAAGTGTCTCTTGTGTTGGCATTGTCGCTTTTATCGCGGGACCAAATCCCGCATAATTGTAAAAGTTATCGAAAAATTTATTCATCATTCAGTCGCTCTATTTCATCTGCCAATTCTTGACCCCATGAAAAATCAATATTGAATTCACCTGTTGGCTTTAGATTAAATACAGCACGATTCCACTTGTTCGAATCATTTTCAGTCATAATTTCATGCAGTTCTTCAAAGCTATCAAATAATGTATGTTTGATTCTAAATTGAATACTGGGCTTATCATTTTCATTCTTCGCGTACAGTCCTTTAAACTTAGTTGAATCTCCATAATATTCGACATACAAGCAAGCTTCTGTCCATTCATCTTGAATTTTTCCAAAAATATCTTCGGCTATTGATTGATATATATCATTTATTGTATTTGCCATAATTAACCTTCAAGTTAAATCTTAAAATTTACAGTATCTAACTCGTCATCAACTTTGTGCTCAACTACGAAATTGTAAGGTTTCTTACGTATTCTTATAGCAGCTAGCATCAATCCAGCCGCAGGCTATTCCTCCACCTATAAACGGTGACACTCAAGTGGAGAAAAATCTGTATTTTCAATCTTAATTGAACAATTCATATTAACTACATTCTGACCCAACAAAGAGAGTTCTAAATCAAATGTCAGAGTTTGTGAATTAACATTCAGATTGTAGATATCTAAAAATGTTAATTTTTTAAAATCATGTGTCACCTTTAACGCTTCATCATACACGTTACATATATTCTTTCGTTTGATAAGCGCATTACTACCCGCTTCTAAAATCTCTAGTCTTAAACAAGGGAACTCGCTATCAGGATGAAACTTAAGCCAACGAAACAAATTGTCATTGACCCTTTCTACATTCATCTCAATAACATCAAGGCTAACATACGTTTTGTCATCATCACTTAAAGCGTCAGTACAAGAAAAAGTAAAAATCAAACAAATGCTAATAATCAATTGTTTCATCATACACCTAAGTATTTATTTAATACGTGCCTAGTTTTTAGGTTTTTAAGTCGTTACTTTTAAAGCTTATAAGTGAATATTAAAAATAGGTTCCTTCGATTAAAAAGCGAGGTAGTGAATCACTTTCAACCGTTACAGTATTACCCATATCTCGCCACATACATGCCATGCCCAACAGTTGAAGAGGTAAAAATGATTCAACTGGGTCAGTGTCTGGACCACTTGCATTTATCCAATATTTTTCTTGTAGCTGAATATTTTTTGCAAGCGTTTCATTGAAGTCAAACCCAATGTCGGTGGTGAGTGCTGCAAACGTTTCTAAATACCCCATTGCTATGCCCAGTGCCCAATCGTTACCTTGATCTACTGCCACTTTCATACACTGGTTGAGTAACGATGGATAATTATCTTGCCTGTGATGGAAAGCTTGAAATACTTCGACTAACTTATATGAAACAGGCCCTGCTTTTGTGGCACTTTGTTTCATAATTTCAACGGGGAAGTTCGCTAAGCTATCCATACTTTCAGAATCGCGCGTGATCACAGCTAAAAAATAGGCATCAAGCCACTGACTTGGGTGAGCACGACCATCTTCTAACATTCCTAGCCCATTCCAAGTCACTGCAGGTAAATCGAATATCTTAAACGTAAAGTCTTGCTCGGGATGCTCTGCGAGCTTCAAAAAAGCCGCGTACATTTTTGCAGCATAGCGCAAACCTGTTGCAGATTCTCTTTCTATTTTATTGGTTTGGACTTCCCAAGTGAGCCAACGCGCTAATGACAAAAACTGTTTTGGAAAAGCAATTAAATTGTCTCTTCGTATTGTTATAGCTTGATTAATTCTGCCTATCATTTTTCGTGGAAAAGCAAGCCTACCATTAACCTGATTTAAATCTGTATTAAACTCTCTATCAACTTTCATTAATTGTCCCATAGCATTTAAATTTAAATATCAAACTCAGAGATTCTAACTTCACTAACAGAAGAGTTATTATTTGTTATAGGGTCCCAATATATAAATATTTAATGTCATTAGCACTCGATGAAATAGCTTATTTAATTCACCAAGGTGATACTCAATTGATTATGACTAAATCAAAGTGATTAACCGCTACAGCGTTACTTCTTATGTAGTTCATTAGACATAGCGACAATATCAGCCATTATGCGTTTCTCGCCCAATTCAGCGAGAAAATTCAAATGCTCAATCGCTTTTACTTTCTGCAAATTTTCAAGCTTATTCACACCACCAAGAGCCAACGCAGGAACGAACGCATACATTTCATCGGCTTCTAATGGGCCTAGGTTTTTTAGTGCACGCTCAAACAAAGGCTTTTCGTTAATGTCTTTTTGATCAAATGACTCTTTTCTTCGAACTGCAAAAAATAAGTCAATTGAACGTTCCTCCCCTCGCTCCTTTAATTTTTCAGAGTAATCTGTTGGAAAAATCATTCCAAAGTTTGAATTAACATCTATACTCTGACCTGATGTTTTCCCCCAAATAAGTAAATTTCCAAAAGCACCGCGACCAATTACATAATATTTATCAACTCCATTGTTTTCGCGTTCAGCGAATTCGGTACCCTCAAGCCAAGTTTGTAAAATTTCATGGTAATCCTGTGGGTTAACAATCCAAAAAATGCCATTACCCCAGCCACAAAAACCATACTCTTGCCAGTATTCCAATAAGCGCTCAGGGAGCTTATCTTTAAAAAAGTCAAGTGTCTCTTGTGTTGGCATTGTCGCTTTTATCGCGGGGCCAAAGCCTTTAAAATTGTAAAAGTTATCGAAAAATTTATTCGTCATTTAACCATTCTATTTCATCTGCCAATTCTTGATCCCATGAAAAATCAATATTGAATTCACCTGTTGGCTTCAAATAAAATACAGCACGATTCCACTTGTTCGAATCATTTTCAGTTGTAATTTCATGGAGCTGCTGAAAATCATTTACAATTTTTCTATCAAAATTTCTAAACTTAAATGAAGTAAAATCTGTATTTTTTTGATGAAAGCCGCCTTTCATCTTAAGTGCATCGTCTCCATAATACTCTACTTCAATTACAGCTTTTGACCATTCTTGCCTGCCTATATTTACTAACATATTTTGTGCGACACTGTTATATATATCATCAACGTTCATTTAATTTAGCCTCCAGGTTTATTCTTTAAATTCACAAACTCTTCAACACCGTCAATCTCATAAAATATATCAAAGGATGACGGGCGTTTACTATCATTCTCATAAATAGCTCGAATCTCCACTTCAACACTCTTAGGTGGCTCTTCTTGTAAAGCCTTTGCCCATTTATTTTCCATGCTCTTCCAAGCACCTTTATTGATATTGCCATCCATAGCAGCATAATTGATTTGCTCACCCGGACCATTAAAAATTGAAGCGATTAAATGTCCACCTTCATCGTCGTCCAGTCCAGATTTCATCTATGTTATAGCGCACAACAAATTTACCGAGGCGCTTTAACCTAACTTAGCAGCTTGATTATTTCGTAAATAAACTTAATAAAGACACTCATTCCAATGCCCATCATAAAGATATAACCATAAACTATAGCGACTCCTGAGCTTGATGGGTCAGACTGACTTCTTACACATAAACTACAACCAAATAAATAAATGAAAAAGTTCAAAAACATACAAAGAATATAACTATCGCCAAAGAGAGGTAAGAAACTTGCTAAAAATGCCAACGGGTAAAGGAGTAAGCTAGCAATATCGAAATGCGTAGCTGAGAGCCGACTTAATAAATAGCAACTTAACATACCACATAAACAGTAAAAACTAGGCCAAAGTTGTTTATACAAAAATTCAATGCTGAAATACTCAAGTATTGATTGTTCAGAGCCTGCTTCTATCTGATTTGCTGACGCTGTATTTTCTGCCGTTACATCAGCGAAAAAATAAGTTGAAATGGTGAATATAAGTATTTTTAAAATACCAAAAAAAAGAAAACTAGAAATTGTAAAACCGATTGCATCATTTTTCGTTAAAGGTTTATTGGCTTTACTTTCAACTATTTTGGCCAGAAAAAGGCCCAGTAAGCATATACTTGTAAAGAAAAGCAAGGCTTCAGGAAATTGTTCAATATAAAAGACCGACAAACCTGGAGCGATAAATAAATAACTAGCATCATCATTATCGACTGATTTAATCCCACTTCCTGTTGATTTCTTAAATAATGCTAAATATACAAACAATGGCTGTAACAGCAGCATTAAAATGCACGCATTCATTAATGACATAAACCATCCTTGTATTTTTTATCCCACTTTTTCGCATCAGCAATTAAAAGAGAACCATTTCCAATATACATACTTAATGTTTTTAAAGAATCCAGTATTCTATCCCAACCGTTTTCTCGCACCAAAGCGCTAATTTTTCAGATGCATTAATCAAACTTTTGCAGCTACTTCTCACGTTAAGTCAGAATCATTAATATCTATTAAATTACCCAATATTGAGCCAGAAACAAATAGGAGAAGCGCAAACACACAGAAAAAATAACTCTGAACATACTATTTCTCAATCAGTTTTATTCAGAAAGATGAATCATACAAGAAGGAAAAGGAGAACGTATGAAAGTCCCCTTTCTTGAATGGATTATGACTAGGCTCTGCAATTATCACCAAACGGGCATTTCCTGCCATTGTTTTATAGTTAACATCCGTGTTTATTTCACTCATAGTATTTCTCTATCCATTAATCAAAGCTCTTCAGTGAGCTCTTAGACATCATTTACACCAACCAATGCTGTCGCTTATTGTAGCTACCTCTTTTTTATGTTCGGTCAACCAAGACTCAATAGCTAATGACGATTTAAATTCAGACCCTGTACCTGGCCAGTAAAAATTTCCACTTTCATCAACACAAAGTGCTATATAGACAGGCTCTGAATTAAAAATAACATCTTCCCCAGCCTCAACATACATATCATAGTTTAAGCTCTTGATAGGTTTGCCTTTGTAAGTAGAGAGTACATCCGCATAATAAACATGCTTTTCCGAATTATCATCTTCTTGAAAAGCCTCTACTTTAGTGATTTTAACTTTCGCAAGAAACTGAACACTTTCTGATGCTACTTTGAACCCATTTAGCTCTAAGCTTTCAGTAACTTTAGCTAATACAGGCTTAGTTAAAGCCAAAAAAGCAAATACAATAATAAATATTTTTTTCATTAGGCCTCACTTCCTGCAACTGATGCATTTTGTGTATAAATAGGCAAACTCGCTGACAATGAATCAAAGCTAGTCGGAACTACAAAGTTATCCCATACATCCTTTTTATACTTTGCTACATTAACACTGTTACTTTGATGCCTTGAAATACTCTAAGATACGTGGATTTGCTTTTTTGCCATCAAATTCTGTCTCTCCAACTTCAGCAAAAGCTGTTTTCATCCAAAACGCAGTTGTCACTGGCATAATTGGAGGCTTTTAACTTTACTTAGCAAGGCCAAACCCGCTAGTTTCTCGTTAATCTTTTTGTGAGTTCGGCCATTTGGGTCTATTTTCCCATCTGGCCGCACCATACCTACAACTTTGCTTTGAAGCTGTTTTATTGCAGCAACTGTATTAGAGCTTTCTGGGCGGGAACCTAAACGTCCATCCACAACCAACACTTTTGTTGGTGAGATAAGTTTTAATAATTTATTTAAAGCGGTTTGAACTGTTTTAACATAGGCTGGGGTATTAACGCCACCTAGTCCAACAGATTGGGTTATTCTTATTGCTGACATATGAAAGTCCTTTTCTATAGTAGTGTCTTATTTAAAAATCTTCTCAGAAATAACTGAGCTTATGAGTGTTATTAAGTTCTGCACTAAATACAGCGTCTTACAGATTAATTGCTAATTTGAACCCTCTAAGTTAATTTCAGTGCCAAATGGGACTACTAAAGCTTTTTCAACCATATGCCTTACTTTCTCATCATTTAACCCCGAGAATGAATTAAATTGCTCTTTACTAAAAAGTGATGGTTTTTCAGCTTCATCCCTACTGAACTGTGCAAAAGGTGAGTTATCATAGTTCTCAGACACTTTAAAACCTTTTAATTTACTTACTTGAAATTCGAGGCTTTTTAAATCGCCCAGCCTTTTTACGAAATTAGTTATCTCTTCATCATCCTCTGGGTAATGGTATAAAAAAACTCCGTTTTCTGGTAAGTGATACTTTTTAACACATTCATCGCAGTACCAAGTTAAATCATAGCTATCATCTAGGAAATCAATTGCATATGGAATCGGCTTTATCCTGCTTTTATTTACAATACTTTTTGCTAAATGACTGCAAACTTTTTGTGCTGTAATGAATTTATCTATCTCTTCTTTTGTAGGCATTGTGTCACCGCTTTCATCTAACAAACATATAAAAAATTTTTTGCACGATAAACAATCGTAGGTTTACTCTTCAATCAATACCACGATAGATTTATTTTGCATTGAGGCATCTCTAAACGTAACAAAGTAGCGGTCGCGGACTATTTCATAAGCTTGCGGGTCAAGTTCACCAGCCCTATGCTCAATACTATCTACTAACGCTTTATTTTCACTGTTCTCAATATCGACTTCAAAATACTTTTCTAATAAAGGGAATAGGTCTTGCACCATTTCATTCGAAAAAAAGCCAAATGAACCACTGATGTAAGCATCTGGTCCAATTAATTGATAAGGATAATAATGAAAAGTACATACCGGCAGTAACCCTTGGCCACCCACAACAGCATCAAGTAACTCTATAGCAGGAATAAATGCTCGCATATTAAGCTCTATTGATTGCCATCTTGTCGCTTCATCCTGAGTAATATCAATTAACGCTTGATACGTTTGCTCATCGCTTAAGTTCGAGGTTGTGGGATAGACAGCTTCATCAACAATAAAAAGATTAATCACATTACTCATCATTTCTTCTCTAAATTAGTGGCTAAAAATTTAATCGTTAATTAAATATAACGGTAAATAAAGTGAGTCTGTTTGACACTGCCAGCCATGCATATCTTTACCCAATTTGGCCATGCTAAGCGCATTTAATGACATGACCGCATTTCCATCTTCTTTAAAGTCGCCGTATTTACATTCATCAGTATGCCATGCAATGACTTTATCAATACTTGATTGCCATAATAAATTATCACCTATAGAGAGACCTTTAATCGCCTCAACAAGCGGCACAATGCATTGTTGTACATCTTTATCTTTTGTTGATTTAGCCTCAGTCAGTGCGCTTTCTATTTCGTTTGTAGAAAGCACTTTGCCTGTGCCTATTTTTATTAATAAATGATCATATAGAAAAATAGCTTTCTTGGTCACACTGCTGGTTGTAAAGTCATCTGCATGTTCACGTAATTTATTAATTATTGTTTCATCGCCAAACAATAAAGCGACATTTAACTCTCCTTGGATTGTCCACTCATTGTTATGCCCTTTTAGCTCGGAATCAAAACCTGTTAAGTATGCAAATGGTGCCGCTTCTTTTAGGTAAAATTTTGCTTCATTATAGTTTTCTAAAACGTAATGTGCACATGCCAATTCTTTGTATTCTTCAGAAAGAACCCAACACGCTCTTTTTTTAGTGTCTACCCCAACAGATGGGTCATTCATATGTTTTAATCTTATTTCTAATGTAATAGGTGATTCTTCAAATAGTTCACCAAATTCGAAATCATAATTATTAAGTTTTAACATTCTTCTTTTCCTATGGAAGAGGCTGAATCTTCCCACCAATTATATTACCTTCGACCTCTTTAGCTTCAATTACTAATTTAGTTATCTTTGGGTCGTCATTTTTCATAGCTCTTAAAATATCTTTACCTAACTTGTTCTTCTCTTTGTATTTTTTTGACTTTTTCATCGACTCTAAGCTTTTTTTAATCCAAGGATCCGTCATCTGGTTACCTTTTTTGGCGCCAGTCATTAATTTAGCGCCAGGACCTTTAGCTTCAACAACAAAGTACTCTATCACTTTGCCATTTTCGTCTCGTTTTGCCCATACTTGGTCGACTCCTGGACCTGGCCAAAGCCCATTTCCATTGTGGCTGGAGGAGGTGGGTCTGAAAACTCTTTTTCCATATACATTGAAGCACCAAGCTCACCTTTAGCCTCTGTAATCTTTGCTTTAAAAGCACCTTGCCTCCTAGCTGAATCTCCTGCCGCAATTGAGTCTTTTAGCCGCGTTTCATAGTGTTTTTTATACTCTTCAACTGCTTTGGTATGTTTTTCAAGAGTCGCATCTTCGGATTTAGGCTCTTTCTTATCTTCTTCTGGCTTTTTGTTAGGAGAGTGAATTTTTCCTTTCATTAACTTGCGTGTAAACACCCTAACTTTCCGATCTTCAATGTCGGAATTATTAGGAACACTCTCAACCCCCCCAGCTTTTAACACATCAAATACATGGGTTAAACAACTTTGGTTAACAGGATCATATAGTGGTGTATCCAAGTTATCTGGATTCCAATCAGCTCTATCAAGAGCCATGTCGCCTTCTCTAAGTGGTTGCCTTTGTAAGTCACTTGCAGCTATCGCATTTGGTAACTTAATCGTCGATTTCTCAATCGATTTACCTGCAAAATCTTCCTCATCGTAACCGATGATAAGTGTATTGGTTCTAGTGCCATCAGCCTCAGTACCACCATGTTGGTGAGTTTTAGTCGTATCAAACTTTGCTTTGACCTGAATCGCAAAATGCATGTCACTACCATGACCGATTTTTAAAACTGTGGCAGCCCCTTCCTTACAACTAAGTCCAAACGGATCTACCCAATTAACCGGATTCGGCGCGTATTGGTAATGGTTTATGCCGCCTACTAAGCCAATGGGGTCTTGGTTTATAAAGCGTTGTTGTTTGGGGCTGTAATAGCGGTAGCGGTTGTAATGTAGGCCGCTTTCTTCATCAAAATATTGGCCTTAAAAACGTATTGGCTGAGTGAAGCTGTTTTCTTTATTAAAGTCAGTATTAGCTTCTGATTCTTCATAGCCGTACACATCGGCGTGGTTTTGCCATACAACTTCTGCGTTATTGTTTGTAACAAAACGTGGGGTGTTTAGTTGGTCTAGGTGGTAGTAATATAGTTCGCCTTAATAACCACTTGCTTTCAAGTCAATATCCAGTAATACCGTAAGATTTTTTTAACATATTTTGACATTGGATTTTGAGCGATTTCGAGTTCTCAGGGCGCGAACCTATACATCAATCCACGGCAAATGCGTTTATAGAAGGGGGCAATTTAAGTAATTTATTTAATGCTGTTTGTATTGCTTTTACATCAGCTGGATTATTAACACCACTCAGACCAACTGACTGAGTTATTCTTATTGCTGATATATGAAAGTCCTTTTCATGTTTAAAAATGCTATTTGTGATTATTTAAAAATGCTCTTCACTACATAAAAACATACACACTACTTTGTTATCAGTGTTAGAGCTGTGTGGCATCCATTTTACTTGGCGCTTTATTGCTATTACACGAAAAATTCTATCTATTAATTACATCAACTGAAATTTAGTACTTACTCACCAGAGTAAAAATTAAAATAGACATCTGACTTATAAATAAAAAAGAATTTAACGAACTCTAACTTAATTTAGAAATCTCTAAGAAAATCCATTTATAAAAGCCCAAGTCATCATTATCATTTTGGTAAGGCATAACTGCAAAGTCATAATTTAGAGCAAAAATTAATTCATCTATACTATATTACTTTTCTTCCTTATTTTCATAGGCTTGCTTTACCTCCTCCCATAATCGCATTGCATTATCAGAATAGTTATCCTGCCAGTGCTCTTCCAATACAGCCGAGTTATTGTATTTTAAAGTAAATGCCGATACATCTGCTCTCGTTAATGTATCTACATTTGGAAGCACTAATAGCGTTTTGCCCAATACCTAGGATAACTTTCAGGTAAACCTTCCCATGACTTAATTTGATTTATCACATCTATGTCAAGATCATTATATTCTTGACTCTCAATATCGAGGGATTTGTACCAAGCAAAATCTTCGTCATATTTAAAATCAATTGAGAAGTCGCCTTCGGATGTCATTTCAAATCGTGCTTTATTCCAAGGAACATCATTTTCATTCTTTTTCATTATATGAAAGAGTGCATAGAAAGCATCGGAAACTTTTGATTCATATGCAACTCCATTTCGTTTATTAACACTAAAATATTGGTAACTCTTGGAATCACTCTTATCCAAATATTTCTGAAACATCGTTACGGAAACATCTACTTTATCCATTAGTAATGTTAATGTGGCTATATCCCATTCATTAGGGAGGGCGTCAAACATCGCTTGCCCTATATGATTGTATATATCGTCGATTGTATCGAACATTTTGTATCCTTAGTTATCAAACTCTTTTTCTATTGGCTCATTATCATCAACCATATAAGTAGCAAAAAGAGTCTTCGGCGAAGTATTATCACCATCATATGTCACCGAAATCTCTACTTCTACTTCATTATCTTTATCTAACTCTTTTTCTATTTCTCTCCATTCAGCAAAGCGATTTTGGTCTTTTAGTTGAGGTACTATGTTTATTTTTTCTGCTGGACCTTGAAAAAGTGTACCAATTAAATGCCCACCATCATACATTGGATCATCGCAACCATAGCTACTTTGTTTCGAACTACGGTGTTTTTTTATCTCTTATCGTTTGATCTTTTATTGCTGACTTTGTGAGCTTACCTTTAACTTTTATTGTACGACCTTGTTCATCTGTTTCGTAAGTATAAATTGCAGGCTGACCATCATGAATAGAAGTTACCTCATAGATAGTGTTAGATTTAGGGTTTTCAAGTTCTTCCGCCCAGCTTCATTTCCCTCTTGGCTTTTCAGACGCACTTCCAGCCAGGATTTTTACAACTGGCTTATCTACTGTTTCATTCTCACCTATAGGCTTTTTAAAGTTGAGTTTTTTCGGTTTTTCTTGCTCTTTGGTTTTTTCTGGCTGATTGTTTGTGATTACAATATATACGCCAGACTCTTTACCCAAAACAGAATCATTAAACCTAAAATCAGATAATACTTTAGCATCAGGTTTTTCTCTAACAACTCACCAACTGTTGCTTCTTTTAGCTCCACATCATTATTAAAATTTCCCTGCTTCTTCCTTAGCTTAGTTAGCTCTCCCAAGTTTGGTTCTGAAGCGGCAAATAGGGCCTGATAATAATCTGGCTTTAAACCGTATTTCATTGCCTTTGAAACATCGAAAAATGGAGATTCATGTGGTGTCATAGGCGTACTTTCTAATGGGCTTTCAAACCTGACCAGCTTTGTATCGCTTGAAATATGTTCAACTATTTTCCCTGACGCACCTATAACAGGGGTTAAAATATTAGTAGACGTACCTTCCTTACAACTAAGTCCAAACGGGTCCACCCAATTCACCGGATTCGGCGCATATTGATAATGGTTTATGCAACCTACTAAGCCTATCGGGTCTTGGTTTATAAAACGTTGTTGTTATGTCGTGTGGTATGAAGAACGGGCCTAACTACATTAATATTGAGCCGAATGGTACTTTAAGTGTATCTCGTACATATGCATCATTAGTGGCTGGAGTAATACCAGATAATAAAAAGAACGTGTTGAAATCTAAATAAACGTTCAACTCTCCTTCAACAGCCTCAAATGGGTTATTATCTAAATCGCCCGAATTTTTAAAGCCTAATATATCAAAGCAACTTTCTATGTCGCTTAAGTCCAAGTTCAAGTTACGTAGAAACACAAAGTGTTCATCCCCATCATCACTTGCTGGTAAATGAAATAAAAAAACGCCTTGCTTTGGTACTTTATATTTCTCAATACAGCCCATACATAACCATGAGCAAGTATAATAGTCATCAGTTATTCCTATTACGTAAGGTACTGGATCAATTTTTACCTTTCTATCAACCTTCTCTTTTAAATGCCGACACACTTTTACTGGCTTGTTAAAAGGATCTGGAGCAGTGTCATAGCGATTCATTAAATGTTCCTGCTTTTAGAATAAATATAATAGAACTCGGTTTATAGATTATTAATTTTTAACCCATTCGATATCCCATATGCTAATACCAAACTGTGCTGAGAATTAACCAAACAAGCATAAAGATTAACACGGGAGCAACCTTGAAAATGACTTGTGGTAGGTAAGTAGATTGATTCCAAGTAACTAGAACCCTATCCTTTTTAGGTAATTCTGACACCACCCTTAGATAAGCAACCATATACGCTACAGAAGCAATCAGCCAAAGTAATATACCGCCAATTTTAGCTAACTCAGCAAAGTGTAGCGAAATAGGGAAAGGTAAAAGAAATACGGCAACATATATGAGCGCATAAAGTTCAACTTTACGCTTTTGTTCATCATTAAAAAACAAACCTTCTCCTATTTGCAAAACTCGGCTCAATGCAAGAGCTCTCTTTAATTTTGATATATCGACAACATTTCACTGAATACACTTTTATTAGACAAAATCGCTGAAATATCCTTCACTCTCTTTAAGCTCAAAAACTTCAAAATCATTTTCCCACCTACAAATACTTAACCCATCGAATTCCAAACTCGGGTTTTTCTTATTGGGAAAAGTGAATCGCACTTCTTGTGAACTTAAATCACCATTCAGAGTAAGCAATTTTTCTTCTATCTCTTTGAATGGTTCAATACCTAGTTGTTTTGTGTTCCATAAAACATACGTTTCTTCATTACTTAAAATTGTAATGCGCTGTAATACAACATCATGAACAAACATATCACCAGGCTTTTTTGACGTTATTAATATTTCGGGCATTGAAAAATGGCCATTAGCATCCGTTACCGTTTCATCAATTTCAACAACTGAGTGAGCATAAGTTAACTCTCGACGTATTCTTACTCCATTTACCGGCTCTCCATAATTCAAAATACAACCCTTAACCTCAGAGCACATATGAACATCGTATTTTTTCATTAAGCCAACCATATGCTTAAACCTCCCTTTAATTCACGTCTAAAAATTGTATAGTCGTAATTTCGAATCTAATTTCTATTTCTAGATACTGCTTTTTCAATGACTTATAAAGTGGAAATATCGACCACCTGTCATTTTCTAGCGCAAGTTATTTTCAGAGTCTCGCCTAATGTATCTCCATAACCCATAACGGAAATACCTTATTTCTTAAAATCATCTACAGAGGGTAACTGACTAGAACTCAAATCATCACAAAGCCAATACTCTTTCTTACCGCCTTGGACTAACGTGACCGATTTTTCTTTTATATTCATACCTAGTTCTTCACTGTGATAATCACTCAGTGTTAATTTATTTTCACCGACTTTAAACTCCATACTATGTTCTGTAACCAACGGGCGGTGATAGCTAAATTTACCGATAACAATTACTTTTTCAGGCATTGAGTGCTTAAATTGCGAATGACTAAATTGCTCAAGTTCAAAAAGGCCTTTCTGCTCCTTAACTACCACACGGATCTTGGTTGGCGTATCTGAATGGCACTTAAAAATAACAACAAAGTCACTTGGATTCGCTTGGCACGCATTAATACACAATAGCGGCAAAGTGAGCAAAACAGAAAAAAGCTTATTTTTTATCATACTTGTCAAAGGCCTTTTTTAATTTAATATCATAATTATTTTGGGCGTACTGTGAGCCATTGTAACTTTGGGCAAATGCAGCCCAATTCAATGTTCTGAGATACTCTTCTAAACCTTTACTTTTAACGAAGTTCACAAATGCATCTAACTGCTTCCTTTGCGAATTAAACATTGTTTTACAAAAGCCTCTACACTCGCAAATCCTGCAGCTCTAAAATTAAAACCCATAATCTGAAAACGCCCCCATGAAGTTGATTTTAAAGCTTCTGTTGCATCCAACTCCATAGCCTTTTCAAGCCTTTTATACTCTAGAGCACCTCCAACATATAAGCTTCGATTCCAACTCCTACTAGAAACAGAAGGGTGACTCGAATCATACTGATGGTTTGTGAATCGCGAGAAAATATGCGCTTCATATAAAACCTTTGGTTTTCCGTTAGGTAAAAAGGCATCACCAGAAGATTCAACCTCAGCTACAGCTTTAATCGCAGCAACTTTACAATTCAATGTCTTAGCAACACTCAAAAAGTCAGATTCAGTTAACTCTTGAACATTCGATGATGCCAATGGTAATTTAAAACGTAATTGATGGCTTTTAATTATTAGTTTCTCGTTAATCTTTTTGTGAGTTCGGCCATTTGGGTCTATTTTCCCATCTGGCCGCACCATACCTACAACTTTGCTTTGAAACTGTTTAATTGCAGCAACTTTTTTAGAGTTTTCTGGGCGGGAACCTAAACGCCCGTCCACGACCAATGCGTTTATAGAAGGGAGCAATTTAAGTAATTTATTTAATGCGGTTTGTATTGCTTTTACATCAGCTGGATTATTAACACCACTCAGACCAACTGACTGAGTTATTCTTATTGCTGACATATGAAAGTCCTTTTCATGTATTTATTTTCAAAGCCATTTCATATTAACGTTCGACGAAATGGCCTATTTAGTACCTGTTGGATACCCAATTTAGTATTACTTAGTTGAAATGATTAACCGCTACAGCGTTACTTCTTATGTAATTCATTAGACATAGCGACAATATCAGCCATTATGAGTTTCTCGCCCAATTCAGCGAGAAAATTCAAATGCTCAATCGCTTTTACTTTCTGCAAATTTTCAAGCTTATTTACACCACCAAGAGCCAACGCAGGAACGAACGCATACATTTCATCGGCTTCTAATGGGCCTAGGTTTTTTAGTGCACGCTCAAACAAAGGCTTTTCGTTAATGTCTTGTTGCTCTAATGCATCCTTTCGCATAATAGCAAAAAATAAATCTACCGTTAAATCTTCTCCATCCTCATTTAAGTCCGAAGTGCCATCAGTAGGGAAAATCATACCAAAACTTGGATTAATGGTAATACTTTGACCAGATGTCTTCCCCCAAACAATGAGCTTTCCAAAAGAGCTTCGACCTATCACATAATAATTATCAATACCGGCTTTTTCTCGTTCTGCAAACTCAGTATCTTCAAGCCAAGTTTGTAAAATATCATGGTAATCTTCTGGATTTACTAGCCAGAGAATGCCATCACCCCAGCCACAAAAGCCATATTCTTGCCAGTATTCCAACAAACGCTCAGGAAGTTTGCCTTTAAAAAATTCAAGCGTTTCATTGGTTGGCATTGTCGCTTTTATCGCGGGGCCAAATCCCTTGAAGTTGTAAAAGTTATCGAAAAATTTATTCATCATTCAGTCGCTCTATTTCATCTGCCAATTCTTGACCCCATGAAAAATCAATATTGAATTCACCTGTTGGCTTTAGATTAAATACAGCACGATTCCACTTGTTCGAATCATTTTCAGTCCTCGCATACAGCCCATAAAACTTAGTCTTATCTCCATAATTAACCTTCAAGTTAAACCTTTAAATTTACAGTATCTATCTCGTAATCAACCTTGTGCTCAACTACGAACTTGTAAGGTTTTTTACGTATTCTTATAGCAGTTAGCATCAATCCGGCCGCAGGCTATTCCTCCACCTCTAAACGGTGACACTCAAGTGGAGAAAAACCTGTATTTTCAATCTTAATTAAACAATTCATATTAACTACATTCTGACTCAACAAAGAGAGTTCTAAGTCAAATGTCAGAGTTTGTGAATTAACATTCAGATTGTAGATATCTAAAAATGTTAATTTTTTAAAATCATGTGTCACCTTTAACGCTTCATCATACACGTTACATATATTATTTCGTTTGATAAGCGCATTACTACCCGCTTCTAGAATCTCTAGTCTTAAACAAGGGAACTCGCTATCAGGATGAAACTTAAGCCAACGAAACAAATTGTCATTGACCCTTTCTACATTCATCTCAATAACATCAAGGCTAACATACGTTTTGTCATCATTACTTAAAGCATCGGTACAAGAAAAAGTAAAAATCAAACAAACATTAATAAATAGCTGTTTCATCATAAACCTAAAACGTCCATATTTTTTAAGTACGTTGCTAATATTCTCTCCCAATATATCTAGGTTAAAATAACTTACTTTCCTAAATCACATCCATCAATTTCCCGTAGTGTTTTTAATAAAATATCATTGCCATTTCTAGAGATGAAATTTGCATGTAAATATAACCTATCTTTTTCACTTTGGTAAAAGTCACTGTTAGAGATCTCTATTAAGTAACTTTTAACTAGTCTTGATTCAATACTTTTAGGGCTTTTAAAAAGCATTGAACCCACCAATCTGCCTCTGGATTTTAAAGCAAAAAATGCCGAGAGATTTGCCATAAAATGAGTTAAATCGTTTTTAGTAATTTCTAAAGACCCTAAAAAATCTATGAAAATTCTATCGAAAACCTTAGCGTTGGTATTACTCATTCTCAAAAATGATTCTACATGGCCTCCAAAGTTTGCACCGTGATTATGTTTTTCAAAATCAGGGGTTTTTACAAAATAATTTTTTTCTCCACGAAAAAAGCTATTTGACTCATTTTTACCTATCGAAACTTCAAATAAATTTATAACCATATAATATCTCTATTCAATACTAGTTAGAGATTCTAATACTCAATTACTTCCTTGCTTATTTTATTATCATCTAAAAAGCTAAAAAATTTCTCTTCTGTGTCTAATTCATTTATTTTTCCAACTTTAATTTTTTCATAAAACCACTTTGTATTAGTGGCTTCAAAAAATTCATCCCAATCATCTAACTTAGGGTCATCTACAGCCATAGTTCCTCCCATTAGGCCATGTCCACATCCTTCTAATAACAAAACCTTATTATTTTTAAATGAGTAAGCGATCAATTTAGGCCAATCACTGCTATTAGTATTTTTTTTTTGCCTATGGTCCACTTCAGAAATTATGTAATAAAGATCTTTCATTCTGGTTTCTCTTTAATTATTTCAACACTATCAAACTTAATTTTTCTTCCATCTGCATGTAGTTGTACTGCCCCACCATCGCCATATTGTGTATATGCCTCAGCGAAAGGTTCTAGTTTTGTTTCATCTGTATCAGCTTTCCAATAAGGTATTCTAGCTGTACTTCTCCATTTTCGAATAATTGTAATGTGTCAAACTCACCTCTTAAACGAGCATCACTCCATGAGCCATCTCCATTTTCATCAGGACCAAATTCATTACCTTTGATCTGAAATGCGTCACGAGCCTCTAACCCACTATTATATTTTATAAACCCAAAGTAAGTGGTTGGTGCAGAAAGGTTCTCAATTGTCATGGGAGCGAACTTATTAACTTTTCCATTATCATCTTTATACCTCATATACCTATACCCAGTACTTGATATTGTTGCATCCGGGCCTGACGGTCCGACATAAAAATCAGGCTTTCCTTCCTTACAACTCAACCCAAACGGATCCACCCAATTAACCGGATTCGGCGCGTATTGATAGTGGTTTATGCCACCCATTAAACCAATGGGGTCTTGGTTTATAAAGCGTTGTTGTTTGGGGCTGTAATAGCGGTAGCGGTTGTAGTGTAGGCCGCTTTCATCATCAAAATATTGCCCTTGAAAACGTATTGGCTGAGTGAAGCGGTTTTCTTTATAAAAGTCAGCATGGGTTTCTGGTTCTTCATAGCCATACACATCGGCGTGGTTTTGCCATACAACCTCTGCGTTTTTATTAGTTACAAAACGTGGGGTATTTAGTTGGTCTAGGTGGTAGTAATACAGTTCACCTTGTTTAATCAGTGCGACCGGGTGAAATTGATTGGGAAAGTTGATGTACCAGGTATACTCGCCGTGCTGGTATTCACCTATTAGCTGGTCGTTATCCCAAATATAATCAATCTTGCCATGTTCAGTCTGCTTAGCAATACGACGACCGAGTGAGTCGTAGTCAAAATCGCTATCGCCAAAATGGGTTAGGCAATAAGAGCCAAAATATCTGCAAGGCTTAAGCCAAATAGCCCAAGCCTATAGAACATCCGTGTTGTTAAAGAGCGATTTTAATTATGAAAAAGCTTTTCGTATAAGTGCATCATGATCAAGTACTTCGATTTGACCAAATTGCGCCAATATAGATAAGTGAACAAAAATATTTACCTTGTTAATATTGTCAAAAATAGCTTCTCCACCAACAATTAAGCTCGGTTCAAAACCAAACATTTCGTCTGCCTTTAATTCACCAAATTTTTTGATAGATGGTTCAAATAAGTAAGATCTAGATTTATCTTTAATATCAAAATCTTTAACGTTTGCTCCACCAAAAAAGATCTCTAATGAAAAATCATTCTCATCACGAGCATTCCCATCTTGCTCAATAATCCAACCTCGCCGAGTATTAACTTCATATTTATAACCGGTTTCTTCACCCCAAATATATAAATTTCCAAATGCACTTCGTGCAAAAACATGATAGATATCATTATCTGGAATATCTGTATGTTCTAACCATTCATCTAGGGTATCTTCATAATCATCAGGGTTAACAATCCAAAATAAACCTTGTTTAAAGCTACAAAACCCATATTCTTGCCAATATTCTAATAAACGATCTGGGAGCTTATTTTTAAATTTTTCTAATGTTATTGAAGAACAGCTTTCTTGCTGCTCTGGCATTCCAAAATCTTCTAAAAAGCCCTCAAAGTCCTCATCTAATTTAAATTCGTGCATCTTTCCGCCTTACTTACAACGTGATAATTCTACATTCATTTTTGCATCTGGCCCGTGCAAATCCATGGCTTGCTTAGCTGCTTTATCCATTCCATCAACTCGATCGGCTTTCGCCCATTGTGAACAATGGTGAATAATTAAGCAGTGACTATAAAACAAAGGTTTTTAACACAGAAAGTGAAAAATGATATTGTCTGAATCAAAAAAAAAAGATAATATCCCTAAATTAAGGACTAAATCTAGATAAGGAATATCATGATTAACACCCAAGAAAAACCAACAATCCCCTCTCCAATAGATTTAATAAGCAGGTTAATCAATCAAGAATCTTCTTTTGAAGTTACTCTTTTTGATAAGTTTGGAAATAATTTTACCGGCAGGTTAGAAGAGTTAAGTGAAAAGAGTAACACTGTACTCATATCTGATAAAGATAAAAACAAAACCATTTTTGATTTAAATTATGCAACACACGTAACAATTAAAGACCAAAATTCAACAGTAAATTTATTTAAAAACTTAGAAACCAAACAGCCAACATCAGAAATAATTGATATAGATGAAATAATAAATTTAACGTCAGAAATGTTTAAATCAAGTTATGATTTAGAATTTAAATTCTTTGCTGATAAATATAATAACAATATTGAGGCTGAAAAAATTTCTATTGTTATCGATTATTTAACAGAAAACATAAAAAAATTAACTAATGATGACTTTACATTATCAGCAATAAATAAAGTACACACATTCCACATTAAGAATGACGAAATGTCAAAGTTTAATTTGAAGCTCAACAATAAAACTATAACAATAAAAATTAACTACTCAGAGCCTCTACCACACAGCATTAATCAACTTATCGAAAAAGGACTTAATAGAACTTTGTAATTCATTAAGTTAAATCATTAATAAACATGTCAAATAAATAAGGAATGACAATGGGACTAAGAGAGAAAAAAGCAGCAAGAGAATTTGAAAAGAATCGTTTCGATTCACTTAAAAGACAAATTTTCGAAGCAGCCAAATTCGAATTTGATATAGAAGTAAATTGGGAAACGCTTGCTATTGATGATTACGCTCATTTATATGATCAAACTTGGCCTATGATCTATTTTGAACCAACCATAAAAGCATTTAAAGAAATGTGTTCTGATGAATTTTCTAAAGAAGCGATAGAAGAAGATTTGAAAAAATTAATCATTCAAAACTATGGTAATGTTCATAATGCTAACCACTTTGCAACATACAGCAAGGGTATTTTAACCTTAAATCATTCACCAATATTGAATGCGGCGAATCAAATAGATGAAAGAGCTGAATCAGTACAGAATGCTATAGAAAAAGAGCTATAACATTCTAGTTATAGACTAAAATGTAATGATCTACATTTAGTAGATCATTACAACAATCAATTTAAAATAAAGATTTTATTTTATCAGTATAATCAGACGCTCTTCGAGTCATCTTATGACCTGTTTCAATATTTAAAGTATTATCAGATAAAGTAAAGTTATTTTTTGAATCTAAAAAGTCTTGCTTAGCTGTTATTTTAATCTTTTTTAACTTTGCTAATTCTTCTTTATAATCTTCATCACTTCCACATATAGATGTTATTGCCTCAAGTGCCGCAACGGTTCGTTGACCTGAATGAGAAATAACCCACTCACTCTTATAGTTATCTTTATTAAGCTTTTCACCATTACTACTAATCATATTCTTATAGCTATCCCAGTCTACAGTTACATCTAAAGCTGAATTTCCACAGCTAGATTTTACTTTACTCACTTCAGCTAGAATATTACTGTCAACGTTCCTCATTGCTTTTTTATCTTTCACTGACGCATATGATGTTGAGCTAGCCATTAATAAAACCATACCAAATAACAATTTATTTTTCATAACCCTTCCTTTTGTATTTAAAACATAAACAGAAATATACTATACATCAAAAACACAAAAAAATTACCAAAAATATTAAAAAAGTTACTTTATTCATAGATGAAATTAAAATTTCGACACTAAGATTGAAATATTACTTGCACAGTGAAATGCATTTTTTTTACTATTGAATGCACACTACCTCAAGCTAACTTTAGGTCAACACCTTGGAGAAAATTATGTCAGATAAGAAACTTATTGATGCAAACCTAGCGGTTGGCTTTGTGGCAAAACGCAGTGGCGTAAAAGTTTCAACCTTGCATTTTTATGAGTCGAAAGGACTTATTCGCAGCTGGCGTAATAACGGTAACCAGCGCCGCTATAAACCCGATGTATTGCGCCGAATTGCCGTTATAAAAGCTGCACAAACCATGGGCATAACTCTTGAAGACATTAAACAAACGTTAAGCACCCTACCCGAGCAACGCACACCCACTAAACAAGATTGGGCAGCTCTTTCTAAAGTTTGGCAAACGCAATTAGATGAACGCATTCAATACATGCAGCGATTGCGCGAGCGCGTTAATGGTTGTATTGGTTGCGGCTGTTTATCAATGGCCAAATGCCCTATCTACAACAAAGATGATTATTTAGGTGAAGATCAAAGCGGCGCTGTGCTGTTAGAAAGAGATTAAAGTTTAGCTTTGCGCAGCTCACACATACCGTAAATAGCAAACGTATGCTCAGGCGCCTCTTCTATCTGAATATCAACTGTTTGTGGGCTGTTTGATAGATCGCAAACAAGATCACCAAGCAACCCTTTAAGGGTATTACTATTTTCATGAATTGAAATACTTGTATACCAAAGCACAATACCTTCGGGAGTGCCATTTTCAAGGTAGATATGTTGAATAAGCGAGTCATTATCAAACATTTTTGCAGGTTTAGCTGTTCTTATTAGCTTTTCATCAAAGCGGAAGCGGCCATTCTCATCTGTTATCGTCTTATCAATGTATTCTTTACCATAAGTAAGCAAACGGGTTACTTTTTGCTTTGCCACCGGTTTACCATTATCTAGTAAAACCCCTTGAACTGGAGCAGATAACAAAAAATCACTTTTATTGAACAAACCAAACATGCCTGCGAATACCTCAGTTGAAGTAAAAAGAAAAATAGCGATAAATGCTAACCTAACAAAGTTCACTACCACACGGCTTCTCTATTTACTTGACAATCGACTGGATCTAAATAGGGTTTTAGCTCCTCAGGGAATCCATGTTTTTCGGTTATGTCTTTATCTATTTTGAAGTAATGCTCTATCGATTGATATAAGTGAGTACCAAGCGGGATGGATGTATCCATAAAGGTCATAGCTGTGGCATATGCCAGTGAATCCCACTCACGATTTGAACCACCAACGTAAAATGTTGGCTTAGTGAAGCGATAATGTTTAGGGTATTTTAACGGCACCATGAGTGATACAAATACACGTGAGCCACCACGGGCTGAGCCGACATTACGCTGATTTGCACCATAGCAAACAATGTCTTCATAAGGTAAATAAAACGGTTTTCTAAACAAAGTATGCGGGGTTTTTACGAGGCCGGTATGGCGATTAAAGTAAAAATTATCTCGGTGCGCTAATATAGCGCGATGTTTCAGCATATAAAAACCGACGATAAACATAGGTGCATATATAGCAAATGGCACCCATCGATAGTCGCCCCACACAAAACCAATAACAACCAAATCAACGAAAAAAAACATAACTGCAGCGACCATTAACAGGAAACTTAGAGCAGTAAATAAATTTGACCAGCCTCCAAACCATGAAATAGCCAATTGCTTACCATCATTCTCTACCCAATGTCCCTCAAGTGTTGAGCCACTATCTGGGGATTCAAGCTCTGCTGCATATTGATCAGTAAAACGCTTACTTTTAAAGGTACGAGTTTTAAAGCTGCAGCCATTGAGTACTTCTGCTTTTTTTAATCGCGTTTCATAACTGTCTTTATGTAAATAGTCTCTTGGTAGTTGCTCTGTATAGGTTTGTCTATCATCAAAATATTTACTACTATTTTCGGCTCTCCTTCTACTTTCTGCAGCTTTTTCAGGATTATCTCTTCTAAATTCTTCTAATCGCACCACATCTTCTTCATCTAAGGCGAGCTGTTTAATGGTTTTATCTTTTGCTCTTGTTGGGTCTCTACCAGGGTTTTCGGCGCACCACTGGTTAATTGCGTTGATACGGTTTTCTCTTTTAATTTTTTCTCGTTCTTCATGAGTTAAACCGTCGTTTTGTTCAGCAATATAGCGTTTAAGCTCCTCATCACTAATAAGGTTATCGATTAAATCATCCAGTTTGTTTGATTTTAATGAGCTTTTATCATCACTAGTCATTGCTATCTACATTCCTTGTTTTAACCATTCCATTTTAAACTTTTTAAATCTCAAACACCCACTGCTACTTGTCTTAATAGACTTCGCTACCACACGGCCTCTCTATTCACTTGGCAATCTGTAGGATCTAAATAGGGTTTTAGCTCTTCTGGGAATCCATGTTTTTCGGTTATGTCTTTATCAATTTTGAAGTAATGCTCTATCGATTGATATAAGTGAGTGCCAAGCGGGATGGATGTATCCATAAAGGTCATGGCTGTGGCATATGCCAGTGAATCCCATTCACGATTTGAACCACCTACATAAAAAGTGGGCTTAGTGAAGCGGTAATGTTTAGGGTATTTTAACGGCACCATGAGTGATACAAATACACGTGAGCCACCACGGGCTGAGCCGACATTACGCTGATTTGCGCCATAGCAAACAATGTCTTCGTAAGGTAAATAAAACGGTTTTCTAAACAAAGTATGCGGGGTTTTTACAAGGCCGGTATGGCGATTAAAGTAAAAATTATCTCGGTGCGCTAATATGGCTCGATGTTTTAAAGTGAAATAACCCAAACCAAAGAGCGTCACATAGATTGAGGCCATCACCCAAAAATATTCAAACCCATTCGCAATTAACGCATATACATGAAATAAGAAAACCATAAAAGCGAGTGTTTCAAAGAAAAAGCCAAGTGCTGTAAATAAGTTAGACCACCCTCCAAACCATGAAATAGCCAACTGCTTACCATCATTCTCTACCCAATGCCCCTCAAGTGTTGAGCCACGATTAGGGGATTCAAGCTCTGCTGCATATTGATCAGTAAAACGCTTACTTTTAAAGGTACGAGTTTTAAAGCTGCAGCCATTGAGTGCTTCTGCTTTTTTTAATCGTGTTTCATAACTGTCTTTATGTAAGTAGTCTCTTGGCAGCTGTTCGTTATAGGTTTGACTATTCTTACGGTACCTACAACTATTTTCGGCTCTCCTTCTATTTTCTGCAGCTTTTTCAGGGTTATCTCTTCTAAATTCTTCTAATAGCACCTCAGCTTCTTCATCTAAGGCGAGCTGTTTGATGGTTTTATCTTTTGCTCTTGTTGGGTCTCTACCAGGGTTTTCGGCGCACCACTGATTAATTGCGTTAATACGATTTTCTCTTTTAATTTTTTCTCGTTCTTCATGAGTTAAACCGTCGTTTTGTTCAGCAATATAGCGCTCAAGCTCCTCATCACTAATAAGGTTATCAATTAAATCATCCAGATTGCTTGATTTTACTGAGCTTTTATCATCACTACTCATTGTTACTCCTTTATTTGCTGCACTTATTCTGTATTGTTTTACAACTCAACTTATTAAAGCTTAGATCTTTATAATTTAGCTTTATAAATGAATGATGGCTTTGCTAGTTTCTTTGCCAATGCGGTGGCTGAACTCGCGATCATCGCCCCAAGAGAAGAACCCTGGCTTTTCACCTACCTTGTAATATTCGATTGGTAAACCATAAAGACTATTAAAGCCCTGAATTGTAGGTTGACCTTTACCTTCTGGGTACACTGTTGCCTCTAATTTAAGTTCGATTTGATCACCAGGTTTTAATCCAAGCTCTGCCAACAAAATGTGATTATTAATTTCTGCCTGCCAACCCGTTCGAGCAGGCTGCAACGCCCACATACTTTTAAGGAAAATAACCGAATCTAATGGAATTTCAGTAAAGTGTTTATTCTTGCTATATCTTGCTAGTCTAGTGTCATAATCAGTTAGTAATGATGCAGCATAATAATTCAACATTCCCTTGTCAGGAGGGAGCATTCGCCAGCTAAGCTTTGTATCAACACCTTCTTTCACTGCAGCTACGGGAGCCGTTAAGCCCATTGAGACTGTTTTAGCGTGTTCATTTGCAATCACTTTTGTATAAGGCTTGTAAAGTACGTTGTATATATCAAGAAGTGCTAAATCTGGGCGATTTCGCCATTGTTCTGCTCGTACACTTGTTGAACCATCATTAATAAAAGCAGCCTTACCCCACGGGCATGCATGCAACCAAGCTTCAACATCTGATTCACTAAAATAATAAATAAGCCCTGCTGCAATGAGAATGATCACTAAGCCTGCAATACCAAATACGGCAATTAATGCAGATGCCCCTTTAGTGACAATAGCAATGCCCGATGCTGCGGTCATACTTAAAAAACCTAACGCCATAATGGAATTAGCCGTAGCTAGACCTACATTACCCTTGTTATATTCATTAACGGCATCTCTTACAGCCACATAGGTACTAATCGCACCTGCAAGCAATGTCGCTACATTGGCGGCGTAAAATAACCTCACTTTTGCAGTAATTACACTGACTCTTCCTCTTAATATTTTTTTAGTAAACTCACTAGCTGGCACTTTGTTTTTGGAGAAAAGTTTCAATTGTTCAGAGCTTGGCATACCATAACGCCGCTCAACGAGGTCTTTACCTATGTTCACCATTACATCAAGTAAATCAGCAAACGCTGATGTTTTATCCATGGCACTCACGCCATCACCCGTTATTACGGTATAAAAGTTAATGGCCTCTAACCCAGAAACAAACGGCAATATACCAATACTGACTGAGCCTACTTTACCCTGATGCTGTTTGCCAAATGCTGTTTGTGCGTATTTTTTGAGAGACTTATTATGATCTTTATAACCGGCTAAATCCCAATCTGTTTTAAGCTTTTTATTTTCAAAATCATTTATATCACTTTTTAATTTTTTCTCTGCTTTTTCTAAAGCTGCTAGCTTATTTTTATCAAGCGCAACCATTTTTTTTATTACTTTTTCTCTGGCGCTATCTGCTTGGTAATATTGCTTAGTAACCATAGCCTCAAGTTCATTTAAAGAGCCATCTAAACTGGTAATAAGGTCTAACCGAGCGGGTATGGTTACTTTATCGTTAACTTTAAGTTTAACAATCGGTCGCGTTCCACCATTACCAGGGTAACTGCCCTGACTCAGTGCATCATCTATGCCTTCGGTTATTTTATTAAACTCTAAAATGCGTTGTTCAGCTCGCTTTGCACGGCTGTCAAAATTAAGCGGCACAACAGAATCGGGCAAGTTGCCTTGATAATAGTCGTTTACATCAATATCTATCTCAACAAGCAAGTCGTCTGAGATCATATGCGCTAAATGCATTATTTTTTGATACGGGTTGTACGACATCGCAACTGACTTAATACGAGCCTCACTATTAAGCATGTCTAGCCCAACATTTTTCAGGGTTGATAAATGCGCGCGAGTAACACTACTTTTTGTTTTTGCTTGTTTAAGCAATGTTTTGTAATGCTCTAATTCTTTATTTTTTTGTTTCAGTTGCCTGTTTAATTGTTCAGTGATGTCATCGCCATCAATCCCTTGATTACGCGCTTCTTGAATTAGATCTTCGCGTGATTTTTCAGAGCTTTTAATTTCGTTTTGTTTATTTTCTATCTGTTCTTCTAAATTCTTTATTTGCCGCTGAACCTTATTACTTTCTCGCTGTAAGCTCGATTGCTTTTGCATGCGAGCAGTAAACACATCTTTAATTGTTCCGCTACCTTGAGACATTGAATATGTAGCAGAGGGGACTTCCATAATAATATTAAAAAAGCCCCATACAGCTTGACTGCTTCGCCTAAATACTTGCGTTAAATCACCTTCAATGTAACCATCTAGCCCATCGTCGTTGCTCTCAAGGGCATAAAACTCATCCATATCAAAATCGATATTTTTAGGGTCGTCAGGGTCTCTAAAATTTAGGTAGTCAGTTAAGCCTGGATTACTACACTTTTCGTCAGGAAAAAGTAACTTGTGTAATTTCAATAAGTTTTCACGATTACTAGTGTCTTCAGGGTGGGTACCTAACACTTTTAAAATGATATGCTGGCCTAAGTCATTACTGTCTATTTGTTTAAGCTTTTGTGCGTCTTTTTCATACACTACGCTTGAACGAAGCAAGTCTGCCGTTAAATCTTTAAGTGGGGCTAATACATCGCACATTAGTTGATACATATCGAGCCTTCGATTGCCCGTGTGATATGCATAATCCCTTGTACATTGATAAAAACTAGAGGCGCTATCTTCGTCCTCTATTATATCTTTTACATTGGCTCTTAATTCATTGATATATTCGCCTAACTCGAACACTTTTGCTGTAGCTAAAAATTTTCTGAAAGCAGTTTTATCAAATTTGTTATCTACCCATTTTTTATAATCAGCAGCGATATCTTGCTCTTGTTCAGAAACACTGTCTTCACCAAAAGTTGCTAACTTATCTGAAACAGACTGTGGAAAAGCAAAAAAAGTTTGTTGAACAAACGATGCTAATTCAAGCTGCCCTCTTTGTTCTTTTGTGAGTTCAGCTACACTCGACACCATTTGTCCATTTGCGACTTGCTCTATCGGCAGTGAACTAATAACTGAACGCGTTAATGTTATATCCGCTGCAGCTTGGCGTACTTTGCCTATCTGGTCAGGAATAACTGGGCAATACACACCCGCTTGATTAACAACATCAAGCACAACATGCTTAGGTAGTTTGGCGCTATTATAGCCTTGTTCAAAATCGCCGAGTTTATCTAACGTGAAAAGCCTATCACCTCGTAATATTTGCGCATCACTATTATTATCGCCGGGTTTAACTGGCTCGCCATAATTTAATCTTGGATCTTCAGGGTTAAGGCCGCCAAAAAGCTCTATTTGCTTCCAAGACCATTGCACTTCCGAATAAGCTACTTGAACCTCACAGGTTTGCCCATTTAGTTTATAAGGCACAATAACTGTTTTGAGTTCTTCGCCCGTTGCATCTCTGTAACCTTTATTTTGCTTCCACGTCATGACGCCTTTTTGCCACGCAAGATTAACATCATTAAAACGTGTCACGTTTTGCTCAGTTGTAACCTTGAGTTCACGCCATAAATGACCATCAACAAAAATGTATAAGTAACCATCTCTAAGATTCGTTTTATGATTATCTATTTCATCAGCAGGATGTGCATACCTAATGGGGAATATATGAACCAGTTCAATATCAGCTGTATTATCACTTTCTTCTTTTGCATCCACTTTATACAAAGGAATTTTGTAAAAACCTTTTTGACTTCTATCAACTGACTCATCTTTAACCATCAGTGATACATTTTTTGAACCATCTGATTGGCGTTCAAAAACAAGTTCTCTGTGGGCATTTTTTATATTGATTTTGTCTGCGACACTTAAATCACTCATTGGATATTTACCCCATCTTCGTCTAGCTTTTCTGCTCCAGATAATTTAACTATGATCTTCTTCCCTGCATTTTCAGCTTGCAAACTATCCCTAACTTGCACTCTAAGCCCCCTTGGTGCGGGGCCGCCAGACTGCATAAGTGGCATGGGTGGGGTATTTTTATTATTTGATATCATCGGGTCGCCTTGGCGAGCCGCTGGCTTGCCTTCAATCATTACGTTAAATGATCCCATGATAAATTCGGCTTTACCGTCGTTCGTTCCGCTAGCGATACCTTTTTTATCACCTGGAGAGTCACCCGAGCTTTGAGAAAAGTAACTTTTTACATTAGCAGCTCCTTGACCATTCACTTTGACTGAACTTGCAACAGAGGTAACATCACTTGATTGGGCTTTATTGCCGTAGGGAATAGGCACAACGCTGGTGCCAATTGTGGTTAAACACACATCGATTGTTGTTAACTTACCACCGCTATCTTGATGCACAGCGGTACGGCCATTAATAAGTACATTTTGCCCTGAGACTGTTGCGGTTTGCGGTGCCTCTGATTCTGTATCTTTAACTAATTGCTGCTCTGTACCTGCTTGCCAACCTAAATGATTCGACACTAAATCTAAAAAGGCACGAGGGTTATCGATTGGTTTGTTAACGTCCATATTAGTCTGCGGTTCGTTCCACGGCAAAATTGGCTGGTTTTTCTCGTTATCCCATTGTGGTGGCGGAATAATGTAATCAGGAATAAACCGATTAACCAGTTCACCAAGTGTATGCTCTCGGTACTTAGGTCTGGCAATTTCATCTAAAAAAGCAGATTCGCCTTCAGAGCGGTCTGAAAAAATGGCAATACCATTGGCTTTGCCGAGTGCACCGTTGCTGCGTGCACTATTGGTTAGACCAAGTAATGTCGGGTTATTATGGCGCCATGTAACACTGCCGCCGCTTCGTACGTCAGCAGTGAGTGCGTCTATGTCGTATTGTACGCTGCCTGATTCTTTGCCAGCCATGGCATTTATATATGACATTCGCTTTCACTCCTTGAAATCTTAAATAGCTGTTCATTTGGCTGATTGAACACCACAAAAACGTGTTCAGTGTCAGCCATCAGCGGGTTATGCAAATAGCTTCCAGCTAATGCAAATGCAGCAGATTGGTTTGCCACACCTTGATAACCTAGTACGGTATTTAGTTCGGCAAACTCTATTAGTTCGTCATCATTTTTATAGTGCTTTTGGGTATAACTAAACCACTGTTTTTGCCATTCATACGACTGCATGCCAGCAAAAATAAAGGAGTCACTAACCTGTATGTTTGCGCTTTTAAGCTGAGTAGGCATTGACTCATCAAAAGTCGTGGCTTTTAAACAACCGTGTCTGTGTACCAACAATGCATAGCCACCTTCGCCATTAATTACGCCGCTAGGGCCATTTACAACTTGTACTGTGTGGTGTTTGGCTTGCTCAGACACGTATTCAAAATCATTACACGAATCAACGGCAACTACGAGGGTATCGAGGTCGGTTGCTTCGAGCTGCCAATCACTTACCTGCTCAAAGGCTGGTGTTTGCTCAGGCATTGCGTCAGTCAATAATTCACTTAATGTGTCATCATCAATCAGCGGCTCGCCATTACTGGCGTGCGGTAATATAAACTGAACTTTATTGACCCTAAATGAACAACAAAGTTTTTTTAACTCAATATTTTCAATAATATGAGACAAAATTAGTAAGCAACGAGTTTGCCTATCAAGCCCTGCAAGCTCAGTCAGTTCTACAAATACATAAGGGGCATCTAAACTAATATCGCAGCGGATCAGCGCTTTACTTGGCTTTGAATACAACATTTGGTTTGCCACTGAAGTATAAAAGCTTTCGGTATAGCACCCCGCGGCATTAACATGATAAAGAGTATCAAACTGCATCTTTACCTCCTTGCTCAGCAACAATTATATTGCTGCTACTTGCCACGTTGTCGCTGTTGATATACCCGCGCCATAACAGCGAAAAGCACTGTGCGTCCGAATCAATCACTAAGGTATCGCAGTGCATGTCGATATCATGCCTCGTTAACGTATTAGCCACTTGCACTAGTGGCTTAAGCACAGGGAGCTCTACAGTTTGTTGCTGGCCATATTCTTGTAATGGATATAATCCGCTTAAAGAAAACGCCCAGCCTTTTGTAAACATTTGCTTAGTTTGTTGATCTGCCGGGGCTGTATTATAAAAATTGCTAGCCAATGACGTTTTGAACGGGTATTTACCAGCCATAAGCGCTTGTTCGTCAATCTCTGGCATTAACTCTATACGTGGTGACCAATGACTCGGAATTGCCGAAAAGCCAGCAACGCTTACTTGATGGCTTGGTTTTCTTAATACCTCGTTGGCATACTCTATCGCAGGTAAAGGCTGCCCTACTGCGTGCTTGTTTTTCAGTTTAAAGCCAACACCTATAGGATTTTCGAGGCTGTAATCGCTTTGATCATGATGTGCTTTGCCCCCAAACGCACGGCTATAGCAAACAGCTGTTGGCGTAATTGGGCTAGGATCCGTAGCGACAGGGCCAAGCAGTGAACGGCGCCATTTACGTTCGCCAGTAAGGCGTAATCGCTTTTTAATTATCGGTGTGTCGTTTGCAACTAAACCTAGCTCAACCTCAATAACACGCGCAGTTTTGCCCTTTGGCGGGTACGCAGTAAAGTTGCCATACACTTCGAAACCTTGCTTAAATGCCACTTGTTCATTCACTGCCACCAGCGGCTCGCTAGTCGGATCACCGCTATATTCGTCGGCCATGACGATTTCAACACACGGTTCCATTAAGCTAGTATTGCCTTTTTCATCAAACTCAAAGCTCTGTTTTACCAAAACAACATGAGACGCAGTTCCATCTGCTTGCCAACCTTCAAACACGCTTGCTTGCCAAGGAGTAAAGTTATGCAGCATGCTTTGCTCCTGCTATTAACTTTTGCCATTGAACTGCTGTTTGCTGAGTATGATAAAGACCACAGGCCAGTGTTAATTCAAACTGAGGGGCAAATACTCGCTGTACAATCTCGCCGGCCAATTCTGCTAAGCCTTGCTCTGGTTGCGCTTTTGTAAAACTCACCCCTTTTAAAACACACTCTCCTTTGCTTAAAGCCAGTGCTTGCCTAACATGCTCTGCATCATGCAAGTTTATACCGGCTTGCACATGATGCTGATTTTGCGTGCTTACCAGTGTTAAGGCTTCTGCTTTTGCAAGTGGTCTATCTGTTAACGTTAGCCAAGCCTGATAAGCTGCTTGCTGTGTTTGCGCAACGCCCATAAGCTCTATCACCAATACCAGCGCTGATTTATACACAAAGTGGCTTAATACGGTTTGGCAAAATTCTGGGTGCGCTTTACAAAATAAAGCACAAGGCTCATGCCAGCGACTATCGTCAACCAGCCCAGCTAATTGTAATAACTGCGCTTTTTGTGAAGGCTCGCTAGTACTCGAAAACACTTTAAACAACTTATCACTAAGGCTGTTATCGCCTTGGCAATAGCAATTGACTAAAGCGGCATACACCAAAGTAAAATCAGCATGAGCGAGGGCTTGTTGTAACTCGGCTTCATTTAAAGGCTGCGAAAACAAAATAGTTTTAAGCTGCTGCGGTAATGACTCTTTGCCCTCTAGCACTGTGGCTCTGAGTGCTTTTTGTTCTGGGATAGTCCAATACTTAAGTTGCTGCGATAACAAAGTATAAACAGGCAGAGCTTGCTGCTTTTTAAGCGCTAAAAAATAATCACTGTTGTCTTGTTCTGGTGCAGCCATTAAACGTGTTGCACAAAGGGCAAAAATGGCGTGCTGGTCGCTCGCTAACGCGATCTCACAAAAATCATCACAACTAAGTTCAGCAAGGTCATTAAAGCTGTTCCCATTGAAGTAGTCGCACGGTGACTGCTGCTTAAGCGATGCCAGCACATAAAGGTGATTAAGCACTTGATGCTCTAACACTTTTTGCCTTGCAAGACTATACGCCCCTGACGCAAGTAGCTTTTCTCGGTGCGCCATTAAGGTAGTAACGCGCTGTTGATGCTGTTTTAACTTAGAAACCGCTGCAAACATATTAATTAAGCCTAATCGGCCAACCTGCCAAGGTAAGGTCTTGTTGGCTATTTGCAGTAATATCTTCGCCTTCAAGCACGATAGTGCCATCGGCAAATACTTCGATGCTGCCCTTGGCGGTTTGCAAGCTAACGCTTTGCTCTGCGGCAATAATAATATGCCCTGCTTCGTTGCTAATGTGAGCCGCCGGAGATTGTTCAGGGGCAGCTAAAAGTGCCGTTACAATCACACCTTGCTCACTGTGTAGCACCACAACTTGGCTGCCTACTTTGCAACACGATACATGGGCAGCTTGTAAAGCAACATCGTAACGAATGTGATTAATAACCACGCTCAAAGCTTTACCCTGAGGTGACACTTCACTGACCTCTGCGAGGCTTTGCTGCTGATCAAATAACTGCGTTACTGTGGCTGTCATTTTCAGTCCTTGAAATTAGTTATTACTTATTGCATTGCCTTTAATAGCAATGTTTCTAGCCGATAGAGTGATATTGGTGGCATCGATAGTTAAATTACCCGCGGCATCAATCTCTACACTTGCACCACCTTGGCTGAGCTGGATCGAACCTCGACCTTCGCCTTTGATGGTGATATTTGCCCCGCTTGAGAGATTCAAATCACCATTTGGCGCTTGAAATTCAAGGTTGCCATCGACCGAGTAGACACTAAAATCTTGCTCACTTTGCAAGTTAAGCTCTTGCGCTGCTTTTAGTTCGCTACTGCCATCGGTCGCTTCGATACGGGTATCAGCATCAGACTTTAATGTTAAATCAGCCGCAGCTGTTACCTTAATATCACCCTCACGTGTTTGAACTTGTAGGGTGTTCTCTACACGATTAGTAAAGTCGTTGGCAGCAGTAAAAATGGCGTCATTTTCAGCAACAAACTGAAGGTTCTCTTTGGCTGAAATTTTGACGTCACCTTCCACTGACTTAAGTGTTGCTTGATGGGCATTCTCGGTTGCATCTAACAACAGTTGGTTTTTATTTTCTTTATTCGCAAGGCTAATTTTTTCTTCACCGCTTTTGTCATCCATGATCAAGCTATGCCCAGCACGGGTGACAAGCTTATTCTCTGTCGGATTTTGGCTGGTAACCGGGTTAGGGCTGCTCTGATTATAAAGCGCGCCTAAAATAATCGGCCTATCTAGGTCGCCATTTTCACCGGTTACTAACACTTCGGTGCCTGTCGTTAACGGAAAATGCATACCATGACCACTGCCACCATACTGCTGTAGTAAGCGCGTTGGGCGGCTTTCTTGGCCTTCACCGTCTTGGTTAAACGGTAAGCGCACTAAGTAATTGCCATCGTCGTCAACCTCTTGCTCAATGGTGGCATTAAATGTTGCAAATACACGACGTGCAGGAGACAGCTCTGCTCTAAACTCAACGGATGCAGGCAATAAATAGGCTTGGTTTTTATAGGTTAACCCTTTAACTTGCGATCCATACTCTACTGCTGCAGATTGACTGCCTTTGTGATCAACACGCGTAATTAAATACAGCCCTTTATGATCAGGGTGGTCATACACTGTCAACAACATACCGGGTCTTAAGGCACGGCAATCAGTATCAATAATTAATTGTTCACGCTGACAATCAAAGGCTTGTTGGCGTACTTTAGCCAGCGAATTACCTATATTGGCATTAGGAAAGTTATCTGCATAATGACTATCATCACCAAACCCTGGGTAACTGGTATTATTTGCGGTCGACACATTTAAGTTACCTTGGGCTTTGTAGTTGTAATCATTAAGCGACACACTTTGTGGATGCAGCTGTGCTTTACGGCTTATTGCAAAAATGGTTTCGCTATTTCGAACTTGCCCTGATGGCGGCACATAGCTCAGGCTTACATCATCACATAAGGACGAAAAGTCTTTACTGCTATTACATACTTTGAAGGTGCAATCACCCCCTGTTTGCTCTACAAAACCATACACAAAGCCATACTTACGCATCAAACGTGTAACAAACTCATAGTCTGTTTCGTTGTATTGAACCGTCATTTCAAGGGTTGGGCCCGACGCTTGAATACTAAGCTTTTGCATTGGAAAACCAGCTTTAGTAAATACGCTTTTTACTATGGCTGCTGGATCCATCATGGTGAAAACACGGTTAGAGTGTTGGTGCTTCAACAAGGTTAAATAAGAACTCATGGTCAGCGTATAGTGATAACCCTGATGGCTTTGCCCATGAGCAGTAAAAGCACTGATGATCCCAGAAATCGTGCGGTCGCTCATTGACCACACTAAATTGAGCTTGGCATCTTTACCTAACAGCATCTCGGCACTGAGGTGCTCTTGACTTAACACTTGAATAGAAAAAGCAAAGTCTTCACATAGGCTGTCATTGCTTGATTCAAAATCGGTCACCGAAACCATGCCATCCGGTAACCCTTGCACGCTGACACTAAAATGACTGGTGTTGGCTTTTAGTTCATTAAGGCTATCCATGAATCCCATTGTTCAAATCCTTTATGCTTGGTCCGCAAAGGTTGCGGTAATTTCATCATTCTCATCAACAGCTAGAGTGAGAATATCTGGCATGTCATCCTCTGCCATAAACTCTAAAATTGATTTCGCAATGCCTGGCAATATTTGCTGCTCTATCACTGCATTTACCATGCGCGCACCACTGTCTGATAACTGGCACTGTTCGGTCAGTTTGTTAAGTACGGTTTCATCAACACGTAGCTGCATTTTGTGATTTTTCGCTAACCGCTTGGCAATACCGTCTAGTTTCAAACTAACAATAGATTGCAGTGCCTCTTTATCGAGCGCTAAATAAGGAATAACTTGCATACGCGCTAACAGTGCCGGGGCAAAAAATTGTAGTAACTGCGGCTTAATTAGCTCTGTTAGTGCTGTAATTGAAGGAACTTGCCATGGGCTGCCGTCTTCATTCAAAGGGGCTTGTTCATTATTCAATGCTGCGTTGATTTGATCTTGATTTTCAATGTCGGCATGTTCATCGTCAGTCGGTTCAGTTAAATCAATGACATTAGGTGGCGTGCAAGCATCAATAAGCTCTGCAGATCCTAAGTTTGAGGTCATGATGATCACGGTATTTTTAAAATCGATTTCGCGACCTTCGCCATCGCGCATACTGCCACGCTCAAAAACTTGGTAGAACATGTTTAGTACGTCTTTATGCGCTTTTTCTACTTCATCGAGTAAAATTACCGAGTACGGACGCTGCCTTACAGCTTCTGTTAATACCCCGCCTTCGCCATAACCAACGTATCCCGGTGGCGAACCCTTAAGCTGCGATACTGTATGCGCTTCTTGATACTCGCTCATGTTTATGGTGGTTAAAAACTTTTCACCACCAAATAGTTGCTTAGCTAAACATCGTGCTGTTTCGGTTTTACCTACCCCAGAAGGGCCAGCTAATAAAAACACGCCAAGCGGCCCATACTCATTGCTTATACCTGCCTTACTTACACGCAACGTTTGGGCAATTTTCGCAATGCCTGACTGCTGTCCGATCACTTCTTGGCTTATGGCTTTTTCAAGGGTAATCAAATTGCTTATTTGGTCTTTCACCATCGCGCCAACAGGTACGCCTGTCCACTGCGAAATAATTTGCGCAACGGCATCAGCATCCACTTCACTGTAAAGGCCATTATCTTGGCTGTTCTGCTCTTTTAGCGTTTGTCGTAAGTTAAGTAACACAGAGCTATCTAATTCATTTTGCGAATTAGCTTGCTTAAACTCATTGATTTGACCTAATGTCGAAATTTGTGACTCACGCGCGCTCGTCAATGTTGCTAAGTTGCTCTGCGCTGCATTTAGTTCTTGTTGTAAGTGCAGCAATTTGTCCATATCAACCGCCAAGCCTTGCTCGCTTTCTGCTGCAATGCTTTGGATACGTGTTTCAAGGTAATTAATGTGCTCACGCTCAGCTTCAATGGCTGCAGGATCGGTCGCAAACGACATTCGAACTCTTGCCGCAGCGGTATCTAGCACATCAATGGCTTTATCTGGTAGTTGACGACCCGTGATATAACGTGACGACAAGACCACTGCAGCTTCTATAGCATCATCAGTTATTTGAATGTTGTGATGTTGTTGATACTTATCTTTCAAACCCGCTAACATTAGCTGAGCTGCTTGCTCCGTTGGCTCATCAACTTTAATAAGTTGAAAACGGCGCTCAAGTGCAGCATCTCGCTCAAAGTATTTTTTGTATTCACTCCAAGTGGTTGCAGCGACTGTGCGTAACTCACCTCGGGCAAGCGCAGGCTTGAGCAAGTTAGCCGCATCACTCATACCAGCATCGCCACCAGCACCAATTAATGTGTGGGCTTCATCAATAAACATGATGATAGGGGTGGTTGAGTTTTTAACTTCATCGATCACTGTTTTTAAACGGCGTTCAAATTCACCTTTAACCCCTGCACCGGCTTGCAATAGGCCCATATCTAACACCAGTAATCGTACACCTTTAAGATCATCAGGAACCTGACCATCAACAATACGCTGAGCAAACCCTTCAACTACCGCTGTTTTACCGACCCCTGGCTCACCCACTAAAATTGGATTGTTTTTACGACGACGGCAAAGCACATCAACCATCATGCGAATTTCGTCATTGCGACCAAGCACAGGGTCAATTTTGCCTTGTTTTGCTTTCTCGGTAAGGTCTTCACAATACTCATCAAGGGCACCACCTTGACCACTTTGCTGATCAGCAGCAGTATGCTGAGCACTTTGTTTTGCCTGTGGATTTAAACGCTCACTTGAGTTTTGGCAAAGCTTATCGAGGTTTTCAGCCATAAAACGGGCGTCAATTTTTTCAAGTAACGCAGGCAATTGCAGTACAGGGCTGTATGGCAATAACTCAGTTAAGGCATCAATCAACGCAGCGCCGGTGATCCAGTCACTTTTGTGCTGTACATTTGCACTTAACCAAGCTCGCTCAAGCCACTCATAAAGTCGACGAGAAAAAACCGGCTTACTCTGGTTACCCGCAGGTTGGCGGTTTAAAAAGTCGAGCAGCTCATGCCACACTGCGTCTTGATTAATATTAAAAAAGTGAAAAATATGCTCTAAATCGCCGTTACTACCTTCTTCCATCAACTTAATTAATAAATGTTCAGGTAACACTTCATAGTGACTACGACTGCTTGCAAACCCTGCCGCTGACTCAAGTGCTGTTGCAGTATGGCCATTTAGTTTGTCGATAAGCTGCTTTATGCCTTTTGCATCCATGTTGTTTTCCTTAAATCCTGATTACTTTTAATGTTGATATTGTTGATGTGTGTAACTGTGCACGCTGATATTTGCTTCAGCGCAGCCTAAATAAGAGTTGTGACCGAGTAGCAAATCGTTTTGCCCTAAGGCTTGCTCTGTTACTGCTTGATTAGCCACCTTAATTTGACAAATCCATTGCACATTACTAGGTAAATGAGTGCTTAACATGGCAGCCATTTTCTTGCCTTGTGAGTGCTGAGGATTAAGCGCTATCGCGGTATCAGAATCCACAGGACCAATCACTATGGTCAGTACGCTACCACTGACTAATACGCGCTCACCAAGAACCGCTGACTCGCCTAACACCATCTGTTGATCTTGACCAAATGAACTTGGCGAGTCGATTTGCTGCCAATTTGCTCGGGTGTCATCCACAGTCAGTTGCTCAACCTCTAGTGAGTGGCGAAGTAATTGCGCTAAACCCGCAGCGCTGGTTTGTTTTAAACTGGCGATGCCGCACTGAACTTTCTGCTCAGTTTTGGTTGATAAGATGGCTTCGATTAAATGATCGAATTGCTCTGCACCACGGCCTTCAACATTGATGTGCGACTTTTTCCATGCTTGAAACAATTGGCAATAAAGCACATGATTAAACATGTCTAAAAACTGCCTTACTCGGCCCCCACTTTCTTGATCACTTGCCGCCTGCTCAAGTAAATAATGTGGCATAGGTGCATCTACACCATACAAGCCTAAAAATGATGTCGATAAGCTTAATCGGCCACGACCAAGGTTATCTAATTCGCAGCTACGTACATCAGTGGCAGGAAAGCCAAGTTCTTTATAAGGCTTAAAGATAACTCGCTCGCTAATCCCTTTTTCAAGTTCTAAAGGGGTTGCCCAATGTTTTTCAATTAGGCTCATCGCCTTAAACAAATTAAACTGCCAAGGAGCTGCAATCAGCTTTTCTATTGGTTCAGGTAACTTTGCCCAAACAGGGTGATTTATTGACTCGTGCATATTCATAACTGATAACTCTTGCCCGGTTCAATTTCCCAGCAGTGGGTTTTATAACTCGGAATCGCATTGACTCGGGTCTGCACGCTCTCGTTAATTGGCGCATACATTAAAAAGAATTGATGCAGCATATTGCAAAAATGATATAAGTCGGCATCACAAACAAACTTGCTTTCATCAATATCAATCAGTACATCAACACCTTTAATAAAAATACCACGCTTAATTTGACTAATCGGTGTTGCGGTAATTTTTTGAATGCTATCAATACGTAATCGGTTTTCAGCTTTTTGTGACCAATCAAATAATACCAGCAAGCGTTTTAATTCGGTGACTTGTGTAATCTGTGAAAACTTCACATTTAATAGGCTTATCAACTGCCAATGCTTTGGTTGTTCAGGGCATGGCAAATAGTTAGTCGGGCGAATTACATTTTCTACATTGGCAATGCTTGGCATATCTGGGCCGCCAATGTTTAAATCGCCCTCTTGGAGTAACTGCCTTGGCCAACCAGCATTAAAAACGGTTAAATCAACCGATAAGGTTTCTTTTTCTTCTTCAAGGTTAAATGGCAGCTGTAAATAGTGGCACGGCGCAGCCCCGCCTACATCTTTCGTTAAAACGGTAAACAGTTTCTTTTCGTCTTCAAACACGCTTTGATATCTGGGGGTATAATCATACGATTTGCCACTTAACGAGTTGCGCCCTTTAACCTCATTAACGGTGTAACTGAAGATATGATCTGTTCTGTTTTGATCAGCGGTGATCATGTAATCAGTGCGGTTTGACTCTATGCGTATTGGCTCTGCAGGTTGTGCAAACAAATTAATAGCTGGCACGCAATTGAGTAAAATATTATCGCGGCTTAATTGATGACCCGGTGGTAATTTACTACTGCCTCTAAACACTAGCTCAAATCGATCAATATGCTCAGGTAAGGTCAGATCTTTTAAACCATCAAAGCGCATAAAGTAAAAACGGTCTTTCGCGTTAAAGTAGTCTAACAGCAGCGCATAGCCCGGATGGCTTTGTTCTGCATGCGGTAATAAAGCGCCATCTATATCTAAATAAGTAGCACTACAACCTTTTACTTTTAACTTTTTATTATGTTCAAAATGCGAGGGGCCAAAATCAAGCTCAGTATACTGCTCTGCTGTTTTTAAAAGCTTAAACAAAGAACTACATAAAGGCGTGTCACCACGTAAGTAAAACTGTAAATTTGCAAGGTCATAATTTTTGCGCTCACCTTGGCAAACAAAACGTAGGCCAATACGTAGCTCAGATCCTAAATGCGACTCTTGATAACGCACATGCTCAACATCAAGAGGACTAACTTGTAGGTCGTGCGTTGTTGTAAAGGTGATATGTTTTTTATCAACCACTGACTTATCAGCGCTTAGCGTCAGCCCTTTTTCAATAAGATGTGATTTTTGCATTGCTAGCTTAGGGCTAAACTTTACAACCGTGCTTGATGGGTAATAGCTCAATAATATAGGGCATAGCTGACGCAGCACTTGCTCTGATACCTCAGGAACAGACTCATCTAAACGCTTTTGCGTATGCGCAGTTAAATAGGCAACACCTTCTAGTAGTCGTTCAATATGGGGGTCACGATCTTTTAGCGCATCGATATTTAACATGCCTGCGTGCTCAGGGTAATGCTGAGCAAACTGTTTGCCGGCTTGGGTTAATAAGCGCATTTGTGCATCAAAATACTGTTGCATTGAACTATCCTTTTACGCTGAATTAATCAAACTGCTTGGCATGCTCTGCCACATCGGCTTTACCACCCGACTCAAATCGGGTGTTAAGTTTGATACATTGTCCTGAGGTTAAAAATGCTTGTATATCAAGCCTAATCACGCAATTTTCTTCACGAATTTCCATTGGAATGACATTGGCATAGCGAACTCGTGGCTCGTATTTTTCTATCAATTTTTTAACTTCAAACGCCAAGGTGTGCTGTGAATACGGAAGGCCCTCGTAGATATCTTCGACATCAGGCAACCCATAATCGGCCAAATGTTTTAACACGCCACGACGCGCATTAAGTAATTCATTTAGATGTTTGCAGACACTGTTTTGCTCATCAGTTTGAAAACCTTGATGACCATTTCGTGTGACTGGTTGAGTTAAAAAATCGAATAACGCCATAAACTTACCTCTAAGAAAAGGATATGCTTTCGCATATCCTTTAATTTTGCTGACTTATCGACCTTCAGTCCAAGAGTCAGAGAACTCGATGTTGCCATCAAGGTAAGTCCACGTAATGCGCTTATAACGTAGGCTAACTGTTTCAAGGTGCGGGTAACGCTCCTTGTCTAAGTCTTTTACGTTATGCATTGTTGGTAGAATTGAGGTGATTTTTACATCTTCCAACTTGTGGCAGAAATATTCACGCTCGGTCCCTGTGTCATCAATACGGTACCATTTAAGCTCAAGTTGCTTAAGTGTTTGACCGTTTGAGCACGCTTTGTACAGGTAAGGTGTTGCTGCATCAACCGCTTTTGTAATAACAAAAGGTTCGTGCTTACGAGTACCTGTTAATTCGCCAGTGTCGTTATCTGTAGGAATGCGAAGTTCATGATCAAAGTGTAGGATCTCAATTGAACCTTCACGCTCTGCAACAGTTACAGAACCTTTGATGTCATTACCTTGGTCATCCTTTAACCACATATACGCTGGAATTGCCATTTCATTATTCTCCTTTTAGAATGAATTGTTTCCTGTTTAATGGCATAGGCATAAACAACCTTGTTTATGCCCCCCAAAAAGCCCGATGCTTCATGCCACTGGGGAACATGTCCCAAGTTGGCTGCAACCAACTTGGGGCCATTCTTTTACACCAACCAGCTACTCACCAAATTGACGTCTTTACACAGCCTGCTTAAATCCGTTTCATCGGCGGCTTGGCAGTTCATTTTTCGCCAGGCATTTGCCCAACAAGGGCAAGGCGAACATCAATACCTTCAACTTGGAAGTGCGGCACAATGTAAGTGCTCACGCGGTAATAACCTGGGTTACCTGGGATCTCAGATACCGTTACTTTTGCGTCTTTGAGCGGGTGTGTTGCAATTAACGACTCATCTGGGTTATTCATCTTCGTTACCAACGCACCTAGCCAATCGTTTAACTGCTGCTCTAGCTCATGACGAGGTTTGCTTGAACCAATATTTTCACGCTGCAATACTTTTAAGTAGTGAGCAATACGCGATACTAAGAAGATATAAGGTAAACGCGAGTTAATACGGGCGTTTGCAGTTGCTTCAGCTGTTTCAAGTACTTGCGGCTTCTGGGCACTATTTGCCGAGAAGAAACACGCAAAGTCAGAGTTTTTGTAATAGCTAAGAGGAATAAAGCCTTGGTTAGCAAACTCAAGCTCTTTGGTCTCTGAGATAAGCACTTCTGTAGGGATTTTAGTTTCAGAGCCTTTACCTGCTTCAAATGAGTGCAATGGTAGATTTTCAACTTTACCACCTGATTGCGGGCCACGAATATTCACAGACCAGCCATTATCATGGAAGCTACGAATAATGTTGGCAGCAAATGCAAATGTTGCATTACCCCATAAATAGCGCTCGTGGTGCTGACTGTTCACATCTTCTTGGTAGTTAAAGTTACGAATTGGGTTTGTTTCACCATACGGTAAACGTAGTAAGAAACGCGGGAAAGCAAGACCAATATAACGAGAGTCTTCTGACTCGCGGAAGTTTTTCCAGCGTAAGAATTCAGCACGCTCCATATAAGAGCCAATATCTTGAATTTTAGATACTTCGTCTAATGACTCTTTTAAGAAAAACTTAGGACCTACGCTGCCCATAAATGGACAATGCGCCGCTGCCGAAACGCGCGAGATTTCTTGTAGTAGTGAAACGTCTGGCGCTGAGCAATCAAACTCAAAGTTAGACACCATAGTCGATACCGGTTCGCCACCAGGAGTATCATAATCGGATGTGTAAACATGCTTATATAACGCTGATTGTGTGGTATCTGGCGCTTCTTCAAAGTCATCACGCAATGTTTCTTTATCAACATCGAGCATTTCAATTTTGATATTCGCGTTATTTGGCGTGCGGTTAATTAAATAACGCAGTGAACGCCACGCTGATTCTACTTTCTGAAAATCAGGGTGGTGTAAAATCTGATCCAACTGCTGCGAAATAATGGTGTCTACTTTTGCAATATAATCATCAAGCAATAGCTTATCGATGCGTGTTACTTCTTCGCCACTCATACCTGCCATATCTAAAAAGACATTAATAGCGGCAGTAAGGCGCTCATTCGCACGTGTTTCTGCTAGATTACCTGCATCTCTAAATGTATCTAGTTTGATTTCATCGCCTACAGGGGCAATATCAACCATGCTACATAGGTTTTCATAAGTTGATAATGGCGCTTGCTCTACCGTGTGAGCAGCTACATTTAATTGTTCTTGCATTGACATAGCGGCGTCCTTATTCCGTCACAGGTTGTTTTTCATCTTCAGAAGCAAGCGGTGCTATTTCATCTAGCTTGGCTTTTAGCTCATCAAGTTCTGGTTGGTTTTGTAAAACACGTTCCAACTCTTTTCTAAGTGATGAGTTATCAAGAAGGTTTGATTTTAAGTCACGTAATAAATTACGCATTGCCATCATTTTGTTTAATTCAGGCACCTGTGCAGCAACCTGCTCTGGATCGAACGATTTAAATGAATCAAACTGCAAATTAACATTGATATCACCGTCGCCTTTAATCTTATTTGCCACCTGAAAGTTCGCTTTTGGCGCGATATCTTTCAGCACTTGCTCAATGTTATTTTTATTGATCGTCACGCGTTCGCGCTCAGCAAGTTCTTGGCTATTCTGACCATTAGAATAGTCACCAATAACCAGCATTTTTAAAGGCAATTCGCTTTTTTGTGATGCCCCATCAGTATCAAGCTCTAACGATATGTTGATCCGAGCTCGTGGGATCTCTTTTTGAAATGTATCTGTCATGTTTCTTCCTTTGCAGTTTGTTTGTCTAACGACTAAATTCCAATTAGGCGTGTTACACCCAGGCTATTGCTTGAGCCGGGTTTGTAACCATCATTCGCTGACTAATTTGCTTAGCAGCTAAACTCATGTCATCACTCTCTGTCTGAGACAAATTGGCATAACATTGCTTGGCGAAACGCCATACTTCCATGCAAAACTGTTGTTGCCACTTCGCTAATTGATAAGTTTCAATTTGCTCGAGTAATTCGGTTAAAATTGCCAATGCGTGCTCATAATGCTCTGCTTTAAGTAGCAGCTTAGCTTTAAGCAATTGACTTTGAGCTTGGTCGAATCCAGTTGGCGTACTTAATTGTGCAACCAAGCTAAGTGCTGCACTTAACTGCCCTTTTGCAACTTGCTCGCTTAAGGCTATGTAATGCTCGTCAAATGGATTTGCTTGCACTTGAGTTGTTTCATTTTGCGAAGCATGTGAATTGGCAATGTCTAATAACGCTTCTTTGTTTTGTGGGCTGCATAACCCCGAACCATCGTCATATTTTAAATTGGTTAATAACGGAAATTGACTGACTAAAGAGACTAGCTGTTGCTCTAACCACTGTACTAATTTTGCTTTATTTAGCTGTTTCAGCGCTGACAAAGTAAGCATTTGCAGATTCAAATTAAACTGCATTGCACCTTCCATAAACAAACCCTCAGCAAGTAACAATGCTTGCTCTGCTTGTTCCGTTGCCAGTGCGTTTTCAATGGGGGCGAAGGCAGCCGCACGCGGCGCTGGCAGTCTTGTTTTGCCATTTTCATTGGCAGGTAACGCTAATCCAGACCAACGTGCTGCACGCGAGAGCTTTAAAACCCGTTCAATGTTGTTTTGTTCTTTATCAAAATTAAGCAGCTCACGAATTGCTGCTAGGTAAGCACTATCGCTGGCAATGTCAGCCACTTTAGGTGCAGTTGTCACTGGTTTTGCCTGAACAACTTGTTGCGCTACGGGCTCAGTCGTTGGCTCGCTAACTACGGTCGTCTCTTTTGCTTTAGGCTCTGCTTTAACTTCTGGCTCTGGCTTAGCAACAGGATTGCGAATTACTTGTTCTCTAACCCACTCATTCAGAGTTGATAAAGGCCCTGATTCAGCATCAAGTACAGGCACTGAAACCTGATTATATTCAGCTAACACAGTCTCTAATTCAGCCCATTGCTCAGGGCTCGATGATTGAGCTTGGGCGATTCCTTTTAAGCGTTCTTGCTGCTGTAAAAACCACGTGTTAACCGCACAACGCATACGTGCTTTTAAAGGATGAACCTGTTCACTAAACTGACTTAATAGTTGATTAAACAGTTTTAAAGAATGGGTTAAACCCACCACGCCAAACTCACTGGTAGCCGCGAGGCACAAGTAGCTCACTAAACGTAAATCTTTACTTTGGTTTTGCAAAAGGTCAGTGGCTTGAATAAACATGACTTTAAAATCAACTTCGCCCACACCTGATGATGAAGCTTTAAGTGCTTTAAAGGTTTCTTCGTATTTTAGATCTTCACCACACGCAAGCCCCGAAAGTGGCTTACTAAGCTCTTCAAGCCACAGCTCCCAGCTGTTATGGGTATGCGGATTAACTACACTCATGCTTTGCACCACCTTCTGAGCGCATCGTAAACACTCACATTGTCCATATCAGCAAAATTAAGGCTGTATTCGCTCGGCACTTTGTCTAGTGAGAGATTTACTAAATCAATAATGTCTTTTGACTTATCCTCAGCAAGCCACACTGAACCAAAATAAGATGCCGGCACAGGGCGACAAAACACCGTTAGGCTCGGTTGCGAACTTTCATTTCCTAGCTGGTAAAAGAACCAAGGTTGCCAATTATGATCGGCAACGATCGAAGCAATTAAATGTAGCCAAAAACCTGCAACCAGGGCACTTTCGTGACTAAAGTGTGGCATAGGTAGTCGAATACCAAACTGTGTACGTAGGCAACCTCTATTCGCAATCGACTTTAATACCGCTGAAAGCTCTTCAATTAAAACAGCTCGGTGATGAATGTCTTTGATCCCTAAATGCTGCCAAACCACACTCATCGGAATACTGCGTAATTTATCAAGCTCTTGATTTAGATTTGGCTGCTGCTTTAATGCATCGGCCACTTTACTATACGATTTAGCTTGCTCAGCCATCGCATCAATTGAATGTGCTTCAACGATGCGCTGATTAACCCCTAATAGATGCTCAATGACATGGCTTGCATATAAAAATAGAAAAGCAGGGTGACGTTTGTAAGTCTCAAGTCCGCTATGAATAAACGAACTAAACGGGTAAAAACGACCACTGCTATCAGTGCTTGGCTGTAAAACACCAAACAAACTGCTGTCGTCACTGTTACCAGATACAAAAAATAACGAAGAAACTCCATTTAATGCAGTTGTTTTACCGCCAATAACACCACGGTTTATATGCGCGAAACCTTCTTGCAACCAATGGTCTAGTGCTACTGATTCCCTAGAAGATATATTTAACTTTACAAAGTCAGGCCTAACAGGTGTTTTACCCATGTACCCGTAGGTAAACTGCTTAACCAGCGTTGGCGACTTTTTCTTGGTGAACAAATTAAACATACCTGCCCCTATTGAACCGAGGCTCTGCTTGCTTGCGCAAGTTGTGGCTTAGGTGCAAACAACGAATTAGGCAATGCAAAAGAGGTCAACATGTACTTTGAAAAAATACCGCTATTGCGACCAGACTTTAATGAGAACTGGACTGTTAAACTTTGCTCTGATTTATCAACTAATTCCCAGGTAGCAAGAAACTCTGTACCCTTAATCCATTTCACATTTGCTTCGTTAAGTACTTTTAATAAAGCCCATGGACCATCTTGCTCAATAGTGACTCTTCGTCCGGCGTTATCTAAACCATACAAAATAGCTTTTTCTGCTGCGCCTCTTCCTGGCCATGAGAAATTACGCCACTCTTCCGGTTCATTTCTATAGCGATAACCTTGCTCAGAGAAACCTAAATACGTTTCGCGAATGCCTTTTTGTGGTACAGGCATCATTTGGAAGTTAAAACCAGCCGCGTCTGAGCCGTTCAAGAATAAAGAGCGTGTTACTTTATTTGCTTTTGTTAAACCGTCTAATAGCTCTTGATTAAAACCAATCCCCACACCGTTCCATTGCTTTTCTTCCCATACACCTCGGCGTACTTTCATGAATGGTTTAAGTTGGCTATTAATAAAGTTCCAAAGCACCCCAGTTTCACTATTTAAGAACTCAGAAACATCGGCAATAGCAGCATCAGGGCCAGTCAAATTGAATGGGTACTTGCCAGCAATGCTGTTGCTATACATGGTATAAACTTGGTTTTCCCACTCTTCATTTAACTGGCTACGTGCTTTTGCCATGATACTTGCAATGCCTGACTGCAATGGGGCTTTAAATAGCACGTCAAGCGTGTCTTTTGTTTCTGGGTCTAGCGCTCGAGTTTGGCTTTCTATAATGATCCAAGACGATTGCAATGCATTATCTTGGCTATTTCCAGACAATAAGTCTTGTACAAACACCATTGCTTGCGCATCATCTTCATTGCTAGCAGCCATCGCTTTTATATCTGAGTGAATGCTGCTCAAAGAACTAATGTACTGACTCATATAATCAGACATCTGCTTATCTTCATCATGCTGCGAGAAGCGACGCAAGTCAGCAAAACGCGTTTCCAGTTCAGGGGCTCTAACAGTACTAACTTGAGAAAAATCAGGGCGCTCTGCAACTTGCTTTGCTAGCTTTCCTTTGGCCACTTTTTTAGCCGCAGTATCTGTTGCACCAGAAAGAATGGTCGCTATTTTGTCGTTGTTTGCACTAACCGCAGATGGTTTATCTGCAACAACGATGTTGTCATTCACCAACGTCATCAGATCAATGAGTGGCCCATCAGTAGATGAAAGGCGAGCAAAATTTATACTAGCATCATTTAAATCTCTAAAAGTAGGCACTTTTATACTGTTCAAAAACGCGAACCATGTATTGCCATAGTCTTTGAAGTAATAACTACGCATTGCTTTTGCCAGTGCATCAGCTTGCGCTTCATCAACCGCATTTTGACCGCTTTCATTACTTGTGCCCATTACCCAATCACCAGAGAATACCAGTCGAGAAATACGTTTAATTTCTGGATAAACATACTCTTGCCAACCGGCATTGGTATAGACATAAGGAATGCTAAAGTTGCTTTTCAGTACATCGCGATTTTTCGCAGCCATAAACTGTTTAAGCTGAATGGCTTTTTTACGCTCAGCAAAGCTACTAATAATTTGTTGATATAGAGGTTCGGCTTCTGGTTGTGTGTTCAGGCTATTTCTTGCATTCAGTACAGCCGTTTCATTATTTTGCCAAAATAAAATTTCACCTGGGTTTTCTAGATCTGTGCTTATGTTCGCTAAATATAAATCAACTAAATCGTTTAATTGTGAGGTGATCGGTGAATCAGCTTGAGCATCAATCTCAATGTTAAAGTGCTGGCTAATAAAACTAAGTAACTGCTGCTTGGCAAACTCATCGTCTTTGTGTTCAGGGTGAGCACTTAACATTAGATGTAATTTCAAAGCATCGTAATATGCCTGACGACTTGCTGCGCGAGCATCGGCATCATCTGCTGACCAAATAGCTTCAAACTCTTTGAGCTGCGCAAGTGTTTGCTTTTCTGCAGGAAGAGTGATCAACTGATTTAATTGATTAAACAAAACCTGCGAAACGCTAGTTAGGGTTTCGTCACCCTCATAAATGCCAAAAATGAAATACCATGGCAACTGCTCTTCATAATTATTAAGCGATTGATAGTGTTCAAATAAATCAAGCGTGGCTGCAAGTTTTTGCTCGTCTTTTGCTTTATTTACATTCGCTTCTACAATCGCTTTGACACGGGCTTCACCTTGATTCAACAATAGCTGATTACTGGTATAAGAAGTAATGAGTAATGCTGTCACGGCGGCAATACTTGCCAAACCTGAAGTCACTGTTAAACCCTTTAACCAGCGGCCAACCAAGCGCTTTTTGCGGTTACCACGAGTTAGGTCTTGCAACTTGAAGATCACATCATTAAAAACACGGTTGATAAAGTAGCTTTGCGTAATGCTTTCTTGTTTTTGCTCAACAACGACAGCACCAAATTGATCCCTTACTCCATTCGTAATACGTTCAATCGGTGTGCCCTCTTGCGTGCCTGAGGTAAAATATACACCAGCAAACCATGGAACCTCTTGATACGGGTTGGCTTTAAATAACAAGTTTACAAACTCAGTCAACTTTGTTGATGCTGACTTAAATTGATTCGGGAAATCTAAAATTAGCTGCTTACGGTGTTCATTTCGTTCACGAGCAACCTTGCTCAAACGTTGCTCACAAAGGCGTTGGTATAACTCCTCCATGCGCACTTCAAACATTTCAGCCGGATCATTTTGTTGATCTTCGCTAATATCTAGCAAATAAGCACCAAACACTTGCTCACGTTCTTTTTCTGTTAAGTCATTAAAAAATGGCTCAAAGCCGCTGATCAAGTCTGTTTTGGTAAAGGTTATATAAACTGGGAAGATCACCCCAAGTTGAGTAATAAGTTCTTCAATACGCTCACGAACTAGTTTTACGTGTTGACGAATTTCTTCACTGTCTGATGTTAAAACATCTGCAACACTAATCGCGACCATCACACCATTAATAGGCAGTTTAGGACGATATTTTTTGAGCAAGCTTAAAAAAGATAACCACTCTTTGTTTTCAGATTGTTCTGTTGTGTAACGCCCTGCGGTGTCGATCAGAATTGCTTGATCTGAAAACCACCAGTCACAGTTACGCGTGCCACCAAAACCTTGGATGTGTAATTCATTTGAGTTTGAATATGGAAAATGCAAACCAGAGTTCGCAAATAATGTACTTTTACCGGTTGCTGAAGGACCAATAATCATATACCAAGGTAGTGCATACAAAGCTGTATTACCACGGTATCCTGCGCCAAGGTGGGAAGCTTTTAACGAGCTTAATGCTTCTTGCATCTTTTCTTTTATTTCATCAAGTTCAGCACTTGAACCCGCATTATGGCTCGCAAGTTCAGAGGCTAGCTTATCGCCCGAACGCTTTGTCCATAACCAACGGATAAAAATAAAAACGATAAAAACAGCTGTTACCGCAGCCATCGCGATAAGCTTTTTATCTGTCGTGTCTAAACCAACGATTCGGCCAGCAAACCAAATAATACTGAGCACAGCAATTAAGCCAATTAACTGCCCTGTTGCTCTTGATGACACTAAGCCCAGTAAAAAGTGCACTAGGCCGCTTTTGTTCACTCTTCCTTGCATTACTTTTCCTATCGAGTCTCGTTGGTTTTACTTAATTGCGTAAGTACTTCTACTTGATTATCTATACGTTGGCTGCTCTGAGTTGCTTGCTTGTTAATAACAAAATGAAAACCAGCAAAAAGTGAAACAATCGATGCCAAGCAAATTGATAAAATCACCCAATAAGGAATGTTTCGGCCTACCTTCATTGCAAACCCTTCAAGTGGCGCGCCATTATCAGATAGTTGCCCTCGTGGAGTACCGCGTACATCTTCTATTTGCGCACGAACATCAACAATTAAGGCTTTAAGTTGCTCAATTCCTTTCACTTTGTAGATACCCTCAAAGCCAAGTTGCAAACAAATGTAATACACTTCTAATGCTGCAAACTTTGGCTCACCTCCGGTACGAAGTTTTGCTAATCGCTCAAAAAACTCTTCACCCGCTCGATTATTACCAAAAAACTCAAGCTGTAAGGGTCTCGACATCCAATCCATTCGAAAATGCGCGCCAGAGCTCATTACAAATTCATCACACATTGCAGTCAGGGCAAACTTAACTTCCTGCATAACACTGGTTGTTACTTGCTGGGTATAACAATTACGTTCAAACTCATCAAAACTCGTAAGTAACTGCTCTCGAAAATCGTTTAGTTCAAGATCTGTCGATTGCTTTAACTTTAAAGGCGCAAGCGCGTTTATCACTGGCGCAATACAGGCGATTAAATCAAGTTCGTTTTTTGCTTCTTGCATTGTCTTGCGTCCTAATTTCTTGCCACTGTAACGATTTCGACTTGCGCCGCTTGTAACCCAAATGGAATAAATAAACTAAGCGATTGTTCTTCAATAATTTGCTGCCAAATAAAACCATGAGCCTCTAAACGGAAGTATTCATAGCCACTTTTGATAGCTAATTTATTAGGTGGTCGCTGACAATGTGTTAACTGCACACCCGCAAGAGCCGATGCAATCATAATTTCGAGCTTTTCTGTGGCGCCGACTTTGACTTGATCACTAAACGTATCAATCCACTTGGTATCTTCAGATTCAAAGTAAACGGCCAAGTAGAAGTCGTTATTATCAAAAATGGCTGAATCAATGGTGGCAACCTGATAAATGGCGTTCGATACTTTCTCAAGTTTAAGACCTGCCATTTTCTTAGGAACAACACCTTCAAGTAATTTACTTAATAAAATATCTAGGGTGCCAAAGACATGAGTCAATTGCTTATGCTGATAAGGCGGGATTTGACTCACTAAATCACTGTGCTCGAACATCGACACAGAGCTAATTAAGTCAACAAGCTCACAATATAATCGCTCTGGATGAACAAGTTGCAAACTTTTTAAATGGTCTAAACGTTTTGCAGATGGTGCCATTGCATTTAACAGCAAAAAGCTATTCATTTCGTTAGGTCCAAAATCAGTAACTGAACCAAAGTTCTTTCTACGGCCAAGCAATACGTTCACTTTTGCATTTACCAAATTCGCCGTTCTATTAAGCAACTCGGTTAAATAAAACGAGGCCTGTATCGTTAATAATGGCGGCACAAACTCTTTGCTGACTTTAAACGAGCCGTCTTCAGCACGCATAATTTTGATACAAGCAAGCGTATCAAAATACGTTTTTACATCGTTATCTGTCAGCAAAATATAATTAGGTTGTGCAATTAGCACTTCACGGTTTCTTGCTGCATCGTGGTGATCACTAAACTCAATGTAATCTGCTTGATAGGCACTGAGTTGACCGCTAGTTGCATAGCCTTCAATGTCGCTCACAACTTTATTTGCTGCAATCGCTAGATACACAGTGACTTCATCTGTATCGGCAGCTAACTCAAGCTTTAGTTCTTCGTGATGTTGACGATCAAACTCAAGTAAACGTCCATTTTCAAGAATCGCTTTAAAGCTGATCACTTTTAAAATACCGCGAGCGAGAGCGGATTCATCAATAGTAAGGTGGTGCAAACCAAAGGCCAATGGCGAAATCAAGCCTTGTCTAACAATCTGATTTTGCTCATGGTAGTCATCAAACAACTGAAAGTGCTGCTGTGCTAGCAACACGCCTTCAGCCCATACAGGTTTCATTGGCCCTTTAACGTTCATTACTCAGCCTCGTCTTCATCTGGTAATTGAACTTCGTTATTTGTAATCAATACATCTAACGATGTAGATAATTTAACTGGCCCGTCACCGAGAGGATAAAACGTTTTCCATTTATCACCTTGGCGATCTCTAAAAAGGGCTACAATGGCAACAAAACGCGCATTTTCTGCTTGTTCAAATTCTATTTTTGTTTTCTCAGCGGGGTTAATTGTTTTTTCTTCTACGGTGATCAACGTATTTGATAAAACTGACTTATCTGATTTCCACAAATCTTCAAACGTCGCCGTTTTAAAACTCTGTATGTCCGAAAGTTGATACACTCTTAGTACCACAGGCAGAGCTTCATCAAATTGGTTCAAATTAAGATTATCTGTCGCAGTGATATCTAGCTCTACATTTGTGCTCATACATGCTGTTAAAGACATAAACAAAGTAATTAGCACTGCTTTTTTAATTGCAAAACGCATTCAAAACCCCATTGATTTATTAGATTAATTAATTTTTACAAAGAACTTCTTCGTAAACAGGACAGATTACTCGATTAAATCGCACTGATGCGCAATCGGACCATTTATGACTATTGAATATTTTCGTAAAAATACCTGAACGTCTATTTTCTTGGTTATCAACAGCAAGAGACTTAATAACCACATCATCTACAGAAGAGATTATTTTTGTATTTAGAACAATCAACTCATCAATATAAGCGCTTATATCTTCTTTAATTAAAATGATTTTACCTTCATTTTTAGGTGGACTATTCAGGAAAAAGAAAAACTGATCGATCACCGACGCTGAAAACACTCGATGTGCTGGAATACCGGTCTGATCAAGTAAGGAAGAGATACTTTTAGTAAGAGACCAAGCCAAAAAATAAAAGCTATCGACTTGATTTATAAATAATTTTTTATCCATAAAATCATCCTTGATTAACCAAAAAAAGTACAAAGTCATGTCATACTTTTGGTACATTAGTCCTTAAAACGGGGGCATAATACAAACATCCTTTCAAAAAAGTCAACTCAATACAGCTCAAAAATAAAACTAATTTCAATTTAATATAAAAACTAATAACAATGTATTAATTTAGACCAAACTGCATTATGAACAAAATTATGACGTACTTATTACGATTACAATTATTCTATTGAATATTGATTAATAAGTGTGTATTTTCCCCTTTCTTGCTACAAGACTTAGTTAAAAAAGGACAAGGATGTGTCTAATTCTCGACTATTAATTGATGTAAATAACATAACCCTAAATGTCACTCAGGTAGATGGAATTGAGAAATTAAATCAAGGGTTTGAGTTTATTCTCACTGGTGAATCCAGCCAGCAAATTCTTTTAGAGCATCTGCTTTTACAAAGCGCATTAATTACATTCGTTAATCAAGATAATTTTTTTCGCCACCTAGCAGGGATCATTTTTGAGTGTGACAATTTAGGTACATTCAAAGGTAAATATCGATATAAAATAGTTATTAAAGATAGATTGAGCACATTAAAAAACATTACAAACAGTAAGGTTTTTATTGGCGTTAATTTAAAAGATGTTATTTTTTATTTAGCAGGCCAAGCTGGCTATTCACCAGGGCAAATTGATTTTCGTGTCGGATCATCACTGCCAGCGCTTCCACAGTGTGTGCAAGCAATGGAAACCAACTGGCATTTTCTACAACGCTTACTAACCCAATTTGGCTTGTTTATTTGGTTTGAAACAAAAAATAACGTTGAACTGTTAGTGATCAGTGATAGTAACTTAAACAGCCCATATTTGCAGCGCGGTATAGTATCAGTCAAAAACTCAGCTGGTATGAATAACGATGACAATACCGCTTATGTTGGCTTTTTTAACAGCCAAGTACATCACTCTATTTACAATGATCGCACTGACTGCGTGGCCCATGGACAATATTTAAAGGTCGCAAGTAACAGTCAATCTTACTTTGAACCATGCGCATCAACACCCAGTGCCGCCTCATTACAAGCGCAAGATTTCAGTAACGCGTTAGCCTCTCTTAATAAAACAACGCAGCTAGTGGGTAATGTATGTGATTTATTTGCGGGTAGCTCAGTTGCAATTGACGACCAAACCGGCACCGGCAGTAGTGCTGATTTACTGTGTGTTAGCGTATATCACAGCAGTGAACAACCTAATGACGAAAATAGTCACCAAGGTTTAACACGCTACAGTTGTAAAGCCCAATTTATCGAACGTGGTACGCCTTTTAAAGCCAAACCTTTGCCACATCAACCCAAACCTATGGTATTTCCGGCTAAGGTAGAGTCTTTAACGACTTCTAGTTTCATTGATGATTTAGGTTGCTACCGTGTGCGAACTGATTTTGACACAACTGCAAGGCCAATTGCGCAATCAAGCCAAGCAATTCAGCAACTTGCTTTATACGCATGTCAAAACCAACCTCAGGCCACTGGCTGGCACTTCCCCCTTGTTGGTGGTTCTGAGGTACTTATTGGCTGTATAAATAACGACCCTAACAACACGTTTTTAATGGGTTTTGCGATGAATGAATCGCAGCCAAGCGTTGTCACCGCTGCAAATAATACGCAAAACAGGCTGGTCAGTGCGGCGCAAAACGAGCTGCAGTTTGATGATGACAAGCAAGCACCTAAAATCATTTTACAAACCTTAGCCAGTGAGCACTATCTTGAGCTCAATGCCAAAAAATCAGGCCGCCAATTTATAGAATGGATAAGCCAGCTCGGCACCATTAACTTACATGCAGGTAAAGACCTCTGCCTAACAACTGAGAACGACAACATTCAGTTTGTGATTAAAAATAATCAGTTTATTGATGTTAAAAACAATGTTTCGCTCAGCACTCAAAACCGCGATATCAACATGCAAAGTGCAGGTAGCCAAGCATGGCAAGGAAAAAACACCCTTATTGAATCTCGTCAAGCACTGTCGATGGTCAGTGGTAGCGCAGTTAAAGCCTTTGCGCAAAGCGATATTCAGCTTAAAACCAACTCAAGTGACTTAACTATTTCGGCCCCCAATGGCTCAACATTTTTGCAAACCAACCAGTCAATCGCGATTACAGGCTCAGGCCGTGGTGATTTAATTCTCCATAACGAAGGCGGCGAAATTAAACTCGATAGTCAAGGAAATGTTGAGATTATTGCCACCGATGTACTCACCCTCGATGGCACATTTATAAATTTTGATGGCCCCGTTGATTACGATATTGAAAGCCCAAGTACAGCGCGTGCACAAAGCCTTAATGTGAGTCGTGCGCCTGCTATTTCATCATTTGATTTGGCTGATAGCTCACTCGATTCTACTACACTATGCACACTAGACTTAAGCTATTGCTACCTAGATGGCAGTGCTGAAGACAATATTCGTTACTCGCTTATCGATAGCCTTGGCCATGAGCACACCGGCTCACTCAGTAATGGCAAAGCGCAACTGGCCAACGTGCCGCAAGGTCAAAGTCAGGTTCGTTTTATTGCTTCATCTGATGACGACGAACAGCGTTTAGTTGCACTGCGTAATGAGTTTAAGCAGACCCTAGAAGCGATGCTAAATGAAGTTCGACAAAAAGCGGCCATTGAAGATGCCTTGTTTGAACAAGAAAGTCTATTTAACCAATACATGATAGAGCTAGGTGCAAATGCCACTGGTTTTTATCAAGGGGCAAAGTCACTTATTGAGGGCGTAGCAGACCTGATTGTACTCGGTATTGATATTAATATAAGTGTGTACTCTGCTTGCTTTAGAATTATAGAAGCCATTGCTCGCGGTGATAAAGAAGCCGTTAAATATGAGCTAGAAACAATTATTTCTTTCTCACAAAAATCAGCCCAATCACTTACTCAAGCATGTGAGTTACTTTACATTCTACTTGATGATGAACAAACCCGCTTGGCGCTAGCGCGTTTCCCTTACGAGTATATTGATGCCCACTCACACGTAGAGCAAGAACGATTAACGGGTATTTTGGCATTTGAGGTCGTATTAGCACTGCTCACAGGTGGCGTGGGTGCGGCCGCTTCACTGGCAAGTAAATCAAGGTATTTAGCAAAAGCAAATAAAGCACTGACTCAGATTGCCGAGATTGTTAAACGCAAGCAGCTAAATAAACAGTTATCACACGCTGTGACAGCTGAACATCCGACTGTTTCAGCCAAAATAACCAAACCAGATACACAGTTACAGCCAAGTAAAAACCACGCTGTGGCGACGCATGTGTCAGCAAAAGACCATGCTGAATATTTATTACTCACTGAATTATCTGACGATATTCGCGGCAATTACCGCGCATATACCAACAGTGAAGGTAAAGTCATTATTAGCCGCCTTGATGGCAAAAAGCCCCCTAAATTACGTTACGAAAATGGTAATTTAGTGCCCGTGTCGGACCAAATAAATGTGTTTAACAAAATAGCGCAAAAATTAAAGATAAATCATGCTAATTTAAGTGACAACGTTAAACAGCGACTCAAACAGTTTGAAGCAGCACGAAATCAAGCTGTCGCCAAGCGTGATGCCGCACTCCTTGCCGGAAACGCCACTGCATTAAAAGAAGCGCAAAGTGCCATGCGCTTAGCCAGTGAAGCACTGGGTGAAGAAGCCGCACGCATTTATGTGAAACAAAATTATCCAGATGCCACACCATTGGCAAGCAAACTCCCAGGTAAAGGCAAACAAGGCCAGTTTGACCAAGTGTATGCAACAGAAGACGGTAAAGTATTAATTATCGAAGCCAAAGGCGGTAATGCCAGTTGGGGTAGTCGGAGTGCTGGTAAAGATAGAGCGCAACAAGGCTCTGAAAAGTATATGAATTCGATAATAAAGAATTACCACGATAAACTTCGTACATTAACAAAAGACCCTCGCTACTTAGCGGGCGATGATGATTTTGTTAAACAAGTCAAAGGAATAAAAAATATGCTCAAAAGTTTGAACGATTCAAAGCTAGATGGAACACTTGAATATATTGGGGTTCAACAAAAAGCTAATGACGCCGGGCTTATCGAAGTTATTGACGTATCGATTTTTGATATAGGATTTTAAGGAATGTATAAAATGATTGAGAGCCACTATAGTTTTGCCAAACTTAGTTATGACGAAATGTTTGAGGAGTACATTAGGCACGAAGATAAAAATATACCCCGTATTCAAAAAAATCCTCGCTTAGGACTCCATACACAGTTTACCCGTAATATCATTGACTCATTCCCCATGGAAGCGATTCAAAATCCCAATAGCTACCATGCTTGGCTCTATGTTATTCGCGCTTCGCAATTAGGCCACGGCATATTTCAAAGCAATGCCCATGACGGCCAACCTTTCCCTTTCTTTTACGATGATGAATATTTAGAAGTAACTGGTAAACGCGACCCTGAACATGCTGAGCACCCTGTGTGGTTACTTGCTTTGTACAGCAGTATTATCGCCCGTAACCATGATGCCATCGCTTACTTAACGGCTATCGATAACGATGTGTTTAAAACATCTAATTATGGTAATCAACTGAGACCCTTTGATTATGCATTAGCCAATTTACTCAAAGGGTTATTTAGCCCTAGTGCTGATTTAGCCAACTTGATTGAGCAAGCATACCTAACTTGTAACCCAGATGATTACGTTGATGATGAAGCATACCTCTATGTAAGTCGCTTGGAATGGCCGCTTATCCCGGTGATCACCGCCATATTCACTGAAAACGGCGAGCAAGAATACAATCAAGCCATGGAAAAAGCCCTGCTGGCCCATAGAGAATATTACAACAACGAAGACCACGAAGGTGCAAACGAAGGTGCCATCCCATTAGCTTTAACAGCCTTAGCTATCATCGCTAAAGACGTAAAAGACTACAAGCTCACAGTTGAAAATGGCTACATTCCAGCATGGCTAATTGATGTAACACCACCAACAGACCCAAATTAATAAACGACAGTAACCGCTCTTTAACAACATGGATGTTGGCAGCAAAGCATGAACTTATACCCTGCTTTGCTGCCTTTAAATCTTAGGCCAACACTGCTGAGCACTATCTTGAGCTAAATGCCAAAAAACCAGGTCGCCAATTTATAGAGTGGACGCGCTAGGTACTATTAATATACCCATTGCATTAAATTAAGACACGGTTATGGCGTAGGAAAATTGCGTTATAACAAGGCAAAAATCATGAAGTATAGTGGGTCTAAATAAGTCATTTTTAACGCCGTGAGAGCGCTATTTAACACGCCAGAATGTGTTTGCTTTTAATAAAATGGGTATCGATGCAGGCAAAGACCTCTGCCTAACAACTGAGAACGACAACATTCAGTTTGTGATTAAAAATAATCAGTTTATTGATGTTAAAAACAATGTTTCGCTCAGCACTCAAAACCGCGATATCAACATGCAAAGTGCAGGTAGCCAAGCATGGCAAGGAAAAAACACCCTTATTGAATCTCGTCAAGCACTGTCGATGGTCAGTGGTAGCGCAGTTAAAGCCTTTGCGCAAAGCGATATTCAGCTTAAAACCAACTCAAGTGACTTAACTATTTCGGCCCCCAATGGCTCAACATTTTTGCAAACCAACCAGTCAATCGCGATTACAGGCTCAGGCCGTGGTGATTTAATTCTCCATAACGAAGGCGGCGAAATTAAACTCGATAGTCAAGGAAATGTTGAGATTATTGCCACCGATGTACTCACCCTCGATGGCACATTTATAAATTTTGATGGCCCCGTTGATTACGATATTGAAAGCCCAAGTACAGCGCGTGCACAAAGCCTTAATGTGAGTCGTGCGCCTGCTATTTCATCATTTGATTTGGCTGATAGCTCACTCGATTCTACTACACTATGCACACTAGACTTAAGCTATTGCTACCTAGATGGCAGTGCTGAAGACAATATTCGTTACTCGCTTATCGATAGCCTTGGCCATGAGCACACCGGCTCACTCAGTAATGGCAAAGCGCAACTGGCCAACGTGCCGCAAGGTCAAAGTCAGGTTCGTTTTATTGCTTCATCTGATGACGACGAACAGCGTTTAGTTGCACTGCGTAATGAGTTTAAGCAGACCCTAGAAGCGATGCTAAATGAAGTTCGACAAAAAGCGGCCATTGAAGATGCCTTGTTTGAACAAGAAAGTCTATTTAACCAATACATGATAGAGCTAGGTGCAAATGCCACTGGTTTTTATCAAGGGGCAAAGTCACTTATTGAGGGCGTAGCAGACCTGATTGTACTCGGTATTGATATTAATATAAGTGTGTACTCTGCTTGCTTTAGAATTATAGAAGCCATTGCTCGCGGTGATAAAGAAGCCGTTAAATATGAGCTAGAAACAATTATTTCTTTCTCACAAAAATCAGCCCAATCACTTACTCAAGCATGTGAGTTACTTTACATTCTACTTGATGATGAACAAACCCGCTTGGCGCTAGCGCGTTTCCCTTACGAGTATATTGATGCCCACTCACACGTAGAGCAAGAACGATTAACGGGTATTTTGGCATTTGAGGTCGTATTAGCACTGCTCACAGGTGGCGTGGGTGCGGCCGCTTCACTGGCAAGTAAATCAAGGTATTTAGCAAAAGCAAATAAAGCACTGACTCAGATTGCCGAGATTGTTAAACGCAAGCAGCTAAATAAACAGTTATCACACGCTGTGACAGCTGAACATCCGACTGTTTCAGCCAAAATAACCAAACCAGATACACAGTTACAGCCAAGTAAAAACCACGCTGTGGCGACGCATGTGTCAGCAAAAGACCATGCTGAATATTTATTACTCACTGAATTATCTGACGATATTCGCGGCAATTACCGCGCATATACCAACAGTGAAGGTAAAGTCATTATTAGCCGCCTTGATGGCAAAAAGCCCCCTAAATTACGTTACGAAAATGGTAATTTAGTGCCCGTGTCGGACCAAATAAATGTGTTTAACAAAATAGCGCAAAAATTAAAGATAAATCATGCTAATTTAAGTGACAACGTTAAACAGCGACTCAAACAGTTTGAAGCAGCACGAAATCAAGCTGTCGCCAAGCGTGATGCCGCACTCCTTGCCGGAAACGCCACTGCATTAAAAGAAGCGCAAAGTGCCATGCGCTTAGCCAGTGAAGCACTGGGTGAAGAAGCCGCACGCATTTATGTGAAACAAAATTATCCAGATGCCACACCATTGGCAAGCAAACTCCCAGGTAAAGGCAAACAAGGCCAATTTGACTAAGTGTATGCAACAGAAGACGGTAAAGTATTAATTATCGAAGCCAAAGGCGGTAATGCCAGTTGGGGTAGCCGGAGTGCTGGTAAAGATAGAGCGCAACAAGGCTCTGAAAAGTATATGAATTCGATAATTGACAATTACACTTCTAAGCTTGATACGCTAACAAAAGACCCACGCTACTTAGCGGGCGATGATGATTTTGTGAAAGAGGTTCAAGGCATTCAAGATATGCTGGATGATATTGATGATGCAAGATTAGATGGGGCAGTTGAATACATAGGTATTCAACAAAAAGCCAATGATGCAGGGCTTATCGAAGTTATTGACGTATCGATTTTTGATATAGGATTTTAAGGAACTAATAAAATGATTGAAAGCCATTACAGCTTTGCACAAGTTAGTTATGACCATATGGTAGAGCGCTATAAAAAGCACGAAGATAAAAATATACCCCGTATTCAAAAAAATCCTCGCTTAGGACTCCATACACAGTTTACCCGCAATATCATTGACTCGTTCCCCATGGAAGCGATTCAAAACCCCAATAGCTACCATGCTTGGCTCTATGTTATTCGCGCTTCGCAATTAGGACATGGTATTTTCCAAAGCAATGCCCATGACGGCCAACCTTTCCCTTTTTTTTACGATGATGAGTATTTAGAAGTGACTGGTAAACGCGATCCTGAACATGCTGAGCACCCAGTGTGGCTCCTTGCTTTGTACAGCAGTATTATCGCCCGTAACCATGATGCTATCGCTTACTTAACGGCTATCGATAACGATGTGTTTAAAACAGCTAATTATGGTAATCAACTGAGACCCTTTGATTATGCACTGTCTGACTTACTTAAAGGGTTATTTAACCCAAGTGCTGATTTAGCCCCTTTAATCGAGCAAGCCTATATCACCTGTAACCCAGATGATTACGTTGATGATGAAGCATACCTCTATGTAAGTCGTTTAGAATGGCCGCTTATCCCGGTGTTCACCGCCATATTCACTGATAACGGTGAGCAAGAATATAATCAAGCCATGGAAAAAGCCTTGCTGGCGCATAAAGAATATTACAGTGACGAAGAGCGTATAGGTAGTAGACGAGGAGGTTTAGCTATCCCCCTTATTGCCCTAGCCATCATCGCTAAAGACGTCAAAGGCTACAAGCTCACAGTTGAAAATGGCTACATTCCAGCATGGCTAATTGATGTAACACCACCAACAGAGCCAAATTAATAAACGACAGTAACCGCTCTTTAACAACATGGATGTTGGCAGCAAAGCATGAAACCCATGCTTTGTTGCCGTTAATAGTAATCATGTATCAAAAGCCTATGACGCTGGGCTTATCGAAGTTATTGATGTATCGATTTTTGACATAGGATTTTAAGGAACTAATAAAATGATTGAGAGCCATTACAGCTTTTCACAAGTTAGTTATGACCATATGGTAGAGCGCTATAAAAAGCACGAAGATAAAAATATACCCCGTATTCAAAAGAATCCTAGCTTAGGACTCTATACACAGTTTACCCGTAATATCATTGACTCATTCCCCATGGAAGCGATTCAAAATCCCAATAGCTACCATGCTTGGCTATATGTTATTCGCGCTTCGCAATTAGGTCATGGCATATTTCAAAGCAATGCCCATGACGGCCAACCTTTCCCTTTCTTTTACGATGATGAATATATAGAAGTGATTGGAAAAAAAGACGACTATGGCACTAAACACAATAACTGGTTACTTGCATTTTATAGCAGCATCATTGCTCGTAATAACGAAGCTATTAACTACCTGATTACTGTCGACAACGATGTATTTAAACAAGCAAGGCTAAGTGAACAGCGCACCCCATTTGATTATGCATTATCTGATTTACTAAAAGGCTTATTTAACCCTAGCGCCGATTTAGCCAACTTAATTGAGCAAGCATACCTTACCTGTAACCCAGATGATTATGCCGATGATGAAATTTACTTATATGTTAGTCGCTTGGAATGGCCACTTATCCCGGTGATCACCGCCATATTCACTGATAACGGAGAGCAAGAATATAACCAGGCCATGGAAAAAGCCTTGCTGGCCCATAAAGAATATTACGACAACGAAGACCACGAAGGTGCAAACGAAGGTGCCATCCCATTAGCTTTAACAGCCTTAGCCATCATCGCTAAAGACGTAAAAGGCTATAAGCTCACAGTTGAAAATGGCTACATTCCAGCATGGTTAATTGATGTAACACCACCAACAGACCCAAATTAATAAACGACAGTAACCGCTCTTTAACAACATAGATGTTGGCAATATAACTAAAACTAATACAGAGGAATTCCGTTAGTTAAACAGTTTATTCAAAGGAGCAGACTATTGTGCAGTTGAAACATTTAATTTTGAGAGAAAGCTGATCAACTTAGAACAGTTTGGTGATGCTATCACAATCACACCTGTTACCACTCCCATTAAAGGAGGCATTTAAATGACTAAACAATTTTTCCCCTCACTAAAAGAAATAAAAGACCCAGAGAATCCACCAAAAGGGATAAAACATCTAATTACAATTGAAGATTCATTAAATTACCCTGGCCGTTATCACTCCTTTTACAATCAAAACGGATACTTATCAGTTATCCTTCATTGGATTATTTCACCAAAAGGTCAAGCCCCGTTTTTAGCTACTAGGCAATTTGATGCACCACTATCAATTTTACCTTGGTTTGTTAAAAAATTTGAGTTTTTCACCAAAATGCCCAACGCAGGTGGATTACCTCATGGCACAATAAGTATTGATGACCTCGTGGAAGGTGAAGATATCGGTATCACAAGACTAATAGGGAGGCTAAATGAACGAGGCGATCAAGGATATAGCCTATCAAACTATTCACGGAAAGGCCATGAGACAACAAATTATCAAATATTGAATATCTCTGATAGCTATTTCTTTCATGGTGGATTTTTTGACAAATGGAAAGAGCTTGCCAATAAATACGAAAACGGCACTTTATAGCAACAACGCTAAGGACAGCACATGACAACCAACTCACAAATACCACAGCAACTAGGTCAATATCTCTATCAACAAATTAATGATGACTGGTCGAAAGCGATGTTAGTTATAGATTGCCAGCACGATGAAGTCATTACATGCCAAGCCTTTTATGAAAAAGAGGCCGATGAAACACAGCACCCTATTGCCGTTTCTGACCACATTATTGATTTATTTAAAACACTGTTTGATTCTGCAATACAAAATCAACCAGAAAATTGGCAACGTGCGATTTTCAATCTAACTCGACAGGGTAACTTCAGCATAGCTTTTGATAAAGAGAATAATGATGAGAACCAATAAACATTACTTTCAAAACCACAACAAACATAATAGGTAAAAATCATTAATTAATAACATTAATGAAACTATAATTTGAACCTTATTAGGATACATACTAAAATAGCTAAAAATTTATTATTGATGATAAATATGAAAGTCACGGAAGACGAATAATAGCTCCCCACCTCTATTGTTATTCCTTGATTCTTCATGAGTTTTCAAACTATAAGCGGTTTCGTTTATTGTGAACTATTAAATGGAGTATTTATGAAAAAGTTAAGCGCATTATTTGCCTTATTGGTTTTAGCAGGCTGTTCATCAACCCATGATGTTGAGCCACAACCTGAGCCTATTGCAGAAGTAACGCCTGAAGTGGTTGTAGATGAATCGGTTATTTCATTAACGGTAGTCACAACACCTGATGATGCGCGCGTTCGTATTATGAATATTAAACCTGTTTATGAAGATGGTATTGAACTTGATGAAGGTAAGTACGACATTGAAGTAACCAAGCCTGGTTACTTAACTTACCGCAAATGGGTTGTTGTTGATAAGAAAACAATTCTAACAATTGAGCTTGATAGCATTGAATCAATTCAAGCTGCTCAATAAGAGGTTTTAACAAAAAAGGAAAGCTGTTGCTTTCCTTTTTTGAGCTTCTTTTAAATTAACTGAAAATAATATAGCGACCATATCGCACTGCAATTAACAATAACTGTTAACCAGAGTACGGCAATAAAACTACGTTTTTTAGATTTGTGTCTTAACCATTGCTGTGCAATGAATGAACCTGGCCAACCGCCGATTAACCCTAAAATATGCAGTGTACGCTCAGGTACTCTTATCACATGCTCGCCATGTTGCATTGCTAAACGTTTATCCCAGCCATACACCAAAAAGCTTACTAAGCTCGCTACACTGTAAGTGCCTGCAATAAAGTAGGTAATATTAAGTTGCCATGATGTCAGCCATAGCAGCGCTAAAAACAACAATGAAAATGTAATTAATGTTTTCTTAATCAACGAAGTATCACCTATACTGTGCAAAACAAATTAATTTTATCGGGGCGCTATTATGGCATACCTAAAATCACTTTTACTATCAATCTGCCTGTGTTCGCTTTCTGTTATGGCAGCAGAGCAACAACTTGATGACAAGCTAAAAGTGTTTGAACCTTACTTAGGCACGTGGCAGTCAGACTTTAATGTCGCAGCAGGTAAACCTGCGGTGCAAGATGTGAGTACCTGGCAACGCGCGCTCAATGGCACGGCTATTAAAACCATTCACTCTATCAATGAAGGTGAATATGGTGGTGAGTCGATGATTTTTTGGGACAATAAAAAGCAGTCTTTGGTGTTTTATTACTTCACTACAGCTGGGTTTTACACCCAAGGCACTATGAATGTACTTAGCCCTACTCAGTTTGTTGCTTATGAAAATGTAACGGGTAACAAAGATGGGATCACTAAAGTCAAATCGACGAGCGAGTTTAAAGATAACAGCTTTGTAGTGTCGACCTCTTACCTTAAAAAAGGTCAATGGACAAAACCCGATACCCGAACTTACACCCGCAGCGAAAAAACGGTTAAGTTTAAGTAAGCTATGCCCAAACCTCCCCAAGATGCAGAAACTCACACCTTGAGGTGGTTTGGGTATATAGCCGTGCTTTATTTATTACTTAATAAATTTTTTAAACGGCTGATCAACAGGCGTATCAGCTAAATGGTTCGTATAATTACTCATCACTTTTTGTGCTAAACCTAGAACAATTTCTAATAATTGCTGATTTCCATAACCCGCACTGTAAAACTCTTCTAACTCACTTTCGTCAATTACACCTCGGTTGCGCGTCATTGCTAAGGTTGTATTTCTTAAAGTTTCTAACTTGGGATCAGCAAGTGGAGTTTTATTAACTAACGCATCAACAATCTCTTGATCAACCTTCATACTCGCAGCGATTGCACTATGTGCAGGTACACAATAATGACAATTATGTTCAACATTAATTGTTTGCCAAACAACTGTCAGCTCTTGAGCATTAAACGATGTTTTTTGAAATAACTCATGAAGCACTTGGTAACCTTCAAGTAGTGTAGGTGCCTCTGCCATCACGGCATGTAAATTTGGCAACATACCAAAGGCTGATACTGAGTTATCGATAAGTGCTTTTGAGCCCTCTGGCGCGGTTTCTTTTGTGTAGAGTTCAAAGTTTTTCATGTTATCTCCTATCGTGTCTGACTAAGATTTATGATTAGCCTAGTTGTTTTTGAGCAGTTGTTCAAGTTAAAATTGAACAACTGCTCAATTTTGGTGTTCGTCATGGTCAATAAAGTTAAATTCAATCGCGATGAAGTAATCACGAAGGCACAAATGCTATTTTGGAAAAAAGGTTTTTCTACGACATCTACCCGTGATCTCCAAACGGTCGTTGATATGCGCCCAGGCAGTATTTATTCAGCGTTTGGTTCAAAAGAAGGTTTATATTCAGAGTCTTTAAAAGTCTATGCTACGCAACTTAAGCTGTTGCTAGCGAGCCATATTGAGAATAGCGAAACAGTACTTGATGGCTTACATGCATTTGTTGTTACGGTACTTGAAAGTGCTGAAGATGGATGTGAAGTATGTATGTTAATCAAAGCAAGTACAGAATTCGATCACACTCAGCCTAAACTTAAAACGTTAACCGATGACCTTTTGCAGCAGTTTGAACACGACTTATCGACTCTATTTGATATTGCACAACAGCGTGGTGAACTAGCCAACACTCATAGTCCGCTAGAATATGCTCGTTTATTTCAGATACAATTTACTGGCTTAAGAAGTTATTTACACAGGCCAATGTCGAAACCGATGACTGAGCAGCTTATTGGTATGATGTTCACACTCATAAAAAATTATTAAAGGGTAAGGCGTTTATCACCTTACCCTCACATATCAATGTCTAAAGTCTGACATTAATGCAGGAATACCTGGCAGCATACCTACCATTGCCATCACGCTTGTTAAGATAACAAACATCACTAATGGAATAATCCAGCGGCTCATTGGAGACAGCTCAGAGCTTCGCTCTTTACAACCAATTAAGCCCAAATTGTCGAGCAACATAGTTAATGACCAACCAAATGCAGGGTTCACTAAGGTCGAGGAAAACACCACAATAGCAGCTGATTGCGTAGTTTCACCTTCACGGGTCATTTCCATGCCAGCTTCAAGAAGTGGGATAAACACACCAACTATTAGCGCGACGCATAACACAGGTTGCCAAATAGCTAAATCCATTGGGTAGCCCCAAATACTGGCAATGATACAAAATAATGCTGTTAACACCGCTCCCGCAGGAATTGGGCGTTTAGCGATAGCTGCTGGCACGATGTAGGTTCCCCATGACGAGGTAAAGTTAGAGCCGCCTAACAATGAACCAAATGTCTGGCGGATTGAAGCACTAAACATGGTATCGTCAATGTTCATTTGTACTTTTTCAGTGCGTTCTGGGTAACTAATTTTTTGGAATACTTGATGTCCTAAAAAGTCAGGTGACCACATGGCAACCGCAAGCACCGCGAATGGCAAGACCACTACAAAGCTCTCTAGGGTTGGTAATCCCAGCATCCAACCGGTATTTTCACCCCACCAATACATTGGGTTCATATTTGGTAAACCCGGTGCTGTTTTAAACTCAAACGGCGCCCCCAGTAAAAATGCAATTAAACCGCCAAGCAAGCAACTTAATGGCACGGCTAACCAACGTTTTTTGTAATGCTCAAGTAAGGCATACAACACGATAGTCGATAAAATCACAATGAAAGCGATATGGGTCATATCAATGCCTTCAGCCCATGCAAACAGCTTTTTAACCTGTGAAATCGTACCAATAAAGCCAAGGTAAAGCAGTAAACCGCCACACACGCCTCGGCTGGTTAACCCCGCCAGTAAACTCCCGCCTTTACTAAGCGCCAGTAATAGGCCAAACGCCCCTATCAGCAAACCAAAAGCCATTGGGTGACCACCCGCTGCCACCACTATCGGGATCAAAGGAATAAGCGGCCCATGAGTACCCGCTAAGTTTGCTGTTGGTAAAAAGAAGCCCGAAAATAATAAAATGAAGATCGATACAATTAACAGCTCATAACGCACGTTTTCTAAAATAAAACCTTCGCCTAAGCCCAGTGGCGCTGCAAATGTTGCAGCAATTGCACCCACCATGACCACCTTGCCTATGGTCCCTGCCATGGCAGGGATAGAGTCTTCTAATTCAAACCGATAGTCACGAAATGGTAAATTTGGACGCCAACGCTCAGGCTGCATAATTTGTAATTCGTGTTCAAGGTATTCGTCACGACTCGAAAATTCACTGCTGGGTTTATGAAGATCTTGATAGCTTTGTTGCTTCTTATTCATAAGTTCTCCTACTACCTATCTTGAAAAATTGTGTGAGTTTTTATTATGCAGTTAGGGTAAAGCAGCCTGACGTAAAACACGATTAGGCAAAAGGTAGGGTATGAATTTATAAAATAGGTGTTTTTAATAAACTGAGAGCATCCGAAAATAAATTTAATACATTGATATAAATAGCTTTATTTATAAAAAATGCTTTGAAAAAGTAAGCTGAAGGTTATTTTTCAAACACATTAACTATTAGTCTAATAAATTGTATGAATAGCAAACAGCTAGAGAAAAACCACTTTAGATTAATCGAATTTGCCTATTCTCCAACTACTAATATACTAATTTATTAGTAGTTTGGTTAATGCTAACTCGCAAGTCGGTGGCTTTCTTACATAAGCACATAAAGGGATGTATGAACACACAGCTCAAGCCTTGGCAATTTAATATAATTGTTTGCTCTGTTTATCTGCTGTTTGGCTTGTTTACTATGCAAGTGTTAAAAACACTGGCGGTATGGCCACCAGCAGGAGTCGCATTAGCAGGCTTGATGTTATTTGGTCGTAAAGCCTGGTTGGGCGTTGCATCAGGCACCTGTTTAGTTGTGCTTTGTTACTTTTATCTTAGCGACTTAAATCCATTCACGTTTAAACACATAGCAATAAATGCCGCAACAACCACAGGTAATACTCTCGCTGCTTTAACAGCATTTTGGCTAATTAACCGAAAACTTAAACAACACACACTGCTGACAAGCGTCACCAGTTTAGCCAGAGTGTTTATTGTTGCTTGCATTGCGATTGGCGTGATTTCTGCACTTTTCGGTGTGGGCATATACTCACTAGTTGGTATCGAGTGGTTTAATGGCTTGTATGTAGGCATATTAAATTGGAGTATTAGCAATGCCTTAGCGGCGATTGTATTCACCCCTGCCCTTTACTTTTTATGGCGAAATTGGCCGCACCCGGTCACTTCTAGTGAATTTTCTAAACTTTTGTTGCTTACTTTGACCGTGGTTTTGTTGTGTTATTTTATTTTTGGCCCCGCATACACAGCCATGACATTACCATTTTTACAACCTGCATTACTGTTGTTTCCGCTGCTTTATGCAGCCACGCGGTTATCACCAACCGCCACCAGCTGCATGAATATGTTGGTATTTTTTGCAGCTTGGGTAGGAAGTAATCAAGGATGGGGGTATTTTTATTATCATCACCCTAAAACAGCTGAAGTGACCATGCAGTTTTTCTTTTTATTTACTCTTTCAGCGGTATTGCTTATTCAAGCTGTGTTTATTCAGCGCAAGAAAGAACAACAAAAGCTGACCACCATGCTCGAACAAAAAGTAGAAGAAAGAACCTATGAGCTAGAACGTGCTAAGCATGAAGCATTAGCCTTATCAGTGACAGATCATTTAACACAACTTTATAATCGCCGTGGCTTTTTCGAAAAGGTTAATCAGCAGTTTGCAAAATATCATGACGCGCAATGTACCTGCTCCCTGTTACTGTTAGACTTAGACCAATTTAAAGCTATAAACGACAAATATGGCCACGCAACTGGCGATGAAGTAATACGAACCACAGCACATAAACTCACCCAACATAGCAGAGCATCAGATATTGCGGGACGCATTGGTGGTGAAGAATTTGTCTTATTTTTACCTATGGCAAATAACCACACAGCCTTTGCTATCGCAGAAAAGATCAGAGCCGATATCGAACAGCAAGACATCATCGCCGACAACAAACACGTTAAATTCACCGTGAGTATTGGTGTTAGCACCTTACAAGCAAGTGATCAGCATATAGAATCGATGTTAAAACGCGCCGATAAAGCATTGTATCAAGCCAAAAACCAAGGCCGTAATCAAGCGCAGTGTAGTTAGAATGAGTTACGAGAGTAAAGTTGCGAGGTACGAGAGTAAAGATACGAGATGCGAGGACGAGATGCGAGGGGCGAGCATGTAGCAGCGATTTTACATCGCGTTTTATTCTCGTATGCCCTTACCTCACCCATGTCGCGGTATAAAGCCGCTGCTACCTGAGGCGTCACGCTTGCTTGGCGCGCGAAACACGTTTCACGCCTACGTCCAAGGGTTTAACTTTTGAGTGGTGGTTAATTATTCATGACTAAAGTCATTCCTACGAGAGATAGAAACGAGGCGCGAGGTGCGAGGTGCGAGGTGCGAGGTGCGAGGTGCGAGGTGCGAGGTGCGAGCATGAGCTTAAGGTTCTTTGCACTATACGACTAGTAATTACTTCGTTGCTCTGTTAAAAATAGGCAATTAATAAAGAGCTTTAAATAGCTATAAACATGTCCTATTTAAGATGGTTATGGATGAAGAATTAAAGAAACAAGTAGATGTTGTCGTTGGGCTAAGCCGCCTTGCCGGAGGCATGCTAATTATTATTGGGAGTATTTTGGTCTTCTTTTTTATTCAGGCTGCGCAAGACCCAAATGCAGCGATTGAAATAAATGGTGTGCCAACAAAGGATTTTACTGCAAAAGTTGGGTCAGTAATTTTCACTGCGCTATTTCCTCTGTTTGGTATTTTCCTTTCTTTTGCACCTAACAATCTCTTAGAAAAATGGGCAACCAAGATAATTCTGCTTATCTCTAATAAGGCCTAATATTATTTGCGCGATGTTTCATACGACGAGTACTTTAATGAAATCTAATTATGCCGATTATCAAGATAATTTAGAAAATCTCATAAAATTACTTCGGGTATATAATGAAGAGCATTGGGCTAATTATTTTCAAAAATCATTAGAGTTGCTCTATGTGGGTAAGCCTCAAAAAAGTATTTATCATTCACTAGCTGCATTTGGTGGTATGGGCAGTGTCACTGATTCTTTAACTTTTACGGGTGCAAATAATCAGGAAGTTAAGCTAGGTTTTAAGTTAACTGCCTGCTTATTCAATGAATGTAAATTAAAGCGAAGTTTTCTGAAGCGAATCATAGAGTAATAGTGAAAAAAACCATTACATCACTGTGTTTTTACACTTTGTCGCGGCATAAAGCCGCTGCTACATGTAGGCTTGGCGCGCGAAACAAGTTTCACGCCTACGTCCAAGGAGCTAACTTTTGTGTGGTGGTTAATTATTCATGACTAAAGTCATTCCTACGAGAGATAGAAACGAGGTGCGAGGTGCGAGGTGCGAGGTGCGAGCATGAGCTTAAGTTTCTTTGCACTATACGACTAGTAATTAATTAACGGCTCTGATAAAAATACACTGAATATGGAAGAAAACGAGCTATAAGCCCGTTAAGTTTAATGGAATTACTATCCTAGTGAGGTTCAAATGGAAATTGAAGTAACCAGACCAAAACAACATCATGATAAAATTAGAGATTACACTTTATGGGCCGATTCTAAAAAGATCGGAAAAATCAAACCCAACTCTTTAACCAACTACACAATACCTGACGACGCTAGATTTATCTGGTTCTCCATTGATTGGTGCTCTAGCCCTAAACTTTCTGTCAAAGATATTCAATCAAATAAAGTAACTGTTTCGAACACTATGAGCAGTAACTTACTATCGGGTCTATTTTTACCCATTTATTACGTTACTTTTGGTAAAAATAAATATCTAACAATTACGAGCGATGTATAACCACCCTTAATCGATTTCAGATTCGATTACTTCATCGCATAACGATATTTTTACCCTTCGTCGCGGCATAAAGCCGCTGCGACCTGTAGGCGTCACGCTTGCTTGGCGCACGAAACACGTTTCACGCCTACGGCCAAGGTTTACTTTTGTGTGGTGATTAATCATTCATGACTAAAGTCATTCCTTCGATAAATAGATACAAGATGCGAGCTTGTAGCAGCGATTTCACATCGCGTTTTTCTCGCATCTCTTATCTCGCAACTAGAACTTATAGCTCCCTCTCTATCTCGTTTTTAACTTATTCAACTCATCATCTTGTTGTGCAACAAGTGCATTAAGAGTTTGGCTACCATCACCGGCTTGGGTAGATAGCTCAGCGAGTTGTGATGCGGCATCTGAAATTAACGTCAGGTTGCGGTTTATTTCTTCTGTGACCGAGCTTTGCTCTTCTGCAGCCGTTGCAATGTGGGTAATTTGTTGCGTGATTTCGTCTACTTTAACTACAACTTCGTGTAATGCATCAAATGCAACTGAGGTTTCATCTACCGCGGTCTGTGCACGCACAACACCTTGTTCAATAACCTTAGACGCATTACCTACTTCTAGCTGTAAGCTGTCAATTAAACCACTGATGTCATCGGTTGATGAACGCGTTTTTGAAGCAAGGGCCCTTACTTCATCAGCCACCACCGCAAAGCCACGACCTTGTTCACCAGCCCTTGCTGCTTCAATTGCCGCATTCAGTGCAAGTAAGTTTGTTTGCTCTGCAATCGTTCGGATCACGTCTAAAATTTGTGTAATGTCGTTACTGCGTGCCGCAACTTTTTCGACCGCTTGATTAGCCTCTTTAATTTCGTCCGACATGGTTTTAACTTGAGTAACCGCAGACGACAAGCTCGATTCACTGCTAACAACTAAACCATTTATTTCATCGGCTTGTTGCGCTGACTGCTCTGAGGCTCTTGCAACTTCAAGGGCTGTTGCGCTCATTTCGTTCATAGCGGTCACTACGCTCTCAATTTCTTGGAATTGAGCTTGAACGTTGTGCTTAGTATCAACAGCAACACTAGTCGCTAGGTGAGCCTGCTCTTTGGTTTGCGTTGATACATTCTTAAGCTCACCAATTAAATCGCGCAATTTAGCAAGAAACGCGTTAAAGCCAGTTGCTAATGCGATTAGCTCAGCGTGAGTATCAACATGTAAGGTCTGAGTTAAGTCACCTTCAGCACTAGCAAGGTTATCAACGCGCTTTTGAATCTGCTGTAATGGTGCCACAATTGTACGGATCACTAAGGTCATGATCACAAAGGCTGCACCAGCAATAATAATACCCGTCATCAAAATCAAACCGCCTAGTGTGTTGGCATTTTCACTCATGCTATTTGCTAGCGCTTGAGGCCCTTCAAGGGCAAGCTCGGCGGGTACTTCAATCAGTAAGTTCCACTGTGTTTTTGCAAGCTTTATGGTAATTGGGTAGTTAACTAAATACTCATCACCGACTTTAAATACACCACTTTGCTTTTTCGCTTTTACGTAATTGTCTAAAGTGCTTTTAGCCACCGCCTCTTTTAACGGTCTGCCAAGCTTATCTTTGTAATGGCTGCTACCAACCACTAAATCGAGTGAGCTTAATAAAGTGACGCGGGCTTTGCCGTTATACAATTCTTTTGAGAGTTGCTCGGTCATGCTTTGAAATACAGGCAATGTTAAATCAACCCCGGCAACACCAATAAATTCGTTATCACGAAGAATGGGCACAGTTAAAGAGGTCATCATTTCAGAATAACCAGGGGTGATTTCGTATAAGTAGGGTTCCATAATACATGGCACTTTGGTGTCTTTTACACACAAGTACCACTCAGCTTCACGCTGACCAAATTCATTGAGCGTATCCACATATTTTTCAGCCGCATCGTCAACTGCCTGCTGTTCTATGCTGCCATCTCTATTACGAGTAAAGTAGATTTCTAAAGTACCTACACCAGCAACTGAGTGATCATAACCACTAATAAAATTAGCATCTCGGCCATCAAACGCATTTGCTTCAAATTGCGAATAAATAGATGAAAGAATAGTATTTTTTTGTAGCAAAGAGCGATTTAACTCAACCACCGCATCTCGAGTTAAGGTGCCTGCTGCATCGTGATCCCCTAAGATTGCTGCAAATGAGTAAGGTACTCGATAGGCTTCGTTTATGAAACCTGCAACTTGTTCACCATACGCTACGGCATTTGAGGCTAGCTTTTCTTCAACTTCGGCGACAATCAGCTTTTCTGATTGCGCAGCTAAATCTTGGTTACTGCTCGATAATTGCCACCATAAAACACTTGATAAAACAAAAACGGTTATGAAAATGCTTCCAACTGTAAGCCATAACAACTTTTTCGCTAACGCTAACTGCCGCATTGATTCTTCCTGCTACTATTATAAATCACCTTTAGTTTAGACCATTTGACTGGTTTCATTAGGATAAATATAAAAAAAGTATGATTTCTAATAATTAAAAAGTAAGTTAATAATCAGCTAAATTAATAATAAACACCAATAGGCGAAAACAATGCAGCAACACACATTTGATTTTGACCAAATTATTATAGGCTCGGGATTTGGTGGCTCTGTGAGTGCGCTTCGCCTAAGCGAAAAAGGTAACCGGGTTTTAGTACTTGAAAAAGGTCTTCGCCGCGAAGATAAAGAGTTTCCAAAGACCAACCTAGATATCAAAAACTATATGTGGCAGCCAGAAATTGGCCTTAAAGGCTGCATTCAATTTTCGTTTACCAGCAAAGTCGCAGTGTTACATGGCGTAGGTGTTGGCGGTGGCTCACAAATTTATGCCAATGTGCACCTTATTCCTGATGATGAAGTCTTTCAATCTCCAGCGTGGACACGGATAAAATCAGACTGGAAAGACAGCCTCATGCCCTACTATGGCCTTGCACAGCGCATGTTAGGTAGCGCCAAAAATACCTATACCAATGTTGCCGATCACACACTAAAAGACATTGCTGAGCAGATGGGGCAAGGCGACTCATTCAAAACCGTGAACACCGGGGTACTTTTTGCAAAACCCGGCGAAGCCTATAAAAAAGAGCTACCCGACCCATACTTTAGTGGCGATGGTCCGAGGCGAAATACCTGCCATTACTGTGGTAGCTGCATGATTGGTTGCCGCCATAATGCCAAAAATACTTTAATGAAAAATTATCTGTACTTTGCAGAACGCAACGGTGTAGAAATAAGACCTAGCTCTGAAGTAATCAAAATCATCCCGCTTAATGCAGATGGCAGCGCCGGATACAAAATTAAAATTAAAGATACCAGCCATCGCAATAGCCATATTTATACGCTGACAACACGGGGCGTCGTGCTAAGCGCAGGGGTCATGGGCACTGTGCCTTTGCTTTTAAAAATGCGCGATAAAGACAAAACACTGCCCAATATTTCAGCTTGGCTAGGCCAGCAAATTCGCACTAACTCAGAAACCCTCACCACCGCGAACAATACCACTAAAAAAGTTGATGATGGCGTTGCGATCAGCTCATTTATTTCGGTCGACAAAGACACCAACATTGAAATTTGCCGGTTTAGAGAAGGCGCTGATGGCACATGGCTATATTTACCTTACGTTCCTATGGTGACAGGCAAAGGCCTCAAGCGTATTGCTAAGTTTTTAGTGAATACACTGCGCCATCCAATAAAAACAGCTAAAGTATTGCGGCCAAAAGGCAAAGCCCGCAGCTCAATTGTATTTTTGGTGATGCAAAAATCCGAGGCGTTTATTCACCTTGAATGGCGACGCAAGTGGTATCGGTTATTTAAAAACAGCATTACTGCGGTGCAAAAAGACAATGACACGCCGCTTAGCGTTAGTTTTCCAAAAGCAGAAGAAGCAACCAAACTCTACGCCGAAAAACTCGGTGGCGTGCCCGGTTCAGCCTTAACTGAAGTGCTCTTTGGTGCCCCAATGACGGCGCATATAATGAGTGGAGTCGCCATGGGCACTGATGCCTCTAACGGCGTTGTTGATAGCTCAGGTGAAGTGTTCGGCTATCAAAACCTACGTGTTATTGACGGCTCAATCATACCCGGAAATTTAGGGGTAAACCCATCATTAACCATTACCGCACTGTCTGAATACGCAATGAGCCAAATACCGGTATTCGATGCAGCCCGAGCAAGTAAGATAAAACCAATACAATTTAGTGAACCACGCGAAGGTCTAGTATCAGCACTTACTGGTTCAGGCGATTTAGCAAAATCGATTGCTGAAAATCAAAAAAGCCGTGCATAAAGCACGGCCTATTTTGGTAAATAGCGATTAAATCACTGATAACTCTACAGCAATGTTACCGCGTGTTGCGTTTGAGTATGGGCATACTTCGTGCGCTTTATTAACCAGTGCAAGAGCGGTGTCTTTATCAAGATCACCTACCGATACCGCAAGCTTAACTGCAATACCAAAACCACCTTCGATAGGACCAATTGATACTTCAGAGTTAATGTGGGTATCTGCTGGTAATTTAATTTTTGCTTGGCCTGCCACTAACTTTAATGCGCCGATAAAACAAGCCGCGTAACCAGCTGCAAATAACTGCTCAGGGTTTGTACCTTGACCATCATCACCACCTAACCCTTTAGGAGTTGATAGTGCCACATCTAAACGACCATCGTCTGATTTTGCTGTGCCTTCACGGCCACCTGTTGCTGTTGCTTTTGCTGTGTATGCGACGCTTTGTAGTTCTTTCATGATTACTCTCCTAATTGAGTGAAAATATATTTTGCATGCAAAGTATATTAGATCAGCTTTTTCGGGATTGCAAATACTTTGCATGCAAATTAAAATACTCGTATTGAATTTTGAGGATCGTGCATGAAATACCCACAACTAAAATTAGATAACCAGCTATGCCACCGCTTGTATATGGCATCGAATGGGATTGCCCGTGCGTATCGAGATTCTCTCAATCAATTAGATTTAACCTACCCGCAGTACGTAGTTATGATGGCGCTGTGGGAAAAAGATCAGATCAGTATTGCTGAATTACTTGAAAAAACCGCCATTGATGGCGGTGCGATGACGCAAATTTTGAAAAAAATGAGCGATAAAGCATTGTTGTCAATCACTAAGGATAGCCATGATAAACGCAAACGACTCGTGCAGCTCGAAGCCAAAGGCAAGGCGATGCAAGATCAAGCCGCTGAGATACCGTCGCAAATTCGTTGTCGCTTCCCGAGCATTAACGAACAACAAGCACTGCAACTAATTGAATTACTCGATTTAGTAAATAGTGACCTTAATTAACAAAAATTATTTGAAAGTGAATTTGGATTACACCTCTTTTTAATATAATTCTATACGCTATAGTGTTTAAAACTCATCAATACGGACACTATCATGAAAGCATTTGGATACACTACAGCAACCCCAACGTTATCTGACTCATCATTACAAGCGATTGAATTAGCTGATCCCGTTGCGACAGGTCACGACATTCTTGTCGCCGTAGAAGCAATTTCAGTAAACCCTGTAGATACTAAAATTCGCGCTAACGTTTCACCAGACAATGGCTACAAAGTTATTGGCTGGGACGCCGTGGGGACGGTTAAAGCTGTTGGCGACAAAGTATCGTTATTTAATGTCGGTGACCGTGTGTTTTATGCTGGCGACTTAACGCGCCAAGGCAGTAATGCTGAGCTGCAACTTGTTGATGAACGCATTGTCGGTCTTGCACCAACAAGCCTGAGTAATAGTGAAGCAGCCGCCCTGCCCTTAACAAGTATTACGGCATGGGAGCTATTGTTTGACCGCTTACAGATTGAAAAATCTAAGAACAATAAGCCAGCCTCTGTATTAGTAATAGGTGCCGCAGGTGGTGTAGGCTCAATTTTAGTGCAGCTTGCCAAACAGCTTACCAATTTAACCGTTGTTGGTACCGCCGCACGAGAAGAAAGCGCCAACTGGCTTAAAGGTTTAGGTGTTGATCATGTGCTTGATCATAGCAAAAACCTTAACGAGCAACGTCTTGCGGCCGACCTGAATGAATTTGATTACGTAGTGAGCTTAACGCACACCGACCAACACCTTGATAGCATTATGGAAGTGATCAAGCCACAAGGTAAATTGGCACTGATCGACGACCCTGCAAGCTTTGATATTTTGAAGTTAAAGCGTAAAAGTATTTCGTTGCATTGGGAGTTTATGTATACCCGCTCAATGTTCCAAACAGAGGATATGATTGCCCAGCATCAGCTTCTATCAGAACTTGCCACCTTGGTTGATAACGGCACAATTAAAACAACATTGGGTGAGCATTTAGGTAAGATAAACGTAGCAAACCTTATTAAAGCCCATGGGATTTTAGAATCTCACAAAGCTCGCGGAAAGCTTGTGTTGGAGGGGTTTGAGTAACGAGGTACGAAAAACGAGGTACGAGCATGTAGCAGCGATTTCACATCGCGTTTTATTCTCGAATCGCACCGACCTTAGCCATGTCGCGGCATAAAGCCGGTACTACCTATGCGCACGAAACACGTTTCACACCTACGGCCAAGGTTTTACTTTTGTGTGGTGATTAATCATTCATGACTAAAGTCATTCCTACGATAAATAGATACAAGATGCGAGCATGTAGCAGTGATTCCACATCGCGTTTCATTCTCGTATCGCACCGACCTAACCAATATCGCGGCATAAAGCCGCTGCTACCTGTAGGCGTCACGCTTGCTTGGCGCGCGAAACAAGTTTCACGCCTACGGCCAAGGTTTTACTTTTGTGTGGTGGTTAATTATTCATGACTAAAGTCATTCCTACGAGAAATAGATACGAGTAGGTAGCAGCGATTTCACATCGCGTATTTCCTCGTTCAACAATAAAAGCACGCATCATTAAAGTGCATTACTGCATTTGCCTTTCACTATTTTAGTGCCTGATTTTAGGGACACCCAAACAACCACAAGTTAACCTATTGATTTTTAATGAATTTGAATTTAATAAAGGGTTGGCACAGATCTTCCAATAGTGAGTGTGAACTGGCACTAACAAGGAGACTAACGTGACTAACTTCTTTCACACTCTTTATCTACTTTGGCGATTAGACATCAGCACATGGCATATACATGAAGCAAACGATCCGCATAATGTTGCTGATTTGGAGCGTCGCTATGTTAAATAATGACCCTGCATTTGTTGAAGCGCTAAAAAAAATTTCGGTGCACCAACTGACAATCACCGAAGCGTCTGAGCAGTACCACATTCCTAAACGTGTGTTGTATAAAGCTGCACGACAGCAACAAGTTAAACAGAACAAACAAAAAGCGTATTTAATTGCCACTCAGAAACGCCTTCAACAAAGTTTGCGTCATGTCGAATTAGAGTTAGCTGGCTTCAGCTAAATAACTTCTGTATGGTTAAAATACATGCACAAAAATGATGGACAAAGTATGCACGCAGTAGAAGTTAATTTTGATGGCTTAGTAGGGCCTACCCATAATTACGCGGGATTATCGTATGGCAATGTCGCTTCACTAAGTCACGCCTCTTCGCATTCAAACCCTAAAGAGGCTGTACTACAAGGCCTTGAAAAAATGAAGGCGATGCACGAGTTAGGACTAGAACAAGGTATTTTTGCACCTCATGCTCGCCCCGACATTAATGTGCTGAAGCGTTTAGGCTTCACAGGCACCGATAGCCAGATTATTGAAAAAGCATTTAAAGCCGACCCCATTTTACTGCGAGCTTGTTACAGTGCATCGGCCATGTGGACAGCCAATGCTGGCACTATCTCGCCTTCAGTCGATACCCTTGATGGCAAAGTACACTTTACGGCTGCTAACTTAAATAATAAGTTTCACCGCTCGCTAGAACCCGTTACAACTACAGCATTATTAAAAGCCATGTTTAACGATGAGCGTTACTTTAGCCATCATACGCATTTACCTGCTCAAGGCTTTTTTGGTGATGAAGGCGCCGCAAATCATAATCGATTATGCGACAGCCATGCAGATACAGGGCTTGAGATCTTTGTTTATGGGGCAAGTAGTTTTAATAGCGCCTTACCAAAACCTGTTAAATTTCCTGCAAGACAATCTCTTGAGGCTTCGCAAGCAGTTGCCCGTTTGCATCAGCTAAAGCCAGAAAATCAGTTATTTATTCAACAAAATCCTGATGTGATAGATCAAGGTGTCTTTCATAACGATGTGATCGCTGTGGCCAATGGCAATGTACTTTTATGCCATGAACAAGCGTTTTTACATCAAGCTGACACGCTAAAACAGATTAAACAAGCTTACTTAGGTAACAAGCCACTCCATATTATTGAAGTGCCAACCAATAAAGTGAGCATTACAGATGCTGTAAGCAGCTATTTATTTAATAGCCAATTAATTACCTTAAGTGATGACAGCATGATACTGGTTGCACCTAAAGAGTGTCAGCGCAATCAAGCTGTTCACGATTACATTCAAGAAATGATTTTGGCTGATAACCCTGTTCAGCAAGTGCGCTTTTTTGACTTGCGCCAAAGCATGCAAAATGGCGGTGGCCCTGCTTGTTTACGCTTGCGTGTTGCACTCAATACTGACGAACTCGCAGCGGTTAATCCGGCAGTACGATTCAGCGAAGAAAAATATACCCAACTAGTAAATTGGGCGAATAAGCATTATCGTGACTCGTTAAGTAGTGATGACTTTGCCGATCCGATGCTTTTAACCGAAAGCTATCAGGCACTTGATGAGCTAACCAGCTTACTTAATTTAGGTTCTGTGTATCCATTTCAACAAGAATAAATAATGAAAATTAAAGCAGTGCATTCTATAAAAGGGGTGTCGAAATCCCTCAATAATTTGCTGATTGATAGCGTGGCCAGTGGCGCGTCAATTGGCTTTATTGCTCCTTTATCATTACAGTCAGCACACGACTACTGGCAAGGGGTTGATAGAGATTTAGCAACGCCTTACCGTAGGCTTTACCTTGCCCTAAATGGTGATACGGTGATTGGTTCAGTACAGCTTTCTTTATGCGCCAAAGCTAATGGCGCTCACCGCGGTGAAGTAGAAAAGCTCATGGTGCACAGCGAATATCAAGGCCAAGGAATTGCAAAACAATTGATGAATAGCCTAGAGACCGACGCGCGTATTTTAGGTATTCAATTACTATTACTTGATACCCGCCAAGGTGACACTGCCTCATATTTGTATCGTAAACTCGATTATATTGAAGCGGGCACTATTCCTGGATTTGCGAAAAGTTCCTCCGGTGAATTTGATGCAACAGTGTATTTTTATAAGCAGGTCGCATAAACCAGCTTCAATAGCCTATCGATCTAACCATAAAGTCGACTAATAAAACTTTTGAAAAGTACTAAACTAGTACTGCGGATTTTTATTAGGAGCGATGAATGGCGCTATCAATACAGCAACGGGTACTCTTTCTAGCCCTACTTCCCCCCCTACTCATTGCAATTATGCTGACACTCTACAACTATGTGCAATCAAAACACAGTGGTGCACAAACCGTTGAAAGTTTTGCAACACAAATGGAAAACGACCGTAAGTCTGAAGTTAGCAATTACCAAAAAATTGCCATGAGCTCGATTGCTAACCTCATCGCACAAGATGATGGCTCTAATACTGAGCAACTACAAAACCAAGCAAAAAGCATTTTACGTAATTTGCGTTTTGATGATGCTGGCGATACTGGCTATGTGTTTGTTTATGATGTAAAAGGTGTCAACATTGCCCATGGGGTTAATACCTCTCTTGAGGGTAAAAACCTTTATGATTTCAAAGATCCTAATGGGGTTTATCTCATTCGAGAACTGATTGATGCTGCAAAGAACGGCGGTGGTTATGTGCAGTATTCTTGGAAAAATACCAATGGCAGTGTGAATCCTAAGCTCGGCTATGCCGCTTTGGTACCAAAATGGAATTGGGTGCTAGGAACAGGTTTTTGGATCAGTGGTCTTGAGCAACAAGTCGCAGCGACAGAACAACGCGTTAATGAAGGTATCGATAATGCCTTTATAAACACCATCATCGCTTCTGTATTTGCTGTCGCAATTACCGCAGCGATTGCAGTGGTGGTATCGCGCAGTATTACTAGCCCTTTGCACACAACCGTACTAGCAATGAACGATATATCACAAGGTGATGGCGATTTAACCCAACGTTTAATGGTGAAACGAGACGATGAACTCGGCAAGCTTGGCAGTTCGTTTAACCGCTTTGCCGATGACGTTGGTAAAATGGTTATTGATATTCGCCAATCATCGCAATCGATGAATCAAGCGTCACATAGGCTCAACGAGCTACTTGCCAATATGCATGCAGGTATTAATCGCCAACATGAAGAAAGTGAACAAGTTGCAACCGCAATAAACGAAATGTCGGCGGCGTCAATGGAAGTTGCACGCAGTGCGCAAGAGGCCTCAACGGCTGCTGAGCATGCCGATCATTTAGTTAAGCAGGCTAACAACCAGTTGCTCATTGCCATAAAGGTGATTAACGGCCTTGCTAAACAAGTTGATGAAGGGGCGAATGCGGTCGATCAGCTTAATCAACAATCGAGTCAAATTGGTAGTGTGCTTGATGTGATCAGAAACATTGCCGAGCAAACAAACCTACTAGCACTAAATGCGGCAATTGAATCTGCCCGAGCTGGTGAAGCGGGTCGTGGCTTTGCGGTGGTGGCTGATGAAGTGCGAACGCTAGCAAAACGCACGCAAGATAGCACTCATGAAATAGAGGCGATGATTGAGCAAGTACAACAAGGAACAACAACTGTAAATAACATTATGCAGTCAATCAAATCAGGCAGTGCAACCAGTGTTAATGAAGCGGGCGAAGTCGAAAAAGCACTCAATGAAGTATTGCTTTCGGTTAACACTATCACGTCACAAAATGCACAAATAGCCACAGCTGCTGAAGAGCAAACATCAGTGTCTGAAGCGATTAACCAAAACATGACGACCATTGTCGATATTGTGAATAAAACCGCCAATGATACCGATGTAGCCACATCGTACATGCACGAGCTGACAAACACAGCAACTCAGTTAGAACAAAATGTAAGTCGTTATAAAACCTAATATCTAGCGCCATGGTTAAGCAGGTAAATGTACCTGCTTAACAAAAGTCATTGGTCTTTTGTAAGTTCTTTAACCAATCAAACAAATCGTTATCGTAGCGCTTTAAGCGTTGTTGGTGTTTGTCATTAAGGCTATAAAAAGGCGCAAAGCAAATATATTTTTCGCCCATAACAAGCACTAATCGCAAGCCAAAAAACGAGTAATGGTGAATAAATTGCACTTGTCTTGCATGCATATGGCGGCATTGCCCGAATAAATTGCGGTAATGCACACCGTGGCGGCATACCGTTAAATTGCGTTTTGAATTGAATACAAGTACCGCTAATAGTAATGAAACAGAGCACAACAAAAAACTAAAAAGTAAATTACTTACCTCCGATTTACTATTCATAAACCCCACTAGTAAAAGCATATTTACTGCACTTAATAATGCCCAACTCATAAGCTCAAAGCGCTTTTCCAAGTCAATAACCTTCATTTTCGTTCCTAGGTTCTTATTTTTTGTCATGGTGTCAGCAAAATGTGGAAGAAAAATGGATTTACCTAAAAAGCATTCTAAACTTGCAGTTATTTTTTATTCTGACTTTCAGCTTGTTACATAAAAGGTACAAAGGTGTTAATCGAAACTTATCATTAGAAGTTCAAGTTACATTAAGTTTTAGTTATTACACTGCTAATAAATTTTTAGAACACAAAGGGAAGAAATGATGAACTTTAAAACTACATTACTTAGCAGCGCCGTTTTATTTGCACTTGTTGGTTGTGGCTCAGATAACGACAAGAACGACTCGGTTGATCCTCAGCCGCAAACTGCACAGTTCACATTAGGTGTGTCTGATGCACCAGTGACAGGTTTAAAAGCTGTAAATGTTGTGTTTGATTCAATCACATTGAAAACCCAAGGTGGTGAAGAATTCACGTTTGAGACCCGTGAAGATAATGATGAAACCATGCCTGAAATGGTTAACTTATTAGACTACACAGGTGATGATGTATTTTCTTTATTAGAAGATGAAGAAGTGCCTGCTGGCGAATATCAATGGATCCGTGCAGATGTGATCAATGGTGACACAAACGATTTAACCATGACTTCGCATGTTGTTTACGAAGATGACAGTATTGCACCACTGGTTGTTAAACGTAAAGGCAACGATGGTATCGGTGAAATTCAACTTGATGGCCTTACCCTAAACCAAGCTGGTAACGAGTTTGTTATTGAATTTGACCTTAAAAAGTCATTAGTTGATCCACAAAATAGTGATGAGATCTTCTTAAAACCACGCGGTGTTCGCTTAGAAAACCTTGCTGAATCTGAAGATATCGAAGGCACTGTAAGCGACGTACTTATCGCTAACTGTGAAACTGATAATATCGATATCGCACTAGAAGATGGCTCATTCGGTCATGCTGTTTACCTATATAGCAGCGATGTTGAAATGCCAATGGACAACTATGAAGTTAACGAAGATGAAACACCATTAGATGCACCTCTTGCAACGGCGGATGTTGTGTTCGATAGCGAAGATAACCAATTCGAATTTGAACTTGCGTTCATTCAACCAGGTGATTATCAACTTGCTTATACCTGTGCAGCGCACATCGATGACGCTGAAACGCAAGACGAAGCATTTACGCTTTATCAAGTAAAACCAATTACAGTAACATCGGGTGAAGACTTAGACGTGTCTTTCACTGTTTCTGAATAATATTGGCATACCCCATTAAAAAGCCCGCGCTGCGGGCTTTTTAATTATTGGCCACCCATTTAGCGACTCCTAGTGCTTCCATCACAAACTCAACAGATAATGCAGCTAAAATTAACCCCATAATTCGCGTTAGTATCGATGCACCGCCAACCCCAATAACTTTCAAAATTCGCTCACTTAACAACAGCAATAATAAAGTGATCAATAACACTACCAGCATTGTTATTGCCGAAATTACTTGTTCCTGAACGCTATAAATATGGTTATCGGTAATTAGAATAACCGCTAAAATTGCACCCGGCGATGCTGTTGCGGGAATTGCTAAAGGGAATACAGAAATATCGTGCTGTGACTCAACATCACCTTGCTGGGCCTCCTCAGCAAAAATCATTTGTAGACCGAACAGAAATAAAATAATGCCACCAGCAACTTGGAACGACAACAAACTAATACCCATTGCAGTTAACAGCAACTGCCCTATGACAATCGCTCCAATTAATACAATGGCAGCATAACCCACCGTTTTAAAAGCAGTCTTTCGCCGCCTATCGGCAGGCAATTTAGCTGTTAAAGCAGCAAACAACGCCATTGTGCCGATAGGGTCTATTGTTGCCCAAATGACTAAAAAATCATGCAAAACTTTATCTAGCATATGTACCTTAAAATGAGAATACACTCCTTTTACATTAGCAATTTTTTGCACTAATAAGTATTACACAGATCCTTAAGTTATTGAGCTGCAGATTTTTAGAGCCTTTTTGTAACGATTTAATGACAGGAAAACTCTTTATTAGCCAAATACTAAAACCAGCATAGCCTCCCCTTGTAGCTATGCTGGTTTTCTCGTTGTTACTATCTGAATATGTTAATATTATAAGCCTTACCCAAACAGCCTAGGCTTTGTTATGACATCGCGTATTCTCAAATCGATTTTTTGCTCATCTTTTCTATTAGGCTCTGCTGTATTTTTGCAAGGTTGCCAAGAACAACCTCAATCAGATCAAATTGCCGTCACCGGCGGGCTTATCCAAGGGCAAAAAGAAGGACGTTTTATTGCCTATAAAGGCATTCCGTATGCTGCTGCTCCGGTGGGAGAGTTACGCTGGCGAGCACCGCAACCTGTGCCCAAGTGGCAAGGTGTAAAAGTACTTAACGATTACGCGCCTGACTGTATGCAAAAGCCGTTTGCAGCCGATGCAGCACCGCTGACAACAACCCCTTCGGAAGATTGCCTTTATTTAAATGTATTTAAACCCACTAAACCCAGCGATATTCCTTACCCTGTTGTGGTGTGGATACACGGGGGGGGTTTTATAAATGGTGGCGCATCACCTGCTGTTTATTCAGGTGAGAGCTTTGCTAAACAAGGGGTTATTTTTGTTAGCTTTAATTATCGCTTAGGCCGATTTGGCTTTTTTGCGCACCCTGCTCTGAGTCGTTTTGAGAACGATGCGCTTGGCAACTACGCTTTAATGGATCAAATTGCGGCACTTGAATGGGTGAAACAAAATATCGCTCAATTTGGTGGTGATGCTGCAAAAGTGACACTCATGGGTGAATCTGCAGGAGGCGCATCGGTACATGCGATGATGCAAACCCCTGCAGCTAATGGCTTATTCCAGCAAGCGATTATTATGTCAGCGGGCGGACGAGAGCTATTTAAGCAGTTGCCACTTAATAGTGATGACGACACCGTATTAAGCGCCGAAAAAATTGGCGAAAACTTTGCTAAACAACACACCATTTTAGGCAGTGATGAAAATGCCCTTGCTGCACTACGTGAGTTATCTGCCGAAGACGTGGTTGATAACCTAAATTTGAGCACATTAAATCGACAAAATAATGATGAGTCTACGTACGTTGGCGGGCCAATTATTGATGGCACTATTATCAATTCGGCGACTGAAGCGCGCTTGAGTAAAGGCACATTTAGCCATGTCGCGACTATGGTTGGCACAACAGATATGGATTTAGGCTTTGCTAATTTTGCCTCTAAAGAGGCGCTATTCGCAAGTTTTGCCCCGCACAGTACACAAGCAAAAATGACTTACGATGCAAGCGGCGAAACGCCATTGCCTTTACTCAATTACCAAGTTGGGCAAGATGCTTTGATGCAAGAACCTGCAAGGTTCGTTGCAAAACGTGTGACAGATATGGGAAAAGATGCCTTTTTATATCGTTTTGGCTATGTGGCGCAAACTTTAGATAAACCCGGTGCAGAGCACGCCAGCGAAATCCCATACTTTTTCAATACTGTGGCTGCAAAATATGGGCACGTTACCACTGAGCAAGATAAGCAAGCCGCTAAAATAATGCACCGTTATGTGACGAACTTTATTAAATTAGGCACACCAAATGGCCCAGGTTTACCGACTTGGCAAGCATATCAAAATGATGAATCTTTTATACTGCAAATGAGTAAGTCAGGGACTGCAGAGTTTTTACCGGACCCCTTACAAGCGCGGTTAAACATCACAGCAACAAAAGCTGAAAAGTAATAATTAAATAAGGCGCTTAATAAGCGCCTTATTTTTATCCTTGCTGCTGAACATACTCAAGCGCTGTCATCTTGTGGTATGTCACATTAGGATGAAATACATGAGTAGGATCTGGGTCTACTACTTCAATTGGCGTGCCTTGACTGCGTGCAATATCGAGTGCCATTTTCGTAATGTTGACGCTAAACGAGGTGCCGATAAAGACGATTTTATCGGCATCGAGCATACGCTGTTGCGCCTCAGAGATTCGGTAAAGCTCAGTGTAGTATTCGTCAAATAACAACACGTACGGCTTAAACGATTCGTTGAGCTTAGGGCTTTCATTATTAATATTGAACACCTCAAGCAAGGAGTGGTGGAGGTTGTCTTCGTTGACTTTATCCCACGGTGCGTTAAAAGCCATCACATCGTCACCTTGATGGTGAAACAGTGTCATTTGATCTAAGCGACCATGAATAGCAATAAAATCAGTGTTTCCCGCTTTACCATCAAGGCCATCAATATTTTGCGTAATGAGATTTTTATCACTCAACCAATGATGAACCTCATTAGGGCCGTGATGGCGGTAGGTTGCAAAACGATGATAATACCAAGCTAAAAATTCGCGAGGGTTGTTTTCGTACATAGCACGGGTTGCCATTTCCATCGGCGTATAATTTTTGCTACCAATGGTCCAATAACCATCTTCACCACGAAAGGTTGGTATACCGCTAGCGGCACTCACTCCCGCTCCAGTAATATAGAGTGTATTCATAGAGATAACTTTACCTTGTAACCAAGGGCATCGGCTGTCACTTGTTGATTATTGTCCATACCACCCAGACGATACAAACTTCCTTGGTGCTCTAATAAACCTCGATGATCCATACTCGCGGTATCGGCTTTTGGCATCACCTGCCAGGTGTTTTTGTCAACATCAAAGCGCCAAACATGATCACTCGCTGGCGCAGGTTTGCCATCGTATCCCATGCCATTGTAGTTATATGGGTTATCAGAGCCTCCCATCATATAAATATCGCCATTAAAACTGGTTGCTGCCATACGGTAATGGGCAACACCTGTAGGGTGCGGCACGGTACGCCAATCTATTTTTAATGGGTTATCAGCATCAATCGTGCCTTTTAAACACTGTGCAACCGCAGCAAAAGAGCGGCGCTTATCAGCATTCGCCTGTGTTTTAACGCCATCACACACCAATAGAGTGTTTCCACTAATTGCCGCTGCTTGGCCAAACACCGGTTGACCTAAAAACGGCGAAGCCTGTTGCCAAGTATCTGTTTGTGTATCATACACTTGCACTAAGTTAACATTACCATCGTTATGCCAACCACTGACTAAATAGATATAACGCTGCTGGTACTTAAGTGCCACACTGTCATCCACCGGCACAGGCATACTGGCAAGTTGCGTATATGAATTAGAGAGCACATCATAGCGATATACATCGGGTGTAGAGATTTCTTGATGATCGGCGCTAACGGTATACCCACCAAATACATAGGCATGCTTACCCACACCCACTGCGGTACTTGCCAAACGACCAGTAAGGGGCAATGTACTTGGCACAGCTTTAGCCGCTTGCCACGCGTTGTCGCCCACTTTAAGGACCCATACTTTATTATGAACATCGGTATGTGCTTTGCCTGAGCTCAAGCCCATAAAGCTTAGGAAGTAGGCTTGTTCATCAATAACAACTTTGGCGACAGCATTGTTTGCGACGGGTTCAGGTAAAGCAGGAATGGTTGCAAGTGCAATAGAAAATAACAGGCTCATAAATTAAACAGGTAACTTAACACGTCTCTTAAGAATACCATTTTATGAGCCTGAATAAAGGCTCGCTATTAGTAAGCAATACTAATACGTTGATTTAAATGCGCTGCCGAGTGTGCCTCATCAAGCATCGCTTTAGCATAATCAGTAACTGATATTTTGCTTTCGCCATTTGCATCAGTAAAGAAGCTGTCGCCACCAACACGGTACGGACCTTCTGACTCCCCAGGGTAAATGACCGCTGCCGGTGATACAAAAGTCCAAGCTGTATCTGCTGCTGATGCTCTAAATACATCAAGTGCCTCACCTTGAGCAATGGCTTCTGCTTTGTATTCAGCAGGAAAATCTGGGCTTGATACCAGAGTTACACCGGGTGCCACTTCTAAGCTACCAGCACCGCCCACCCATAAAATACGTGTGCCAGTACCTGCAAGCGCGTTTAATAATTGCTTTGCTGTGTTTGCAACAATTTCATGGTTACCTAAAGCACGACCACCAATTGCCGCAATAACAACATCACTACCTGCAGCTGCAGTTGCGATATCGTCTTTAGTTAAATCAAATTCAGTCACAGTGACGTTATCTTGGGTTACTTTACTTGCGTCTCTAACTAATGCATTAACTTGATGACCACGTGCGATTGCTTCTGAAGTAATGTGGCTGCCAATCCAACCTGTTGCGCCAATAACTGCTAATTTCATGAGGAATTCTCCGTTGTTTGTTTCAATGATTGCAGTTTACTTGTTCACCAATTACTGATAAATACACTATATAGATACACATTGTTTCATTTTAAGATACCAATGGATAAACTCACTTCAATTACTAGCTTTGTCGAAGTTGCCCGTACAGGCAGTTTTACTCAGGCTGCAGAGCATTTAGGTTTAAGCCGATTACAAGTTTCTAGGCATATTCAAGACATTGAAAAGTGGCTAAATTTAAGGTTGTTTCATCGCACAACACGCAAAGTAAGTTTGACCCTTCAAGGCGAAGAAGCCCTTAGCTATTGCCAGCAAATATTAAATCAAGTGTCTGATTTACAAAGCCGAGCACACAGTCATAACAACGAATTGGTAGGTACCATTCGCGTTGCCTCCCCGATTGGGCTTGGCCAACATAAGCTATTTGATGCCATTGAAGAGTTTACCAAACGCCACCCGCAAACGCGCTTTGAACTGTTACTTTCAGATAGTTTATCGCAGCTGGTTGATGACCGCGTTGATATCGCTTTGCGTTACATCCACCAGCCCGATGAAGGTCTTATTGCCCGTAAGCTAATGTATATCGCAACCGCAGTGTGTGCCTCTAACGATTATTTAGCTGTGCACCCACCGATTTTTGAGCCGAGTGACTTATCTGTTCACAATTGTCTTGTTCATAACAAACACACTATTTGGCAATTTCAACACGACGACAACACACAAAAAGTGACCGTGAAGGGCAACATTGTTGCCAACGATATGGGGGTGCTTCTAAAAGCAGCAAAACAAGGAATCGGGGTGGCTCACCTACCATGCGATCTCGCCAATGACTATTTGGCATCGGGTGAGCTTGTAAAAGTACTGCCAGAGCATACTACTATGGGCTCTCACTTATGGGCGGTGTATTTATCGCGTAACTTCCAACAAAATGTGGTCAGAGCGTTCATCGACTTTTTAGCAGAGCACTGGCAACACGATATTTTATAATCTAAACCTGCTGCAAATACGTATAAGCTACAAAAAGGAGCCGTAATGCAGCACTTAGATCATGAAGTATCACGCATCATAGAGATGGCGTGGGAAGACAGAACCCCGTTTGAAGCAATAAACCAACAGTTTGGTTTAAATGAAAAAAACGTTATTGCACTGATGCGTGAGCAATTAACAAGCTCGAGTTTTAAACTCTGGCGAAAGCGCGTATCAGGGAGACAAAGTAAACATATTAAACTTCGCCATCCCGATATTTTAAGAGGTTATTGCAAAACTCAATATAAGCACAGGTAACACTATTTAAGTTGGTCAGCGAACTGACCAACCGCATCGACCACTTTTTGTGCACCATTTTGAATATCTGACATAACTTTGCCAGATTCAGTTGCTAGGCTGTAGCCTTGTTCAGCTTTGCTCTTACCTTGTTCTATAACTTCAACTGTATTTTGAGTCAGTGCCCTGTTTTGCTGTACAACATCAACAATTTCAACAGTCGCTTTTGAAGTACGTGAAGCGAGCTGTCTTACCTCATCAGCAACAACAGCAAAGCCCCTTCCTTGTTCGCCAGCACGAGCTGCTTCAATCGCTGCATTAAGCGCTAATAGGTTTGTCTGATCAGCAATACTACTGATACTTTGAACTATATTTGCGATTTGCTGAGACTGTTTATCAAGTGCTGTGATCTCATTTGCTGCTTGTTCCATTTTATTTGCAAGTTCATCCATAACACTAACCATATTACTGAGTACTTCAGCCCCTTGATGAGCGATTTGATCAGTTTCAGTCGAGGTACTATAAGCAATGTCAGCTGCTTGAGACACAGCTATTTCACGATTTACTTGATCAGTAATCACCGTTGCAAACTTAACAACCTTATAAAGCTCCCCTTGTTCACTAAACACAGGATTATATGTGGCTTCTAACCACACGGGATCACCATACTTATTAACACGTTTGAATCGAGAGGAAACAAACTCACCTTTTTGAAGTTTCTGCCAAAATGCCGCGTACTCTGATGAGCTTGCTTCTTCAGGTGAACAAAACATACTATGGTGCTTACCAATAATTTCGTGTTCTTTATAGCCGACACCCAGTAAAAATTGCTGATTTGCTTTTAATACATGACCCGTTAAATCAAACTCGATTACGGCCATAGAGCGATGAATTGCTTTTACTAAGTCCTGGTTTTCGCGTGACGATTCAATCGTGCGTGTTAATGCATTTGCATGCAATGTAAAATGAAGAAATTGGTTTTGCTTATTTACCACAGGATGAACGAACACTCTTAGCCAAGCCTCTTCACCTTTAGCATTGACCAACTGAACGGCTCCTGCCCATGGCTTTTTGTTTTGTAGTGCGTGTTTAAAGTTCAAATAGTGTTCTGTTTTTCGCGCCAATTGCGGCACTAAATCAAGTAATGCAATCCCATCAAGTTGATTTGCGCTAAAACCCAGTTCAATTTGAACTTGGGGATTAGTATCAATAACACAGCCTTTGCCATCAAGCGTTAATGTAAGCATTAGCTCATCAAGATTTTGCTTTATTTGAGAAACCCTAAATAATTCGTCTTCAAGATTGGTTATTTTATTTTTTAGTGGCTTGGTAGAAAACATGGGGTACATCACTTCATTGCTAAATTAAAATTCAAACAGTGAACTCATTTACTTAAAAAGTTACTGAATATTAAACTATTACAATATATCCCTATATTTCTATGATATGGAGTTTCAAGAAGTGAGACAAGGTATTCCTTCCAATTCGCAAAAAATAGGAGGAGCTTTAAGGAAATTAAACCGCATTGATAACACAGCAAAATTTCGTTATTAGGTTGCTTATAATACTCTACAGCTGCATCAATGCAGATGCCTAAGGCTTATTGCAAATTAGAATCACTTATTTAACTGGTTAGCAAACTGGCCAACCGCATCAACAACTTGCTGTGCTCCATGTTGAATATCTTCCATTACTTGTCCTGATTCATTCGACAAAGCAAGACCTTGCTCTGCTTTGACTTTCCCTTGTTCTATAACCTTTACTGTATTTTGAGTTAATGATTGATTTCGCTGAACAACTTCCACAATCTCTTCAGTTGCTTTAGATGTCCGAGATGCTAATTGCCTAACCTCATCTGCAACCACCGCAAAACCACGGCCTTGCTCACCTGCACGAGCTGCTTCAATTGCAGCGTTAAGCGCTAATAAGTTAGTTTGATCAGCAATACTACTAATGCTTTGTACAATACTTGCTATATGTTGCGACTGCTTATCTAAGGCTGCGATTTCTTGCGCCGCTTGCTCCATCTGTAAAGCAAGTTCATCCATAACAGCCACTGTGTTTTTAAGTACTTCAGCTCCTTTTACAGCGAGTTTGTCGGTTCCTGTTGAGGTACCGTAAGCAATCTCTGCCGCTTGAGAAATTGCATGCTCACGATTCACTTGTTCAGTGATCACAGTTGCAAATTTCATTACTTTATAGAGATCCCCAAAATCATTAAAAATTGGATTGTAAGAGGCCTCAAGCCAAACGGTATTACCAAACTTATCAACACGTTTAAAGCGAGATGCTATGTACTCACCATTTTTTAAACGCTGCCAAAATTGCTCATACTCAGTAGAGTTTGCTTCTTCTGGTTCGCAAAACATTCTGTGATGTTTACCTTTTATCTCTTTTTCGGAGTAACCCATCGCATTATAAAAATGACTATTTGCACTTAAAACATGACCCTCTAAATCAAATTCAATAACCGCCATAGCACGGTGTAACGCTTTGATAATGTCTTTATGCTCTCTTGCGGTAGCAATTGTATCGGTTAGTAAAGTGGCATAAATTGCGAAAAATAGAATTTGATCTTGAGGACCTTTTACTGGGTGGGAAATAATTCTAAGCCACTCTGTTTTACCACTTTTGTGATAAAACTGCAGCGCCCCAACCCAGTGCTTACAATGCTCTAAAGCAGAAGAGAATTGGCTAAATTGTTCAGTAGATTTGGACTCATTTGTAATGATGTCAAATAGGTGCGTGCCAGGGAACGCATCTTTATCGTAGCCAAGTGCTTTGATAAAGTTCTGATTTATATAGGATACCTCGCCGCTTTCAAGTACATTAAGCGAAATCATTTCTTCATTCAAGCCATCACGCACTTGCTGTAGATGAAATAACTCAGTCTTTAACGACACAAGCTCAGAGTTTACTGACTTACTGAAAAACATAGGATCCTCAAGAGATTAACGTGCATTAAAGTAAGTGTAGAACATTTGAATCAAGGTGTACTAATAAGCTGTAAATTTTATTATTAATTCACTCAGTCAGCTTAATATATTTTTCAGCAAGCTCATCTAACGTTTCACGATGATTAGGATCGGGCTTAATACAGTCGATAGGACATACACTAACGCAGGTAGGATTATCATAATGCCCAACACACTCAGTGCATTTATTAGGATCGATTTGATAGATTTTTGCACCCATATAAATAGCTTCATTCGGGCACTCAGGATCACACATATCACAGTTAATACATTTGTTATTGATGAGTAATGCCATTTAATGACCTCGAACATAAATCACTATAAAACAAGTGGTTACATGAGTCGGTATGTAACACATATATTTTTCAAACAAGCTTAGTTTAAAAAATATTCGATAAATAATAACACAATTTGTAGCACACTCTGTTTATGAGCAGCCGTTACAAAAGCGGTCGCGTATTCTACTTTACCCCACTCTAAATTTTGTTGATCTAGATCAAACGACGGGCCTGCAGGGCTTAATAAACCTGAGTTTTAGATAAATGAAAAAGTACTCTTGATGTCTTGCATGAAATTTAGAAAACATAAACTAATTTTCTTCTAACCATTGAGTGATATCAGTAATAAGCTGGGTAAGTATTTGCTCTATTTCTATAATAGTTTTCTCAAGGTTTAAATTGCCTTCGCTCGCTTTTTTTTCAACGTCAGCGAATAAACTTCTCAAGTGACTGGCACTTATTTCTCCGCACATCCCCTTTAAGGCATGTGCAACCTGACGAACTTGCTCACTATCTTTAGCAGTAATTTGGCTTTGTAATTCTTTAAGCCTTAGCGGCGCTTTAGTAATGAACATCTCGCATATTTTGATTAATAAGGCTTCTTTATTTAAAAGTCTAACCAATGCTTGCTCACGATCCCAAAGAGGCTCTAAATTACTTTGTTCAGTACTAAGCGAATCTCCCTCGTAATTCGATAAAGACCACTTAACAACTTTTGACTGAACTTCGTGAGCTTGGATAGGTTTACTAACATAATCACTCATTCCAACTGCAATACACTTTTCCTTCTCACCAGCCATAGCACTTGCCGTCATTGCTATGATGGGAATTTGTGCATAGTACTGACCAGCCTCTGCGGCTCGGATTTTTTCACACACTTCATAACCATTGAGAACCGGCATTTGGCAGTCCATTAAAATACAATGAATAACTTCGTTACTCGCTTTAGAATTTAATAAAATTTCCAGCGCTTCTTGACCATTTTGAGCAGTAATAACCTCTATAGGCAATCCATCTAAGGCGCCAAGTGCAACTTCAATATTTATATCATTGTCATCCACAATTAATATTCGGCAGCCTTTAAGTTGGGTTAAAACATCTGCTGTTATGTCATTTTCTGTCGTTCTGTTTTCACTCAGCAAATAAAGTGGCTCATTTTCTGATACTTCAAAACCTGCAACTCTCAATAAATTAGTTTGTGTAATTGGTTTATTAAGGGATGTAACTTTTGTATCGAGCGCCTTTGGAAGGGGGTTAGTTGGTAGATGCAGTAAAATTATACGGCCTTGTTCTAATGTATTCGCGAGGCTATTTACCAGTGATTGAGGGTTTATCGCTTGAATACTTTCATAATCAATAAAAACATAATCAACATTGCTTGTATGTTCATCAGCAAGTGTGTTTATGTCGCTAACTTTAACATCAGCCCCATATACTTTTAGTAACTTTTGCATCACATCATGGCATTGCGAGTTGTTACTAATCAATAAAATACGTTTATGATTATAATAGTCTGAAACATCTGGTTTAGGGGCTTGGCTACTCCCAACTTTAATGTAAAAACTAAATGCGCTCCCTTCATTAATTGCAGAATTAACTGCAATATCACCATTCATTATATTACACAGCTGTTTGCATATTGATAAACCAAGCCCTGTTCCGCCATAGTTGTCGGCTATAGAACTATTAGCTTGTTGAAATGCATCAAATAAATGACGTTGAGTATTTAACTCTATTCCTATCCCCGTATCTTGCACGGTAATTTTTAAGGTATGCTCCGTATTAGAAACCTGCTCAGATGATGCCGTTACTTTGATAAAGCCTTGCTCTGTAAACTTAATCGCATTACTAATCAAATTATTAATGATCTGAGTAAGCCTAAGTGGATCAGTCTTAACTTCGTAACAAGCCAGCCCGCTCGTATCTAAATAAACATCAAGACCTTTATCAAAAGCCCTCACAGAGCATGACTCGACTAAACTTTCGATCAGTAATTGAGGTTTGATTTTTTGAATGTTTAAATCGAGTTTACCCGACTCAATTTTAGATAAATCTAAAATATCATTTATTAATAGCCTTAAATTTGAAGCACTTAACTCCATCATATCTACAAGCTTACGGGCATTATCGGGCAATGTTTGACGTTTTAAAATATTCAACGTGCCAATCACTCCATTTAATGGCGTGCGTAGTTCATGACTGATATTAGATATAAATGCGCTTTTGATATCGCTGTGCTTTATTGCTTCATCTTTAGCTTCAGCAAGTGCTTGAGTTCTTTGCCTTACTTTTGCCTCAAGCTCCGAATTTAAACGTTTAACTTTATTCGCAGCTTCTTGTTCTTTGCTAATATCTCTAATAATCAATGCAACCCCGATTAAAACGCGCTGATCCGAAAAAACAGGGCTGACCGAAATGGCGAAATAATTCACCACACCGTTTTCAGAAATACTGCATTCATCTTTGATTTGTGTTTTTGAGTTTTGAATATCCGCAATGTAATCAGGAATAGGTAATCGGGCCAAAAAATCAATATCTTTACTCGCTTTTCCTATCGACATCGAACTTGCCAACATTAATAGGTTTTCAGCTGTTTTATTTAAACTTGTCAATTTACCTTCTAGATTTAAACCAACAATGGCATCTATCGACCCTTCAACGATAGCAGACGCTTCTCTTCTAGCCTCTGCTAGTAACTGGCTCCGGTTTGCGTTTCGGTAAAACGTTAACAGTAATACCCCCGTAAAAAGAATTATCAAAATTAATAAGCTATAGGTCATGACCCGCTTTTCATTTATTACTTTATCAACGTATTGCTTAGCCACTAAAAGATTAAAATTGATAAAGCCATAACTTTTACCTGGTCTTGTTTGTACTTTTTCTGAATGAACATAAAACTGCTGAGTTGTTGGTGAAGTTGCAGTGACTAAATATAGCCCTTGGTGCTGAACAGGCTGATCGTACACTGACTGCCATGTAATAGACGGATCTAAGTCTCTCGTGAATTGATACCCTTCATAAGGGTGATAAATAAAATCTCCCTCTGAACTGCTGATCACTAACTGAGAATAATCAAAAATAGTTTCTTTTAGCTTCTGTATTAATGGGGTGGCATTTACATTCATGATTAAAAAAGCAAAACGCTTTCCTTTATCACTGTATATGGGTATAGAAAAACGCAACATGGGTTTGTAAGGAAACACTACCTCGCCAAACTCTTTGTTTAGCGACATAGGCGACATGTATATTTGGTTCACTTCTAATAATGAACTTGGCAAAAAATAAGGTTCTGCACTTTTCGCTTGTAAAGAATAGTCAGGTACAGCTTCTACTGAAGCGCCAACACGTTGCACACGAATTAACTCTTTTCCTTCTGCGCTCACAGCTATTATGCGCAGCTGTTCAACCGCAAGATTGTTCTCCATAAAGCCTATAAAAATGGTTTCAAGCCGCTCCTTCCATTGCTGATAGGTTGTACCATCGTAGGGGTCAATTCCATCACTATAATGAGCCCGAGGTAGGCCGGCTATAGGGGGCGTTGAATATAAAAATCGTAAATCAGATTTCGACTGCAATATTGAAGATGTGAGTATTTTCTTTAAACGCTGGTTTGTTTCTGTAAACTCTTGATCAATTGAGTTTAACGCATCCCGTTTAACATGCCCCTCGAAAAAGTAGACAGCGATGGCAGCAAAAACGCTAAAAATTAATGAAACAAATAACAAAAACGTTTTAGATGACATTGTGCTTTTATTATCTATATTGAGACTGTTCACATTGCTTCCTTGTTAGTTTATTGGTGATGCTGAGAGCACCACTTAACCAAAACACGTTTTAAGTTTTCGAACTTAATTGGCTTGCCAATAAAGTCGTTCATACCCGCTTCAAAGCATCGCTGTTTGTCTGCTGCAAGCACATTTGCGGTTAATGCCACTATGGGTGTGTGCTTATAGGCAGGTAGTTTTCTAATTTTCAATGTTGCCTCAGGGCCACCCAATACCGGCATTTGCATATCCATAAAAATAATATCAAACGCCCCTATTTCACACTGTGCTATGGCCTGTTCCCCATCATCAGCTAAACTGATCGACTTTATATTAAACTCAGCCAGCATAGACTCGATTACCACTTGGTTAATATCATTGTCTTCAACCACCAGTGCAGTTACATGGGAAAAATCAACGGACTTTTCACTACTCTCTTCAAGAAGACTTTCACTAATAGCAGGGGTTATGAATGTTCGGGTAACATTAAGCTCAAAATAAAACATAGAGCCTTTATCAGGTTCACTTTCTACTTTTAATGACGAACTCATCAAATGTAACAACTTGCTTGAGATAGTCAGGCCAAGCCCAGTGCCACCAAAGCGACGAGTAATAGAAGCATCTGCTTGAGAGAAAGCGTCAAACAAAGAATCTAGCTGTTCATTGGCAATACCAATACCCGTGTCAGATACACTAAAAGTTACTTTAAACTCATCATTCACTACTTCTTCAATAATGACGTTGAGTAACACGCTACCACGATGAGTGAACTTAATTGCATTGCCTAATAAATTAATGAGTACTTGTTTGAGCCGAGTTTCATCACCTAAAAATATAAAGTCGGTGAGCTCTGGCGTTGTCGTAATAAATAACTCAATACCTTTATTTTCAGCTTGTTGCGAAAATAAATGCGTTAACTCGTTCAACAAGGAGCTTAATTCAATTGAACCTGACTCAAGCTCTACTTTAGCAGCCTCAATTTTACTCAAATCTAAAATATCGTTAATAATAACCAGTAAACTTGCACCTGATGATTTAATGATATTGAGCATCTTTGCTTGCTCTGCCGATAATGGTGTGCGACTTAGCTGCCGAGCCATACCTAAAACACCATTCATAGGAGTTCTGATCTCATGACTCATATTTGCTAAGAATTCAGATTTTACTTTCGCTGTACGCTCAGCTGATTGCTTTGCATCTGCAAGGTCTTTACTTAAAACCCTGAATCGTTCTGCTGCATTCGCTAAAACACCAATTTCATCTTTGCGATTTAAATCATAAATTTTGGCCGAAAGGTCACCACTCAAAAAGTATTTAAAACTAACGGTAAGGCGCTTAATTGCATGCGAAATTTGCAAATGAAACGCAATTGCAAAAGCCACAATATAAATAACAACACCGATCGCTAGGAGCTTTAAAATACGCTCAGAATTTGAAACTGTTTTTTCAGCCTCCGATTTAATTTGTTTTAATCTCGATAAAGAAAGCTCTCTTAGCTGGTTTGATAAGGTACTAAATTCAATAGCATCACCTGCCATAACCACATTGACTAAACTTAAGTAATGACGGTTAGCTTGAATACTTTTAGAGAATTGCTGCTGATAATTAGCAGTAAACTGGGACATTTTATCGAGTGTTATCGCAGGACCTTGAAGCACTTGTAGTTTTTGATTAAGCAAGCGCAGTGTAGTATTCACTTTAGCCCTTTTTGAATAGTCTTTCTTCGATAAAAATTGATACGCATCGTGATGCATTGAATGCCATAGGTTAGTAAGCTCTGCGATACTTAATTTATCTTCTGTATTGATGCTATTTGATTTCAAAGTTTCAAGTTCTGCTATCGCATTGGTGTATATACTTGGTAACACCTGATAGATTAAATGTGCCCTGACCTCATAGCGTTTTGTAAGTACTGCTAGGTTCTCATCGTATCGACTCAAAAGCTCAGACATCGAGTCTAAGTAAACCTGACTGTTTGCTTCATTTTGATTAAAATTTATATTACCTAAACGTTTTTTTATACTTTGAAAGTTATCTTCTATTTTATTAAAAACAGACTTACTCCCTGAGTTGCCGTACACAGAAATATCACGCTGCATCTCTACAATGTCTTTATTTATTCTTAAGATACTCACCGCATAATTACTGATACGGCTAATCTCTATAAATGCCGTTTCTATGGTTTTTAATCGCTTATCCATTACAAAAAAACTAGCACTCAATGCTAATAATAATAGCAGCAGCGCCAGCGACATCTTTGCAGCAATTGATTTAGAAAAGATGTTAAGCAATCTAAGCCCTTATGAATTTAACAATTCAAACCATTTATCTAAGCTGTAATCGTAATTAGGCATCACAGTATTCCATACTGCGATATTTGAAAATCGCTGAATATAGCTACCACCATCACGCTTTTGACCCGCTTTTACAGATACCTTTTCATCGGTACCGCGTAAATCTACAACGGCTTCTTTACCCTCATACCAATAACTCCACTCCGGCTTTGACATTAAGGGCTGGCTTCGCTCTGGGTTTGAAATGTAGTACCCTTGCCTTGCGATAAAAGCTCCTGGATAACCAGATAACCACCAATTCATATAATCGTATGCTGCATCTTTTACATGCCCTTGTGCATTGGCTGATAAGCACATAACACCATGCCAAGCTCGGTAGCCTTCTTTTGGAGATGCATAAACCACGGGAATGCCTGCTCCACGACACGCACTCACCCCTGGCGAGAACATACTTTGGATGTTTACTCGTTTTGTTTTCATAAAGTCCACCGATTGTGGAACCGATGTCCAAAAGCCAGAAAAATGCCCTCGTCGTTTTTTTTCTAATAAAATAGCAAAAAGTTGATCAATTTCGGCAATACTCATATCGCCCATGTCATTAAAAGTCATTAGTCCCTGACCCTGCGCAGCAAGGGCTGCATCAAAAATGCCTATTGTAGGGGCGTTTACTAACGCAACTTTTCCTTTGTGTTTTTCATCAAGCAACCAAGCCCATGATTCAGTTTGATAAGGGATCCCTTGCTCTATCACTTGGGTGTTGTATCCGAATGAGTCAACATTATGAACATAAGGCATAAAGCTAATTGCTTTGCTCGGAGTTTGCGATAGCGTACCGTCGTCTTGAACATAAAGCAGTTTATTAGGAGAGTCGCCCGCGCCAAGCTTAGCTTCAGGGACTATTTTTCCGGTTTTTGTTAATGGGTTTATTTCATCCCAATAAACAAGTCTATCTATATCAATAGGCTGAATTGCCCCCGCTTGCCATAAAATATTAATTGAGTCTGACCATTGTTCGTACAAATCAAATGAACTTGGATTTGCTGCTGCTTTTTGTAAAACGGCGGCGCTTCCCATTGGCGTAAACTCTAGGTTAATGCCTAATTCACGCATTGCCCTGCTTCTGAGTTCTTCTTGCAATGTAACATGTGTGCCAAGCACCCTTAATGTGACTTTATTTTTAGCAAAAACATAAGGTGCTTTAAATGCAAGAGTAGAGACGGCCGCGCCAGCTCCTAAACCTTTAAGAAAACGCCGACGGTCAACTGAGTTAGTCATTTGAAGTTCCAACGAATTTATAGTTTTTAAAGTGTAGAATAAATTTCAAAAATTGATTCAAAAGACATACAAAAGATAAACTTAAGCTCAAACATACTGGTCGTTATTGTGCATAGAGTGTAAAAGCAATTGCGTTAGGCTTTCATAATTCATTGGCTTACCAAGCAAGTAGCCTTGCCCTGTGGCACAGCCCAACTCATCTAGTTTGTTTTTTTGCTCAGCCGTTTCTATTCCTTCAGCAACAATTTGAAGATGAAGAGAGTGCGCAAGTTCAATAATCGTTGAAACAATATCAAGCGCTTGCGAATCAGTTAGCATATCACGCACAAAGGACTGATCTATTTTCAATACATTTAAAGGAAACAGCCTTAGATACGACAAGCTAGAATACCCTGTACCAAAATCATCAAGGGCAATACTTACTTTCATATTGGCAATTAATTTAAGTTGGTTGACCGCATACTCATAGTTTTCAATTAGCGCTGACTCTGTCACTTCTAACTCTAAATATTTACTCGGTAGCTGAGTTTTCTCTAAAATCATCGCGACTGTGTCTACAAGTTTTGAGTCGGTAAACTGTTTAGCGGAAATATTTACGGCCACTTTTGTCGGCACACCTGCATCTAACCAGCGTTTTGCACTAATACAGCTTTTTTCTAAAACTTGCTCGCCTAACCTAAAAATTAAGCCCGTTTCTTCAGCATACTCAATAAAATTCAGTGGTGATATAAATCCGCCCTCATCATCACTTAAACGAACTAAGCTTTCTACGCCAACCATTTCGCCACTACGTAAATCGTATTTAGGTTGATAGTGCACATCAAGGGCGTTATTTTCGAGGGCTTTTCTTAACTTATTACCTACATCAAGGCGTTTATTCATTTCAACCTGTAAGTCTGTGCTGAAATAGCAATAACTATTTGCCGCTTCGTTCTTTGCCTTATACATAGCGGAGTCTGCATGGCGAAGCATTTCTTCAACACAATTAGCATCATCAGGGTAAACACTTATGCCTAAGCTTGCAGAAAGAATATGTTGTTCGCCACCAGAGCGAAATGGCTTACTAATTACATTAAGCACTTGATTTATCAAAGGCTCTAGACTCAAAGAATGTGACTCATGAGGGACAACAAGCGCAAATTCATCCCCCCCGACACGTGCAACTGTAATATCGTTACAAGCAAAGCAATCTAAAGAGTGGCCAATATGAGCAATAATTTCGTCTCCAATATGATGGCCTAACGCATCATTTATAAACTTAAATTTGTCCAAATCGAGCAGTAATAAACTTAACTTAGTGTCATTAAAAGAGGCTCTGGCAATACCTTGAGTTAATCTATCATGCAGTAATACGCGGTTTGGGAGTGAGGTTAGTTGATCATGATGTGACAAGTACGTCATTTGAACCGACATAGCGAGCGTTTCACTAACATCTTGAAAAACCATAACAGCACCGCATTGTTGTTTTTTTTCATTTAAAATTGGTGCTGCGCTATCTTCAACTCGGTGTTCAACCCCTTGTTTACTCGTTAGTTGCGTGTTTATTGCCATCGCCACAGGGCGGTTTTCTTTTAGAGCAACAGTAAGTGGGTTTATTGAAGGTGTTTTTGTTGTGGCGTCAGCTAATTTCATCACCTCTTCAATATGACGACCCTTTGCAGCAGTTTGAGACCAGCCCGTGAGCCTTTGCGCTACAGGGTTCATATAAGTAATTTGGGCATGTTGATCAGTTGAAATAACGCCGTCTGCTATCGAATCAATTGTAATACGTAAATGCTCTTTTTCAGCAAATAAAGCAGCTTGGGTATTTTGTAAAATATTCTCTTGCGCTTTAACTTTAACGTGATTTTCTATTCGCAATCGACATAACTTTAAGTTCAGAGGTTTAGAAATAAAATCAATTGCGCCTAAAGATAATGCTGATTCTTCAATTTGTGGATCACCATGTGAAGTAATAACAATAATTCGTAGCTGTTCAAACACTGGAGTGAATTGAAGTTCTTGTAAAATATCAAAGCCACTAATTTTTGGCATTTCTAAATCAAGTAACAAAACATCAGGTTTTACATTATGGATTAACTCTAGTGCTTGGGTACTGTCGTTTAAAGTGATTATGTTACCAACATCTTCTAGTGCGTGTTCAAGTTGTAAAGTGTTAATCTCTTCATCATCAATGATAAGAATAGTGCAATTATCGACCATCTTTTTCCCTCTACTACGTATTTGTACCTGATTAAACATAGTTCGAAAATCAAAAAAGCGGCAACACTTTTTCATTAGAAAAATTAAAATTAAATCCATTTTCATTAACTGCTTTAACTTTCTAAGCCAAAGCCAATTCCTTTTAACTAGCTAAAGGAGCGCTTTGCTTGGCCTTACTCTAAATAGTCTTGCTTCGATGCCGCTTTTAAAAGCCTTGGTCAACTGCTTTTTAGAATAATTACTCAAATTAGACTTGCAATTATCACATTTCAGCTTACACTTGTGCGCCAAGTGAGCGTACACTTGTAAGCTAAAGGCGAAAAATGAGAGCGTTATTAAATTCATTATCAAAACATTTATTGCATCATCAGTCATGGGCAGGATACTGGGAGCCGGTGGTTCAGTGCTTTAAACCAGGCTGGCGCGAAGGCTACTTTCGTGCACAAGTAAAACATGTACAGGTGTTTGCTGAACAATGCGTTGAGTTGATTATTGAGCCAGAAAAAGCATGGCCAGTTCATCAAGCAGGCCAGCACATTGCGTTAACAATCCAAACGAATGGACGATTGCTTACGCGCGTGTTTACCATCGCAAGCGAACCACAATTGGCAAGGCAGCAGCGAAAAATTCGTTTATTGATCCGCAGCCAAGAAATCGGCGCATTTACATCAAAGCTAACAAATTTGAGGCCAGGGCAATGGCTTAATATTTCTGAGGCTAAAGGCCAGTTTGTTATGCCAAATACCGCGCGTTCTTTAATCATGCTTGCCGGTGGCTCAGGCATTACGCCATTTATAGCCATGCTTAAATCTTTACCTGCAGATAGCAAACACACTATTACCCTGCTTTATTATGCAAAGCCAAACAGCCACTGGCTTAAAGATGAGCTTGATCAACTAAAGCAATCACTGAGCAATTTTGATTATCACCTACTTGAGCGCAACAAAGATGGCGATGCGACGACATGGCTGACAACAAACGCGCATAAACACTGGTTAGTCTGTGGCCCAGCTGCTTTGTATAAGCAAGCAGCCGCTTTAGCTAAGCAATTAAATACGCCAATCGACAGTGAGCATTTCAGTGCAGTCCCTGCTGCTGTAGTAACCTCTGATAAGCACGATTTAACACTCACTCATCAGGGCAAAACATTCACGATTGATAACCAACAAACCTTACTGACCCACTTACAAGCGAATAAGCAACCTGTGACAGTTGGCTGTGGTATGGGGATTTGCCATCAATGCCAATGCGTCAAAAAGCAAGGCATCGTGCGTGATATTCGCACCGGTGAGCTCTCTGATAGCTCAGAGCAGTTAATTCAACTTTGTATATCGCAACCAGTCAGTGACGTGGAGTTATCAGCATGAACACAACAAAAACAGTCAATTATGAAAAATTAGCAGCTCAACTCGATAGCGTTAAAGCAGATGTAAAATCAAAACTCGGTGAGCAAGACGCGAAATACATTCGCCGCGTTATTGTTTGCCAGCGAGTGTTTGAATGGAGTGGCCGAATTCTATTAATGCTAGGCTTTATTCAGCCTGTTTTATGGCTCGTGGGTGTGCTTAGTTTAGCCACTGCAAAAATCCTCGATAACATGGAAATTGGCCACAATGTGATGCATGGCCAATACGATTGGATGAATGATAAATACATAAATTCAAAGTCTTACGAGTGGGATATAGCGTGCGATGGAGCTAGTTGGAACCGTGTTCACAACTACGAGCACCACACCTATACCAATATTATTGGTAAAGATCGCGACTTCGGTTATGGATTACTACGCTTATCGAATGACTTTCGTTGGCGGATAAAAAACCTGTGGCAATTTGTCACTTACCTATTGCTCAGTGTGCTGTTTCAATGGGGGGTGTCGTACCATGAAATGGCTGCCGAGCGAGTATTTTTTGGCAAGAAAAAAGATGACCGCGATTACAAAGTACCGCACAGTGAACTGAAAAAGCGCTTTTTTAGTAAAGGGGCACGCCAGCTAGTGAAAGACTATCTGCTCTTTCCAATGCTTGCTGGGCCTTTATTTTTGTGGGTTTTAACGGGCAACCTTGCCGCTAATTTATTACGTAACCTATGGACCTCAACCATTATCTTTTGCGGGCACTTTACCGGTGAAGTAGAAACATTTAACCAACAAGACTGCGAAAATGAATCACAAGGCCAGTGGTATTACCGCCAAGCGTTAGGCTCATCAAATATCAAAGGGGGTAACCTGTTTCATGTAATGACTGGGCACTTGAGCTATCAAATAGAGCATCACTTATTCCCAGATTTACCCGCAAAACGCTACCGCGAAATTGCCCCTAAGGTGCAAGCTATCTTTAAAGAACACGGTATCCACTACAATACCGGCGGCTTCTTTCGCCAGTACTTTTCTGTTGTAAAACGGATTGTGCGCTACTCTTTTCCGTAATTGATAAACGCCAGTGCATAACGCTGGCTTTTTTATAAATAATTTTATGGCAAGGAATTAGCTGCGAGAATCAGCTCGTTAATATCTAACTGTAATTCATCATCTGCTGCTTGTTCCACGAAAGTTAAAGCTGTATTGGCAAAGTTTAGGGCTTGGGCCTTATCAGCTTTCTCTAAGTAGTTGCCTGCAATAGCAAAATTAATCGACGCTAAATAATCCTCTAGTTCGAGTAACATTGCTAACTCTAGCGCTTTAAAATAATAGCTAAGTGCAACCTCTGGCTTTTGATAGGTAAAGTCAGCGAGCGTTTCCCATTGAAACGGATGATCAAGCGGTGTGCCTGCAAACTTGTCGCATATTTCTTTTATTTGATTGTACGCCGCCCACTCTTGTTGTTTATTTGGAGCATTAACAATATCAAGCGCAAGTTGATGAATCGCCTCATAATGAGGTGGCTTTTTAATTGATTCAACCTCTCCAAATTGTGCCTTATGCATTCCCTGCCCTCTCTAAGCTAATTAAATCTCATTCGATTCAGACCAAACTCGTAACTCATCGAGTATATGCAGTGCTGAGCGGCCAAAGTCAGTAAGCTCATAGGTCACCGCTATCGGGCGCGTACTAATAACATGACGGGTGATCATCGCTCTACTTTCAAGCTCTTTTAGACGCTGGTCTATCATCTTTTTGCTTGCGCCACCGAGCATGCGCGTTAAATCATTAAAGCGCACAGGGCCATCTTTTAAATGATAGATAATAGAGCCCGTCCATTTACCGCCAATCAAACGCATGCCTTTTTCAATAGCACAGGGCTCCATGCAAGCATTTAAAACTTTTTTTCTACCCTTACTATCTGTTTCTACTGAACTTTCCAAAACATCCTCGCATTTTTCAGACTAGTTACAAAAAGGTGACTGGTTGATTTAATAATCTAGGTTACTATTATATACCACGGAATATATTTTGAACACGATAAAGTAATTAACAAACGGATACTCAACTATGAAAAACGTATTAATTCTTAACGCACATCACTATTACCCTTTTTCTGAAGGTAAGTTAAATGCTGCTTTAATCGAAAAAGCCGACGCTTTTTTTAAAGCAAAAGGCTATCAAACTCGAGTGGTTAATACACAAGACGAATTTGATGTAGAAACTGAACTTGAGAACCATCAATGGGCAGATATCGTCTTTTTGCAATCACCGATTAACTGGATGGGCATGACTTGGTCATTCAAAAAATACATGGATGAAGTGTACACAGCGGGCATGGGGGGAGCGCTTTGCCATGGTGATGGTCGTCATCAAGACAATCCAAAAGCCAATTACGGTAAAGGCGGCACCTTGACTAACACTCAATATATGATGTCGCTGACTTTAAATGCGCCTGCAGAATCATTTGCAGATGCCGCTGACTTTTTTGAAGGTAAAAGTGTTGATGACCTTGTTTTCCCAATGCATATGAACTTTAAGTTTTTCGGTATGCAAGCGATGCCAACTTTCGCCTGTTATGACGTGATGAAAAATGCAGACATCGACAGCGACTTTGCGCGCTTTGAAAAACACTTAAACGAGAACTTTTAAGGAACACTCATGAGTAACGAATCTGTTTATAGCAATAAACTCCATCCGGGCAGTGCATTTCCTAGTATCAGTGCTGCACTTTTGAATGGTGAAGAGGCTGTTCTTGGTCAACCTCAACACGGTGCAAGCTGGCAGCTTGTTGTTGTTTATCGTGGTAAGCATTGCCCTTTATGTACCCGCTATTTAAATAGCCTCGAGCAGTACAAAGCGACGCTATTAGAAACGGGTGTTGATGTAATTGCTGTTTCAGGTGATAGCAAAGAGCAGCTAGAAGCGCATTTAGAGCAGCTATCTGTGTCATTTCCACTTGCTTACGGTTTGACTACAGAGCAAATGCAAGCATTAGGTACTTACATTTCTGATCCCCGTTCACCACAAGAAACGGATCACCCTTTCGCAGAGCCCGCACTGTTTGTGGTTAACGAGCAAGGTAAAGTACATGTGGTTGATTATTCTAATAATCCATTTGTAAGACCTGATTTAGCAACTTTGGTAAGCGGGCTTAATTGGATACGCGACCCAAAAAATAATTACCCAATTCGCGGTATGCATAAGTAGAGTGTAGCCATGAGCAAAATGACAGCTTTGCTGATTGGCTTGGTGAGCACAATTATGTGCTCACAACATGCTTTTCCAGCACAACTTCCCCATGCACATATTGCTTCACCCAATCACTATGAAGTATTGCTAGATAACAGTGAAGTACTTGTTTTACGTATGACTTTAGCACCAGGTGAGCAAGATAATTGGCATAAGCATAATGCTGAAACAGTCTATTTTGAGACAGGCGGTAAAGCGACCATCAGTACTAAAGAGTCACAAACAACAATTGAGATCCCTAATGGCTATGTGATGTGGCATGATGCATGGACTCATCAAGTCAAAAATGAGGGTGAAACCACCATCACTGCAATTATTGTCGAAAGGAAATAGGTAGGATCAATTATGGCATTAGAAAACCACCCAATGTGGCGCTTACCTAAGCATCACCTAGATTTAAAAAGTTCACATGACCATGTTCATTGGGTTGAATTATTTTATGACCTTATCCATGTGGTAATCATTTTTTTGCTAGGTAATTTTTTGAGCGACCACTTACATTTAAGTGGTTTTCTTACATTTGCAGGTTTGTTCATCACCGTATGGTTTGCGTGGGCTGACTCCAGTGTTTTTAATTCACTCTATGTCAGTACTGATGTAAAACACCGGCTGATCATGGCCTGCCAAATTGTTACCGCCATGGTTATGGCTGCCTCGCTCCCTCATGTACTTGATAAAGGTTGGACATATTTTGCATTAGCCTATGCTGCTAATCGCCTTATTACAGCTTATTTATTTCATCGCACCAATCAATTGGGGGTCGAATCAACAAAATTAGCACGCAGTGTGAGCCGTAACTACTTTGCTCTTGCTATCATTTTTGCTACCACAGCATTTATGCCTGCCCCCTATCGTTATTGGTTGTTTGGCGCTGCGATTGCCGCTATCCAAGTTTTATATATGGCTCCAAAAATTGGTGTACTTGAAAATAAACGCTTTTTACCACGCCTTGGGCATATGTCTGAGCGCTTCGCCCTTTTACTGCTTATTGTCGTAGGCGAAGGTTTCTTTAAATTGGTGATTACTTTATCTGAAAAAGGAGTTTATAAAGTCGACCCCACTGTACTGGCTAACTTTATGTTTGGTGGTATTGCGGTATTTGTGCAATGCTGGATTTACTTTGATTTTGTTGGCAATGGTAAACCTAAAAATCAACACAAATGGACACTCGTAAGTTGGTGGTTAGCTCACCTATTTTTAATGCTATGTGCAGTTATGGTTGGCGTTGCACTCGCCGGCGAAGTGAAAGCCGGGTTTTGGCAGCCGTACCCCCTAAAATATGGTGTCATTGGTTGTGTAGGGTTAGCAGGCTACTTATTAAGCTTATTGTGGATCCAGCTAATGATCGAACATCGCGTAGCCCATCGTTTTGCTACAGCCAAAGTAAGAATGTTTGGCGTCATACTTGCCTTGGTTACTATTCCTATTTTACCCCATGTGCCTTCGCTCATTGGCAACTTACTTTGGGGCACAGCACTGATTTCACAAATTGCCTACCCAGTCACTCGCGCATACTTTACCCTTTCAAAAGAAGAAGCTAATTCATAACGATTAAAACACCTTTGCAAAAACGACAAAGGTGTTTTGTTATCCCTGCTGTTTTTCGCAAAAACTTTCCTCGCCATAATACCCTCATTACTTAATCATCAATCACTTTCAGGGCCGCATTAAATTGTTAAGTATTGCTTAGCTATGTCCCTTAAAGTTTGGAGTCATAATGAGTTTTGATAAATTAGCGCAAAAACCATTCTCAATTGGGGTTGAACTTCCACTTGATAATGATTGGGCACATTTCAATCAACAATCAAATCAATCATTTGGGATCCCTAATTTAGCTAACCATGAATCACGTGTTCAACTTGCTGATGAGCTTGGCTACGCAGCGGCATGGGTTCGAGACGTACCAATTTATGACCCGAAATTTGGTGATGCCGCCCAAGTTTATGAAACCTTCAGTTACCTTGGCTACTTAGCAGCTAAAACCAAGAATATATTACTTGGCACCGCAGCGGTGGTATTGCCATTGCGCCAACCTTGGCTTGTTAAAAAGGCAGCAAATACTGTGCAAGCGCTTAGTAATGATCGGCTAATTTTAGGTGTTGCCAGCGGTGATAGACCTATTGAATATCCTTTATTCGATATTGATTTTGCAAGCCGTGGTGAGCAACTACGTGAATCTGTTTCGCTACTAAAAGGCGCCCCTAAGCGACCTTTAGAAGCGGGTCAAAAGCTACTACCAGAAGTGAAAAATTTCCCACTTTATGTAGCAGGTCTTGCTCAGCAAAGCCCTCAATGGGTTGGCGAAAACATGGACGGCTGGCTTGCTTACCCAGGCACACCAGATGATCATCAAAAGCGTGTCGCTTTGTGGCGAGAGGTCGCAGGAAATAAGCCGTACGTTAGTTTTATTCATTTAAATTTATTAGATGATCCTGATGCACCTATAAAACGTCATCGTTTTGGGGTTGAAACAGGCGTCAACGGACTCATCTCAGAGCTAAAGGCAATGAAAAATGCCGGTGTGAATCACATCGGCCTGCACTTTAGACGTAACGAATTACCCATTGAATGGGCATTAAAGCACATCGGCGAACATGTTTTGCCCAAGTTCCATAATTAAGGAGTTATGATGTCACAATCAATTATGCCAAAACTGGGTTTTGGTACATTTAGATTACAAGACGAAGTTGCATATCAAAGTGTGCTAACAGCTATTGAAGAGGGCTTTAGACACATCGACACTGCGCAAATTTACGGTAACGAAGAAGCTGTTGGCCGAGCGATTAAAGACAGTGGTGTTGCACGTGGTGAGTTATTTATTACCACCAAAGTATGGAATGATAAGTTAAATAAAACGGACTTTATTAACAGCGTAAAAGAGAGCCTGACTAAACTACAACTAGATTACGTCGATTTACTGCTTATTCATTGGCCAAGCCCAGCCAATGGCGAAAGCATGCATGAGTATTTAACTGAGTTACAATCAGCAAAAGAGCTTGGTTTAACGAAAGAAATTGGTGTTTCAAACTTTACCATTGCACAAATGGAAGAAGCCTTAAGTATTTTGCCAAAAGGCGCGTTATTTACCAATCAAGTTGAAGTTCACCCCTACCTAACCAACCAAAAAGTACGTGATTTTTGTGCCCAAAACGACATTCTCGTTACCGGCTATATGCCATTTGCGGTAGGTAAAGTACTTAAAGATCCAACCATTAAAGCGATTGCAGACAAACACCAAGTGAGCACCGCTGAAGTGGTCATTGCTTGGGAATTAGCTCATGACATGGTGACGATACCGTCATCGACCAAACGCGAAAATATGGCTACCAACTTAAAAGCCCTTTCGCTTAGCTTAAGCCAAGACGAGATCAATCAAATTGATGCCCTTAGTTGCGGCGACAGGCAAGCAAACCCTGATTTTGCTCCTGACTGGGATCATGATGAAGTAAAGACAACTCATGCTTGGCAGTTTCAAGGTGCTGATAAAGCACTCGCTTTGGGATTGAAAGCTGTACCAGCACTTAAAGCAGGGCAAATTTTGGTCCGAAACCTAACGGTTGGTATTAATCCAGTTGATTGGAAGTTTATTCAAGCTGACCCTATAAATTGGGCAGATACACATACACCTGGCGTAGACGGTGCTGGGGTTGTTGAGCAAGTAGGCGATGGCGTCGATACCAAACTAATAGGTAAAACAGTCGCTTATCATCATAGCTTGAGTGAAAACGGCAGCTTTGCAAAACACACGGTACTTTATGCAGAGCGTGTTATGCAGGTGCCAAAAGGGTTAGCAGCCAATGTTGCTGCGGCATTACCTTGCCCACTGCTTACTGCATGGCAAGCTTTTAGCAAAATACCATTACGCAAAGACGAAAAAGTATTAGTAACCGGCATGGGAGCTGTTAATAAACTGCTGACACAAATGCTGAATCACAGTGGCTTTGAAGTACATGCTTTATCAAAAAGCCTAACGACTGAGCAAGCCGAAAAGCTTGGCGTTAAGTTAGTATTACGCGACGCACCATCTGAAGGTGGCTACTTTGCACTCTTTGATGCTAATGGCCCTGAAGAAGCTAAAAAGTTAGTGCCACTTCTACAGGCAAATGGTCATGTGATCAGTATTTTAGGACGCATTGAAACCCCAGTCGATGAACCATTCACGCGCACTATTTCTTATCATGAAATTGCCCTTGGTGCATTACACGATTATGGTGATTCACAGCAATGGCAACGTCTTGTAAGTGATGGCGAAAAGCTCCTTAATGACATTGCGTCGGGTACTTTAAATGTTGAAGAACCCACTGACTTTGAATTTAACAATCTCAATGATGCCCTTGAGTTTTCTAAAGTTCAAAAGCAAAAAGCCGTTGTAGTTGTTTAGTTATCATTTAAAAGGCCTCTTCTGAGGCCTTTTTATTTTATTCTGCTGTTTCTTTAGGTGTATTGTTGAATACAGCTAAATGATAAATAATCACTAAATTCGCTATAAACCACAGATCTTTAATTACAAACTGACCTAATCGCTCAAACACTGTAACGCTGCTAAGCGCATTAGGTGCGGTAATTAAAAATGTTTGTGTCATGATAAATACCGAGCAACAGGCTAGTCCAGCAAGTAAAATAAGTTTCGCATTTCTGATATACAAGCCAACACCTAACAGCGCCACACTCAAAATATCAAATATGCCAATCGCATTTGATGCCCCTTGCACGCTAAAAACAATATACAACCAAGACATAAACGGTGAAGACTCAACAAGGCTAACAATCGCATTTGCTTCAAAAGCAAAAAACTTCATGGCACCAATCCAAACCAACACTAATGCCACCGATGCATAATTCAAAGCAACATGCGCTTTATCACTCAAAACATCTTTGTAAAACACAAATAAAAATAAAGGAATAACAGCAAAATACTTAATAATACCCTGCCCCGAACCAATTACTGGAAAACCCCCTTCACTTGCAAGCCAACGATTTGCACTGAACAATGTAAGTAAACAGGCAAGTGCAATAATAAGAGCTGTCACGGTGGGAAGCGCCCTATTAATAAATCCTAAATGAGAATGAAGGCTGGTAATACCTACAAAACAAAGTGCAAAGCCTGCAATCATACTCATGAGATGATCAGGTACCTGAGTCTCTAAACCATAAAACGAAAATATACTGCCAATAGCATTGGGGTTTGCCCCCAAAATAAAAGACAAACCCAATAAAGAAAAACTGATAGTAATAAGTGCAATCACTAAATTATTTGATGTACGTAAATTCATTTAAACCCCTCTATAAAACTCAATTAGAAGACCTAAGTTAGGGATAAAAACATTCACCATTTTATAATTTACTATAACCTTTTCCTGTTAAATACATATAACCTTTTGAATAATAACAATTATAAAGTTAGTCTTGTGAAACTTTCACAAAGAGTGAAAAGATAGTCGCCAAAGCAATTAACATCGCTATTACGACCAATGCAGACGCAAGTGAAGAAAAATGTGCAATTTGACCGACACTTGCAGGCCCCATTAATACACCTAAATAACCAAATGTTGTTACAGCAGGAATTGCCGTAGCTTGCGACATGTAGGTTTGCTTCCCTGCCGCAGAAAACATAATTGGTACAACGTTGGCACAACCTATTCCCATTAACACATAACCAAATAGCGCAACATAAAAGCTCATTGATACAATAGCGATTATCAAGCCAAGGCTTGCTACTAAACCACTTATAGTCAGAACAGCCCTTTGCCCATGCTTTGCAATAATGCGATCGCCAAATAAGCGCCCTAAAGTCATTGTGACTGAAAAGCTAAAAATCCCTAATGCCGCCATTCCTGTTGATGCATTTTGATAATCAATTAAATATATTCCGCTCCAATCTAAAACGGTTCCCTCTGCTAGAAACATTGCAAAGCAAATAATGCCAATTAAAATCACCGGGCCTTTTGGGAGCGCAAATGCAGGACCTTCATTGGGGCTTGCAAAAGGAAGTAAGTCTCTCTTTGCGAAGATCAAACACATTAATACTATCGCCGCCATTAGCATACAGATTTCGAATGCCGAAAAACCAGCAATTAGCAGCATTGCTACAGCACCCGCCCCTAAAATACCACCTAAACTGTAAAAGCCATGAAAACCAGACATAAGTGAAAGCTTAGAACGTTCTTCAACCAACACAGCCTGAATGTTCATAACACAATCAGTTGCGCCGATAGAAAGGCCAAAAATCACCAGTAAAGTTGCCAAGCTAGCCACACTATTTACTAAAGCAAAAAATGGTAGGCAAAAAATAATCATCATCGTTGAAAACTGTAATACACGTTTACAACCATACTTAGTTGCGAGCGCACCTGATACAGGCATAGCAAATATTGCACCTGCACCAAGACACAAAAGCAACAACCCTAAAGTACTCTCATCAATGCCAATATGCGCTTTAATTACTGGTATGAGCGATGCCCACGTAGCCGTGGCTAAACCTGCACACAAAAATAGTAACCTTGTAACGAGTACTTCGCGCTTTTTAAACGGATACCTTTCTAACAACATCAAACAAAACCTTACATAAAACATCACAATCGAGCAGGGTAAGTGACTAGGTTAAAACCCGTCACCTTCCCTCATTCCAGTTTATAACTAAACTAAGGCTTAGTTATTGAGCTATTTAACTCTAAATAATCACAAAATTGCTAAAACGAGCATGCAATGCTACATTAGCTTTAGTTTAAACTGCTCACTTGTGATTATTTATGCTCGATTATGCTTCATTCCCAGATCAGAGGCAAGCACTGATCAAAGATCATTTACAACAAACCGGCCGAGTTGTGTGTGTTCAATTAGCCAAAGAACTTAATGTCTCCGAACATACGATCCGCCGAGATCTGCAAGAATTAGCAAATCAAGGGGTGTGTAAAAAAGTGTATGGCGGCGCTGTCATTAATGCACAAAATGATGGCAGTTTAGTGCAACGAATGGTTTTAAATAGTGACCGTAAGCAGCTTTTAGCTAAAGCGTGTATTCCTTACTTTAAAGAGCATGCATTTGTTTTTATTGATTCTGGCAGTACCAATTTAGCCATTGCAAGTATGATCCCACACGATCTTGCCTTAACGGTGGTTACCCACACGCCTGCAATTGCTATTGCACTACAATCACATCAACAATGTGATGTAATTCTATTAGGTGGAAAAATAAGTAAGCAACAAGGCGCTGCAATTGGTAGTTGCTCGTTAAAGCAATTACAAACAATGCATTTTGACCTAGCAGTTTTAGGTGCTTGCGCAATCGATGCCGAGGTGGGTGTTTCAGCGTTTGACGTTGAAGATGCACAGTTTAAACACGCTATAGTAAAACAAAGCAATAATGTATTAATCGCCGTTACTGAAGAAAAACTGTCTTCAGTCGCTAGGCATAAAGTGACAGCGTTAGACGCTATTTCTGTTTTAATTACTGACGCCAAGAAAAACGATATAAAACTCGCTGAATTTAAAGACACTGAATTAGAACTTGTCTGTACCTCTGAATAAATTAAAACAGCAATTTTGTTCAAGTTTTTAGGTTGCCAGCTTCGCTATATTGGCGTAGGAATAATAACGAAGCGCACACCCTTCAGGAGCATCTGTGAGCAAAGACAATCACTTTAAGTACATTAACAACGAACAGCATCAGAGCATCTCGATGTTGACTGCGACTATGAGTGATTTTACCTATGCAAAACATGCTCACGAAGAGTATTCAATTGGCATTACTCTACAAGGGCGGCAAGATTTCTTTTGTCGTAATGCGTTTTATAAAAGCGTACCTGGCAATGTCATTTTGTTTAACCCTGAAGATATTCACGATGGTCACTCTGGCACTGAGCAAAACCTAGAGTATCTTATGCTGTACATTCATCCCGATGAATTTAAGCCGTTGTTCAAAGCGCTTGGGTATAAGCAAGATTGCACATTACGTATGGCAAACACCTTGTATGCTGATCCATTACTGCGTAATCAAGTGATTCACTTATCAAGGCTTTTACAAACCAATAGCACCAGCAAAATAGAGCGAGAAGCTGCAGTATTGCAAATGGCGCAGTCTTTAGTCAGGCTCAACGGTAGCCTTGATTTGCCAACTTTAAGCACTCGTGTTGATAGCTTGCTTCTGCGTGCAAAAGACTACATTTTGGCAAATATCGACAATGACATTTCTATTGATGACATTGCCCATGCTGCCACCATGTCGAAATTTCATTTTATCCGCCGCTTTCGCGAGCACTTCGGTATTACTCCACATCAATATGTTTTGAACTGTCGTATTAATTATGCCCGTAGAGCGTTACAAGTTGGCCGCGATGCCACCAGCGTGGCGGTTGAATCTGGCTTCGCTGATGCCAGCCACCTCAATCGTAACTTCAAACGAGTATTTGGTATGACACCAAAACAATTTCAACTGCAATGGGCTCGAAGATAGAGCTAATTTACTGATTTGGAGCTGTTATGGCAGATATTTTTGCATATGCTATTGGCATTATGTACACCCCTGGGCCAATCAATTTACTCGGTTTAAGCAGTGGCTTAAATAAACAAACTCGTTCACACCTTGGGTTTTTTATCGGCGTGGGTAGCGCGATGTTTATCTTATTTGTGCTGCTTGGCTACCTTGGCTTACAAGTGATCAATCCGCAGTTTTTGCCTTATGTGAGCTTAATTGGTTGCGGCTATATTTTGTATATTGCTTGGAAGGTTGCAAAAGCAAAAGTACAGGTGAATGATACCTCAGCAGATGCCTCACTTAGCTTTTTCGATGGCCTGTTTATGCAGCTATTAAATCCAAAAGCCTTGGTGGCCACTTTGCCAATTGCTACGATTCAATTCCCAAGCGCCGATATTACTGGCGCAGCAATCGTATTTTGGTCTTTTATTTTAGCCATCCTTGCCTTTGGTGCGCCTACAAGTTACTCGTTAGCAGGCTTGGTGCTTGGCAAACAAGTATCACGGCCGGGTGTTTTTTATGTGTTTAATAAACTGATGGCTATTTTGTTGGTTTATGTCGCGTTAATGATTGCCTACGAGCATGTGCTAACCCCGTTAATGGCCTAAAATTGATCATCCCTCGCAAACAGGCATAATAGCCTTATTCAGCAAACGGCTATCACAAAATGATGCAAGGCAATCTATCTATCCGCTCTTACAGTACTAAGCCTGTTAGTCATAGCCATGACTATCATCAACTTGTACTGCCCTTAAAAGGTGTGATTGCCATTAGTGTCGGTGATTTTCAAGGTAGAGTCGCCCCCGGTGAATGCGTGGTTGTCAAAGCCTCGCAAACGCATCTTTTTACCGCAATGCCAGAGGCGCGATTTGTGGTGGCCGATATGCCAAAGTTACCAGATAACCTAGCGATTGCTGAACGCTGTGTGTTTGCTATTAATCAATCACTTTGGGCATTTTTGCAGTTTGTGGCAAAGCAACTTGAGCAAGCGGTTAATCGTGAATTAGAACTTGCCATGTTTAACACCTTCGACTTGCTGCTAGCTGAGCAAATTATGCAGCCTAAGGTCGACAGCCGTATTAGCGAGGCACTGCTTTATATTGACAGTCACTTAAGCACTCCTCTTCAAATCAAACACCTTGCCAGCATTGCCTGTTTAAGCCCAACGCAATTTAAACTACTGTTTAAGCAACAAACCGGATTGACTGTCATGAACTATGTAACTAAACAGCGAATGGAAAAAGCCCAAGCCTTACTCAGTCATACCGACTACCCGTTGCAGCGTATTAGTGAGTTAGTTGGTTACAATGAGCTTTCATCTTTTAGCCGTAGTTTTTCAAAGTACTTTGGCTTATCACCGAGTAAATTCAAAAAGTAACTTTAGTTTTTAACGCCAACAAAACCGTCCTTTTTGTCAAAAACTTTGCATCGATTTTAATTATGCTTTTGATATCTTAAATTTAAAGCGAATCATCAATGAACCATACCATCGCGACCATGGCCGTTTTAGTTGCCAGTGTGTTTTGGGGCACAACAGGCACAGCCGCAAGCTTTGCACCAGACATTAGCCCTTTTGCAATAGGTGCGTTTGCGATGGGATTTGGCGGCGTATTACTTTGCCTAACCTCACTAACTCAGCTAATAAACAATGCCAGTACTCTGCGTAAGCACTACCGCCTAACCCTACTTGGCTCAGCTTGTGTAGCTATTTATCCGCTGGCATTTTATACCTCGATGAATAGCGCTGGTGTGGCAATAGGCACCGTTGTTTCGATTGCCAGCGCCCCTTTATTTACCGTCTTATTGGAATACTTAATTGAGAAAAAGCCCATTACAACTCGCTGGCTAGTCAGCTTTTGCTTTGGTGCGATTGGCATTGGCTTAATTGCGTTAGGTAAAGAGCATAACCTTGCCGCTACGGGGCTGTTTAGCCAAAACATCGGCATTTTACTTGGCTTAATTGCAGGGCTTACCTATGCGGGCTATTCATGGGTTGCCAAACGCTTAATTAGCAACGGCGTTCATTCAAGAGCGACCATGGCAAGCTTATTTAGCGGCGCTGCATGTGTACTCTTGCCTTCGTTATTGATCACTGGAGATACGCTTTTTGCCACCGTTACCAATACCAGCGTGGCGCTTTACATGGCCATTGTGCCGATGTTTTTAGGTTATTGGCTATTTAGTATTGGCTTAAAAACCATCGCGGCTAGCCAAGCCGTGCTCATTACTTTACTTGAGCCGATTATCGCCACCGTACTGGCTATTGTGATTTTAAATGAGCAATTTCAGCAAATTGGCTGGCTTGGAATTAGTTTAGTGAGCGTTAGTTTGGTAATTCAAACGGTCAATATTAAGCAGTTCGTGATACACTGCAAAAAACGCATATTGACGATTTAAGATGAGAAAAGACAGCCGATTATCACGGGTTTTGCATGTGCTGATCCATTTAGACAGTTACAGCCACCCTATTACATCAGAGACATTAGCAAACATGTTAATGACCAACCCTGTGGTCGTGCGCCGTACAATGGCGTTACTGCGCCAAGCAGGTTATGTGTCGGCAATCAAAGGCCACAATGGCGGCTGGCTACTGGCCACTCCCTTAACAGACATCACTTTATTTGATATTCACCAAGCGCTTGGCGAAAAGAACCTGTTTGTAATTGGTCTAACCGATGAGCACAGCAACTGCCCAATCGAATATGCAGTTAACAGCGCCCTGCAAAACGCAATGGACGATGCAGAAGCCCTGTTATTAAAACGTTTTGCTGAAGTGTCGCTTGCAGAGCTTGCCAGTCAATTTAAAAAATAAGCGTCGTTACACTGCCTATTAATTGGCTTACGGCAATAAAAATAGGCAATCACAGCCTAATTAAGAGCCTTATACTTATAAAGCAAGCGGTATTTCGATTTTAGAAATAAAATCCCATCACTGCCATCATCTAGAGCAAGCACTCTAAACACCCTACAAACCCGACCATTTAAAGCAATTAAGTAAATTCCCAATCTATCCTGGTCATTTTCCGATTGCCTGCCATAGTGCTTTTTCGGCATTTTAGACAAACACCCTGTCATTTTAGGCAAACATTCGTTTCAGCCCACTCCTATACTTAATCTCAATCAAGGACGCAAAGCAAACAGCTCTGCAATCGAGAATAGTCTCTGTCCTTACTTATTAACCCAAAGAGGATTTACGCTCATGAACAAAGTTACTTTTCCAAACACGAACGGTTTAGATATTACTATAGCGGGCTTATTAAATTTACCTGCTGATTTTGATGAAACAAAAACATACCCAGCCGTTGTCGTATCGCACCCAGGTGGTGGTGTTAAAGAGCAAACAGCAGGGACTTACGCACGTAAACTAGCTGAGCAAGGTTTTGTCGCTATTGCATACGATGCATCTTACCAAGGTGAAAGCACAGGCGAGCCACGCCAACTTGAAAACCCACATGTTCGTACCGAGGATGTGAGTGCAGTAATCGATTACTTAACGACCTTACCTTATGTAGACAATGATCGCATTGGCGCAATGGGGATCTGTGCGGGTGCAGGTTACACCGCAAATGCTGCAATTAACGACCGCCGTATTAAAGCCGTTGGCACAGTCAGCATGGTAAATATTGGCCAAATGTTCCGTAATGGCTGGGATAACAATGTAAAAGACAGCGACGCTATCCCATATATCCAAGCTGGCTCTGATTCTCGCACATCGGATGCAAGTGGTAACGAGATTGCAACTATCCCAATGGCACCACTTAAAGAAGAAGATGCACCAAACGAAGAACTTCGCCAAGCGTGGGAATACTACCACACAGACCGCGCAGCTTATTGCACTGCACCGGGCTTTGCGACTGCACGCAGCTTAAATCAAATCATCACTTATGATGCATTCTTTAAAGCTGAAGCATTTTTAACGCAACCATTACTGACCGTCGTCGGCAGCAATGCGGGCAGCAAGTGGATGAGCGATGACCTAATGGCGCGCGCAGCATCAAGCAGCAAAAACATGTACATCGTTGAAGGTGCAAACCACATGGACCTATACGATGGCGAAAGTGAAATCACTGAAGCAATCAGCGTATTAGCTCCTTTCTTTACAAGCAACTTGTAATTATTGATCTGTATGAGCCCGAACAGGGCTCATTACAAAACAGCATTTAGGAGCAAACATGAACATTCAAACAGTTAGTATTCAAAACCACGATATGGCGTGGGCTATCTCAGCACTTGTTTTAACACCTGCTAATTTTGATGAGTCAAAAACCTACCCAACCATGATCAGTGTTCACCCATTTGGTAGCTGTAAAGAACAAACCTCAAGTAGTGTATATGGTAAAGCACTTGCTGAAGCAGGTTATGTGGTTATTGCCTTCGATGCCAGCTATCAGGGTCAATCTGGCGGTACACCTCGCTTTATTGAAAACCCATCACAACGCGTTGAAGATATTAGCCATGTAATTGATTATGCAGTGACACTGCCTTATGTCGATAACGAGCGCATTGGCAGCATTGGGGTATGTGGTGGGGGTGCTTATGTATTTAACTCTGCACTGACTGAAAAACGCGTAAAAGCCGTGGTCGGCATTACGCCGGTTAATTTAGGTCGTTTATTTAGAGAAGCATTCACCGAGTTTAACCCGCTTGGCGCACTTGAAGCGATGGCGGCACAACGAACTGCTGAAGCACTTGGTGGTGATTTACAAGTTAACGAATTACTCCCACCAAGCATTGAGTTTGCCCGCGACAATGGCCTGACTGAACGTGATGTTTTCGAAGCGACTGATTACTACAAAACATCGCGTGGTCAAAGTGAAGGTGGCGCAACACGTATGTTATTTTCTCATGCACAAAAAACTCTCACGTGGGATGCCTTCGCATTTGCCGAAACATTAATGACCCAACCTATGATGGCTGTAATTGGTCAAAAAGTAGGGGCATTTGGTGCATACCGTGACGGTAAAGAAATTTACGGAAAATCATTTGCATCAAAAGACCGACAACTCGTTGAACTAGAAGAATGGTCGCACTATGACCTGTACGATAACCCTGAGCCCGTTGCGTTAGCGATGCAGCAAATACTGCCTTTTTTAGCAAACCACCTATAAGCCAATATTTTCGGGCAGCTGTGTTAAATGCACCTGCCCACTAACACATTTCTAAAGAGGTCATGTAATGAAAAACGTCGTTATTTTAGGAGCAAATGGACAAATCGCTTCATGGGTCATCGCAATGCTTTCTGAGCAAAAAGATATCCAAATGCGTCTAGTTGTTCGTGATGCTAAAAAACTTGAAGGAAACATTCCCGCTAATGCGCAAGTTGTTACTGCTGATGTACTCAACCAATCGCAACTAGAAAGTGCACTGGAAGGTGCCGATATCGTTTATGCCAACCTGTTTGGTGACATGGCTGCGATGGCAAAAAGTATTGCAGCTGTAATGATTAAACTGCATATTTCTCGACTAATTTTTGTTAACTCACTTGGTATTTATAATGAGTTACCCGGTGAGTTTGGCAAATGGAACGATCAAGAAATTGGCCAATACTTAGGAACTTATCGAGAAGCCGCAGATATTATTGAAGCATCTGATCTAGACTACACAATACTAAGAGCTGCTTGGCTTACCGATTATGATGAAATAGATTTTGAAACAACGCAGCGTAATGACGTATTTAAGGGAACTGAAGTTTCAAGGAAAAGCGTTGCAGCACTGATAGCTGAAATCGTTTCTTCACCAGAGACTTATTCAAAAGCCAATATTGGTGTGAACAAACCAAATACAGATGGCGATAAGCCTGCTTTCCTATAAATAAAGTGGTTAAAGGAGTGGCGTAAATGATTAAATGGCTATTTATAATACTCGCAGTGGTCGTATTAGGGCTTTTATCTCTTGCCATTTGGGTCACACAAACCGAAAAATCACAGCATGCTAAAAACAGCTTACGTCTACAAAATGCGGAGCCGAGAATCACGCTTGATGCCAAAACAGCCGTCGTGGTTTTTTCTCGCTCTGGTAATACTGGGGTTTTAGCAGATCACATAGCGCAAAAGCATAACGCGGAGCTGTTTGAGATAACGGCTACCGATTACAAACTAGGTATTCCTGGTTGGATAGCAGCTCTCAATGATGCCAGAAGCAAGGTAGCAACAATTACCCCGAGCAATATTAACCTTGAGAAATACCACACCATTTATTTAGGCTCGCCTATTTGGCTTTATAGCCCTGCCCCACCGATATGGCAGTTTGCAAAAAATAATGACTTTTCAGGTAAAAATGTGATTTTATTTAATACCTTTAACAGTAAGTTCGAACAGCATTTTATTGATGATTTTGAAAAGCTGGTTCGGGCAAATGGCGCAAAAACGTTTTCTCACAGGTACGTGAATCGTGGCCGTATGGGCTCTCAAATTAGTAGCCAAGATATGCTCAATAAATTTGACAGCCAAGATAACTAACCGTGAGTTTTAAACATGATAGACACCAACCATCAAGAGATTGCTAAACCACTCGCGCAAAAGATTATGTTATTCGCTAATAAAGCGGGTGATATTACCTCTCATACGCCAGAGCTCACATTGCACATTCGTCACGCACCAACCGACCCCTTGCATTGTATTTACACATTAAGCCTTGCAGTGGTGCTACAAGGTGCAAAAATGCTTTCAGTCGAAAACAGTGTACTGCCCTGCTCTGGTGGGCAAACCATGTTAACAACTTTCGACTTACCTGTGGTATCCCATGTGACCGAAGCAACACGCCACCAGCCATTTGTTGCCATGGTGCTAAAGCTTGATTACAACTTAATTTTGCAAACGGCCGCAGAACTTAAGCTGCCAAAACAATCACGCAACGAAACGTTTGCGCCGATTTCTATTCATAATATCGATGCAGGACTCACTGATGCACTCACTCGGTTATTTGAGCTTGAATATAACCCTGCACTTCGCGACGGCTTACAGCCATTACTCATGAAAGAAATTGTTATTCGCCTTTTACAGGGACCTCACGGGCCTCACCTTAGAAAACTGGCATCAGAAGGGTCACCAAGTAGTCATATTGTCAGAGTTGTGAGCTGGCTTAAAACCAACTTTATGCGCCCAGTACAAATTGACGAGTTAGCAAAACAAGCGCATATGAGCTCATCAACATTTCGCCAGCACTTTAAAACCATTACTGGCACCAGCCCATTGCAGTATTTAAAAACCTTACGCCTGCAAGAGGCTCGCGATCAAATGCTGATCAATGGTCTTGATGCTGGTCAAGCAAGTGGTGTGGTTGGTTACGAAAGCCCTTCGCAATTTAGTCGCGAGTACAGCCGTTTATTTGGCCTGCCACCGCAAAAAGATATGCAAAGGCTAAGGCAACAACAGTTATAAGAGATAAATGCGCTAAGTATGACTTAGCGCACCTTCTATTAAGCTTTATTAAATGGATTACGGGTATTTTGGTCGGCATCGAGATTCCGCATTAAGATTGCGTGATCTAAATCGATATCTTCTGGCAGAGGGATTTTAACAATATGGCCCGAACCTTTTGCATCGCTAATGGCTTCGCCTTTTTTGTTTTCCATAAAGTCTAGCTTGAAGTTAATATTCCCTTTTGGTGTCATTAATTCTAATGAATGACCAGTACAGAACTTATTCTTCACATCAATTTCAACTAAGCCATTATCGTTGCGGCCTAATACTTCACCCACAAACTGCTGTTTATCTGACACCGAATGACCGTATTCATAGTTTTGATAGTCTTGATGTGCGTGGCGCTTTAAAAATCCTTCGGTATAACCACGGTGCGCTAAGTTTTCGAGGGTTTTAAATAAGTTTGCGTCAAATGGACGACCAGCAACGGCATCATCAATGGCTTTACGATACACTTGCGCAGTACGTGCAACATAGTAGAAAGACTTAGTGCGGCCTTCAATTTTTAAACTATGCACGCCCATTTTCGTTAGTTGATCAACATATTGAACTGCACGTAAATCTTTTGAGTTCATTATGTAAGTACCATGCTCGTCTTCAAAAGCAGGCATATACTCACCAGGACGGCCCTGCTCTTCAAGCATAAATACTTCGTTACTTGGGGCACCATCTCCTAGAGTTGGGATCACCGCTTTAGGGTCGATTTTATGTACCATTTCACCGGTTTCATTTTCGGTGCCCGGTTTCACATCGTAGTTCCAACGACATGCATTAGTGCACGTTCCTTGGTTTGGATCGCGTTTATTAATATAACCCGATAACAAACAACGGCCAGAATATGCCATGCAAAGTGCACCGTGAACAAACACTTCAAGTTCTGTATTTGGGCATAGCTCACGAATTTCAGCGATTTCTTCAAGGGATAATTCGCGCGATAAAATGACTCGTTCAATACCCTGCTGAGCCCAAAAGTTCACTGTGGCATAGTTTACCGCATTGGCCTGCACAGATAAGTGAATTGGCATATCTGGCCATTTTTCACGCACTAACATGATAAGCCCAGGATCAGACATGATCAGCGCATCTGGCTGCATCTCAATAACTGGCTCAATGTCGCGTAAGTACGATTTTACCTTGGCATTATGAGGAGCAATGTTTGACACTACATACAATTTTTTATTTTGCGCATGGGCTTCGTTAATACCGATTTGCAGGTTATCTAGGTCAAACTCATTATTACGAACACGAAGGCTGTAACGAGGTTGGCCAGCGTAGACAGTATCTGCACCATAAGCAAAGGCATAACGCATATTCTTTAAACTACCCGCAGGTGATAACAACTCAGGCGTAAAAGGACGAGGGGTCAAAATAGGTGACGACATGAAAGCTCCACACATCGAACCGAGTACAAGTCGGTTGCATGAATTAATACGATAATGAAGCGCGGCAGTATAATAACCTGCCCAGTAATTTT